>Ga0207640_10000003_pt1 | contig 505282 bp, 477 predicted proteins | sample KBSCornC42_FD_184300 | JGI IMG/M metagenome (GOLD analysis project Ga0207640, IMG submission 184300) | Corn rhizosphere microbial communities from Kellogg Biological Station, Michigan, USA - KBS Corn C4-2 (SPAdes) (version 2) | ecosystem: Host-associated > Plants > Roots > Rhizosphere > Soil ... | reverse complement strand
ACGGCTACGGCCACGGCCGCGGTCGTCACCACGGCAACGGCAATGGGAATCAGAACTGGAACGATCGGGGCGGCAACGGTCAGGACCGCGACGATCAGGATCGGGACGACCAGGGCCGGGACGGCCAGGGCCAGCACGGCCAGGGCCAGTACGGCCAGGGCCAGTACGGCCAGGGTCAGTACGGCCAGGGCCAGTACGGCCAGGATGTCCGGATTCACTTGCACCAGGGCACCGTCATCAACCCCCGGGGGACGACGTTGCAGAACGGGATGCAGCTCCGCATCCAGGGCCATGCCAACTCGGACGGCACCTTCGAAGCCGATCGCATCGACGTCGTCGGCAACGGCCAGTACGGTTACGGGAACGGGTACGGGAACGGCTATCGGCACTAGCGCCCGCTAGGCGCGACCCGGCCCCGCCCCAAGCCGCCCCTCGCTTCCGAGCGGGGCGGCTTCTTTTGTGGCTTGCACTCTCGCCCCCGGTCTGCTAATCTAGGTCGGCTGGCACTCCCCATGCGCGAGTGCCAATATACAGCAAATTTCTGGAGGTTTTCGTGAATCTCAAGCCTTTGGGCGATCGCGTGGTCATCGAGCACGTCGAGCAAAACGAGAAGAGTGCCGGCGGCATCTTCTTGCCCGACACCGCCAAGGAGAAGCCCCAGGAGGGCATCGTGGCGGCGGTCGGCACCGGCCGCGTCAACGACGACGGCAAGACCATTCCGATGACCGTGAAGGTCGGCGATCGGGTCATCTACTCGAAGTATTCGGGTAGCGAAGTGAAGATCGACGGTAAAGAGTTCCTCATCGTCGCCGAAAAAGACGTCCTCGCGGTCGTCGACAAAGCGTAAGCGGAGTAAGAGAAAGCAAACATGGCTGCAAAGCAACTCGTATTTGACGAAGCCGCTCGCCGCGCTCTCGAGCGCGGAGCGAACATCCTGGCCGACGCCGTCAAGGTGACGCTGGGACCGAAGGGCCGCAACGTCGTGCTCGACAAGAAGTTCGGCTCGCCGACCATCACCAACGACGGCGTGACCATCGCCAAAGAGATCGAACTGCCCGACGTGTTCGAGAACATGGGCGCGCAGCTCGTCAAGGAAGTCGCGAGCAAGACGAACGACATCGCCGGCGACGGCACGACCACCGCGACGGTGCTCGCCCAGGCGATCATCCGCGAAGGTCTCCGCAACGTCACGGCCGGTTCCAACCCGCTGCTGATCAAGCGCGGCATCGAGAAGGCCGTGGAAGTCGCGGTCTCCGAGATGGAATCGTTCAAGCAGACCGTCGACAGCAAAGAGAAGATCGCGCAAGTCGCCTCCATCTCGGCCAACGACAAAGAGATCGGCCAGTTCATCGCCGACGCGATGGAGAAGGTCGGCAAAGACGGCGTCATCACGGTCGAAGAATCGCGTACGCTCAAGACCGAAGTCGAGACCAAAGACGGCATGCAGTTCGACAAGGGCTACATCTCGCCGTACATGAGCACCGACACGGAGCGCATGGAAGCCGTACTCGACGATCCGTTCATCCTCGTGACGGAACGCAAGATCTCGGCGATCGCCGACATCCTGCCGCTGCTCGAGAAGGTCGTCCAGGTCCAGAAGCCGCTGCTCATCATCGCCGAAGACGTCGAAGGCGAAGCCCTCGCGACGCTCGTCGTCAACAAGCTGCGCGGAACGTTCACGTCCGTCGCCGTCAAGGCGCCGGGCTTCGGCGACCGCCGCAAAGAGATGCTCAAGGACATCGCGACCCTCACCGGCGCGACCGTCATCTCCGAAGAGCTCGGACTCAAGCTCGACAAGGCCACTCCGGACCAGCTCGGCAAGGCCAAGCGCGTCACGGTGACCAAGGACGAGACGACCATCGTCGACGGCGGCGGCGCGCAGGACGCGATCAAGGGCCGCATCGATCTCATCAAAAAGCAGATCGAGGACACGGATAGCGATTTCGATCGCGAGAAGCTGCAAGAGCGTCTTGCCAAGCTCTCGGGCGGCGTCGCCGTCATCCAGGTCGGCGCCGCGACCGAGACCGAACTCAAAGAGAAGAAGCACCGCATCGAGGACGCCCTCTCGGCGACCCGCGCCGCGGTGCAGGAAGGCATGATCCCGGGCGGCGGTTCGTCGCTCGTGCACGCGGTCAAGGCGATCGACAAGTACGTCGCCGCCAACAAGTCCGACGGCCCGAACGCGGCCGACGAGAACATCGGCGTGCAGATCATCCGCAAGGCGCTCGAAGAGCCGCTCCGCCAGATCGCGGCGAACGCGGGCTTCGAAGGTTCGGTCGAAGTGAACAACGTCCGGGCGAAGAACGCGCCGATGGGCTTCGACGCGATGAGCGGCGACCTCGTCGACATGTTCCAGGCCGGCATCGTGGAGCCGTTCAAGGTCACCCGCTCGGCGCTGCAAAACGCGGCTTCGATCGGCGCGCTGATCCTGACGACGGAGACCCTGATCGCCGACAAGCCCGAGCCCAAGAAAGATGCTCCGGGCGGCGGAATGCCCGGCGGCATGGGCGGCTACGACATGATGTGATCTCGCTCGCGCGAGAACATCGGGCAAGGGCGCCGCAGCGATGCGGCGCCCTTCTCAATTCCGGGATGGAACCGCCGGTGTGCTATATTCGTATGCAACCTTGCTTGCTCGAAAGGAGTCGCCCATGTCGCGTACCTCCCTGCGGATGCTCGTCGCCACGCTCTTCGCGACGCTGGCCGTCGTCCTGAGCTCCGTTCCGGCCCGCGCCAACACCGGCGAGATCACCACGGTGAACGAGACGAAGTATCACGTCCACATCACCATCTACGATCTCGGACGCACCCGTCACATCGACTACGGGCAAGTGCTGCCGGAGGGTCTGCGCACCTGGGGCCGGTGCTGCTATGCCGCCGGCTCGTACTATTACGTGCGCGGCCAGGTGATGGTCGGCAACTCGGTCATCGGCGACACGACGATCCAAGTGGTCCCGAGCCTCGCGCGCAAGAACTACGGCGGACAGTGTTCCGTCTACGGCTACGCGCAGGTCATCCTCCGCAACAGCGGCGGGAACCATTTCTACTGGGCGCGACACGACAACGCCCCGGCCGAATGCATGTAGGGACGTCAGGCGTGAGGCATACCCTCGCGACGCTCGGGATGACAAAAGGCGGAGGCGGAGCAGATCCACCCGGCGGTTAGTCTCCGGATCGTTTGGGGGTATACTGCGGACATGAACCCAAAAGACGATGACGTCGAGCGCGATAAGCGCGTCGAACGCGCGATGGGGGTGTTCGCCGACACGGACATGGACCCGAATCGCGACGACCAAAAGGACATGCACCACGGCGAAGGCGAGACCGTCGACGAGGAGCCGGAAGAACGGCCATAGCATGATGGTCGGGTGAAACATCTCGCCGCGTCGGACGCATCGTGGACCGGAAGGATGAGATGAGCGGCGGTACGATGCATACGATCGCCTTTCGCGTAGGCGGCGCTCCGGCGACGTTGTGGGCCGAGATCGGCTACGGCGCCGGCAACTTCGGCGTCACGCTCTTTCCCCTGGCGCAACTGCCCGCATACGTCAGTGAAGCCAAGGCGTGCCGGACCGGCGATTGCGGCGATTGACGATCGCCTCTACTGCCTTCCCACGAAGCCTTTGACGCTGGCGAAGATCTTGGCGCTGTCGTAGCCGACGCCGTCTTTGAAGACGGTCTCGACCTTCTCGACGTCGGCGATGTTCGCGGCGGGGTTCCCTTGCACGAGCATCAGGTCGGCGTTCTTGCCGACGGCGATCGAGCCGATCGTCTTCTCGCGGCCGAGCGAGATCGCGCCGTTGAGCGTCGCGACCTTGATCGCTTCGAGCGGCGTGAGGCCCGCTTCGACCATCAGTTCCATGTCGCGCCAGTCGCCGAGCCCGGCGATCGTCGAGCCGTAGCCGGTCGGATCGGGGCCCTGCGTCAGCAGGCCGCCCATGCGGAAGTAGGCGACCTCGAACTTGCGCTCGTTCTCGTAGACCGCTTGCGAGAGCGCGCGGCGTTCCGGCGCGCGTTTGAGGATGGCGTTGCGGACGTTGGTCACGTCGGCGACCGTCTCGGGATCTTCGAGGTCGAACATCTTCTGCTGCACCGCCATCGGAGTCGGAACGCCGCCTTCGAAGTTCGCCAGCGTCGAACTGAGGGCGACGTGATGCGCGAGCATGAGCTTGAGCAGCGCCTGCACTTGCGGGCCGGCGATATCGAGCGCGGCCAGCGACTTCGCGACCGCCGTGCCGTCGTTCGGACAGACGCCCGACTTCTTGCCGGGCATGAACTCGGTATCGACGTAGATGCCGTGCTCGATGGAATCGACGCCCATCTTCACGGCGTCGGTCAGGCCGATCGAGCAGAGGTGCGCGAGGACGCGCAGGTGACGCTTGTGCGCTTCGGCGATCACCGCTTTGGCGATGTCGACGGGCAGACTGGTGTAGAGCTTGAACGACGTGACGCCGCGATCGGCCCAGAAGTCGACGCTCCGAGTCGCGTCTTCCGGATCCTTAAGCGCGCCCATCTGCACGAAGAACGGCTCCCAGCCGGTCATGTAGACGCTGGTGACGTCCATGTGCGGACCGACCATCTCGCCGCGCGCGATCGACGTCGCGAGGTGGAGATCGGTATACGGTTCGACGCTGCCGGTCGTGCGTATGGTCGTGACCCCGGCGGCGAGATAGAGCCGCGGAAAGCTCCACGGCTGCTCGCGCACCAAGAAGAGCGGTCCGTTCTGACTGACGTAGTACAGATGGTCGTGGGTGCCGACGATGCCGGGCATCACCGATTCTCCGGTGCCGTCGATCTCGGTGGTGTTCGCGGGTACGGCGACGGACGCGAACGGGCCGACGGCGGCGATCTTCCCGCGCTCGATGAGGATCGTCTGGTCCTCGCGCGGAGCCGCGCCGGTGCCGTCGATGACGCGCACGTGTTCGAGCGCGACGACCGGCTGATCGTACGAGATCACGGCGCTCGGCGGCGGCGCGAGCAGCGTGTTCGGTACTTGGATGTCGTCGGCATCGTCGGCGCGCAACGGCGCGACCGTCGAAGCGGCGAGCAGCAGGGCGAGGGCGATGCCGCGAGGTTCGAACTTCATCCGGGGCCCTTCGCGGGGCAAGCGAGCATTCCCAGGCCTGGAGCGGGACCCTAGACAGGGGGGCGGCCCGGTGCTACGATGACGAAGCCTAAATAGTTAGGTGGAGGCAGATGGCTCGGAAGAAATCGCCGACCTTGACCGAGGTCGAGCAGCAGATCATGGAAGTCCTTTGGAACGCCGGCAGCGGTACCGTCGCCGAAGTGACCGAGGAACTGGTCCGCTATAAGAAGGTCGCGTTCAATACGGTCCAGACCGTCCTGCGCATCCTGGAAGAGAAGCGCTACGTCCGTCATCGCGCGGAAGGTCGCGCGTTCCGCTATCTGCCGGTGGTCGATCGCAGTACCGCGACGGCCGATGCGGTGCGTCACATCGTCCGGCGCTTCTTCGATGGCGCTCCGGGAAAGCTGGCGATGAACCTCATCGAGAACGAACGCCTCACGCCCGAAGAACTCGCCCGCCTCAACGAACTGATCGCCAAGGCGAGCGGCTAGCACGTGACCGCGGCGCACGTCGTTGCGGCCCTCGTCAACTCCACCTGGCAGAGCGCGCTCGTCGTCCTGACCGCGATGTTCGCGTTGCATCTGGCGAAACGCACGAGCGCCGCCGCCCGCTGCGCGGTCTGGTACGCGGTGCTCGTGATCGCGGCGATCCTGCCGTTCGTCGATCTCGCCGCATCGCTCGCCCCGCACGCGCGACCGCAGGAATCCTATCGCATCTCGTTCGCGCCGGTAACCGCGCGCGCGTCGTCGCGCGAAGCGAGCTGGAAGGGCAAGATCGTAGCGGTCCCGCGCGCGCCGGCGAACGATTCGCTCGAGCGCGCCGCGGTCGCCCTCGGCGCTTCGGCGCCCTGGCTCGAACGCGCGTGGCTGGCCATCGTCGTTTTGCTCGGCCTGCGCCTGGCCTACGATACGATCCGTCTGCTCGCCGCCAAGCGCGTCGTGCGTCCGCTCCGTCGCGATATCGCGATGCCGCCGGGGTCGCGCCCCTATCGCATCGGCACGTCGCGGCAAGTCGAGACGCCGTGCGTGCTCGGGCTCTACGATCCGGTCGTCGCGCTGCCGGAGTCGCTCGCGAACGCGCTCTCCGACGACGATCTCGCACGGGTCGTCTCGCACGAAGCGGCGCACGTGCAGCGTCACGACGACTGGATCCATCTGGGCGAACGCGCCCTGCGCGCGCTGCTGTTCTTCAATCCGCTGCTCTACGCGATCGGCCGCCGTCTCGCCGTCGAACGCGAGATCGCCTGCGACGATCGCGCGGTCGCTTCGTGCGGTAATCGCATCGCGTACGCGACGTGTCTTTCGAGCCTCGCTTCGTATCTCGCGACCGCGCGCGCCGCGGACGTGCCCGCGCTCTTCGCCGGACGCCGCCAGCTGCTCGTCAGCGTCGAACGGCTGCTCGACGGCGCGCACGACGGCAGTTCGCGCTTCGGCGCGCGCGCCGTCGCCGCATTCGCCTGCGTCGTCGCCGTCGCGTTCGTCGTGCCGCACTTCGGCATTCCGGTCCGCGCGCAGATGGAGAAGATCGCCTCGGTCGTCCACCTCCGTCTTCCGCGGGCGATCCTTCGCAAGCCCGTGCATCGCATCTCGGTACGCGTGCCGCTACGGCCCGTCGCGCTCGCGCCGCGCGCCGTCGCTTCCCGTCCGATCGCTCGCCCGCGCCCTCGCCCCAGCGCCCGCATCGCACCGGCACCCCGAGCCCGGCGGGTCGCTCCCCGGCCCGCGGCGCGCGCGATCCAGGCCGCCGCCCCCGCCGCTCCCGCGGCCGCCGCGGCTCCCGACGAAGGCAAGATGATGACGATGGTCTCGTTCGCGAGCGCGCGCGCGGAGGCCGAAGCGGACGCTCGGGCCGAGAGTTCGGCTTCCGCAGCGGTCGACGGCATGCGCGCCGTGGCCGTCGGCGACGACTACGCGCGTGCGGTCGTCGCCTTCACGCACGATGCGCGGCCCGGGCACATCGCCTATCTCCGCAAGAACGGGATCACCCCGGCATACCTCGCGTCGCTGGCCAAGGTCGGCATCACCACGCATTGCGCCGTCCAGTACGTCCGGCTCTTCAAGTCCGGCGTCACGTCCAGCGTCGTAACGCGGCTGCAGCTGCGGTTCGGGACGCGCCGCCTCGAAGTCGATCGGATCATCCGGATGGCACGGGCGGGGGTCTAGGGGCCGCAGACGCGAATCGGAACCCATGGCGGTTCCACGCGCAAACGATTTCACGATCCGGGTCGCGACCATCAACGGCTCGGGCAGCCAGTCATCCAACCTGGTGCTGACGAACGCGATCTTCCGGCTCGGCATCCCGGTCGCTCCGAAGAACGTCTTCCCGTCGAACATCGAAGGCCTGCCGACGTGGTTCGACGTGCGCGTCTCCCCCGAGGGCTACCGCTGTCGCACCCGCGACGTCGACGTGCTGGTCTGCCTCAATCCGGCGACCTGGGCGACGGACGTCCCGTCCGTCAAACCGGGCGGCGTGGTGGTGCACGAAGCGTCCTACCCGATGAACGGCGACGTGGTCCGCGACGACGTGACGTACTATGCGGTGCCCTTCGCGCAGCTCGCCAAGGAGCACATCGAAGCCGGCGACCTGCGCAAGTATCTGACGAACATGATCTACGTCGGCGTCCTCGCCGAACTGCTGGCGATCCCGTCCGACGTCATCGAGGCGGCGATGCGCACGCAGTTCAAGAGCAAGCCGAAAGCGGTCGACGCGAATATGAGCGCGGTGAAGATCGGCGGCGACTACGCGCGCGAGCAACTCGCCAAGAACGATCCGTACCGGCTCGAGCCCATGACCGGCAAGGTCGACGGGCTGCTGTTCATGGACGGCAATCGCGCCGCCGCGCTTGGCTGCGTGATGGGCGGGTGCACGGTCGCCGCCTGGTATCCGATCACGCCGTCGTCCTCGCTCTGCGAGTCCTTCATCGCGCTTACCGACAAGTACCGCGTCGATAGCGCGACCGGCGCCAAGAACGTCGCGGTCATCCAGGCCGAAGACGAACTCGCATCGATCGGCATGGTGATCGGCGCCGGTTGGGCCGGCGCGCGCGCGATGACGTCGACGTCCGGTCCGGGCATCTCGCTGATGGCCGAGTACGTCGGCTACGCCTATTTCGCGGAGATCCCGGCGGTGATCTTCGACGTCCAACGCGCCGGACCGTCGACGGGCCTGCCGACCCGTACGATGCAGGCCGACGTCGCGTTCGCCTACGCGCTCGGTCACGGCGATACGAAACACGTCGTGCTGCTGCCGGCGACCATCGAAGAGTCGTACGAGTTCGCGATGACGGCATTCGATCTCGCCGACCGCTTCCAGACGCCGGTCTTCGTGCTGCTCGATCTGGACCTCGGCATGAACTCGTGGCTCGCGCCGCCGTTGCCCTATCCGGAGAAGCGTTTCGATCGCGGCAAAGTACTGACGGCGGAAGATCTGAACCGCCTCGAATCGTGGGGCCGCTATCGCGACGTCGACGGCGATGGGATCCCGTACCGCACCGTGCCGGGCACCGATCATCCCGACGCCGGCTTCTTCACGCGCGGCACCGGCCACGACGAGCAGGCGCGCTACTCGGAACTGCCCGACGTCTGGCAGCGCGCCCTGGATCGTCTCGTCAAGAAGCACGACACCGCGCGCACCGTCGTTCCCGCGCCGGTCGTCGAAGAGGACGGCAACCCGATCGCGATCCTCGCGTTCGGAACGACGCATCATGCCGTCGTCGAAGCGCGCGACCGGCTCGCGGCCGACGGGATCCCCACCGACTACGCACGCCTGCGCGCGTTGCCGTTCTCGCAAGAGTTGGCCGCCTTCATCGGCCGGCACGAGCGGGTCTACATCGTCGAACAGAATCGCGACGGGCAGCTCTACGGCATCCTCCGCACCGAGTTGCCGACGCATCTCATCTCGCGCCTCCATTCGGTGCGCCACTACAACGGCGTTCCGATCGACGCGCGCGCCATCATCGATCCGGTCCTCGAGGCCGAGCGCCGTCCGGCCGTGGTGGCGGAGTAAGGAACATATGGCCAGCAACGCACCAGCCGCCAACGTCAACCTCATCGGCCTGACGCGCGATGTCTACAAAGGTCTGCCGACGACGCTCTGCGCCGGCTGCGGACACAACTCGATCACCAACCATCTGATCAAGGCGCTCTTCGATTACGGCGTGCAGCCGCATCTGCTCGCCAAGATGAGCGGCATCGGCTGCTCGTCCAAGACGCCCGCGTACTTCGTCGATCAGGCGCACGGCTTCAACAGCCTTCACGGGCGCATGCCCTCGGCGGCGACCGGCGCGAAGCTCGCCAATCGCGATCTGCTGGTGCTCGGCATCAGCGGCGACGGCGACACCGCTTCGATCGGTCTCGGGCAGTACTGCCACATGATCCGCCGCAACGTCGACGTGACGTACCTGGTCGAGAACAACGGCTGCTACGGGCTCACCAAGGGGCAGTTCTCGGCGACCGCGGACGTGGGTTCGACCATGAAGAACGGCCGTCCGAACGAATACGAAGTGATCGACGTCTGCGGCCTGGCGATCGAACTCGGCGCGACGTTCGTGGCGCGCTCGTTCTCCGGCGACGGCAAGCAGCTCGTGCCGCTGCTCCAAGCGGCGTTCTCGCACAAGGGCACGGCCATCCTCGACATCGTGAGCCCCTGCGTCACGTTCAACGATCACGTCGGGTCGACGAAATCGTACGCCTACGTCAAGGAGCACGACGTGCTGCTGCACGCCCCGGACTTCATCAAGACGAGCAGAGAGGTGACGATCGACTACGAACCCGGGACGGCCCAGGAGATCGACTTCGAAGACGGCTCGAAGGTGGTGCTGCGCAAGCTCGATCGCGACTACGACGCGACGGACCGCGTCGGCGCGCTCGACACCATCCACAAGACGCGCTCCGCAGGCGAACTCGTCACCGGTCTGCTCTTCGTGCAGACCGCGACGCCGGACCTGACGACCCGCGAAAGGCTGCCCGCGACGCCGCTCGCGCGGCTGGACGAGAACGCCCTGCGCATCTCGCGCGAGGACTGGGCGGAACTGATGAGTACGGCGCTCTAGACGGGGACCGCGCGCAGCGATTCGCTCGCGCGCGCGACGATCGGGCCCTGGGTCGCCTTGAACGCGGCGACGACCGCCGGGTCGAAGTGCAGGCCGCTCTCGCGCGCGATCTGATCGCTCGCGTGTCCGGCGGAGATGGCCTTGCGTTGCGGGCGGTTGTGCATCATCGCGACGAAGGCGTCGGCGACGGCCACGATGCGCCCGAAGATCGGGATCGCCTCGCCCTTCAGACCGGCGGGATATCCCGCTCCGTCGAAGCGTTCGTGATGCGTGCGCGCGATGCGCTCGGCGGCCTGCATGACGCGCGATCGCGAGCCGGCGAAGAGGCGCGCGCCGGTCTCGGCGTGCTCGCGGATGGTCGCGCGCTGGAGCAGCGTCGGCGGCGCCGGCGATACGAATAGGCCGTCCGGGAACGAGAGCTTGCCGATGTCGTAGACGAGCGCGGCGTCGTTGAGGACCTCGATGTCGTCGGCGGGCAGGTGCATCGCGCGCGCGATCAGGACGGCGATGTCGCGGACGGCGCGCATGTCGCGCGCGGTCTCGGCGTGACGCATCTCCATCGTCGCCAGCAGCCGCTCCAGCCCGGCGCGCTCCTGCGCGGCGATCGTGTTGCGGAACTCTGCGAGCTTCTTGCCGTCGTCGTCGTTGAGGCGCTCGGCCTCGCGCCGGGAGGCGGAGAGCGCGCAGAGCGTGCGCACCTGTGCCGTGAACTCCGAGGACTCGACGGGCTTGCGAAGCAGCGCGTTCACGCCGCCGCGGAAGGCCTCTTTGATGACGTCCTTATCTTCGTGCGCCGTGATCATCAGGACCGGCACGGACGCGCGGTGCGGCATCCCGCGCAACTCGCGCGTGAATTCGATGCCGTTCATGCCCGGCATAGAATAGTCGATGACGACGAGATCCGTCTCCATCCCGGCGATCCAGCGGATCGCTTCCACGGGCGAGACGAACGTCATGACGTTGCAATCCGCCGCGGTCTTGACGACCCGGGCGAAGAGGTCGAGGTTGGGCGCGTAATCGTCAATGATGACGACGGTCTGCATGCAAAAAACTCCGGAACAGATAGTACACCGGTATGGCCGAGAGCAGTATTCCTAGGCCGATGAGGCTGTCGCCTGGCGACCGATAGAAAAGATTGAGCACGACCGCCCACGACGTGAGGAGAAAAAGCACCGTCGTAAGCGGATGACCGGGCATCCGGAACCCGATCGGGGGCGCGTCCGCGGGCCGGGGCGTCCTCGCGTCGCGGGCGCGGAAGACGAACAGCGCGACCGCCGCCACCCCGAAGAACACGTCGTCGACGGCGGTGACGTAGTTGAGGATCTGCTCGTACCGCCCGAACGCGATGATGACCACCGTGACGATGCCCTGCACGACGATCGCCGCAATCGGCACCAGCGTGCGCGGATGGAGGTACGCCAGGAACGGGAAGAACGTCCGGTCTTCGGCCATCTGGAAATAGACGCGCGGCGAGACCAGCACCTGATTGGCCAGGAAGCCGAGCGTGGAGAGGGCGATCAGCAGCGCGACCATCCGCTCCCCGAGCGGCCCGAAGACGATGCGCGCGACGTCCGACGACGGCGTCGCGGTGGCCGCCAGACCGCCCGCGCCGAGCACGCGCAGGTCCGCGATCGTCACGGCGAGGTAGAGCACGACGACGCCGACGACGCCCCAGATCATCGCGCGCGGCAACGCGCGGACCGGGTCCTTGAGTTCGCCGGTCATGAACGAGGCCGTCTGCCAGCCGCTGTACGAGAAGAAGACGGGGACCAATGCGAGGCCCATCATCGAGATCAGCGCGGGCGAGTTCGCGAGCGTCTGCTGTACGTGCTGCGCGGCGAGGCCGGCGTTGGGCGCGAAGAGGCCGATATCGACGAGACCGGCCAGCGCGACGATCTTGGCGATCATGAACGCATTCTGCGTCGTCGTACCGGCGCGAACCCCGAGGCAGTTCACGACGGTGAGCGCGACGATGAGCGCCGCGCCGACGAGGTTCTCGTTCAGCGGGATGCCGAGGAGCGGCGTCACGTAAGCTCCGAGCGTCACTGCGGCGCTCGCCATGCCGCCGCTCTGCGAGACGAGCAGCAGCGTCCAGCCGTACGAGAACGCGACGACCGGGTGGAACGCGTCGCGGATATACGCGTACAGGCCGCCGTCGGCCGGCCGTCGCGCCGCGAGTTCCGCGAACAGGAAGGCGCCGGCCAGTGCGAAGGCGCCGCCGATCAGCCACGCGATCAAGATCAGCGGCGTGGTATGCAGCTCTTTGGCCACCACCGAGGGATTGCGGAAGATACCGGAACCGATAATGCCGCCCATCACGATGAGGGCGGCGTCGGCGGTCCCGAGTCGTCGGGCGAGGCGCACGGCCATCACGCGCAATCCCCCGCGGCGGTAGGCCGGTCCTGCGGCATGAGTCGCTTCGCGCGCGAGAGAAGCACCCGCGATGCTGATTTCAACGATTGCGCTCGCCGCGGTGCTCGCCCAACTGGCACCGGCGACCGACGTCCTCAACAACGGTCCGTGCCTGGATTCGACGCGCTCGGTTCCGCAGTCGCTCCAGCCGCCCGCCGTTCGCGCCACGCAGGTCGTGCGCGTCGATAAGGTCGTCTCGACCTCGACGATGACGTTCGGCGAGACGATCGGATTCTTGTACACGCTCGAAGACGGGACGACGTGGCTCGGTCAGCGCACCATGCAATACGTCTCGCCCGCCGGCGCGCAGCAGATCAATCAGGTGCTCGCCTCGACGCATCTTCCCACGAGTACGGTGACGGCGTTCCCGCCGCAGACGAAGCTCGGCGTGAAGACGAACTACTTGCAGTACTTCCAGATCAAACTCCCGGCCGAAGCGCAGACGGCGCTGGCGATCCGCGTGGACCCGTGCGTCGCTTGGCCGAGCACGCGGCCGCTCCCGGACCCGTCGATCTAGAACGCGCCGGCGCCGTTCGGACTGCCCAGTCCGGTCGGTCCGTCGTAGCCGACGCCTGCCGTGCAGAGGTACGTCAGGCACAGCCCGTTCGCGCCTAAGATGATGCTGTTGAGCGCCCCGGCGTTCGCGTAGAGGCCGCTCGCGTCGTCGATGCGCGCGCCGTTCCCCGCGAGCGCGTACATGCCGGCGACGATCGGCGCGGCGACGCTCGTGCCGCCGTAGACGTTCCATCCGGCGTTTCCGGCGTTCGCGAAATACGTGTCGTAGACGGAGACGCCCGGCACCGGATCGGCGACCGCCGCGACGTCGTTGACCGTGCGCCTGCGGCAGAGAAGATCGTGCTGCCACGACGGCTTGGCGACGTACGCGCTGCAGCCGCTTCCCGTCTTGCCCCACGCGCTCTCGAGGATGGCGAGGCCTTCGAGGATCGGCAGGACGGTCGTGCCGCCGACGGCGGTCACGTGCGACGAAGCGGCCGGCCAACCGACGCCGTACGCCGCGTCGCCGGCGCCCGCGACGATCGGAACGCCCGGATGGTTCCAGAGCGGATCCTGCGCCGCGGTCGCAGCGGTTTCGCGCGTGGTGTACGAGTTGCTGACGACGGTCGCACCGAGGCGCACGGCGGTGGATACCGAGGCGGTCAAGTCGTCGATGTCCGCGGAGTTCGCGTCGACGACGAGCAGTTTGCAGTTCGGGCAGATCGCCGAGGCCATATCGAGATCGACGGAGGTCTCCTGCGCCCAATCCTCGTCCGCGGCGGGCAGCGCGTTCGAACCGCTCTGTCCGGCGAATCGCAGGCATCCGCTCGCGGTTGTACACGCCGGCATGCCGAACGTCGAGCGATAGACGGCGAGATCGCGTTCCGCATTCGGATCGCTCATCGCGACGACGATGCCGATCGTCTGCCCGTCGCCGCCGCTCGAAGGCAAGTCGTAGATGATCTGGAGATCGCTCGGCTGGAATCCGGCGATCAGCGATGCGTCGAGGCCGAGCGCGGGAAGGACGTCGAGCCGGCGGATCGCGCCGCACGACGCGTTGCCGAGCAGCGGAACGCCGCAGACCGAGAGCAGTTGCGGAAGGCTGGTGAAGTTGATCGGGATGGCCCGCGCGCCGATCGGAATGGCGCGAGCGCCGATCGGAATGGCACGCGCGCCGATCGGGATCGCGCGCGCGCCCGCTCCGGTCGCTCCCGGGAGCGTCGCCGCGCCGGCTCCTCCGGACGTCGCGGGCACGATCGCCGAACCACCGCCGGAGCACGCGAAAAGATTCGCAGCCAAAACGAAGGCGGCAGATCCGGCGATGGCCCGTACCGTGGCTTTCTTCATCCTGGTCCTATCCGAAAACTGCGGCACCCGTCCCCTTGAGTATAGGGCGCGTAACCGAACGGGCGCCCTGCCTTCACCCTTTCTTAACGGGAAGGGCGCCCGCCTGGTGGCTAGTCCGGTTCTCCGCCGGCCAGGACCACCGCGACCATCGCTTCTACGACGTCGCCGTCGTACTGACGCCCCGCCTGCTTGGAGAGTTCGCGGATCGCCACGTAGGGCGAGAGCGGCGGACGATAGGGCCGGCGGCCGACCATGGCGTTGAAGCAGTCGGCCACGCTCACCAGCCGCGCGGGGAGGGCGATGCGGTCGCCGCGGAGCCGGTGCGGGTAGCCCGAACCGTCTATCCGCTCGTGGTGGTCCCGGATCGCGGGCGCGAACGGCTCCAGTTCGGGGATCCCGGCGATGATGTCGAGCCCGTCGAGCGGATGCCGCTGGATGATCGCGCGCTCGTCGGGGGTCAGGCCGCGCGGTGCGTTGAGGATCTCGTCCGGCGTCGCGATCTTGCCGACGTCGTGCAGCAGTCCTCCGCGCTGGACGAGCAGCGTCTCCTCGGCGCTCAAGCCCATCTTGCGCGCGATCCGCGCGCACCACGACGCGACCGCGCGCGAATGTTCCGCCGTGATCGCATCTTTCGCGAAGAGCCGCGTCACGAGATCGTTGATGATGACGTCGACGTCGTCGATCGCATCGCCCGCCGGCGGCGCCGCGACGCCGCGCGGCCGCGCCGCGGCGGCGGCGAGGGCCGCGCTCAATGCGGTCTGGAGCGGAATCCCGGCCGCGCGTTCGACGGCGCCGTAAGCGCGGTCGAAGATCCCGCCGAGATCTTCGACGTCGCCGTGCCGATCGTAGGCCGCATCCAGCCACAGCGCGAGTTCGCGCGTGGGCGCGCCGTCCGCCGCGGCTCCGATGCGATCGAGGAATTCGTCGACGATGAGGTCCGCGATGATGGTCTGCGCGGCGGGCGGCGCGCCGGCGACGGCGTCCCGGGCGATACGCGATCGCTCGGCGGCGATGGTCGCGGTCAGGTTCATGCGGGGACCCCTTGGGCGAAGCGTTCGCGCGACGGAAGCATCTCGAAGAGACGGGCGATGCCGGCGCATTCGCGTTCGCGCATCGCAGCGAGCGCCGCGGCGACGGCGCCGTGATTCGCCGCGCCGCCGAGATAGTCGCAGAGCGCGATCACCGCGCCTTCGATCGCGCGGATCCGCTCCGGTGCGTCGCGCTCGCGCGCGACGGCGTCGAGCAGCGCGCGGTTCTCGGCTCCCCGGCCCAGCAGGGCGAGCGCGAGCGCGACGAAGAGGCGCGCGCGATGCGCGCGATTGCTCGTCGCGTCGGCGCCGGCGAGTTCGCCGAGATGCGAGAGCGCGTTCCGGATCGCTTCCCCCGCATCGTCGTGCCGCCGCGCCCCCGCCGCGTACAGCGCAACCTCGGCCCAGCGCAGCGCGATGCGTTCGGCTCCCGCCTGATGCGGCGCGGTCGGATGGAGCACGCGATACGCGCGCGCGAAATCGCCGTGCATCGCCGAGCGCATCGCGTCGCCGGGAAGGAAGGCTTCGTCCGAGACCGAGGTCTCGTAGGCGACGTCGAACGACTGCAGCGTCGCATCGATGCGCGCGATCGCCTCCGCGTTGTTCCGTTCGACCTCGATCTCCAGGGAGCAGGCCAAGCAGTAGAACTGGAACTGCAGGTGTCCCGACTTCAGGCAGCTCTCCAAGAGCATCTGCAGGTTGTGCAGCGCCGCGACGACGTTCTCGGTGTCGAACGCCACGACGTAGAGCACGCTGTATGCGGCCGTGGCGATGGTGAACTGCGATGCCGCGGTGGCGGCGCGGGCGGCTTCGCGGGCGAGCCGCTCCGCCGTAGGATAGTCGCCCTGGTACAGATAGACGTACGCGGCCCGGACGGTGACGCGCGCGTGCAGGTCCTCCTCGCCGATGGTCCGTTCGAGTTCCATCGCGCGCTCGATCGCGGCGCGCGCCGCGACCGGCCGGCCGGCGAGCTGATAGGCCTCCGCGAGCGCCGACCCGATGGCGGCGCGCAGGGCCGGCGTGATGCGCGCGTCCTCGACGTGCGCTTCCAGCAGCGGCAGACAATCGAGCCGGTCGCGCCGCAGCAGGTCGCAGGCATAGAGATATTTGAACTCGATCGTCCGCGCATCGTCTTCGGGGGCGCGCGCGATGGCCTGGGTGAACCACGATTCCGCGGTGTCGTAACGGCCCAGACGCGAGTCGAGGATCGCGCGCAGCGCCACGACCCCCGCCGGCAGTTCTCCATCGCGGTACTGCAGCGACGAGACGACCGCTTCGACGAGATCGGCGTTGCCTTGTTCGACCATTTCGATGCCGTTCGATTCGAGCAGCGGTACGCATGCGGCCGGATCGCCGAGATCGAGATGGAGCGTGAGGAACTCGACGTGGCGACGGTGATGCGCGAGGACGAACGAAGCGGACTCCACTGCGGAACGCTTCTGCTCGGGATCGATCGACGAGAGTCGCGAGCGCAGTGCGGCGCGGAAGCGATCGTGATAGCGCGGCGCGCGATTGGAGCCGACGAACAGGAACGGCGCGCGGGCGCGCAATTCCTCGACCGATCCCGCGAGCGTCGCTCCGCCGATCGCCAGGACGAGTTCGACGGTGAGTTCGGGGAGGTAGTACGTCGGCAAGAGCGCCTTCAGCGCGACGGGATCGACCTCGGAGAGCACGCGTTCGATCAGCGGTTCGAGCGCGCGCGCCGCGACGCCGTCGCGCCGCAGCGCAAGCGAGACTCCCGTCGGCCAGCCTCCGGTCGCGTCGAGGATCGTCTGCGCGGAATCGATTTCGACGCGTCTCGCCGCCGCGAGTCCGTCGATCTCTTCGATCGTATAGGCGAGTTCGCTCTCCGTGAGCGGCAGGTCCATATGTTCGTAGGCGAGCCAGCTCGCGAGCGGCAGGAAGTGCGTCGAGCGGGCCGCGAGCGCCCAGTGCACGCCGGGGATCTGACGCTCGACGAGTTCTTCGATGAAGTCGTGCACCGAGGGCTCCGCCGATGCGTTGTGCAGGTTGTCGATCGCGATGACGATGTCGAGACCTTTGAGATGCTCGTGGAGCCAGACGGCGAGGTCCCGGGTCGGTTCGGACGATACGAGCGCGCGGCTGTAGGCGCTGGCGAAGGCGATCCGCGCGCCCGGGGCCCACGGAGCGATCGTCTCGGTCAGACCTTGGACGAACGTCGAGAGGCGCCGGTGCTCGGGGCCGACATCGAAGAGGGCGAAGGGACCATCGAGCCGGGACAGGGCATCGAGAAGAGCGACGCTCTTACCGCAACCTGCCGGTCCTTCGAGGATCGTCACCGGGTGTGCGAGCGCCCGCTTGAGGCGTTCGGTTAGGCGACCGCGCTCGGCTCGGACCATGCCGCCCGACCCTTACCCGGCGAGGGGTGGAACCCTCCCGCAGACCGGTCGGTCGGAAGGTCCGTAGGCCTCCCGCGAAGGATTAGCAGTCTCCGCATCCGATTGCTAAGCAGCGGGGTTCTGTGGGGAAGATGGACTTCGTCTTACGGCCGCGATCCGGCCTATTCGAGCCGAACGCGGACGTCTACGTCGACGACGCCGCCGGGCGGGTCGTCGTGAAAGTGGAGATCGCGGGCGCCGAACCCGACAGCCTCAGGGTCGAAGTGCGCGAGCGCAGTCTCGTAATTTCGGGTACGCGTCGTGGTGGCGTCTCGTGCGCCGGTTCGATCGTCCAAAAAGAGATCGCTTCGGGCGGTTTCTCCAAAGAAATGCACTTGCCGGCCGCCGTCCGTTTCGAACAGATCGTGGCGGACTACGATGACGGGATGCTCGTCGTCGCCCTTCCCATCTCGCCGACGCAGTACGTGCCGTCGACCCGAACCGAAATCCGCATGATCGTCAAGAGGACCCTCGTCTAACCGATGCCCGTTCGCAAACCCGTCAAAAAACGCGCTCCGGCCGCCAAAGACCTGATCGGCATCCTGCCGCTCCAGGAAGCCGTGCTGTTCCCCAACACCGTCATCCCGCTCGCGGTCGTGAAGAAGCCGGGCATCCAACTCGTCGAAGAAGCGCTGCGCGAAGGCAAGCCGATCGGCTTGACGGTGCTCGTCGATAAGGAGATCGAGAACCCCGGCCCGGACGACGTCCGGCGCGTCGGCACGATCGGCGTCATCCAGAAGATGCTCAAGGTACCGGACGGGACGCTGCGCTGCATCGTCGCGGGTCAGGGCGTCTTCCGCATCGATTCGTTCGTGCAGACCGAGCCGTACATGGTCGCGTCGTACACGGAATTGCCCGACGTCACGCGCGAGAACGAAGAGCTCACCGCGATGCAGCGCAACCTCGCGGGTCTCTTCCAGAAGCTGCTCTCGTATCTTCCGCAGGCGCCGCGCGAGATGGAGATGGAGGTCCAGAACATCACGGACCCCGACATGCTCACGTACTTCGTCGCCTCGACGATACGTCTGGAGACGGCGGAACGACAGGCGATCCTCGAAGAGCGCAACTCCGCCAAGCGCATGCGCAAGCTCACGCTCGCGCTGACGAAGGAACTCGAAGTCGTCGAGCTGGGGCATAAGATCCAGAGCGACATCCAGCGCGAGATGGAAAAGAACCAGCGCGAGTTCTATCTCCGCCAACAGCTGCGCGCGATCCAGGAAGAGCTCGGCGAAGTCGATCCCCAACTGGCCGAGACGAACGAACTCCGCCAGAAGATCGACGAAGCGAACATGCCCGAAGAGGCGAAGAAGGCCGCGGATCGCGAGTTGGACCGCCTCTCGAAAGTCCCGCAGGCGAGCCCCGAATACAGCGTCATCCGCACGTACTTGGATTGGCTCGTGCAGCTGCCGTGGGCGGCCGAGACGGCCGATAAGATCGACATCAAGAAGTCGCGTCAGATCCTCGACGAGGATCACTACGACTTGGAGAAGATCAAGGACCGCATCGTCGAGTATCTCGCGGTCGGCAAGCTCAAGAAGAAGCTCTCCGGTCCGATCCTCTGCTTCGTCGGTCCGCCGGGCGTCGGGAAGACGTCGCTCGGCCAGTCGATCGCGCGCGCGATGGGGCGCAAGTTCGTCCGCGTCTCGGTCGGCGGCGTGCGCGACGAGGCCGAGATCCGCGGTCACCGCCGCACGTATATCGGTGCCATGCCGGGCACGTTCATCCGCGCGCTGCGCGACGCCGGGACGAAGAATCCGGTGATGATGATCGACGAGATCGACAAGGTCGGAGCGGACTTCCGCGGCGACCCGCAATCGGCGCTGCTCGAACTGCTGGATCCGGAACAGAACAACTCGTTCCGCGACCACTACATCGACCTGCCGTTCGACCTCTCCCAAGTGATGTTCGTCTGCACGGCCAACTCGCTCGACACCATCTCGCCGCCGCTGCGCGACCGGATGGAGATCATCCAGCTGGCCGGCTATACGGAGATGGAGAAGCTCCAGATCGCCAAGCGCTATCTGGTGAAGAAGCAGCGGCTCGCGAACGGGCTCAAAGAGACGCAGGTGCAGATCTCCGATACGGCCGTCAAGACGGTCATCGGCGACTACACGCGCGAGGCGGGCGTCCGCAATCTGGAGCGCGAGATCGGCAAGATCTTCCGCAAGGTCGCGCGCAAGATCGCCGAACTTCCGCGCTTCAAAGCGCGCATCAAGCCGGAGAACGTCGCCGACTACCTCTCCAAGCCGCGCTTCTTCAACGAGGTCCGCAAGCGCGTCGCTTCGGTCGGCGTGGCGACGGGCATGGCCTGGACGCCGGTCGGCGGCGACATCCTGTTCATCGAGACGCAGGCGATGCCGGGCACGGGCAAGCTCGTGCTGACCGGCCAGCTCGGCGACGTGATGAAGGAGAGCGCGCAGGCCGCGGTCTCGTTCCTCCGCTCGCGTTCGAACGAACTCGGGCTCGCGGACGACTACTTCGCCAAGCACGACCTCCACGTCCACGTGCCGGCCGGCGCGACGCCGAAGGACGGTCCGTCCGCCGGCATCTCGATCGCCACGTCGATCGCCTCGATGCTGACCGGGAACAAAGTGGACGCGAACGTCGCGATGACCGGCGAGATCACGCTCACCGGCCAAGTGCTGCCGATCGGCGGGCTCAAAGAGAAGGTGCTCGGCGCGAAGCGCGCGGGGATCAGCAAGATCATCTTCCCGAAGCGGAACGAGATGGACGTCGACGACATCCCGAAAGAAGTCCGCGATCAGATGACGTTCGTGCCCGTCGAAGAGCTGAGCGAAGTCTTCCACCACGCGCTCGGCAAGCGCATCATCAGCCCCGTCGCGCTCGGCAACGAGGGACGACCCGACAACGTCGTCCCGCTCCGCCGCCGCAACGGCGCGGCCAAACGCGCGAGACCCGCAAAAGCGAGAACCCGCCGCTAGCAGAGGCTCTGCGTCAGCGGACGTGGATGCCGGTGCCGGATCCGATGTGGCCGACGGTCGTTCCGAACGATGCGTCGGCTCCCGGCGGCAGCGCGACCAGCAGGCCGCCCGAGGTCTGCGCGTCCGAGAGCGCGACGCGCAGAGCGAGCGGCACGTCGGGGGCGAACGACGCGAACGCTGCGTGGGCCTCGATGTTGGCGCGCGTCCCGCCGGGAATGCAGTCGGCGGCGATGAGGTCGAGCACGCCGTTCATCAGCGGCACCGCGTCCGCGTCGAAGACGATGCGCGCGCCCGACGCGCGCATCATCTCGCCCGCGTGACCGAGCAGTCCGAACCCGGTGACGTCCGTAGCGGCATGCGCTCCCGCGACGAGCATCGCGCGCGCGGCGCTCTCGTTCGATAGCGTCATCCAGCCGATCGCCTCGCGCAGGCCCGCGTCGTCGACCGATCCTCGCTTGTGCGCCGTGGTCAGCACGCCGGTGCCGAGCGGTTTGGTGAGGACGAGCACGTCGCCGGGCCGCGCGCCGGCGTTGGTGACGACGCGGTCCGGGTGCACCGTGCCGGTCACGGCCATGCCGTATTTCGGCTCGTCGCTCTTGATGGTGTGGCCGCCGACGATCGCGATGCCGGCCGCCCGCGCGACGTCGGCGCCGCCCTGGAGGATGCGCACGATCGCGTCCGCTTCCAGATCCTCGGGGAACGCGCAGATGTTGAGCGCGCAGAGCGGCGTTCCGCCCATCGCGTAGACGTCCGAGATCGCGTTGGTCGCGGCGATGCGGCCGTACTCGTACGGATCGTCGACGATCGGCGTGAAGAAGTCCACCGTCTGAACGAGCGCCAGATCGTCGCGCAGGCGCACGATCCCGGCGTCGTCGCCGGTGCTGCCGTCGACCATCACCCGCGCATCCTCCGGGAGGGCTACGCGCGCGAGGATCGCGGCGAGTTCCGCCGATCCCAGCTTGCTCGCGCATCCCGCGCACGCGGAGCGCTCCGTCAGTCGCAGTCCCATCTGTCGCAAGGTACGCCGCGCGCGCGCCGAACACCGCGTCATGAGGAAGTCGCTGCTCTTCTTGCCCGGGCCCGTCGCCGTCGCCGAGCCGGTCCTCGCCGCGATGGCGCGGCCGCTGATGAATCACCGCGGCCCCGAGTTCGGCGCGTTGCAGAACCGGGTCGCCGACCGCCTCAAGCCGATCTTCGGCACCGTCGGGCCGGTCGTGCTGCTCGGCTCCTCGGGTACCGGCGGCATGGAAGCGGCCGTCACCGGTATGTTCTCCCCCGGCGACACGCTGCTGGCATGTCCCATCGGCGTCTTCGGAAAGCGCTTCGCCGAGATCGCGCGCACCTACGGCTGTACCGTCGAGATCTTGGATACGCCGGCCGGTTCGGCGGTCGACCCGGAGGCCTTCGCGGCCCGTCTGCGGGCCGATACGGAGAAACGCATCGCCGGCGTCCTGCTGACGCACAACGAGACCTCGACCGGCGTGCAGAACGAGATGTCGCGCTTCGTCCCGGCCCTGCGCGAACACGGCGCGATCTCCGTCGTGGATTCGGTCAGCGGTTTCGGCGCGACGAAGTTCGAGATGGACGCGTGGGGCTACGACGTCGTCGTGACGGCCTCGCAGAAGGCGCTCGCGGCCCCTCCCGGCGTCGCGATGGTCGCCCTGAGCAAGCGCGCGATCGCGCGGCTCGAAGCCGCGACGTGTCCGCGTTTCTACTTCGACCTCAAGCGCGCGCTCGAATTCTCCCACATCGGCCAGACCCCGTGGACGCCGCCGATCTCCATCGTCTACGCGCTCGACGCCGCGCTCGACGCGTACGAGACGCTGGGCGCCGATGCGGTCGTCGCGCGGCACGCGCTCTACGCGCGCGCCATCCGCGCGGCCTTCGAAGCGCTCGGCTTCGGCATCTTCTCGGCGCCCGGCGCGCACTCGGTCACCGTCGTCGCGGCGACGCCGCCGCCCGGCGTGGACGCACCCGCGCTCATCGAAGATCTGCGGGCGCATCGCGGCGTGATCCTCTCCGGCGGGCAGGGCGACCTCGCGGGGAAGATCGTGCGGATGGGCACGATGGGCGCGATCGGCGAGACCGACATCCTCGGCGCGATCGGCGCGATCGAGATCGCGCTGCTCGAAGCGGACGCTCCGGTGCACCTGGGCGCCGGCGTCCAGGCGGCGCTGCGCGAACTGATCGGCAAGGCGGGCGTTCCGGCCTAGATCACGTCTCCGCGGGCGGCGCGCTCGCGCTCTTCGGTCCGAACCGGAGCAATTGGTTGAGGATGACGGCGATCGCCGTCGCGAGCGTCAGCGACGAATCGAAGAGCGGATGGATCCATCCGGGCACTTGCCCGTAGAGCTGCGGCAGGATGTCGAGGCTCAAGCCGAAGCAGAGCGCGACGCCGAGTACGAACGTCTTGCGCGTATCGGGTTTGGCGCTGAGCATGATCTGCAGGCCCGAGACCATCATGAAGCAGACGACGAAGACGACGATCGCGCCTTCGACGGGCGACGGCATGATCGAGAGCAGGGCGCCGACCTTCGGCGAGAAGCCGAGCAGGACGAAGAGCGCGCCGGCGGCGTAGGCGATCCAGCGGCTGGTGGCGCCGGACGCCGCCGAGAGCGCGACGTTGCTCGCCGACGTATCCGATGCGACGCCGCCCAGCAGGCCGCTCACCGTCACGCAGGCCGCGTCGGCGGCGAGTCCGTTGGCGATCCGTCCGATCTCGGGCTCGACCCAGCCCGCATCGTTGACCTTCTCGGCCATCACCAGATTTCCGAACGATTTGAGCGCGCCGCAGATCGAGACGATCGCGAAGAGCGGGACGAGCGACCAATCGAACGCGACGTGGAACATCGAATCGAGCCACGGCAAGCCGATCCACGGCATCTTGGCGAGATCGGCCATCGCCGCCTCGGGGAACAATCCGAACGCGCCGGAGAGCGCGTAGCCGACGATCAGCCCGACGAGGACCCCGTACAGCCGCAGCTTGGCGGAGCCCCAGACGTTGAGCCCGACCATGACGAGCAGCGTGATCGCGCCCACGAACAGACTGCTGCCGCTGATCGAATCGCCCGCGAACTGCACGAACAAGAATTTACTTGCGCCCACGGGGATCAGACTGACCGCCACCATGAAGACGACGAGGCCCGTGATCTCGGTGGGGAACAGGAACGCCAGCTTGCGGAAGAAGCGCGAGAAGATCAGTTCGACGAGGCCGGCCACGATCGTCATGCCGCGCATCAGCGGAAGTCCGCCGAGCCACGCCGCGCTCATCGATGCGGCGAAGAAGTTCGGACCGCACAGGTTCGGGCAGAGAAAGCCCGAGCCGAAGCCCGGCAACCGAAGCGCCTGCAAGACCGTGCCGATCCCGCACGAGATCATCGTCAGCGCGACGACGGCGGCTACTTCGCGGAACGTCCCGCCGATCTCGTTCACCAGGACGATCGGCAAGACGAGCGTGCTCGACATGAGGAAGACGTGCTGCACGGCGAGCAGGCCGAGCGCGGAGGCCGGCGGCCGTTCGTCGACCCAGTACGTGAGTTCGGCCGGACGTATCATGCCGTCACCCCGCTTTCATCCAGATCGGCGTCGCCAGGAAGAAGTCCGTCCCGACGTAGAGCGGGCGGCCGTCGACGACGACCTTGCGGATGTAGATGAGCTTGCGCGCGGGCGAGCCGCTGGACGACGGCCAGAGATATTGCATCCAGACGGCGTCGCTCGTGCGGAGCGCCTCGAGCGCCGACGCGACCGGCTGGTTGCCGACGGCGTCGCGGAACGCCGCGAGATTGCGCCCCGCCATGGTGGGGAATGCGGGATCGACGAGCGTCTTGCCCTGCGCGTCGAGGACGAAGACGAACGTATCGCTGAAGACGAACGGCGACGCCGGATCCTGGAACGCGCGGAACGCGACCTTCTCGCCCTTCGTCCGGAGCAGGCGCGCGGCTTCGTCGACGCGCTGCCGCACCCAGGCCTGCTCGATGCGCATCTGATAGAGCCCGCTGCCGACGACGTAGGTCCTGCCGCCGGTCTCGACCTTGCGCACGTACGCGCTCTTCCAACTCGGGCCGAGCTGCGACTGTTCTTGCCACAGGTAGAAGACCCAGCCCGACGCGTCGGCCTGCGGCTCTTTTCCGATATCCGTGATCTCGCGGACGATCGGCTTGCCATTGATATCGCGCAGCCCCATCAGGTTCTTGCCGACGAGCGACGGCGATGCGGCGTGGCAGACCGTCGTGCCGTCGAGCGCGTAGACGAAGAGGTAGTACTGGCCGAAATACCAGTGCGAGCCCTTCTTGGCGAACCGCGCGCACGACGCCGCGAGTCCGTCGGCGCGGATCGAGGCGGCCGCATCGTCGACGAGCGCGACGAGATGTTTCGTATCGTCGTAGGCGTATGCGGCCTGATCCGACGGCGGAGCGGCGTGCTGCGCGCAGGCCGCGGGCGCGAGCGTCGCGAGGAGCGCGAGGACGGCGCGCCATCGCATCACTACACGCGATGCCTCTTGAAGAACGGCTCCGCGACGGGCTTTGCGAACCACGGCAGCGTCGAGTAGAGCATCCCGTCGATCGTCGGATTCCACGCGGTCACGACGCGCGCCAGCGAAGACCGGTGCAGGCCGTCGCGGATGTCGGGCGAGAGCGGGAAGAACAGCGCGACGTAGAGCAGCAGCCAGCAGAAGATGCCCGCTTTGGCCAGGCCGATCGCGGCGCCGGCGATCGCGTTGAAGATGCCGAGCACCGGCAGGCGCGCGATGCGGTCGAGCACGATCGAGATGGCGATGAGGATGGCGTAGGTGGCCAGACCCGTCAGGAACATGCCGAAGACGTGCGCGGATCCGGGGCCGACGTGGGTGACGCCGTCGATCGCGCCGTCGAGCGAGCCGTTATAGAACCACGGCGTGACGATCGAGAAGAACAGCGCGACCGCGCCGCCGAGCTCCTTGACGAATCCGCGCCGGAAGCCCTTCGCCGCGGCGATGATCGCGATCGCGCCGATGACGATGTCCGGCCACGCGAACGACGGCACGGATCAGGACCGGATGACGGCGCCGAGCGCGTCGCGCAGCGCGATGAGCACGCGCGCGATCGCTTCGTCCGCCTCGACGTCGGTGATGGTGGCGTCGCGATGCTGCATGGTCGCGCGCACGGCCAGGCTCTTCTTGCCCTCGCCGATCTGCGGACCGCGATACTCGTCGAAGACGCGCACGCCGGTGCAGAGCGGGCCGATCGCGGCGGCGACGGTGTTCGAGACGGCCGCCGCCGTCACGTCGAGGTCGACGACCAGCGCGAGGTCGCGATAGGTCGACGGGAACTTCGACGGCGGCTCGTAGTGCGGCGTCGCATAATCCGGAATCGCATCGATGTACATGTTGCAGAGATAGACGCGCTGCGCCACGCCGAAGACGACCGGGATCCGCGGATCCATCTGGCCGAGCGCCGCGATCTCGCGTCCGTCGAGCAGCAGGACCGCCGTCTTGCCGGGATGGAACGCGTTGCGCGTATCGCTCGCCACCTCGGGATCGCGGCCGGTCAGCGTCCGCACGAGCGCGATCACGTCGCCTTTGAGTTCGAGGAACGCGCCGTCGGTCCAATCCGGCTCGTCGCGCGGGTCGACGGAGAAGCCGAACGAGCAGAGGGCGTTCTCTTCGATACGATCGACGCCGTCGTGGGTGAAGGCGTGACCGATCTCGAACGCCCGATACGGCCTGCCGACGCGTCCGAAATATTCCACGAGGCCCGGCCCGAGCGCGTAGCGCAGATACCGCTGATCTTCGGAGAGCGGATTGCGCACTTCCACCGACGGATGGCTCGGCTGGATGCCGGAACGCGCGATCTTCGCGAAGAGCCCCGGTCCGTGGAGCGCGTAGGACGAGATCTCGTTATAGCCCAGGGCCGCGAGGGCGTTCGCGAGCTTGCGCTCGAGACGGTAGTCGCGGCTGCGGATGTCGTGCGACGGCACGAACGGCATCGCGAGCGGCACGTTCTCGTATCCGGCCATGCGCGCGATCTCTTCGACGACGTCCGCGCCGATCGTCACGTCGGTGCGCCACGGAGGCGGCGTCACGGCGAGACGCGCGGGTCCGTCGGAGGCGACGGTGAAACCGAGCGCGCGCAGATGGTCCGCGACCGCTTCGGCGCCGAGTTCGAAGCCGAGCAGACGTTTGACGTCGCCGAGCGGAAATTCGATCGGCGCGGCCGACCGGAGCGGCGGTCCGAAGACGTGCGGCGCGTACGCCTTCGCGCCGAAGCCCGTCAGCAGTTGCGCGGCGCGCGCTGCGCCGTAATCGGCGAGCCAGGGCGCGAGCGCCTTTTCGTGACGCGACGACCCGTCGGTGCGGAATCCCAGGCGCGCGCCGGTGCGTCGCACGCGCGCTCCGGTGAAGTTCGCGGCTTCGAGGATCATCGAGACGGTCTCGGCGCGGACCTCGGACTTCTTGCCGCCCTTGAGGCCGGCCAGACCCTGGATCTCGTCGCCGTCGGCGACGACCAGCGCCCACGGACCGAGTCCGTGCTCGACGTCGTCCAGCGTGACGAGCCGTTCGCCCTCGTTCGCGTCGCGGACGACGAGGCGGAAGTCGCGCACGCGCGCGGCGTCGTAGAAGTGCAGCGGCTGTCCGACTTCGAGCATGGTGAAGTTCGAGACGTCGACGAGGTTGTTGATCGGGCGCTGACCGGCGAGCGCGAGCCGCACGCGCATCCACGTCGGCGCGGGGCCGACGCGGACGTCGTCGAAGCGCTGCGCGACGAAGCGCGCGACGTCGGGCGTTTCGAAGGTCACGAGCGGCGCCGTTCCGGCGGGTTCGGCGGCGGTTCCCGGATTTTCGGCCGACGGTACGCGCAGCGGCGTGCCGAGCGCCGCGGAGAGTTCGCGGGCGAGGCCGACCAGCGAGAGCGCGTCGGGACGGTTGCTGGTGACGTCCACGTCGAGCACGGCATCGGTCAGACGGAAGTGCTCGACGATGTCGGTGCCGGGCGCGACGTCGGCGTCGAGCTGGAGGATGCCGTCCTCGAACCATTCGGCCGGGAGCGCGAGTTCGTCCGCCGAGCACATCATGCCCTCGGACTCGACGCCGCGCATGGTCCGGCGTTCGATCTTGAGCAGGGGCAGCTGCGCGCCGATGGTGGCCACCGCGATGCGCTGACCGACGGCGACGTTGGTCGCGGCGGTCGCGATCGTCAGGTGCGCGGGTCCGCCGACGTCGATCTTCCCGACCTGCAGGCGATCGGCGTTGGGATGTTTCTCGAGCGCGACGATGGTACCGGCGATCACACCGCCGATGACGGGACGCGTCTCGATCGCGTCGACCGGAAACCCGAGCATGGCCAGGCGATCGGCGATCGCTTGCGCGCTCTCGGGAAGGTCGACGTAATCTCGCAGCCAGGCGATCGGGACGCGCATGTTCTCGTCTCTCGGTTCAGTGCAGTTGCGTGAGGAAGTCCGGATCGCTCTCGGCGAAGCGGCGGATGTCGTCGATCTCGTACCGGGTCAGGCCCAGGCGCTCGATGCCGAAGCCGAACGCCCATCCGGAGACGACGTCCGGATCGTAGCCGACGTTGCGCAGGACGTTGGGATGGACCATGCCGGCGCCGCCGAGTTCGATCCAGCCGGAGCCGCCGCACATGTTGCAGTCGCCGCGCCCTTTGCATTTCGGACAGGTCGTATCGACCTCGGCGCTCGGTTCGGTGAACGGGAAGAACGACGGGCGGAAGCGGACTTCTTGCTCGGATCCGAACAGCTCGCGGCACATGCCCGTCAGCATGCCCTTGAGGTGGCCGAAGTGGATCCCCTCGGCGACGAGCAGACCTTCGATCTGATTGAATTGGAAGAGGTGGCGCGCGTCGACGGCGTCGCGGCGGTAGCACCGTCCGGGGGCGACGACCGCGACCGGAGGCGCGTGATGCTCCATCGTCCGGATCTGCATCGGCGAGGTGTGCGGGCGCAACAGCAGCGAGTCGGTGATCCAGAACGAATCGAAGCCCTCGCGCGCGGGATGGTCCGTCGGGATGTTGAGCGCGTCGAAGTTGTAATAGTCCGGCTCGATCTCGGGTCCGACCACCACCGCGAATCCGCGCCGTTCGAAATAGGAGCAGACCTCGTCGACGATGCGGCGGATCGGATGGATCGTCCCCGTCCGCGGCGGCGGCGCCGGGAACGTGACGTCGATGCGCTGCGAGAGCTCCGACTCGAAGGCGCGCGACGCGAGCGCCGCCTTGGCGTCGTCGAGATGGGCCTCGAGGGAGGCGACGACGTCGTTGATCTCTTTGCCGGCGCCGGGCCGTTCGTCGGCCGGCAGCCGGCCGATGCCGCGGCGCAGGCCGGTGACGTGGCCGCTGCGGCCGAGGAAGTCGACCCGCACCGCGTCCAGCGCGCGTTCGTCACCCGCGGCGGACAGTGCGGCGTCGAACCGGTTCTTGAGGTCGGCGAGGCGTTCTGCTAGTTCACTCATCAAAAAATCGGAATCGGCGCATAGAAAAAGCGCCCGGGAGAACATTCCGGACGCTTCTGCAATTCTACTGTTTTCGTGCTAATGCCGTCAGGTCGAGCGCGCCGGTTTCGTTTGGCGGTATGCCAGATAGGCGCTTACTGAGCCGGAAAGTGCGAAGAGGTTCCAAAAGAGATCGGTGGTTGCCATGTGGCCGTAGGTCTCCCTTCGAGGCAATAGTTCCGGGGTCGCCCCCGCGGAATGCCAGGAGTATACCATGCGACTTTTCCGTCCGGTAGTCTTGACTTTTCGACCCGGTCCCACTGCCTTGACAGCCCGTAAATAAAGGGTTTGCCCTTCAAACCAAGCGGGCGCAAAACGCCTCGTAGAGGGCGATCGAGCCCGCTACCCCGGCATTGAGGGACTCGGCGCGCGGGGCCATGGGGATGCCCGCGACGGTGGGACAGAGCGGCGCCCAGCGGCCCAACCCGTGGCGCTCGTGGCCGACGACCATCAGGGCCCGTTCCGGCCAGGTCAGCGCCCGGAGCGAGGCCCCGCTTGCCGCCAGGCCGATGCCCTGCACGCCGGCCCCCACCATGACCGGTTCGAGGGCTTCGGGGGTGCCGACGACGATGGGCAGGCGGAAATGCGCGCCCATCCCGGCGCGGACGACCTTGGGATGGAACGGGTCGACTCCCAGATCTCCGATCAGCGCGCCTTTCGCGCCGAAGGCCTCTGCGGCGCGGAGCAGGGTCCCGAGGTTGCCGGGGTCGGCGAGGTCGGCCACGCCGAGCACCAGCCCCGGCCCCTCGAAGAGCGAGACGAGCGGCGCGGAGGGGAGATCGATCACCGCCAGTATCCCGGTCGGCGTCTCGACGTCGGAGATCTTCGCGAACGTCCGGTCGGCGAGCAGATAGGTCGGAACCCCGGCGGCTTCGAGCCGCGCGACTTCGGGCGACGCGGCGGCGCCGGATCCGGTGACGTAGAGCTCGCGGACGGCGACGCCGCTGCGACGCGCTTCTTCGAGCAGGGTCGCTCCTTCGATGGCGTACGCGCGGTGCGCGGCGCGCCCGCCCTTCTCCAGCAGGTCGCGCGCGGCGTTCACGCGCGCGTTCTGCGCGCCGAGCGCGAGCGGCATCAGCGCTTCATCGCCCGTCCGCGCAGCACGATCCAGACGGCGGCGGCGAAGATCGCCGAGAGCGCGATGGCGATGCGATCGTTGAAGTGCGTGCGCGCGACGACGAGGAAGTTCATCGCGAGCGCGATCGCCACGAAGATGACGAGGAAGAGCCCGAGCCAGAGCAGCTCGCTGCCGACCGACGAGGAACCTGATTTCACGCTAGCGATGTACACCGCTATGGAGAGACTTCCTCGCGTCGTCGGTACGGAGCGCGCGTTCGAGGGCCGGATCTTCGGCGTGCGCAGCGACGTCGTGCGCTTCGACGACGGGCGCGACGTGCGGCTCGATATCGTCGAACACGCCGGTTCCTTCGCGATCCTCGCGCGCCCCGATCCGGAGCACATCGTGCTCGTGCGGCAGTACCGTCACCCCGCGCGCGCCTATCTGTGGGAACTTCCCGCCGGAAAGGCCGAGGCCGGCGAATCGCCGGTCGACGGCGCCGCGCGCGAACTCGCCGAGGAGACGGGATATCGGGCCGGCCGTCTCGAGGAGCTGGCATCGTTCTATATGACGCCGGGCTTCTGCGAGGAACGGCTCCATCTCGTGCTCGCCGAGGACCTCGCTCCGGGCGAGGCGAGTCCCGACGGAGACGAGGCCATCGAGGTGCGGATCGCGACGCTGGAGGAGTTCTTCGCGATGGCCCGCGACGGCGAGATCGTCGACGCCAAGACCCTGCTCGCGGCTCTCTGGCTGGCTGCTCGAGCAGGCGAGCGCACCCACCTTCTACCCGGAGGCGGTTAGTGCTAGAATAGGCCAACGTTGCGGCGATGCTTTTCGCCGGGACGGTTTTCGGCAGGGAGGGCCGACCGTGGAAATTCCCGGTAACCTCGACGACGTACTGAAACGTCTGCTCGCAACGAGTCGCTCTGAAGGCGGCTCTACGGTGCTTGCCCCGGAGGACGAGGCCTACCTGAACGATCTCATCGCCGCCGTCCGCGAGGGCAAGCGCGCGATCGTGATCGTCGAGGAGCCCGACGAACGATTGCGCTTCATGTTCAGCAATGCGGGACGCGCCGAAGCGGTCAGCATGCTCGGCAAAGTGATCGAATCCACCGGACGCCGGCTGGCCGAAGGCGACGACTGACTAACGCGTCAGGACCAGTCCGTCGATCTTGCCCTGCGGCGTGATCGACATCTTGTAGCGATATTGCGTCTTCGGATATCGCACGAGGAACTCGTACACCGTATCGCCGTTATCGCCGGCGCTGCTTCCAGTCGGGACGATCGCTAAGATCTTCCCGAGCTTCTTGAACGCCGCTTCCGAGACGAGCCTGTCGGTGAGATAGGCGCTGAACTGCGGCGTCAGCTGCGTGCGATCGACGTTCTTATCGGCCAGCCGCACCAGCCACTCGCGCGCGCGAGAGACGATGGCGTTGTCCACGCGCGCCTTCGGCAGCGGAGCGACGATGTCGAGGATCTGCGCCGCGACGTATTCCGGCGCGATCGTCGCGTTGGACTTCAGCCCGTCGGCGTTGGCGAGCACGACGACCGCGATGTGATCGTCCGGCAGGATCGCGTTCATCGAATGGAAGCCGCCGAGTTCGCCGTTGTGCCAGAGATAGCGCTTGCCGCCGCGCTGATCGACCACCCAGCCCATGCCGTAGGCCTGGCCCGGCGCGCCGCTGGGCGCGAACATCTCGCGGACGGCGTCGTCGCGCAGCAGCAGCGGGAAACCGATATCCCACTTCGCGAGATCGTAGACGTTGGTGACGAGTCCGCCTGCGCCGAGCAGCCACGACGGATCCCACGGCCGGGCCGCGGTGAAGTGTCCGGGCGCGCCGGTGTAGCCGACCGCGGCGAGCGGCGAGATGCCCGTGTCGCCGGCCATGAACGACGAACTCATCAAGAGCGGCTGGAAGATGCGGGCCTGCAAGAAATCGGAGAGCGAGATGCCGGAGACGCGCTCGACGATCAATCCCGCGATCATGTAGTTGAAGTTGTTGTAGGCGAACTTGGCCCCCGGCGCCGATTGCATCGGCAGTTTGTCGACGGCGGCGATGAACTCCGGCAGGTGCACGGCGCGCGTCGGATCCATCGCGACGGTCGCCCGCGTGTAGTCGGGGAGGCCCGAGGTCTGCTGCAGGAGCTGCGCGATCGTGACGTCGTGCGCCACCGTCAGTTCGGAGACGTAGCGGGTCACCTTGTCGTCGAGCTTGATCTTGCCGTCCTGGACCAAGAGGAGGATCGCGGCCGCGGTGAACTGATCGGTGATGCCGCCGGCGTAGAACTCGGTCGTCGCCTCCGTGGCGCGTCGCTTGGCGAGGTTGGCGTAGCCGAAACCGCGGGCGTAGACCCAGCGGCCGTCCTCCACCACGGCGATGGCGAGGCCGGGCGTCCGCCCGGAGGTCGCTTCACCCTTGCCGATGCGGTCGATGGCCGCGGCCATCTTCGGCGTGAACGCGCGCGGCCCGAGCGAGTCCGCTCCGGCGGCGACGGGGGCGAGTATCGAAAGCGCGCACGTGAGAGCGAGCGTGGTCCGCATATCGCCCCCTTTGACGCCCAAAAGAAAAGAACCCGGCTTCCGCTAGGTTCTTTACGTTCGGGGCGGCCGGGAGCGCTCGGGCTTACTTCCCGGTCGCGCTCTTGGCGATGTTCAGCAGCGAGCCGAACGCCTTGGCGTCGTGGACGGCGAGGTCCGCGAGGGCCTTGCGGTTGAGGGTGACGCCCGACTTCTTGAGCCCGTTGATGAAGACCGAGTACGTCAGACCTTCGCGACGGACGGCCGCGTTGATGCGGCTGATCCACAGTGCGCGGAAGTCGCGCTTGCGGACGCGACGATCGCGGAAGGCGTACTTGAGCGAGTGGAGCAGCGCTTCGTTCGCTACGCGATAGTTGCGGCGACGTGCGGCGCGGAAGCCCTTCACGAGCTTCATCACCTTGCGCTTGTGCTTGATCCCGTGGACGCCGCGTTTGATGCGAGCCATTTCTTACCGTGCCTCCCTTAGACCAAGTACGGAATCGTCGGAGCGAGACGCTTGAGGTCGCCCTTGAACACGGGCTGATCCTTACGGAAATTGCGCTTGCGCTTCCGGGTCTTCTTGCTGAGGATATGTCCGCATCCGCTGAACTGGTGACGGTGCATGACCTTGCCGGTCGACGACACCTTGACGCGTTTGGCGGTTCCTCTATGCGTGCGAATCTTGGGCACTGGGCTCTTCCTCCGGGTGGACGTCGGCGGCTGCCGGCGTCTTGTGATCCTTTTCTTTTTCCGCTTCCCGTATCGACGAGAACTTCGGCGGACCGCTCGGCACCGCGCGGGGCGCCAAGATCATGAACATGTTCCGGCCTTCGAGTCGCGCCTCGCGCTCAACGATGGCCAGCGGCATCATATCCTCGGCCATGCGGTCCAACAACCGTTTGCCGAACGCCGTATAGGTGATCTCGCGCCCGCGGAACATGATCGTCACCTTGATCTTGCTGCCGTCTTGCAGGAGACGTTCGGCCATGCGGGCCTTTGTCTCGTAATCGTGCTGCTCGATCTTCGGACGCAGCTTCACTTCGCGTAGTTCGAAGTTGCGCTGCTTTTTGCGGGTGTCTTTCTCTTTCTTCGACAGCTCGTATTTCATCCGGCCGTAGTCGCCGATCTTGCAGACCGGGGGCTGTGCGGTCGGAGATATCTCGATCAGGTCCAGGCCGGCTTGCCGGGCGCGCGCCTGCGCGTCGTCGGTAAGCATGATGCCGAGCTGCTCGCCGTTCTCGTCGATGACGCGGACTTGGCGGATGCGGATCTGATCGTTGACGCGAAGCGGTCGAGCTATGGCGAGTCTCCTAGACGAGCAATAAAAAATGGGCCCGCCGAAGCGACCCACGCTGCGGAACCGGCCGACGGCTCCTCAGAGTAAGACCGGATCGCCCGAGGGCATCCGGTGAGCACCCTCTCGGGCACTGCTTCAGCCAGCGGACTATACCACGGCCTCGGTAGGCGGGTCAACGGTGCGGGTCGTAACGGGGCGCATGAGCCAAAAGAACTGCCGGGTTTCTTCCCTTCCGGGGCTTCTCGCCCTCGCTTTTATCCTCTTCTCCGGGGCCGCCGCCCACGCGGCGACCATCGGCCTTACCCTCGACGTCTCGAAGGCGCCCAGCCAGAACATCATCCTTATGAAGGAGCACGTGCCGGCCAAGCCCGGCAAGCTGACCCTCTACTACCCGAAGTGGATCCCGGGCCAGCACCAGCCGGTCGGCCCGATCGCCAATTTCGCGGAGATCGTGGTCAAGGCCGGCGGCCGGACCATCCCGTGGTCGCGGCAGCCCAAGGACATGTACGCATTCGACGTCGACGTCCCGGCGGGCGCCGACTCGATCGACGTGAGCGCGACCTATCTCGGCGCCACATTCGGAAGCTATTCGTCCAGCCGCCTCGCCACCCCGAACATGCTGGTGCTCGTCTGGGATCAGGCCTTGTTGTATCCCTCGACCGGGACGGTCCAAGACACGGTCTTCTCGCCGACGGTGATCCTGCCGGCCGCCGACTGGCAGTTCGCGACGGCGCTGACCGGGGCCAAGCGTACCGGGAATAGCGTCGCCTTCGACGACGTCACCTTGGAACATCTGGTCGATTCCCCGCTGATCGCGGGCACGAACTTCAAGCGCTGGGAGCTGTGGCGCGACGGCGATGCCGCTGCGTATCTCAACGTCGTCGGCGATACCGCGGACGAAGTCGCCGCGAGCGACGCGACGATCGCGAACTTCAAGAAGCTCGTGCGCGAGATGATGGCGATGTACGGCGCGCGTCACTGGCGCAACTACAACTTCCTGCTCACCCTCTCCGATGCGATGCCGGGCGAAGGCATCGAACATCACGAGTCTTCCGACGACGGCGAGGACGGCGACTATCTGATCGATCCGACGGCGCTGGAGCGCGGCGGCGATCTGCTCTCGCACGAGTTCAACCATTCGTGGGACGGCAAGTTCAGGATGCCCGAAGGGCTCTATCAGCCCGACTTGCAGATGCCGATGGACGATTCGCTGCTCTGGGTCTACGAAGGCATGACGCAGTTCTACGGCAACGTGATGTCCTATCGCGACGGCATCCGCAAGGCCAAGGACTATCCCGACGCCATCGCGGCGCTCTACGCGCGGTACGACAGCATGCAGGGCCGCGACTGGCTCTCGCTCGGCGGCGATGCGACGGCGGCGCCGTTCATCTACTCGGCTCCGCGCGGCTACGGCTCGGAACGTCGCGGCGAGGACTTCTACAGCGAAGCCGAGCTGATGTGGCTCGATGCCGATTCCATCATCCGCGAAAAGACGAACAACGCGAAATCGCTCGACACGTTCGCGCGCGCCTTCTTCGGCAAGGAGACCACCGGACCGGTCGTCGAGACGTACGACCGCGCGGCCGTGATCGCCGGGCTGAACGCGGTGCTCCCGTACGACTGGAGCGGTTTCTTCGCGAAGTGGGTCGACGGGGTCGGCAATCACCCGCCGGACGGATTCGTCGCCGACGGCTGGAAATTCGTCTATTCCGACCAGCCCTCGCATTCGGTCAAGACGAACAACTTCACGTATTCGCTCGGTATCCAGATGCGCAACGGGACCGTCGGCGACGTGATCTTCGGATCGCCCGCTTGGAACGCCGGCCTAGGCATCTCCACGACGATCGTGGCGGTGAACGGCCGCGCATACGACGACGACGTGCTCGACGACGCGCTGAAGTCGGCGATGAAGACCCACGCCCCGATCCAGTTGCTGGTCGAGCACGGCTCCCTCTACCGGACGGTCTCGATCCCGTATTTCGGCGGCCCGCGCTACCCGCATCTGGTGCGGGTCGAGGGGAAGCCGGATAGGCTGAGCGACGTGGTGAAGCCCCTGACGCGATGAGCCAACAGCACGAGGAGATCGAGGTCTTCCGGAAGATCAGCCGGGGCCTCTCGATCGCAGAGCGGATCATCTTCACGATCGTGGCACTGCTGCTCTTCGCAGCGGCGCTCGCGCTCGCGTGGAACGGCATCCTCGACGTCGTCCCGCTCTTCACCGGATCGCCGCAGTCGGCGATCCAGGAGACGGCCGATTTCCTGAACCTCGTGCTGCTGATCCTGATGATCGGCGAGATCGCCTACACCGTGACGCTCTCGGTGCGCGGCACCGGGCTCAACGCCCATCCGTTCCTCATCGTCGGCCTCATCGCCGTCATCCGGCGCGTGTTGCTCTTGACCGTGGAAGAAGTGCAGGGCGCGAGCGCCGGCATCGGCGGCATCGTGAGCAAGAGCACGATCGACTTGGCCATCCTCACGCTCGTGGTGATGGCCTTCGTCTTCGCGATCTATCTGTTACGCAAGGACGCCTAGCGCCGCTTCGTACGCATCGAGCAGCATGGCGATCGCCGCGTCGTCGATGACGAGCGGCGGCGCGATCCGCAGGACGTTCGCGTGCGTGTCTTTCGCGGCGATGCCGCGCTCGAGCAGCGCTTCGGAGAGCAGGCGCGCGGGGCCGTGCAACTCGATGCCGATCAAAAGTCCGCGGCCGCGGATCTCTTCGACCAGCGGCGATGCGACGGCGCGCAAGCCGCGCACGATCTTCTCGCCGGCGAGGCGCGCGCGTCCCGCGAGGTCCTCGTCGACGACGACGTCGAGCGACGCGGTCGCGATCGCGCTGCCGAGCGGGTTGCCGCCGAAGGTGCTGCCGTGCGAACCCGGCTCGAAGAGCCCCAGCAGTTCCGCGCTCGCGAGGACCGCCGAGACCGGATAGAATCCGCCGCCCAGCGCCTTGCCGACGATCAGCACGTCGGGCTTGATGCCGTCGTGATCGCAGGCGAAGAGCGTACCGGTGCGGCCGAGTCCGGTCTGGATCTCGTCGGCGATGAAGAGCACGTCGCGTTCCGTGCAGAGCTTTCGCGCGCGCACGAGGTAGCCGTCCGGCGGGACGATCACGCCGCCCTCGCCCTGGATCGGTTCGATGAGGATCGCGCACGTGTTCGGCCCGATCGCCGCTTCGAGCGCGGCCGCATCGCCGTAGGGGACGATGACGAATCCCGGCGCGAGCGGACCGAAGTCGCTGCGGTATTCCTCTTGCGAACTCGCCGCGATGACGGTGGTCGTGCGCCCGTGGAAATTGTTGGCGAAGACGACGATCTCGGCGCGATCGGCCGCAACGCCCTTGACGCGATAGCCCCAGCGCCGCGCGAGTTTGATCGCGGTCTCGACCGCCTCGACGCCGGTGTTCATCGGCAGCGCCATCCCGAAACCGGTGACGGACGTGAGCCGCTCGAGGAACTCCGGCAGGCGATCGTTGCGCATCGCGCGCGAGGTCAGGGTGACCCGTTCGCACTGTTCGCGCATGGCCGCGGCGATGCGCGGATGCCGGTGTCCCTGGTTGACGGCCGAGTAAGCGCTGATGCAGTCGAGGTAGCGGCGGCCCTCGACGTCCCACAGCCACACGCCCTCGGCGCGCGCGACGACGAGATCGAGCGGCGAATAGTTGTGCGCTCCGTACCGGTCTTCGAGCGCGATAAAGTCTGCGGAGGTCTTCGAATTCACCATCACGGCTTCCAGGAACGGGGGTACGCCTGACTTAAGGACGGGCATCGAGGCCCCCTCTACTCCGCACATGAACGACGCTTTTCTCGACGCGCAACGCTCCCTCGACCGGCTCCTGGCCCGCGATCACGCTCTCGTCGGCGCCGCGGGACGGACGCTCGCGCTCGTCCATCCGTCGCGGACGGAGCGCTCCGCGGTGCTCTTCCACGGCCTTTCGGCCAGCCCGATGCAGTTCGTGCAGATCGCGCGCGGCCTGCACGAGCGCGGGTACAACGTGGTCGTCCCGCGTCTGCCGCGGCACGGGCACGCCGACCGGATGTCCGAAGCGCTCTCGACGTTGCGCGCGGAAGATCTCAAAGCGGCGGCGCGCGAGAGCGTCGAGATCGCGGGCGGGCTCGGGCACCGGGTCACCGTCGCGGGCTTCTCGCTCGGCGGATTGATGACGTCCTGGATCGCGCAGACGCACGAAGTAGAGCGGGCCGTGCCGATCGCACCGTTCCTCGGCATCGCCTTCGTGCCGAGCCGGCTGCGCGTCGTGCTCACCGGGGCGGCGCTGCGCATGCCCAACGTCTTCAACTGGTGGAATCCGCTCGAACGCGAGAAGCAGATGCCGGAGCACGGCTATCCGCGCTATGCCTCGCACGCGCTCGCGCAGGCGATGGTGCTCTCGCAGGAGGTCTACGAAGCGGCGGGCAGACATCCGCCCCGCGCGCGCTCGATCCTGATGGTGACGAACGCGCACGAAGCCGCCGTCAACAACCGCGCGGCGCGCAAGCTCGTCGAGCGCTGGCGCGCGAAGAAGCCGGGCGCGATCGATACCTACGAGTTCGCCGACCTTCCCGTCTCGCACGACATCATCGAGCCGCTGCATCGCCCCGAAATCGTCGAGAAGGTCTATCCGATACTGCTCGAACTGCTCGATCGATGACCAGGTGTTCGTGGGCGAAGTCCGAGGCGATGATCGCGTATCACGACACCGAGTGGGGCGTGCCGACGCACGACGATCGCGTGCTCTTCGAGTTCTTGATCCTCGAAGGCGCTCAGGCCGGCTTGAGTTGGGAGACGATCCTCAACAAGCGCGCGGCGTACCGTAAGGCGTTCGCGGACTTCGATCCGGCGAAGGTCGCGCGCTTCACCGACGCGCGCGTGGAGAAGCTGCTGCTCGATCCCGGCATCGTTCGCAACCGGCTCAAGGTCGCCGGAGCGGTGAAGAACGCCAAGGCGTTCCTCGCGGTCCAGCGCGAGTTCGGGTCGTTCGCGAAGTACGTGTGGGGGTTCGTCGACGGCGCGCCCGTCGCGAACGTGCGTCGGCGGCCCGGCGACGTGCCGGCGACGACCGCGATCTCCGACGCGCTGGGCAAAGACCTGAAGAAGCGCGGGTTCACGTTCGTCGGCTCGACCATCATGTACGCCTTCATGCAGGCGGTCGGTATGGTCGACGACCATCTCGCCGGTTGCGTCCGTGCCGCTCGAACCCGCGCCTAGCCGTCCGGCGACATCGTTCGACGAGGCCGTCGAACGCGCTCGCGCCTTCATGGCGCTCGACGACGCGAGCATCTTGCCGTCGGCGCGAACCGTGCTGATGGCGGAATCGCCCGCCGACATCGCGGTCGTGCTGCTGCACGGCTTTACCAATAATCCGGGTCAGTTCCGCGAGTTCGCGCCGCTGGCGCGCGCGCGCGGCGCCAACGTCTTCATCCCGCGCCTGCCCGAGCACGGAGATGCGAACCGTCTGACCGACCGTCTTGCGAGGTTGAAGGCGCCGGAATGGCTTGCGAGCGCCACGGAGGCGATCGATATCGCCTGCGGTCTGGGCCGGCGCGTGGCCGTGCTCGGCATTTCGACCAGCGGTCTGCTCTGCGCGTATGCGATGCAGTACCGCGCGGACGTCTGGCGCGCCGTGCCGGTCAGCCCGTTCTTCGCCCTGCTGCAGCTGCCGTACGGCGTGAGCGAGACGATCGGCGCGCTACTGCGATGGGCGCCGAACTTCTTCTTGTGGTGGGATCCGCGCGTGCGCGCCGCGCAGCGTCCGCGCGACGCCTATCCGCGCTTTTCCAGCCGGGCTTTGGGCCAGGCGCTGGCGATCGCCGACCTCGTCTATAAGGCGTCGAGCGCGCGTCCGCCGCGTGCGCAAAGCGTCTGCACCGTCGTCAATCGCGCCGACCCGGCGATCAACAACGACGTCGCCGCCGAGGTGACGCGCAATTGGCGCGGGTTCCGCAAGGGCGGCATCGTCTATCGGGAGTTGACGGATCTCCCGACGAATCACGATATCATCGAGCCGGACAACCCGCTCGCCAGAACCGGCCTCGTCTATCCCGTTCTGCTCGACGCACTGTTCTCGGAGGACCTCGCCACGTGAAGCCTACGATCGTCTCGATGCTGACCGCCTGCGCGCTGGTCGCATCCCTCGCCGCATGCCGGGGCAGCAGCGATACGACCTCCGGCGCGAAGGCGGGTGCGCACGGTTCCGTCACCGCAGCCGGATCCACCGCGCTGCTGCCGTTGGTCAAACAAGCCGCGGCGGACTATCAGGCGAAGCATCCCGACGTCGACGTGAGCGTTTCCGGCGGAGGTTCGCGCGTCGGCATCACGCAAGCCGCGCAGAAGGGCGTCGATATCGGCGACTCCGACATCCTCGCGCCGGGCGAGCCGTCGCTCGTGGATCATCGGATCGCGGTCGTCCCGTTCGCGATCGTCGCCAACCCCGCCGTCGGCGTGAAGGGGCTGACGACGAAGCAGATCCGGTCCATCTTCTCGGGCGCGGTGACGAACTGGAAGCAGGTCGGCGGAGCGGACCAAGAGATCACCATCATCAACCGCCCCCGATCCTCGGGCACGCGTTCCGTCTTCGTGGACAAGGTGCTCGGCGGTGCGCAGCCGATCGAGTCGAGCACGCAAGATTCCTCGGGGACGGTCGTCGGGATGGTCAACGCGACGCCGGGCGCCGTCTCGTACGTCTCGACCAGCTACGTCCGCGACGGCAATGTCCTGTCGCTCGCGATCGACGGCGTCGCACCGGTCGCGGCCAACGTCACGACCGGCACGTACCGCTTCTGGTCGTACGAGCACATGTTCACCAACGGCGCTCCGGCCAAAGATGCGGCCGCGTTCATCGCGTTCGTCCAGAACGACACGGAGGCGCTGACGAAGCTCGGGTTCATCCCCGTCTCCGCGATGAAGGTGAAGTAGCGGTCAGTTGTAGTTGCGCACCTGCGGCCAGACGGCGATGGGATCGACCTTCAACCCGCGGCAGACGTAGATCGGCAGGTCGTCTTCGTACGGCATGCCCCACGGGTTCGAAAACGTCCCTCGGAGCGAGACGCTCGTACAGACCTTGTGCAAGACCGTCTCGTCGCCGTTGACGTCGACGAGCGTACCGCCTTGCTTGAAGTGCGGACCCCACAACCAGTACTGATTGTGTCCCGCGCGCAAGGTCGTCGAACAGGCGGTAGCCGAAGAACGACGCGCCGACCGCCGTCGCCAGCGCGACGAGCGGGACGAAACGGGTCTACGACGGGTCGAACCTCCCGCTCTCGATCATCTCTTGCGACTGGAAGCGGGCATCGCGGTAGCGGTCGCGATCGAGGTCGGTCGCCTCCGGCGGAAGTTCGCGCAGAATCCGGGCGAGTTCTTCGTCGAACATCGTACCGAGCGACGCCGGCGTCGCGGCGCCCGGGAACGCCATCCGCTGGGCGATCATCAGGCGATAGATGCGGTCCGTCGCGAGGTCTTCCATATAGCCGTCCAGGAGCGAAGCGCCGAGGCCGTCGAGCACGCCGTGACGGTAGCGGATGACGGTGCGGACGGCCGCGCGCGTCCCGTCGATCGTCGTCGTGCCGACGCCCGCCGGAACGGGTCGCAGATCGCGATAGTCCGGCGGGAGCGTTGGGCGCTTCCCGAGCTGGTTCGGGACCGGGAACTGCGCGACCGCGATCGCGTTCTGATCCGGATGTCCGGTCCAAGCGCCGTCCATCAGACACGATGCTTCGTTCTTCTTATCGCGCTCGAGCACGTCGAGCGCGCGCGCGTTCAGTTCCGCGTCCTCGCGCGAAGGGAAGAGCGCGGTCATGCCGCCGATCGCGAGCGCGCCGTGCTTGTGGCAGATCTCCGGCATCAGCGTGCGGACGTGCTGGAAGAACGGCACGTCGGTCGGGATCGTATTGCGGTCCGGCAAGACCCACTGCGGATCGTTCAGATTGAAGTGGATGAGGCTGGCCATATAATCCCAGCGTCCGAGGTTCAAGCCGAGGATGCGGTCGCGCAGGTCGTAGAGGAACTCTTCCATCGCGTAGGCGAGCGGATGCGCCTCGACCAGCGCCATGCAGCGGATCGCGTCTGCCGGCCAGCGCTTCGCTGCGATCAGCGCGTCGAAGACATCGCGCCACCAGAGCGCTTCGGCTGCGGATTCGGACTTGGGGATGTAGATGCAGAGCGGATGCGCGAGGCGCTCGTAGTCGATCTCGAAGACGAGCCGTGCCAGATCGTAGAGCGACCCGCTCGTGTGTTCGCCTCCGGGGATCTTGTGGTGCTGCGCCAGATGCAGGCCGCGCACGCGGACGAACGTGACCGTATCGTTCGACTGGATGGCGACGCTCCGGCCGCGCTTCGCGTCGTCGTACGTGAGCACGCCGTAGAGCGCCGCGACGACGTTCGCATACCCGGTCTCCAACGCCGCGTCCTCGTTGACCATCGAGTCCTCGAGGTCGAGCATCACGCCCGGTGCGCCGGAGTTGAGCATCTTCACGACCAGCGCGGCGTCGTCGGCGGGACCGGTCATCTGGTTGCGCTGATCGCGCACCCACGCGGGCAGATCGATCTTCCAATCGGTCGTCGTCGCCGCGGAGGGCGGCGCGAAGTGGGGTAGGTCGCCGGCGTGGGCTCGCGCGAGCCGTTCGGCGCGCGCGGCCACGAGGGCGTCGCGCACCGGCGTGAAACGCCGGTGCAGCGGGGAATAGAACTCCGCGAAACTCATGCGTGCGTGAGTTCGCCGACCTCCCCGGCATCCCGCCCGAACTGTTCGGTCTCGGTCGATCCGGCGAGCGCCGTCGTCGACGACGCGCCTTCGCTGATGACGTCGGCCACGTCGTCGAAGTAGCCGGTGCCCACCTCGCGCTGGTGCCGGGTCGCGGTGTAGCCGAACTCCTCGCTCGCGAATTCGCGCTGCTGGAAGTCGGCATACGCGCTCATGCCGCGATCCTTGAAATCGCGCGAGAGCTCGAAGAAGTGATGGTTGAGCGAGTGGAAGCCGGCGAGCGTGATGAACTGGAACGTATAGCCCATCGCGCAGAGATCGTCGCGGAAGCGCGCGATGGTGGCGTCGTCCAGTTTCTTCTTCCAGTTGAACGACGGCGAACAGTTGTAGGCGAGCAGTTTGCCCGGATGCGCCGCATGGATCGCTTCGGCGAACCGGCGCGCTTCGTCCAGGTTCGGCTCCGAGGTCTCCACCCAGAGCAGGTCGGCGTACGGGGCGTACGCGAGGCCGCGCGCGATCGCCGCATCGAGGCCGCCGCGCATGCGATAGAAGCCCTCGGGGGTGCGCTCGCCCGTGAGGAATTCGCGGTCGCGCGGATCGACGTCGCTCGTGATCAAGTGCGCGCCGTTCGCGTCCGTGCGCGCGATCAGCAGGGTCGGGACGTCGAGCACGTCGGCCGCCAGGCGCGCCGCGAGCAGATGGCGGATCGCCGTCTGCGTCGGGATCAGCACCTTGCCGCCGAGATGGCCGCATTTCTTCTCGGAACTGAGTTGATCTTCGAGATGCACGCCGGCCGCGCCGGCCTCGATCAACGCCTTCATCAACTCGAAAACGTTGAGCGCGCCGCCGAATCCGGCTTCGGCATCGGCGACGATCGGCAGGTAGTGCTGTACGCCGCCGCGCCCGTCTTGCGATTCGATCTGATCCAGACGCGCGAACGCGTTGTTGATGCGCTTGACGAGTTGCGGAACGGAATTGACCGGATAGAGGCTCTGGTCCGGATAGATGTTGCCCGAGGCGTTCGCATCCGCCGCGACCTGCCAGCCGCTGCAATAGATCGCGCGCAGTCCCGCCTTCGCCGCCTGGATCGCCTGGCCGCCCGAGAGCGTTCCGAGCGCCGCGACGGGCGCGTCCTGGTGGAGCGAGGCCCACAGGCGTTCGGCGCCGAGGCGCGCGAGGGTGTGCTCGACGACGACGCTGCCCGCGAGGCGAGCGACGTCGGCGCCGGAGTAGTTGCGGGTGATGCCGTCCCAGCGAGGGTCGGACTTCCAGCGGGTCTCGAGAACGGCGGCGCGTGCGGTCATGCGAGGCTCCTTTCGTGGTGAAGCGGTTGTACCGCCGCGCAACCCTTCGGTCAACATCCGCTTGCATAACCGGGTTACTATCCTCGCGAAAACGTCCGTATATTAAGGCAGATAAAGCCTTGCATAACCCGGTTACTTACGCTATCATGACGCGATGAGATGCGTGCGATGCGGCAGCCCCATACCGGCGCGGCGGCTGGGCAATGCGGAGCGGGTCGGCGCCCGTGCCGACTATTGCTCGCCGTCGTGCCGCAACGCCGCGAAGCAGGCCCGTCATCGCGAGCGTACCCCGAAGTCGCCGCAAGACCGCATCCATCTGCGCAACCTCGCCGCGCACGGGATGATCGCCGCGAAACTGCTGCGCGATCCCACGCTGCTCGAGATCGCGCGCGCGAACATCCGGCGCTGGACGGAACGCAACGGCGCGACCGCCGGGACCGAGAACTGGCGCGCGATGCTCGAGCGCAACGATCTGGCGGAGGTGCTCTACGCGATGCTGCGCGTCGACGACGAAGGCATGCGCGCGCGGACGTCGTCGCCCTTCGCGGGCGTGCTCGACCAGTTCGAAGTGGAACTGCTCGCGCGCGCGCATCGTCCGTGAAGGCGGAGCATCTCGCGCACGTGCTGCGCGCGGCCGCCGAGATCACCGGGCAGCGCGACTTCATCGTCATCGGGTCGCAGGCGATCCTCGGCTCGCATCCGTCGCTGGCCGGGTCGGCGCTGGTCCGTTCCGTCGAGGTCGACCTCTATCCGCGCGACGCGCCGGCGCTCGGCGACATGCTCGCGGAGATCGGCGAGTTCTCCGATTTCCACTCCGAGAACGGCTACTACGGCGACGCCGTCGACGCCGATACGGCGGTGCTTCCGTCGGGATGGCGGGAGCGCACGGTCGCCTTCGATGCGGGCGAGTCGGTGACGGGGCACTGCCTGGAAGCGCACGATCTCATCATCGCCAAACTGGTCACGACCCGCGACAAGGACCTCGCCTATTTCGAGGAAGCGCTCTCGCTCGGCTTCGTGGAGCGCGCGACCCTGGCGGCGCGGTTGCGCGCGACGCCGATCAGCTCGCGCGCGAAGCGCAGGCTGATCGCGTCGCTGATCGCTACTGCAGCGTAGGCAGCGGGAGCGACGGCTTCGTCGCGAGGTCCGGTGCGAGGTAGGTCGTCGACTCGACCGCCTGCCGGATGAGGCGCAGCGCCGTCTCCATCTGCGGGTCGCGGCCGGCGCGATAGTCGTCCGGCGAGATGTCGACGTCGTAGTCCGGATCCGTCCCGTAGTTCTCGACCTTCCAACCGACGTCGGTGAACCAGAACGAGAACTCCGGCTGCGTGGTGATGGTCCCGTCGACGAGTCGGTGATACGGATTGATGCCGATGACGCCGCCCCACGTGCGCTTGCCGACGAGCGGGCCGAGCTTGTAGAGCTTGAAGCAGTGGCTGAAGATGTCGCCGTCGCTGCCGGCGTGCTGGTTGGTGATGGCGACGATCGGGCCGCCGACCGATTCGGGCGGATACGGGACGGCCTTGCCGTAGCGCGGCACGTCGTAGCCGACGCGCTTGCGCGCGAGCTTCTCGAGCAGGAGCGGCGAGACGTGGCCGCCGCGATTGTAGCGGACGTCGACGACGAGCCCCTTGCGATCGAATTCGCTCAGGTAGCCGCGATGGAACTCGGAGAATCCCCACGGCCCCATGTCGGGGATGTGGACGTAGCCGACGTCGCCGTTCGTCTTCTCGTGCACGAGCGCGCGGTTGCGCTCCACCCACGCGCGATAGCGCAGATCGGCCTCGCCCGCGAGCGCCTTGACGAGGATGGTGCGCGGATCGCCTTTGCCGGAGCGGATCGTCAGGGTCACGTCGCGTCCGGCCGAGTTGATCAGCAGCGCGTCGGGCGTCACCGTCTCGGTGAGCCGCTTGCCGCCGATCGCGCAGATCACGTCGCCGACGCGCACGTCCAGTCCCGGCTCGGCGAGCGGCGAGTCCGAGGTACGGTTCCAGGAGTCGCCGCGCAGGATGCGGTCGATGCGATAGCCCCGGCGCTCCGCGTCCCACGTCAGGTCGGCGCCGAGGAAGCCGCGCTGATATTGCGGCGGCAGGCGGTAGTCGCCGCCGTATTCGTATGCGTGCGAGGTTCCGAGTTCGCCCTGCATCTCCCAGATGAGGTCGGAGAGTTCGCCGCGCGTGCGGACGCGCGGCAGCACCGCCTCGTAGCGGTCGAAGACGCGGTCCCAGTCGATGTCGCTCATGTCCTCGACCCAGAACTGCTCGGTCTGCAAGCGCCACGCTTCGCGGTACATCTGCGCCCACTCGTCGCGCGGCGAGATCTCGATCTGGATGCGGTCCATGTCGATGAACCCGCTCTTGCGGCCCGGTTCGGTCGTCGGCTTCTGCTCGTCCCCGTCTTCGGGGAGATCGCCCATCACGTCGATGGCGCGCAGTTTGTCGCCGCTGGTGTAGAGGAGCGTCCGCCCGTCGGGCCCGAGCACGATGTCGCCCGCGTCGTGCGCTACGACGGCGCTGCGCTGTCCGTCGAAGTCGTAGGCGAGCAGCGTACCCGTCTCGGCATCTTCGTCCCAACTGCGGCCTTCGGGCTTGATGCCGCGCACGTCGAACTTGGTGAAGAGGATGCGGCCCTTCGCGGCGACGAGTTGGCCGTAATTGCCCTCGTCCATCGGGAACCCGAGCACGCGTCCCTGGATGCCGTCGAAGTCGATCTTGACGTCGGCTGCCTTCTTCTCGTCCTTCTTCGGTTCGTCGCCGTCGTGGTGATCGTGGTCGTGGTGCTCGTGATCGTGATCGCGATGGATCGGTCGCTGCTTCGGGACGAACGGCGACGGCACGTCGGCGCGCAGCGTCACGACGAACGGCCGCTCCGCCTGCGGGAACGAGAGGTCGAACTGCAGGGCGTCGTAGACCGGATTGAAGTCGCGCGTGGAGAGGAAGTAGAGGTACTTGCCTTCCGGATCCCATGCCGGCGAGCGATCGACGCGCAGCGCCGACGTCACGTCGCGGACCTTGCCCGACTTGACCTTGGCGATGCGGATGATCGACGCGCCCTGCGCCGGCCACCAGACGTAGGCGACGAAGCGCCCGTCGGGCGAGAACGCGAGGTCGCCGATGCGGTCGGCCGGACTCGCGTCGAGGATGCGGACCTTGCCCTCCCCCGGATCGACGACGCACAGTTCGTGGCGGTGGTTGGCGAACGCGATCGTCGCGTTCGCGGGCGAGGTGATCAGATCGGTGATCCGGCCGACGTCGCCGCTCGTGACGAAGACGGGCTCGTCGATCGACGCGTCGTCGAGCAGGACGATCTGTTCGTAGCCGTTGACGTCCGTGACGCAGGCGATCTTCTTGCCGTCGTGCGTCCAGCGCGCGAGGCGGTAGCGCGCGCGGCTGCCGACGCCGTGGTGCAGCACCGCGCCGTCGAAGAGCGGAAGCGAGTACGGCTGACCGCGCGCGATCAGCGCGAGGCGCGTGCCGTCGGGATGCGGCGCGACGTCGTCGATCTCGCCCGAGGCGTTCTCGAACCGGCGCGACGTCTGCGGCTGGGCCGACGGCGCGACGACCGGAAGGGCGACGACGGTGTCGGTGGCCGCATCGTAGAGATGCAGCGCGCCGCCCGCGCTATAGACGATGCGCGCGCCGTCGGTGGACGGATAGCGGACGTAATACTCGGTCTCGTGCGTGTTGCGCCGGACGTCGCTGCCGTCGGGCGCGCACGAATAGATGTTGCCGATGCCTTCGTGGTCCGCGACGACGAAGAGACGTCCGGCGATCCACATCGGCCACGTCGGATTGCCGTCGGGCAGGCGGAGCCGCTCCCACTCGCCGTCGCCGCGCGCGTCGACCCAGATCTCGCCGGCGGTGCCGCCGCGGTAGCGCTTCCACCGCGCGGGATCGTCGCTGTTGCGCGAGATCGCGATCGCGCCGTTCTTGCCGAACGCGACGCGCTTGCACGGCCCGAACGCCAACGGCTGCGGCTCGCCGCCCGCGAGCGGAACGGCGAACGCCTGGGTCTCGCGCTCGTACCAGGCGCCGGCGTTGGCGGTGATGGCGATCGTCCGCGAATCCGGGCTCCAACCGTTGACCGCGACGATCGTCGCGCCCATATGCGTGAGGCGCTGCGGGACGCCGCCCTCGGCGGGCATCACGAAGACTTCGGGATTGCCCTCGTCGGTCGAGACGAAGGCGATGTGCTTGCCGTCCGGCGAGAGCTTCGGCGACGCGCACGTCCCGAAACTCGCGGTCAGCCGCGTCGCCGAGCCGCCCGTCGCGGGCACGCTCCATAGGTCGTCTTCGCAGACGAAGACGATGCGGTCCCCGGAGATGGTGGGGAACCGGTAATATCCTTGATCCATTGCTCGCCTCAGGTTGGCGACCACCCTCGCCCGGCCTTGCATCCCCGGATACTTTGTGATACAAAGTTGATCATGCACGTAGCCGTGATCATGGACGGAAATCGACGCTGGGCCCGGGCCAACGGGCTGCCCGCCGCGGAGGGGTACCGGCGGGGCGTCCTAGCCTTGCGCGCGACGGTCCGCGCGGCCATCGGCCACGACGTCGACCGCCTGACCGTCTACGGGTTCTCGACCGAGAACTGGCGGCGCGATGCGGGCGAGGTGGACGTCATCCTTCAGCTCTGCGCCGCCGCCGCGCGCGGCGAGATGCGCTCGCTCTCCAAAGAGGGCGTCCGGGTCGAGACCATCGGCGACCTCGATGCCTTCGCGTTGCCGGTCCGCGCGGCGCTGCGCGACCTCGTGCGCGCGACCGCGCAGAACCGCCGCATGACCCTGGCGCTCGCGCTCAACTACGGCGGACGCGCGGAACTCGTGCGCGCCGCGCGATCGATCGCGTCCGACGTCGCGCGCGGCCGCCTGAGCGTGGCCGAGGTCGACGAAGCGGCGCTGCGCGCGCGGATGTACGCGCCGTTCGCGCCGGACGTCGATCTGCTGATCCGGACCGGCGGCGATCTGCGCGTATCGAACTTCCTGCTCTACCAGATCGCGTATGCCGAACTGCTCGCCGTCCCGACGCTCTGGCCCGACTTCGACGACGCGGCGTTCGCGCAGGCCGTGCGCGGATTCGACGAGCGTCAGCGCCGGTTCGGCGCCTGAAGCAGATCGCCGAGCGCGGCGTACAGCAGGCCGGTGTTCCGGATCTGGACGTACGTCGTCGCGAGCGTCGGCGTCTGCGCAATCCGTTGGAACGGGAGGATCGTCCGGTCCGCGACGAACGGCGTGGCCCGCCAGCCGGCGACGCTGCGGAAGAGCAGTTCCGCATACAGCGCGTTGGCCCATCCGAACTCGGCGCGCGTGTAGCGCCAATAGCCGCCGGGATAGAAGCTCTCGTGGATCAGGCCGTCCTTTCCATCGGTCTCGGCGAGCGTCGTTATCGATGCCGCGACTTCGCGCCGGTCCGTGGACGTGAGCGCGCGCGCGATGATGCCGAGCGGCCAGACGAAGCCCTTGGGCGTGTGCGGGCTGCCGATGCCCTGCGCGTACGTCCCGGAGAAGTAGTACGGATCGCCTGCGGAGAGCGTAAAGGCGCGCGTGTTGAGATAGACCGGGTCGAACGGCGAGCACCAGCCCAGATACGGCAGCGACGTGAGGTTCGGGATGTTCGCGTCGTCGATGAAGAGCGCGCGGCCGTAGCCGTCCACCTCGTAGGCGTACATCCACGCCTTTCGCGCCTCGTTCCAGACCACGCCGTAGCGGGCGATGCCGACCTGCACGGCGTCGGCGATGGAGAGCGCCTCGTTCTCGTAATTCGAATCGCCGTACCCCGTCGCGAGCATCTGCGCGGCGCCGCGTAGGGCCACCACGGCGAGCGCGTTCTGCGGGATGTTGTAGCGGTAGATGACGGCGTCGTCCGACGGGCGGAAGGCGCTCCAGATGAGGCCGGTGTTCGCCGCGTACGCTTCGATCGTGTGGGTGTGGTAGATGTAGCGATACGGGCTGCACTTCGCATGGATCTGCTCGCATCGATACGTGTCGACGACGATCTTGAGCGCGCGGTGGAGCGCCGGCGTGAAGATGGTGCGGTCGCCGGTATGCCTCCAATAGACGTAGGCCAGGATGGAGGGCCACGCGAGCGAGTCGATCTCCCACTTGCGTTCCCAGACGTGGTAGTTCGCCATGAAGGCGTTGGCGTACGGGTCGGTCGCGATATTGCGCGCGTCGCGTTCGATGACGCCGGCGAAGCGCGCGCGCAGGACCGGAAAGGTCTGTTCGAAGCGCAGATACGGGATCGTCTGCGCCGACGAATCGCGCAGCCACATCGCCGGGATGTCGCCGGTCTGCACGTACGTGGTCCCGTCGGGTTCGTCGAAGAAATCGTTGAAGAGCGTGTGGAAGAGCGTCTGCGGCTGCGTCGGGCGCGCGCGGTCGCCGGTCATCGGTACCATCAACGTCGCGAACGCGAGGACCGCGGCGAGGAGATGGCTCAATGCGGCGCGTCTTCGCGGATGTCGAGCGCGATCGCCACGAGGCTCTGCGCGAGCGGCGCGAGCGTCACGGCGTCGGCGTCGGCGAGGACGACGACGGCCGTCCGGTCGTCGGGAAGGATCGCGCCGTAGGACGAGTAGCCGGCCACGTACCCGGCCGCCCAGAGCGCGCGCCGGCCGAACATCGCGCCGTCGAAGAAGCCATCGGCATAGGGTGGCAGGTAGCGCGGCCGGGGGAAGCGGTCGCCGGCTTCCAGCGCGCCATACCATGCGAGCATGTCGCCGGCCGTCGAATCGACGTCGGCGGTGCCGAAGCCGATCGTGCCGGAGACGACCGTCCGCCGCATTCCGAGCGGGGCGAAGCAGGCGTCGCGCATCGCGCGTGCGACCGGTACGCCGGAGCGCTGCAGCGCGTACGCGGCCAAGAGGTAGTCGCCGTTGGAATACGCCGTCGCGCTCCCCGGCGCGAACGCCGCCGGCATCGCGGCGGTCTGCGCGACCAGGCGCTCCGGCGTGACCGCCGCGATCGAAGCGCGGTCGAATCCGGGCGCATCGGCGAAATCGGGGATGCCGGCGGTGTCGCGCAAGAGCTCGTCGATGGTGATGTCCTTTGCGTTCGGGTAGTCGGGTACGTAACGCGCGAGCGGAGCGTCCGGTTGCAGGCGCATCCGTACGAGCGCCGCCGTGAACGATTTGGTGAGCGATCCGATCGGGAACATCGTGGTATCGCACGCCTGCATGCGTCGTCGCGCATCGCGATAGCCGTACCCGCGCGCGTACACGGTCACACCGTCGCGCGCGATGCCGATCGCGATGCCGGGGATCCCGTCGCCGGCCATCACGCGCCGCACGATCGCATCGACGCGCGCCGCGCGGACCGCCGCGAAGGCCGCGTAGTCTCCGTGCGCGCAGACCGGGATGGGCATGCCGCCTCCTTTTAGGTATCGAGCCGGAAGGTCCGGCTTCGCGCGTCCCGGTACTGAAGGCAAGGTGGCCGATTACCAGAGCGTCGCAGCCTTGCTGCACGATTTCGACGCGAAACGCCCGCGGGCGCTCGCGCGCGCCATATCGGTCGCGGAAGCCGGCCGCGGCGGCGATCTGATCCGGCACGTCTTCGGACGCACCGGGCGCGCGCTCACCCTCGGACTCACCGGCCCGCCGGGCGTCGGGAAGTCGACGCTCTCTTCGGCGATCGTCCGCAAGGCGCGTTCCCTCGGCAAGAGCGTCGGCGTGATCTCGGTCGATCCGTCGTCGCCGTTTTCGCACGGCGCGCTGCTCGGCGACCGCATCCGCCTGACGGAACATTTCACCGACCAGGACGTGTTCATCCGTTCGATGGCCAGCCGCGGCCATCTCGGCGGCGTCGCCGGCGCGACCGCCGACGCGATGCTGCTGATGGATGCGTTCGGTCTGGACGTGGTGCTGATCGAGACGGTCGGCGTCGGTCAGAGCGAGATCGAGATCGCGGAACTGGCGCAGACGACGATCGTCGCGCTGCAGCCGGGCAGCGGCGACTCGATCCAAGTGCTCAAGGCCGGCATCATGGAGATCGCCGACGTCTTCGTCGTCAACAAGGCCGACCACCCGATGGCCAATCAGCTGCGCCGCGAGATCCGCGGCATGATGGAGATGCTCGACTTCAGCGGCTGGGTGCCCGAACTCGTCTCGACGCAGGCGATCGCCGGCGAAGGCATCGACGACTTGTGGAAGGCGATCGAGAAGCATCGCATCTGGCTCGACGAATCCGGCGAGATCGCGACGAAGCGCCGCGAAGCGTTCACCCACCAGGTCCGCCAACTCGCGCTCGGCCGTCTGCAGCGCAAACTCGAACGCGAACTGCGCACCGACGTCGCCGCAGGCGTCGATCCCTACGCCGCAGCCGATCGCGTGCTCGGCGCCTTCAACGTCCACGGCGTCGAGACCGGCGACGAGTTCGCTTCGGTCGCGCACCCGCGCGCGAGCGTCAAGGGGCTGACGTAGCGGTTTAGAACCGGCAGGTCGCGGCGCGCGCCAGGAGCGCCTTGCGATCGCGCGCGTTTCCCGCGAGCGAGGCGGCGCGTTCGAACTCCGCCGCCGCTTCGGAGCCGCGTCCCAATTTCTGCAGCAGATCGGCGCGCACGCTTGGGAGCAGGTGATAGTGCGCGAGCGACGGCTCTTGCGCCAACCGGTCGGCGTGTTCGAGACCGGCGGCCGGTCCGAACGCCATGCCGACGGCGACGGCGCGGTTGAGTTCGACGACGGGCGAGGGCTGCAGCTGCGCCAGCGCGTCGTAGAGCGCCGCGATCGTCCCCCAATCGGTCTGCTCCACCGTCCGCGCGCGCGCGTGGCACGCCGCGATCGCCGCTTGTATCGCGTACGGACCGAACGCGCCGCCTAGACGTTCGGCGCGCTTGAGCGCATCGAGGCCGCGCCGGATCGCGAGATAGTCCCAGCGGCTGCGGTCCTGATCGGGCAAGAGCACGGCGTCTCCGGCGGCGTCGACGCGTGCGCGCGCGCGCGAAGCTTGGATCTCCATCAGCGCGACCAATCCGAGTGCTTCCGGCTCGTGCGGCATGAGGCCGACGAGCACGCGTCCGAGCCGCAGGGCGTCTTCGCAGAGTTCGGGGCGTAACACGTCGTCGCCGGCGCTGGCGGAATACCCCTCGTTGAAGATGAGATAGATGACTTCGAGCACGGAGGCGAGGCGTTCCGCGCGATCCGGGCCCGTCGGGACTTCGAACGGCACGCGGGCGGCGGTCAAGGCGCGCTTCGCGCGGACGATGCGCTGCGCGACGGTGGGCTCCGATACCAGGAACGCGCGCGCGATCTCCGGCGTCGCCATCCCGCCGAGCAGACGGAGCGCGAGCGCGACGCGGGATTCTTTCGGCAAGACGGGATGACACGTGACGAAGATCAGGCGCAGCAGGTCGTCGTCGATCTCGTCGACGGTCGCGTCCGCACCGGGGCTCGCCCACGCGGCGACGTCGCGTTCGAGTTCCTCGGTCTTGCGTCCGAGGACGATCTCGCGGCGGATGTGGTCGATGGCGCGCCGTTTGGCGATCGTCATCAGCCAGGCGCCCGGGTTGCGCGGTACGCCCTCGTCGGGCCACTGCGAGAGCGCCGCGACGAAGGCGTCTTGCGCGAACTCTTCGGCGAGATCGAGGTCGCGCACCGTACGCGCCAGGCTCGCGATGAGCTTGGGCGACTCGATCCGCCAGACGGCGTCGATCGTACCGTGCGCGTCCTGCGCCATGCGGGTCTAGGCGACGCTCACTTCGTGCAAGTGGCACGTCGCGTTCCCGACGATGTCCAGGAACCGGCGCGTCAGGGCGATCGCTTCGTCGCGCGACGCGATATCCATCAGCGCGTAGCCGCCGACGAACTCCTTGGCCTCGGCGAACGGCCCGTCGGTGATGCTGTACGAATCGCCGCTGCGTTCGATCCGCATCTCGAGCATGTCGGGCATGACGCCGCCCGTATCCACGAGCACGCCCTTCGCGCGCATCTCCTCGATGAACGCGCCCATGACCGCGATCTTCTCGTCGCTCGGCGGACCGGACGCCTTCGCCGGGTCGAGCGTCATGATCGAGAGGATCCTCATCGCGTCTGCTCCCGAAGGGCGGCCTCGCGCTGCTGCAGTTCCGGCGTGAGGGCTTCGCCGAAATCCTCGGCTTCGAAGATCTGCCGGATCTCGATCTCTTCGCCCCGCGTGAACGGCGCGCGCGAGAAGCGCTGGACGATCTCTTCCTTTGACTTCCCCTGGACGATCCAGAAGCCGGCGATCAGCTCTTTCGTCTCGGAGAACGGCCCGTCGGTGATGGTGGGTCGTTCGCCGGCGAAGCGCAGGCGCGTGCCCTTGGAACTGGGCTGGAGCCCCTCGCCGGCGAGCATGATCCCCGCCTTGACGAGTTCCTCGTTGAAGGCGCCCATCTCGGCGAACTCTTCCGTGGTCGGCAGGTCGCCGGCTTCGCTGCGCTCGGTGGCGTGGACTAGGACTGCAAATCTCATGATCGGTCTCCCTGAAGATGTGTTCTACGAGTACGTCGAACGAGCCATACCCGAAATCGACACGGCGGCGAAAAAAGCCCGGACCCTTCGTCCCCCGACCTAGGTCGCGGGGGCATGGGGCGGCTGCCGTCGAAGCGCGGTCCTTGCTGATATGGCGAAGATGATGGACAAACCCGCCCAGGCGGGCGGGTCGAAACGGCGCGGACCCGGCAGCGGGGCGCTCGACCGGACCCTCTCCGACGTACCCCTCAAAAGCGTCTACGGCCCCGAAGACGTCGCCCACCTCGACGTGGAGCGCGACCTCGCGGAGCCGGGCCAGTTCCCCTATACCCGCGGCATCCATCCGGGCGGCTATCGCGATCGCCTCTGGACGATGCGCCAGTTCGCCGGCTTCGGCAACGCCAAGCAGACCAACGAGCGATACCACTTCCTCTTAGAGCAGGGCCAGCACGGCCTCTCGGTCGCCTTCGACATGCCGACCCTGATGGGGTACGACTCGGACGCCCCGCAGGCGCGCGGCGAGGTCGGCAAGTGCGGCGTCGCCATCGACACGCTGGCCGACATGGAGCAGCTCTTCGACGGCATCGACATGGGCGACATCACGACGTCGATGACGATCAACGGACCGGCGGCGATCGCGCTCGCGCAATACGTCGCGGCGGCGGAGAAGAAGGGCATCCCGCGCGCGCGGCTCGGCGGGACGGTGCAGGCCGACATCCTCAAGGAATACATCGCGCAGAAGGAATGGATCTTCCCTCCGCGCCCGCACATGCGCGTCATCGTCGACATGATCGAGTTCTGCACGGAGCAGATGCCGCTCTGGAACACCATCTCGGTGAGCGGCTATCACATCCGCGAGGCCGGCTCGACCGCGGCCCAAGAACTGGCCTTCACGCTCGGCGACGGATTCGCGTACGTCGAGGCGGCGATGGAGCGCGGGATGGACGTCGATTCGTTCGCGCCGCGGCTCTCGTTCTTCTTCAACGCGCACAGCGATTTCTTCGAAGAGATCGCGAAGTTCCGCGCCGCGCGCCGCATCTACGCCAAGCGCATGCGCGACAAGTACGGCGCGAAGAACCCGAAGTCGTGGCAGCTCCGCTTCCACACGCAGACCGCCGGATGCAGCGCGACCGCGCAGCAGCCCGAGAACAACATCGTCCGGGTCGCCTTCGAAGCGCTCTCGGCGGTGCTCGGCGGCACCCAGTCCCTGCACACGAACTCGATGGACGAAGTGCTCGCCCTGCCGACGGAGAAATCCGCGGAGATCGCCCTGCGCACCCAGCAGGTGCTCGCGTACGAGACCAACGTCACCAACGTCGTCGACCCGCTCGGCGGTTCGTACTTCGTCGAGGCGCTCACCGACGAGATGGAACGCCAGGCCGAAGCGTACTTCGCGCAGGTCGAGGAGTACGGCGGCGTCATCGAAGCGATCGAAGCGGGGTTCTTCCAGAAGGAGATCGCGGAGGCGTCGTATCGCTATCAGCGTTCCGTCGAGGCGAAAGACCGGGTCATCGTCGGCGTCAACGCCTTCCAGAAAGACGACCATACCGGCGACCTGGAACTGCTGCGCATCACCGAGGAGATGGGCCGCGAACAGGCCCGCGCCGTGCAGGACGTGCGCGCCAGACGCGACGGCGCCGCGGTGCACGCGACGCTGGCCCGCCTGCAGGCCGCCTGCCGGGATCCCAAGGACAACCTGATGCCGCATCTCATCGATTGCGTCAACGCCTACTGCACGGAAGGCGAGATCGTCGACGCGATGGTGCAGGTCTACGGCCGCTATACGGAGCGTTCGGTATTTTGATGACCATGATCTCCGGGACGGAGAGCGAGCGCGCCCACGCGCGCGAGACGCTCGAAGCCGTCATCGCCAAGCTCGAAGAAGCCCTCAAGCTGCAGACGCAGGTCGAACGGGAACGATCCGACGATGAGTAGGCCGCTGCGCGTCGTCGTCGCGAAGGCGGGGCTCGACGGCCACGATCGCGGCGCCAAGGTGATCGCGCGCGCGCTGCGCGACGCGGGCATGGAAGTGATCTACACGGGACTCTTCCAGACGCCGGAGCAGATCGTGCAGACGGCGATCCAAGAAGACGCCGACGGCATCGGCCTCTCGATCCTCTCGGGCGCGCACATGACGCTCTTCCCGCTGGTCGTCGATCAGTTGAAGGCGCAGGGCGCGGGCGACATCGTGTTCTTCGGCGGCGGGACCATCCCGCCCGAAGATGCCGAGGAACTGAAGAAGAAGGGCGTGCGCGCGATCTTCACGCCGGGCGCGCCCCTGCAAGAGATCATCACTTTCGTCGAACGCGAATGCGGCGACCGCCGCCAACTCGTCGGCTGACCTCTCCCCGGAAGAGGACCCGTTGACCGTAAGGACCAGAGTCGCTCCGTCGCCGACGGGCGATCCGCACGTCGGCACCGCCTACGTCGCGCTGATCAATTACATGTTCGCGCGCAAGCACGGCGGAACGTTCCTCTTGCGCATCGAGGACACCGATCGGGCGCGCAGCACGCGCGAGTCGGAGCGCGCCATCCTCGATTCGCTCCACTGGCTCGGCCTCTCGTGGGACGAGGGTCCGGACGTCGGCGGCCCGCACGGGCCGTATCGCCAGAGCGAACGGTCGGCCATCTACGCGGAGTACGTGCGGAAGCTGCTCGACGACGGCAATGCGTTCGAATGCTTCTGCACGCCCGCGCGCCTCGAAGAGATGCGCGAGACGCAGAAGGCGATGAAGCAGCCGCCGCGCTACGACGGGCTCTGCCTGACCTACGACCCGGCGGAAGTCGCGCGCCGCAAAGCCGCGGGCGAACCGCACGTCGTGCGGCTCAGGGTGCCGGGCGAGGGCGTCTGCGTGGTCGAGGACCTTCGCCGCGGTTCCATCGAGTTCGAGTGGAAGAGCGTCGACATGCAGGTGCTGATGAAGTCCGACGGCCTGCCGACCTATCATCTGGCCAACGTCGTCGACGATCACCTGATGGAGATCACGCACGTCATCCGCGGCGAAGAGTGGGTCAGCAGCGCTCCCAAGCACGTCCTGCTCTATCGCTACTTCGGCTGGACGCCGCCGCAACTGATGCACCTGCCGCTCCTGCGCAATCCGGACAAGAGCAAGCTCAGCAAGCGCAAGAACCCGACGTCGATCCTGTTCTACGAACGGATGGGCTATCTGCCCGAGGCGCTCCTCAACTTCCTCGGCAATCTCGTCAATGCGACGCCCGAAGGCGAGGACGAACTCGCGACGCTCGAAGCCATGACGGAACGCTTCGACCTGACGCACGTCGCCCTCGGCGGACCGGTCTTCGACGTCCCCAAACTCGATTGGATCAACGGCCGGTACGTCCGCGAGCGCCTGGACGCGGATGCGTTCGAGGAGCGCGTGGCGCGCTGGGGCTTCGAGCCGTCGCGCATGAAGCGCATCGCGGCGCTCGCGCACTCGCGCATCGAGCGCCTGAGCGACCTCGGCGCGCTCTGCGCTCCGTTCTTCTCCGGGCGGCTCGCCTATCCGGTCGAACTCCTGCGCGCCGGCAAGCTCGACGACGCCGAACTGCGGACCGCGTTCGCGCTCGCGCAGGCGGAACTCGACGCGCTGCGGGCGTACGACGTGCCCTCGATCGAAACCGTCCTCAAGGGCGTCGCCGAACGGATGGACAGGAAGTTCCGCGACGTCGTCCGCGCGTTCTACGTCGCGATCGCGGGCTCGCCGACCTCGGTGCCGCTCTTCGATTCGATGGAGATCCTCGGGCGCGACGTCGTGCGCGAACGCCTGCGCCACGCCCTCGAACTGCTCGGGAAAGGCTGACCGTTTGAAACTGCGCGCGATCGTCTTGGCGGCCGGTATGGGCACGCGCATGAAGAGCGCCACGCCGAAGGTGCTGCACGAGATCTGCGGCCGACCGATGGTCTGGTACGTGCTGCGTTCGCTGCGCGACGCGGGCATCGACGACATCGTCCTGGTGACGAATCCCGAACTCGACGCCCACGCCGCCGCGCTCGGCGTCGCGAGCGTCGTGCAGCACGTGCAGCTCGGCACCGGTCACGCCGTCAAGGTCGCGCTCGAAGCGATGCCGGTGCACGCCGGCGGCCGCATCGTCGTCGCCTACGGCGACATGCCGCTCGTCCCCGGCGAGACGTTCCGCGAACTCGTCGACGCCTTGAGCGGCGCCTCGCTCGCGCTGGTCACCGCGCGCATGGGGCCGGGTTCGAACTTCGGCCGCATCGTCGCCGACGCCGGCGGCGTGCGCCGCATCGTCGAGGTCAGGGACGCGACGCCGGAAGAACTCGCGCTCGAGGAGATGAACGCGGGCATCTACGCCTACGACGAAGCGGCCCTGCGCGACGCGCTCGGACGGCTCCGCAACGAGAACGCGCAGAACGAATACTACCTGACCGACACGATCGCCGACCTGGCCGGCGGCGGTCACCGCGTCGCGCCGGTCGCGGCGCGCAAGCGCGACGTGCTCGGCGTCAACGACCGCACGGAACTCGCGCTCGCGCGGGCCGAGCTCAACGCGCGCATCTGCGCGCGGCACATGCGCGGCGGCGTCACCATCGTCGACCCGCTCACCACCTACCTCGAACCGGAACTGACGATCGGGCGCGATACGGTCATCTATCCGAACACGTCGATCTCGCGTCTGAGCGAGATCGGCGAGGGCTGCGTCGTCGGCCCGAACGCGCGCCTCTCCGCCGCCAAGCTGGGCGACCGCGTGATCGTCCGCGAGAGCGTGATCGTGGAGAGCCAGGCGGGCGACGATACGACGATCGGGCCGTTCGCGCACCTGCGCGGGAACGCCGTGCTCGGCCCCGACGTGCGCGTCGGCAACTTCGTCGAGGTCAAGAACTCGACGCTCGCCGCGGGCGCGAAGGCCAGCCACCTCGCCTATCTCGGCGACGCCAGCGTCGGCGAGCAGAGCAACATCGGAGCGGGTACGATCACCGCCAACTTCGACGGCACGAACAAGAACCGTACCACCATCGGCAAGAACGTGCGCATCGGCTCGAACTCGTCGCTCGTGGCGCCGGTCGAGATCGGCGACGACGCGCTGACCGGCGCGGGCGCCGTCGTGACGAAGGACGTGGCCGCCGGCGAACGCGTCGTCGGCAACCCCGCGAGACCGCTTCCTAAGAAGTGATGCGGCGGTCGAGCATCGCCTCGAACGCCGCGAAGATCCGCTGCTGCTGCGGGCGCTTGTAGGCGAACTCGCCGGTCGGATCGATGCCGTGGACGAGCATCGCCGCGTCCGCTTCGAAGAGCAGAGGACGGCCGTCGGGGCCGATCGTGCAGTCCGCGCAGAAGTATTCCAGGCCCATCCGCGCGGCCAGTCCGCGCAGCGCGTCCGTCAGTCCGTCGGTCCTGCCGCCGTCGCCGTCGGTCAAGAACCGCGCCTCCTCCTCGCGCATCCAGAGACGGTGGTCGTCGACCGTCGAATAGTAGTGCACTTTCCAGCGCGTGGAGATGCCGAGGTGATACGGGTACGGTTCGCCGTCGACGATCGCGTAGCGGTACTTGCGATAGTAGCCGTCGGCGTTCGCGTACGGCACGAACGGGCTGACGAAGAAGGCGGCGTCCGCATTGGCTTCGAGGTAGGCGTCGCGCTGCGCCGCATCCTCGAGCCGTTCGAAACGTTCGCCGGCCTGCGATCCGAGCGGCCGCACGGCGAGGGGAAAGCCTTCGGTCGCCGCGGCGAGGACCGCGCGCGGCGTGTCGACGACGGGCGCCATCGTCAGGTCGCGCATGCCGGCGACGGTCCGCGCCAGCTTCGCGCGGTTCGAACCGAGGATGCGCGACGGGCGGTTGATCGCGGGCAGGCCCGTCCGCCGCAAGAGCCGGTTCGCGATCCGCAGATGCGGGACGACCCACGGCGATTCGCCCATCGCGACCACGGCGACGTCCGCGGCGGGGATCTCCGCTGCGTCCGCGCCCTCGACGCAGTAGTATTGGTGTAGCGTCGTCGTCACCGGATCGGTGACCAGTTCCAGCGGGGCGTTCGCGGTGAAGTCGCCGGGCGCGCAGAGGACGACGACGCGACGCCGTTCGTCCGGCGCGATGCGGGAGTAGAGGCGCTGGCGTTCCAGCGCGCTCCGCTGAAGGGCGAGGCCCGCGGCCCCGTCGCCGCGCACGAAGGCGATGTCCGAGAGCATCCGGTAGGCGTCGCCGTCGCCGGGATCGCGCGCGACGATGTCCAGGAGTACCGCTTCCGCACCGGCCGCATCGCCGGCGGCGCGCAGTTTGAGCGCGCGGAGGTGCGCTATGCGGTCGCGCACGACGTGACGGCGGCGATGAGTTCGTCCAGATCCGCGTCGACGGTGCGATGATTGGCGATGCACGCGCGCAGCGCCAAACCGCCCGGTCGCGGTAACGTCGAGACGACGGCCCGCCCGCTCTCGCCCAGACGCGTCGCCAGGGCGTCGGTGAACCGGTCGAGATCCTCGCCGGAGAGACCGGGCGCGCGATAGCGGAAACAGACGATGTTGAGCGGCACCGGCGCGAGCCGTTCGAGCATGGGATCGGCATCGACGAGCGCGCCGAGACGACGCGCGAGCGCCACGTTCCGCTCGACCGACGCGCCCAGACGCGCGGCGCCGTGTTCGTGCAGCGCGAACCACACCTTCAGCGCGCGGAAGCCGCGCGAGAGGTCGATGCCGAGATCGCCGAACCACGGCGCTCCGGCGGCGGGTCCGCTCTCCGCGCGGTTCAGATAGCCGCCGCCGTGCGCGAATGCGGTCGAGAGCAGCGCGGGATCGCGCGCGATGAGGCAGCCGGCGTCGTACGGCACGCGCAGCCACTTGTGGAAGTCGAAGGCGATCGTGTCGGCGGCTTCGATGCCGGTCAGGCGCGCGCGCAGCGACGGCGCGAGCGCGGCGAGCGCGCCGAACGCTCCGTCGACGTGGAAGTGCAGACCTTCGCGACGCGCGATCGCGGCGAGCGCGTCCAGCGGATCGATCGCGCCGATGCCGACCGTGCCGGCGCATCCGACGAGGAAGAACGGCGCGAAGCCGTCCGCGCGATCGGCGGCGATGCGCGCTTCGAGCGCGGCCGCGTCGATACGGTCGTCCGCGTCGACGGGGATCTTCCGCAGCGCCTCGGCTCCGAACCCCGCCGCCGCGAAGGCCTTCGTCAGCGATCCGTGCAGCGCGGCCGATGCATAGCCGACGCGTCGGTGATCCGCCGGGCCGCGGCCGCGCGCGGCGACGACCGCGAGCAGATTTGCCATCGACGTACCGAGCGTGCAGAGTCCGCCCGCGCCGGGCGGCATGCCGAAGAGCGTCGCGAACCAGCCGACGACTTGTCGTTCGGCGTAGACCGCGGCATGTTCGCGTCCGCCGAGATTGAAATCGCCGAAGGCGGCGAGCGCGTCGGCCAGTGCGGAACTCGGCGTCGCGCTTCCGTGGACCCAGCCGAAGAAGCGCGGGTGCTGGTTGCCGATCGGGTAGGCGGCGATCGTCCGCTCGTAACGCGCGACGACCGCGGGAAGCGGCGACGGTCCCTGCGGCATCGGCGTCGCGAACGACGCGCGGACGTCGTCCGGTATCGCCCGCCACACGGGGACGTCGCGCACGCGTTCGAGCGCGTCGAGAGCGGCGTCGATGGCGCGATGGGCTTCGGCGCGAAAGGCGCCCCAGTCTTCCGGGTCGAGCACGTCGCATGGCCGCTTCCGCGGAAGAACGGGCACTTCCCGGTCGTGCTCCCTATTCTCGCCGCACTCGCCTTCGCGGTCGCCTTCGCTTGGGCGTGGATGCGCTCGCGCGCGCTCATCGTCCGGGTGCGGCTGCTCGAAGCGCGCGAACGCGAGAGCATCGCGATGCTCACGGAACTGGCCGCGGCGGCGCGATCGTCGCCCGACGCCGTCCTGGAGCGCGTGGCCCGGGCGCTCGGCGAACTCGAACCGGCGATCGACGCGGTGCTCGCCTACGTTCCCGACGGAGAAGACCTCGTCTGCACTCTCGCGCGCGGCGCGCGGGCCGAACCGTTCGCCGGCGCTCGCGTGCGGCGCGACGGCGAGAGCGCGCCGGCGCGCGCCGCACGCTCGCACCACCGCGAGCGGGGACTCGCCCGCGTAGTACCCGGCGAATGCGACGGCATCGCGCTGCCCCTGCTCGATGCGGACCGGCTCGTCGCGGTCTTCTACGCTTCAGCGCGCGAGCCGCTGCGACGTACGGAACCGCTCGCGCGCTGCGTCGCGCGCGCCGAACCGGCGTTCGCGCTCGCGCGAGAGCGCGCGAGCGACTTGCGCGACGCGACCTTCGACGGACTGACCGGTCTGCTCACGGCGCGGGCGTTCCGTTCCCGCCTCAAAGACGCGCTCGGATCCGCGGGCCGCGCGCACGGCTCGTTGTGGTTCGTCGATACCGACGAGTTCAAGACGATCAACGATACGCTCGGCCACGGGACGGGCGATGCGGTCCTCGCGCAGATGGCCGCGCTGCTGCGGACGCACGTCGGGGCGGGAGCGCTCGCCGGCCGCAACGGCGGCGACGAATTCTGCGCGTTCCTCCCCGGCGTCCCTCGCAGCGCCGGACTCGAACGCGCCGAACGCTTCCGCGCGGCGGTCGCGACGCACGACTTCGGCGTCGCGCGAGGCATCACGGCGAGCGTCGGGGTCGCCGCCCATCCGCTCGACGGGACCACCGCGAGCGCGCTGCTCGAACGCGCCGACGCCGCGATGTACGAAGCGAAGCGCGCGGGCCGCAATCGGGTCGCCGTCGCATAAGAAGCGATTCCGGCGTCTCTGCGCGAAAGGGTCGCGCCATGAAGGCGCTCCTCGGCGTTGTGTGCGCCGTCTTCTTCGCGACGATCCTGTGCGCGTCGGCTTCGCCGGCGCGAGCGGCCTTGCAGCGCCCCAACGCCATGGATAAGGTCGTCGACGCGATCCCGGCGCGCGCGCTCCTCGGCGGACCGGCCCGGTCGCTCGCCGATCCCGATCGCCAGGCCGCGGCCGCGCGCCTCGTTCGCATGACGATACCGGGCTGGATCGCGATGGTGCTCTTCCAGATCTTCGCGCTCGCCTATTTCTGGCGCAGCGGCGCCGCCGCCGCCTGGCGCGATCGCCTGCGACGCGCGATCGGCTCGGAGTTCCTCGTTCGCTTTCTCTTCGGCGCGACGCTCGGCGCGATCGCGCGTCTAGCCGCGCTCGTGCCGGACTTCTATCTCTATCGCGTCGACCGCCTGATGGGGCTCTCGAGCGAACTCTCGCCCGCATGGTCGCTCGATATGGCTCTGGGATTGATCGGCGCGATGCTCCTGGCGGGAGCGGCCGCATCGACGGTGCTCTGGATCGCCGATCGGACGCATCAGTGGTACGTCTATACCGCGATCGGATTCGTCCTCGCATGCCTGGCGGGCGCATGGCTCGCGCCGGTCGCGACGGCGCCGCTCTACAACCGCTACCAGAACTTCGCCTACGCCTACCAGCCGGGCGAGACGCCGGTGTTCGTCGAGAACCGCTCGCAGCGCGCGCAGACGCAGGGGGCGAGCTACGAGGGGCTGTGGGGGACGACGCGCATCGTCATCTCCGACACCGCCGTCGCGGGATCCACGCAGGCCGAAGTCCGCTGGCTCATCGCGCTCGAGAAGGCGCACGTCGCAGACGGAGATCCGCTTCGGCGCGCGCTCTTGCAGGCGCTCGTCCTGATCCTCGGCGCGACCCTGGGCGTCTTCGTCGCGGATCGCATCGGCTTCCGCCGCGACGACGATCCCGTCTCGCGACTCGCGCTCGTCGGCGCGATCTTCGCCGGCGTGTTCTTCCTCGCGGTTCCCGTCTACAACGTCGGATTGCGCGCCATGGAAGCCCAGGCCGACGTCGCGGCCGCGAAGGCCACGCCGCATCCCGAAGCGGCGATCCGCGCACTGATCCGCCGGGCCGACGAGAATCTCGAAGGCGTCGATCCCGGCCCGATGGCGATGCTGTTCTTCCAGGGCACCCCGTCGATCGCGGAGCGCGTCGGCGCCCTCAACGGGAAGAACTAGCGCTTCAGGGCAGCGCCCACGTATTGATCTGCTGCATCGCGGCCTCGATGCCGTCGCGCAGCCACGTCTCCACGCCGTCCGCGCTCGTCTGCACCACGACGGGCAGACCGACGCGCTCCTCTTGCGAGAACGGGCTCAAGACGTGCTCGATGCTCTCGCGTTCGGGGCGGCCGACGCCGACGCGCAGGCGGGGGAACGCGTCGCCCATCGTACCGATGATCGAACGCAGGCCGTTGTGGCCTCCGTGGCCGCCGCTCGGCCGCATGCGCAGGCGTCCGAACGCCAGGTCCATGTCGTCGCTGATCACCAGGACGTCCGAGGGTTCGGCGCGATACCACGACGCGATCACGCGGACGGGCGCGCCGGAGAGGTTCATGAACGACTGCGGTTCGACGAGGAGCGCGTCTTCGCGCGCGACGAGGAGCTGTCGCGCCTTATCCTTGGTCCGCCATCCGTCGACGTTCCAACGGCGCGCGAGCTCCTCGACCACCATGAAGCCGACGTTGTGACGCGTCGCTTGGTATTCTCTCCCGGGATTGCCGAGACCGACGACGAGCCGCAACTACGTTTCGGCGGGCTTTTCTTCGGGCGCTTCGCCGATGATCTCGGGTTCGACCTGAGCCGCTGTCGCGCCGGCATCGGCTTCTTCGAGCGCCTGTGCGGTCTTGGAGGCGTCGACCGTGACGACCAATTGATCGGCCGGCGTCAGCAGTTTGAAACCGGCGGGCAGCTTCACTTCGCCCGCGCTGATGTGCTGGTGGATGCCGAGTTCCGTGACGTCGACTTCAAGCGACTCCGGCAGTTTGTTCGCCGGCCCTTCGATCTCGAGTTCGTGCGCGACCACGTCCATCACGCCGCCGAATTCCTTGACGCCGCGCGCCACGCCGACGGTGACGACCGGGATGCTCGTGTGCACGTTCTCGTTGGCGCTGACGCGCTGGAGATCGGCGTGGACGACCTTGTGCGATACCTGATGACGCTGGATGTCGCGGACCATCGCCGTCTCGGTCTTCTTGCCGATGACGAGCGTGATGATGCCGTTCCGGCCGCCGTGATGGATCACGTCGTCGAACGCGCGGGCGTCGAACGCCACGTGTTCCGGAGCATCGCCGTGGCCGTAGAGCACGCCGGGGATCTTCCCGGCCGCGCGCAGGCGCCGGGCCGACGTCGAGCCCATCTCGGGGCGCGCTTCGATGTCGAGCTTCAATTCGTTCTTGGTGGCCACGTGGGTTCTCCTTAGGAAGCTACGGCCGCCGGTTCCGGCGACTCTTCTTCGTCGCCGAACAATTCGGAGACGGAGCGGTTCGTGGTGATGCGCGTGATCGCATCGGCCAGCGTCTGTGCGATCGAGAGGTGGACGAACTTGGGATGCTGCTCGACCTCGGGCAGCGGGATGGTGTTCGTCACGATGACCTTCTCGATCGGCGAGTTCTCGAGCACCTCGATCGCCTCGCCGGCGAAGATGCCGTGGGTGGCGACGGTGATGACCCGGGTGGCGCCGCGCGCCAGGATCGCCTCGGCGGCCTTCGCGAGCGTACCGCCGGTCGAGATCATATCGTCCACCACGACCGCGACCTTACCCGTGACGTCGCCGACGATATCGGTGACTTCGGAGACGTCCGGTTCGGGGCGGCGCTTGAAGACGATGGCGAGCGAAGAATTCAGGCGCTTGGCGAAGAGCTCGGCACGATGCACGCCGCCGGCGTCGGGCGAGACGATGACGATCTTCTCGTCGCAGAGCCCTTCCTTCTTCAGATAGTTGCAGAGGACGGGCATCGCCATCAGGTTGTCCACCGGGATGTCGAAGAAGCCCTGGATCTGCGCCGCGTGCAGGTCCATCGTCACGATCCGCTTCGCACCGGTCACCTTGAGCAGGTTGGCGACGACCTTGGCCGAGATCGGCTCGCGACCTTTCGTCTTCTTGTCCTGCTTGGCGTAACCGTAGTACGGGATCACCGCGGTGATGCGCGCGGCCGAAGCGCGGCGCAGCGCGTCGATCATCAGCAGCAGCTCCATGAGGGCGTCGTTGACGCCGTCGCCTTTGGGCGACTTGCAGAGCGACTGGACGACGAAGACTTCGGATCCGCGGACGTTCTCGCCGATCTCGACGCGGGTCTCCTCGTTCTTGAACTTCGAGACGAGGGCCTTACCGACGTGGATCTTCAACCGCTTCGCGATCTCTTCGGCGAGTAGACGGTTGGCGTTCCCGCTGAACAGGAGCGGCGTGTGACTCATATGGGCTGATCTCCCCGGGGCGAGTTGCAGCCCCGACCACGTTCACGCGAGCGGACCGCCGCTCCCCCTCCGGGCCGCTCGGCTGAAACCGAATCCTCGGCGGCCGTGTCGAAAGGAGGCTCATGCCCGCCTTCAAACTCGTCTCGCCGTTCGCTCTCGCGGGCGACCAGCCCAAGGCCACGCAGGCCCTCGGCGAAGGCATCCTGCGCGGCGATCGCGCGCAGACGCTCCTGGGTGTGACCGGATCGGGCAAGACGATGGCGATGGCGCGCACCATCGAGATCGTGCAGAAGCCGACGTTGGTGCTCTGCCACAACAAGACGCTGGCCGCGCAGCTCTGCGCGGAGTTCCGCGAGTTCTTCCCGGAGAACGCGGTCGAATATTTCGTCTCGTACTTCGATTACTACCAGCCGGAGGCGTACATCGCCTCGACCGACACCTACATCGAGAAAGACTCGTCGATCAACGACGAGATCGAGCGGCTCCGCCACGCCACCACGCAGTCGCTGCTGACCCGGCGCGACACGCTCATCGTCGCCTCGGTCTCGTGCATCTACGGTCTCGGCTCGCCTTCGGACTACATGGAGATGTCGGCCAAGATAAAGGTCGGCGACGAGCAGGACCGCGACGCCATCCTCCGCCGCCTAGTCGACATGCAGTATCGCCGCAACGACCTTAACCTCGTCCGCGGGACGTTCCGCGTCCGCGGCGACACGCTCGAATTCGTCGGCGTGGAAGAAGAACTGGTGCATCGGATCGAGTTCTTCGGCGATACGATCGAGGCGATCAACGTGGTGAACCTCCTCACCGGCGAATACGTCGAGTCCAAGGACGAGATCACCATCTTCCCGGCCAAGCACTTCATCACGCCGGACGAGAAGCTCAAGCGGGCCATCGTCTCGATCGAGGCGGAACTGCAGGACCGGCTCAAGGCCTTCCGCGACGCCGGCAAGCTGCTGGAAGCGCAGCGCCTGGAGATGCGCACGAACTACGATCTCGACATGCTGCGCGAGGTCGGCTACTGCAACGGCGTCGAGAACTATTCGCGCCATCTCACCGGCCGCGAGCCCGGGTCGACGCCGTGGTGCCTGCTCGACTTCTTCCCGAAGGACTGGCTCATCTTCGTCGACGAGTCGCACGTCTCGCTGCCGCAGGTGCACGGGATGTACCACGGCGACCGCGCGCGCAAGCTCGCGCTCGTCGAACACGGCTTCCGTCTGCCGAGCGCCCTCGACAACCGGCCGCTCACCTACGACGAGTTCGAAGAGCACGTCAACCAGATCGTCTACGTCTCGGCGACGCCGGGCACGTACGAGATGGGACGCAGCGCGCAGGTCGCGGAGATGATTATCCGTCCGACCGGCCTCGTGGACCCGGAGATCGACGTCCGTCCGACGCGCAATCAGGTCGACGATCTGATGGAAGAGATCCGCGTGCGCGCGGCGCGCAAGGAGCGCGTGCTGGTGACGACGCTGACGAAGAAGATGGCCGAGGACCTGACGGACTTCTTGCTCGAGATGAACTTCAAGGTGCGCTACCTGCACTCGGAGGTCGACACGCTCGAACGTATCGCCATCCTGCGCGACCTGCGCCTGGGCGTCTTCGACGTGCTGGTCGGCATCAATCTCCTGCGCGAAGGTCTGGACCTGCCCGAAGTATCGCTCGTCGGCATCCTGGACGCGGATAAGGAAGGCTACCTCCGCAGCGAGACGTCGCTGATCCAGACGATCGGCCGCGCCGCGCGCAACGTGGACGGCAAGGTCATCATGTACGCCGATACGGTGACGCAGTCGATGGCGCGCGCGCTCGGCGAGACGAAGCGCCGCCGCGAGATCCAGCTCGCGCACAACGCCGAGCACGGCATCGAGCCGCAGACGATCAGGCGCGAGATCCACAACATCCTCTCGATGATCGGCGCGGGCGAAGAGCCCTCCGAGAAGATCAAACGCGAGAAGCTCCCGCGCGACGTGGCCATGCGGATGGCCGCGGACATCGACAAGAAGATGCGCGAGTTCGCCGCGAACCTCGAGTTCGAGAAGGCGGCGGCCCTGCGCGACGAGTTGCTGGAACTGCGCAAGCAGATCGGCGGCAACGAGTCGGTCCTGTTCCAAGGCAAGGCGCCGAAGATCTTCGCGCACGCCCTCGAAGAGCTCGCGGGCTAGAGGAGGGGGACGCGATGGCGGGCGAAGGCGCGACCATGAACATCTGGGCGCTTCTTCCCGAAGTCGCTGCGGTCATCGTCGTGGCGCTGCTGGCCGCCGGCGCGCACCGCCTGCTCCAGAAGCGGCTCGCCTACAAGGGCGGCGCCGCGCATAACGAAGTCGCCGGCTTCCTGTTCTCCGTCATCGGCGTCATCTATGCGGTCTTGCTCGGATTCGTGGTGGTCGTCGTCTGGGAGAAATACGATGCGGCCGTCGCCAACACCGAGACCGAAGTCGCCGCCGTCTCCGACCTCTATCGCGCGGTGGACGCGTTCCCGCCGCCGCTGCGCGACTCGATCCGGCGCATGACGCACGAGTATCTCGACGTCGTGCGCGATCAAGAATGGCCGGCGATGAGCGCGGGCCATCGGCCGACCGCGGCCGTCGCGGTCGTCGAGCGCATCGCGTACGCAGTGAACCGGTACGACGCGCGGACCAACGCCGAGCAGGACGCCCATCAGGCGGCGATGCTACAGGTGCAGCGCCTGCTGGACGCGCGTCGGGTCCGCCTGCACGACAACGAGGCGTCCGTTCCGCCCATCCTCTGGTTCGCCCTGATCGCCGGCGGCCTCGCGACGGTCTGCTTCGCCTTCCTGTTCGGCGTGGAGAACAAGGGGGCGCAGTTGGTGATGACGGGAGCGCTCGCGGCGGTGATCGCGATCCTGTTCGTCGTCATCTACGAGTTCGATTTCCCGTACGGCGGAGCCGTCGGCATCGCGCCCGGAGATTGGACCGTCCTGCACGACCGGCTGAACCTCATCCGCTAGGGGACGCGGCGCCCGGGGCTGGAAACACCAGGCATGAAACGTCCGATCGTCCTCGGCCTCGCGGCCGCGCTGGCCCTCTGCGCCGCGCCCGCGCTCGCCGACTCGCCCTCGCCCCTTCCCAGCCCCTCGCCTGCGGTCGCTTCCGGCGTCGCTACGGATGCGGCCGTCGAACTGCGCGCCCGAGATTGGATCGGGCGCATGCAGGCCGGCACGATCGACCGCTCGCAGCTCACCGCGAAGATGAACGCCGCGATGACGAACGACGTGATCGCCTCGCTCGCGTCGCAACTCGGGCCGCTCGGAAATCCGACCGCGCTGCGGCAGAAGCAGAAGGCCGAGCAGAACGGCGTGACCGTCTACGTCTACTCGCTCGACTTCGCCCGCGCGAGCATGGACTTCGTCTTCGCCATCGAGGATTCGACCGGGAATATCGCCGGATTGCGATTCACCAAAGCGTCGTAGGCTTGCGCGTGAACCTGCGCGAGGTCGGATCGACCGGCGCGCTGGTCGTGCTCGAAGGCGAGCTCCCGCCGTGCCCGGAGCCCGTCGCCGTCGCGTACCGCACGCGTACCGGCGCGCTTCTCCGCGTCGACGGAGCGACCGCCGGCGCGTTCGATCGCGAGCACGCGGAGGTAGTCGTCGCGCCGAGCGACGCGCCGCGCGCCGTCGTCTTGGAAGTCGAACGCCGCACGCTGCCGACGAACGGCTTGCCGAGCGGCCCGGGCTTCGGGTGGTGGCTGCTGAACCGGCGCGCGACGCAACGCGCGCGGGCGTCGGCGACGGTCTCGGCGGCGCGCCTTCCCGCGACGGGCGACCCTCTCGACGGCCCGCCGCTCTGGGGGCACGCGCACCTGGACGTGGCGTGGCTGTGGACGTGCGAGGAGACGGCGCGCAAGGCGCAGCGGACGTTCGCGATCGCGACCGATCTTCTGACGCGGGACGCGTCGTTCGTCTTCGCGCAGAGCCAGCCGCAGCTCTACGCGTTCGTGCGGGATCGCGACCCGGAGCTCTTCGCGCGGGTCGCCGCGTTCGCCGCGGAGAGGCGGTTCGATCCCGACGTCGCGGCGATGTGGGTCGAACCGGACTGCAATCTTCCGTCCGGCGAATCGCTGCTGCGCCAGATGCTCTTCGCGCGCGCGTTCTGCCGCGCGCACTTCGCGACCGACCCGACGATCGCGTGGCTTCCGGATACGTTCGGCTTCGCGAACACGCTGCCGACCCTGCTCGCGCATTGCGGCATCGGGCGCTTCGCGACGACCAAACTGCAGTGGAACGATACGACCCGGTTCCCGCACGCGCAGTTCGCGTGGCGCGGTCCCGACGGCGCGACCGTGACCGGCGCGCTGCTGGCGTCCTACGAAGGCGGCGTCACGCCCGATCGGCTCGCCGTCGCGGCCGAGCGCGGCGAACCGGTCGTGGCCGGCTACGGCGACGGCGGCGGAGGCGTCACGGCACGGATGCTCGCGGACGCGCGGGTTCGCGGCGTCTGGCAGCGGCCGCGCGCGTGGTTCGAAGCGCTCGAGGCGCGGCGCGAGACGCTGCCGGCCTACGAGGGCGAGCTCTATCTGCAATATCATCGCGGCGTCTATACCACGCATCGCGACCTCAAGGCGGGCAACGCCCGTCTGGAACGGCTGCTCGGCGCCGCCGAAGAGGCCGTCGCCTGGTGCGTCGCCGTGCGCGCGCCGGGCGGTATCGGCGACGACCTGCGCGCGCGGCTGCGCGACGCCTGGGAGATCGTCCTGCGCAACCAGTTCCACGACGTGCTTCCGGGCACGTCGATCGCGGCCGTCAACGACGACGCCCGCGTCGAACTCGCGCGCGCCGAGGACGTCGTCGAGCGCGCCCGCGTCTCGGCCCTCGGCGCCCTTCCGCGCGGCCCCGCGGCGCGCGAACCGCACCGCATCGAACCGTCGGCGGACGGCGACGGCTTCGTCTTCGAGAACGGCTCCATGACCGCGCGCGTCGGGAGCGACGGCGTCCTGCGTTCCTGCGGCGTCGCCGGCGGCGCGCCGATCGCGATGGAGGCGAATCGCCTCGCGCTCTACCGCGACGAGCCCGCGAAATGGGAGGCGTGGAATCTCGATGCGGACTACCGGCGCTTTCCGCTTCCGTTCGTCGCGCGCGAAGCGGCGATCGTCGAGGGCGCGCTCGAAGTGCGGTACGCGCTCGGCGGCTCGGCGGCGACGATGCGGATCTGCCTGCGCGATCGCGAACCGTTCCTGCGGATCGAACTCGCCGTCGACTGGCGCGAGCGCCGGCGCATCTTGCGCGTCGAGAACGTCGTGGGGATCGGCGCCGATACCGCCGTCTTCGGGTCGCCGCACGGCACCGTCGCGCGTTCGACGCTGCGCGGGACGCCGGAGGAACGCGCCGCATTCGAAGTCCCCGGCCAGCGCTTCGCGGCGGTGCGCGACGGGGCTCGCGGCGTCGCGCTCTTCGCGCTCGACACGTATGGCTGGAGCGCGGAGCGGCGCGGCGACGGCGTCGCTCTCGGGCATTCGCTGCTGCGCGCGACCACCTGGCCCGATCCCGACGCCGACGCCGGCGAACACCATCTCGAGTGGGCGTTCGCACCGTTCGGAACGGTCGGCACCGGCGCGCTCGAACGCGCCTGGGAGGCCTTCGCGCTGCCGCCGCGGGTGCGGCTCTTCGACTGCGCGCAGCATGCCGTCGCGATCGTCGCCTGCAAGCCGGCCGAGGACGGCGACGGCGTGATCGTGCGCGTGCGCGAGTGCGACGGCGCGCCCGTCTCCGTCGCGATGCGCTGCGGCGGCCGGATGCGCCAGGTCTGCGCGGTCGACGGCTTGGAGCGGCCGGCGCCCGGCGAGGTCCGCATCGACGGAGAATCCCTCCGCTTCGACCTTTCCGCCCATGCGCTGCGCTCGTTCCGGGTACGGTTCTGAGGATGAAGGCGCGCGAACGGCTGGAGGCCGTCCTCTTCGACCTCGACGATACCCTGCACGACGACACCTACGCCTATACCAGCGCGGCGGAGGCGGTGGCGCACGAGATCGCGGCCGAACACGGCATCGATGCGATCGCGCTGAAGGACGCCTACGTCGCCGAGGCCGAGGGGTTCTGGAGCCGGCTCACTCCCGACCAGCTCCGGACGAAACTCGCGGGCGTGCGCGAGCGGATGTGGGCTTCGGCGCTGCGCGAGACCGGTATAGCCGACGAAGCCGTCGCCGTCCGCAGCGCGGCGCGCTACGACGATTACCGTCGCGGGTTTCTGCGCCTCTTCCCCGGCGCGCTCGATCTCTTGCGCGCGCTGCGCGCGCGCGGCGTGAAGGTCGGGATGCTGACGAACGGCTTCGCCGAGACGCATCGCGAGAAGATCGCGGTGCTCGAACTGGGCGACGAGTTCGACGCGATCTTCATCGCCGACGAGGTGGGGATGATCAAACCGGACCCGCTGCTCTTCGCGCACGCGTGCACGAAGCTCGGATGCGCGCCGGCGCGTAGCGCGATGGTCGGAGACCGCTACGAACGGGACATCCGCGGCGCCCTCGAGGCCGGGCTCTTCACGATCTGGATGAACGTGCATCGCGCGACCTTGCCCGACGGCGCGCCGCCGCCGGACGTCACCGTCGAAGATCTCGCCGGCGTGCGCACGGCGCTGCTGTGAGGGCGGCTCCGGCGATCGTTTTCGGTCTGCTCGCGGCCGCCGCGCACCTCGGCGCGCGCGCGTTCTTCGCGTCGTACGACGTCGTCGGCAGCGGCGATGCGAACGCCGCATACGCCGGTGCGGCTCTGGCCGTCTCGACGATGCTCTGGATCGCGATCTGCGTCGCGCTGCTGCAGTTCGCGGCGATCTGCCGCGCGAGGGCGCGCGCGATCCCGCTGCTCCTCATCCTCTTCGCGCTCGCCGCGTGCGCGTGCGCCGTGGGGACGGTCACGTTCTTCGTCGTGCCGCTCGTCTTCGGCGCGGTCGCGCTCTACGCGCTGCCGGCGTCGGCCGGGCGGAGCGCGCCCGACGCGCTCGCGGAGTCGTGCCGGGTCGCCATCGGCGCGCCCGGGCCGACCGCGCTCGCCCTGCTCGTCCTCGCGACGGGCTTCGCCGTCGCGCTCGTCGCGGGCGGCCTGCTGGGGAGCGTCCAACCGCTCGTCGGCGATCTCTTCGCGGGGCTGGCATCGCAGTTCGCCATGGGTTTGGCGGCGCCGGGCATCGTCGCGACGTACCTGAAACTGCAGCCGCGCCCCGAGGTTTCATAACTCCGTATGTCCACCGCCCTCGACGCGATCGTCATCAAAGGCGCGCGCGAACACAATTTGAAGGACGTCGATCTCGTCCTTCCGCGCAATCGCCTCATCGTCGTCACCGGACTCTCGGGGTCCGGCAAATCGTCGCTCGCGTTCGACACGATCTACGCGGAAGGGCAGCGCCGCTACGTCGAGTCGCTCTCGTCGTACGCGCGCCAGTTCCTCGGGCAGATGGAGAAGCCCGACGTCGACTATATCGAGGGGCTCTCGCCCGCGATCTCCATCGACCAGAAGTCGACCTCGCGCAATCCGCGCTCGACGGTCGGCACCGTCACCGAGATCTACGACTACCTGCGCCTGCTCTACGCGCGCGTCGGCACGCCGCATTGCTACAGCTGCGGCCGCGAGATATCGACGCAGTCCTCCGAGCAGATCGTCGACGCGATCCTGGAACTGCCCGAGGGCACGAAGATCCAACTGCTCGCGCCGCTGGTCCGCGGCCGCAAGGGCGAGTACGCGAAGCTCTTCGAAGAGGTCGCCAGAGAGGGCTTCTCGCGCGTGCGCGTCGACGGCGAACTCAAAGAGCTCAAGGACTCCGCGAAGATCCCGCTCGACAAGAAGCGCAAGCATACGATCGAGGTCGTCGTCGATCGCCTGGTGATGAAGCCCGACGTGCGCAAGCGCCTGACGGACTCCGTCGAGACGACGTTGCGCCTCTCCACCGGGATCGTCGGCGTGCTGGCGCAAGAGCCCGGAGCGAAGACCGCGCGCGAACTCACGTTCAGCGAGGCGTTCGCCTGCGTCTACTGCGGACTCTCGTTCGAAGAACTCGCGCCGCGGCTCTTCTCGTTCAACTCGCCGTACGGAGCGTGTCCCGCGTGCACCGGGCTCGGAGAGAAGACCGAGATCGATCCGTGGAAGGTGATCCCGGACCGTTCGAAGTCGATCGCGCAAGGCGCGGTCGTGCCGTGGAGCAAGAACTCGGGTTCGTGGCGACTGGGGATGATGAACCCCTACTACCTCCAGCAGCTCGAACGCGTGCTCAAGGCCTACAAGATCAAGCTTTCGACGCCGGTCGAGGACATGGACGACGAGATCGTCGACATCATCCTCTACGGCACCGAGAACGAGCAGCGCTTCGCCTACACGTCGAAGACGGGCAAGGTCTGGGAGTACCGGGCGACGTTCGAAGGCGTGATCAACAACCTGCAGCGCCGCTACGCCGAGACGTCGAGCGAAGGCGTCAAAGAAGACCTCGAAAAGTACATGTCGAGCGCGACCTGCCCGACCTGCAAGGGAGCGCGGCTCAAGCCCGAAGCGCTGGCGGTCACGGTCGGCGGCAAGAACATCTCCGAACTGACGTGGATGTCGATCGAGAACGCGGAAGCGTTCGTGCGCGGCCTCGCGCTGACGGAGCGGCAGGAGCAGATCGCGCACCAGATCCTCAAAGAAGTGCGCGCGCGGCTCGGATTCCTCACCAACGTCGGGCTCAACTACCTCACGCTGGGGCGTTCGGCGACGACGCTCTCCGGCGGCGAATCGCAGCGCATCCGCCTGGCCACGCAGATAGGCTCCTCGCTCGTCGGCGTGCTCTACATCTTGGACGAGCCCTCGATCGGCCTGCATCAGCGCGATAACGACCGCCTCCTCGCGACGCTCAAGACGCTGCGCGACATCGGCAACACGCTGATCGTCATCGAACACGACGAGGATACGATGCGCACGGCCGACGTCGTCGTCGACATCGGGCCGGGCGCGGGCGCCGAGGGAGGCGAGGTCCTCACCGTGGGAGCGTTGCCGGAGATCCTGAAGAACCCGCGCTCGGAGACCGGCGCGTACCTCTCCGGCCGCAAGTACATCCCGATCCCGAAACGCCGCCGCGATCCGCGGGCGTGGCTCGAAGTGAAGAAGGCGACCGCGAACAACCTGCACGGCGTCGACGTGAAGTTCCCGCTCGGCGTGTTCTGCGCGGTGACCGGCGTCAGCGGTTCGGGCAAGTCGACCCTCGTCAATCAGATCCTCGTCAAGGCGCTCAACCAGCACCTGCACGGCCAGCCGTCGAGCGGCACGTACGGCACGGTGAAGGGCGCGAAGGAACTCGACAAGCTGGTCGTGATCGATCAATCGCCCATCGGACGCACGCCGCGCTCCAATCCGGCGACGTACACCGGCGCGTTCGATTCCATCCGCGAGCTCTTCTCGATGGTCCCCGAGGCGAAGATGCGCGGCTACAAGCCGGGGCGCTTCTCGTTCAACGTGAAGGGCGGCCGCTGCGAGGCGTGCGAGGGCGACGGCATCATCAAGATCGAGATGCACTTCCTCCCCGACGTGTACGTCCCGTGCGAGGTCTGCAAGGGCAAGCGCTACAACGCGCAGACGCTCGAAGTCCGATTCAAGGGCAAGACGATCGCGGAAGTGCTCGAGATGCGGGTCGACGAGGCGAACGAGCTCTTCGCGAACATCCCGCGCATCCACAACAAGCTCAAGACGATCTGCGAGGTCGGCCTCGGCTACATCAAGATGGGGCAACCGGCCACGACGCTCTCCGGCGGCGAGGCGCAGCGCGTCAAACTGGCCTCCGAACTCTCGCGCCGCTCGACCGGGCGCACGTTCTACGTGCTCGACGAGCCGACCACCGGCCTGCATTTCGCCGACATCCACAAACTGCTCGAAGTGCTCGACCGCCTCGTGCAGACGGGCAATACGGTCCTGGTGATCGAGCACAACCTCGACGTGATCAAGACCGCGGACTACATCGTCGACCTCGGTCCCGAAGGCGGCGACAAGGGCGGCACCGTCGTCGCCATCGGGACGCCCGAGGCGATCGTCGAGGTCGCCGCTTCCTATACGGGCGAATATCTCAAGCCGGCGCTCGCCGACGCGCGCGCGGTCGGCAGGCACGCGCTCGACACCGCATCGCTGGAACGGCTGGAGGGCGAAAATCTCCGCGCGCTCGACGATCTCGCGAAGGGTGACCGGGTCGCCGTCGAAGTCTAGGGTCGTGAAGTTCGCCGTCGTTCTGCTGGTCTGCGCCGATCTCGATCGGTCGCGGACCTTTTATCGCGACGTCCTCGGGCTGCGTTCGGCCGGCGAGAACGGCAAGGGTTGGGCGACCTTCGAACTGGGCGGCGGCGCGCGCCTGAGCCTGCACGCGAAGACGGAACTCTTGGCCGTGCGTCCGGGCTCGCTGCAGCTCGGCTTCGCGGTGGAGAACGTCGATACGTTCGTGGCCGACTGTCCGCAGTTGGGCGTGCCGATCTTCCAGGATCCGTACGACGAGCCGTTCGGCCGCGTCGCGGTCATCGGCGACCCGGACGGCTATCCCATCCAGATCTCGTCGCCGCGCGCGGCGCGCCGCTAGCGCGTTGACCCCCGCGGCGCGGGCGCGCGCGCTTCGCGCCGCCATCGAAGACGCGAACCGGCGCTACTACGTCGAGGACGCGCCGGCCATCACCGATGCCGAGTACGACGCGATGTTGCGCGAACTGCTCGATCTGGAAGCCGCGCATCCGGAACTGCGCTCCTACGATTCGCCGACCCAGCGGGTCGGAGCCGCCGCCTCCGAACGCTTCGCTCCCTACCGGCACGCGAAGCCCATGCTGAGCCTGGCGAACGCGTTCGACGCGGACGAACTGCGCGCGTTCGACGAACGCGTGCGCAAGCTCGCCGGCGCCGCGCCGTCCTACGTGTGCGAACTCAAGATCGACGGGCTCGCGATCGCGATCGACTATCGCGACGGGACGTTCGAACGCGGCGGCACGCGCGGAGACGGGCGAACGGGCGAAGACGTCAGCGCGAACCTGCGCACCATCCGCAGCATTCCGATCGCGCTCTCGGGCGAGCCTCCCGCCTTCGTCGAGGTGCGCGGCGAGGTCTACATGCGCAAGTCGGATTTCGAGAAGCTCAACGCGGCGCGCGCGCGCGCGGGCGAGCCGGTCTTCGCCAATCCCCGCAACACGGCGGCCGGCGGCGTGCGGCAGCTCGACCCGAAGATGACCGCCAAACGCGGGCTCTCGTTCTTCGCCTACAGCATCGGCGCGATCGACAGCGCCATGCCGGAGACGCAGTGGGAGGTGCTGGCCCTCATGCGCCGTCTCGGTTTCGAGGTCAATCCCAACGTCGCGCGCGCGCCGGACGTCGAGGCGGCGATCGCCTACTGCGCGGATTGGGAGGCGCGCCGCGACGAACTCGATTACGAGATCGACGGCGTCGTGATCAAGGTCGACGAACTGGCGATCCAGGAGCGCCTGGGCGCGGCATCGCGCGATCCGCGCTGGGCGGTCTCCTACAAGTTCAAGGCGCGCGAGGCGCGGACGAAGCTGGAAGATATCGTCATCACCGTCGGCAGGACGGGTTCGCTCAATCCGAACGCGGTGCTCGCGCCCGTGCAGATCGGCGGCGTCACCGTGCGCAACGCGACCCTGCACAACGCCGCCTACATCGCGTCGAACGACATCCGCATCGGCGATACGGTCCTGGTCGTCCGCGCGGGCGACGTGATCCCGCGCGTCGTCGGGCCCGTCGTCTCGGAGCGCACCGGCGACGAACGCGTATTCACCATGCCGCAGACCTGTCCGGTCTGCGGGTCGCAAGCCGACCATCCGGAAGGCGAGGCGATGGCGCGCTGCACGAACGCCGCGTGTCCGGCGCAGGTCTACGAACGCGTCCGCCACTTCGCGTCGCGCGGCGCGATGGATATCGAAGGGCTGGGCGACGTCATGGCGGAGGCGCTGACGGAGGCGGATCTGGTCCGCGATATCGCCGACGTCTACGCGCTCGACGCCGCCGCGCTGTCGTCGATCCCGCGCACCGGAGAACGATCGGTCGCCAAACTCCTCGCGGCGATCGAGGGATCGAAAGGCCGCGGCCTCGCGCGGCTGCTCGCGGGTCTGGGCATCCGTTTCGTCGGCGGGCAGACCGCGCAGATCCTGGCCGGCGACTTCGGCACGATCGACGCGCTGGAGGCCGCGACCGTCGAAGACCTCCAGCGCAGCGAGGGGATCGGCCCGGAGGTCGCGGCCAGCGTCGCGCTCTTCTTCGAGCAGCCGGCCAATCGCGCGATGATCGACCGGCTTCGCGCCGCCGGCGTCGACACGACGGCCCCGAAGCGCGAGCGCAAGGCGGACGGTCCGCTCGCCGGCAAGTCCTTCGTCCTGACCGGGACCTTGCCGAGCCTCACCCGCGAGGCGGCAACCGAACTGATCGTCGCGGCGGGCGGCAAAGTCGTCGGCTCCGTCAGCAAGAAGACCGACTACGTGGTCGCGGGCGAAGAGGCCGGCTCGAAACTGGCCAAGGCGGAGGCCCTTAACGTCCCGATCCTCGATGAAAGCGGCCTGCGGAAGCTGCTTCCTTAACGCGCGCTTTACGCGGCGTTCTCAAGTTCGTCGCGCCGCCCGAATACGCTCTCGCCATGATAGATGGACGAGTCGTCGACATGAGCTTTTTGGGCTCGCCCTTCCGCAACCAGCATACGATCATCCGCGCGCGTCTCGCCGACGTGCTCGAGCGCACCACCGTCGGCTTCGGGCCGGATCTGGCCGTCCTCTTCGAGCGGCTGGCGCTCGCGCTGCGGTCGCACCTCCTGATGGAAGATAACGTCGTCTATCCGGCGATGATCGCGAGCCGCGACGGACTGCTGCGCGATCGCGCGAAGCGGCTGCACGGCCAGTACGGCGACCAAGCCGCGCGCTTCGACGATCTCTACGCGAAATGGGGCGGGCGTCGCCTCGTCGACGCCGAGATCGGTGCGTTCGTCGACGATCTCGACCGCTTCTCGCGGGCGCTCGGCGACCGCATGGACGCCGAAGACGCGCAGCTCTACGCGCGCGCTCCCGAAGAGCAGCGCGAGAGCGCGTAGGGGATATCTCCGGCCACCACGCCGATCGGACGTTCGCGGGCGAGCAGTTCGCCCGCGCGCCCGTGCCAGAACGCGCCCGCGCGCGCCGCATCGACCGGCGAGAGGCCTTGCGCTAGGAGCGTCGCGATGATGCCCGTGAGCACGTCGCCGCTTCCGGCCGTCGCGAGCGCGCTGCAGCCGCTCCCGTTGATATGCATCGTCGTGCCGTCGTAGAGCAGCGTGTCTGCGCCTTTGAGCAGCGTCGTCACGCCGGTGCGATCCACGAACTCTCGCAGCCGCGCGACGCGTTCGCCCGCCCGCACCGTCCCCTTCCCGGAGAGCCGCGCGAATTCGCCGGCGTGCGGCGTCAGCACGACCGGTCTGCCGCGCAGCGCGTCGAGATGTCTGGCGAGATGGAAGAGCCCGCTCGCATCCACGACGCACGGGAGCGTCGTGCGCGCGAGAAGACCGCGCACGATCTCGCCGGTCCGCTCGTCGAGCCCCAGGCCCGGGCCGATCGCGATGCTGCCGTTCCGCTCGGCGACATCGAGCAGGGCGTCGACCGCCTCGTCCGCCCCGCCGTCTTCGATCGCGACAACCACTTCTTCGACGAGATGATGGCGCAAGACGTGTGCGGCGCGCGGCGACGTCGCGACGGTCACGTATCCCGCTCCGGAGCGCGCCGCCGCGCGAGCGCAGAGCACTGCGGCTCCGGGGAACTGCGACGAGCCCGCGACCACCAGCGGCGCGCCGGCGGCGCGCTTGTCGCCGTCCGCCGCGCGATGCGGGAGAAGCGCGCGGAACGCATCGTCGTCGAGGCTCGCGTACGTCGCGTCGACGGCGAGCAGCGCGTCGGCGATCCCGATGGTGGCGAGGGTCAGCGCTCCCACGGCCTGCGATCGCGCCGGTTCTAAGAGTAGCCCGGGTTTCACGGCGCCGAGCGCGACGGTCTCGGTCGCGCGGACGGCGGGTTCGACGACGGCGCCGCTCTCGGCGTCCACGCCGCTCGGTACGTCGATCGCGAGCACGATGCGCTCGCGCGCGTCGAGCGCGCCCGCCGCCACGGCCAACGCCGGCTCGAGGGGCAGGCGAGCGCCGATGCCGAGCAGGCCGTCGAGGACGACGGCGGCGCCGTCGACGGCGGAACGCGCTTCGTCCGGCGACTGCGGAAACGCGCGCACCGCGACGCCGGCCGCGAGCGCGCGTCCTTCGGCGGAGCGCCGCGCGTCGGATTTCTCCGCCGCATACGCCGCATAGACGACGCGCTCGTACGACGTATCGAGTTCGGCCAGCGCCGCGAACGCGTCGCCCCCGTTGTTCCCCGGCCCGGCGAACGCGACGACCTTCCCCGACGGCGCGTGCGCGACGACGCGCCGCGCGATGGCCCGTCCCGCCTCGCGCATCAGCGCGCTCGCGCCGGTCCGCTCGCAAGCCGCCGCGTCGGCGGCGCGCATCGCGGCGGGCGCCAGGACCCGCATCATGCCTCGAGGACGACGACGGCCGCGGCGGTCGCGGCCGTATGCGTGATCGTCAGATGGATGGCGGTCACCCCGCGTCGCGCGATCAGCCCTTCCGCGTCGCCGAAGAGCGCGATGGTGGGCTTGCCGCTCCGTTCGTGGACCACGCCGACGGAGCGCCAGGGGATCGCGTGGCCGAAGGCCTTGCGCGTCGCTTCCTTGGCCGCGAAGAATCCGGCCAGCCGTTCGGGCCAGTTGCGCTTGCGCATCGCGTACGTCATCTCGTAGTCGGTGTAGATCTTCCGCGCGAACCACGCGCGCTCGCGGTCGCCGAAGCGGTAACGCTCGACCTCCGCCAGATCGATGCCGATCCCCAGAATCATTTCGGACGCCTTCGCTCCGGCGACAAGTTTTCCGTCCGCGCGAGGCGAAGTGTGCCCCCAGAGATGGAGTCCCCAATTCGCATCGTACCGATCAACGCCGTCGACGCCGGCTTCCTGGATCGCCTCGCGCTCTGTCTCGAAGAACGCTTCCTCTATCCCGTCCGCGTCGAGCGCGCGCTCTCGGTTCCGCGCAGCGCCCTCAACACCACCCGCCAGCAGCTCTTCCTCTCGACCCTCACCGCGAAGGTGCTGCGCGCGCATCCCGAGCCCGGCGGCATGCTGCTCGCGGTGACCGAATACGATCTCTACAAGACCTCGCATCGCTTCATCTTCGGCGACGCCGACGAGGCCCAGGGCGTCGCCGCGATCTCGCTCCACCGCCTCCGCTCGGAGTTCTACGGCGAAGAGACGGACGAGAACACGCTCTTCCAGCGCGCCCTCAAAGAAGCGGTGCACGAACTCGGCCACGCGCTCGGCTTGAAGCACTGCTTCAACGCGCGCTGCGCGATGTATTATTCCAACTCGATCTTCGAGACGGACAACAAGATGTCGCATTTCTGCGAGACCTGCGACAAGCGCCTGAGCCGCACGCGCAACTAGCCTCCGCGCACCTTGCGCATCGATGCGTACCGGCGGGCGATCTGTTCGGCGAACCGCGCGACCGTCTGCATCGGGTCGGGTTTGGCCAGATGGGCGTAGCGAAGCGGCGCGGCGTTCGGGACCGGTTCCCGGACCAATACGTCCTCCTCGAACTCCGACGGGTCGCCCGGATACCCGAAGGCGATCTCGCGGATGGTCGACGCGATGGTCGGCCCGTCGGTCGCCGCGAGGGTCTTCCATTGCGCGCCGTACTCGCCGTCGTATCCCATCGCGACGTAACTCGTCCACGCGAGCAGGGACTTCGTCAGCAACTGCGCGGGCGAGCGGACGGGGAGGTGGGCGAGTCGCAGATCCGCCACGGGCGTCCGCACCGTCGTGCCGCCGTCGGTGATGCTGTGGTTCCCTTGGGCGATCGTCGCTCCGACGCGCGAGGCGAAGCTCGACGGCAGCACGATCTTATATTCGGGCACGCGTTCGGTCCCGCGCCGGTCGACGATGCGCGCGAGGGGCGAAACGCCGGGCTCGTCCTCGCCGGAGGGGACGTACGTCGCCCACGGGATGCGGACCGATTCGTCGTCGCGGAACGGTGCGAGGGCGCGGTCGATCTCCGCGCGATCGGCGGCGAAGACGAACTCGTCGGCGTCCAGCAGGAAGAGCCGGTCGAATCCGAAGGTGGCGAACGTGGCGCGCGCCAGATACGACATGATCTCCGCCTGGCGGAACTCCAGCGTCGCATCGTCGACGACGACGAGCGGAAGGCCCTCGCAGACCAGAAGGTCGAGGATCTCGCGCGTTCCGTCGCCGGAAGCGTTGTCGACGACGACGAGACCGTCGAGCAGCGCCGCGTGATGGCGTACGAAGGCCTCGATGACGTCGCACTCGTTCTTGACGCGCGCGAGCGCGCCGTAGCGGGGCGTCCTGCCCGAAAGGGATCGCTCGATCGCGCCGACGTCCGGATTCACGACGCCTCCTCCGCATAGATCTCGTCGAATCCGTGGAAGCGGACGTTCTCGCGCCCGGCGAGCGAATATTCGTAGATGCCGCGGACCTTATGATAGGAGCCGGGATAGACGTGCGTCGTCTTCCCGAGCATGGCGGCGCAGATGGCGACGTGAGCGCGATCGGTATGGACTTCCTCCACGTGCCGCAGCAGGCGCGGCAGCAGTTCTCCGTCCCCCGCCGATCCGAACGTGGAGACGTCGATGTTGTCGGCGGGAAGCGGCCGGCCGAGGCTTTCGTCGTCGGTGCGGAACGCGTGGAGCACGCCGGAACCCTCGGCCTTCCACGGCGCGAAATCGTATTCGAACGCGAGGTCGCCGTCGAGGTGCACGCGCGAGGCGTCCGCTACGGCGAATCGCAACTGCGCGAGGCTGTAGCGTTCGCGGGCGAAGACGGTGACGTGCGCGGGAAGCTCGCGCAAGAACCGCTCGACGGACGGTTCGGAGAGATCGACGCTGCACGGAAGGATGACGACGCGCGCGAACGAGTCGAGATACGGCGTCAGCAGATCGGGTATCCCGTGATAGGGGGCGCCGAGGTTTCCGGCCGCGGGCACCAGCAAGGTCTCGCCCCGCACGGGGTACGGATGCTGCACTTCCACCACGTCGACGTCGAACTGCCGGCAGAGCTCGAGCAGACCCAGCCAGATGAGCCCGTCGCCGCAGTTCCCGGGATTCGGTAGGATCCAGACGCGGCTGCCGCGGACGCTTTCGAAGACCTCGCGGACGGTCACGGGCCGTCGTCCCGTTCGGGATGGGCGAACGCGTCGAGCACCGGGTCCGCCGCTCCGAGCGGTACGAAGGGTTCGACGCGCAGGCGGAACGACAGCGTCGTGCCGTCGAGCTGCGCCGCGTCGCTGCGGAGGATCTGGATCGCGGCCGTTCCGCCGGCCGTCGCGACGCACGCCTCGCCCGACGGCGTGCGACAGGGCCAGGCGTTGTAGGTCACGAGGCGTCCGCCGGCGGCGACGTCCGCGATCTCGACGTCGTCGCGCCGGATGCTCATCCGCTCGAAGACCAGCAGTGCGGGTCGGGTCACCGCGATCTCCAATTGGATGCGCGACGTCGCCGGATCGGCGGAGATCGGAAGGTCGACGTCGAGCGGTTCGACGCCGAGGAGCGCGACGCGTCGCGACCGGTGCCGCCGAGCCGGCGCTCCGGAGAGGCAGATGGCGACGTGGAACGGAGGTGTCGCATCCGACGGAGGCGCAACCCTTTCGAGGTGATGCATCGTGCGCGTCGTTCGACGTGATCGCTTCCTTCGTCCTCGATGAACCGCGCGTCGACGGGAACGTCGTGCGATTTTCGTGGAGCGTCGAGCCTCCGACGGTCCTCTTGCGCGAAAGCGCGATCGAACTGACGTTTCCGCCGCAGACGGAGCTCGCGCGCGTTCCGCGCGGCCTGCTCTGGACGGCGATGCTGGCCGTCCTCCACCCCATCTGGATCCTGCTCCGGCCGCTCCGCGTCCGTTTTCCCATCACCCTCGAGGCGGAGGAAGCCGCGCGATGGCAGCGGCTGATGCGTGCCGGCATCGAGACGCTCGAAGGCATCCGCGAGACCGCGTTCGTCGAACCGTGCGTGTTCTTCGCGTTCGACGGCCCGGCGCTGCCCTCGCCGGAGCCCGCGCCCGAGCGGGGAGCGACCGCGAGCGCGTTCAGCGGAGGAAAGGACTCGCTGCTCCAAGCGTGTCTGCTGCGCGAGATCGGGTGCGATCCTCTGCTGGTGACGGTGACGTCGGAACTCCCGCCGCTGCGCGATCATCTCACCGTTCGCCGGGCCGAACTCTTGCGCGACGTGCCGCTGGCACTGGGTCTGGCCGCGACGGAAGTGCGGACGGAAGCGCGCGCGCTTTGGGACAACGGCTTCGCCGGGCGTCTGGGCTACGGGATCGCGGTCTCCGAACTGACCGACACGCACCTGTACTTCGCGGCGCTGCTCATCGCGGGCGCCGCGGCGGGCGCGACGCATCTGTTCCTCGCATCCGAAGCGGACGTGCAGACCATGGACGAGCGCGACGGTGCGCTCGTGCAGAGCCCGCATTTCATGTATACCGTCGCGACGCAGGCGGCGCTCGCCGCGATCGTGGCGCCGTACGGCATCACCGTCAGTTCGCTCACGGCGCCGATCTTCAACGCGCAGGTGCAGCGCCTGCTCTGGACGCGCTATCCGCAGGCCGCCGCGTTCCAGTACTCGTGCTGGCGCGTGACCGGCGACGGTCAGGCCTGCAGCGGATGCAGCCAGTGCTTGCGCATCGCCTTGGGAATCCTCGCCGCCGGACACGATCCGCGCCGTGCCGGACTCGACACGGATGCGGTCATGGCCGTCGCCGCCGCGTGGGAACCGAAATGGATCGCCTCCGACGGTCCCCAGCCGGTCGGCGCGCGCGCGCGCGCCGATCTCAGCGCGCAGTTGATCGAGACGGTGCGGAGCATCGACCTCGCGCTGGCCGCGCGTCTGCTCGGACCCGCCGCGTTCGACGCGTTCCTGCGGCTGCACCGGCGCCTCGCGGCGGAGCCCTCGAAGCCGACGGGCATGCGCCCGTCGTTCGCCGGCTTCCTCGACCCGCTGGTGCGCGAACCGGCGATGCAGGTCTATACCGCGGCGTTTCCGCCTCCGTGGAGCGACGACGACGCGACGGCGTACGAGCGGAGCCGCGCGCTGGCCGACGCGCTCGCGACGGGCGGCCGCGGGTGAACGCGGCGCTCCCCGGGCCCGAACCGCACCTCGCGCGGCCCGCCGCGACGACCGGGCGCGCGCGCGCGCTGCGCGTCTGCGAGCCGGTGCTCGACGGGAACGAACGCGCGTATCTGCAGCGATGTCTCGACGAGAACTGGATATCTTCCGGCGGCCCGTTCGTACGCGAGTTCGAGGCCGCGTTCGCCGGCGCCGTCGGCGCGCGCGTCGGGGTCGCCACCTCGAGCGGCACGACGGCGCTGCACTTGGCGATCGCCGCGCTCGGCATCGGCCCCGGAGACGAGGTGATCGTGCCGTCGTTCACCATGATCGCTTCGGCGAACGCGGTGGCCTATACCGGAGCGACGCCGATCTTCGTCGATTCCGAACCGCTCTATTGGAACCTCGATCCGGCGGCGTTCGAAGCGGCGATCACGACGCGCACGCGCGCCGTCGTCGTGGTCCACGCCTACGGCCATCCCGCCGACATGGAGACGATCCTGCGCGTCGCGCGCGCGCGCGGGATCGCGGTCGTCGAAGACGCCGCGGAGGCGCACGGCGCGCTGTACCGCGGATCGCCGGTCGGCAGCATCGGCGACGTCGCCGCGTTCTCGTTCTACGGCAACAAGATCGTCAGCACCGGCGAGGGCGGGATGCTCACGACGAACGACGTCGCGCTCGCCGACGTCGCGCGGAACATGCGCGATCACGCCTTCTCGCCCGTCCGCCACTTCTGGCACGAGCGTCGCGGCTACAGCTACCGGATGACGAATATGCAGGCCGCGATCGGATTGGCTCAGACGGAACGTCTTCCCGCATCGGTCGCGGCCAAGCGCGCGAATCGCGAACGTTACGACGCGGCGCTGCGCCACCTTCCCGGACTGGCGCTGCCCGGCGAGGCGGGCGACGTGCGTTCGGTGTTCTGGATGTATCTGGTCCTGGTCGATCCGGACGCGGCGGTCGGGCGCGATGCCGTGCGCGACCGGCTGGCGGCGCGCGGCATCGAGACGCGGACCGCGTTCATCCCGCTGCATCTGCAGCCGGTCTTCCGCGATGCGTGGCCGGACGCGTCGTTTCCGGTCGCGGAAGACGTGGGGCGGCGCGGCTTCTACCTGCCGAGCGGCGTCGGTCTGACGGAGGCCGACGTGGCGTTCGTCGCGGAGGAACTCGCCGGCGCGATGCGGCCGTGACGCGGTCGCCGGTCTTCTTCATAACGGGAAAACATCCGACGCGCGAAGTCGGCGGTTTCGGCCATTCGGTCTACGTGCGCGCGCACGCCCGGGCCGCGACGGCCGCCGGCCGCGCGCCCCAGATGTTCTGCATCGCCGAGGACGACCTAGAAGAGACGGAGCCGTTCGGCACCGTCTACGGCCTGCGATCGCGATTGGCGGCGCGACAGGTCTATCTGCCGGTCTTCGGGCCGCGCCTCGCGTCGGCCGTCGTCGAACGCGCGCTGCGCCTGCCCAGCGAAGAGCCGATCCTGATCCACGCGTTCGGCGCGTGGTCCTACGCGGGAGCGCTCGCGCTCGCGCGGCTGCGGCGCGCGGGACGTCGCGCGGCGATGGTCGTGTCGTCGTACACGACGCACCTGGACGAGAACCGCGAGATGTATGCCGGCTGGTCCGCGCGCGACGGCGCGCGACGTCGCGCCTCGCTCGCGATCCAGGTCGGCTGGTCGCGATGCGTCGTCGATCCGCTCGAAGGCCGCGGGTATCGCGCCGCGAGCATCGTCGCCGCGAACTATCGCAACGTGGCGCGGATGATCGCGGCACGGCACGGGATCGACGACGTCCGCATCGTCCGCTACACCAGCGACGAGGCGTTCGCGCGCGCGACGCCCGCGCGCGAACCGCGCTCGGCGCCGGCGGTTCCGCGCGTCGTCTCGGTCTCCGGACATTTCGAGCGGAAGGGGCTCGACGTGCTGATGCGCGCGTACGTCCTGCTGCGCGAGCGCGGGGTCGCGTTCCGGGCCGATATGGTCGGCGGCGGCGCGCTGCTCGCGTCGCACCGCGCGCTGGCCCGCGATCTCGGACTCGACGACGTGCTCGCGATCCCCGGCGTCGTCCCCGACGTGGAACCGTACCTGGCCGAGGCCGACGTCTACGTCTTGCCGTCGCGCAGCGAGCAGAGCGGCGCGCTCTCGCTCATCGAAGCGCTCGAACGCGGCCTGCCGGCGGTCGCTTCGGATTGCGACGGCATACCGGAAGATCTGGAAGGTTCGCAGGCCGGGATCCTCGTCGCACCCGGCGACGAACGCGCGCTCGCAGATGCGCTGGAGCGGCTGATCGCCTCGCCGGAGGAACGGACGCGTCGCGGCAGGGCCGCGCGCGAATTGTTCGACCGGCGATTCTCACCCGAGGCCTTCGTCGCCGACCTGGACCGCATCTACGCCGATCTCGCCCGCGCGTGACGCGTGGCGCGCGAGGAACGCCCGCGCGCGTTCGGCCGCATGCGCGAGCAGTTCGCGCGGCTCCGCGTCCAGCAAGTCGTCGCCGAGCGCGATGATCTGATAGATGGCCGCCTCGCGCCCGGGGAATCGGATGCTCGCGCGCGCGTGACCCGGTTCGGCATCGTCGGCGACGATCGCGCCCCAGGCGGCGCTCAGCCGGTCGTAAGATTCCGATCGCACGCGCAGGGTCGCGTCGTAGGTCTCGCTCGGCGTGCGTTCCATGAACGCCACCGACGACCGCCAGTAGGCGTCGAGGTCGAACCCTTCGGGCCGGACGAACCGTTCCGTCGTCGCGTTCGCTTCGACGATGCGCTGAGCGCGGAACGATCGGAGATCCGCCGCGGCGACGTCGCGCGCGACGAGATACCAGACGCCGGCCTTCGCGACGAGTCCGAGCGGTTCGATGCTCCGCTCCGTCGCGTCGCCGCTGCGGTCCCGATAGCGCAGACGGACGACGCGCTCTTCGGCTATGGCGGCGCGCATCGCCGCGAGCAGCGCGGTCGGCTGCTCCCCGCGATACCATTTGTTGTGGTCGAGCAGCAGGCGCTGACGCCCGTCCTGCGCGGCCGCCCGCTGGGCGGCGGGCAGCGCGCCGGCGAGCTTCTGCAGGGCGGCCGGCTGCGAGACGATGCCGATGTCGGTCATCGGTCCGGCCGTCGAGGCGAAGAGCGCGGACAACTCGTCGACGGTGAACTGCGCGAGCGCGCGGCGATAGTCGTCGTTCAGGACGATCCCGCCGAGCGGGCCGCGTTCCATATATACGGGGACGCCGGCGGACGAGAGCGCGTCGACGTCGCGGTAGATCGTCCGGACGCAGACGCCCAGCCGTTCCGCCAGGGACGCCGCGGTCTGCTTGCGGCTCCCCTGGAGCAGCATCAGGCACTCCAGCAGGCGCTGGGATTTCATGCGCCCATCTTCGTCGCTATACCTGACATCAACTGTCATATATAGGGGGTAGGCTAGCGGCATGACTACTGCAACTGCGAACGCCGGCGCCATAGCCGGCATCGATCTCTCGGCCTACCTCACGACCGACGCCGCCCGTTCGATCGCGTTCTATACGGACGTCCTCGGCCTGGCCGTCACCGACCTCGACTCCGAAGGCCGCGGTGCCGAATTCGTCCTGGCCGATGGCCAGGCGTTCGGCGTCTGGAATACCGGCAAGGGCGCGACCGGGCCGGTCGTGATGTTCGGCGTCGCCGATATGGATGCGGCGCTCTCGCGCATCCGCGCCGCCGGCGGAACGATCTCCGATGCCGAGGTCTTGAGCGAATGCTCGATGGCGTTCGCGACCGACCCGGACGGCAACGAGTTCATCATCCACCATCGCCACCACCAGGCTCCGGGCAACCCGCCGTCCGCCGCGACCTCGGGCGATCCGGCCGACATCGTCGGCCTCGACCTCTCGGGATACGCCACCAAGGACGCCGCGCGGGCGGCGGATTTCTACCGCCGCGTGGTCGGCATCGATGCGTCGGACGTCGATAAGGAAGCTCGGGGCGCCGAGTTCCGGTTGGCCGACGGGACCTACTTCGGGGTCTGGAACGGCGGCGACGAGTACGCCTATAGCGGCGGCGTCATGTTCGTCGTCGGCGACGTCGATGCGGCCGTGGCCCGCATCCGGGCCCGGGGCGCGGAGATCTCCGATCCCATGGATTCGCCGGTCTGCCGGATGGCTTTCGGCAAGGATCCCGACGGCAACGACTACATCGTCCATCGGCAAAAGTAGGCCTCGGCAGCACGGAGGCTAAACAATCTCCCGACTTTAGCCGTTTTAGGAAGAGAGAGCGGTGCGCGGCCTCCCCTGTGGAGGCCGGGTTTCGCTTTTAGCGCCGGACGGCCGAAAACGGGAGATGGTATCAGCCTCGTGATCAACGTCGTACTCTCACGCGTGCGCTCCCGGCTCGGGATGCCGGGGAAACTCGCGTGCCTCGTCCTCGCGGTCGCGCTGTGCTACATCGTCGCGCTCTTCGGCGCGAAGGTCCCCGGCATCGAGGTCGCGCTGATCGCGATCGTCGCGCTGACCGCCGCCGTCGTCGGCGTCCCCGTCGGATTCTTGGCCGCGTTCGGCGCGGCCGTCGCGGAATACGTCGCGCGCAACGCGACCGGACAATCCTCCGGGGTCGCCGTCGTCCTGGTCGCGCTCGCCGCCGCCGCCGTCTGTCTGCCGTATCTCGGCGAAGAGCCGGTAGGCGAAGAACGGCGCGATGCGGAGACCGGCCAGCTCGCGCTCGGCCCGGGCAGCGCGAGCATCGCGTCGCTCGCATCGGGCGTGCGCGAAGTCTCGCAGGGCGACTTCACCAAGAACATCGCCGTGCCCGACGCGAGCCTGCAAGAGCTCACCATCGCGCTCAACAAATTGATCTTCGGCATGCGCGAGTTCCTCGGGCAACTGCACGAGAGCGCGGGCCAGCTCGGCGCCGCCGGCGGCGACCTGCAGGGGACCGCGTCGACGGCGCTCGCTGTCATCGAAGGCGCGGCCGTCGCGCAGGGCCAGCTCGACGAGGGCATCAAGGAACAGTCGAACATCGTCGACACCGCCACCGACAAGGTGCGCGCGCTGACCGAAGCGATCTCGACGGTGGCCGCGTCGGCCGAAGAGCAGACGCGTAGCCTCGACGAGACGGCGCTCGCCGTCTCGAACATGGCCAGTTCGATCGAACAGGTGACCGCGCAGGTCGACTCGCTCTCGTCGATCTCGACGGAGACGTCGCAGACGGCGGAGCGCGGCGGCACCGCGATCGGCACCATCGTCGACGGCATGGATACGATCCGCACGACGATCGACGCGCTGGCCGGCGACATCCGCACCCTCGGGAGCAACTCGGAACAGATCGGCGACATCGTGAAGGTCATCGACCGTATCGCCGAACAGACGAACCTGCTCGCGCTCAACGCCGCCATCGAAGCGGCGCGCGCCGGAGAGCACGGACGCGGCTTCGCCGTCGTCGCGAGCGAGATCCGCAAGCTCGCCGACGGCAGCGTCCAGGCGACCAAAGAGATCGCCTCGCACATCGCTACGACGCAGGGCGTCATCGGCGAGGTCGTCGCCGCGATGGAGAACCTGACCGCGCGCGTCGAGGCCAGCGTCAGCAGCACGACCTCGGCGTCGGGCGCGCTCCAGGAGATCGTCACCGCGGTCCTCGGCGCGAACACTCAGATCGCCGAGATATCCACGGTCACGCGCGCGATGAGCGCCAATTCGTATCAGGTCATCAAGTCGATCGAGGAGATCACGAAGTCGGTCGGCTCGAACCTTCACGCCGCGCAGACGATGAGCGCGCAGTCGGACCAGGTCGACAAGGCGTTCTCGGAGATCGCCTCGATCTCGCAGCAGAACGCGTCGTCGGTCGAAGTCCTCACCTACGTCAACAAAGAAGTCACGGATGCCGCGCAGCGGATCCTGCGATCGGTCGAGCAGATGAACGAGTTCGCCGGCCGGATCGATACGCGTCTCGGACAGTTCAAGGTCAGCGAACACGGCACGGAGGAAGTCACCGTATGAAGATGAGTCTGCGCGTCCGCCTTTTGGGCACGATCGTCGGAGCGATCGTGCTCTGTTTCGTCATCAGCGTCGTCGCGGCGCGCCTCACGCTCCAGCGTGATCTGCTCAAACAGGGCCAGACGCAGGTGGTCGCGGGATCCGGAGCCCTCGGCGGCTTCTGGGATTCGCGCAAGGATCAAGTGCGGCTCTTCGTCGCGCAGGACGCCGTCAGCGACGCGCTCCGCAAGGCGCTCGTCACGAAGAACGCCAAGGCGCTCCAAGACCAGCTCGCCAACGTGAAGATCGCCTCGGGGCTCTCGTTCCTCACCATCGTCGACGCGAACGGCAAGGTGCTCGCGCGCGCGAACGGTCCGTCGCCGGGGACGCTCGCGGCCAATCCGTACGTGCGGCGCGCGCTGACCGGCGAGACCGTCAGTACGGCGGCGGCGATCCCGGCCGCGGATCTCGCGAGCGAGGGCCTCGCCTCGCAGGCGCAGACCGACGTGAAAGATGCCGACGGCAAGACCGTCGAGCATCTCGACAAGGGCCTCGCGCTCGTCGCCGCCGCTCCGATGAGCGACGCGAACGAACGCACCGTCGGCGCCATCTACGGCGGCGTGCTGATGAACCACTACTTCGATCTCGTCGATCAGACGTCGCGCGCGCTCGGCGATGCCGACTCGCTCTCGCCGTCCTCGCCCTCGGCGCTGCTCGACGGCGACGCCATCGTCGCCTCGACCATCCTCGCGCCCGACGGCACGCGCATCCTCGATCAGGCCGTGCCCGACGCCGCTTCGGTGACGCAGGCCCAGCCCTTCGACGGTGCCGAGACCATCGGCGGCACCGAGTACCTGGTGCATATCGATCCGATCCTCGACGACCAGAACAAGACGATCGGCGGCCGCTGGCACGGCATCAAGATGTCCGCGATCAACGCGATCATCGACCACACCACGCAGTCGCTCGCGCTGTGGGGTCTGCTCGCCGCGATCATCGCGCTGGCGCTCGCCATCCCGGTCGTGCAGCGCGTCTCCAACACGCTCGGCCAGCGCTCCAAGCAGGTCAAAGACGCGGCCAAGGAGCTCGGCGTCGCGATCGTCGGCAGCGAGGTCTCGGGCGACCACGTCGCCGCGACGAAGGCCGCCGTCGAGAAGAGCGGCGCGGTGATCGACGAGTTGGCGAAGGGCGGCGATCCGACCGGGAAGATCGCGCAGTTGAAGTCGCTCAACGAGGAGCTGACCGGCGACATGTTCGTCATCGACACGCTCTCGCAAGAGATGAGCACGCGCATGACGCAGGCCGTCTCGCGCGTCCACGATCTCAACGACGTGGCCGGAGCGCTCGACGAACTCGTGACGGGTGAAGGTTAGCCGCCGCGCATGGCCGACGTCATTCTGTTCTTCAGCAGCAACGCCGATACGATGATCGCCACCAAGGCGCTCAAAGATGCAGGCGTCGCCGCGAAGATGATCCCGAAACCGGCGAACGTCGCGTCGCCGGCCAATCTTTGCCTCTCCGTGGACGGGTCCGCCGAGTCGGCCGCCGTCGGCGCGCTCGGCGCCGCCGGCGTCGCTCTGGGCGGCGTCGTCAAGTAGGATCGCGTAGCGCGCGAGCGTCGGCGAGCGCTATCGTGCGCCGCGCGCCGTCGCGTTCGACGACCAGCGCCCCGCCCGTCGCGAGCGCGATCGCGTTCGCTTCGAACGGCGCATCTTCGCCGTCGACCAGCAGTCGATAGCGCCGGCCCGGAAGTCCCGCGGCCTCTTCCCACCGGCGCGCGACGCGCTGCGGCGCGTCGAGCGTCGGAAGCGTCTTTCCGAACTCCGCGAGGATCGCGGCCAGCAGTTCGGAGCGCTCGATCGGGGCGACGTCGTCGCAGAAGGCGGGCGGCGGCGAGATATCCCCATCGGCTTCGGGATGGCGCGCGACGTTGATGCCGACGCCGGCCGCGACGAACGCGTACGGGCCGGAGACGCGCGAGACGCACAGGATGCCGGCGACCTTACGGAGTCCGATCAGCAAGTCGTTGGGCCAATGCAGGTCGGTCGCGACGCCGAGCTCCCGGAGCCCGGCCCGGACCGCCAGCGCCGTCCAGAACGGGACCGCCCAGATATCGGTAGCGGGGATCGCCTCGGGCAGGATGGTGGTGAAGAGCAGGCTGGCTCCGGGTCGGGACCGCCACGTCCGGCCCTTGCGTCCGGCGCCCGCCGTCTGGTGTTCGGCCGCGATTGTGAGGCCGGCGCCCTCCGGGGTGCCCAGGAGCGCGGCGGCGTCTTCGTTGGTGCTCGCCGTCTCGACCAGGTAGCGCACGCGCGAGAACGGGCCATCTGTCATCGCGCGCCGTTCGCGACCCTCGGCATGGTGGGCCTTCAAGGTCGAATGGAGCGGGGGGCCGTAGAACGCGCGGCTATGGCTATCGAAAGAACCCTCATCCTCTGCAAACCCGATTCCGTCTCGCGTAACCTGAGCGGCGAGATCATCTCGCGCCTGGAGCGCCGCGGATACCTCATCGTCGCGATGAAGCTGATGCAGCTCGACGGCGAGAAGGCGCGCAAGCACTACGCGGAACACGACGGCAAGCCGTTCTTCGCCGGCCTCGTCGAGTTCATCACCTCCGGTCCCCTGGTCGCGCTCGCCGTCGAAGGCGAGAGCGCGATCGAAGGCTGCCGCCAATTGATGGGCGCGACCGATCCGCTCAAGGCCGACGTCGGTACGATCCGCGGCGACTTCGCCCAGTCGATCGGCCGCAACATGGTCCACGGCAGCGACGGCGCGGCCAGCGCCGAGCGCGAGCTCGCGATCTTCTTCGACGCGAAGGACTTCGTGACGCGCAAGCACGATCTCGAGCGCTGGATCGTCGAGAAGTAGCGTGGATACGCCGCTCGTCGAAGACGTGCACGCGCGCGAGATCCTCGATTCGCGCGGGAATCCCACGGTCGCCGTGCAGGTCGCGACGAGCTTCGGCGCAGTAGAAGAGGCGATGGTGCCGTCGGGCGCGTCGACCGGCGCGAACGAAGCCGTCGAACTCCGCGACGGCGACGCCGAGCGCTACGGCGGCAAGGGCGTGCGCAAGGCCGTCGCGGCCGTCAACGACCTGCTCGGACCGGCGGTGACCGGCTTCGACGCGACCGATCAGCGCGCCATCGACATGCTGCTCTGCGAAGTCGACGACACGCCGAACAAGAGCCACGCGGGCGCCAACGCCCTGCTCGGCGTCTCGCTCGCGGTAGCGCGCGCCGCCGCTTCGAGCGTCGGGCTTCCGCTCTATCGCTATCTCGGCGGACCGACGGCCTCGACGCTGCCGGTGCCGATGATGAACGTGATCAACGGCGGCAAGCACGCATCGGGCGCCCTGCAGTTCCAAGAACTGATGATCGTCCCGATCGGCGCGCCGACCATCTCCGAGGCCGTGCGCTACGGCGCGGAGGTCTTCCACGCGCTGGGCGCGCTGCTGCACGAGAAGGGCTTGCCGACGCAGGTCGGCGACGAAGGCGGTTACGCGCCGCCGCTCGACTCGATCGAAGCGGCGCTCGACCTTCTGCTCGCCGCGATCGCGAAGGCGGGATACGCCTCGGGCTCGCAGATCGCGATCGCGCTGGATCCGGCTTCGAGCGAGTTCTTCTCGGACGGCAAGTACTATCCGCGCGATACGAAGACGGGCGTCTCGAGCGCGGAGATGGTGAAGCTCTATGCCGAACTCTGCGCGAAATATCCCATCGTCTCGATCGAGGACGGCCTGGCCGAAGACGATTGGAACGGCTGGGCCGCGCTGACGCAGGCGATCGGCGAGAAGGTGCAACTCGTCGGCGACGATCTGTTCGTCACCAACGTGGCCTTCCTGGAACGCGGCATCCGCGAAGGCGTGGCCAACTCGATCCTGATCAAGGTCAATCAGATCGGCACGCTGACCGAGACGCTCGATGCCGTCGAGATGGCGCACAAGGCCGGATACACGGCCGTCATCTCGCATCGGTCGGGCGAGACGGAGGATACGACCATCGCCGACATCGCCGTGGCGACCGGCGCGGGACAGATCAAGACGGGTTCGCTCTCGCGCAGCGACCGGGTGGCCAAGTACAACCGCCTGATGGCGATCGAAGAGCAGCTCGGCGATGCCGCCCGCTATCCGGGTGCGCGAGCCTTTCGCGCGCGTCGATGAAGCCTCGATGAGAACGCCCGTCCCGCGGTAACCCGCGGGACTCCGCGCGCGTTGGTGGGAAGAATCCATGCGCTTGCTGGGGCCTGTAGCTCAGCGGTAGAGCAGCCGGCTCATAACTGGTAGCGCGTAGGTTCGAATCCTACCAGGCCCACCAAGCGCTCTGCGCGGAAACACGAGGCGACAATGCGCGTCCGTTCGATCCCAACGATCCTCCTCGTCGCTCTTCTGGCCGCCTGTTCGGGCGGCGGTTCGGTGCGCGGGACCATCCCGTCGCCGGGCGGCGCGGCGACGCTCACGCTTAGCCCGGCGCCCCTCGACCTTACGGACGTCGCGCCGGTCGATTCGATCACCGTCGCGGGCGACGTCCCGGGCGTATCGTATACGCCGGCGGCGCAGGCCGATTGCACGACGCCGAACGGTTCGATCGCGGTCGCCGGCGACGGCCAGGCGCAAGTCGATCAGGCCGGCGTTCCGCTGATGTTCCTCGTCTATGCGACGGGCGCGACGCCTCCGGGTTCGTGCGACGTCGTCGTGCGCGGCTCCGACGGTTCGTTCGGCTCGGTGAGCGCGACGTACGGCGTGGTCGTGGTGCAGACCGACGCCCCGCGGAAACTGCCCGCCGTCGTGACCGCGATCGCCGGCGTCACGCCGACCTCCGCGACGATCGCGAAGGCGAATCAGATCGTCGACGTCGACGCGAGCGGATTCGCCGGCACGGCGACGGCGACGGTCGGAAGCGACTGCACGACCACGAGCGGCATCACCGTCTCGCCGAAGACCGTCGGCGGGAGCGGTACGTTCGTCGTCGCGCCGTTCGGCCAGGGCGCGGTCGCGAAGACGTGTTCGCTCGACATCGCCGATGCGAGCGGAGATCACGCCACCGTGACGTTCACGCTCGCGATCCCGGCGCTCTCGAAACTGACCGCGACGCCCGCGAAAGTGCAGTTCGGCTGCGCCGCCGGTTCGCCGTCCCCGTGTCTGACGACGGGGACCGTCGCGCTCGCCGAGCCCGGCGCGGCGACCTTCTCGATCTCGACAAAACCCGGATACAAGCTCTCGTGCGCCAACGCGTTCCTCGGTCCGATGACGATGACGAGCGGGAACGGCTACGCGCTCTCGACGAGCGGACCGAACGCGACCGTCTCGTTCTACGGACTGCTTCCCGGCAGCGCGCTCGACTGCTCGCAGATCATCATCACCGATAACGGCGACCCCGCGCAGCGGGTGACGCTGGCGGTGAACCCGACGATCGCGGCGCCGCCGCCCCCGCTCGGTCCGGCCGTCGCGCCGCCGTGCGGCGGTCCCGATCCGCACGTCGCCGTTCCCAACGCTCCGCACGGGATGTACGTCTGGAATCCCTATAACGTGGACGGCGGCACCTACGAGGCGCAGTTGGAGAGCAAGGTGATCGGCAAGGATCCCACGCTCTGCGGCGTGAGCCTCGTCGTGCGGTGGTCGGACGTCGAAACGGCCAAAGGCGTCTACGACTGGAGCATCGTCGACGATCCGGTGACGGGTCTAGCCGCGCCATACGTCAACGCCGGTCTTACCGTCAATCTCTTGATGGCTGCGGGGCCGGAACGCGGGCAGAACAATCCGGTGACGCCCGGCTGGGTCACCTCGGCGAGCGGCGACGACGTACCCGTTCTTCGCTGTAACGACCAGCCTCCCGCGCCGGATTACATGAGTCCGGTCTTCGAACGCGACTGGTTCGCGTTCATCGCCGCGGCCATCCATCACTATTCGTATCAGAACTCGACGATGGCGCCGCACGTCGGCTACATGCGCTTCGCGATCGGCTTCGGCGTCGAAGCCATCCCCGCGCACTTCGACACCGGCGCGCACGCCGATTGTCTGGGCGTCTGGCAGAACACGCCGGGAGTGGACTTCACCTACGACGGCTGGGTGCAGCACGCCAAGAACGTCGTCAACGCGATGGGCTCGCAGAGCACCGACAAGCAGCTGATGATCGCGCTCAACGGGCTCGACGGCGGCGCATCGTTCTACGACTATCCGAACGCCGTGACCGCGGACGCCGCGAGCAAAGGCATCGGTTTCGGAACCGAAAACCTCGGCATCGCCAACGTCGCGCTCCCGACGTCCACGCCGGCCGCATGCAATCCGCAGGCGAAGATCGTGAACCTGTACTGGTGCCAGTCGTTCGCGCGCCACGTCGGCACCGTGCCGTACGAGTTCCAGACGATCGTCGCGTCGACCGCACCCATGCCGGGCGTCTCGTCCATCGACTTGGGCAAAGCGCTCCAATACGGCATGGACAACAACGCGCAGCTCTTCGAACTCTATCCGCAAGAGTTCCTCGCCGCCGACGTCGACGGGTTCACGACGCCCGACGATCAAGCCGCGCACAAGGCCGCGCTGACATCGGCATCGCTCGTGTTAGGCGCGCATCCGCTCTAGCCGGCGCGGCGATCCGCAAGGGCGGCCTCTTCCTTGCGCAAGCGGACGCGCAGGAGGAGGCCGTTCGCGATCGTGAAGACGATGGCGACGAGATATTCGCCGAAGGCGAGCGGCAGGATCGCCAGTTCGAGCGCCACGACGAGATAGTTCGGATGCCGGACGAAGCGGAACGGACCGTCGCGCGCGAGCGGGGCGCCGGGCAAGGTGATGATGCGCGTCGTCCAATACGGGCCGAGCGTCGATACGACCCACGTGCGCGCGCACTGCAGCACGGCGAAGACGCCGACGAGCCACCAGTTCGTCGGTGCGTGGGTCGCGATCGCGACGGCGGCGGTCGTCGCGAGCCACGATGCGTGCAGCACGATGAAGAACGGGTAGTGCGACGCGCCCGCTTCGACCGCGCCGCGCGCGAGCAGCGCGCGGGTGTTGCGCGCGGCGATGGCCAGTTCGACCAGACGCTGCGTCGCGACCAGCGCGACGATGACGAGCGCCGTCACGCGCGTTCGAGGGTGGCGAAGGCGGCCGTGAAGCCGGGGCCCATGGACGTGAGCAGCGCGCGGTGCGCCGTCGCGAACGATCCGCCGCGGAGCGCGCGATCGAGGACGAAGAGGGCGGTGACCGCCGACATGTTCCCGTAGTCGCGCAAGACGGATCGCGATTCCACGAGCGCGCCATCGGGTAGTTCGAAGACGTGCTCGAGCGCGTCGAGCACTTTGGCGCCGCCGGGATGCGAGAGGAACGTATCGATATCGAGCAGGCTCAGATCCGACTCGGCGAGATAGGACGCGACGATCGCCCGCAGTTCGTTCTCGACCAGCGCCGGGATGTCGCGCGAGAAGATGGCCTTGAGCCCGTCTTCGGCGACGTCCCAGCCCATGATGTCGAGCGATTTCGGAAACGTGTATTCGCCCGAAGCGACGACCGCCGGGCCCGCGCCCTCGGTCGAGAGCAGAACGCCGGCGGCGCCGTCGCCGAAGAGCGCGGTCGCGACGATGTTGCTCTTGGTGAAATCGTCCTTGCGGAACGAGAGCGCGCACAGTTCGACCACGAGGAAGAGCACGAGGGAGCCCGGACGGCTCTGCGCCATGGCCGCCGCGCGCGAGAGTCCGAGGACGCCGCCGGCGCAGCCGAGGCCGAAGATCGGCAGGCGCTGCACGGTGCGCTTGAACGGCGTGCGTTCCATCAGGAGCGCGTCCAGGCTAGGCGTGGCGATGCCGGTGGTCGAGACGGTGACGATCGCATCGACCTCGCCGATCCGGCGGCCCGCGCGACGGAGCACGCTTTCGGCGACCTTCTCGAACAGATCGACGGCGGTCGCGAGATAGATCTCGTTCCGGTCCGCCCAGCCGTGCGGCTCGTAGTACCATTCCAGCGGGACGCTCGAATAGCGCCGGGCGATGCCGGTATTGGCGAAGACGGGCAGCAGCCGCTCGACAACCGCCGAGCGCGACCCGAACTGGGCGTCGACCCGGTGCATGACGTCGTCTTGGTCCAACCGATACGAGGGGACGGCCGTCGCCGTTCCGAGGAGGCGCGCGGGGCTCTGCATCCCGACCCTTTGCATTGACAGGACCCGGACCCCTCGGGTAGCGTAGGTTTCCTGGTCCGGCGCCATAGTCTATCGGTTAGGACGTCGCCCTTTCACGGCGAAGAGACGAGTTCGATTCTCGTTGGCGCTACCACCCGTTTCCGAAAGGCCCCTTATTGCAGGGGCCTTTTCGCTTGGGGCTCCAAACGGTCATGAAGTCCAGGGCCTCACGTGGTACTCGTTACGTGTGATGAGCTCCGCCGGTAACGCAGATCACAGCAAGGCCGTTCTTGTCTTCGAGATCGCGTCGCGGCGGCAGTGCTACAGCGGCCCCTGGTAGCAGCCGGGCTGCATGCGCGTCACCTCGTGACCGTGGATATTGAACTCGGCGTACGCGTAGGGGACGCGCTTGTTGTGGCAGAGCGCCGGACGGAAGGACATGTGCTCGCCGGCGATGTCGGGCGAGACGGCTCCCTTGCGGGTGATGGCGATGCGGTATTCGGTTCCGGCCGTATAGCAGCAGCGGACGGTGTTGAACGTGCCGCCGGGCGGGAGCGTCGCGCCCTCCCAGGCTTCGCCCGAATGCGTCTGCATCTCCACGTGAACGGTGAAGGCCGTGCGGTTGTGCACGATCACGAGCCCGTTGACGATGTCGATCTGCGAAGCCGACGCCACCGTTCCGAACGAGAGCACGGCGACGACGAGCGCGCGCGCGAAGTTCTTGATAGCCATATCCGGCCAACGTTCCGACCGGACGATTGGTTCCCCTCGGGGCTTCGGCCTTAGGCCCTTATCGAGAGCGCGCCGCGAGGCGGCCGGCGGTCGCGGCGAGCGTTGCGGCGAGCACTACGGCCGCGGCGATCCCCGCGAGGGCGAGCGGTGCGGTCAGGGTAGCGCTCGAGAAATTCAGGAACGCTTCGCGGTTGATGGGCCCTACGTACCAGACGAGCAGATAGAGCGCCTGGAATGGTCGCGGCGAGGACGAGAGCGCGCCGAGCGCGAGGGCCGCGGCCGCCGTCGCGGCGACGACCAGCACGGTAGCGATCGCCGCTGCGGGATGGCCCGAAGCGATGACGCGCACCAGATAGCCGGAACAGACGAGCGCGCCGAGGAGCGTCGCGGCCGCGATCTGCACGAACTGCGTCCGCTGCACGTACCGGCGCGTCGTCAGGAAGATGTCGTCGACGCCGGAGCGGCGCTCGCGCGAACCGAGCGAGGAGATGCGGTCGAGCGGCCAGATGAACGCGATCGGCAAGAGGTAGGCGGTCACCGTCGCGAGCTGCGCGAGGCCGCAAGCGACGGCGATGCCGGCCGCTCCGAGCATCCACCAGACGTTCGCGCCGTTGACGAGCAGCGCGAATTCAGCGCGGAAGATGCGCAAGCCCGGGAGAGCGGGGATCGCGCGCCCGATATCGAGCGCGATCCGCGGCGCGCGCGCGCGACCGCTTTCGCGCTGGAAGCGGTCGAAGAACGGCGAGATCCCCGCGACGAGCGCGAGCGCGATCAGCAGCCAGATCAGCCGCTGTTCGAGGAGATCGACGCTCCAATGCATCCCGGGAAAGCGGTACGTGCCAAGGCCCTGGTGCCGGACGACGCCGCCGCCGATGATCACCGTCTCGATCTTGGCGTGGGGATATTGCGCGCGCGCGGCATCGCGCATCGCGATCACGACCGCGGTGCTGCCCAGACCGTCGTAGGGCGCCATCGAGGTGGCGCGCTCGATGTTGGTCACCGGAAGGACCATCAGCGGCGACCAGATCGCCGCTACGAAGACGATGGAGCCGAAGATGCCGCGCAGCGGCTTGACGACGTCGAGGACGACGCCGGATGCCGCGACGATCGCCATCGCGGGCAGCGTGATGACGGCGAATGGGACGAGATAGTTCAAGAGATCGAGATGCCGGTCTTCGGCGCGGATCTGCTGCATGATCATCGCGGCGATCGCCGAGATCCCCGCGACGGCGAGCAGCACCGCGAGGTTGCTCGCGAACTTGCCGAAGAGGAACGTCAGGCGGCGCACCGGCGAGGCGGCGACGATATCGCCGACGGCGAGCTCCGCATCGCGTCCCACCGATCCGCGGATCAGGAAGAAGCCGAAGAGGCTGGTGAAGAGGACCGTCAGCACCGCGATCGCGGAGCCGAGATAGGCCGAGTCGTAGACGCCCCGATACGTGCCGATCACGATCGTCGCGTAGCCGGCGTGCATGTCCGGGAAATAGAGGTAGCCCACGTAGAGCGTCACCGCGACGGTGAGCAGGAAGGCGAAGCGGCGGGTCCGCTCCGTCGCGTCGGCGCCGGCGATGGCGAGCAGGCGCTTCACGCGGCGCGCGCGCCCCGGACGCCCACGAGATACGCCTCTTCGAGCGACGGCACGACGCTGGAGAATCCCGGCGGCGCCGCGTCTCCGCAGAGACGCACGAGCACGCCGTCGCGGCGGCGCAGCGCCGACGTCACCGTATGCGCGGCGCGCATCGCCTCCAGACGCTCCGGATCGACGAGGCCTTCCCACACGCGGCCCGCGAGCCGCGCCGCGAGCGCGCCGGGAGCGTCGTCGGCGATGACCTTTCCACCCGCGATCATCACCACGCGTTCCGCGATCGTCTCGACGTCGGAGACGATATGCGTGGAGAGGATCACGACGCGATCGCCCGCGATGCCCGTGATCAGTTCGCGGAAGCGCGAACGTTCTTCGGGATCGAGCCCGACCGTCGGCTCGTCGACGATGGCGATCTGCGGATCGTCGAGCAGCGCCTGCGCGATGCCGACCCGCTGCTTCATGCCGCCGGAGAATCCGCCGAGCGGCCGATTCCCGGCCGACGTCAGGTTGAGCTGTTCGAGCAGATCGTCGATCTTGCGCTCCGCCGCTCTGCCCGTCATATCTTTGAGCGCGGCGACGTAGCGGAGGAACTCGCGCGCGCTCAGATTCGGATAGACCCCGGCGTCCTGCGGCAGGTAGCCGAGGCTCGCGCGGATCGCGTCGGGGTGCGCGATCGCGTCGATGCCGTTCCACCGGATGGAACCGCCGGTCGGCTTCATCACCGTCGCGGCGATGCGCATCAGCGACGATTTCCCCGCGCCGTTGGGCCCGAGCAGGCCGAGGACGCCGGGACCGATGTCGAGCGAGATCCCGTCCAACGCCTGGACGCCGCTGCGATAGCGCTTCGTCAGCGCGGAGATCTCGAGCCTGTTCATGCCGCATCTACGGCAGAGACGTGCGGTTGTTTCGCCTACGTCCTGTTGCGGATCGTCGCGAGCGCCGTTCGGACGACGATGCCGGCCGCGATCACGATGCCTCCCCAGAACGCCCAGGCGGCGACGGCCTGCCATCCCTGCGGATGATAGATCGCGAGCAGGATGGTGATTCCGACGATGCACGCCGCGGCGATGATCGCCGCGTTGGCGCGCTCGACCATGCGTTCCAGGCGCCGCATGATGGGCTCCATCTCTTCGACCCTCGCCCAGACGCGAAGATTGCCGCGCTCGATATCGGCCAGCACGCGATCCGCCCGTCGCGGAAGGTCGATGCCGAGCTCGGCGACGTCCATCGCCGAATTGCGGGCGCGCTGCGCGAGGTCCTCGGGCGAGAACGCGGCCTTTGCGACGCGGCGCGCGATCGGCGCGAGGAATTCGCCGAGCGCCTTCCCCGGCGCCGTTTCCGCGACCATCTCTTCGCTGAGAGAGACCGCCTTGAACAGCAGCGCGACGACCGCCGGCGGACGGAACCCGTAGGTGCGGACGATCTCCAGGATCTCGGCAAGCGCGTCGCCCACGCACAAGTGCTCGAGCGACTCGCCCATGTAGCGATCGATGAGGCGCGAGACGCGCGCCACCAGATCGCTGCGATCGGGAGGCCGGCGCGGCGGTGCGAGCTGGTAGAGACGATCGACGAGGCGCACCGCGTCGCGATGCTGCAGCGCGAGGAACAGGTCGCTGACCTGTCTGCGCGTCTCGTCCGAAAAGCGCCCGACCATGCCGAAGTCGAGGATGCCGATCGAGCCGTCCTTGCGGACGAGCACGTTTCCCGGATGCGGGTCGGCATGGAAGACCCCGTTGATCAGCGCGGGCTCGAGGACGAACCGCGCCACGCGGGCCGCCGCGGCGTCGCGCGCTTTGGCCCGCATCGGCGGGAGGTCGCCGGCCTTGAATCCGTCGATGCGCGTCATCGTCAGGACGTGCGCGGTGCTGAAGTCCGAGATCACCTCGGGGATCTCGATGCCCGCATCGGCCTGGAAGATCTCGGCGAATCGCGCGATGTTCCGCGCTTCGCGCTCGTAATCGAGTTCCGAGCGCAGCAGGTCCGCGAACTCTTCCAGCATGCCGTCGAGGTCGTAGTCTTCGAGCCCGGGGAAATGCTTCTCGGAGGACGCCACCAGTTTGCCGAGGATCTCGAGGTCGCGTTCGATCAGTCCGCGGATCTCGGGCTTGCGCACTTTGATGACGACGGAGGTGCCGTCCGACAGTTGCGCCGCATGGACCTGACCGATGGAGGCGCAGGCCAGCGGCGTCCGGTCGAACCGTTCGAAGAGGTCTTCGGGCGGCGCGCCGAGCTCGTCCGCGATGACGCGTTCGACGATCGCGGTATCGATCGGCGGCACGTCGTCCTGCAATTTGGCGAGTTCCTCGCGGTACTCCGCGGGCAGCAGATCGGCGCGCGCGGAGAGCAGCTGGCCGAGCTTGATGAACGTCGTCCCGAGCTCCTCGCAGGCGAGGCGCGCCTGTTCGGCCTGCGAGCGCATCCGGTCGCCGTCGTCGCGAGTCGTGATGCCGGCGCCCGCTGCGGCGAAGCCGTGCTTCGCGAGCACGGCGAGGATCTGGCGCGTGCGTTCGGCGCGCGTGGGCGTCGCGACGGGCTCGATGGTTTCCATGCAACATCCTTACCCAACGGAGCGATTGGCGGTCGCTTTTCCGGGGAATGCGGAGTCCATGGCAACTGCACGTAAAAAGAAGAAGACCACGGTCCGCAAGGTCGCCAAGAAGGCCACCCGCACGGCGAAGAAGGCCGTCAAAAAGTCTTCGGGCGCGGTGAAGAAGACGGTCAAGAAGGCGAAGTCGGTGGCGAGCAAAGCCGTGAAGACCACCCGCAAGGTCGCGCGCGGCGCGCAGAAGGTCGGAAAGACGATGGAGACCGTCGGCAAACTGCTCGAGGCCGGCGGCGCCGCAGCCGAAGCCGTGACCGAAGGCAAGCCGCTTCCGAAGGCGACCAAGAAGAAGGGGACCACCGCGGCAAAACGCTAGAAAGCCGGATGCCCGAGATCCAGAAGACGGAAGCCGAGTGGCGCGAAGCCCTCGGCCCGGAGCGCTATCACATCCTGCGCGAAGCCGGGACGGAGCGGCCGTTCACCGGAAGCCTGCTCGACGAGCGTGGAGCCGGGACGTTCGTCTGCGGCGCGTGCGGTGCCGAGCTCTTCGACTCGGACGCGAAGTTCGATTCGCACTGCGGCTGGCCGAGTTTCACGCACCCCGATCAACAGACGAACGTGCGGCTCCTCGAAGACGATAGCCTCGGCATGCGCCGCACGGAAGTGCGGTGCAAGCGTTGCGACTCGCATCTCGGGCACGTCTTCGACGACGGGCCGGTCCCCGCCGGGACGCGCTATTGCATCAACTCCCTCTCGCTGGGGTTCCGGAAGCGCTAGCGCGCATCGCGTGCGTTCACGTCGGAACGCCCAAGACCGGGACCACCGCGATCCAGGCCTTCCTCGCGGTGAATCGCGAGCGTCTGCTCGAGGCCGGCATCGTCTATCCGCGCGCAGGTTGTCCGCCGGCAGGCCCGACGTTCGCGCCCGGGCACCATCTCGTCCCGCGCGAACTCGCGACCGGTGAGGCGAGCCCGAGCCTGGACGCGGTGATCGCCGAAGCCAAGAGCAGCGGCGCGCCGAGCCTGATCATCAGTTCGGAAGAATTCCACGCGCTCGTCCCGCACCCGGCCTTCGGCGCGGTGGTCGCCGGCTTGAAGTCGCTCGACTACGTGCCCGTCGCGCTCGTCTTCTTGCGCGGGCAGGCGCTCTATGCCGAATCCATCTACATCGAGATGCTCAAGGGCGGCTTCCTCACGCTCTTCGATTGGTTCGCGGCCGAGATCTTGCGCACCGGAGAGTACGTGCAGAAGGCGTCGGGCCAGCACATCGAGTTCGTCTACTCGCGCATGATCGCGCAGCTCGAATCGCATTTCGGCGCGGGCCTCGTCGTCCCGCGGCCGTACAACTCCGGACTCGCCGCGAAGAAACTGCCGCTCGAGGTCCTGGAGATCGTCGGGCGCCTGCGCGGCGATCTGCACGTCAAAGGGTTGATGCAACCTTCGCACGAGAACACGAGCCTTTCGCTTCGCGCCGTGCTCCGCATCCTGCGCCGGTTCTCGCGCGTGCCGCCCGATATGCCCGACCTGCCCGACGCGGAGCTGGACGCGCGCTTCTCGCTGCTCACCTACGAGGATGTCGTCCGCTTCTACGAGCGGTTCGCCGAGGACAACCGCGACGTCAACGAGCGGTTCGGCATCGAGATCCCGTTCGCGAAGATCTCCGACGTCCCGGCGGCGGACCACCCGCGCTTCGCCCGCGCCCGCATCCAGCGCGAGGCCATCGGCAGGATAATCGAGCGCATAGTCCTAGCATGAGGCGATGACCGCTTACCCCCGCGATATGGTCGGCTACGGCGCGAACCCGCCGGATCCGAAATGGCCGAACGGCGCGCGCCTGGCCGTACAGATCGTCATGAATTACGAAGAGGGATCGGAGTATTCGATCCCCGACGGCGACGGCATCTCGGAGATGTATCTGACCGAGGTCCCGGGCGCGACGCTCGGTCCCGGCAAGCGCGACCTCATCGTCGAGTCCGTCTACGAGTACGGCTCGCGCGCCGGATTCTGGCGTTTGATGCGGATGTTCGAAGAGCGCGGGATCAAGGTGACGGTCTTCGGCGCGGCGCTCGCGCTGGAACGCAATCCCGATGCGGCGCGCGCGATCGCGGCCGCCGGGCACGAGGTCTGCTCGCACGGCAATCGCTGGGTCGGCTTCCAGGACATGGGCGAAGACGAGGAGCGCGAGCAGATGCGCGTCGCGGTCGCCTCGATAGCGAAGTCCGTCGGCGAACGGCCCTACGGATGGTATTGCCGCTACGCGCCGAGCGAGAACACGCGGCGCCTCGTCGTCGAAGAGGGCGGCTTCCTCTACGACTCCGATGCGTACAACGACGACCTTCCGTATTGGGTGCGGGAATCGGGCAAGGACCATCTGGTGATCCCGTACACGCTCGACGTCAACGACATGAAGTTCTCGGTCGCGCCGGGCTTCTCGTCGCCGTCGGGATACTTCGAATACATGCGCGACGCGTTCGACGTCCTGTACGCCGAGGGTAAGACGCATCCGAAGATGATGTCGGTCGGACTGCACACGCGCCTGGCGGGCCGTCCCGGACGCGCCGCCGCGCTCGGACGCTTCCTCGATCACGTGCTCGCGCACGACGACGTGTGGGTCTGCCGGCGCGTCGACATCGCACGCCATTGGATCGCGGAGCACCCGCCGCGATGAGCGACGGGACGGACGTCGTCGCGCGGCTCGCGCGCCTGGCCGAACACGGCGCGTACGAAGGCGGCATCGATCGTCCGCTCGCCACGCCGCAAGAACGCGCCGCGCGCGAACTCTTCGCCGGCTGGGGCGCGGCCGCGGGCTTCGCGGTGCGACAGGACGCGGTCGGAAACGTCTTCATCCGCCGCGAGGGGACGCGCGCGGACCTCGAACCGATCCTCACCGGCTCGCACCTCGACACGGTGAAGACCGGCGGCGCATACGACGGCGCCTACGGCGTCGTGGCGGCGATCTGCGCGCTCGAAATACTGGAGTCGCGCGGCATCGCGACCGCCCATCCGCTCGAAGCGGTCGCATGGGTCGGTGAAGAGGGCAGCCGCTTTCCGCTGGGATGTCTGGGCAGTTCGGTCTTCTGCGGCATCAAGAGCGCAGACGAGGCGTTGGCCATCGTCGGCGACGACGGGATCGCGTTACGCGACGCGCTCGCGCGCGACGACGGCGGATCGCTTCCGGGGATCGCGCAGCGCGGCGACCGCGACGTCGCCGGCTATCTCGAACTCCACGTCGAGCAAGGCCCGCTCTTAGAAGAGGCCGGCGTGCAGCTCGGCGTGGTGACCGCGATCTTCGGACAGCGTCGCCTGCGCGCGACGGTGGAAGGCGTGAGCGGCCACGCCGGTACGGTGCCGATGCGCCTGCGCGCCGATGCGCTCTGCGCCGCCTCGGAACTCGTCCTGGTGCTCGACGGCGCGGCGCGCGCCGAGCCCGAAGCGGTCGCGACCGTCGGGCGCATGATCGTCGAACCGAACGGGACGAACGTCGTACCCGGACGCGTCGCGTTCTCGCTCGATCTGCGCGCGCCCGACGAAGCCTCGCTCGATCGCATCGAAGCCGCCTTTCGCGCCGCCGTCGCGGACGTCACGCAGCGTCGCGGCGTGAAGGTCGCGGTCGAAGCGTTCGAGCGGCGCAAGCCCACGCCGATGACGGCGTCCCTGCGCGCGGCGATCCATGCGGTCGCGAAGGCGCTCGGCAGACCGGCGATCGACGTGCCCAGCGGCGCCGGGCACGATGCGATGAGCCTGGGGACGATCGTCCCCACGGCGATGATCTTCGTCCCGAGCATCGGCGGCCGCAGCCACGTGGCCGAAGAGCGCACCGCGCCGGCGGACTTGGAACTCGGCGTCGAAGCTCTTGCGGCCGCGTTGGTCGAGGTCGACCGCACGCTCTGCGAGAATGGAGCGCGATGAAGCGATTTTTCATCTGCGGCTCGGCGCTGACCGGCCAACCGGATCACCCGAACCTCCAGGACGCATATCTCGTCGGCCCGATCCAGACGGCGCCGAAGTATCGTCTGCACTCCGTCAAAGATGGCTGGCACCCGGGCATCTACGAAGTCGCCGAAGGCGGCGTCTCGATCCTCGGCGAGCTCTACGAACTCAGCGACGAGCAATACGCATCGCTGATGGCCGGCGAACCGCCGGATCTCTACGAGACGACGATCGACCTCATCGACGGTTCGCAAGCCAACGCGATGCTCTACCCCAAAGAACTCCAGGACGAGAACGATTGGCCCGACGTCAGCAAATACGGCGGCTGGGCTGCGTACAAGGCGGCCGAAGGCTAACTGCCGCGGTAGGTGGAGTAGCCCCAGGGGGCTAGGAGGAGCGGGACGTGATAGTGCCGCTGCTCGGAGACGATGAAACGGACGGGGATGTCGTCGTAGAAGGACGGCGTCCCCCTCGCTCTGAGATAGGCGCCCGCGCCGAAGACGAGTTCGTATTCTCCGCTCTGCAACTCGCCGCCGAAGGGCGCGACGATGCGTCCGTCTCCGTCGGTCGTGCCGCGTGCGAGTTCGATGTGCGTCTCGCCGACGACGTGCGAGAGCGTGACGGCGATCCCGGCGGCGGGGACGCCGCGGCCGACGTCGAGCACGTGGGTCGATAGGGTCATGGTTTCGCTCCTGCGTCGATCCATGCGCCGAGCGTCGCGCGTTCGGCGTCGGTCATGTGCGTGATGTTCCCGAGCGGCATCGCGTGCGCGTCCACGGCCTGCTGCTTCATGCGCGCCGCATTCGCGACGATGTTCGCCGGCGTATCCAACAGCACGCCCGCGGGCGCGACGACGAAGCCCGCCTGCGTCGGATGCATCGCATGGCAGACCGCGCAGCGCTGCTCGACGATCGGCCGCACCTGCGCGAACGCGACGGGCGGGGCGTTCCCGGCCGGGACGTTCCGTTTCGGCGCGATCGCGATCGCGGTGACGACGAGCACGGCGATGGCCGCCGCCGGCAGTCCCCAGACGAGCCGCTCCTTATGCGAGAGGATGAAGAACTGGCGCACCAGCACGCCCGCCAATCCGATCGCCGCGAGCACCAGCCACCCGTACGGGTTCTGATACGTCATCGGATAATGGTTGCTGATCATGATGAAGAGCACGGGGAGGGTCAGATAGGTGTTGTGCACCGAGCGGATCTTGCCGAGCCGGCCGGGCTGCGGATCGGGCTGCTGCCCCGCGCGGATCTGCGCGAGCATCTTGCGCTGTCCGGGGATGATCACGAAGAAGACGTTGGCGACCATGATCGTCCCGACGATCGCGCCGACGTGGATGTATGCCGCGCGCGCGCCGAAGACGTGGAAGAGCGCCCAGTCCGCCGCGAGCAGGAAGAGCGCGATCGCCGCCGCCAGCACCCGGGGATTTCCGCCGAGCAGCCGGCAGAGGCCGTCGTAGACGAACCAGCCCGCGACGATCGATGCGATGCTGATGCCGATCGCGGCCGCGGGCGTCAGCGCCATCACGCTCGGATCGATGAGGAACGTGCTCGCCCCGACCCAGTAGACGATCGCGAGCATCGCCATGCCGGAGATCCACGTCAGATACGCCTCCCACTTGAACCAGTGCAGGTTCTCGGTGAGCGGTTCGTGCGTCGGACCCGTCAGGTATTTCTGATTGTGGTAGAAGCCGCCGCCGTGCACGGACCACAGTTCGCCGGTGACGCCGCCGGCGGCGTCGGCAGCGGCCGGCTTCGTCAGGTGGTTGTCGAGCCAGATGAAGAAGAACGAAGCGCCGATCCACGAGATGCCGGCGACGAAGTGGAACCATCGGATGACGAGATTGAGCCAGTCGAGCGCGTACGGAAGCAAAGTCAATCCTTTACGGTGTCGTCGAGACGGAGGCGCGCGATCTTGCCGATCTCGCGCAGTGCGGCGGCGATCTCGTCGCCGCGGTCGTTCCGGCTGCGCCGCTTCAGCGCATCGAGTATCGAGTCTTTGCCGTGTTCCCGCGCGCAGATGACGAACGGGAATCCGAAGCGGGAGCGATAGGCCGCATTGAGCGCGTCGAAGCGCGTCCGTTCCTCGGCCGAGAGCCGGTCCAGACCGGCCGACGCCTGTTCGTCCGTCGAGGCCGCGGTGAGGCGTCCCTCTCGCGCGACCCGGCCGGCGAGATCGGGATGGGCGTCGATGAGCGCCACCTTGCGGTCCTCGGGCGCGCCGTCGAGGACGGCCATCATCGCGCCGTGCAGCGCGGCGGCGTCGCGGAACGGCCGCCGGTCGTACGCCGATGCGGCGATCCACGGCGAGTGCTCGAACGCGAAGCCGACCGCCGCGACGAATGCGTCGCGATCCACGGCATTGAGCTCCGCAATCGTCATCCGGCGCAATTCGCGGCGGCGCACAGGTTTTCCGCCGAGACGCGTCCCATACGAGTCCAACCGTTGGAGGATCGCCGTGCATCTCACCGCGCTCGATTGGGTCATCATCGTCGTCTCGGTCGCCATCATGTTCGTGCCGGCCATCATGCTGGCCCGACGGGCCGGGAAGAATACCGCCGAATTCTTCGCCGCCGGCCGGCAGGCGCCGTGGTGGCTGATCGGCGTCTCGCTGGTCGCGACCACCTTCAGCACCGACACGCCGAACCTGGTGACCAACATCGTCCGCGCGAACGGCGGCGTCTCGGGTAACTGGCTGTGGTGGGCGATGCTCCTCATCGGGCTCGCGACCGTGTTCTTCTACGCCCGCTTGTGGCGGCGCAGCGGCGTGCTCACCGATCTCGAATTCTACGAACTGCGCTACTCGGGCGCCGCGGCGTCGGTCGTGCGCGGCTTCCGCGCGGTCTATCTGGGCTTGATCTTCAACTGCTTCATCCTCGGGACGGTCTGCCTCGCGGCCGTCAAGATCGCCAACATCCTGTTCGGCGTTCCGGAATTGGAGACGCTCGTCGCCATCGCGATCTTCCCCGTCATCTTCGCCTCGATGTCGGGCCTCTGGGGCGTCATGGTCACCGACGTGATGCAGTTCGCCATCACGATGAGCAGCGCGTTCGCGGCGGCGTACTTCGCCGTGCACGCGCCCGGCGTCGGCGGATTGCAGGCGATGCTGCACACCGTCCAGACCGCGCATCCGCACTGGCTGAACGTGCTGCCGGACTTCGGCGACTGGACGACGGCGGTCGCGGTCTTCATCATCCCGCTGACGGTGCAGTGGTGGTCGACGTGGTATCCCGGCAGCGAGCCCGGCGGCGGCAGTTATGTCGCGCAGCGGATGCTCTCGGCCAAGACGGAGCGCGATTCGGTCTTCGGCACGCTGCTCTTCCAGGCGGCGCACTACGCGCTGCGTCCGTGGCCGTGGATCGTGGTCGCGCTCGCGTCCACCATCGTCTATCCGACGGTCGCATCGATCGGCACGCACTTCCCCGGCGTCGACAAGCATCTGCTCGGCGACGACATCGGCTATCCGGCGATGCTCGTCTTCTTGCCGGCCGGGTTCGCGGGATTCATGGTCGCCGGCTTGTTCGCCGCCTGCCGCTCCACGCTCGAGACGCATCTGAACTGGGGCACGTCGTACCTCGTGCACGATCTCTATCGCCGCTTCATGGCGCCCGGTCGCGAGGAGAAACACTACGTCTTCGTCGGGCGCGTGGTGACCGTCGTCATCATGCTCGCCGCCATCGGTACGACCTATGCGCTCGACAACGCGCAACAGGCGTTCCACCTGCTGCTCTCGATCGGCGCCGGAACGGGACTGGTCTATCTCTTGCGCTGGTTCTGGTGGCGCGTCAACGCGTGGACGGAAGTCGCCGCGATGATCGCATCCTTCGTCGTCTCGATCGCGTTCTTCGCCATGGAGAAGCTGGGGCACGCCGTCTCCCCGAACATCGTGCTGATCGCGACGGTCGCGATCACGAGCGTCGCGTGGCTGGCCGTCACGTTCCTCACCGCACCGGTCGACGACGAGAAGCTCGTCTCGTTCTACACGAAGGTACGTCCCGCGGGTCCGGGCTGGGCCGCCGTGCGCGCGAAATACGGATTGGCGCAATCGCCGGACCATCTCGGCACGGCTTTCGGCGCGTGGATCGCCGGCGTCGCGGCGATCTATTGCGCGCTCTTCGGGACGGGTGCGTTCCTGTTCGGCAACGCCGCGCAGGGATGGATCTTCACCATCGTCTGCGCGGTCGCCGTCTTCGTCCTTGTGCGGCTCACGTCGTACGTCTTCCGACCGGACGCGAGCGCTTCGGGACCCTAGGGCTGCGTCGTCGGCGCGGGGACCGGCGGTGCCGGCATCGGCGCCTTCCAATGCATGTCGCGCGGTCCGAACGACCGGACGCGGAACATCATCGGCCCGTCGCCCGACATGAAGCCGTTCTCGCCGGCGAGATGCATCAGCACTTCGCCTGCGGTGAGCTGCATCTTATCGCGCCGGAACATCACGACGTGGCGATCTCCGGTCATCGGGGCCATGCCCGGCATCGGCGGCATCGGCGGCATCGCCATCTTCGGCATCGCGTCGTCGTCGTCGCCTCCCGACGTCGACGTCTGCGACGTGACGGTGCCGTTCGCGTCCTTCGTCGTGACGACGCGGCGGAAGCGCACGTTCTTCGTCATGCCCGGCATGCGCATCTTCATGCGCGGCATCGTGTCCATCATCTGCTTCATCGCCGCATCGTGGACCGCGAGGATCTTCGCCTTCTCGGTCGCCGAGAGCGTCGCATCGAGTTTCGCGCGGGCCGCCTCGTAGTCGGGATTCGCCGAGACGGCGAGCGAGGCGATCATGCCGGCGAAGAACTTCTTGTGCGCCGGGGTGAGCGCCGCGAGGATCTTCGCGCGGGTCGCCGCGTGGGCGGCTTTCATCTTGGCCATCTGGGTACGCATCTGTGCCATGTCGGCCTGCATCTGCGCTCGATCGGCGTCGGACCAGACGTGGTGGCGAGGCGCCGGAGCGGCCCCTGCGGGCGGCGTCACGGTGGCGGGTGCCGGCGGCGCCGTTTGGGCCGCGGCCGTGGCCGGAAGTGCAAGCACCAGGGCCAGAAGAAGGGAGGCCTTGTTCGTCATGGGCGCATCGTCCCACCGAATTCCTAAAGTGACCTGTGAGCGGGCGGACCTTGCTCTCCTCCCGTTCGCGCAGTATGATAAAAATATCATAGTCACCCTGCCGGAGAGAATCGGAGTCGTATGAGTACGTACCACGCGCCCCTGCGCGACATGCAGTTCGTCCTGACGGAGCTGGCCGGCATCGGCGACGTCGCCGAACTGCCCGGTTACGAAGAAGCGGCCGACGTCGTCGACTCGATCCTCGAAGAGGCCGCGGCCTTTGCGACCGGCGTGCTCGATCCGCTCAACCGGGTCGGCGATACGGAGGGCTGCACGTTCCGCGACGGCGAGGTGAAGACGCCGACCGGTTTCAAGGAGGCGTACAAGCAGTTCGCGGCCGCGGGCTGGATCGGGCTTCCGGTGCCCGAGGAGTTCGGCGGTCAGGGCTTGCCGCAGCTGCTGCTCGGGCCGACGCTCGAGATGTGGAACGGCGCCAACGTCGGCTTCGCCAACGGTCCGCTGCTCAACCAGGGCGCGATCGAAGCGATCGAGCTCTGCGGCTCGGACGAACAGAAGCAGCGCTACATCCCCAATCTCGTCAGTGGCAAGTGGACCGGCACGATGTGCCTCACCGAGCCGCAGGCCGGTTCGGATCTGGCCCAAGTGCGCACGAAGGCGGTTCCCGAAGGCGACCGCTATCGCCTCACGGGATCGAAGATCTTCATCACGTTCGGCGAGCACGACATGGCCGAGAACATCATCCACCTGGTGCTCGCGCGCCTGCCCGACGCGCCCGAAGGCACCAAGGGCATCTCGCTCTTCATCGTCCCCAAGGTGGACGTGAACGCGGACGGGACGCTAGGCGAGCGCAACGACGTCGTCTGCGCCTCGATCGAGCACAAGCTCGGCATCAACGGCAATCCGACGTGCACGATGAACCTCGGCGAGAAGTCGAACGGCGCCGTCGGCTATCTGGTGGGCGAGGCGAACCGCGGTCTCGAGTACATGTTCGTCATGATGAACGCGGCGCGATTCAGCGTCGGCGTGCAGGGCCTCGCCATCGCCGACCGCGCGTACCAGCACGCGCTGGAATACGCGCGCGAGCGCGTGCAGAGCCGCGATGCCGCCGCGCGCAATCCCGCGCCGGTCCGCATCGTCGATCATCCGGACGTGCGCCGCATGCTGATGAGCATGAAGTCGCAGATCGAAGCGATGCGGGCGCTCTCGTACGTGACGGCGGCGTCGCTGGACTACGCGAACAAGCATCCGGACGAGAGGGCGCGCAAGGAGCACAAGGCGTTCATCGAACTGATGATCCCGATCGTCAAGGCCTGGTGCACCGAGACGGCGCAGGAGGTCTGCTCGACCGCGCTCCAGGTCTTCGGCGGCATGGGCTACGTCGAAGAGACCGGCATCGCGCAGCAGTATCGCGACGTGCGCATCACCACCATCTACGAAGGCACGACCGGCATCCAGGCGCTCGACCTGGTCGGGCGCAAGCTGATCCGCGACATGGGCGCGACGGCGACCGCGGTCGGCAAGCAGATGGCCGCGTTCCACAAGACGCTGGAGGGCGATGCGGAGCTCGAACCGATCGCGAACGCGCTCGGCAAATGCCTCGCTTCGCTCAAGGATACGTCGCAGTGGATCGGGATGAACGCGATGGGCGACCTGCGCAAGGCGTTCGCCTGTTCGGTGCCCTACCTCAAGCTCTGGGGCATCACCGCCGCGGGCTGGCAGATGGCGCGCGCCGCGAAGATCGCGAAGGAGAAGCTCGCCGCCGGCGCCGGAGCCGATGAGGAGTTCTACAAGGCGAAGATCGCGACGGCGAAGTTCTACGCGAGCCACACGCTGACGCAGGGCGCGTGGTACGAGCGCCAGATCGTCGACGGCGCGGGCGACGTGATGGCGCTGACGGACGTGCAGTTCGATGCGGACCGCAAACTGGCGGTCGGCGCGTAGTGCGCGTCGGAGCGGCGGACCGCGGCGCGGTCCGCGTCCTCACCCTCGATAACCCTCCGGTCAACGCGCTCTCGTTCGCATACTCGGCGGAGCTGCTCCGGGCCGTCGATGCGGCCGAAGCCGACGCGGACGTGAAAGCCGTCGTCTTCACCGGCGCGAACGGGATCTTCAGCGGCGGCGCGGACGTCAACGATTTCAATACCGAGCCGACCCCCGATACGAAGACGATCCGCGACGTCATCGCCGCGGTCGATCGCGGTCGGAAGACGTACGTCGCTGCGATCGACGGCAACGCGCTCGGCGGCGGCCTCGAACTCTGCCTCGCGTGCGACTACCGCATCGCGACCGCATCCTCGAAGGTGGGCCTGCCCGAGATCAAGCTCGGCCTGCTGCCCGGCGCCGGCGGAACGCAACGTCTGCCGCGGCTGATCGGCGCGCAAGCCGCGCTCGAGTTCATGCTCAAAGGCTCGAACGATCCGGCCGACAAGGCGCGCAAGCTCGGCATCGTGGACGACGTGATCGAAGGCGACGTCGTCGACGCGGCTGTCGCGCTCGCCGAGAAGGCGCTCGCGACGGAACCCAAGCGGCGCGTCTCGGAGAAGACGGCGTTCATCGGCAAGGGCATCTCCGCGCAGGCCGGCCCCTTCGTCGTCTCCGCGGCCCACAAGATGGTGCCGTCCGAAGAGAACGGCGGACTCGCCGCGCACAAATTGATCGACGCGGTCGAGGCCGCGGTGGAGATGCCGTTCGCCTTCGGGATCGCGCGCGAGGCGCGGCTCTTCGAAGAACTCGTGCGTTCGGCGCCGTCCGCGGCGCTGCGCCACATCTTCTTCGCGGAACGCGAACTCGGCAAGATCCCGCCCTTCGAGAAGCCTGCCGCGCAGGCTCCTCGGGACGACGAGTCGCCGGTCGTCATCAAGGCCGCGGGCGTCGTCGGCGCCGGCACGATGGGTACGGGCATCGCCATCGCGTTCGCCACCGCCGGCATACCGGTCGTCGTCGTCGATTCCGACGACGGCGCGGTGGAGAAGGCCAAGCAGACCGTCTTCGGGATGTTCATGTATCAGGTGCAGAAGGGCCGGCTCACCCAAGATGAGGCCTGGACGCGCGCGCAGTCGATCGTCTTCACCGAGGACTACGCCGAACTCGCCGACGTCGACGTCGCGGTCGAAGCGGTGTTCGAGAACATGGACGTCAAGAAGCAGGTCTTCGCCAAACTCGACGACGTCGTCAAGCCCGGAGCGATCCTCGCCTCGAACACGTCGACGCTCGACATCGACGAGATGGCGTCGGTCACCAAGCGTCCCGAGAAGTTCCTCGGCCTGCACTTCTTCGTACCGGCGAACATCATGCCGCTGCTCGAGGTCGTCCGCGGTAGGGACACCTCGCCGCAGACGATCGCGACCGCCTTCCGGCTCGCGAAGACGCTGCGCAAGACGGCGGTGCTCTCGGCCAACGAATTCGGGTTCATCGGCAATCGCATGGTCATCGATTACGCCGGCGCGGCGAACGCGCTCGCGGAAGAAGGCGTCTCGCCGTGGCGCATCGATGCGGTGATGAAGGCGTTCGGATTCCCGATGGGACCGTTCGCGATGAGCGATCTCTCCGGCATCGACGTCGGCAGGCACATCGCCAAGGCCCGTCCGGATCTGGTGACGAGCCGCACCCGCGTGGTCGACCGGCTGGTCGAGACGAACCGTCTCGGACAGAAGACGATGGCCGGCTACTTCAAATACGACAAGGCGGTGGGCAAGGGGCGCGAGCCGATCCGCGATCCCGAGATCGAAGCGCTCTACGCCGAGGAGGCCGAGAGGGCGGGCATCGCGCCGCGCGAGCATACCGACGAGGAGATCCGCGATCGCCTGATCGGCGCGCTCTCGGCGCGCGGCAGAGACCTGCTCGAACGGCACGTCGCGCTTCGGTCGGGCGACATCGACATCGTCTACGTCTACGGCTACGGGTTCCCGCCGCATCGCGGCGGTCCGATGTGGTACGCCGATCACCTCTCGTCCGCCAAGGAGCTGTCCCATGCGTGAGGCGGTCATCGTCTCGGCCGCGCGCACGCCGATCGGCAAGGCCTTTCGCGGCGCGTTCAATCAGACCGCAGGCGCGACGCTGGGCGGCCACGTCGTGCATCACGCGATGCTGCGCGCCGGCGTGGATCCGGCCGAAGTCGAAGAGGTGATCCTCGGGTCGGGTCTGCCGGAAGGATCGACCGGCAACAACATCGGCCGCACGAGCGCGCTCCGCGCGGGCTGCCCGGTCGGCGTCGCCGGCTCCACCGTCAGCCGCTTCTGCGCTTCGGGCCTGGACGCGATCGCGGCCGGCGCGAATCGCGTGATCGTCGACGGCGCCGACGTCGTGGTCGCCGGCGGACTCGAATCGATCTCGCTCGTGCAGAACGATCTGAACATGTCGCACTACACCGAGGAATGGCTGCTCCGTCACGTCCCGGACGTCTACATGCCGATGCTCTTCACCGCCGACAACGTCGCGAAGAAATACGAGGTCTCGCGCGAGGCGCAGGACGCGTACGCGCTGCTCTCGCAGCAGCGCACCGCCGCGGCGCAGGCCGCGGGCCGGTTCGATGCGGAGATCGTCCCGCTGCCGACGTGGAAGTACGTGCAGGACAAAGAGACCGGCGCCGTCACCGAAGAGCGCGTCGTCCTGACCAAGGACGAAGGCAATCGCGCGGACACGACGCTCGCCGGACTGGCATCCCTCAAGGGCGCGGTCCCCGGCGTGAGCGACACGACCGTCACCGCCGGCAATTCCTCGCAACTCTCGGACGGCGCGGGCGCGGTCGTACTGATGGATTCCGCGCTCGCGCAACGGCGCGGTCTGGAACCGCTCGGCATCTACCGCGGCTTCGTCGCGCGCGGATGCGAGCCGGGAGAGATGGGCATCGGTCCGGTCTTCGCCGTGCCGGAACTGCTCAAACGCAACGGCCTGCAGATGGACGACGTGGGGCTCTGGGAATTGAACGAAGCGTTCGCGGTGCAGACGGTCTACTGCCGCGACGCGCTCGGCATTCCGGAGGAGCGCCTCAACGTCGACGGCGGTGCGATCTCGATCGGCCACCCGTACGGCATGAGCGGCGCCCGCATGCTGATGCACGCGCTTATCGAAGGCAAGCGGCGCGGCGTCAAGTACGTGGTGGTGACCATGTGCGTCGGCGGCGGCATGGGCGCCGCCGGCCTCTTCGAAGTCGGCTAGTTCCGGAGCGCCTCGCCGGTCTGCAGCAGGTGCTCCATGCGTTCGCGCGTCTTGGCGGTGAAGACCAGCGATTCGAACCAGTCGGTCTCGAGATCGAGCATCTCTTCCTGTGAGATGGTGCGCGGCGGGCCGCCGCCGCCGGTCATGACGGTCGCGATGCCGCGGGCGATGCGCGCGTCGTGCTCGCTCGCCGTCCCGTTCTGCAGGCTCTCGCGGATATGCGCATCGACGGCGCGGAAACCCATCTCGCCGAGGACGGGGATCGACGCGCGCGGTTCGGGCGCGACGTAGTCGTGCGCGAGCGCCAGCGCGCGCGCTTTCGCATCCGGTATCAGCGCGTCGAGATCGCGGCTGACCCTGTCGAGCTGTCCGAGGAAGAGCAGCTCGCGCGCGCCCGCCGCGTTCGCGCTGCGCTTCCCGAAGACGATCGTCTCGAAGGCGTGCCGCAAGGCCAGGTCCAGCCGCGCCGCGCCGAAGTGCTCGACGCTGCGCGCGTAGAGTTCCGACGTGCCGCCGAGGTCCGGCAAGATGCCGACGGCGGCTTCCGGCAGGAAGGCCACCAGCGCGTCGTGCGCTTGGACGCGATCGCAATACATCGCGAGTTCCAGCGCGCCCCCGACCGTCATCCCGAACGGGGCGGCGACCACCGGAAACGGGCAGGTCCGTACTCCGGTCGTGACCCGCTGCATGCGCTTGGCGGCGGTGCGGAACGCGGCGCGATCGTCGCCGACCGCGTCGAGCAGTCCCAGAATCCAGCGCAGGTTCGCGCCGAAGGAGAAATTCGTGCCTTGATTGCCGACGACGAGTCCGGCGTAGTTCCCGGGCACGATCTCGAACGCGCGCTCCGCCATCGCGAGCGCGTCGCCGTCGAGCGTGTTGCCCTTGGAGTGGAACTCGAGGCACAGGATGCCGTCGTCGAGGTCCAGCAGCGAGGCCCCTGGGCTCGTGGCCAAAACGCGGTTCGGATCGCGATGAAGCTCGGCGAGCGACCGCAACGTCGGGACCATTCCGCATCGCTTCCGCGGGCCGGTACGAGCACCTTTTGTAATGGAATCGTAAAGGCGGCGACCATGGACTTCATCCGGCGGGACGAATTGCCGTACATTCCGAGTATGCGGAACTTCATCTCTGGGGCGGCCTTTGCATTGGCCGCCATGCTCCCGATATCCGGCGTCGCCGCCATGGTCGAGGCGTCGCTGATCCCGGACGGGACGTACCTCGTGAAGGTCGAGAAGGTCGTCGACTCCGCCCACATCCAGGTCGCCCTGGTGCACTCGGGTCTCGAATCCACGCTCGCCGCGACCGGATCCGCGAACTTCTCTTCGATCAAGGCCAACGACATGCTCAAGGTCTCGATCGTCAAGGGTCAAGTCCCCGCCTTCACGCAGCAGTGAAGCCCCGTCTCGTCGCATTCGCCTTCGCCGTTCTCGTCGCAGCGGCCGCGACGTCCGGTGCGCCCGCGCGCGCCGACGGTCTGCCGCCGGCGACGGCGTACGACGTCCGCGTCAGTTACAAGCTGCTCGCGACTAGCTACTACAAGCCGGTCAGACCTGCCGTGCTCTTCGCCGGAGCGCTCGCCGCGCTGGCCGCCGTCGCGCACGTCCGCGGCATCGCCTTGGCCCTTCCCGATCTCCGCAACGCGGGCGAGGGCGCCGGCCTCGCGCGGCTGGAGAGCGCGATCGCCGCGTCGGCGCGACGCCTGCATCTGACGACGAAGCGGGCCTCGTATATCGCGATCGCCGGCATGGCGCGCAGCGTCGGGGACCGCTACACGCAGTTCTTCACCCCCGACGACCTCAAGGCGTTCAAGGACGCGCTCGACCCGGAGAAGATCTCCGGCATCGGCGTCATCGTCGCGCCCGATACGGCGAGCGGGTACATCCAGGCAGCCTACGTGATGCCGGGAACGCCGGCCGATAGAGCGGGCTTGCAGGGCGGCGACGATATCGTCTCGGTCGACGGCATCAGTACGAAGGGCATGAAGCAAGACGACGTCACGCACGTCCTGCGCGGACGTTCGGGGACGATCGCGCACGTGCTCCCCGCGCGCGCCGGTAAGGACCTTCCCATGGTCGCGATCGTGCGCGCGCCGGTCTCGCCCCCCACCGTCGTCTATCGCATGCTTCCCGGCGACGTCGGCTACCTCGCGGTCTTCGCGTTCGGCCAGGAGACGCCCGATCAGTTCGATGCGGCGCTCGACAAGGTCCGCGCGCAGGGCGCGCGATCGCTCGTCGTCGATCTGCGCAACAACGGCGGCGGCTACGTGGACTCGGCCGTGCGCATCTCGCAGCTCTTCATCGCGGACAAACCGATCATGACGGTCGAACAGCGCGGGCTCCCGGACCAGACGGTCCGCGGCTACGATGCGCCCGTCGTCGATCTGCCCACCGCCGTGCTGGTGAACCAGTACAGCGCGTCGGCCTCCGAGATCACCGCGGGCGCTCTGCAGGACGACGGCGTCGCGACGCTGGTCGGCGCGCGCACGTTCGGCAAGGGGGTGATGCAGGACGTCACGCCGCTCGCCGACGGAGCGGCGATCAAGATCACCATCGCGCATTACCTGACGCCGTCGAATCGCGACATCAACCTCAAGGGCATCGTGCCCGACGTCGTCGTCGACGAGAACAAGAACGCGCGCTTCGGCGATCCGGCGAACGACGCGCAATTGCGGGCGGCGCTGGCGGCCCTGCAGAAGAAGGTCGCGCTCAAGGGTCCGTAGCCCGCACTGGAGGCCTTCGATGGACGCAGCCGCTCAATACGCCCTCGCATACGCGCTGACGACGAGCGCGGGATTGCGCGGACTGCTCACCTTGGCCGCCGTCTCCATCGCCGTGCATTTCGGCGTGCTGCACGCTCCCGATGCGTTCGCGTGGCTCGGCTCGACGACCGTCACCATCGTCCTGGTCGTGGTCGCGGCGGCCGACTTCGTAGGCGACAAGATCCCCGTCGTCGACCATCTGCTCCACGCCGTCAACCTCATCGTCAAGCCGGCCGCAGCGGCGATCCTCGTCGGAGGCGCGGTGCATCCGCACTCGACGGGCGAACTCGTGACGCTCATGGTCCTCGGCGCGCTCAACGCGCTCGGTATCGCGGGCGCGTCGGCGGCGATCCGCGGGACGTCCACCGCGGCGACCGCCGGCGTCGCCAATCCGTTCGTAAGCCTGTTCGAAGATGCGGTGGCCGGCGTGACGATCGTGCTCGGCTTCGTGGCGCCGCTCGTGGCGGCCGCGCTCGCGCTCGTCCTATCGTGGATCGTGGTACGCCTGGCGCTCCAGGCGTGGCGTTCCGTCCGTCCGGCCTAGGATCGCGCGGCGGACGAGTTCGACGCGGGTGCCGTGACGCGCGAACGTGACGGAATCCATCAACCTACGCATGACGAAGATCCCGAAACCGCGATCGCGGTGATCCGGAGCGATCGCGCGCTTGTCCGCGGGGACATCGAATCCGGGTCCGCTGTCTTGGATCTCGATGCGCAGTTCGCCGTCGTCGAACGTGCAGCTGACCGAGAAGCCGCCCCCTCGGGTGCTTCGTCCATATTCCGAAGCGTTGCTCAGCGCTTCGCCGGCCGCCAGTTTGATCTCCGCAGCGGCGTCGTCGTCGAAACCGTTCAGGCGCGCGAACGACGCGATCGCATTGCGCGCGAGCGCGACGTTGCGTGGATCGTTGGTGTAGGTCGAGCGGAACTTCGGGACGCCCGGGTGGGAAAGGGACACGTTAGGACTTACCCCCTTGCGGCGGGCCGAAACGGGGCAAGCGAGCCGATTGGGCGAAGTACGTGCGCCTCCCGGGCGATTAGCTCAGCTGGGAGAGCGCCTCCCTTACAAGGAGGATGTCGGCGGTTCGAGCCCGTCATCGCCCACCATTGTTCGCCTTCTACGGGGATCGTGCCCATGCGTGATCGGTTGCGATTGCCGCTGTCGTTCGATGCCGCCGCGCTGGAACGCGACGCCGAGGGCCTGACGGCGTGGGAGCCGCACTTCAATGCGGGCAACTATAGCGGCGAATGGAGCGGCGTGGCCCTGCGGACGAACGCCGGCGCGGAAACGCTCTACGCCGATCCCGCGGCGACCGCGAGACCGTTCGAGGACACGCCGGCGCTCGCGCGATGCTCCGGCGTACGCGATGCGCTCGCCCGACTGAAGACCACGTTTCACGGCGTGCGCTTCTTACGGCTCGGCGCCGGGGCGAGGATCCACGAGCATCGCGATTATGGATTGGGCCTCGACGACTCCAACGAAGCGCGTCTGCATATCCCGGTCGTCAGCGATCCCGGCGTCGAGTTCGTCCTGGCCGACACCCCGGTCGACATGCGGCCCGGCGAGCTCTGGTATATCGACGTGAACCGTTACCACGAGGTGACGAACGCGAGCGCGCGGCCGCGCATCCATCTCGTGATCGACGCCGTCGCGAACGAATGGCTGCGCGCGCAACTCGCCTCGGCGGAGGCCGCCGGTGGCGCGTGAGGATTTCGAGCGCCTGCGCGCGCTGGTGCTGGCCGATCCCGCCCTGCAGGACGAACTGTTCGCCGAACGGGTTCCCGCGGAGTTCGTCGCGGCCGTGATGGACCTCGCGCGCGACCGCGCCGTGCCCGTCTCCGAACTCGACGTCTGGGAGGCGTACAGCGCCGGCGCCCATGCGTGGAACGAGAGCCAGGCGAAGTGAGCGAGTTCGATCGCTGGATCCCGGCGGTGGTCCGCGACGGCGACGGCGCGCCGGAGGTCGATTGGTTCCTGCGCGGTCGGGCGCGCTTCGACGGCACGACCTTCGGCGACGTCGTCGCGCGATCGATGCGCCGGCCGTTCAATTTCGCGTTCGCGCGGACGACGCCGCTCGGCGATCTCGAGTCGATCGCCGCCGGATCGACGACGCTCCCGCTCTCCGGCATCGTCGCGCACATGTCGCGCTGCGGATCGACGCTCGTCGCGCGGATGCTCGGCGCGTCGGGCGCCGTTCGCGTGGTCGCCGAAGCGCATCCCATCGAGGCGATGCTGAACCTCCCCGGAACCGACGAGGAGCGCGTGCGCCGGTTGCGGGCGATGGTCGCCATCTTCGGCCGGCCGGGGACGGAACGCGAGACGCACTACGTGCTCAAGCTGGACGCGTGGAGCACCCGGCATCTGCCGCTCTTCGAACGCGCCTTTCCCGGAGTGCCCTGGATCTTCTCCTATCGCGATCCGCTGGAGGTGGTGGTCTCGCACCTCCGCGGATTCAGCCTCTTCATGTCGGCCGCGAACGCGCCGCGCACCCTCGAGATGGGCGTCGCCGAAGCGATGCACATGCCGAGGCCCGAATTCTGTGCGCGCGTCCTCCATCGCGTGATGGAAGACGCGATCGCCGCCGGGGCGGCCGGCGAACGGCTGGTCGACTACGCGGAATTGCCGGGCGCCGTCGAGACGCGGGTCGCCCCGTATTTCGGCCTTCCGACGGACGACGCGACGTCGGCGGCGATGCGCGCCGCGACGACCGGACACGCGAAACGTCCGAGCGACGCCTTCGTACCGGACGTCGCGGAAAAACGTGCGAGCGCGGACGAAGGCGTCGTCGCCGCGACCGCGCGGTTCGCGGACGCTACGTACGCGCGCCTGACCGCATTACGACGCGGGTAGCCTCGTCGGGGCGTTCGCGCGCTTGGCGAAGATCGCCGCGAGTTCTTGCGGGCTGCGCGGCGAGGCGCCGGCGATCGCGATGACGTGGGCGTACTTCCGCTTCGCCGGCAGACGGAACGACGTCCCGTCGTTGCCGAGCAGTTTCGCGAGCGTCGGATTCGCCGTCACCGCGACCGTGCTGCCGTCGCAGATCGCCCAGTTCGGCGGCGCGGTCGTTCCGTCGAAACGCGCCACTTCACCGATGACGGGAAGGGCCGGGAGCGCGGTCGCGGGCTCGTAATCGCCCTGCGTGCCGCCCGCGCCTTGGGCGATTGGGATCAGTCCCGCACCGTGACGGCCGCATCCGGCGGCGGCGGCAGCGCCTGCGGCGGCGAGGAAGAGCGAGCGTTTCATGTCGCAGGCTTCGCGGGCTACCGTGCGAAGCCTTACCGGACCTCGGACGATTTGGAGTGAAAGATCATGGATTCACCCTTCCTCGGTATGATCGTGTGGTTCGGTTTCAACTTCCCGCCGCGCGGATGGGCGCAATGCAACGGGCAACTGCTCCCGATCTCGCAGAACACCGCGCTCTTCTCGCTGCTCGGGACGTATTACGGCGGGAACGGCACGTCGAATTTCGCGCTCCCGGATCTGCGGGGCCGCCTGCCGCTCCATCAAGGCCAGGGACCGGGACTTTCGAACTACAGCATCGGCGAGGTCATCGGCTCGGAGAACCACACGCTCACGCTGGGAGAGATGCCGCAGCACTCCCACAACGTGATGGTCATCAAGGCCGAATCGACAGCGGCGAACGGCGCCATCTACGGCAGCCAGCTGCATACCTTCGGGCCGTCGCTCACCGACAAGATGTACTCCGACGTGATCCCGGCGTTGCACCCGATGCATTCGTCGACGGTTTCGATCGCGGGCTCGGGCCTGCCGTACTCGCTGCTCAATCCGTCGCTGACGCTCAACGCGTGCATCGCGCTGCAGGGGATCTTCCCGTCGCGTAATTAGTCGTGCCGGAGTACCGGATCGACGACTCGGTCTATTACGACGTCGAGCATCCGCCGCGCGTGCTCGAGACCCGCGAGCAGAAGGGCGACTACGTGCGCCGGATATGCGACGCATGGGATCGCGGCCTGATCCCGACCGACGACACGTTCCTGATGTTCGTCGGATGGCGCGGTATCTTCGATGCGTTTCCGATCCTGGATTCCAACGCGTATCACGCGTTCCGCGAGCTCTACCGCTGGCCGGAGAAGCCGGCGCGGTGGATGCACCTGACCAGCCGCGAGCCCGAGATCGACGAAGGCATCCGCCGCGCCAACGAAGCGCTGGCGAAGCGGGCCCGTCCTTAGCGGAAGAGCCCGATCACCGACTGCGCGTTCGAGTTGCTCTGGGCGAGCACCGACGTGCCGACCTGGACCAGGATCTGCAGTTTCGTGAACTCCGTCGTCTCCGCTCCGACGTTGAGGTCGCGGATCTGCGACTCCGACGCCTGCAGGTTCACCGCCGCGATGTTGTCGTTGTTCGCGTCGGCGTTGAGTCGGACGACGATCGCGCCGAGGTCGGCCTGCTGCTCGAGCAAGGTCCTCAGCGCGATGTCGATCTGGCCGATCGCATCCTCCGCCCCCAGCGAAGGATTGGACGACGAGCTCACCGCGAGATTGATGTTGGAGATGCGCAGGGTCTGCGTGTTGGTCGCCTGCAGACCGATCTGGATGGTGTCGCCTTCGTTCGCGCCGGACTGGAAGTTGAAGGCGGGATCGTTCGGATTGGTGAGCGCCGCGATGTTCTGGCTCACCTTGATGTACGCGGTGACGCCGACGTCCGCGCTCGTGATCGCGCCGATCGTGATCGCGACGTTGTCGAAGCCGCTCGCGGTGGTGCCGGTGCTATTGGCCGTGATGTTCTTGCGCGATGCCGCGGGCGAGGACGGTCCGAAGAGCGACGAAGAGACGCACACGTAGCCCGTCGCGCTCTCGATGAACGTCTCTTGGACGGCGATCGAGACGCCCGTATTGATGACCTGGAGTTCGAGCGTGCCGTCGACGGTCGCTTCGCCGTTGCCGATGCCTTGGATGCCCGGATTCGCCGGATTGGGCGACGTGTTGAAGTAGTTGACGCCGCCGGAACTCACGCCGTGGTAGCTCGCGATGAGGAAGCCGTTGTTGATGCCCTGCACCGCCGGTCCGCCGCCGTTGCTCGCGAGCGCCGCATTGGCGGTCACCGTCGCATAGGCGTCTTTCTCGGCCTGGAAGCCCGCGTGGCTGCCGTCGAGCAGAGGCTGGCCGTTGAAGCTCGTGTTCTGCGAGATACGATTGACCTCGAGCAGCAGCTGCGAGACCTCGGCCTGGAGGTTCGTACGATCGCTGTTGCTGTTGATGTCGCTCGACGCTTCGACCGCTAGGCTGCGGATGCGCTGGAGGATGTCGGTGACGGTCGAGAGCGCGCCGAGTCCGACCTGTGCGGCGTTGTTCGCCGTCTGCACGTTTTCGGTGGCCGCGTTGAAGCCGTCGACCTGCGTCTGCAGGTTCGTGGCGATCGCGAGACCGGACGGATCGTCGGCTGCGGAATTGATCCGAAGCCCCGACGATAAGGCCGTCGTGGTCTTGCGTAAGGCGTCTTGGTTGCGATCCAAGTTGTATTGAACATTATTGGCCAACAGATTGTTGGCGATGCTCAAGCCCGACATCCGGTCCTCCATGATGACGCGTCCACCGACGCGTCGGAAAAACGAGGGAATCCATTCCCCTGTAGTCCAGGATTCGGCGGATAGGCGCCGGACTTTAGGCCCTGATGACCGAGGAGTTCGAAAGCGCTCTGCCCCGGGCCCGGGAAGCGCTGCTGGCGGACCCCGCCTCCGCGGCCGCCCACGCGCGCGTCGGAGCCCTGCTGGCGGCCCTCTACCGCCCGGACGAGGCGCTCGCGCACCTGGAACGGTCCCTCGCCCTCGATCCCGATCGGGCGGAGACGCTCAACAATCTCGGCGCCGTCCATCGCGCCAAGGGCGACCCCGCGTCGGCGTGTGCCGCCTTCGAGCGGGCCCTGGCGCTCCACCCCGACTATGCCGACGCCCGGCAGAACCTGAAGGCGGCCCGGGCCGAACTCGGCGCCGAGCGGGCCCGGGCGGGGCACGCCCTGGTCGAGGCGGGCGACATTCGAGCGGCCGCTTCGGAGTTCGAAGCGGCGATCCGGCTGGCGCCCGAGCGCGGGGACTACTACCAGTTCCTCTTCGAGGCCGACCCGGAGGCGATCGGGCCGTTCCTGGCCGCGCTCGAAGGGCTCCCCCCGGGCATCGAGACCGATTTCGCCGCCGGCAAGATCTATGCGTACCGCGGAGAGCGCGAGCGCTCGTTCGCGCGCCTGATCCGCGCGAACGCGGCGGCCCGGGCGTCCCGGGAGTACGACGAAGCGTCGACCTTACGATCGTTCGAGGAGATCGCCGAGGTCTTCACCGCCGCATATCTCCGGCAGCGCGCCGGGGCGGGATATCCGGGCATCGGGCCGGTCTTCATCTTCGGCATGCCGCGCTCCGGGACGACGCTGATCGAGCAGATCCTCGCCGCGCATCCGCACGTCTACGCGGCGGGCGAAACGCCGCTCTTCGATACGATCGCGACGTCGATGCTGGGCGACGGTCCGGCGATCGCGTACGCGCTCGGCGAGCGCTACGCGCGCGAACTCGCCGCGCTCGCTCCGCCGGGCGCGCGCCGCATCACCGACAAGGTGCCGGCGAACTTCCGCTATGCGGGATTGATCCATCTCGCGCTTCCGTATGCGAAGCTGATCCACGCGCGCCGCGATCCGCTGGATACGTGTCTCTCATGCTTCTCTACGAACTTCGCCGAAGGCGCGATCCCGTACGCGTACGACCTGGGCGAACTCGGCCGCTACTATCGCGGCTATGCGCGGCTGATGGAGCACTGGCGTTCCGCCCTGCCGGAGGGCGCGATGCTGGAGGTCGACTACCGCGACGTCGTCGGCGATCTCGAGACCCAAGCGCGGCGCGTCGTCGCGTTCTGCGGATTGGAGTGGGACGACCGGTGCTTGGAATTCTACGCCGCGAAGCGGCCGGTGCAGACGGCCAGCGCCGTCCAGGTGCGGCGGCCCATCTATCGTTCTTCGCTCGGCACCGCGCGCGGTTACGAAGCGCTGCTCGCGCCGCTGGTCGACGCGCTTTCGGGGGTGTGACGCGCGATGATCTCGGCGTAGCGCTGCGCCGCGGGCGTGGGCACGCGCTTCAGGTCCGGATCGTGGTCGAGGTCGATATGGTAGAGGCCGAAGTCGCTGTTCTCGTCGAGCGGCAGGCCCCACTCGCGATTCGTGGTGATGCTCCAGCAGAGATAGGCGTGGATCGGCGCGCCGCGCTCGACCGCATCGACGACCTCGTCGATGTGCGCTTCGAGATAATCGGCGCGCGTGAATCCGTCGGCGTTCGCGACGCTGCCGTTCTCGACGATCACGATCGGCATGCCCGGGAAGAACTCGACGGTCTCGTCGATCGAATTCTTCAGGCCTCCCGGCCAGACGGGAGCGCTCGCATACCGGAACTCGGAGGCCGCCGAAAGGCGGCGCAATTCGCTCGGCCAGATCGACGGAACGCCCCAATAATAGTCGAGGCCGACGAAGTCGAGCTGACCGACGCACTCTTCGGGGCAGAGGAATCCCGGCAGCTTTCCGGCGAGCCCCAAGTTCCACCAGTTCGTGCCGAAGAGCGTTCCGAGAAGCCCGAGCGTCGTGCGGATGCCGTCCAGCCGATGGAGCCACGAACGCGCCGCCTTGAGCCGGCGCTCGCCGTGTAGCACTTTGAAGCGCACCTTCGGATGCGGAGTCTGGAGCACGTGCGCGGCGATGGCGCGCGCGAGATCGATCTCCAGGCCGCGATAGCCGCCGCGTCCGTCGGGCTCGCACAGCCCCTCGACGCCGGGATGGATGCCGACGCGCAGTTCGCCGCGTTTGCGCACGTTCGCGAGCGACGGATCGAGCGGCCCGCTCGGGACCGGAGCGGCGACGTGGCGGCCGTGATGGTGGGCCGCTTCCGGATGCGTCAGCGCGAACGCGCGGATCGCATCGTCGACCGCGTCGAGGAACGAATGCGCGCCCATCGCGGTCGCCGCGGAGTAGCCGCGCGCGTTCCCGCGCAGGCGCGAACAGACGATCCCGATCGTCGCGTACTGCGCGAGCATCGCATCGTCGTCGACGACGAGGTCGATCGTGCCGGCGCGCAGCGCCGTCACCGCGTCGACGACGTGGCGGAAGTACGTGACGCTCGCCGATACGAACCGCGCACCCGCCCGCGCGCCGGTCACCGTTCCGGAGATGACGCCGACGCGCCCGCGCCAGCCGCGGAACGACTTCGGGACCTTCGTCCCGGCGGCATGCAGGGCGGCGGGATGGACGTCGAGATAGGTCTCGGAGAAGAGCACGTCGGTCAGGCGGTCGTGCGTCTTGGCGATCTGCGCGATCGAGATGTCGACGTCGCCGCCGCCGAGTATCGCCGGCTGCGTCAGGAGCGCGACCTGCTTCATCGCGTCGGCGGGCGAGCGCAGCGTCGTCGCGCTGCGATCGACGAAACGCCGCAGCCATCGCGGAAGTCCGAAGACGTTCGGATTGGCGCCGACGGAAGCCCCGGGGACGACCGCGCGGATCGCCTTCCGCGCGAACGCGTGCGCGCGGAAGAGGTTCGGTATCAGGGCGAGGACGGCGCTCATCTGCTGCCCCGGCCTGGTATACGGATCGAGGCCCGGCGGCATCGTATATCCCGCCGACCAGAACGGCTTGAAATACCCGAAGACCAGTTGGTTGGGCTCGTTGATCGTCACCCAGTAGTCGACGAGGTCGCCGAGATGGCGCGCCGCGCGCGACGCATAGGCGCCGAAACGGTGCGGAAAGCGCGGATCGAGCATCCCGGCGCCTTCACCGGCGGCCTGGATGTGCAGCGGCCAGACGTTGTGGTGAAGCGTGACCGCGGTCACCATGCCGCTGTCGCGGATGTACTGCAGCAGCTCGCGGTAATGCGCGAAGGCCTCGTCGCTCCAGACGCCCGGCGCGGTCTCCAGCCGCGCCCACGAGATCGAGATGCGGAACGCGCTGCAGCCGAGGGACTTGGCGAGGTCGACGTCCTCGCGGTAGCGGTTCCAGAAATCGGTGGCGCGGCCGCGCGCGGTCAGGCCGCGCACGCGTTCCCAGACGTCCCAGATATCGTCGTTCCCGTCGTAGCCCTCGACTTGATGGTCGGAGTTGGCTACGCCGAATCTGAGCGCTGGCTTCATGCCCGGCCATCCTTCGCAGTAGGGGCGGGGTTCGCCCCCGAAGGCCGGATGGTGGAACTCGACGTACGGACCTCCGCCGGGGGCATCGCGATCGTGACGATGACCCGCCCAGAAAAACGCAATGCGCTCTCGATCGGGATGATGCGCGAACTCATCGACGCATTCGCAAGCGTCTCCGCGCGGCCGGAGACGCGCGTCTTCATCTTGCGCGGCGAAGGGCCGGCGTTTTCCGCCGGTCACGACCTGCGCGAACTGCAGTGCGGCGATGCCGCCGCGCACGCGCGCACGTTCGACGTCTGCGTGGAGCTGATGGAGACGCTGCAGCGGATACCGCAGCCGGTCATCGCGGAGGTCGCGACCATAGCGACGGCCGCGGGCTGCCAATTGGTCGCGACCTGCGACGTCGCGATCGCCGCCGAAGAGGCGCGCTTCGCGACCCCGGGCGTGCGCATCGGGCTGTTCTGCACGACGCCGATGGTGGCGCTCACGCGCGCGATCGGCCGGAAGCGGGCGATGGAGATGCTCCTGACCGGGGACTTCATCGACGCGGCCACGGCGGAGCGTTGGGGGCTCGTCAACCGGGTGGTTCCGGCGGACCGTCTCGGAGCGGAGACGCTCGCGCTGGCCGGCAAGATCGCGGCCTCCAGCGGCGAGACGGTCCGGCTCGGCAAAGCGGCGTTCTACCGGCAGATCGACCTGCCTCAGGCGGAGGCCTACGACTACGCCAAGGGCGTGATGACCCGGAACGCCGGCATGGCCGACGCGGGTGAGGGCATCGCCGCCTTCGTGGAGAAGCGCCCCCCGCGCTGGAACACCTGAGGAGGGGTCTTCCCTTCCGGCGAGAATCGTGATATGAGTTAATCCCGGATCGACGCGTGGGCAGCGATTCGATGAGCGAAAAGACGTCGCCCACACCCGGTATGCGGGCAACCGCATACGCGACGGCACAAGGCCCGCTTCACGGCGGGCCTTGTGTTATCTCGAAGCGAATGCGGAGGCCCCGTGAAGAGCGTTCCGTCGCAGACGCGCTATGCCGCGCTTATCCTGGCCGTTGCCTTGCTGGCCTCGCTGGCCGTGGCCGCGTTTCGCTTCCAGATCGAGCGGCACACGCGCGGCGTCGAGATCGCGATGGACTACAACGATTTCATCCAACTGGCCAGGTCCTACGACTACAAGCCGGACGCGTTCCTGATCGCGCTGCGGCGCGCCGGCCTGACGTCGCTCGCGCTCTCCGAAGAATTAGGCGCCAACGTCGGGGACGACGGAGACGTCCAGATGCTGACCGGCACCCAGCTGCTCGACCAGGCGCGGCTCTCCACCGTGGCCGACCCCACCCTGGCCGCGCTGATCAAGAGCGGCGGCGTGAAACCGGACGCCGTCTATCTGCAGATCTACGACGAGGCGACGTACGAACGGTACCTGCAGATGCTGCCCCTGCACTTCGAAGCGAAATCGATCAAGGTCTTGCGCGCGACGAAGCCGTGGCTGATCGCCGTGCACACGCAGATCGACTTCTTCGGGAACGTCTCGCTCGGCATCCCGGCCGATCAGATCGCGCTCGCGCGCCGGCTGGGTCTCGAGATCGTGCCGCGGTTCCAGAACGACGAACGCTACCGGGCCCCGGAGATCGGGAAGATGTTCGCGAGCCTGGGCGGCGACAAGCGCGTCTCCACGGCCATCTTCTTCGGCCTGCGCAATCAGGTGCTCGGCTTCCCCGATCACATCGACGATACGGCCCGCGTCTTCAAGGCCCACCGCTACACGTTCGGTTCGATCGAGATCTACGACGATTCGCAGATCCAAAAGGGCAACGACACGCTGGCCAAGGACGTCCCGGGGCAGACGGTGCGCGTGCTGGCGATCGCCAAGACCGAACTCGACAAATTGAAGTTCGACGACGTCGTCGCGCGCTACGACCTCGGCGTGCGCGAGAGGAACGTCCGCGTCGTCTACCTGCGCCCGTTCGGCCACCAGCTCGGCGACATGAGCATCGAGGCGACGAACGTCGAGATGGTCAGGCAGATCGCGGCGGACCTGCGCGACGCCGGCTTCACGCTCAAGCGCGCCTCGCCGATCCCGGAATATCGCGGCGACAACCCCGTCCTGGTCGGCATCGCGGCGCTGGCGCTGCCGTCGATCTGCGTGCTCTTGCTCGGCGCGTTCGGCGCGTATCGCCGCTCCTGGGCGATCGCGCTCTACGCCGCGACCGTGCTGCTCTACGCGGGCGGCGTCGTCTCGCATCACGACGCGCTCGCGCGGTCCGTCATCGCGCTGGCCGCGGGACTGGCGTTCGCGACGGCGGCGTTCCTGGCGATGGCGCCGGCATTCACCGAAGAACCGGAAGCGAAGGCCGGCGCGCAGATCCTGCGCAGCCTGCGCTGGACGCTGCTCGTCGCGGCGATCGCCCTGCTCGGCGCGCTGACCGTCGTCGGGGTGATGAGCTTTCCGCTCGCGATGGAAGAGATCGAGCGCTTCCGCGGCGTGAAGCTCGTCCTGGTGCTGCCGCCGCTGATCGCCCTGGCCGTTTACCTCTTCAGCGGCAAGTTCGGCAGCGACGAGAAGCCGGCCGAGATCTTCGGCATGCCCGTGCGAGCCTGGCATCTCCTGGTGCTCGCGATCGTCGGGGCCTGCGGCGCGTTCCTCGTGATGCGTTCGGGCAACACCAGCGACATCGCGCCCTCGGCGTTCGAACTCTCGCTGCGTCACGGGCTTACGGCGATCCTCAACGTCCGTCCGCGCTTCAAGGAGTTCCTCGTCGGCTTCCCGTTGCTGATGCTCGCACCCGCGCTGCTGCCGGCGCATCGTCGCGCGGTCGGCTGGCTGCTCGCGCTCGGCATCGGCGTCGGCATCGGCGACATCGTCGACACGTTCTCGCACCTGCACACGGCGCTCGCGGTCTCGCTCTTGCGGATCTTCAACGGCTTCTGGGTCGGCGCGATCGTCGGCATCGTCGCGATCCTGATCTATCGCGCGTGCGTGCGCCGGTCCGCCGCCGCGAAGGCGTAGTGCGCGTCCTCCTCAGCGGCTACTACGGATTCGGGAATCTCGGCGACGAGGCGTTGCTCGACGTCATCGTCGCGCAGATCCGCGCGCGGTTCCCGCAGACGGAGATCGACGTGCTCTCGGCCGATCCCGAGGGCACGCGCGCGTGGCTCGGCGTCGAGGCGACGCCGCGCTGGAGTTCGAAGGACGTCCGCGCCGCGATCGCCCGCTGCGACGCCCTCCTCTCCGGCGGCGGCGGCCTGCTGCAGAACGCGACCAGTCTCAAGAGCCTGCTGTACTACGTCGGCATCCTGCACCAGGCGGTGAAGGCGAAGAAGAAGACGATGATCTTCGCGCAGTCGATCGGGCCGCTCGACGTGTTCGGACGCTTCGTCGTCCGCGAAGGCTGCAAGGGAGTCTCGCGCGCCACCGTGCGCGACGCCCGTTCGAAGGAGCTACTCGAATCCGTGCTTTCCTCGACCCCCGTCGAACGGACGGCCGATCCGGTCTTCCTCTACGATTCGCCCGACGACGAGAGCGCGCTCGTCGAAGAAGGCCTCGGTCCGGAAAGCCGGCCGTATGCGATCTTCAGCGTGCGCAAGGTCGGCGGTTACAAGGACGGCATCGCCACGCTCGCGCGCGCGGCGGACCGGCTCGCGGCGGAGCACGGCATCCGCAGCGCGTTCCTTCCGTTGGGCGGCGTCTCGGATGCGGAGATCTCGACGACCGTCATCCGCGCGTGTAAGAGCGCGCCGCTGCTGCTGCCCGAGTGCCCGCTTCCGCGGGCCGCGGCGATCCTGCGAAGCGCCCACGTCGTCGTCGGCATGCGCCTGCACGCGCTCATCTTCGCGGCGCGGTTCGGCGTGCCGTTCGCCGCGATACCGTACGACCCGAAGGTGCAGTCGCTCTGCGACGATCTGGAATATCCGCTCGGCCCGATCTGGGTGCCGGGAAAGCCGGCGCCGGACGAGGGCAGCACCGACATGCTCGTCGATCGCCTGGTCGCGCAGCGCGAGGCGCTCGCCGCCGCGTTGCGGACGCAGGTCGGGCGCGTCCGCGAGGCGGCCGCACGAAACTTCGACGTCCTCGGCGAACTGTTGGAGCGAGCATGAGCGAACCGACCGATTACCGCGCGACCCTGAACCTGCCGCAGACGGATTTCCCGATGCGCGCCGATCTGCCCAAGCGCGAGCCGGACCGCGTCGCGTGGTGGGCGCAGGACGGCACGTTCGCCCGCCGTCTCGCCGCCAACGCCGAGGCCGGCAATCCGCACTGGATCCTTCACGACGGCCCGCCGTACGCGAACGGCGAACTGCACATGGGGCATTTCTTGAACATGGTCCTCAAGGACGTGTTCGTGAAGATCGCGCTGCTCGACGGGAAGCAGACGCCGTTCGTGCCGGGCTGGGACATGCACGGCCTGCCGATCGAACTCGAAACGCTCAAACATCTGGGCATCAAGGACTTCCACGCGATCGATCCGCTGGAGCTGCGGGAGAAGTGCAAGGAACGCGCGCTCTACTGGCTCGACCGCCAGCGCGCGACGCGCGTGCGCATGGGGAACTTCGGCGACTGGGAGCATCCCTATCGGACGATCGACCCGGCCTTCGAAGCGACCATCGTCGAGACGCTGGCGACGCTCGCGGAAAAGGAACAGCTCTACCGCGGCCTGCGCTCGACGCTGTGGTGCATCCACGACGAGACGGCGCTCGCCGAAGCCGAGATCGAATACGAGCCGAAGACGAGCCCGAGCGTCTACGTCCGCTTCCGCGCGAGCGACGAGCAGCGCGCAGAGATCCTCGCGACGTTCGCGCAGGCGACGGACCTGCCGCTCTCCGTCCTCATCTGGACGACCACGCCCTGGACGCTTCCGGCGAACGTCGCGATCGCGCTCGAAGCGGAGGCCGAGTACGGGCTCTATCGCGTCGGCGACGAGTACCTCGTGCTGGCCACCGCGCTCGCGCCCAAGGCGCTCGGCGATGCCTTCGAAGGCGCCGTTCGCGCCGGGACGGCGACCGGGGCGCAGCTCGACGGCCTTGCGGTACGTCATCCGTTCCTCGATCGCGATTCGCTCGTCGTGCTCGCCGACTATGTCGAACTGGAGACCGGGACCGGCGCGGTCCACACCGCACCGGGACACGGCGCCGACGACTTCGATACGGGCGTCAAATATAATCTGCCCATCCTGAATCCTGTCGACGCGCGCGGCATCTTCACTTCCGAAGCCGGCCCGTACGCCGGCACGCACATCTGGAAGGCCAACAAGCGGATCGTCGAGGACCTGCAGCAGAGCGGCGCGCTCTGGCGGGTGCACGAGTACGAACATTCCTACCCGCATTGCTGGCGCTGCCACAATCCGGTGATCTTCCGCGCGACCGCGCAGTGGTTCGTCTCGCTCGACATGAACCATCTCCGGCAGAACGCGCTGGACGCGATCGCCGACGTCGCATATTATCCCGAGTGGGGGCAAGCGCGCCAATCCCAGATGATCGAGAGCCATCCCGAATGGTGCGTCTCGCGTCAGCGCACGTGGGGCACGCCGATCCCGGCGCTGATCTGCGTCGATTGCGGCGAGACGTTCCTCGATCCGGCGGTCGCCCGGCGCGCGGCGGCGCGCTTCCGCACCGATGGCGCCGGCACGTGGTGGAGCGAGCCGGTATCGGCGTTCGTCACCGAACACACGAAGTGTCCGAAGTGCGGATCGGCCTCGTTCGAGAAGCAGAAGAACATCGTCGACATCTGGTTCGAGTCGGGCGTCACGCACCTCGCGGTCCTCGGGACGCCGGATCTTCCGTGGCCGAGCGACCTGGTGCTCGAAGGCGGCGATCAGTATCGCGGCTGGTTCCGCAGTTCGCTGCTGACCGGCGTCGCGACCAAGGGCCGCGCGCCATACAAGGCCGTGGTCAAGAACGGCTGGGTCAACGACGAGCACGGCCGCCCGATGAGCAAGTCGAAAGGCACCGGCATCGACGCGAAGGACGCGATGGAGAAGTGGGGCGCCGACGTGCTCCGCCTCTGGGCGGCGTCCGTCGAGTTCGTCGACGACGTCCGCTTCGGACCGAAGGTCGTCGACCAGGTCGGCAACGTCTACCGCAACGTCCGGAACCGCATCCGCTTCATGCTCTCCAATCTCTACGATCTGCCGGCCCATGCCGTCGTCGCGCGCGCGGAGCTCGAGCCGCTCGACGCGTTGGCTTGCGACGTGACCGATGCGTTCGCCGATGCCGCCGTCGCCGACTATCACGCCTACGGCGTGCACGACGCCTATCTGCGCATCGTCGAGTTCGACCGCTCGATGTCGAGCCTGTACCTCGACGCGCTCAAGGATCCGCTCTACTCTCGAGCGGCGGGCGATCCGCGCCGGCGCAGCGCACAATCAGCGCTCCTCTACATCCTGCGAAGGCTGCTCGCGGTCTGCGCTCCGGTGCTCTCGTTCACCGCCGAAGAGGCGTGGCAATCGCTGCCGGAGCCGCTCCGCGACGATGCGCGGAGCGTCTTCGATCTGCCGCTCTCGGTCGCACACGGCCGCGACGTCGCCGATGCGACCCGGCGCTGGGATCGCTTGCGCGCGCTACGCGGCCGGGTGGCCGCAAGCGCCGCGCCGCGCGACTTCGAAGCGCGCGTCGCGATCGCGGCCGTTCCGGCCGTCGTCGAAGAGCTCTCCACCTACGGCGACGGCCTGCGCGAAGCGCTGGTCGTATCGGAGGTCGCGCTCGCCGAAGGCGACGGCGGCGACGATCAGGGCATCGCCGCCTTCGAGATCGCTCCCGCGCACGGCGCGAAATGCGTGCGCTGCTGGAAATTCCGCGAGCTCGGGAGCGACGTATCGCACCCCGACCTCTGCGCCGACTGCGCGGCGGTCGTCGCGGGCTAGCCTAGCACCCGATCGCGGAAGGCGGCCCACGTGCCCGCTTCGATCGCGGCGCGGGCTTCGCGCATGAGGTCGTTGAGCAGGTAGACGTTGTGATACGAGAGCAGGCGCGGGCCGAGCATCTCGTCGCTGCGGAAGAGATGCGCGAGGTAGGCGCGCGTGTACGTCGTGCAGACGTAGCAATCGCAGGTCGGATCGAGCGGCGTGAAGTCGCGCGTGTACTGCGCGTTCTTGATGTGGAACTCGCCGGCGCGGGTCATCGCGCGTCCGTTGCGTCCGCAACGCGTGGGATAGACGCAGTCGAACATGTCGATACCGCAGTCGACCGCCATCACGATGTCGCGGACCGTCCCCACGCCCATGAGGTAGCGCGGCTTCTCCTCGGGCAGCAGGGCCGCCGTATAGCGGGCCATGCGGTACATCTCTTCGCGCGACTCGCCGACCGAGAGACCGCCGATCGCATACCCGGGGAAGTCCAGCGCGATCAGCTCGCGTGCGCTGCGCCCGCGCAGGCTCTCGTCCAGGCCGCCCTGCACGATCGCGAAGACCGCGGTCGCGTCGGGACGCGCGCGCGCCGCCATGGCGCGTTCCGCCCATGCGGTCGTGCGGCGCACCGATTCCTCGATCTCGGCGCGCTGCGCCGGCAGTTTCACGCAGACGTCCAGGACCATCGCGATGTCGACGCCGAGCGCTTCTTCGAATGCGATGACGTTCTCCGGCGTGAAGCGGTGTTCGCTGCCGTCGAGATGCGACTTGAACGTGACGCCGCCGTCGTCGACCTTGCGCCGTTCTTGCAGGGAGAAGACCTGGAAGCCGCCGGAGTCCGTGAGGATCGGGCCGTCCCACTGCATGAATGCGTGGAGTCCGCCGGCCTGCTCGAGGATCTCGCGACCCGGGCGCATCCAGAGATGGTAGGTGTTCGAGAGCACGATCTGGCTGTGCGCCGTGCGGAGTTCTTCCGGCGTCAGGCCCTTCACCGTCGCCGCCGTCCCGACGGGCATGAACGTCGGCGTTTCGACGACGCCGTGCGCGAGGCCGAGCCGCGCGCGTCGCGCCGGACCGTCCGCGCGCAGCAGATCGAACTTCACGCCTGCACCTTGCGCAAGACCGCGAGCGCTTCGAGATATTCGGGCGGCGGAGTCGCCTCGAACTCCATATCGGCATTGGTGCGCGGATGGCGGAACGCCAGCCGCCAGGCGTGTAGCGCTTGGCCGGGCAGGATGAAGCGATGCTCTTCGTGTCCGTAGACGGGATCGTTCACGATCGGGTGGCCGAGCGCGGCCATGTGGACGCGGATCTGATGCGTGCGGCCCGTCTCCAGGCGGAAGACGAGTTCCGAATGCTTGGACATCGCTTCGCGTACGACGTAATGCGTCACCGCCGGCTTGCCGCCGCCGACGATCGCGTATTTCAGACGGTTGTGCGGATCGCGGCCGATCGGCCCGTCGAGCGTGCCGCGTCCGTGATCGGGCACGCCGTGGACGATGCCGAGATACTCGCGCTTGATCTCGCGGTTCTTCATCGCGATGCCGAGCAGGGAGAGCGATTCGTCGTTCTTGGCGACGACGAGCAATCCGGACGTATCGCGGTCGAGCCGGTGCACGAGCCCGGCGCGCAGTTCTTCGCCGGGCAGCACGCCGGTGTGTGCGAGCAGGGCGTTGACCAGCGTGCCGCTGGTGGAACCGTGCGCCGGATGCGTCACCATTCCGGCGGCCTTGTCGACGACGAGGAGGTCGGCGTCTTCGTAGACGATCGAGAGGTCGATGTCTTCGGCGGCGACGGTGAGCGGATTGCGCGGCAGCACTTCGTAGGCCAGGACGTCGCCCTCTTCGAGCAGGTGGCTCGCCTTGACGGGCTCGCCGTTGACGGTCACCGCACCGCGCCGCACGGCCTCGGCGACGAGCGAGCGGGCCATGCCGGTGAGGCGGGCGACCGCGACGTCGGCGCGTCGTCCCGCTTCGTCAGGCCCGACGACGGTTAACAAGGCCCGAGAGCATCAGCAGGATCACGCCGCTGGTGATGCACGCATCCGCGACGTTGAAGATGAACGGCCAGATGCCGTAGAAGTCGATGAAGTCGACGACGTACTTGTAGTGGATGCGGTCGGCGACGTTGCCGATCGCGCCGCCGACGATCATGCCGAAGGCGATCCGCACGACCAGCGATTTGTGCGCGCTGTCGCGGAACGACAGCCAGAAGACCACGAGCACCGCTACCGCGAGCGCGATCAAGAGCGCCGTATTGCCGCCGAAGAGCCCGAACGCGCCGTGCGTGTTCTGCTCGAAGGTGAGCTTGAGCAGATGGGCGATCACCATCCGGCTCTCGCCGATCTGGAAGCTCGCGAGGATCTGGTGCTTCGTCACCTGGTCGATGGCGAAGACGATCGCGGCGACGACGGCGATCGTGAATGTCTCAGACGTGCGACGTGACAAGTTTTACATACCAATCGGGGAGGAACTGGTTGAGCCAGCCGGTGACGATGAAGAACGAGTCGGTCACCAGCACCATGCCGACGACGACCAGGAAGAGCCCGGAGACGAACTCGATGGCCGGAAGATAGCGCTTGATGCGGTTGAGCACCGGCAGGACGGCGCCGATCGCGAGCGCGGTCGCGAAGAACGGCACCGCGAGTCCCAGCGAGTAGCACGCGAGCAGCAGCATCGCTTCGGCCGTGTGCGCCTGCGAAGCGAGCAGCAGGATGCCGGAGAGGATCGGGCCGATGCACGGGGACCAGCCGGCGGCGAAGGCGATGCCGACCACGACCGAGGTCCAATAGCTCTGCTTGCCGTGCGCTTTGTGGATGCGCGTGTCCATCATCAGGAACGGGATGCGCAGCATCCCCATCATCTGCAGGCCGAGGATCACGACGACGCATCCGCCGACCTCGGCGATGATGCGCTGGTGCGCCTTCAGGACCGCGCCGAGTTCGCTCGCCGTCAGGCCGAGCGCCACGAAGATGAGGCTGAATCCGAGGATGAACGCCAGCGCGTGGGCGACCGCGTTGCGGCGCAATTCCGCGCTCGCGCCCGCCTGCAGTTCCTCCAGGCTGGATCCGGTCAGGAACGACAGATAGGCCGGAACGAGCGGAAGGACGCACGGAGACACGAAGGAAACGAGGCCCGCCAGGAACGCGACCCCGACTGAGTAGTGCACCGCGCTAGGTTAGGGAAAGCCGCGCCCCAAGCCTGGCAGACGAGCCTGGAGTACGATGCAGCACTGGTTCACCTATCCGACAAATGTCGACCCCGTCGCGATCCATCTCGGCAGTTTCGGGATCCACTGGTACGGCATCTCGTATCTGGTCGGGTTCGTCGCGGTCGGCCTCTGGATGGCCCGTCCGGCGGGCCGCAGGCGGCTGGGGCTGACCACGGACGCGATCCAGGATTTCCTGTTCTACGCGCTCGTCGGCGTGCTCGTCGGCGGACGCATCTTCTTCGTCTTCAACGACATCGTCAGCCATTGGGGCCAGAACCAGCTCGCGTACTACACGCACAACCCCATCAACATCATCGCGGTGTGGCAGGGCGGCATGGCCTTCCACGGCGGGCTCATCGGCGTCATCGTCGCAGTCGCGCTGTTCATCCGCAAGCATCCGGGGCTGACGTTCTCCGTGCTCGGCGACGAAGTGGTGATGCTGCTGCCGATCGGCATCGCGCTGACGCGCGTCGTCAACTTCGTCAACGACGAGCTGTGGGGCAACATTTGCAATCCCGATCATCCGTGGTGCATGATCCCCAAGGACAACGGCGCGGGCTGGAGCGGCCCGCTCTACCGCCATCCGGTGCAGATCTACGAAGCGCTGATGGATATCGCCGTCCTGCCGGTCATCTTCGTGCTGTACAAGCGCAAGCCGGCCGACGGTGTCGTCGCCTGGACGTGGTTCACGCTCTACGGCATCACCCGCTCGATCGCCGAGGCGTTCCGCTATCCCGATTTCCACATCGGTCCGATCACCGGCGGGCAGCTCTACGCGCTGCCGATGATCGCCATCGGCATCGTCATGATCGTCATCTGCGCGCGCAAGGGCGTGCACACGGACGTGACCTTGCCCGCGGCGCCCGCGGAGGCCCCAGCGGCGGAGTGAGCGTGGCCGACCGGCTCGCGCGGATCCGCGCGGACCTCGCCGAGGAGATGCGCTCCTGCGGCCGGACCGATGCGGTACGCCTGCTCGCGGTCACCAAGCGGCAGAGCCGGGAGGCGGTTTGCGAGGCGATCGCCGCCGGCGTGGGCGACATCGGCGAGAACTACGTCCAGGAAGCGGCGGCGAAGTTCGCGGGCCTGCCGCCCGTCCGCCGGCACTTCATCGGCCATCTCCAGACGAATAAGGCACGGGCCGTGGCCGCCGCGTTCGACGTGGTGCAGAGCGTCGACCGGCCCGAGGCGGCGGCGGCGCTGGCCAAGGCGGCAGGTCTGCTGGGCAAGCGTCTGACCGTCCTGCTGCAAGTCAACGTCTCGCCGTCCGAACGCTTCGGCGCGCCGGCCGATGGGGCCGAGCGCCTGGCGGACGCCATCCGCGGGCACGAAAGCCTGCTCCTGGACGGGGTCATGGCCATCGGACCCATCACCGAAGACCGGGGCGAGATCACGCGAGCTTTTTCGCTCGCCGCCATGACGTTTGCCCGTGTAGGTGGAACTACGCTCTCGATCGGCATGTCGGGCGATTGGCGCGAGGCGGTGCGCGCGGGCTCGACGATGCTCCGCATCGGGACGGCGTTGTTCGGTCCTCGCACCGCATAGCCGCCCGCGCTGAAAGGAGAGAGATCTCCATGGGAATGTTCGGAAAAATCGGATCGTTCTTCTCGCTCCGCGACGACGACGACGAGTTCTACGAGGACGAGGCGCCCCAGTCGCACGGACGCGTCGTGCCGCTGAGCAACGCGGGCAACGCGCGCCGCTCGGGCACGGAGGTCAGCGTCTACGCGCCGCGCTCGTTCGCCGACGTCGTCGAGATCGCCGATGCCCTGCGTTCGCGGCAAGTGGTGATCGTCAACCTGCAGAACGCCGACCGCACGCTGCTGCAGCGGGTCGTCGATTTCACCTCGGGCGTCGCCTACACGCTCGACGGGAAGATCCAAAAACTCGCCGACGCGATCTATCTCGTCGTCCCGTCCGGGGTCGCGGTCAATGCCGCGGGTCTGCGCGACGCGATGGTCGCGGACGGTTCACTCGATTTCATGGCCAACAGAGGTTAATAGAGCGAGAGCATGCAGAAGATCACGCCCGTCGACGTCCAGCACAAGTCGTTCAAGCGCAAGCTCCAGGGCTTCGATCCGGACGACGTCAACAAGTTCCTCGACGAGATCATCGAGCAGCTCGAAGACGACGCGCACGAGCGCGCCGCGCTCCAGGCGGAGATCGCCGACCTCAAGGAGCGCATCAGCCATTTCAAAGCGATGGAAGAGTCGCTGCAGAACACGCTGATCCTCGCGCAGCGCACCGCCGACGAGACGAAGGCCTCCGCGCACAAGGAAGCGGATCTGATCCGCGAACAGGCGCGCGTCGCCGCGGATAAGGAGGTCGCGCACCACAGCGAGGCGATCTCCGACGTCCGGCGCGAACACCAGCGCGCCATCGAAGCCTGCGAGAAGGCCAAGAGCGAACTCCGCTCGCTGCTGATGACCCACCTGGCGCTGCTCGAAAAGGCCGTGCCGCCCTCGCTCGCTCCCGAGATGCTCGCGGCGAGCAAGTCCGGCGCACCGAGCGAGAGCGCGCCGACGCAGCCGCAGCTCCTCGAGGCCGTCGATACCGGCGACGCGGAGAACCCATCGCCGGATACGCGGGGCACGGGCGAGACGCCGACGGGCGACACGCAGCGCATCACCGTCTACTGACCCGCGCGCGAGTATGACGCAGGTAGCGGTTCTGCCCGGTGACGGCATCGGGCCGGAGATCACGCGCGCGGCGGCGGCATTGCTGCGGGAGCTGCGCCCCGACGTCGAGACGGTCGAGGCGCCCGTCGGCGGCGCGGCGATGGCGCTCGGCAAGCCGGCGTTCCCGGACGAGACGCGCGCGCTCTGCGACGGCTCGGAAGCGATCCTCTTCGGCAGCGTCGGCCTGCCGCAGTACGACGGCAAGACGCTCGCCGAGCGGCCCGAATACGCGCTGCTCCGACTCCGCGGCGATTACGAACTCTATGCGAACGTCCGTCCGGTCCGCGTCTTCCGCGGATTGGAAGACGCCTCGTCGCTCAAACCGGAACTGGTGCGCGGCCTCGACCTGGTCGTCGTGCGCGAACTCACCGGCGGCATCTATTTCGGCACGCCGAAGGAGCAGCGTCGGATCGACGGCGAGGACGGCGCGGTCGACACGATGGTCTACAAGTCCTCGGAGATCGAACGCATCGCGCACGTCGCCTTCGCGCTCGCGCGCAAGCGGAAGAAGCGCGTGACTTCGGTCGACAAGCAGAACATCCTCGAGACGTCCCGCTTGTGGCGCCGCGTGGTCGCGAAGGTCGCGGCGGAGTATCCCGACGTAGCGCTCGACCATCTGCTGGTCGATAACGCCGCGATGCAGCTCGTGCGCCGGCCCGGCGATTTCGACGTCATCCTCACGGAGAACATGTTCGGCGATATCCTTTCGGACGAGGCCGCGATCCTGACGGGGAGCATCGGCACATTGCCGAGCGCGAGCCTCGGTACGCGCAAGGTTCCCGGCGGAAGCTTCGGTCTGTTCGAACCGATCGGCGGAAGCGCTCCGGACATCGCGGGCCAAGGCATCGCCAACCCGACCGCGGCGATCCTGAGCGCGGCCATGCTCCTGCGCATGAGCCTCGGCGACGACGCGAACGCGATCCGCCTCGAACGCGCGGTCGAAACCGTCTACGCGAACGGCGCGCGCACCCGCGAACTCGGCGGAACGCTCGGCACCGAGGCGTTCGCGGGCGAAGTCCGCGCGGCGCTCTAGGCGCTTAGACCTTGGCGTTCTCGGTGAGGAACGGCTTGCCGAAGTAGTTCAGGAAGCGGACTTGCAGCTTCGCGTGCTTGCCCTCGTTCTCGGCGAGCCACGCCTCTTTCCACCGGCGTAGCGCTTCGGCTTTGAGCGCGTCGACGGCATCGTCGTCGATCGACTCGTACTGATTGAGGTCGATCGAGACGTCCATGCGCCGGCCGCCGCCGCTCACGTCGAAGCCGGTGACGGTGGTCGAATAGGCGGGGTTCGTCTTCATCGGTGCCATGTGCGCGATCTCGCGCTGCGCGGCGGCCTCGCTCGCGGACGGCGCGGGCGAGCACGCGGCCAGGAGCGCGAGCGCTATCGCCGCAGTCGTCCGTACGATCGTCATATCGCGGACACGTTTCGCTCATCCCGGCGCGCTACCATCCCCGCATGGACGCAATGGGATGGGCTTCGAGCGCGATGGCTGCCGCGCAGAGCCGCCTCGATATCGCAGCCGAGAATCTTTCGAACACCTCCAGCACCGGCTACCGGCGGCGCGAGGCGACCGGATTCCTGACCGGGCACGGCGTCGCCGTGACCGCTCGCCGGACGGCCGCGCGCGTCGATCCGGTGACGGAGATGATCGACGTGCTCGGCGCGCAGCGCGCGTTCGAGAGCGCCGCGAAAGTCGCGACGACGATCGATCAGGCGCGTAAGGAATCCGCCGATGCGGGGCGGGTGCGATGAGCACGGCGATGATCGCCGCGGCCAGCGGCATGGCCGCCCAGCAAGCCAACCTCGACGTGATCGCCGAGAATCTGGCGAACGCCGACGTGGCCGGCTTCAAGGCGGCGAGCGCGACGTTCGCGGAGCTGACGTCGCGCGGAGAGGACGGTCTCGGCGCGGCGCGGACCGGCACGCAGCTCTCGTTCGATCAAGGACGCGTCGAGAAGAGCGGCGGCGCCTTCGATCTGGCGATCGACGGGCCCGGCTTTCTCGTCGTGAGCGATGCGAACGGCCGCCGCGCCTACACGCGCGACGGTTCGTTCGCACGCGCATCGGACGGGTCGCTCCGGAACGCGAACGGCTGGCGGCTCTCCGGCGTTCGCGTTCCGGAAGACGCGACCGGCGCGAGCGTGACCGAGCGCGGCGAGGTCGTCGCGCAGACGCCGCGCGGCCCCGAGACGATCGGCCGCCTCCGTCTCGCCGAATTCTCCACGCCCCAAGGCCTCGCGCGCGTCGAAGGCGCCCTCTTCCGGGCGACCGCCGCGAGCGGGACCATGCGTCTCGTCGTGCCCGGCGGGGACGGCCCGCAGATCCGCTTCGGCATGCTCGAGAAATCCAACGTCTCGATCGTCGCGTCGATGATGCAGATCCTCTCCGCACAGCGCGCGTACGAGGCCGACGCCAAGGGGGTGCAGGCCGCCGATGAGATGCAGCGCATCGCCAACAACCTCAGCCGTGGATGAGCGGACGCGCGAGACGACCATCCGCGCCTACCTTCCGCTGGTGCGCCGGATGGCCAAGCGCATCCACCGGCTGGTGCCGAGCGTCGACGTGGGAGATCTCGTCGGCGACGGCTGCGTCGGGCTCATCCGCGCCGTCGACGGGTACGACGCGCGACGCGGAACGTCGATGCGCCACTACGTCGGCAGGCTCGTCCTCGGGAAGATGCTCAACGGGATCAGGCGGATGGATCCCGTCTCCGAACGCGCCCGCCGCGAACTGCGCGACGCCGAGCGCGAGCGGTTCGAACTCGCATCACAGCGCGGAACCCTGCCGACGCGCGCGGAGATGGAAGAGCGGCGTCCTCGGCTGGCCGCGGCGCGCATGCAGGTGCAGACGCTGGTGACGCTCTCGCTCGACCGTCGACTGCCCGACGGCATGGAGCTGCCGCTGGATCTGTCGACCGACGCGGCGGCGGTGAGCGCGCGCCGGATGGATCGCGACGAGCTCGCCGCCTGCATCGCGCGGTTGACCGAGCGGCAGCGCGGGGTCATCGCGCTCCTCTACTACGGCGAACGGACGACGCGCGAGATCGGCGACGCCTGGCAGATCTCGCCGCAGCGCGTCTCGCAGCTCCACGCGAAGGCGCTCCATCATCTGCGGGGCGCCTATGCCGCGTCGCGTTGAACGCCCGTCCGAACGCACGCCGGCCGAACTCGCGCCCGTCGCGCTGGGCCCGCTCGCGATCGCGCCCGATGCGGATATCGAAGTACCGTCCCTGCCGCGCGATCTGCCGCAGTGGGCGCGCGATGCGGTGGCGATCTCGCAACGCGCGCGCGAGATGCTGGCGGCGCTCAAACCCGCCGTCGTCCGCGTGCTCACGTTCTGGGACCACCGCATCCGCAACGCGTTCGTCGCGGGCAACCGGCTGACCATCGACGCCAGCGGCTCCTACCGCATCGAGCGGTAAGCGCGATATACGTTATCGCGCGCTCGGACCTGACGTCGAGATCTGCGCGATGACGCCGTCGATGATGTTGGCCAGGCGCGGTCCGGCGAGATTGGCTTCGTGCATGACTTCGGCGTGCGTCGTCTCCGGCGCGCCGACGACGTTGGTGATGAGGCTCACGCCCAGCACCGTCATGCCGAACGTACGGGCCAGGATCGTCTCGAAGACGGTCGACATGCCGACCGCGTCGGCACCGATGCCGCGCAGGTAGCGGGCTTCGGCCGGCGTCTCGTAACTCGGGCCGAGCAGGCCGGCGTAGACCCCCTCGCGGATCTTCGGATCGTCGCCGGCGATGTCGCGCGCCAGATCGCGCAACTGCGGGCTGTAGGCGTGCATCATATCCGTGAACGGATTGTCGAAGCGCGCCCCGACGAGCGGATTGGCGCCCATGAGGTTGATGTGATCGGCGATCAGCATCAGATCGCCCGCCGCGTAGGCGGGGTTCAGCGCCCCGGCGGCGTTGGTGACGATCAGCGTCTTCGCGCCGGCCGCATGCGCCAGGCGGACGTTGACCGTCACCTGTGCCGCCGAGAAGCCCTGGTACATGTGGACGCGACCCGCGAACGCGACGACGCGCTTGCCGTGCATCGTGCCGACGAGCGCCTCGCCCGCGTGGCCGGCGAGCGGCGCTATCGGCATGCCGAGCAGCTTGTCGTAGGGGATCGCGTCGAACGCCGCCTTCGCGGCCATCGCGTTGGAGAGCCCGCTGCCGAGCACGATCGCGATATCGATGGGGCCGCCCGCATGGGCCTCGATGGTCGAGGCGTCTTTCGCGAGCGTCTCTTCGTTGAGCACGAAGCGATCGGTGGTGGACATCAGGCTGCTCCATCAGGATCGGGGTGGAAGAGATCGCGACCGGTCATGATCGCGGGGACGGGAAGGCCGGCGATGCGCAGCAGCGTCGGCGCGACGTCTCCGAGACATCCGCCGACGTCGAGCCTTCCGCGGAGGGACCCGACCAGGACCAGAGGGACCGGATTGGTGGTGTGAGCGGTTAGCGGATCGCCGTCCGCGCCTATCTTCTCTTCGGCGTTTCCATGGTCCGCCGTCAGCGCCAAGAGCCCGCCTCTGGCGAGGACCGCCGCGGAGAGACGGCCCAAGCACGCGTCGAGGACCTCGACGCTCTCGATCGTCGGCTCCCACTTGCCCGTATGGCCGACCATGTCCGCGTTGGCGTAGTTCATGACGACGACGTCGATGCCGCGGTCCAACGCGGCGATCGCCGCATCGGTGATCTCCGCCGCGCGCATGGCCGGCGCCAGATCGTAGGTCTCGACGCTGCGGTCCGAGGGGATCAGTTCGCGCTCTTCGTTCTCGAAGATGTCCTCGCGGCCGCCGTTGAAGAAATAGGTGACGTGCGCGTACTTCTCGGTCTCCGCGAGCCGGAGCTGACGAAGCCCCGCGCGCGAGACGATCTCGCCGAACGTATCGAACTGCGGGCGTGGTCCGAAGAGCACCGGATTGGGGAACGTCTCGTCGTAGCGCGTCATCGTCGCGAACAGCAATCCGCGATACTCCCGATTGAACGCGATCGTCAATTGGCGCGCGCGATCGGGACGGAAGTTGAAGAAGACGACCGCGTCGCCGTCGCGCACCGGGTGCGGCGCGCCGATCGTCGTAGGAGCCACGAACTCGTCGTTCTCGTCGCGCGCGTAGGCGGCGTGGACCGCGTCGCTCGCGTTGAGCGCGAAATGTTCGGCCTCGCCCTTGGAGAGCAGATCGAACGCCCGCTGCGTGCGCTCCGCGCGCTTGTCGCGATCCATCGCGTAGAAGCGGCCGCAGACGGTCGCGATCGCGCCCTGTCGGCCCACCTTCGCCAGGTGCGACTCCAACTGCGCGATGTAGGTGAGCGCCGAGCGCGGCGGCGTGTCGCGGCCGTCGAGGAACGCGTCGACCACGAACGGGACGTTCGCCGCGACCGCCGCATCGACGAGCGCGAAGAGGTGCTCGATCGACGAATGGACCTGACCGTCGGAGAGCAGGCCCATGAAGTGCAGCGTGCCGCCGCTCTCGCGCACAGCGTCGAACGCCTCGACGAGCACGGGGTTGGCGGGGAGGCGACCGGCGGCGATATCGGCGTCGATCACGGTCACGCCTTGTGGCACGACGCGTCCGCTGCCCAGATTCATGTGCCCGACCTCGCTGTTGCCCATGATGCCGGGTGGAAGTCCGACGTAGATGCCGGAGGCCTGCAGCGTCGTCCACGGATGGTGGTCGAAAAAGGCGCGCCAGTTCGGGAGATCCGCCGCGAGGATCGCGTTGCCGCGCGCGTCGGTGCGACAGCCCCACCCGTCGAGGACGGCGAGCACGAGCGGACCGTTCATGCGCTGCCCGCCTGCGCGGCGCGGATCAGCGCGGCGAACGCGACCGGATCGAGCGAGGCTCCGCCCACCAGGCCGCCGTCGTTGTTCGGCATCTTGGAATAGGCGGCGACGTTCTCGGGTTTGACGCTGCCCCCGTAGAGGACGCGCGCGCGTTCCAGGCCGGGGACGCTGCCGCGGATCGCGCCCATCGTCGCGTCCGCGTCGGCGGCATCGCAGTTCTTGCCGCTGCCGATCGCCCAGAGCGGTTCGTAGGCCATCACCACGCGCGACGCATCGGCGGCATCGAGCCCGTCGAGCGCGGCGCGCGTCTGCGCGACGACGCGGTCGATGGCGCGGCCCGCCTCGCGCTCGTCCGCGCTCTCGCCGACGCAGATCACCGGCGTCAGGCCGTTCTCAAGAGCCGAACGGACCTTGCGATTCACGCCGGCGTCGGTCTCGCCGAAATATTTCCGCCGTTCCGAATGCCCCAGGATCACGAACGTGGCGCCCGCGTCGATCAGCATCGGCGCCGAGATCGCGCCCGTGAACGCGCCGCTCGGCTCCCAGTACATGTCTTGACCGCCGACGCCGATGCTGGTCCCGCGCAGACGCCACGCCACTTGCGCGATCGCGGTGGCCGGCGGCGCGATGACCACGTCGACGTCCGGCAGCGGTTGATCGAGGAAGGTCTCGAGGAACGCCGCGGCCTGCGTACCCGTCATGTGCATCTTCCAGTTCGCGATGACGAGATGGTTCATCGCTGCAGCGCCGCCACGCCCGGGAGGGTCTTGCCTTCGAGGAATTCCAGCGTGGCGCCGCCGCCGGTGCTGACGTGCGTCATCGCGCCGGCGAAGCCGAGCTCGTGCGCGGCCGCGGCGGCGTCGCCGCCTCCCACGACGCTGGTGGCACCGTCCTTGGTGGCGCGCGCGATGGCTTCGCCCACGACGCGCGTGCCGGCGCGGTATGCGGGCTTCTCGTAGACGCCCATCGGTCCGTTGAACACGATCGTCTTGGCGCGTTCGATCGCGCGGGCGTAGGCGCGGGCCGTCTCGGGGCCGATGTCGAGGATCATCTCCGCGCCGACCGCGTTGATGCCGACCACGTGCGCCCGGTCGTCGGCGTCGAACGAGGGCGCGACGACGGCGTCGGTGGGCAGATGCAGGGTGACGCCCTTGCGCTGCGCGAGCGCGATGATGTTCGCGGCGGGTCCGAGATCGTCGTCCTTGAGCGAACCGCCGACGTCGAGGCCGCCGGCCGCGAGGAACGTGTTCGCCATGCCGCCGCCGATGCAGAACGCGGCGACCTTCTCCATCAGGTTGGTGAAGACGCCGACCTTATCTTTGACCTTCGCGCCGCCGATGGCGCAGACGTACGGTTGGGCGGGATCGCGGACGAGACCGCCGAGCGCCCGGAGTTCGGCCTCCATCAGCAGGCCGGCGGCGTTGGGGAGGAGATGGGCGATGCCTTCGGTCGAGGCGTGCGCGCGGTGCGCGGTGCCGAACGCGTCGTCGACATAGAGATCGCCGAGCGAGGCCAGTTCGCGCGCGAACGTCGCGTCGTTGCGTTCTTCGCCCGCATGGAAGCGCACGTTCTCGAGCAGGACGAGGTCGCCGTCGCCGAGCGCGGCGATCGCCGCGCGCGCGGGCTCGCCGATGCAGTCGTCCGCGAACGCGACCGGCCTGCCGAGGTGCTCCGCCAGCGCGGCCGCGACCGGGCGCAGGGAGTACGCCGGGTTCGGAGCGCCGTCCGGACGGCCGAGGTGCGAGAGGATGACGACCTTCGCACCGCGATCCGAGAGCGCGCGCAGCGTCGGCAGCGCCGCATCGATGCGCGTCGGATCGCCGACGGATGCCGCTCCCGAGGCGTTCGTCTTCATCGGGACGTTGAGGTCTTCGCGGACGAGGACGCGCTTGCCGCGCACGTCGAGATCGTCGATGGTTCGGAAGTGCATGCGGCCTTTCAGCGGAGGTAGCGGTCGAACCATCCGAGCCAACGCGCGTAGACGTCGGCGCGGCGGATCGGATCGCCCGGGAAGTGTGCGTGGACGGGCCACTGATAGAACTCGACGTCCTTGCCCGCGTCCTGCAGCGCGTGATAGAAGGCGTAGGATTCGGCCGCCGGGACGCGGACGTCGTAGGTGTCGTCGAGGATCAGCGTCGCCGCGCGGACGTCGCGATAGTACGCGAGCGGCGAGGCCTTCCGGTAGAGGTCGAGCGACGCCTGCGATGCGAACGGCGGACCCCACATCGAATATTCGTTGACGTTGAGGTCGTCGGCGAGCGCCGTGTCGTAGACCTGATCGTCGACCGCGGCGCCGGAGACGGCGCAGCGCCAGTCGTCGTGATGGGTGATCAGCCACGAGGTCATGAGGCCGCCGTACGACCAGCCGCTCGCGCAGACGCGCGCGCGATCGATCGCCGTCGTGGCCTCGAGCTTGGCCACGCCCGCCATGATGTCGCTATCGGGCCCGACGACGGGGTCGCGGTAGACCGCACGCTGATAGGCGTTGCCGAGATCGTCGCTGCCGCGATAGTTCGGCCCGAAGACGACGTAGCCGTGCGCGGCGGCCAATTGCGCGAACGTATCGAACGACGTCGTCGTCGCGCCCGTGGGCCCGCCATGGATCACCAGCACGAGCGGATACTTCCGCCCCGCATCGTAGCCGGGCGGATACGTCACGACGCCGTCCTCGGCGAACGCGCCGTTCTTCCAATCCAGGGTCGCGACCCGGCCGAGGTGCAGGTCGTCGGACCAGGCGTTGGCGTCGGTGAGACGCAGCGGCGTCGCGGCTCCGGGCGCGAGATAGTAGATCTCGCCGGGATGCGCCGGCGTCGCGCCGACGAACGCGATCGCGCCGTCCGCGCCGATGCTGCCGGTGAAATCGCCGAAGACGTCCATCTCGCCGAGATCGATCTTCTTCGGCGCGCCGTCCAGCGGGACGCGCCAGAGCGCCCTGCGCGTCCCGTCGTCGCCTTCGACCACGAATCCCCGCCCGTTCGGATACCACGCGTAGTTGACGGCGTTGCGATCGAGCGCGCGCGTGACGTCGCGGCCCGGCCCGCGTCCGTCGCTCACGAAGAGCCCGCCCGCGTTGTTCGGATCGCCGTCGCGCGCGTAGGTGTACGCGATCGCGCCGCCGCGCGGCGCGTAGCGCGGCTGCCACTCGAGCGAAGCGCGGCCGGTCAGCGGCCGGCTGCGTCCGCTCGCGACGTCGAGCAGCTGCACGGTCGATGCGTCGCCGTCGGCCGCGATCGGTCCGGGAACGCGGATGTAGGCGAGGGTGGTTCCGTCCGGGGACCACGAGATCGATGCGGATCCGACGCTCCACGTCCCGCTCGTCAGCCGGCGCGACGTCCAGATCGCGCGGCCGTCCTCGCTGCGGCGCGAGGCCAGCCACAGATGCGTCGGCAGGAAGGGCCCGACGTCGAGATAGCCGTTGGTGGTGACGCGATAGGAGTCTTGAAAGCGCGCGACGCCCTTGCGCTCCGGCGCGGGATCGGCGCTCGCGTACGCGATCGCCGCGCCGTCGGGCCGCCACGCATATCCGTCGACGCCTTCCTGGGCCGCCGTCGCCTGCGTCGCTTCGCCGCCCGCGACGGGCAGGACGAAGACCTCGCCGTGCTTGGCGGCGTCGGGCGCGACGAACGCGATCGCGTCGCCGCCGGGCGACCACGACGGATCCGAGACGGAGGTCCGACCGACGGTGAGCACCCGCTCGGCGCGCGTGGCGACGTCCATCACCACGAGTTCCGCATCGCGGTGATCCGTCTCGAGATCGACGCGCGCCCGTGTGAAGAGAAGGCGCGTGCCGTCGGGAGAGATGCGCGGGGACGAGAAGCCGACGATCCGGTACTGGTCGGCCGCCGAGAAGAAGGCCGCCGCCGCGCCCGCTACCGCGAGCACGTCACGCCGCCGGCAGCGACGCGAGGACTTTGGCGGTGAGGTCTGCCAGACGGCACGAGTAGCCCCACTCGTTGTCGTACCACGCGGCGATCTGGATCATGTCGCCGTTCGCGTTGGAGAGCTTCCCGTCGATGATGGAAGAGAACTCCGACTGCTTGAAATCGCTCGAGACGAGTTCGTCTTCGGTGTACTGCACGTAGTCCTTCATCGGACCGGCGGCCGCATCGCGCAGGATGGCGTTGAGTTCGCCCTTGTTCGTCTCTTTCTTGACGTGGGCCACCAGATAGATCATCGAGACGGTCGGCGTCGGCACGCGCAGCGCGAACCCGTCGAAGGTGCCTTCGATCTCAGGGATCGTCAGATAGAGCGCCTTGGCCGCTCCGGTCGAGGTCGGGATGATGTTGGTCGCGGCGTTGCGCGCGCGGCGGAGATCCTTATGCGGCGCGTCCAAGATGTTCTGGTCGTTGGTATAGGAGTGGACCGTGCACATGAAGCCCTTGACCCAGCCCAGGTGTTCGACGATCGGCTTGACCGCGGTCGCGAGACAGTTCGTCGTACACGATGCGTTCGAGATCACGTGATGCTTGGACGGATCGTAATCGCCGTCGTTGACGCCGAGCACGACCGTGATGTCTTCGCCCTTCGCCGGCGCGGAGATCAGCACTTTGCGGGCGCCGCCGCCGTCGATGTGGGCGCGCGCCTTCGCGGCGTCGGTGAAGAGCCCGGTCGACTCGATCACCACGTCGACGCCGAGCGCCTTCCACGGCAGCTTCGCCGGATCGCGTTCCGCCAGGACCTTTATGGTGCGGCCGTCGATGGTGATGGTGTCACCGTCCGAACGCACGTCGCCCCGGTACGGGCCGTAGTTCGAATCGTACTTGAAGAGGTGCGCGCACTCGGCGGCGCTGGTCAGGTCGTTCACGGCGGCGATCTCGATGGACGGATGCCGCTCGATGAGCGTTTTGGCGAAGTTCCTACCGATGCGGCCGAAGCCGTTGATCCCAATGCGCATAGGCCCGGTAGTTACCGTGGGCGACGGCGGGGCTCCTTGAGCCGTCGCGCGAGTCGCGCGAGGGCGATGAGGCGGCTGTTCGCGGTGGGCTTGCCGATGGGCGGGCTGCAGCGGCGGCCGAGTTCGGCGAGCGTCTCCTCGGGGTGCTGGAGCCGGAGCTCGGCGATCTCGCGCAGCGCGGGGCTCAGATTCGCGAGGCCGTACGCGCTTTCGAGGAAACCGATGGTCTCGCGCTGGCCCGCCGCGGCGTCGGCGGCGCGTTCGAGATTGGCGGCCTCGGTATTCACGAGGCGATGGATGCGGTTCTTCGTCTCGCGCAGCGCGCGGAGATCCTCGAGTTTGAGCACCGCGCCGAACGCCCCGATGCCGGTGAGCACGTCTTCGATCGCATCGAAGTCCTTGTAGTAGAGCACCACGCGCCCCTTGCGGACCATCCGCTTCGGCACCCGTCCCAGCGTGCGGAGCATGAGCGCGAGCCGCTCCGCGCGCGACGCATCTTCGGCGACGAACTCCAGATGGTAGCCGCGCGCGCCGGCCGCGAGCGACCCCGCGGCCAGGAACGCGGCGCGCGCTTCCATCGTGCGGTCGCATTTCTGCGCGGGCTTGCCGGCGGGCGGGCGGATGCCGACCGGGATCGCGATGGCGAACGTGGACCCGCGCTTGATCGCGACCGGTCCGCCGGTGCGTTCCGTCAGCAGCGTGCGCGCGAGTCGCGCGACGGCGTTGCGCTGCGTCGCGAACCGTCCCTCGCTGCCGCCGTAGAGCAAGAGGCCGTCGAGCAGGGCCGCGCGGCAGTGCGGCGATCCGGGCAGTTCGCGCGCGAGCGCGTCCTTCGTATCGGCGGACAGGGTCGAAGGCATCAGATCCAGTCGCCCGGTTCGTCTTTGCGCCGGTCGAGCAATTCGTAGAGCCCGGCGGGCTTCACGCTCGCGGTGACGCGCAGCGGCACTTCGAGCACGCGGACGGTCACGAGCGTCGTCGCGTAGGCGATCGCCAGCACGTCCCCGGGCTTGACCTGATAGCCCGGTTTGAGCGCCTTGCCGTCCTTCGTTATGCGGCCGTGTTCGAGCGCTTCGTGCGCTTCGCTGCGCCGCTTCGAGAGGCGCGCGACCTTCATGAATTTGTCGAGCCGCATCGTGGGCATTAGTGTAGCAGAAAGCGAAGGGAAATCGAATGGCACAGGCGCGACCCCGCGGACCGGGGCTGGACATCTTCGACGAGAGCCGCCCGATGTGGCGGAAGATGCTGGCGTTCCTGATCCCGATGCTGCTCACGAACGTCCTGCAGTCGGCCTCGCAGCTGACCTCGACGATCTACGTCGGCAGGCTCATCTCCGTCGCGGCGCTCGGGGCGATGTCGATCATCGCGCCCGTCTTCATCTTGCTCATCGCCCTGCCGTTCGGTCTCGCCAGCGGCAGTTCGGTGCTCATCGGACAGGCCTTCGGCGCGAAGGACATGCACCGGGTCAAGAAGGTCGCGGGGACGACGCTCGGCGCCTCGCTCGGCCTCGGCGTCGTCGTCGGGCTGATCGGCTTCTTCGGTACGCCGCTCATGATGCACGCGTTCGGCACGCCCGATTCGATCGTCGTGCAGGCGGACACATACGCACGCATCATCTTCCTCGCGTGTCCGGTGTTCTTCCCGTACCTGGCCTACACGACGTCCCTGCGCGGCACGGCCGACGCGCAGACGCCGTTCTATTTCCTCATCTTCAGCACGGCGCTCGCGCTGCTGCTGGTGCCGGCCCTGATCCTCGGCTGGTTCGGCCTGCCGCCGCTCGCGATCGCGGGCGCGGCGCTCGGCGGGATGCTCGCGCAGGGCATCGCCTTCCTCGCCCTGATCGTCTATCTGCGCGTCAAGGACCATCCGCTCAAGTTCGACGGCGAGATGGCGCGCGACATGATCGTCGACGTCGCTCTGCTCCGCCAAGTCCTGCGCATCGGCGTGCCGACGAGCGTGCAGATCATGTCGGTGGGACTGGCCGAAGCGGTGCTGGTCTCGTTCGTCAACCGGTACGGCGCACACGCCGCGGCGGCGTACGGCGCCGTCAACCAGATCGTCGGCTACGTGCAGTTCCCGGCGATGTCGGTCGGCATCGGCGCCTCGATCTTCGGGGCGCAATGCATCGGCGCGAAGCGCGAGGATCTGCTCAACTCGGTCGTCCGTTCGGGCGTCGCGCTCAACTACGCCGTCGCCGGCGGCCTGATCGCGCTCTGCTACATCTTCTCGACGGCGATCCTGGGCTGGTTCATCACCGATCCGGGGACGGTGCTCATCGCGCACGGTCTGCTGATGATCACGCTCTGGTCGTATCTGCTCTTCGGCAACTCGGCCGTCATCAGCGGCGTGATGCGCGGAAGCGGCACGGTGCTCTGGCCGACGCTCAACGGCATCTTCGCCATCCTGCTCGTCGAAGTGCCGGCCGCCTACGTGATGATGCACTTCTACGGGCTCTCGGGCATCTGGATGGGTTACCCGATCTCGTTCGCCGTCGTGCTGCTCCTGCAGTACCGGTACTACGCGACGTATTGGAAGCCGCGCATCCACGCGCGGCTGATCGCGCCGCTGACGGCGCCGGAGCCGATCCCCGCGACGGCGCTCGGCGAAGCGATCGCCGAAGGCGAGACTACGGCCGGCGTTTCTTTCCAGCCGGAGTGACGCACGTGCCGCTCGCGCGGCAGACGACGACCGGCGGATCGCAGAGGTCCGCGGCGCTCTCGTTCACGTCGGTGCGCGAGGCGATCACCTTGCGCGCTTCGAAGGTCATCGCGCGCGACGTATTGCCGACCTTCACGATGCGGCCTTCGGCTTCGACGTAGTCGCCGGCGTAGACCGGCGCGAGGAACTCGACGGCATCGTAGGCGACGAAGAGGCCTTCGTCGCCGTCCATCCGGATCAGCAGTTCGGTCGCGACGTCGCCGAAGAGCGCGAGCATGCGCGCCCCGTCGACCAGGTTTCCGCCGTAGTGCGCGTCGTGTGCGCTCATGCGCAGGCGCAGGGTCACGCTTTCGCTTGCTGCCACAATTCCTCGAGTTCGTCGAGCGAGAGTTCGGTAAGGGGAGTGCCGTCCTGGGCCGCGCGGCGTTCCATGAACGCGAAGCGGCGGTAGAACTTCTCGTTCGCCTCGCGCACCGCGCCCTCCGCGTCGATGCCGAGCGCCCGCGAGAGGTTCACCAGGGTGAAGAAGACGTCGCCCAGCTCTTCGCGGACGTGCACGCCGTCGGCATCCGCCTCGCGGCGGGCCTCGGCGAGCTCCGTCAGCTCCTCGTGCAGTTTGTCGAGGATGCCGGCGACGCCGGGCCAATCGAATCCGACGCGCGCGGCCTTCTCCTGCATGCGCTGTCCGCGCTGGAGCGCGCCCATGTGCTTCGGGATGCCGTCCAGCCGCGAGGCGCGTTCGCGACCGGCCTTTTCCTGCGCCTTGAGGTTCTCCCAGCTCTTCCACTGCGCGTCCACGTCCTCGATGACGGCGTCGGCGAAGACGTGCGGATGGCGGCGGATCATCTTGTTCGAGAGCGCGTCGACGACGTCGGCGACCGTGAATCTGCCGCTCTCGGTGCCGATCTGCGCGTGGAAGACGATCTGCAGGAGCAGGTCGCCGAGTTCGTCGCAGAGCGATGCGTCGTCGCCCTGCTCGATCGCCTCGACGACTTCGTACGTCTCCTCGATGAGGTACGGGACGAGGCTGCGATGCGTCTGCTCGCGGTCCCACGGACAGCCGGCGCGCAGGCGCGCCATGATCTCGACCAGATCGTCGAACGAATGATGCGACGAGCCGGGCGGCAGCGGTACGAGCGGCAGGTTCATCGCGGCCGAGAGCGTCGCGTGCGGGACGCCGGAGACGATGCGGGTCGCCGCGCCTCGCGCTTCGAGCGCGCGCAGCAGCGGAGCGAGGCCGTCGAAATCGGAGAGCGGATTGCCGAGCACGCCGATCGCGCAGTCGCGCGCTTCGAGGCCCGCGGCGAACGCCGCCACTTCGTCGAGCGCGCCGCGCACGATCAAGGTCGCGCGATCGCCGCCGATCCGCTCGCCGTCGATGCCGTGCGACTGCAGGGCGGCGGCGAGATCGGAAGGGACGGCGAGCAGGACGACGGCGTCGACCGCGCGGAGCGCTTCGATCGCCCCGAGCGTCAATAGACCGGGGTCGCCGGGTCCGAGCCCCACGATCTGCACGAGCATCGCGCTACGGCTTCTCTGCGCGGATATGAAAAGCCCCACCGTTTCCGGCGGGGCTTTCCGTTTTCGCGAAGCGCCTTACGGCTTCGTCGAGGCGGGCGTCTCGGCCGGAGGCGCCGATGCGGCCGCGGGCGCTACGGCCGGCGGCGGCGACGGGAAGAGTCCGGCGAAGCGCGGGTCCGAGACCTGGATGTTGGCCGACGTCTGCAGGCCGTTCAGGAAGGTCGGGATCTGCGGCTGTTCTTGTTGGGCGCGGAGCAGATCGGCGATCTTGTCGTGCGCGGTCGCGAGCGTCGCCTTCTCGCCGGGTTGTTTCTCTTCGACCTGGATGATGTGATAGCCGAAGGCCGACTTGACCGGCGGGCTGATCGCACCGACCGGCGCGTTGAACGCGTAGTCTTCGAACGCCTTGATCATCTGGCCGCGCTTGAAGAATCCGAGCTCGCCGCCCTTGTCCTTGCTGCCCGGGTCGCTCGAGTACTGCTTGGCGAGGTCTTCGAACTTCGCGCCGCCCTTGAGGAGCGCTTCGACCTTGAGCGCCGTCTGGAGGGCGCCGGGTCCCGAGGAGATGAGGATGTGGCGCGCGCGGACCTGGCCGGCCTTGTCGAACGCCGCGTGGTTCTTATCCCAGTACGCCTTGATCTGCGCGTCGTCGATCTTGATGTCCTTACCGACGGCCTTATCGAGCACGATCTGCTGGTGCAGGATGTGGTGCACGTCGTCTTCGGTCATGCCGCGCGACTTGAGCATCTCGTCCCACGAACCGTTGGGGAAGTTCGCCTTGATCTCGTTCTCTTTCTTGGCGATCTCGTCGTCGGTGACGGTGATGCCGTTCTTCTGCGCGTACTGGTCGAGCAGCGCGTCTTGGACCATCTGCTGCAACACGCCGCGCGATGCGGGCGAGCCCTCGAGCTTGGCGTCGAAATCGCTCTTGGAGATCGCCTGACCGTTCACGGTCGCGATGGAACCGCCCGAACAGGCCGCGAGCGACGCGCCCAAGGCGATGGTGGTGATGGCCGCGATGACGCGGTGAAATTTCGGCATGCTCCGCTCCACGGAAAAAGGGTGAATCACTAAGGAAGCGCGGGCCTTTGGAGCCCGCGACGAGTGGCTGGTTCGGGGAGGCTAGGCGGTGCGCCTGCGCACGGGCAGCCAGGCCACGGCCTCGGTGCCGCTTTCCCGGCGCACGACCCGGAGGAACTGCGCGATCGATCGGACGATGAACAGGCCCCGCCCGCTCTCGGCCAGGGGATCGGGCGCCGCGACGCTTCGGATGTCGAAGCCGGGGCCGTGGTCGCGGACCTTGAGCACGGCGATGCCGGCGTGCCACTCCAGGGCGACGGCGATCGGACCGGGCGCGTGGCGCACGACGTTGCCGACGAGTTCGCCATACACCAATGCGGCCGCATCGATGTCGGAATCGTCGGTGGCTCGGTCGCGCAGATGCGCGATGAGGTCTCTCCGTGCGCGATACGCTCCGTGCGCGTCGCGCGATTCGAATCGCCAATGCATCCTTATCGAAGAGATTACATTGCGTCGAGCAGTGCGCGCAAGAGCGGCATCCATCGCGCTTCCGCGCGCTCGCCTGCTTGCAGGGGCGGCAGATCGACCAGGATCTTGCCCTCGGCGAACCGGAATTTGTTCTTGGTCAGCGATTGGAAACGCGGGATCGCGCTCGGATCGAGTTCGAACGCGCTGCCGACGCCCAGGCGCAGGCGTTCGTCGTCGACCACGACTCTGGTCACGTTCTTGCGTAGCGCGACGGCGCGCAATTTCGTCAGTTCGACGAGGTTGGCGAGCGGCCGCGGGAAGGCGCCGAAGCGGTCGCGCACGCCCGCGGCGATCGCGTCGACCTCGTCTTCCAGCCGCGCCTTGGCGAGCTGCTGATAGATGGCGATCTTCTGCGAGACCTGCGGCACGTAGTCGTTGGGGATGAACGCATCGATCTTGACGTCGATGACGGCCTCGCGCCGCTCCTCGAGCGCGGACCCGGTGCCCTTGCGCTCGGCGATGGCATCGGCGAGCAGTTGGCAATACGTATCGAAACCGACCGCGCCGATGAAGCCGGACTGCGCCGCGCCGAGCAGATTGCCCGCGCCGCGGATCTCGAGATCCCGCATCGCGATCTGCAGGCCGGAGCCGAGGTGGGTGAATTCGCGGATCGCCTCCAGACGGGCCTTCGCGTCTTCGGTCAGCGCCTTGTGTCCGGCGTAGAGCAGATAGCAATAGGCCTGATGGTTGGAACGTCCGACCCGCCCGCGCAGCTGATAGAGCTGCGCCAGCCCGAACTTGTCGGCGTCGTGCACGATCATCGTGTTGACGTTGGGGATGTCCAGCCCGTTCTCGATGATGGTCGTCGCGACCAGCACGTCGAGTTCGCCCTCGATGAACGCGCCCATCACCGGTTCGAGTTCGTTCTCGTGCATCTGTCCGTGACCGACGCCGATGCGCGCGCGGGGCGCGAGCTTCTGCAGGGCGTTCTTGACGGCGTAGATCGACTCGACGCGGTTGTGCAGGTAGTAGACCTGCCCGCCGCGGTCGAGCTCGCTCGCGATCGCCCGCGCGACGATGGCGTCGCTCGCCGGCACGACCACGGTCTTGACCGACATGCGGTTCTTCGGCGCGGTCTGGATGAGCGAGAGGTCGCGCACGCCGACGAGCGACATGTGCAGGGTACGCGGGATCGGCGTCGCCGAGAGCGTCAGCACGTCGACGCTGGTGCGATATTCCTTGAGGCGCTCTTTGTGCATGACGCCGAACCGCTGCTCCTCGTCGATGACGATGAGGCCGAGGTCGGAGAACGCGACGTCCTTCTGCAGCAGCCGGTGCGTGCCGATGATGAGGTCGACCTTGCCGAGCGCCAGATCGCGCAGGATCTCTTTCTGCTTCGCCTTGGGGGTGAAGCGCGAGAGTTCCTCGACCCGCAACGGATAGCCGGCGAAGCGCGAGGCGAAGTTGCGATAGTGCTGATCGGCGAGCAGGGTGGTGGGCACGAGCACCGCGACCTGCTTCTTGTCGGCGATCGCCTTGAACGCCGCGCGGATGGCCACTTCCGTTTTGCCGTAGCCGACGTCGCCGCAGACGAGCCGGTCCATCGGCCGCTCGCGTTCCATGTCCGCCTTCGTGTCGTCGATCGCCTTTGCCTGATCGGGCGTCGGCTCGTACGGGAACGCCTCTTCGAGTTCGCCCTGCCACGGCGTATCGGGAGGATACGCGTGACCGCGCGCCAGTTCGCGCTCGGCGTAGAGCGCGACCAGTCCGTCGGCGATCTTCGCGAGCGATTCCGAGACGCGCGTCTTGGAGCGGGTCCAATCGGCGCCGCCCATCTTCGAAAGGCGCGGCGAGCCGCCGTCCGACGCGGCGTATTTCGTCACCTGATGCATCTGCGTCACCGGGACCAGCATGCGATCGGTGCCGGCGTAGCGCAGGTCGAGATAGTCCTGCGTCGCGCCGAGGATGGTCTCGCCGCGCAGGCCGAGATACTGCCCGATGCCGTGCACGGCGTGGACGACGTAGTCGCCGACCTTCAGATCGGCGAGCGTTACCGGCACGCCCTCTTTGACGGCGCGGAGTTTGACCCGCTTGGGGGGCTGTCCGTAGATCTCGCGGTCGCCGACGACGTGCGCGCGCAGCGAAGGCAGCGAGAAGCCCTGCTCGATGCTGCCGTGCAGGATGCGCGCGCCGGCGACGCCCGCCGCCTGCAGGATGTCGCTCGTGCGCGCGACCGCAGTGGTGACGATGGCGAGCGCTTCGCCGGCGGCGAGCCGCTCGCGCGCCGCTGCGACGAAGAGATCGATCTGCCGGTTGTAGTGCTCCGAGGGACGGCACTCGAGCACCACGTTCGCGCCGGTCGGCGGGATCCACGGCGCGGCTTCGCCTTCGATCGCGCCGGGGAAGACGAGCGTCTTGCGCCGCGCGAGCGCCGGCGCGAGTTCCGCGAGCGTCGCCCGCGGGATCTCGCGGGTCGCCTCGGCGACGTCCTCGTCGCGCACGTCGAACTGTCCCGACTCGGACTCGGCCAGGAGGATGTGTTCTTCGCGCGAGAGTTCTTCGTCGAGCGCGCGTTCGACGGCGACCAGCATCGCCGGTTCGTCGAGCGCGACCAGCGCGTCGTCGCGCAGATAGTCGACGATCGTCGCTCGGCTCGCGCCCGGCGGATCGCCCCAGGGCGCGATCTCGAGACGTTCGACCGGCCCGGTGCCGAGTTGGCTGCCGATCTCGAACGCGCGCATCGACTCGATCTGATCGCCGAAGAATTCGATGCGCACCGGGGCGTCTTCGGTCGCGGCGAAGACGTCGAGGATGCCGCCGCGCACCGCATATTCGCCGACCGCACTGACGACGTCGCTCCGTTCGTAGCCCAGGTCGTAGAGCCGGCGCTGCAGCGCGTCCCATCCCGGCTCGTCTCCCGCGCGCAGGATCGTGCGCGATGCCCGCAGCGTCTCCGGAGACGGGACGTACTGTCGCAGCGCCGAGACGGCGGCCAGGACGATGCGGCTCTTGCCGTCCGCGAGGTCGGCGAGCGTGGCGATGCGGGCGCTCCGCTCGCTCGGACTTTCGATGGCGCCGGTCGATTCGTCGCGCGCGCGCAGCAGCGTGGCGATGCGGCCGTCTTCGTCGTCGAGATAGTAGAGCAGGTCGGCGTAGGCGCGTTCGGCCGCGTCGGGCGTCTGCATGGCGACGAGGATCTGTCCGCCGCGGGCGCGGTAGAGCGCGGCCAGGATCGCCGGACGCGCGGCCGGGATCGTCTCGTGCACCGCGACGCCGCTGACCGAACGTTCCCAATGGTCCAGCGCGGCGCGCAGGGGCGTGCCGGTGCGGGTCAGCGATGCGAGCGTGAAGTCGGCCATAGCAATGCGAGCGGAGCGAACGCGAGGAGCGAGAGGACCATATCGGTGAGACGGTCCGGCGTCCCTACCGCGTCGGGGACGTAGCGGAGAAAGGTGGTGAGCGAGAGCGCGATCAGGACCGTCGCGATGCGGCTGCGCGGCGCGAGCGCCGCTATCGGAAGAAACCACAGCCCGTACCAGGGTTGCGGGTTGGGGATCGCGATCCACGCGCCGAGCGCCGCGAGCGGCCATCCTTCGACCTCGCCGCGCGCGATGCGGTAGGCGCCGAAGCCGAAAGCCGCGCACGCGGCCGCGATGCCGAGCGGCGGCCAGATCGCCTGCAGGCTGACGTGCGGCTGATAGGGCCCGTGCGCCCCCGGTGCGAGCATGCTCGCCGCATACGGCAGCACCGCGAGCCCGACCGCGACCGCGCCGGCCGCAGCGCCGGCGACCGCCGCGGTCAGCGCGCGCGACGGCGCGCGATAGGCGGCCAGCGACGCGACGACCGCGGCGGCTCCGACGAGTTTCACGCCGATCGAGAGCGTCGCGACGAACGCGCCGAGCGCCGGCCCGTAGCGCCGGGCCAGTGCGAACGCGGCGAGCGCCATTGCGACGACGATCGCGTCGTTGTGCCCTTCGATCGCGCTCCAGATCGCGACCGGATTCGCCCCGATCGCGACGGCCGACCAGACGCCCCGTTCGCGGCCGAGCCCGGCGAACGCGGCGTAGGCCAGCGGTATGCAGGCGAGCAGGGCGAGCGCCGAGAGGATCCGCAGCGCGTCGAGCTGCGCCGCGACGTTCGGGGCGAAGAGCGCGACCGCGACGCGCGCGATCGCGACGAAGAACGGTCCGTAGACGCAGGCGGGCAAGACGTGGCCCCACTGCCACTGCGCCGCGGCGAGCGTCGGGTCGCTCGCATCGGTCGATCGCACGTACGGATCCGCGCCGTGCGCCGCGAGATCGCCGTAGGCGGCATAGGCGTAGACGTCGCTCGAGAAGACGACGGGCGACGCGAACCCGATCGCGAGCGCGACGGCGACGACGAGCGCGACGGAACGCGGGCGGACGGCGTCGCCGCCGGCGCGCGCGAGCGCGCGCAGATACCACCACGCGCCGACGGCCAGGACGGCGCCCAGCGAGGCGAGGACGTAGGCGCCGTACGTGCTCCACGCGGTGACGACGACGAGCGGCTGCGCGAAGTCCGGTGCGAGCGCGCGGTCTACAAGCACGCGGCGCCGAGGGCGAGCACGAGCCACCACATCTCGCCGACCTTCGGGTAGAAGATGAGGTAGTCGAAGATCTGGTGCAAGGCCAGCGCGATCGAAGCGGCGAGCGCCCCGGCGACGAGCGGCGATGCGGCGGCGCGACGGACGAAGCTCGCGATCGACACCGAGACGAAGTAGACGGTAGCGGCGAAGAGCGGCAGGCCGCCCTCGACGAGCGCCTGCAAGTAGAGGCTGTTCGCGTGCGTCCGCACGCCGGTCAATCCGACTTGCGGCAGGTCGAGTTCGAAGTTCCCCGCACCGACGCCGAAGATCGGGTGGCGCTCCCAGAGCGCGAACGCCGCGTGCCAGAGTTCCGAGCGCGAACCGACGCCGCCGGAATAGCCCGTCGCGGCGAGCGCGCTGCCGGTCGAGATCCGCAGCAGGTTCGAAGCCGCCGTGTGCGCGGTCTCGGCCCAGATGCCGGCCACGCCGATGCCTGCGAGCGCCGCGATGCCGACGGGAGCGAGCATCGCGAGCGCGGCGCGACGGTAGACGACGGCGATCACCGCGACGGCGACTCCCGCGCCGATGATGCCGGAGCGCGAGAACGTGAGGACGAGCGCGAACGCGGCAACGCCGAGCGCGCAGACGATATCGAGGCGCGGACGCGCGCACGCGAACGCCCCGAGGAGCGCGATGCCGATCTCGAGATAGCCCGCGAGCTGGTTGGGGCCTTCGAGCGCGCCCGCGATGCGCGGGATGACGACGTTGTTGAACCACATGCCGGAGGGCGCGCCGCCGAACTCCTGTGCGATCGCGCCGATCGATACGGCGACGACCGTGAGCGCGATCGCGGCGCGCGCGTAGCCCTCGTCGGGATCGAGACGATAGCACGCGTACGCCGCCAGGAAGGCGAGGATGTATTCGACGAGTTTGAGGACCTCGCGCACGGCCGCCGCATGCGAACCGGCCTGCACGATCGAGATGGCGAGGGCGAGGAAGACGGCGGCCGCGCCGTAGAGCAGGCCGCGCGCGGGCCGGAACGCCAACGAGCCGATGCGGTCGCGATGCGCGGTCAGTCCGAGCAGAACGCCGAGCAGCGCCACCTTCGGCAAGGTGACGGTGGTGCCGAAAACGTCGCAGTAGAGCGCGAACGGCACCGTCGCGACGAGCGCGCAGAAGCCCAGAGCGGGGCGTCGCGCCGTCGACAACGCGACGACCGCGAGCGCGATCGCGAAGACGATGGCGTAGAGCGGGTCGAGCGGATGGGCGCGCACGATCTGGTCGACAACCGGCTGGAAGTGCACCGGGCGGGCTTCGCCGGGGTGGCCGCGAATCCCAGGCCGCCATGGACGACATGACGATGCGCCGCTGCATCGAGCGCAAGCGCTCGGGAGCCGAACTCGAGCCCGCCGTGTGGGAGGACGTCATCGGCGGATATGTCGCCGGAACCGTCGACGACGCGCAGATGGCGGCGATGGCGATGGCCTGCAATTGGCGCGGCCTCTCGGTGGAAGAGGCGGCCGCGATGACGCGCGCCATGGTCGCCAGCGGCGAAACGCTCTCCTATCCGGACGGCGTCACCGTCGTCGACAAGCATTCCAGCGGCGGTGTCTCCGACATCATCTCGATGGTCGCCGTCCCGATCGTCGCGGCGTGCGGCGTGCGGGTCGCGAAGCTCTCGGGCCGCGCCCTCGGGCACACCGGCGGCACGATCGACAAGCTCGAGACGATCCCCGGCTTCGATGTCGACCTCGCGATGGACGCCTTCGTGCGCCAGGTGGAGTCGGTCGGGTGCGCGATCGCCGCGCAGACCGACGCGTTCGTCCCCGCCGACAAGCGCCTCTACAAGTTACGCGATCGCACGGGAACGGTCCCCAACCTCGGCCTGATCGCCTCGTCGATCGTCTCCAAGAAGGTCGCCGGCGGCGCGCACGCGTTCGTCTTCGACGTGAAGTGCGGCGAGGCGGCGTTCATGACGAAGCCGCACGACGCCATCGAACTGGCGGAAGCGCTCGTCGGCATCTCGCAGCAGTTCGGCCGCCGCGCCCGCGCGATCGTCTCCGACATGAACGAACCGCTCGGCCGTTCGATCGGCACCGGCGTCGAAGTCGTCGAAGCGCGCGAGTTCCTCCGCGGCGAGGTGCAGATCCCACGCGTGAAATCGCTCTGCATCCAGATCGCCGACGCGATGCTGACGCTGGCCGGCGTCGAGAACGGCGCCGACGAAGCGACGCGCGCCCTGCACTCCGGCACCGCCTACGAGAAGTTCTGCGAACTCATCGAAGCGCAGCGCGGATCCGTCGCCGGCTTCGAAGCGATGCGGCGTTCGCCGCACGTGACCGTGCTGCGCGCTCCCGGAACCGGCTACGTCCAGGAGATCGACACCGTCGCCCTCGGCAACGCCGGACGCGCGCTCTCCGACGTCGACCCGATGGCCGGCCTCCGCGTCGCCGTCCACGAAGGTGAATCGGTCACGGCGGGCGACGCCCTCATAGAGATCTACGGCGCGAATCCGGAACTCGCGCCCGTCGAAGCCGCCTTCCGCGTCGGCGAAGCGCCCCCTAGAGCGCGCCCGCTCGTCTACGCTACCGTGTAGGTTCGTTGCGTCGACAACGCGACGTCCATCGCCCGGCAATCACTTCGACTCGCTCCCCGCGGAATTAAAACATCGCCGCGTGGTAGACAATTGAGCGAGACTTTATCTCCGACATCGCGCGCCTATGGTATTGCGTCGTTTCGGTTGATGGTTGGCGGTTTGGGGTGGGCGACGTTCCGGAGCGCGATTTCCGATTTTTTTCGCAATCGACAGGATGTCGAATTCCTTTGAACGTTGCGAAAAACGGTAAAGTAGCGACGCGCATGGATGCGCTAGTGCCGACGGAGCACAGGAGGTGCGGGAGTCGGCGAGTGGCCCGGGAGGGGCCACGACGAACGGTCGCGCGCAGGAATGTCGCCCACCCCCAAACCGTCAACCATCAACCGAAACGACCCCGCCCCTTATGACCGCTCGATGTCGGTGATGAAGTAGAGCGGCCGTCCTTTGACTTCGTCGTAGATGCGGCCGATGTATTCGCCGAGGATGCCGAGGCTGATGAGTTGGACGCCGCCTAGGAAGAGGACGGCGGTTATCGTGGATGCCCAGCCTCGTTCGAATTGGGGCGGGTTGATGTTGAGGATCTTCAGGGCGGCGATGGTGATGGCGAGGATCAGCGCTACTGCGCTCGCTCCGAAGCCGACGTAGGATGCGAAGCGGAGCGGGACGTCGGAGAAGCTCGTGATGCCGTCGATGGCGAAGCTCACCATCTTGGTGAAGGGGTACTTCGTCTCGCCCGATCTGCGTTCGTCGCGATCGTAGTCGATGCCGGTCTGTTTGAAGCCGACCCAACTGACCAGTCCCCGGAGGAAGCGGTGGCGCTCGGGGGAGCGCTTGAGCGCTTCGACGACGCGTCGGCTCATCAGGCGGAAGTCGCCGGTGTCGACCGGGATCGAGACGCGCGTCAGACGGCGGATGGTACGGTAGAAGATGCGGGCGGTGAGGAGTTTGAAGGCGCTCTCGCCCTTTCGCGTGCGGCGGACGGCGTAGACGACGTCGTAACCTTCGCGCCATTTGGCCAGGAACGCGGCGATCAGTTCGGGCGGATCCTGGAGGTCGCCGTCCATCAGGACGACGGCGCTTCCGCGGGCGGTCTCGATGCCGGCGGTGGCGGCGATCTGGTGGCCGAAATTGCGCGAGAGCTCGACCAGCACGATGTTCGGGCGGCGGGTCATCTCGTCGCGGATGGCGGCGGCCGTTCCGTCGCTGCTGCCGTCGTTGACCAGCACGATCTCGTAGGACGGGACGTCGGGCAGGGTCGCGACGATCGCGCAGATGCGCGCGAGGAGCGCGGCGACGTTGCCTTCTTCGTTGTAGAGCGGTACGACGACGCTGAGAAGCGGGTCGTCCGTCGCCTGGTTCGCACTCATGCAGCGCTCAGGATTCGTCGCATGGAACCGCGGCGCCTAGAACGAACGTTGCCGCGCCATGAAACCGATGTTCGCCGCCGCCGCCTGCGCCCTGATCCTCTGCGGTTGCGCGCGTTCCGCCGATGCCGCGTCTTCGCCCTCGCCGGGCGCGGCCATGCATCGCGTCGCGTCTGCGGCCGCGTCCGCCGGGCCGGTCGCCGCTCCCGCCGTCGAAGCGACGTCGGGCGCCGCGGTCGCGATCGCGAGCGCGCCGCCGACCGCCTCGCCCACGGCGAACGCTACGGCGACGCCGACCGCGGCGCCGACCCCCGGATCCGCTTCGGGCGAGACCACCCGGTCGTCGGGAGCGGCGCGCGATCCGCTCGTCGTGCGCGGACCGGACGAACCGCCGCAGATCCTCTCGTTCGCGATCAGCGCGAACGTGGTGCATCCCGGCGACGTGCTCTCCGGCGTCGTGACCGCGAGTTCGAACGTCGCGAGCGTAGAAGTGCGCGTCGCCGGCTATTCGTACGTGATGCAGAAGGTCGCGCCCGGCCAGTTCCGCCTGAGCGCCACCATCCCGAGCGTCCCGAAGATGTTCCGTCGCACCTATCCGCTGGTCGCTATCGCGCGCAACACGCGCGGCGACGCGACGCAGCGGGAGACGCAGATCACCATCCGCTAGGGATGGATCGTCGGGATCCCTGAGGGCAGGTTCGGCCACGGCGCCGGATTGTGGGGCGTCGGGATCGCCTGCGGCTGCGGCTGTCCGCCGCCGACGTTCGTGTCGGCCCACTGATAGACCGTATCGTTGACGGTGCGCACGTCGGCGTCCGTGACGACCTCGGCGCGCGGCGTGCGTTCCAGACCCGATTCGCCGCGCTCTTGCGTGTCGAGCGAACCGCGCGTGTAGAGATACTTGAAGACCGTGCCCGAGTTGAAGCGACGCGTCACCGAGAAGTGCAGCGCGTCGATGCGATCGAGACGGATGGCCTGCGGATTCCACGCGCTCTGATCGGTGGTGATGTAGATCGCGGCGGTGAGCGGCGTCGTCGGCGGCACCAGCACCTTGAACGTGACCAGGACGGGCTTGCCGCTGAACGTCCCCGTCGGGCCGGCCCCGGTCGTCGCGACCGGCGCGAGTTCGGGATTGGTCGTGACCGGCGAGAGCGCGACCGCGAAGCGGTGCACCGACGCCAGATCCCCTTCGGGCAGGAGCGCGGTCTTCGAAAGTTCGAGTTCGGTGACGTTTCCGGCGGCGTCGAACGTCGCGCGGGCCCAATCGCGCGGCTTGGGCGCCTTTGTCGAGACGGTGCCGGTCGCGAAGTCGAGGATCGGCGCGTTCGGCGCCATGCGGAAGCCGTCGCCGGTGGTGAAGAACACGTAGCCTTTCTCGAAGTCGAGCAGCTGCGCGGTGACGCGGACCTGCGCGTCGGCGGCGATCGCGACGACGAGCACGAGGATCGCCGACAGGATGCGGAGCGGTCGTTTCATCACTGCGATACCTGAATCACGAAGGACGGGCTCCAGCGCAGGTTCCCGTAGTTGAAATAGTACGTACGCGAGACGTCGAGGTAGTAGTGGTGCAGGACGCGCACGCGCACCTCGCCGGTGACGTCGTACGGCGGCTGGCCGAGATAGTAGTTGCTGACGAACTGTCCGAGCACGTCGTACGGCGGCGGCGAGAACAGGCCGGGGACCGGGATCGGGAAGTCGACGTGTTTGCGAGCGAGCACGTTGAACGCGAAGTCGGGATTGGGCGTGAACGACGCGCCGAGCGAGTACGTGCGGAACGTCGACGAGCCGGCGAACGCGGAGAAGCTCGCGAAGTTCGGATCGACATACGGGACGTTGGGCGGATAGACCAGCGCGCGATCGGCCGCGCTGTTGTAGCGGTCGTTCGTCTGGCGGATCTCGTAGGACGCGTATGCGGCCAGCGCCGTGTTGAAGACGCGGCTGACGCTGGCGATGCCGTCGATCTGGTCGATGTGGTGCGGCACCGAATACCACTGACGCTGCGCGTCGAGCGAGGCGTTGAGGTAGTAGACCTTCCTGGGGTTGTCGTTCGGATTGAGCTTGATCGAAGGCGCGTAGACGGTACCGCCCACGTACTTCGTGTAGATCGAGGTGTAGACGGTCTGATGGCCCTGCGGGCCGAGGAGCTGCAGTCCGCCGAGGTCGCAGCGCAGGGTCGCCGGATCGTCGTGCGCGCACGGATTGTGCAGGTAGCCGATGCCGGCGCGAAGGCGCGCCTTGAGCGGTGCGGTCGCGCGCTTCGGGAAATCGATGCTGCTGAAGTCGAGGCTCCACTGCTGCGGATGGCTCGCGGAGAGCGGCTGACCGACCGTCGAGGACCCGCTGCCGCACGCCTGATAGACGGGATCCCGGCCGGGGATCGTCCGTACCGGCGTGATGCCGAGCAAGCAGTAGTTCACGGTCGAATACGTCAGCGACGAGGAGAACGTATCGAAGGCCTGCGTCAGACGGACGCTGCTGACGTGCTGGGCCTGTTCGGGCAATTTGAACCCGCTCTGGACCGTATGCAGGTCGGTGAACGTGTGCAGTTCCGTCCTATCGCCGAACCGGTAGTCGGTGACGAGGTTGAAGAACTTCGACGAGCGCGTGAGCGGATTGATGGAGAAGACCGCATACGCCTTCTTCGAGGCCAGGTGCTGCTCGAAGGCGACGAAGCCGTGATTGATCTGATCGTAGCGCAGGTGGATCGCCGATATGCTGTTGCGATTGCCGGCGAACTGCCACGTGCCGTCCCAGTTCGCGCCCGAGAGCGAGTTCTGCGCCAGGTTCGGGTCGGCCGAATAGGTGATGTAGTACGTCGGAAGCGGCAAGGACTTTGCGCGGCCGAGCGTCGTGGTCACGTTCTGGAAGCGCACGTAATCGCGCTCGCCGACGACGGCGCTCTTGGCATAGAGGTACGGCAGGTTGTGCGAGAGATCGGGGAAGGCGAACGTGTCGCCCGGCATCTCGCGACCCTTGATGGGCGTCGCGTAGTCGCCGTCCTCGAACGTCCAGCGGTCCGGTTCGCTCGTCACCGGGACGAAATAGACGCGGTTGAAGTCGAGGAAGTCGGCGAGCGCCGCGCCTTCCTGCGTGCCGGTCGGCGATTGCACCTTCACGTCGCCCGCGATCATGAAGCGGTTGTTCTTCAGATCCCAGGTCAGCGTGGAGCCGGTGATGGTGAGTCCGTCACCGGACGTGACGCGCACGTTCCCGTCCGCCTCGACGAGAAAGCGATCGTAATAGAACGCGATCGAGTCGGCGGAGAGGTGCATGGTGCGGTGTTGCGGCGCGGCCGGCACGGCTAGCGCCGGAGCGGCGGTCGCGAACAGTTGTAGCAGCGCGAGGGCCGTCGATAATAGTCGCAGCGATTTCATCGGATAGGCACTGCTCGTTCCCGCCCGACGCGATTGGTCCTACGAACCGCGGAAGGCCCGGACCTGAGAAGACAGAATCGCGGACGGGATATGACGCGCGTAGTGACCATCGTCCTCGACTCCGGCGGCGTGGGAGCGCTCCCCGACTTCGGCGACTTCGGCGACGCTTCGGGCGCCAACACGATCGGGAACGTGGCCCGCCGCAACGGCGGCCTGCATCTCCCCAATTTCGGGCGTCTGGGCTTGGGTAATTTGACCCCCATCGAGGGCGTCCCCGCGGTGGCCGAACCGCGCGCCCGGGTCGCTCGCTTGCGCGAGCGCAGCCGGGGCAAGGACACCATCACCGGGCACTGGGAGATGGCCGGTATCGTCACCGAGGTCCCGTTCCCGACCTACCCCGACGGCTTTCCGCCCGAGGTGGTCGATGCGTTCGCCGCGATCGCCGGCAAGGCGCCGCTCGGGAACGTCCCCGCCTCCGGCACCGAGATCATCGCGGAGCTCGGCGAGGAGCACGTCAAGACCGGCCGTCCCATCCTCTATACATCCGCCGATTCGGTCTTCCAGGTCGCGTGCCACGAGGCGGTCGTGCCGCTGCCGACGCTCTACGACTGGTGCGAGCGCGCCCGCGCGATGCTGGTCGCCCCGCACGACGTCAATCGCGTCATCGCCCGGCCCTTCACCGGCGAGCCCGGTCACTTCGCCCGTACCGCCAACCGTCGCGACTACGCCATCGAACCGCCGCCCAGCATCCTCGACAGCCTCGCGGGCCGAGGTGTAGAAGTCCACGCGGTTGGGAAGATCTGCGATATCTATTGCGGTCATGGTATCGCCTCGTCCGTGCGGGTCGTCGACAATCGCGATGCCATGGAGAAGGCGTTCGATCTGCTGGACCGCGTGGAGCGAGGCTTCGTGTTCGTGAACCTCAACGACTTCGATTCGAAGTACGGGCACCGCCGCAACGTGCGCGGCTACGGCAACGCGCTCGAAGAACTCGACGCGCTGCTTCCGCGGCTCGAGGCGTCCCTGCGTCCCGGCGACGAGGTGATCTTCACCGCCGACCACGGCTGCGATCCGACCGCGCCCGGCAGCGATCACACGCGCGAGTTCGTCCCGTTCGTCCATCTGAGCGATCGTCCCGGCGCGGAGCTGGGCATCATCGAAGGCATGGACCGCGTCGGCACGACCGTCGCGGCCGCGTTCGAAGGATAGCGATGCTGGCGTCGCGTCCGGTCGATACGGTTCCGGCGACGCGCGTCGTCCCGGCGTCGTGGTGGTCGATCAAACGCGCGCTCGACATCGTCGTCGGGGGCGGGCTGGCGCTCGCGACCCTGCCGATCGTCGCGCTCGCCGCGCTCGCCGTCGCCGTCGTCTCGCCGGGCAATCCGTTCTACCTCCAGGATCGCGTCGGCAAGGGCGGGCGCACGTTCCGGATGATCAAATTGCGGACGATGGTCGTCGGCGCGCACGAGATGCGAGCGGAACTCGCGCATCTCAACGAGGTCGACGGACCCGTCTTCAAGATCCGCAACGATCCGCGCCTGCACGCGCTCGGCTCGCTGCTGCGCCGCACCAGCGTCGACGAACTCCCGAACTTCATCAACGTCGTGCTCGGCGACATCGCGCTCGTCGGTCCGCGGCCGGCGCTGCCTTCGGAGGTCGAGCATTACGACGCGTTCGCGCGGCATCGCCTCACCGTTCCGCAGGGCGTCACCTGCCTGTGGCAGGTCAACGGACGCTCGCAGCTCTCGTTCGAGGACTGGATGGAACTGGACGCGCGATACGCCGCGACGTGGACGCCGCTCGGCGATCTGGGCATCGTCTTGCGGACGATCCCGGCCGTGCTGCGCAGGGACGGCGCGCATTAAACCCCACCTCCGCGCCGTCCCGAGAGAACCCGACGCGCCGGCCGCGATGGCCGGCTCCACGCTCTTCATCATCGCGGCCACGCTGGGCTCGACGATCCTCGGCTTCGGTCGCGAAGTGATCAACGCGCGCATCTACGGCACGCAGTATCAGATGGACGCGTTCCTCGCCGCCGCGACGATCCCGACGATCCTCTTCGGCGTCTTCAACGGCGCGCTCGTGAGCGCGCTCGTCCCGACGTTCGCCGGCTACCTCGCGCACGACGACGAAGACGGCGCGTGGCGCCTGGGCAACACCATCGTCAACCTGCTGGCGATCGTCCTCGTGCTCTGCGCGATCGGCGGCTGGTTCCTCGCGCCGTACTACGTGCCGGTGGTCGCGCGCGGGTTCGGCGCCGAGCAGATGCAGATGACGATCGCCATGACCCGGATCCTGATGCCGAGCGTCATCGCCGTCAGTCTGAGCGGCGTCGTCTCGGCGATGCTCAACGCCTACCGCCGCTTCCGCGCGACGGCGCTGACCGGCATCGCCGTCAACGTCGTCACCATCGGAACGGTGCTCTGGCTCAACGGGCGCGACGGCATCTACGCGCTGGCCTACGGGACCGCCGCCGGACTGGTCGCGCAGTTGATCGTGCAATTGCCGGCGTTCCTCGCGATCCGCCGGTACCGGCTCCAGGTCGATCTCGCGCATCCCGGTCTCAAGCACATGTGGCTGCTGCTCGGGCCGATCGTCGTCGGATCGGCCGCGGGACAGGTCGCGCTGTTCTTCGACCGGTTCTTCGCCTCGACGCTCACGCCGGGATACATCTCGGGCATGAACTACGCCGTCAAACTGACGAATCTGCCGCAGGCCGTCTTCGCCGCCGCCATCGCCACCGTGATCTTCCCGCTGATCGCCGCGCAGTTCGCGCGCGAGAACCGCGCCGGCGTGGGACGAAGCGTGACGGTGGGATTGCGCCTCGTCAACTTCATCACCATCCCGTCGACGGTCGCGCTCATCGTGCTCGCGCGTCCCATCGTGCAGACGCTCTTCGAACGCGGGAGCTTCCGCTCGACGGCGACGGATCTGTGCGCGGGCCTGCTCCCGTACGCCGCGGTCGGCCTGGTCGCGCTCGCCTCCAACGTCGTGCTGACGCGCTGCGCGTTCGCGTGCCGCGAAATGGCGTGGACGGTCGGCATCTCCGTCTTCGCCGTCGTCGTGAACGTACTGCTCTCGCTCGTCTGGCTGCCGACGCTCGAAGCGCGCGGGCTGCTGCTGGCCAATGCCGTCAGCCAAGCCCTGCAGGCCGCGCTGCTCTTCGCGCTCGTCTGGCGTCTGGTCGGCGGTCTCGAATGGCGTCCGCTGGCGATCTCGACCGTCAAGATCCTGGCCGCCTCCGCCGTGATGTTCGCCGCCCTCCATTGGATCGACGCGCTCAACGCGCATCCCGAAGCGACCCTGCTCTCGCGCGGATGGTTCCTCTTCGGCCAGCTCGCGATCGCAGCGCTGACGTTCCTGGCTGCGTCCTACGCGCTGCGCGTCGAAGAACTTCCGATGGCCTGGCACACCATCCGTGCGAAGTTCGAACGGAACCTGATCAGTCCGCCGGAAACGCGCGACGCGCCGATTGCGTAGTCACGACGCGCGCGCGTCCGTCGCGCTCGCGGCCGGCGCGGCGATCGTCGCGGCGCTGGTCCTCCGTCCGCTGCTGCTGCTGCCCGGTCTGCCCGGACTGCACTACGATTGGAGCTGGCCGCCGGACGCCGGTGCGGCGTGGGGCACGTTCGTCGACTACACGCGGCCGTACGTGCTCGACAACTTCGGCCATTGGAACTTCTATGCGGGCGGAGCGCCGGCGGCGCTCGTCGACGCGATCGCCGTCCAGACGTTCGGCGCGGTGCTCGGCCTCAAGGCCGTCTGCTTCGCGCTCGTCGCCGGTGCGGCGGCGGGCGCCTACGCGCTCGCGCGCCGGCTCGGCGCCGCCGCGCTCGTCGCGTGCGCGTGCGCCATCGCCTTCGCCGCATCGCCGGTCGTCGCGCACGAGGCGATCTCCGGGCACGTCGCCTATCTCTTCGGCTACGCGATGCTCCCGTTCGTCGCGATCGGCGGCCTGCGCTTGGGAAGCGGCGAGTCGTGGGTGCGCGCGTCCTCCTGGCTCTTCGCCGCGATCCCGCTCGGCGTCGCGCAGCCGCAGTTCGCGGTCTTCTATGCGGCGGTGCTCTTCGCGCTCGTGCCGTTCGCGCTGCCCGGATCGCGGGCCCGCACCGCGATCGCCGCGGCGCTCGCGCTCGCGGCTTCGCCGCTGGAACTGACGCTCGCGCTCTTCGCGCATCCGCTCGCGGCCCTGCGCACCGATCTCACCAACGCGCATTGGCTCGCGGCGAACTCGACCGCCCTCTGGATCGCGCTGCTCGGCGCGACCGGGATCGCGCTGTGGGCGTTCGCGATTTGGAACGTCGCGCGCGACCGCCGGGCGATCGCGACGTTCGCGCTCGCGCTCGTCGCGACGCTGCTCTGCGCGGGAGCGAACGGACCGCTCTGGCCCGCGATGAGCGCGGCCGTCGGCGTCGTACCGCAGCTCGCGTTCTTCCGCGAACTCTATCACTTCGCCGGGCTCGCGGTCTTCGGCGTCGTGGCGATGCTCGCGCTGACGCGGGGACGCGTCGCCGGCGCGCTCGCGCTGGCAGCGGCCCTGCTCTTCGCCGCGCCGCAGGCGGGGGGCGCATCGTGGCCGGCGATGACGGCGTACGATCCCGCGCCGATGGCGACGCTGGCCGCCGCGGTGGCCGCCGATCCCGGGCGCGGCCGCGTGCTCTATTGGCCGCTGCTGCAGCCGCTCGGTCCGAGCCTCGATCGGAGCGGCGCCGATCCCGACGCGTTCCGGATCGGCACGCATCCCGCGCTCTACGCCTTCTCGGTCGCGCAGCCGCTCTCGCAATTGGCGACGCTGATCTGCGATCCGTCGACCGACGCGCGCGCGCTGCTCCGGAGCGCGGGCGTCTCCTACGTGGTCTGGCGTCCGCAGTGGCGCTCGCAGTTCGCCGCGGCGTCGGAGCCGGCGTTGCGCCCGCTGCTGCGCCTGCGCCCGCCGTGCCGCGCCGAGAAGGTGCTCGCGCGACTGCGCGTGGTCGCGCGCGCGGGCGATCACCGCCTGCTGGCGGTCGATGCGGCGCCGCAACTCGACGACCGCACCCTGCCGTTCGGTCGCGTCGCGCTGGATGCGGACGTCGCGTTCGCGCCCGACGCGATCACGCCCGACCCGCGCGAAGGCTGGACCGACGGCACGCGCTGGCAATGGTGGGGCGGCGGGATCTTCATGGGGCCCGTCGACCCGGGCGTCTTCGCGCTCGGCGGCGTACCGTTCGCGTTGCCTGCGCACGGCCCGCGCGCGTTCTTGGTGCTCGCGGCGCCCGCAGGCGCGCGATTCGAAGGCGCCGGTCCGTCCGTCGCGATCGCGCCGACCCGCGGATACGTCGTCGTCGACGTGCCGCCGTCGGCCGCGACGGTCCGCAGTTCCGGTGCGATGATGCTCGCCGGCTTGACGACGCGCTCCGCGCGCCCGGCCGATCCGCATGCGCTCGCGTCCGCGCCGGTCGACGGTACCGCCGTCGCCGTCGGCACGGCGCTGCAGTACGCCGTCTGGGCGCTCTTCTTGGCGATGCCGCTGTGGGCGCTGCTAGGGACCGGGCGTCTCTCGGGCCAAGAGGGTCAGTCCCGTGGATCGAACCGATAGCGCGGCGCGCGACGTGCGCCTCGATTGCCGCAAGTATTGCGGGAGCATGCCGTGCGCGCCGCACAAGGCGGACGGCCGGACCTGCGTCGATTGCGATGTCTACGACCCGATGCGCGAGCGCCTGCTGATCGTCAAGCTCGGCGCGATGGGCGACGTCCTGCGCACGACCGCCCTGCTGCCCGACATCCTCCGCGCGCACGACGCCCCGCACGTCACCTGGCTCGTCGACGCGCGCTCGGTGCCGCTCCTGCGCTCCAATCCCGCGATCGACGCGGTGGTCGCGACCGAAGATGCGGATCTTCTCGCCGGCCGGACCTTCGACTGCGTCTACGCGCTGGATAGCGATCCGGCGGGCCTGGCGCGCGCCGATGCGGTTGCGGCCCGCGCGCGCCGCGGATTCGTCTCGGGCCCGTTCGGCACGTGCGTCGGCGTGGCCGAGGGCGGCGATCGCACGCTCTACGACATCGGCCTGTGGGACGATCTGAAGAAGGCCAACCGGCGGTCGTATCTGGAGTTGCTCGGCGCGGCGGCGGGCCTGACGTATTCGGGCGCGCGGCCGTACGTCGCGCGCGACGACGTCGCCGACGCGTACGCGCGCTCGGCGATCGCCGGTCTGCCGCGCCCGATCGTCGGCATCAACGTCGACGCGAGCGAACGGTGGGAACGCAAGCGCTGGAACCGCGAGTACGTCGAACGTCTCGTCGGCGATCTGGTGCGCGACGGATGCGGCGCGCTGCTCTTCGGCGGCCCGACGACGGAGGATGCGAACCGGTCGCTGGCCGCGCGCCATCCGGGCGCGGTCGTGGCCTACGAATCGACGGGCGATCCCGTCCGATTGGCGGCCGGCATCGCGTCGTGCGCGGCCCTGCTGACCGGCGACACGCTCGCGATGCACGTCGGCTGGGGACTCGGCATCCCGGTCGTCGCGCTCTTCGGACCGACGTCGCTTGCGGAGATCGACCTCGCCGCCGGCGATAAGAAACTCGCGGCGACCGGCCTGACCTGCCTCGGTTGCTATCTGCGGACGTGCGACGTCGATCCCCACTGCATGGATCTGCTCGCGCCGCAGGCGGTCTACCAGGCGATCCGTGACGTCATCGCGCGCTGACGTCGCCATCGTCTGCGTCGCCCCGCTTCGGGATCGCGCGACGTGCGGCGGCAACTATTCGATCGTGCTCGCGGAGGCGCTCGCCGCGAGCGGCGCGCGCGCCGAACTCTGGTGCGACATCACCGGCTACGAACGTGCGCCGGCGGCCATCCCGCTCGTGCCCGTCTGGCGGCCCGGCCTGCGCGGGTGGTTCGACGTCGCGCGCGCCTACGCGGGCCGCCGGCCGTCGATCGTGCATCTCCAGCACTACGCGTTCCTCTTCGGTCGCGGCGCGGTCGGCGAGATCGCGACGATCGGCCTGCTGGCGACGCTCGCGCTGATGCGCGCGCGGATCGTCGTCACCTTGCACGACGTGCCGGGACCGGAGATGATCACGGCGGACTACGTGCGCACCAACCACTACGGCTATCCCGCGCCGATGATCCGCGCCGGCATCCGCGCGCTCTTCGGCGCGATCGGCACGTGCGCGCGCGCGGTCATCGTACACGAAGACCGGCTCGCCGATCGCGCGCGACGGTTCGGCGTGACCGGCTCGAAACTGCGCGTTATCCCGCATATGGGCGTGCCGGCGCGCCCGCTCGATCGCGCCGACGCCCTGCGCGAGATCGGCTTCGCGGGCGACGAACCGCTCGTGCTGTTCTTCGGATTCGCCAATCCCTACAAGGGCATCGAGAACCTCATCGCCGCGTTCGCGATCCTGGCGCGCCGCGGGTCGCGCGTGCGGCTCGCGCTGGGCGCCGGCGAGCGGCCCAAGGCTCCCGAGGCGCCGGAATACCGGGCGTATTACGCCGACCTGCGGCGCGCCGCCGAAGCCGCCGGCAACGTGACGTTCGTCGGATACATCCCCGGCGAACGCCTCGACGCCTACATCCGCGCGAGCGATCTCGGCATCATCCCGTACGTGCACTCGCACGGCGCGAGCGGGCCGCTGCATCACTTCCTCGCGCACGAACATCCCGTCATCGTCTCGACGCAGGTCGCCGAGTTCGCGACGGAACTCGCGGACGTGGCGTTCGACACCGCGCCGACGTCGATCGCCGACGCGATCGAGGCGTACTTCGCCGGCGAGACGTCCGAACGCGTCGGCCTCGCCTGCACCCGCATGCTCGAGACGCTCTCGGCCGGCAAGTTCGTCGCGCTGACCGAAGCGGTCTATGCGGAGGCGCGCGCGCGGTGAAGGTGGGACTCGTCGTCCCCGAATATCCGCCCGACACCATCGGCGGCGGCGGCGTGGTCTTCGAAGCGCTCGCGCGCGGTCTCCACGCCGCCGGCCACGACGTACGCGTGCTGACGTCGGCGACGGCCGGCGGACCGCCCGGCGGGGAGGCGCCGTTCCCGCTGCTGCGCGTGCGTCAGTGGCGCCACTTCACGCCGCAGTACCGCACGTACATGCCGCCGGCGCCGTTCGCGCTCGCTCCCGCGCGCGCGTTCCTGCGCGGATGCGACGTCGTGCATCTGCACGGGTACGGCATGGCCTTCATCGATCTCGCCGCGCTCCGGGCCGATCGTCGCCGCACCGTCTTCACGAGCCACGGCCTTCCGTATACCGCGCGCCGTTCGCGCGGAGCGCTGGGGCTCGCGTATCGCGCCTACGATCGCGTCTTCGGCAGGCGCGTGCTGGAGAGCCGCATCGTGACCGCCGTCTCGACGCACGCCGCCGCGGAGATCGCGGACATCGCGCCGTACGGCGTGCGCGTCATCCCGAACGGACTGTCGATGCCGGCGCCCTCGATCGCCTGCGCGCCCGAGGTCGAACGCGAGATCGCCAAAGGCCCGTACCTGCTGACCGTCGGCCGCATCGAAGCGCTCAAGGGTTACCGAGACGCGATCGCGGCGCTGGCCGAGGTGGCGCGGCGCGGCGCGCCCCTGCGGCTGATCCTGGCCGGCGAGGAGAGCGGCGCGGGGCCGGCCCTGCGCGATCTCGCGCGGCGATCCGGCATCGAGGATCGCACGTCGTTCGTCGGACGGCTGGAACGGGCCGACGTCGCGCGCCTCTACGCGGGAGCGACGGCGACGCTGGTGACCTCGCGGACCGAATCGTTCTCGCTGGTCGGCCTGGAGGCGATGAGCGCCGGCTGCCCCGCGATCCTGGCCGACGTCGGCGGCATCGCCGACTACGCGCGCGACCGCGAGAACGCGCTGATGGTCGCGCCGGGAGATCCCGCGGGCATCGCCGCCGCGATCGCAGAACTGCTGGAACGACCGGCCCTCGCCGCGCACGTTGCGGCGGGGGGCCGAGCGACGGCGGCGCGGTATTCCTGGGACGCGATCGTCGAGCGATACGTAGCGGTCTACCGGGAATGCCGTGAAGGGTCGTCGTGAACGTCAAGTATCGTCGCGCGCTATCGTGTCTCGTCGTCGCCATCGTCGTCTTCCTGATCTTCAGGAGATATTACGGCACGACGCTGCTCTTCGAAGATGCGAACCTGCAGTGGGACGCGTCGCTCGTGCCGTCGGCGCTCCTCCAACTACTGCATTCGTGGGCGCCTTCGATCGGCGCGGGCCGCCCCTCGATCATCATCAACGAGACGACGGCGCCGCTGACCATCATGCAGGCGGCGCTGGCGCCGTTCGGCAACGCGCTCTCGACGCTGCTCTTCTATCCGCTGCTGCTCTGCCTCTCGTATGCCGGAGCGTGGGTCGCCGCGCGCAAGATCGCGCGCGGGCCGCTTGCCGCCCACATCGTGGCCGCCTTCGTCGTCGGCAATCCGTGGATCTGGGATCGCATCCTCCTCGGCCACATCGCTATCGTAGCCGCGGTCTCCGTCGCGTCCTGGGTCGTCGCGGCGCTCGCGTGGCGCGTCGAACTCGGGCGCGCCTTCGCGCCGGTGCTGGTGGGGCTCTGCGGTCTCCTGCTCGCATGCGACGCGCGCATCTCGTACTTCGTCTTCGTCGGGCTCTTCATACTCGCCGGATACTGGGCGTTCGCCTACGCGCGCGAGCGTTCGGCGCGGCGGCTCCGCCACGCCGTCATCGCGGCGATCGCCCCGTTCGCGGCGTTCGCGCTCAACGCGTGGTGGTCGTTCGCGTTCTTCCTCATCCCGGGCGCGAACCCGGTGCGCGAGCACTATCCGGCGCTCGACGAGATCCTCTCGTTCAGCCAGTTCTCCGACGTCGCGCACAACCTCGTGTTCTCGGGGACGTTCCTGCACTTCTCGTGGGATCGGGCCGCGTCCGGAGGTGCGCTCCCGTTCGCGCTCTGGTATCTCGGGGTATTCGGCGTCGTCGTCGCCGCGCTGCTCGCGCGCCCGCGCTCGGCGTTCCTGGCCTGGACGCTGCGGATCGGCGTCCTCGCCTCGTTCCTCTTGAGCTTCGGCACCTCGCTGCTGCCGACGGGCTGGATCTACTGGCTCTACGCGCACGTCCCGTTCGCCATGTTCTTCCGCGACCCGAACAAGTTCGGCTACGTCGGCGTGACGTGCTGCGCGCTGCTGCTCTGCGCGGGGCTGCGCGTCTGGAGGCGCTCCGCCCAGGTCGTCGTCGCGATCGCCGTGGCCGCCGCAGTCCTGCCGGTGATGACGGGCGATCTGCAGACCTCTATCGGCGCCGGCCTGCAGGCGTTCCCCGAACACGACGACTACGTGAACGTCCTGCGCTTCGTGCGCTCCCAGCCCGGATTCCCGGACTTTCGTCTGGGGATGATCCCGCCGTGGACGATCGAGACGATCATCGACGGTTCGCATCCGGTCGTCGAACCGTTCGTCTTCCAATATCAGATCGCGACCATGGATGCGAAGGCCGCGACGATCGCCAGCGACGCGAACCTGGAAGCGTGGCGCGTCTATCAGGACGTCTACGACGGGACCGACGCGCACGCGGGCGACGATCTCGCGCGCTTGGGCATCGGCTATATGCTCTGGGACGAGAACGCCGTGCTCTCGCCCGGCGCGCAGTTCTCGGCGTTCGGCAATCGGGCGCCGCAAGTGGTGCGCGCGGCCGTCGCGTCGCTGCATTTCCCGGAGGTCTACCGCTCGGGTCCCCTGCACGTGTACCGGAATCCGGCGGCGATCCGGCTGTTGCGGACCGTCGGCGGCCCGGCGATCGCGGGCCCGGTGGCGCAGTCCCTACGCGCCGCGCTCCCCGCCGGTACGATCGGCGACGCGCTCGAGACGGAAGACGCCGGCCCGCTTCCGCTGCCCTATGCCGGGATCGGTGCGGACGCCGACGATGCATGCCGCGCGCAGCTGCCGCGTTCGGCGCTCTCGATGGCCTACGACCGCGCGAGCGATCATTCGGATTGGACGACCTACTGGGTCGATAGCGATTATCCGCAGCAGTTCGCCGGCGACGCCGAGGCGTTCGCGGAACTGGGCCGCTATCCGCTGCCGTATGCGGTGACCGCATCGAACGCGGCGATCGACTTCCCCATCGACGTCGGTCCGCGCGGCGTCGTCGCCGTCGACGGCGCGGTCCTCCGCACGCCGGCGATCGTCGAGTACGCGATCGACGGCGGTCCGCATCGGACCGTCGACTTCGATACGCGCATGCGCTGGGTCGCGCTCGCGCCGGTCGCGCGGGGTCCGCACCGGCTGACGATCTTCGGCAGCCGCGTGGGCACCGTTCTGCGCGCGGTCACCGCCGCGCCGCTCCCCGCCTGCGCCGCGCCGTATTACCGGCTGGCGACGTCGACCGACGCATCGAAGCGTGGCGGCTGGATCCTCCCGTCGTCGCTCTCGATGGTGACCGTGCGCGACCGCGGCGCGCGCTTCGCATTCGCGGCGGAGAACGGCAACGGCACGACGGCATCGGTGCTCGACGGTCCGCGTGCCGACGCGATCACCGTCGACGGCCGTCCCGTACCCGACGGCGTTCCCCTGCCGATGCTGATCGGAAGGCACGCCGCGTGGCTCTTCGCGCGCGGCGCGCCCATGGCCGCGACGCCCTGGGAACATTGGCTCGCCGGCGCCGATACGGGAGCGCCGAAGGTGGCGACGTTCGCGTTCGGCGATCGCTACGACGACGACGAAGCGGCGGCGACGTTCCACGGCGTTCCCGTCAACAGCACGGTCGTCTTGAGCCTTCCGTACGCGGGCGATCCGCGCGGAGCCGAAGTCCGCATCACGCAAGGCGGAACGGTCACCTCGCGCTATCCGCTCGCGAACGCGAAACGGCCGATCGCCGTGACCGCCTACAACGACACGATCGTCGTCCACGTCCGCCGCGCGCGGCGCGGCGGCGCGCTGCGCCTGCTGCCGCCCGATGCGTCGGCCGGCGTCGTGCTCGACGCGAGCACGATCGACATCGCCTCGTCGGCGGTTCCGCTGCGCGCGGGGGCGCGCTTCCGGCCGGCATCGCTGCCCGAGTCCGCGGCGGCGCCGCTGGTCTTCGCCGACGACGATCGCTCGATCGTCCCGTCCGGACGGGGGCAAGCGCCTCTGCCCGCTCGCGGCGCCGGTTTCGCGCTGACGTATCGCGATCTGCGCGCCGGTCATCCCGCGAAATGCACGCTGGTGGTGACGTTCGAGACCGAACTCGGCGCCGTGACGAAAGCCGTCGCCGACGTCGCGGTCGGTGCGGATCCGCGTTCGGGCGCGATCGACGTGCCGCTCTGGCGCTTGACGACGGCGGTAGCGCCGCACTTCGAGTGCGACGACGCACATGCGATCCTCTCCGCGCGTACGATGGACCTGCGCTGGTACCATCGCCCCGCAGGCGCGCTGGTCTTCGAACGGCCCGATCGCCCCGTCGCGGCGCCGTCGCCGAGTCCGCTCGTCGCCGGCGATCGTTCCGACGAGCGTTTCACCGTCGCCGGGGCTCCGAAGTCGGTCGTCTCGCTGACGTCCTACGATCCGCTCTGGACGTACGGGAACAACCGTCACTTCCTGGTGGACGGGACGATGAACGGTTGGATCCGTACCGAAGACGCGCCGGTGACGTACGGCGCGCAGAGCGCCTACGTCGCCTTGCTCGCGCTTTCGACGGCGTTGTGGCTGGCGCTCGCGGCGTGGCTCGCGCTCGCAATGCGCCGTCGATGATCGAACGGATCCTCGCGTTCGAACCGAGCTACCTCCCGCGCATCGGAGGCGGCGAGCGGTTCGGACACCGCTGGAACGCGGCGCTCGCGGCGGAAGGGGTGGAGGTGCGCGTGCTCACTTCCGTTCCGCCCCTGCGCGGAACGCGCGCGATCGACGGCGTTCGCGTCGACTATCTCTCCGCGCTCCGGTTCCTCGGCTTCCCGTGGTTCTCGCTGCGCGACGTCCGGCGTGCCGTGCGCGAGATGCGCCCGGATCTCGCCCTGCTCTACGGCCCCAGTCCCTACGACGCCGTCGCCGCGCTCGCGCTGCGCGCGCTGCGCGTGCCGTACGTCTGCGTGTACTTGGCGGATTTCGACCGGTCGAAGGCGCACACGCGCGCGGCGACGGCGGCGCACAACGCGATCGCCCTGCGCGGCGCCGCGGGAATCGTCTGCATCGCGGAATCGACGGCGCGGGCGCTGGAGCGGCGCGGATTCGCGCCGCCGCTGACCGTCGCACCGGGCGTCGACGAACGGTTCTTCGCGACGGCGATCGCGCCGGGGGATGCGGTGGCGTTCGTCGGCGCGCTCGACGACGGGCATCGCTACAAGCGCATCGATCTGCTGTTCGCGGCGATGGCGCTGCGGCCGGCGATGCGGGCGCGTATCGTCGGCGACGGAAATCTGCGAGGAGCCGCCGAACGCGCGGCGCGCGGCGCCGGCGTCGCCGATCGGGTGACGTTCCTCGGCGCGCTCGACGACGACGCGCTGGCGCGCGAATACGCGACCGCGGGCGTGCTCGCGCTCCCATCGCCGACCGCGCAGGAGGGCTTCGGCCTGGTCTGCCTCGAGGCGATGGCGAGCGGTCTGCCCGTCGTCTGCAGCGTCAACGCCGGCGCGGCGGCGGCGGTCTCGATCGCGCCGGGATGCGCCGTATGGAACGCGACCGACGTCGAAGATCTGGCGCGCGCGATCGACCGTTGCGCCGCGACGCCGGTGGCGACGCGCGAGGCGCTGCGCGCGTTCGCGCGGCGGTACGATTGGCGCGCGGGCGCGCGCGCGATGCTCGACCGGATCAGGTCGCAGGGGTGGGCGCGATAGGATCGCGCGCGACCGCGATCAGTCCCTCGCACCAGTCCAGTTCCTGCATCTTCGCGATCGCGACGCGCCCCGGCAGCCCGAACATCCGGCCCGGTCCGAAGACGTAGTGCGTGCGCGTCACGTCCACGCGCGCGAACGCGAGGCGGAGGATCGCGTAGAGGTCGTACCACGCGTAGTTCTGCACGTGGGTGAAGTCGCGGACGATGCCGCCGGGGACGAGCGGATTGGGGATGCTGAAGATCGCCGTTCCGCCGGGCCGCACGATCGCCGCCAGCGGCGCCAGGAACTCCGCATAGCAGACCTCGGCGGGCACGTGTTCGATCACCTCGCTCGCGATCGCCACGTCGATCGGGCCGGCATCGCGCACGCCGGCGACGCGGACGTACGGGCCCTCGACGTGGGGGTCGAGTTCGACGCCGTAATAGGCGGCGATCTTCTCTGGATAGCGTTCGCGTAGGAGTCCGGCGAGCACGCCGCGCCCCGGTCCGATCTCGAGCACGTCGACCGGCCGGTCGATCGCGGCGAAGCATTCGAGCGCGACGCGCGCGATCGGCGGGAAATCGCCGATCACGAACGGTCCGATGCCGACGCTTGCATAGGGTCCGACCTTCCGGCCGAACGACGGGAACGAGATCCGGGCCGGCGGTCCGCCCGTTTGAGGGAAGGGGAGTCTGCCGTAACGCCTCAGGCCCTCCGCCCGGAGCCCGTGGAGCTCGTGGTAACGTTCGTGGAGGGTCGGTACGTTCATGGGTCGTGGGTCATACTCGCAGGCGGCGCGAGCATCCTGGGAAAACTACCTTCATCGGTTTCTCATCTTCGTCGAAAGAATTGGTGTCATGAGACGCTCGCCGTTCCGTATTTCCGCCCGCACCCTCGCGCTCTTCGGCGCGGCCGCACTCGCCGCTTGTTCGGGGCACGGTGGCGGCGGCGCCATCCCGCCGGCATCCGGCGCGTTCCTGACCAAGCCACCCTCGGTCTCGCCCGCGTCGATCGCGCCGGCGCCGATGTCGTCGGCGCGCCCCGACGCGGCCGCGATGGCCAACGCCAGACCCGATTCGACGCTGCAGAGCCTCGGCTACAGCCAGCTTCCCGGCTCCGCCGTCCAAGTGGCCTCGAGCGCGGACGGAACGCTGTGGGCGCTTTCGAGCGCGCCCGCCGGCCCGGATAAATATATCTGGAAGTACGCCAACAATGCGTGGAGCGGCATCTCCGGCCAGGCCTCGCAGATCGCGGTCGCACCGAACGGCACGCTCTACGCGATCAACTCGGGCGGCGGCACGTGGCGCTACAGCAGCGGCGCGTGGACCCCGCTCGGCGGCGGCGCTTCCTACATCACGGTCGGCGCCGACGGATCCGTCGACGTGCTCTCCAATGGCGGAGCCGGACCCGATCGCGCGATCTGGCAGAACAAGAACAACGTCTGGACCCAGCAACCGGGCTCCGGCACGCAGTTGGTCGCCTCGTGGGACTGGGGCACGTACGCCGCCGGTAGCGGAACGGCTTCGCCGGGCGGCCTCTACGTCATCAACTCCGTCGGCGCGATCTACTACTTGAACACCAACGGCACGTACGCGACGCTCCCCGGCGCGGCGGCGGCGCTGGCTCCGACCACGAGCGGCGGCGTCTTCGCGCTCGCTTACCCCGGCTCGGCCGGCGGGACCGAAGTCTACTATTACAACTATTCCGACAACTCGTGGACGCCTCAGCCGGGTACCGGCGTCGGTCTGTCCAGCAACGGTCAGAACCTCTACGTGCTCAGTTCGTCGGGCGGCATCTACAAGGCGCCGGTCACGCCGATCAACTCGCCGGCGCCGAGCGCGACGCTCAAGCCGATCGAGTATGCCTCGCAATCGCATCCGGGCTGGAAGTACTGGGGTCCGTGGAGCTCGGCCAACGCGTTCCAGTTTCCGGTGCAGTCCGGCTACAACGGCACGGGCGAGACGGTCGCGGTCATCATCGACGCCGTCCCCTCGCAGTCGGATATGGCCTACTACCTCAACCTCTTCCAGGTCACGCGGACCGGCCAGATCTCCAGCCGCCCGGTCGACGGCGGCGGTCTGAATCCGGATACCGAAGGCGAAGCGACGCTCGATGCCGAGACGATCGCCGGCATCTCGCCCGGCGCGAACCTCATCATCTATAACATCCCGGATCTGAGCAACCAGCACATCGTCGACGCCTACAACGCGGTGCTCAGCGACGGGCGGGCCAACATCCTCTCGATGTCGTTCGGCGGCTGCGAAGGTACCAGCAGCAAGACGATCGACCACCCCATTTTCGACCAGATGAATACGGCCGGCATCGCGATCGTCGCCTCGTCGGGCGACAGCGGCAACGCCTGCTACTTCAACGGTACGACCTGGCCGAACGGCGCGCAGTCGCCGGCGAGCGATCCGAACATCATCGGCGTCGGCGGCACCGAGACGGATCCGTCGACCGATACGATCCTCAGCAATGCCATCTGGAACGATTGCGCCGGATCGTCGAAGGGCGATAACTGCATCAGCAGCGGCAACGTCTCCGTGCAGTTCACGCCGCCGCCGTATCAGGTCGGTCTTGCCGGGACGGTGACCAGCGGTCGCGACGTGCCGGACATCGCCTTCCCGGGCGACGGCGTGCTGATCCGCTGGACGGGCGGCAACTACGCGTTCGGCGGAACGTCGTGGAGCGCGCCGCTCACCGCCGGTCTGCTCGCGCAGATCTATCAGTACTGCCAGGTCACGTCGATGCCCAACGCGATCAAGATGTTCTACAACACCTTCGGCGCGATGGGTTATACGGCGTTCGACGACGTCACCGTCGGCAACGACGAATACTTCGATACGATCGCCCCGAGTTATTCGGCGGCGGCCGGATACGATCTGGTCGGCGGCATCGGACAGCCGCTCGGCATGCAAGTCGCGACTCACATCTGCCCGAGCCGCGTCTTCTCGCCGCTCGACGGCGGATTCCGGCTCGCCGCCGCGGCCGTGCAGCAGTTGCCGGCGGAGGCGCGCGTCGACGACAATCGCATCGACCTGCGTAACGTACCCGGCCTGACCGATCTCGGCGTTCGGGCGCCGGATGCGCAGACGCGCATCGCCGTCGCGATCCGCGCGACCGCATCGGTGCATCGGGACGAAGCCGCGGTGGTGAGCGCGCTCGCCGACGCCGGCTTCACCATCGTGCAGCGCTGGCCCAACGCCGGCGTCGTCGACGTCGCGGCTCCGGCTTCGGTCGTCGCGCGGTATTTCGGGACGACGTTCCACGACTACGCGCAGGTCGGACGCGGAACCCGGTTCGCGAACGTCGCGCCGCTCACCATCCCGGCGTCGATCGCGCCGTACGTGCAGGGCGTCATCACCGACGACTTGGTGATGAAGTCGCACGGGCCGCTCCGCAAGGAGCGCGTCTAAGAGCGGCTAGTACGTCCTGACGTTCTTGAAGCCGGCATCGCGCAGGGCCGCGGCGATCGCATCGCCGTCGCCCGCGCTCGCGTCGTAGATGGCGACCGCGCGGCCCTCTTCGATCGCGTCGTTGTAGTTGCCGGCGACGTCGGCGGGGATGCCCGAGCCGGTCAGATAGTTGGCGGCGCTGCTGCTGCTGAACGAGGACAGGTCCATGCGGCCGCTCAGGCCGGGGACGCCGGTCCCGCCCGACGAGTCGATCACGTTCGTGCCGTGCGTGATGTCGTCGGAGAAATCGTTGGTCTCCTGAGCCTTGGCGACGATCACGAAATCGAGCACCGAGTTCTCCGCCTTGCTCGCGGCCACGCCCTTGGTGACGATCTTGAGCTTGTTCTTATCGATGGTGCCCAGCGCGGTTTCGAGGGCCGCCGGGTCGCTGGACGGGAAGATGCCGGTAACGATAGCCACGGATGGGACTCCTTCGCGATGCTCTTAAGCGCGGAACTGCTTGACTGCGTGGGCCAACCGTTCGATGCCCACCCGGGTTTTTTCTTCCGTCGCATTGGAGAAATTGAGACGCATGCCGTCGTGGACGTCCCGGGTCGGGTAGAAGCTGACCCCGGGCACGAAGACCACGTTTTCCGCGGTCGAGGCCTTGAGCAGCTCCTCGGTATCGACGCCGCCCACGGTCGCCCATAGGAACATCCCGCCCGCCGGACGGTTGAACGAGACGTTGGCCGGCATGAAGGCGGTCAAGCATTCGTGCATCACGTCGCGCCGGCGCTTGTAGGTCGAGACGATCTCCTTGAGATGCGCCGCGAACTGCGCGGTGCGCGAGACGAAGCGGTGGAACAGATATTGCGCGAGCGATCCGCTGTGCAGGTCGGCGCCCTGCTTGGCCAGGACGAGTTTCTCGCGCACGTCCTCGTCGTCGCAGACGACCCACGCCACGCGCAGACCCGGCGCCATCACTTTGCTGCCGGTGCCCAGGTAGATCACGGTCGAGGTCGAGGCGAACGACGCCAGCGCCGGCAAGTGGCTCCCCTCGAAGCGCAGTTCGCCGTACGGATCGTCCTCGACCAGGACGATGTCGTAGGCTTCGCAGATGCGGACGATGTGTTCGCGCCGGTCCGCCGCGAGCGTCCGGCCCGTCGGGTTCTGGAAGTTGGGGACGAGGTAGACGAACTTCGGGAACGGATCGGCCCGTTCGAGCACGCGCTCGAGCGATTCGGGGATCATGCCGTCGTCGTCCGTCTCGACGGTGAGATAGCGCGCTTGATAGGCGTCGAACGCCTGGATCGCGCCGAGATATGACGGGTGCTCGAGCACGACGTGATCGCCCGGATCGAGGAAGATCTTGCCGACCAGATCGAGCCCTTGCTGCGACCCGTTGACCATCACCACCGATTCCGGATCGAACGAACGGTTGAGCAGCATCGTCAGCCGGCGCGCGACCCACTCGCGCATCTCCGGAATGCCTTCGGTGACGCTGTACTGCAGGGCTTGCGCGCCGTACTCGTCCATGACTTCGCGGGTGCACTCGGCGATCGCGTCGGTCGGGAAGAGTTCGGGCGCGGGCAGGCCGCCGCCGAACGAAATGACGTCGGGCTGCTGGGTGACCTTGAGCATCTCGCGGATGGTACTGGCCCGCAGGTGCGACGTGCGCTCCGCGAACTTGGCAGATCTCGAAACCGTGGACATGGCGCCCGACCTATTGGCGAAGCCTTGACCCGAGGCCCGCTTGCTTCCCCGCTCCGACCTAGCCGACGGTCATCGGCGGACCGCCGATCGGCGGCCCTGCGGGCGCGGCGACCGGCGGCCCCGCGAACGACTGCTCGCGCACGAACGCGAGGATGGTCGCGCCGAGCCCGACGAGTCCGACGAGGGCGCTCACCAGTCCGCCGAGGATCGGGACGAGTTCCGCCGCGGTGATCAGGGCGAGGCCGAAGATCAGCGCCATCAGCGGCGTCGGCGTCGAACGCGGATTGAACGCTTCGTAGAGCCGGCGTCCGACCAGCAGCGAGAGCGCCGCCTTGCCGATGAAGATGCCCGCGACCAGCGCGATGCCTTCGACGAAGACCAGCGGGATGAGCAGCACCGTGCAGATCAGCAGGATGGCCAGCGGAATCACCGCGACCCAGCCGGCCAGGCCGATGGCGGCCGCCAGGCCGGGATGTTTCTCCAATCGATCCAGCGCCATGCGCGTGCGGACGGGGAAGATGAGGAAGAAGAGCAGCACGACCGCGCTCCATGCGATCTTCGAGATCACGCGCCAGTCGTCCAGGAAGTAACTCGTCACCGACGCGCCGCCGAACGGCACGATGCCGCGCGTGACGTTGCCGCCGATGTTGTCGATCTTCCCGGTGATGGTCGAGCCCGGACGTTCGTCGATGTCGCCGCCGACGACCGTGAGGTCGCCGTCGATCGCGCCGTCGATGGTCGCGTTGCCCCCGATGACGGTCACGTCGCCGCGGACGATCTGCCCGCCCTCGACGTAGACGTCGCCGACGTAGACGCCGCCGTGATCGAGGATGCGCGGCGCGGCCTGCGCGGCGGCCGCGAAGCCGGCGAAAGCCAGCAGCGCTAGCGCGAAGGTGAGGAGAAGCGGACGGGCGTTCATCGGCGAGCCTCGATGGTGACGGCGGCGCGCAGACGCGGCCGCACGCTGCGGTAGAAATAGAAGAGCCCGACGAGCGCGATCGCGTCGAGCGCGAGCACGGTCCCGACGGTCAGGCCGAGCGCGGCGGCGTTGGGCGCGACGGCGTGCGCCGCGCCGGAGAGCGCGGCCGAGAACGCGTTCCACGCGACGTCCAGCGGCGCGAGCGCGCGCTCGACCGCGACGAACGCGGCCGTTCCGCGCGCGACATAGAACGCGGCGGCGATGCCCCAGGCGGCCACGAGATAGCCGGCCGCGGCGACCCAGACGGAGAGGCCGCGGCGCTGCGGCACGGGCATCGAGCGGACGTGCGCCATCACCGCGAAGGTGAAGTTCGTCGGGAGTTCCACCGGCTGCGTCGTCGCGAGCAGCGCGTCGATGACCTTGAGTTCGTCGACGAGCGCGGAACACGCGGAACAGGCGTGGACGTGTTTCGCGACGTCGGCCATGCGGCGCGGCGTCAGCGTCCCGTCGACGTATTCGGCGAGCAGCGGTTCACACGAGGAGCAGCGCATGGAGCCCTCCCCCGCCGCGGGTCGCCGCGACGGCGCGCGATTCGCGATCGCGCATCTTCTGCGCGAGCGCGACCTTCCCGCGATGGATCAACGTCTTGACGTTGCCGAGCGACAACCCCATGGTGCTCGCGATCGTGTGGTATTCCAGGTTGTCGAAGTAACGCAAAGCCAGTACCGTCCTCGTCCGTTCCGGGAGTTCCGCCATCGCCTCGCGCACTTCGCGCTCGGCTTCGCGACGGAGCATCCCGCCCGCCGGATCCGCATCGAGAGACGTGTCGGGAAGCGCGTTCTCGAGGGTCTGTTCCTCCGGCAACTCGAGCGTCGCCGGTCGCCGCTGCGTCTTGCCGAGGTGGGTTCGGACGACGTTGCGGGCGATCTGATAGATCCAGGTCGAGAACTTCCCGAGTTGGGGATTGAACGTCCCGAGGTGCGCGTACGCCCGCAGAAACGTCTCTTGCGAGAGATCCGCGACGTCGGACGGTCCGCGAACGGCGGCGGAGATGAAGTTGGCGATACCGCGTTTGTAACGGTCGACCAGCGCTCCGAACGCGTCGGAGTCCCCCTCTCGAACCTGCCGTACCAGAGCTTCGTCGCTCCGATCCCCGATGGTCATCCCCTCTCGATTCGGTCCTTGTGGACGGTACTACCGCTCCGCGCCCGCCGTGTTACAGCCGCGGGTTGGCGGCGTCTTTGGGGGAGAGGCGCGGGGACCGGCCGGCCAGCGGCCAAGCGATGGCGAGGGTCGGATCGTCCCAGGCCACCCCGAACTCCGAGCCCGGCGCATAGAGCGCGCTCTGTTTATAGGAGAGCAGCGTGCCGTCTTCGAGCGAGAGGAAGCCGTGGAGGCAGCCGGCCGGGATGTAGAGCTGGGTGTGGGCGCCCGCCTCGAGCACCTCGCCGTGCCAGCGGCCGTAGGTCGGGCTGCCAGGACGGACGTCGGCGACGACGTCGAAGGCGCTGCCGGCGAGCACTTGCACGAGCTTGCTCATCCGCGGGTCGCCGTGGAGCCCGCGCAAGACGTCGCGGTCCGAACGCGAGACGTTATCCTGGACGAACGTCTCGCCGATCCCGACCTCCGCATAGCGCGCGGTCGCGTACGTCTCTTTGAAGAAGCCGCGTTCGTCGGCGAAGACGGCGGGCTCCAAACGCAGCGCGCCGGCGATCGGGAGCGGGGTGACGTTCATGCGGGCGTCGTACCTCACGCGCGTGCAAGGGGCCTTCTCGCGATTGCGCGACAGCGCGTTTCTTCGGCAGGGCGTGCTCGTCTTCGCCGGTTCGACCTATCTCAACGCCGCCGGATTCGTCTTCCATGCGATCGTGCAGCGGACGCTGGGGCCGGACGGCTACGGCACGTTCTACGCGCTGCTCGCCGCATCGACGGTGGTCACGAGCCTGACGACGATCGCCATTCCGGTCGTCACGCGCCTGGCCGCGGAGTTCCGCGCGCTCGGCGATACCGCGCACCTGCGCGGACTCGTCGTCGGCGTCGGGCGCGCGCTGATCGCCGGCGGCATCGCGACGCTGGTCGCGAGCGCCGTCTTCGCCGTTCCCCTCGGCGCGTATTTCCGCGCGCCGGCCTGGGCGATCCCGGCGACCGCCGCGCTCTTGATCGCGGTCGTCGTCTCCAACGCGTATCGCGCGGTCTCGCAGGGACTGCTCGATTTCGAGAGCTACGCGATCTCGACGTTCTTGGACGGGACGGTCAAGGCGATCGCGACCATCGCGTTCGCGCTCTTCGGTTTCAAGCTCTTCGGCGCGATCGGCGGCTTCTTCGCGGGCAGCGCGACCGGCTCGGTCATCAGTCTCATGCAGGTCCTGCGGCCGGCGCTGGCCGGTCCCGAGGCGCCGGTCCGTTTCGATTGGAGACGGATCGCGCACGCCGCCGCAGGTTCCGCGGCGCTCGCCGTCTGCGCGGCGCTCCTCGGCAACGTCGACGTCATCGTCGTGCGCGGCGCGTTCGACGGGACGACTGCCGGGCTCTACGCGGCGGCGGCGCAATCGGCGAAGATCCTGCTCTTCGGCGTCGGCTTCGTACCGCAAGTGCTGCTGCCCCAAGCGACCGACCGGCGCGCGCGCGGACAGAGCACGGGCGGCGTCCTGCTCGCCGCCGCCGGCGTCACGCTCGCGCTCGGCGCGCTCTGTCTGGTCGCCTTCGACGCTTTCGGACCGCTGGTGCTGCGCGCGCTCGGCGGCGCGCGGTACGAAGCGGCGTCGGGAATGCTCGTGTGGTACGGCGCGGCGATGCTCTTCACCGCGCTCGTCTCGCTCGTCGGGACGTACGGCCTGGCGATGCATCGTCTGGCGTTCGCGTGGCCGGCGACGATCGGATCGGCGCTCACCGCGGGGGCGATCGTCTTCGCGCATCCGAGCATCGACGTCGTGCTGCGCGAACTCGTCGCCGGGACGGCGCTGACCGCGCTCGGCGTCGGCATCGCGGTCGCCCTGCAATCGCGTCCGCAGGCGGCGGCATCGTGAAGGTCCTGCTCTTCGGCGGTTCCGGGCAGCTCGGCAGCGAGATCCTGCGGCGCTGGGACGATTGCCGGATCGAAGCGCCGGCGAGCGCGCACGTCGACGTCGAGGACGCCGCCGCGGTGACGCACGTGACGGCCGCGTACGCACCGGACGTCGTCGTCAACTGCACGGCCTTCCACAACGTCGACGAGTGCGAGCGCGCGCCAGAACGCGCCTTCGCCGTCAACGCGATCGCGGTCGAACGGATGGCGCGCGCCAGCCGCGATGCCGGCGCGGCGTTCGTGACCATCAGCACCGATTACGTCTTCGACGGCGAGACCGACCGGCCGTATCGCGAAGACGATGCGCCGGCGCCGCTCTCGCAGTACGGCGCGTCCAAGCTCGAGGGCGAGCGCCGCGTCGCGGCGCTCGGATCGGACGCCTACGTCGTGCGCACCTGCGGCCTCTACGGGACGCGCGTGAGTTCGTCGAAGGGGTACACGTTCGTCGACCGCGTCATCGCGCGCGCCCGCGCCGGCGAAGAACAGCGCATCGTCGCCGATTCGTTCGCGTCGCCGACCTATGCGGCCGATCTCGCGATCGCGCTCCGGGCGCTCGTGTCGACGCGCGCGTTCGGCCTCCATCACGCGGCGGCCGAAGGGGCCGTCTCGTGGTACGACTTCGCCCGGGCCGCGATGGAGGGCGCCGGCGCGTCCGGCCCGCTCGTGCCGATCTCGCGCGACGACTGGATCCCGCAGACCCCGCGCCCGCGCTACTCGGCCCTGGATTCGGGCCGGCTGGCCGCCCTCGGCATCGTCATGCCGGCCTGGTCCGAAGGCCTGCGCGGCTATCTTCGCGATAAATTATAGGTATGGAACTCCGGATCGATCCCGCCGCGGTGGCCCGCTGCCGCGCCTTGGCGACGGCCGTCGCCGCTCCGGTGGGCGCGTTCATCGCCGCGCACTCGACCGTCGCGGTCGAGCGCTCGGTCCTGCGCCTGCTCGGCATCGACGGGGTCGGACATGACGAGATCCCCCTGCCCAACGTGCTCGTCGACGCCCTCCCCGCGGGGGCGCGTGCGGACGGCATCGCCATCGCGTTCGGACGCGCGCTCGCCGAGACGGGGCTCGCGCCCCAGGCGCTCGCCGAGCGCATCGCGAGCGGATCCGCCGGGCTCGACGCCTATGCGGGCGTTCCCGAGGCGGCCGCGCGCGGCGCCCTCGCGCCCCACGTCGCCGCGGGCATGGCGCGCGTGCGCGGCGCGCGCGAACGGCGCGACGCCCTGCTCGCGCGATTGCCGCAGGCTCCGCCGCCGCTGCTCTACGTCATCGTCGCCAGCGGCAACATCTACGAGGATCGTTCCGCCGCGGTCGCCGCCGCGGAAGCCGGCGCGCAGATCATCGCGGTGATCCGCTCGACCGGGCAGTCGCTGCTGGACTTCGTGCCGTACGGCCCGACGACCGAAGGCTTCGGCGGCACGTACGCGACGCAGGCGAACTTCAAGATCGTGCGCGACGCGCTCGACGACGTCTCGCAGCGCCTGGGCCGCTACGTCATGCTGACGAACTACGCGAGCGGACTCTGCATGCCGGAGATCGCCTCGATGGCGGCGATCGAGCGGCTCGACATGCTGCTCAACGATTCGATGTACGGCATCCTGTTCCGCGACATCAACATGAAGCGAACCTTCGTCGACCAGCACTTCAGCCGGATGCTCAACGCATATTCGGGCATCATCATCAACACCGGCGAGGATAATTACCTCACCACCGCCGATGCGGTCGAACAGGCGCCCGCGGTGCTGGCATCGCAGTTCATCAACGAGGAGTTCGCCCATCGCGCCGGCATGCCGGACGCGCAGATCGGCCTCGGCGACGCCTACGAGATCGACCCCGATCTCGAGAACGGCTTCCTCTATCAGGTAGCGCAGGCGCAGCTGACGCGCCAGATCTTCCCGGACGCGCCGCTGAAGTACATGCCGCCGACCAAGCACATGACCGGCGACATCTTCAAGGGGCACTTGATGGATGCGATGTTCAACCTCACCTCGGTGATGACGCGGCAGAGCATCCACCTCTGCGGCATGCTCACCGAGGCGATCCACACGCCGTTCCTGGGCGATCGCGCGCTCTCCATCGAGAACGCGCGGTACATCATGTCCACGGCGCGCGGCTTCGGCGACGAGATCGAGATCAAGCCGGGCGGCGTCATCGAAGGCCGCGCGCGCGACGTGCTCGACGGCTGCGAAGCGCTGCTCGAACGCGTGGCGGCGACCGGACTGATGGAGTCGATCGAACGGAAGTACTTCGCCGACGTCTCGCGCCCGCCCGAAGGCGGTCGCGGATTCGACGGCGTCTTCGCGCGCGGACCGCACTACTGGAATCCGTTCGAAGAAGCCCTGCAGGCCGAACTCGGCCTCGCCGCCGGAGCCGCGCGATGAGCCTGGTCAAACCGTACGGCGACACGCTCGACGACGGCAAGGTGCAGCTCTCGTTCACCCTGCCGGTGGAGTGGAGCGAGGCGGCCGACGAAGCGGCGCGCCAGCTCGTCGCCAAGATGGGCTTCGCGGACGTGCAGGTCGTCGAGGGCCGGCGCATCGCGGCCGGTTTCTCGTTCTTCGTCGCGTACGCCGCGACGCCGCACGGCATCGACGCCGGATCGATCAAAGCGCCGTCGGCGAAAGAACACGCGATGTCGATGGAAGAGGTGGATGCGTTCGTCCGCGAGCGCATCGGGCGCAAGGTGCGCATCGCCGGCGCCTGCATCGGTACCGACGCGCACACGGTCGGCATCGATGCGATCCTCAACATGAAGGGCTACAAAGGCGACTACGGCCTGGAGCGCTATCACGAGTTCGAGACGTTCAACCTCGGCAGTCAGGTCGCCGTCGAAGACCTGGTGCGGTTCGCGAAGGAGAAGGAGATCGACGCCCTGCTCGCCTCGCAGGTGGTCACGCAGAAGGGCAGCGACATCAAGAACTTCACCGCGCTCGTCGAACTGCTGGAGGCGGAAGGTCTGCGCGACGGGATCGTGCTCTGCTGCGGCGGCCCGCGGGTGACGAACCTGATGGCGAGCGAACTCGGCTACGACGCCGGCTTCGGGCGGGGCACCCTGCCGAGCGAAGTCGCGGCCTTCGTCGCCGTCAGCCTCGCCGACCGGAAGCGTCGCACCTGATCCCCGCCATCGTCGCCCACGCCGCCGCCGTCGCCGAACGCGACCACGCGGGCGAGATCGTCTATCGCATCCATCAGACGTCGGCGATGGACGGCGGCCCGCTGCACAAGCGGGTTGACGTCGTGATCGAGGCCGCATCGGACGGCAGGGCGCTGGTGCGGGTCCGGGTCCTGCGCTACGCTATGGACGGCAAGGAGCAGGGCGACGACGACAAGCGCAAGCTCGAGGCGCAACTGCTCGACGGGCAGAGCAAGGGCGGTTTCGCCGTCCCCTTCGACGAGGCGCATACGGGCGAATACGCCTACGCCGTCTCGGGATCGACCGTCGCGTTCACCTCGCTGCGCCGCGATGCGAACCACGGGGACGGGACGTTCGTCGTCGACGCCGCCGGTCACGTCACGACCATGACCTACGTGCCGAACGTCTATCCGCGGTTCGTCTCCAGCGGATCGGTCACGGACGAGCGGGCCGAGGTGATGCCCGGCTTCTGGGCCAGCACCCGCAGCGACGCCGAGTTCGGCGGCCGGTATCTCTTCATCAAGGGTCGCGCCTCCGTCGTCACCGAAATGAGCGGTTACCGGCGCTACCCGACTCGCGCCGCAGCCGAAGCAGCGGTGGAGGCCGCTACGCTATGATGGGGGATCTGCTCGCGTGGTTCACGGGCAAAGACGCGAACCGCCGCAAATATCCACGGAAGCGGAAGCCCTATCGGGCGACCGTCTCGATCGACGGCGGCCTCACGCAGAAGCCCGCGATCGGTCTGGACATCAGCGGCGGCGGCCTCTGCGTGCTCGCGCAGGAGCCGGTCGGGAAGAACGAGTTCGAAGTGCGCGCGACCGTCGAGACGAAGGTGGTGCGCATCCGCGCCAAGGCCGTCTGGCAAGACACGGTCACCCACCAGGGCAAGTCCGTATGGCGCTACGGCATGAAGTTCACCGGCATCTCGGCGGACGATTGGGACGTCGTCATCCGCTATACGACCGACAAGCCGGTCGAAGAGGATAACAAGGCGCAGAACGAGCTCGTCACCGTGCGCATGACGCCCGACGACGCGAGCCGCCTGCTGCCGAACAACCTGCAGATGATGCTGCTCAAGCAATTGGTGGAGCGCCGCCGGCTCGCGCCGCTGCAGCCCTCGGTGACGCCGCTCGTGCAGTACTTCTATTCGGGCGTCGTGCGTCACGACGGTCGCCTCATGCATCGACTGACGATCCAATCGAAAGTGGTCGGCGCCGAAGGCAGCGAACTGTTCGAGACGCGATTCATCTTCGACGATCGCGGCGACGAGATCCAGATCCTCAACTAGACCGAAGGCATGATTTGAAAAAGACGGCGCTCATCACCGGCATCACCGGTCAGGACGGTTCGTACCTCGCGGAGCTCTTGCTCGAGCGCGGCTATCGCGTGGTCGGCATGAGCCGGCGCACGTCGACCGACGTGCACGAACGGCTGCGGCATATGCTCAACGACATCGAGTTCGTCTCGGGCGATCTGCTCGACCAGACCTCGATGACGAACATCGTCGCCGCCGTCAAACCGGACGAGGTCTACAATCTCGCGGCCCAGTCGTTCGTCCCGACGTCGTGGACGCAGCCGGTGCTCACCGGCGAGTTCACCGCGCTCGGCGTCACGCGCGTCCTCGAAGCGGTGCGGGCGGTCGATCCCAAGATCCGCTTCTACCAGGCCTCGTCGAGCGAGATGTTCGGCAAGGTGCAGGCCATCCCGCAGACGGAGGACACGCCGTTCTATCCGCGTTCGCCGTACGGGGTCGCGAAGCTCTACGGACATTGGATCACCGTCAACTATCGCGAGTCGTACGACATGTACGCGGTGAGCGGGATCCTGTTCAACCATGAATCGATCCCTGCCGACACGCCGATAATCGTCAAGCGCGGCAATCTCGTAGATGTGGTCCCGATCGGGGAAGTCGTTCGTGTCCGAGAAAAAGGCCCTGCGGTGCAGCGATTCGACGTCGACGACGATCTACTCGTTTGGGATGGCGACGCCTTCGTCAAAGTGCTCGGCGCGACCGCATACAAGCATCGGCCGATCGTCGAAAACAAAGGCGTGCGGAGCGTCGAAGCTAGGTGCGGCGCGGTGACGTTGACGGCAGACCACGTGATGTTCCTCGACGACGGCATGGAGACGCCGTCGAAGGACGTGGAGGCTGGGGCGAAGATGCGTCGGGCGAAGATGCCCCCGACGCCGTCGTATAGCAGTGCCGGGCTGGAGTTCGCGTGGATGCTGGGCGCCTTCGTCGGCGACGGTTCGGCATCTGTGTCGGAAGGGCGTCATGAGGCGAAGTTCACGAATTCGAGCGAACGCCTGCGCGAACGCTTCGCCGACGTCTGGCAGCGTCAGACGCTTGGAAGTAGCAGATACGACGCTACTTCCTCGGGGTTCGTCCCCGGGAAGATCGTCGGCGCCCTTGCATTGAAAGAGGCACCGCATTTCGTCGACTGGCTTCGCGACGAATGCTACACGGCGGACGGATACAAACGGGTTCCGCGGGTGATCCTCAACAGCGACGATGCCGTCTGGCGTGCGTTTCTCGAGGGATACAACGCCGCCGACGGGCTTAAGGCCGGGGACGGCACTTACCGCTACAAGAACTTCAAGACGAACTCGCCGGTGCTCGCCATGGGCCTTTGGTGGATGGCGACGAACGCACTCGGTCAAGATCTCGTACTGAACCTCGATCGTGGCCCCGAGGACCGTCCGGGTCCCTTCTATTCCATCGACCTTCGCTCTCCGAAGTCAAACGGTGGAAAGGGTGCCCATCTCCGCGAAGATCTGCGCGAGGTCAAGCGCGTGGTCGAGAATCCGCACTTCGACGGCTGGCTCTACGACATCACGACGGAGACCGAACGCTTCCATGCGGGCGTCGGCGAACTGGTCATCCACAACTCGCCACGTCGCGGCAAAGAGTTCGTCACCCGCAAGATCACCGACGGCGTCGCGAGGATCAAGCTCGGCGTCGCCAAGGAACTGCGGCTCGGGAACCTCGACGCGAAGCGCGATTGGGGCTTCGCGGGCGATTACGTCCGCGCGATGTGGCTGATGCTGCAGCAGGAAAAGCCCGACGACTACGTCATCGCCACCGGACGCACGCACACCGTCCAGGAGTTCGTGCGCATCGCGTTCGAGTCGGCGGGACTCGGCTCGTGGGAACCGTACGTGACCATCGATCCGCGTTTCGTGCGCCCGGCGGAAGTCGATCTGCTCATCGGCGATCCGGCGAAGGCCAAGCGCGAACTCGGCTGGGAGCCCGAGATGTCGTTCGAACAGCTCGTCGAGCGGATGGTCGCGAACGACATCGACGAACTGAGCAAGATCGTCAAGTAGGATGCGCGCCCTCGTCACCGGGGCGAGCGGATTCGTCGGCCGGCACCTGTGCGCGGCGCTTGCGAGCGACGGTTGGGACGTCGTCGCGGCCGGCGCATCGCACGAGAGCGAAGGATTCCTCCCCATCGACTTGCGCGATGCGTCGACGTTGCGCGGCGCGCTCGATATCGCGCGACCCGATACCGTCTTCCACCTCGCGGCGATGGCCGCCGTCACGGACGCGCTCGCCGATCCGCAGGGCGTCGCCGACGTCAACGTCGGCGGGACGGAGCGGCTCGCGGACGTGATCGCCGGCTACGTCGCCGACGGCGGCGCGATGCCGCGCCTGCTCTTCACCAGTTCGGCCGAGGTCTACGGCCGCAGGCCGCCCGAGGAATATCCCATCGTCGAGACGCTCGAACCGAGGCCGGAGAATCCCTACGCCCAGAGCAAGCTCGCGGCCGAAGGCGTGCTGCACGACGCCGCCGCGCGCGGACTCGACGTCGTCATCGCGCGCGCGTTCAACCACATCGGGCCGGGCCAGGACGAGAAGTTCGCGATCGCCTCGTTCGCGGGGCAGCTCGCGCGCATCGCCGCCGGCGGCCCGAACGTCATCATGGTCGGCAATCTCGAGGCCAAGCGCGACTTCCTCGACGTGCGCGACGTGGTCGCCGCCTACGTCGCGCTCGCTCGCGACGGCGCGTCCGGCGAGACGTACAACGTGTGCAGCGGAACCGCGATCGCGATGCGCGAGATGCTCGGCATGCTGATCGCGCAGGCGCGCGTCCCGGTGGAAGTGCGCGAGGATCCGGCGCGCATGCGTCCCTCGGATACGCCCGTCGCCTACGGATCGGCGGCGAAACTGCGCGCCGCCACCGGCTGGACGCCGCGCTATCGGCTGGAACGCACCTTGCGCGACGCGTACGAGGACGCCCGCGAGCGCGGTCGAACGTCGGCCTCGTGAACGCATCCTTCGACGCACTCGTCTTCAAGAATCGCGGCCTGCTGCTGGCGATCCCGGCGCTCGTCCTCGTCGTCTTCGGCAAGCCGTTCGGCGCGTCGATCTGGTACGGCGTCGCGCTCGCGCTCGCCGGCGAACTCGTGCGCGTCTGGGCCGTCGGCTTCTCCGGGATGACGACGCGCGGCGACCACGTCGAAGCGCCGGAACTCGTGAGCGCCGGGCCGTACGCGTTCGTGCGCAATCCGCTCTACGTCGGCAACTTCATCACCGCGGTCGGTTTCGCGATCGCGTTCACCGGCGGCAACGACGCCCTCTGGCGGACGGTGCTGATCGTCCTCGCGCTCGGCGTCATGATCGCCGTCTATGCGGTGATCGTTCCGCACGAGGAGCAGTTCCTCGCCGGCGAATTCGGCGAAGCGTTCGACCGTTATCGCAAGAGCGTTCCGCCGCTGCTGCCGCGCCTGACCCCCGCCGCCGGCGGCAACGGCGTCTGGAAGCCCGACGTCATCCTCAACGCCGAGACGCGCACCTGGTTCTTCTTCGCGATCGTGCTCGTCATACTCGTCGTGAAGGCGGCGTACTTCCACTAGCATGACCGCGCGCGATCGCCTCGCGATTGCATCGGTGGCCGTGGCGTTCGTCGCGGCGCTCGAGTTCTGGGGCGGGTGGCGCGCCGGTTCGCTCGCGTTGCTCGCCGACGCGGTCCACGTCTGTATGGACGTCTTCGCGCTCGCGATCGCGCTCGCGGCGTCGATCGGCGCGGCGCGTCCCGCCGACCCGCGGAAGACCTACGGCTACGGCCGCATCGAGATGCTCGGGGCGTTGGCCAACGGCGCGCTGCTCACCGGCGCGACCATCTTCATCGTCTACGAGGCGATCGGCCGGTTCGCGCATCCGTCCTCGCCGCAGGGCGCGCTGATGAGCGGCGTAGCCGCGGTCGGCCTGATCGTCAACGGCGGCGTCGGCTGGATGCTGATGCACGACGGCAAGCGCGACCTCAACGTGCGCGCCGCCCTCTTCCATATCGCGGGCGATACGCTCGGCGCGATCGCCGTCATCGCCGGCGGATTCGTCATCGTCGCCACCGGCGCGGCGTGGATCGACCCTCTGCTCTCGCTGGTCGTAGCCGCCGTCATCGTCGTCGGCATCGCGCGCGTCCTGCGCGATGCGACCGACGTGTTATTGGAATCGGCGCCGCGCGGCACCGACACGGTCGATCTCGCGCGCGCGATCTGCGGCATCGACGGCGTGGTGGCCGTGCACGACCTGCACGTCTGGACGATCGGTTCGGGTGCGAACGCGCTCTCCGCCCACGTGCAGATCGCCGACCGCCGCGTCAGCGAAGCCGACGCGCTCCTGCGCGAGATCGACGCGCGCCTCCGCGCCGACTACGCCATCACCCACGCGACGCTCCAACTCGAGTGCGCCAACTGCGGCCCCGAATCGACCGCGATCTGCACCCAAAGCGCGCCCGCCGGATCGCCTCACCTGCATTAGCCCTCGGAAGAGAACGAGAGCATGGCGGCGACGAGCTGATCCTGCGACCAGGCGCGACCCTCGGCGACGAGGACCGCAAGGCGCGGGCCGAGGCGCTCCTCCAAGAGCGTCATCGTTCGCGCCCGCATCTTCGCTTCGGTCGGCTCGGCGGTGGCGCCGTTCGCGTCGTAACCCTGCATGGCCCCGCCGACCAGGTGGGCGGAGAGTTCGTCCTGCCCGGCCCGCGCCGACAGCGCCGCGAAGTGGTCGGCGATGATCCGTGCGAAACCCGGAAGTTCGTTGTCGACGATCGCGCGTAGGGCCTCGCGCGCAAAGGCCAGGCCTTCGGCATCGGCGTCGCGAGCGATCGAGTAGGCGCTCAGATTGGCCAGACCCGTCGCTACGTTCGAGGCCAGCCCCAGTCCGATGGCATACTCGTTGCTCTCGGCCGCCAGCCGCACGGCTTCGTCGACGTGTCCTTCCCGGAACGCGAGTTCTCCGAGATTGTTGAGCGTGGTCATGACGTTGCGTTCGTGCCCGGTCGAACGGAAGATCGCCAGCGCTTCGTGGAACATCTTCTTGGTCGCGACGATATCCGTGTTCTCGCGGACCGAAGCGGCGCGCGCGCGCCCGAACACGCACGTGCCGGCCAATCGCCTTTGGCCGAGCCGTGCGAAGATCGCCTCGGCCCTGTTGTATGCGGCATCGGCATCGAAGGACGGATCGGTGAATGCCGAACCGGCCTCGATCGTGAGCGCGAACGCCAGGCCGAAATCGTCGCCCAGGGTCTCGGCTTCCTGGCGGGCCTGGATGGCGACCGAAAGCGCTCGGCCGTAGAACGTGTAGCTGTTGAGAAACGAAGCGAAGGCGCAGGCGACCCCGACATGTCCGAGATTCGGCTCGCCGGTATCGGAGGCCGCGAGCGCCGCTTCAAGTCGGGCCGAAGCTTCGGCGAAACGACGCGCGAGAGGCCAGTACCACCGCAGGGAGATCGTCATCGCGATCCCGAGCTGTGGATCGTTGCCCTCGACGAGCGCCCAGTCCAGCGCGGCGCGCACGTTATCGAACTCGATGTCGAGGCCGCTGCGCCAGCGCCGCGTAGGCGTCGATTCGTACGCACGGTCGGCTTCTGCGGTGAAGGCGGCGTAGAACTCGGCGTGTTTGCGCCGGGTCGCCACGTGCTCCGGCGTTTCGGCCAGTCGCTCCGCGGCATACTGCCGGGTGGAGACGAGCATGCGATAGCGCTGCTCGGAACCGGCTAGGTCGGCGGTCAGCAGCGATTTATCCACCAGGCTCGAGAGCGTGTCGAGCACGTCCCACGATTCGAGCGCCGCGTCCGCGCAGACGCTGCCCGCGGCATCCAGCGAGAAGCTCCCCGCGAAGACCGAGGCGCGGGAGAAGACCGCCTTCTCGTCGGGCGTGAGCAGGTCGTAGCTCCAGTCGATGAGCGCGCGCATCGTCTGCTGTCGCGGCAGCGCGGTTCGACTTCCGCCGGTCAACAGGCGGAAGCGCTCGTTCAGGCGCGTCGCCAACTGTTCGACCGAGAGGACTTTCACGCGCGGGGCGGCCAGTTCGATGGCCAGCGCGATGCCGTCGAGTTGACGGCAGATCTCGGCGACCGTCTCGACGTTGTCGTCGCTGAGGGCGAAGCGCCGGTCGGCGGATCGAGCGCGATCCACGAACAGGCCGATCGCTCCATACTCCAGCGCCGACTGCGCGGTCAACCGCACGTCGTCGGGCGGGACGGCGAGAGACGGGACCCGCACGGCCGTCTCGCCGTCGACCGCGAGGGCTTCGCGCGAACTCGCCAGGATGCGCGTCTTGGGCGCGCCGCGCATCACCAGGTCGGCGACGCGCGCCGCCTGCGCGACGACGTGCTCGCAGTTGTCCAAGATGATCAGCGCCTGTTTTCCGCGCAGGAACGAGACGACCAGTTCGGCGGTCGCGTGTTCGCCTTGTTGCGAGAGTCCCAGGACCGTCGCGACCGCTTCGTCGACCAGCGCGGGATCGGTCAGCGGCGCGAGTTCGACGAACCAGACGCCGTCGGGGAAATGATCCAGCACGTTGGCGCCGACTTGCAGCGAGAGCCGGGTCTTGCCGATGCCGCCCGCGCCCAAGAGCGTCACGAGCCGAGATTCGGCAAGCGCGCTTTCGACCTCGGCGATATCCTCGTCGCGCCCGATGAACGAGGTCAGTTGCAGCGGCAGATTGTTCGGCAGCGATTCGAGCGAACGGAGCGGCGGGAAGTCCGCCTTCAGGTCGGGCGCGACGAGTTGATACACCTGTTCGGGGTGCGTCAGATCCTTGAGCCGGTGCGAACCCAGATCTCGCAACGCCGCGCGGCTGGGCATCGCGCCTTCGGCGAGTTCCTTGGCGACGCCGGAGAGCAGGATCTGGCTGCCGTGGCCGACGGCCAAGAGCCGCGCCACCCGATTGACGGCCGGCCCGAAATAGTCGCCGCCGCGTTCTTGGGCGACGCCGGTGTGGAGGGCCATGCGGACGGGTAGTCCGTCGACCGCGCTCCAATCGTGCGAACCCAACTCGCGCTGCATATCGATCGCGGCGTCGATCGCGCCTTGCACGGTCGGGAAGACCGCGAAGAGCGCGTCGCCGACGGTCTTGAAAACGCTGCCGCCATGGAGGGCGACCGCATCGCCGAGGATCCGGTCGTGCTGCTGCAGCGCCGCCTGCATGGCGTCGCGCCGTGCCTCCCAGCGTTGGGTGCTGCCTTCGATGTCGGTGAAGAGAAAGGTGACCGTTCCGCTCGGCAGCGCCGGTGCGTCGGTAGGAGGAGCGACCATGGCACCTCTCTTCGCAGGGCGCCGGTCGCTCGCCCCCGTTCGAAGCCGCCTTTGACGACTGCGAGAAAAGGAGCCGAGGGAAGGCCCTGGGGCCGAGCGAAAGCGGGGCAGGCTATGCCCCAGACCGTCATCCTTTCCATCGCCCGGACGCCGTTCGGGAAGTTGGGCGGCGCCCTCGCGCCGCTGACGTCGACCACCCTCGGCGCCGTTGCCCTCACCGGTGCGATCGCCCGTTCCGGCATCGACCCCTCGGACGTAGAGCACGTCGTCTTCGGCCAAGTGCTGCAGGCGGGCGTCGGACAGAACCCGGCGCGCCAAGTCGTGCTCAAGTCGGGACTCGCCAAGACCGTGACCGCCGACACCGTCAACAAGGTCTGCGCTTCGGGTCTGCTCGCCGTCGTCAACGCGATGCGTTCCATCGACGCGGGCGCGATGCGCGTCGTCGGCGCCGGCGGCATGGAATCGATGTCGAACGCGCCGTATCTGCTCGCCGACGCCCGCTCCGGCTATCGCTTCGGCGACGGCACGCTGATCGATGCGATGATCCGCGACGGGCTCTGGGACCAGTACTTCCCGATGACGATGTCGACGCAAGGGAGCATCGTCGCGAACGAGTTCGGCATGACCCGCGAAGATCAGGACGCGTTCGCAGCGCAGAGCCATCGCCGCGCCCACGCGGCGCGCGAAGAGGGCCGGCTGGATCCCGAGATCGTCCCGGTCCGCGTCGCCACCAAGGCGAAGGGCAAGGTCGTCGTCGACGCGTTGCCCTCGCGCGGTGCGGTGCGCGTGCCCGCGACCGTCGGCGCGCCCGGCGTCTGGGATCACGAACCGTCGGCGCAGTTCACGCTCGATTACGACGCCTACGCGCCGTTCGTCACCGGCGATGTGCCGAACGCGCTCGTCGACCGCGACGAAGCCGTGCGCGGCGACTCGACCGTCGAGACGCTCGCGAAACTCCGTCCGCTCGAGAAGAACGGCACGATCACCGCGGGCAACGCGCCCGGCGTCAACGACGGCGCCGCGGCGCTCGTCCTGGCGGGCGACGATTGGGCGAAGGAACGCGGCTTCACGCCGCTCGCCACCGTCGTCGATCACGCGACCGTCGCGTGGGACTCGCCGTACATCTGTCTGACGCCGGCGATGGCCGCGCAGAAACTGCTCGACCGGCATGGTTTGAATCGCGACCAGATCCACGTCTGGGAGATCAACGAGGCATTCTCCGCCGTCGCGCTGACGTCGTCGCGCAGGCTGGGGCTGGCCGAAGGGCTCGTCAATCAGAACGGCGGCGCGGTCGCGATGGGCCATCCGATCGGCGCGTCCGGCGCGCGCATCGCCGCGGCGGTCGTCAACCAGCTGCGCGCGCGCGGCGGCGGTTACGGCATCGCCTCGATCTGCTCCGGCGGCGGCCAGGGCGACGCCGTCCTGATCCGCGTCGACTGATCCGTGTATCGCATCGTCGTCGTCGGTGCCGGCCAGATGGGGGCCGGCATCGCGCAGGTCGCCGCGCAGAGCGGGCATTCCGTCCTGCTCAACGACCGCTCGAAGGAGCTGTTCGATAGAGGCATCGCCGGCATCGGCAAGCAGCTCGTGCGCGCCGTCGAGAAGGGCAAGATATCCGATGGAGAGCGCGAGCAGACGCTCACGCGCATCGCGTTCGCGCCGGACCTCGCGGGTCTGGATGCAGACCTGGCGATCGAAGCCGCGACCGAAGACCTCGCGCTCAAGCTCGAGATCTTCCGCAAGCTCGACGCGGCGCTGCCGCCCGAGGCGATCCTCGCGAGCAACACCTCGTCGATCTCGATCACGACGCTCGGCGCCGCGACGAAGCGCGCGGAACGCACGATCGGCATGCACTTCATGAATCCGGTCCCGGTGATGCGGTTGGTCGAGATCATCCGCGGCATCGCCACCTCGGATGCGACGTACGCGTTCGTCCGCGATCTCTCCGCGCAGATGGGCAAGACGCCGGTCGAAGTCCGCGACTTCCCCGGCTTCGTATCCAACCGCGTGCTGATGCCGATGATCAACGAAGCGATCTACGCGCTCTTCGAAGGGGTCGGATCGGCCGAGGCGATCGACACGGTGATGAAGCTCGGCATGAACCACCCGATGGGGCCGCTGCAGCTCGCGGACTTCATCGGGCTCGACACGTGTCTCGCGATCCTGGACGTCCTGCACGACGGCTTCGGCGATCCGAAATATCGCGCATGTCCGCTGCTCAAGCAGTACGTCGCCGCCGGCTGGCTCGGGAAGAAGAGCGGCCGAGGATTCTACGCCTACGCATGACCGTCGCCGATAGGACCCAGTTCGCGCTCAGCGCCGAACAGCGCGCGATCGCCGCGCTCGCCGCGGAACTCGCGCAGCGCGAGATCGCGCCGCACATCGCCGGCTGGGATCGCGAGCACGCGTTCCCGCGCGCCCTCTACGGCAAGCTCAACGAAGCGGGCCTGATGGGTCTCATCGTGCCCGAGGCGTACGACGGCGCCGGCGCGGGCTATGTCGCCTACGCGCTGGCCGTCGAAGAACTCGCCCGCGTCGACGCGGGCACCGCCGTCACCGTCTCCGTGCACACGATGATCTGCAACGCGATCGTCAAGCTCGGCAGCGAGGAGCAGAAGCGGCAGTGGCTGCCGCGGCTCGCGGCCGGGGATGCGATCGCCGCGTTCGCGCTGACGGAACCGGACGCCGGCAGCGATGCCGCCGCGATCCGCGCGACGGCGCGGCGCGATGGCGACGCGTACGTCCTCAACGGCCGCAAGCAGTGGTGCACGAACGGTTCCGTCGGCGCGGTCACGATGGGCATGTTCCGAACCGGCGCGCCCGGCGCGAAGGGCGTCAGCGCGTTCCTGATCGCCGGCGAGACCCCCGGCCTCGTCGTCGAGCGCATCACCGAGAAGCTCGGCATCCACACCAGCAATACGTGCGATCTGGCCTTCGACGACGCGCGTGTCCCGATCGGCGCGCTGATCGGTGCGGAGGGCGACGGCTTCGGCAGCGCGATGACGGCGCTCGCGGGCGGACGCATCGGCATCGCCGCGCAGGCCACCGGTATCCTCGCCGCGTGCCTGGACGCATCGGTCGCGTTCGCCAAGGACCGGCACGCGTTCGGAAAGCCGATCGGCGCATTCGAAGGCGTGTCGTTCAAGATCGCGCAGATGGCGACCGATCTGGATGCGGCGCGCATGCTCGTCTATCGCGCGGCCGCGCTCTGCGACGCGGGCGAGCCGTTCGTCGTCGAGGCGAGCAAGGCCAAGCTCTTCGCTTCGACCGCGGCGCGCAAGCACGCGGCGGAGGCGATCCAGATCCACGGCGGCTACGGCTTCACCACGGAGTTCCCGGTGGAGCGCTACTATCGCGACGCCAAGATCACCGAGATCTACGAAGGCACGTCGGAAATACAACAGATCATCATCGCCCGTTCGTTGTTAGGAAGATTAGACTGATGAACTTGATGGAGTATCAGGGAAAAGAGCTGTTCAAGCGCGTCGGCATTCCCGTGCCGCGCTCGCAGCACTGCAAGACGCCGCAGGATGCGGCCGATTTCGTGAAGGCCAATCCGGGCGACTGGGTGATCAAAGCGCAAGTGCTGATGGGCGGACGCGGTAAGGCCGGCAAGATCAAGTTCGCGACGAACGCGAACGAGGCGCTGAAAGCGGCGACCGAGATCATGGCGACGCCGATGCCGCCGAACCGTCAGAATCCGGCGGGAGAAGCGATCAACTCGCTGCTCGTCGAGGAGACGCTCGAAATCGCGAAGGAAGCCTACTGCGCCATCGCCATCGACCGCACCACCAAGAAGCCGGTCTTCATGGCGAGCAAGTTCGGCGGCATGGATATCGAGGAGGTCTCGCACGACCATCCCGAGTCGATCGCCAAGGCGTTCGTCGACGTCGCCGGCGGCTATTGGCCCTGGATCGGACGCGAACTCGCGTTCGCGAGCGATCTCGATACGGGCTATCGCAAGGCGCTGCCCGCGATCGCCGGCGGCCTCTACGATCTGTTCTTCAGGTACGGCGCGAAGCTGGTCGAGATCAACCCGCTCGCGCTGACGAAGGACGGCAAGGTCATCGCCTCCGACGCGAAGGTCGAACTCGACGACGACGCGCTCTTCAAGAATCCCGAGTTCAAGCAGTGGCAGCAGGATCTGCCGCTGGACGAAGACGAGACGCTCGCGGTGAAGGCGGGCCTGGGCATCCGCAACTTCCGCCGCTTCCCCGGCACCGTCGGCACGATGGCCAACGGCGCGGGCCTGGCGATGGCGACGATGGACGCCGTCAAGAACGCGGGCGGCGAGATCGCGAACTTCCTCGACATCGGCGGCGGCGCCAACGCCCAGCGCGTGCGCAACTGCTACGAACTGGTGATGGACAGCACCGATGCCAAGGTGTTCTTCGTGAACATCTTCGGCGGCATCACGCGCGGCGACGAAGTCGCCAAGGGCATCGTCCAGGCGATGAACGAGACGACCTCGCGCAAGGTGCCGCTCGTGATCCGTCTGACGGGCACGAACGAGAAAGAAGGGCGAGCGATCCTCGCCGAGGCCGGGATGACGCCGGTCGAGACCATGGACGAAGGCGCGGCGCAAGCCGTCAAGATCGCGGCGGGAGCGTAGACGTGAGCATCTATCTCGATAAGAACAGCAAGGTGATCGTCCAGGGCATCACCGGATCCGAAGGGTCGTATCACACCGCGCGCATGCTCGCGTACGGGACCGCCGTCGTCGGCGGCGTCACGCCCGGCAAGGGCGGACAGAAGAGCGAGCACGGCCTCCCCGTCTTCGACACGGTCGCGCAGGCGGTCGAGGCGACCGGCGCGACGCACACCTGCATCTTCGTGCCGCCGCCGTTCGCCGCCGACGCGCTCTTCGAAGCGCATGCGGCCGGGATCGCGTTCGCGGTCTGCATCTCCGAAGGTCTGCCGGTGCACGACGTGCTCCGGGTCGTCGGCGCGACCGCCGGCATGCAGATCATCGGGCCGAACTGCCCCGGCCTCATCTCCCCGGGCAAGGCCAGCGTCGGCATCATGCCTGGGCACATCTTCAAAGAGGGCAACGTCGGCCTGATCTCCCGCTCCGGCACGCTGACCTACGAAGTGGTCGATCTGCTGACCCGGTCCGGCTACGGCCAGTCGACCTGCGTGGGCATCGGCGGCGACCCGATCATCGGCACGACCTTCGTGGACTGCCTCCGGGCCTTCGCCAACGACGACCAGACCGAGGCCATCGTCCTGTGCGGCGAGATCGGCGGCTCGGACGAAGAAGATGCGGCGGCGTTCATCGCCGAGCACCTGGCCGACATACCGATCGTGGCCTTCATCGGCGGCCGCAACGCCCCGGCGGGCAAGTCCCTGGGCCATGCCGGAGCCATCATCTCCGGCGACTTCGGCACCCCGGAATCCAAGATCAAGGCCTTCAAGGCCGCCGGCGTCCCGGTGGCGGACCGCCCGAGCGAGATCCCCGCCCTCCTCAAGACCGCCCTAGCAAGGTAGCGTTCCCTCGGCCGGTGCCTGGGTACCTCCGCTTCGTACGGCACCCCCGCCAGACGGCCGGGGTGCGACGTTTCCTTACCTTAGAGGAGGATGAGAGGGTGGCGGGCGGAATCGAAGATCTACGTCACATTACGGGTTGCTGAGGGCACAGTTCCCCAGCCTGCCCATTTTGTGCCGTTTTATCACTCACTGATAGAGGGCTAGAATGAATACTCTTCGCACCCTCCGTCGTACGATCGTAGCAGCGCTGCTGCTGGTCGCATTCCTGATCCAGGGAACATGGGCACTGGCAGGAACGACCGGAAGCATTCGCGGCTCGGTCATGGATGGATCTGGAGCACCGGTCGCCGGTGCAAAAGTGACGGCAGCATCGCCGTCGCAGACCATTTCCACCACGACGGATAGCCGGGGTAACTTCGGTTTTCTCTCGCTCGCACCGGATTCGTATACGGTGTCTGTCGAGAAAGACGGATATAATCCCATCTCGCTCGCCGGCGTAACGGTGTTTGCGGACAACTCGCAAACGCTCGCGCTCACGGCGTCGAAAGCTCTGACCGAGATCGTGCACACGACCTCGCGCGCCGCCGGCAACCTCGTGAAGCCGGGCACGACGTCGGATATCTACTCGGTCAACGCCGCGACCCAGGCCACCGTGGCCGGCGTCGGCGGCGGTTACAACCTCAACAGCGCCTACTCGGGTATCTACTCGCAGCCGGGCGTCTCGTCGTACATCGGCAACTACGGACAAGGCCAGGTCTTCTACATCCGCGGCGCGAGCTACGGACAGACCGGTTACGAGTTCGACGGCGTGCCGGTGAACCGCGCGTTCGACAACTACGGCGGAAGCTCGTTGTCGAACCTCGGCCAGCAAGAACTCCAGGTGTACACGGGCGGTTCGCCGTCGTCGGGTACGTCTGCGACGCTGGGCGGCTACATCAACCAGGTCATCAAGACCGGTACGTATCCTGGCTTCGGAACCATCAACCTCGGTTTCGGCAACCCGGGATTCTACCACAACCTCGCGGTCGAAACGGGCGGCGCTTCGCCGAACCGTCTCTTCTCGTACTACCTCGGCTTCGACGGTTACAACCAGGCGTATCGCCCCTGTAACAGCTCGAGCTGCGCCAACTACACGGCGGACGGTATGAACCCCGAAGGCTTCTTCGGCAACGAGATCTTCGCGGATCGCGCGTTCCTGACGGGCGCGTGGTTCGGCAACGGTCCGTTCGCGAACTGCCCGGGTCTGAAATACTCGAGCGCTCCGTCGACGTACTTCACGTCGCCCGACATCGGCATCCCCACCTGCACCGCCTATGCGACGCAGGCCGGCGGCTACCAGGTCGGCACCTCCGATCGCGAACTCGTAGCGAACTTCCACTTCGGAATTCCGCACAAGAACGACGGCGGTAAAGACGACATCCAGCTGCTGTACAACCACGGCTCGGTCTACTCGTCGTATGCGGACAGCATCAACGACATCGGCGGCCTGAGCGCGCTGCAAAACGGCCTCGCGGTCACCGGCGCGGTCTTCGGCACCGCCGAGGACATCAACACCACCGCCTGCGACCTCGTGCAGTATGGCGGCGGCGTCTACACGGCCGGCGTCTGCGCACCTCCGGGTGGCCCGTCGCCGTTCCCGTATAACGACGGCCACATCTTCCCGAGCGGAACGACGTTCGGGCAGTCCGCGACCGGCGCTACGGCGACCACGTACTGGTTCCCGAACTCGCCGACCAATCGCCAGCCGTATGCCGGCCTTCCGACCTCTGCGCGCGGTGGCATCTTCAACGATGTCGCGATCGTCAAGGCGCAGTACCAGAAGAACATCGGCAGCAACGCGTACGCCCGTCTGTACGGCTACTCGTTCTACTCCGACTGGCTCCAGAACAACCCGAACGAGGCGTCGCTGTACTACGGTACGGTCGGTTACGGCTCGACGGCCAGCGGCGACTACCCGTCGCCGGACTACGAACTCGAGACGCACACGCGCGGCGTGTCGTTCGAGTATGCGAATCAGATCAACGCCCAGAACCTCATCCGCTTCACCGCGAATTACGTGACGGCGTCGCTGAATCGCTTCAACAACCAATCGTGGCTCGGAACGGCCACCACCACCACGGCGACCAGCCTCGCCGACGCGAACGGCAACTGCTACGCATATGCGAGCGGTAACCTCACGTCGTGCCTCTCGTCGTCGACGCAAGGTTCGTTCGGATCGCCCACGCGCGGACACGCCAGCGGCGTCGCCTGCTCGTGGCTTCCCGGTTCGGCCGCGTGCCTCGCGAACGCCTCGTTCATCATCACCCGTCCCTCGGGAACGGGAACGACCAACGGGATCATTCCGAAGTTCACGACGCTCGCCCTCGAGGACGAGTTCCGTCCCAACGACAAGCTCGATCTGACCGTCGGCGTCCGCGCCGAGCGCTATCAGTACGACCTCGTCAACTCGAACGACGCCGCCAATAACTTCTGGTGGAAGGGCGCCGCTCAAGTCTACTGCTACGACCCGGTGACCTTGCTCCCGGTGATGGGTATCCCGTCCAAGAGCAACCCGGGCGCGCAGGGTACGCCGATCACCACGCCGATCAGCGGACAGACCGGCGGCAAGTGCTTCTCCGACTCCGCGGGAACGGTAGCGATCCTCGCTCCCTCCGGGCAGCAGGCGCTGCATCCCAACGGTGTCGGCGGCAACATCTTGCTGACCAACGTCTCGCCGGGCTCGCTCGCGCACACGGTGTTCTCGCCCCGTCTCGGCGGCACGTACACCCTGAACCCGAACACGGTCCTCCGCTTCTCGGCCGGCAAGTACACGCAGCCGACGCCGGCTGCGTTCGAGCAGTACCTCAACCAGTACGCTCGCAGCGCGGTGACAAGCGACTTCAGCCACTTCTTCGGCTTCGGGTTCTACAACCCGTCGCACGACAACCCGGTGCAGACGTCGAACAACTTCGACTTCTCGCTGGAGAAGCGTCTGAACGGCACGGACATCACGTTCAAGATCAGCCCGTTCTATCGCGACACGACGCACCAGTCGGTGAGCGTCCCGCTCGGCCCGAACTTCGTTTCGGCCGTCAACCTGGGACATCAGTTCACCAAAGGCGTCGAGTTCCAGATCCAGAAGGGCGACCCGACGCGCGATGGCCTGTCGGGATCGATCTCGTACACCTACACCGACGCGAAGATCCGTTATGACAACGCGCCGAATGGCAAGAACGCCATCGACACGATCAATAACTACATCAGCGCGTTCAACAAGCTGACCTCGGCCGGCGGCGGTTCGCCGTACTACTGCGGCAGCTCGGGCGCGCCTCTTGCCGACGGGACGAACCCCGGCGTTGCAAGCATCGCCGCCTGTACCGCACTCGGCGGTTCTGCGATCGTCAACCCGTACTACGGGATGAGCGCGGCGGGCCTCTTGGACCGCAACGGTCTCTACCCGACGTACCCGAACTCGCCTCCGGAAGATGCTCCGGCGGGCGCGATCGCGGCCCTCTCCCCGCACGTGTTCACCGGTTGGCTCAACTGGCGTCACGACAAGTTCTCGATCGCTCCGAACTTCGTCTTGGCCTCGGGCCAGAAGTACGGCGGACCGACGGACTTGGTGGGAATCGACCCGCGCGTCTGCGACAGCAACCAGGCTGACGCCGGCGTGGTCGCCGATACCCCGAACTACGCCGACTACTACCAGTGTGGTGGCACGCCGTTCACGGCTTCCAACTACCTGGCGATCCCCGATTCGGTTACCGGTACCTTCGATAAGGTGGGTGCCTTCACCGAACCGTGGCAGCTGAACATCGGCGCGCACGTCACCTACGACTTCACCTCGAAGGTGAAGGGCGTCCTCGACCTCGCCAACCTGTACAACCGCTGCTTCGGCGGCACGAAGACGGCTTGGCAAGCGGCGTTCCCCGCCGGACAGCACATCTGTGGCTGGTCCGACAACGCCTACAACTGGGTCGGTGGCCCGGGTGGCCAGGGCTTCTACTACGGTTCGAGCCCGAGCAACGCGGCCAACGGTACCTCCGGGTATCCGAAGGCGCTGAACTACCCCTACACGCCCTTCGTCGGCGATCTGCCGATCCAGGCGTACTTCCAGCTCCAGATCAAGCTCTAGTCGCTAGAGCCTGAAACGGGCAAGGGGGAGCCTCCGCGAAAGCGGGGGCTCCTTTCATTTTGCGACTCTAGTCGGTTTCTTGACCTAGGTCGCTTTCTAACTATTTCCTTAGTCTGCCCGACTGGGAATGCAAGGGAAGCGTAAAGGCTGGGCGAAGGCTGAGCGCGGTCGGATCCGAGCACGCCCGCCGGGCGTGACTTTGGTTCGTCCTGCACAATCAGCAAGGAGCTAACATGCCAAAAAGACTCCGGCATGCACTGGTCGCCGTTCTGCTGCTCGTCGCAATGCTTGGCCAGGTAACATGGGCACTGGCTAGCACGACGGGTCGCCTGAGCGGAACGGTGTCGGCGCTCGATGGTGGTGCGCCTATCGCGAACGCGAAGGTCACCGTCTCGTCGCCGTCTCAAACCGTCACGGGCCAGTCGGACGCCTCAGGTCGTTATACGTTCATCTCGCTCACGCCTGACACGTATACCGTGTCGGTGGAAAAAGACGGATATCAGCCGGCCTCGCAGCCGGGCGTGACCGTCTTCGCGGATTCGACGGCGACCGTCGCCATCCAGATGACTTCGGCGCTCAAGAACATCGCGCAGACGATCTCTCGCGCGACCGGTTCGCTCGTCAAATCGGGCACGACCGCCGACGTCTATTCGATCAACGCCACGACGCAGGATAAGATCTCTGCGCTCGGCGGCGGCGGAAGCCTCAACAGCGCCTACTCGGCGATCGCGTCCGTTCCGGGCGCGTACGTCCCGCTCAACCAGACCGGTTATTTCCAGACCGTCCACATCCGTGGCGGCGATTACGATCAGGTCGGTTACGAGCTCGACGGCGTCCCGGTGAACCGCTCGTTCGACAATTATCCGTCGGGCGCCGCGTCTTCGCTGGGTCAGCAAGAACTCCAGGTCTACACGGGCGCCTCGCCGGCGAACTCGGAAGGCCAGGGGCTTGCGGGCTTCATCAACCAGGTCATCAAGACCGGTACGTATCCGGGCTTCGCCACGGCGTATCTCGGCATCGGCACCCCGTCCTTCTACCATAAACTCGCGGTAGAGGTCGGCGGCGCGACGCAGAACCGGAACTTCTCGTACTACCTCGGCATCGGCGGCTACAATCAGGGCTTCCGTTATGTCAACAACAGCAACGCGGCCAACTACGCCGAACTCGGCGGACCGCTGCTTCCGGGCGACGGCAATCCGGGCGGCTTCATCACCGCACCGTACCAGCTCGGTTTCCTCTCGGACATCGCGGATCGCGACATCATCGCGAACCTGCACTTCGGCCTGCCGCATAAGAACGACGGCGGACGCGACGATGTCCAGCTGCTGTGGGACAGCGGGATGCTGCACAACTCCAGCTACTCGTCGACGAACGATCAGGGCGGCGCCGCCTACCTGAACGCGATCGGCCTGGGTCAGCCGATCTACCTCGACGGCTACCAATGGAACTGCGGCGGCGTCGGCACGACGCGCTCGAACCTCGCTTCGAACTGCGTGGGTACGTACTACTACCCCGGCAGCTCGACGCAGCGCCCCGCGTTCGACAACATCCCCGTCGACGCACGCGACACCATCTGGAACAACCAGGAAGTCGTGAAACTGCAGTACCAGAAGAACTTCGGTACGGATGCGTTCCTGCGCGTCTACGGTTACACGTACTACAGCGATTGGCTCCAGAACGGTCCGCAGTGCGCCTACTCGGATTGGATCTGCGGCGCTTCGCCGGACTACGAACTGTCGTCGCACACGCGCGGCGTCAGCGGTACGTTCAGCAAGCAGTTCAACGCGCAGAACCTGGTGAACTTCCAGGCCTCCTACACCACCGCTTCGACCCTGCGCGATAACAACACGCAGATGTTCAACAGCGGCGGCACGCGCGGCCGCGGTATCGTCCTAGTGGACTCGACCGCTCCGCTGAACGGCCTCTGCTACACGGCGGCCGGCGTCGCCACGACCTGCAGCCCCGTCATCCATGCCGCGGACTTCGCGACCTGGGGCGGCGTGCAAGGTTCGGGCGCGGCCGGTATCACCGCTCCCGCAGCGACCTGCGGCGGCGGCCCCTGCACGTGGCTCGTCGCGGAGAACTCGCAATGGGCGACGTACAACACCGTGAAGCCGACCTTCACGTCGTACTCGCTGACGGACGAACTCCGCCCGAACGACAAGTGGCTCTTCAACCTCGGCGTCCGCCTGGACTCGTTCCAGTTCAAGGGCGCGGACACGCACGTCGGCGATCCGGCGCGCGCGTTCTGGTACAAGGCCTACAACATGGACACGTGCGTGAACGCGCAAGGCGCTCCGGTCGATAAGACCAAGATCGGCGTCGCGGTGACGGCGGCCTGCCCGGCAGGCTACACGGCCGCGAACCTGCAGAACACGTCGGCTGCGATCAACACCTATACGGTGTTCCAGCCGCGTCTCTCGGGCACGTTCACGGTCAACCCGGACACGGTCATCCGCTTCTCCGCCGGCAAGTATGCCGAACCGCCGAACTCGGCGTTCGAGCAGTACGATACCCTCGAAGAAGATGCTCCGTTCAACCTCCTCGGGAGCGCGTTCTACAAGTTCGGCTTCACGGGCCCGTCGCACGCCGTGCGCCCGCCCACGTCGCTGAACTATGACGTCTCGCTCGAGAAGCGTCTGCACGGCACCGACTGGTCGTTCAAACTGACGCCGTTCGTCCGCAAGACGAAGGATCAGATCCAACAGTTCTTCCTGGATCAAGCCACCGGCTTCGTCTCCGGCCTCAACGTGGGCCGCCAGACCTCCGAAGGCTTCGAACTCCAGGTGAACAAGGGCGACTTCAGCCGCGATGGCCTTTCGGCTCAGGCTTCGTTCGCGTACACGCACTCGTACATCAACTACGACGTGCTGAGCAACGGGACGACCCTGGCCACGGGCATCAACACCGACATCAAGAACTACAACGCGTACACGTCGTTCTGCGCGAGCAATCCGACCAACGCGAAATGTGGTACGACGTCGTCGGGCGCGACCGCAGCCGCTTGCTTCACGCCCGCCGGTGTGGCGGATCCGACCTGCGCGGCCGGCGACATCGCCAACCCGTACTGGAACGCTCCGGTTCAGGCGCTCCTCGATCCCAACGCCAACTTCCCGACCTTCGACCTGTTCCCGGGTCCGATCGGGTCCGCGGCGACGACGTTCGGTGCTCCGTACGTCGGATCGTTGATCCTGAACTACAAGCAAGGCAAGTTCGCGATCACCCCGTCCCTGCAGTTCGTCGGCGGTGCCCGTTACGGCGCCCCCGAGACCACGAACGGCATCGACCCGGCATCGGGATGCTCTTCGCTGGGCACCTCGCCCACCGGCGACCCCCGGTACCCGTATGGCTCCGCCGGCGGTCAAGCGTTCGACGCTTCGACCTGCGGCACGCTTGCGGCGATCCCGAACGCGTTCTCGCGCAGCTTCGACGCGCTCGGATCGTTCGTTCAGCCCAACCAGCTGATCGGCAACGTCCAAGTCAGCTACGAAGTTTCGCCGAAGCTCACGCTCGTCGGAACGTTCGCGAACATCGTGAACCGCTGCTGGGGTGGGACCTCGGCACAGTGGACGCTCACCGATCCCAACGTCTGCTCCTACGGGCTGACGGCGGGTGGCCTCGAAGGCGCGGTCGGTAACGTCTACAATCCGGGGGATACCCTGGAGCGCGGTGCCACGTACCCCTATGCCGCGCAACTCGGTGCGGTCAACGTTGACGGCAACTCCACCAAGACGCCGTTCAACTTCTTCCTGGAAGCGCGCATCAAGCTGTAAGTTTGGTGAGCCTGTCCTGAGGAGCGACCGTAGGTCGCGTCTCGAAGGGGAAGGCCTCCGCGAAAGCGGGGGCCTTTTCTTTTGCCTCGCGAACACCCCGCGCGATGCAGCACGGCTACCGATGCGAAGATTGCGAAGTCTCGATCTTCCCCGTCACCACCCGCACCGAACTCGCCTGGCTGCGCGATCGCATCCACGTCGTCCGCGAAGTCGCCAAACACACCAGCAACGGACTCGACCTCTGGATGAGCGACGGCCTCGCATTCCTCGACGACCACGCCGGCCATTCGGTGATGCTCGTCGCCAAACGGTAGCAAGCCGAATGTGGACGCTCGGGATGGCAAAGAAAAACACCACGGGGAGGGCCGTGGTGTTTTTCTTTGTTCCGCGCCCTTCGAGACGCGCTACGCGCTCCTCAGGATGACACGGGCTACGCGCTCCTCAGGATGACACGGGCGACGCGCTCCTCAGGGTGACAGCTCTTGTCAGACTGAGCGGCGCCGAAGTCATTCGGGGATGCGAAGGTGTTGACCGGGTTGGATGGGGGCGGTGGTGAGGTGGTTGGCCTCGGAGATGCGATCGATCGTCTCTTGGATGTCGCCGGTCTCGGCGGTGTGCGCCGCGGCGATGCCCCAGAGCGTCTGACCGCTCTTGACGGTCACGTGCGCATACCGGGTGGCCGTCGCCGCGTGCAGGCTCATGCCGGACAGCGCGGGCAGGGCGACCATCAGGCCGAGCGCCGTCAGCGCGATCGCGGGCATCAGACTCAGTTTCTTGCGCTTGCGCACCGTGGTAACTCCCCTTCCGTATCTTGTGTCGAACCGGTGTTCGTCTACTAGTCTACCCAGATTTTGGGCCGAACGCCTGTTCGTCCACTAGATTTTAGCATAGGGCCTCGAAGGGCTGTCAATGGGTTCTCGAACATATGTTTGCCTCCAAGGCCCTCTTGTGCTAAGGTATACGGGACAGCCGTGCCATACGGGTGGCATTGAGGGAATTATTTTGAGCGAGAAGCCTGCGACCGAACGCCAGACCGCGATCCTCGACTGCATCAACGCCTTTACGAGCGAGCACGGTTACCCGCCGTCGGTACGCGAGATCGGCGAGCGGGTCGGGCTTTCGTCCTCCTCGACCATCCACTCGCATCTCAAGTCGCTCGAGCGCCGGGGGATGATCCAACGCGACCCCACCAAGCCTCGCGCGCTCCGCACGGAGCGTTCGATGGGGCCGGCCGCGCCCGAGTCCGTCGTCATGCCGATCCTCGGCCGGGTCGCCGCCGGCGTCCCGATCACCGCGCAAGAAGATCTGGAAGGCGAGTTCGTCCTGCCTGCGGCGTTCGTCTCGCGCGGATCCGACGGCTTCATGCTCCGGGTCAAGGGCGACTCGATGATCGAAGCCGGCATCTTCGACGGCGATCTGCTCGTCGTACGCCCGCAGGTGAGCGCCGATAACGGCGAGATCGTCGTCGCGATGATCGAGGGCGAGGCGACCGTCAAACGCTTCTATCGCGAAGGTGGACGTTTCCGTCTCCAGCCGGAGAATGCGGCGATGGCGCCAATCTACGCGAACGATGTCGATATCGTCGGACGCGTCGAAGCCGTCGTCCGCAAACTCTAGACTCTTCCGGTTCTTCGAACGGCCCGTCTTCCTAGCGATACGCGAGGCGTTGCCGCGCGCGTTCGTGGGGCTGCTCGCCGGCCTCGTGCTCTTCATCTGGTTCGTCCCGGTGCCTGCCGGCGCGCCGCTGCTGCAGCAGCTCGCGGCGAGGTGGTCCGGCTCGCTGCTTCCCGCGCTCTCGCTGATGGGCGCGGCGCTGGTGGTCCTGCTCGCGCTGCGGCTCGCCGCCCTGATGGAACTGTCGCCCGTCGCCTACGTGGCTACCTGCGTGGCCGCCTTCGCGCTCGCGCTGCCGCAGCCGTATGCCGGGCCGTGGATCGCCTATCTGCGCATCGCCGGCGGAACGGGACTCTTCCTTGCGATCGTCATCTGTCTCGCGCTCGCCGCCGCGTTCAAGTATCTGCGCGCGCCGGTCGCGATCGCGCTCGCGCTCGCCGCGTTCGGCGGCATGTGGGTTGCGCACGCTCCGCTCGCGGATCTGCTCTACGCGTCGCTCAAGCCGCTCGGCGATCTCGGCGACACCTACGTCGCGCTGATGGTCGTCGTCGTCGTGCAATCGGTGCTATGGCTCGTCGGCATCCACGGGCCGGCCGTGCTCGCCGCGATCGTCACGCCGGTCTACATCACGCTCCAGTCGCAGAACGGCGATGCGTTCGCGCACCATCTGCCGGTGCCGCACATCGTCGTCGTCTCGCTCTTCCTGTTCGTCTTCCCGGGCGGCGCCGGATCGACGCTGCCGCTGGCGCTGCTACTCGCCGTCTCGCGCGTGCCGCGCCTGCGCACCATCGGCCGCGCGATCGTGGTGCCGTCGTTCTTCAACCTGAACGAACCGCTGCTGTACGGTCTGCCGGTCGCCTACAACGGGTTTCTCGCCGTACCGTTCGTGCTCGCGCCCGCGGTGCTCGCGACCGTCACCTACTTCGCCGTCGCGTGGGGTTGGGTGGCGCGTCCGATCGCCTACGTCCCCTCGTCGATCCCGACGCTGCTCTCGACCTATCTCGCGACCTCGTTCGATCCGCGGGCCGTTCTGCTCGTGCTCGCGAACGTCGCGATCGCGGGCGCGATCTATCTGCCCTTCGTACGGAAGTACGAATCCTTCGAGACGCTTCGCTCCTCAGGATGACACGGCTAAGGAATCGCTCCTCAGGATGACACGGCTAAGGAATCGCTCCTCAGGATGATACGGAACATGGAACGCCTCTGCAGTCGCTTCGGGATCGAGGGACGCGTCGCCGATGCGGCCGCGCGCGCCTGGGAGCGCGTGCGCGCGCTGCGGTACGACGCACAGGCCGAGGTGAAGGCCGACGTCCTCGATGCGTTCCTCGCGCAGGGCGTCGCGGAGCACGACTTCGCGGGCTCCTCCGGCTACGGTTACGACGACGCCGCGCGGGCGGCATACGAAGCGCTGCTCGCGCGCGTCTTCGGCGCGGAGCGCGCGCTCGCGCGGCTCTCGATCGTCAGCGGGACGCACGCGATCGTCACGGCGCTTGCGGCCTGTACGCCACCGGGCACGACGCTCGTCTCCGCGAGCGGACGTCCCTACGACACGCTGCGCAACGCGATCTGCGACGCCGAGCACGCGCTCGTCGCGACGCAGGGCATCGCCTATCGCGAGGTCGCCCTACGCGACGACGGCGCACCGGATCTGGATGGATTGGAGCGCGTCCTGCGCGACGGCGACGCCGGTTCCGTCTTCGTGCAGCGCTCGCGCGGCTACGCGCCGCGGCCTTCGCTCGACGTGGCGGCGATCGAGTCGATCGTGCGCCGGGTGCGCGCGGTCGCGCCCGACCTCCCGGTGCTCGTGGACAACTGCTACGGCGAACTGGTGGAAGCGCGCGAACCGACGCACGCCGGCGCGGACCTCGTGATGGGTTCGCTGATCAAGAACCTCGGCGGGTCGCTCGCGCCTGCGGGCGGCTACGTCGCGGGCCGCGCCGATCTGGTCTCCCGCGTCGCCGCGCGCCTCTACGCTCCAGGACTGGGCGACGCGCTCGGCCCGACGCTCGGCTTCGGGCGGGCTTTCGTGCAAGGGCTCTATCTCGCGCCGGCGATCGTCGAACAGACGCTGCGCGGACTGGATTTCGCGGCGGCGCTCTTCGCGGAATTGGGCTACGGCGTCGATCCGCTTCCCGGCGCCGTCCGCACCGACATCGTGCAGGCGATCCGTCTGGGCGACGCGTCCGCGCTGGTGCGCTTCGCCGAAGGTCTGCAGGCGGCGCTGCCGGTCAACGCGCGCTTTCGCCCGGAGCCGGGCGCGGTTCCCGGTTACGTCGACCCGGTCATCATGTCGAGCGGCGCCTTCGTCGGCGGCGCGACCATCGAACTTTCGTGCGACGCGCCGCTGCGGGAGCCGTTCGAGGTCTATCTCCAGGGCGGCGTGGTCGCCGAATATGCCTACGTGGGCGCGCTCTTCGCCGCGCGCGGCGTCGTTGAAGGCGGGACTCCGGCGAGGGAGAACAGGTAGCGGCTGTGACTACCCCCGACCCGGCCCGCCAGCGTCGATTCTTCCGCGCTAGCGTCGATTTTCCGACCACCGTCATCGTCCCCGGAGGCGAACTCGTCCTCATCGGGCGGGCGATCGACTTGAGCGGCGGCGGTCTGCGGGTCGCGACCGCGAGCGATATCTCGCCCGGTCAAGCGGTCGTCCTGCGCTTCACCCTGCCGGGGGCGGATTCGGAGATGCTCGTCCGCGGCAAGGTCGTGCTCTCGTTCTTCGATGCTTCCCGTCGCGAATACGCGCACGGCATCGCCTTCACGCAGTACGCCCAGCCGGATCAGGACGCGATCGTCGCCTACGTCCACACGCTGCAGCAGCAGCAGTGACTCACTCGGCTTGGCCGAGGAACCCGTAGAAGAAGTACTTGTTGCCGTCGGTGGTGGTCACCACGATGCGGGTCTCGTCGATATCGGCGGTCGCGATGGTCTTGCCGACCATGGTCTCGAGAATAGCCTGCGCCTGGAGGAATTCGGCCTCCCGCAATGCGTCCGGCTCCACCTCAATAAGGTGGAGAAGCTCGTCGATCCGGTCGTTCATAACCAATAGGATAATCGGCGGAGGGTCCGGATATGTTAGCCCCGCGTAACGATTCCGGGCCAAACGACTCGCCCGACCACGGGGACCGCCGCGGCGGGGGGAGAAGCGGGGAGCCGTGATGTTCGTGCTCGAGGTACTCAGCGGTCCGTTGGATGGGAAGACGTGGCCGTTCGACTCCGAGATCGTGATCGGCCGCGACGAAGAGGTGGCGGACGCCTGTCTCGCCCTGGACCGGTACGTCTCGCGCAAGCACGCCCGCCTCCGCGGCGAGGGCGACAAGATCGTCCTGGCCGACCTGGAGAGCCGCAACGGCACCAAGCTCGACGGGAAGTCCGTCGTCGGCGAAGCGGACCTGGCGCTCGGCGCCCCCTTCGTCGTCGGCCGGACCGTCCTCCGGGTGACGCGAGCATAACGACCGCCATGCAGGTCGCCACCGCGATCGCGCCCGCGCGCGCTCTGCTTCGCGCGCTTCCGCACCCGCTCGGCTTCGTGCCGACGATGGGCGCGCTGCATCCCGGCCACATCGCGCTCGTCGCCGCCGCGCGCGAGCGCTGCGCCGGCGTCGTCGCGTCGGTCTTCGTCAATCCGCTGCAGTTCGGCCCGGGCGAAGACTTCGCGCGATATCCGCGCGATTACGACGGAGATTTCGCCAAACTCGCCGCCGCGGGCGTCGACGCGCTCTTCGCCCCGGACGGCGCGACGATGTATCCGCCGGAATTCTCCACGACCGTCGATTGCGGTACGATCGGGAACGATTTCGAAGGCGCGATCCGCCCGACGCACTTCGCCGGCGTCACCACCGTCGTCGCGAAACTGCTCAACGTCGTGTGCCCCGACGTCCTCTTCCTCGGGCAGAAGGACGCGCAGCAGACGGCGGTGCTCCGCAGACTCGTCCGCGATCTCGCCTATCCGGTCGACGTCGTCATCGTGCCGACGTCGCGCGAAGCCGACGGTCTCGCGCTCTCCAGCCGCAACGCCTATCTCGATGCGGAACAGCGCGCCGCCGCGCCGTCGCTCAACCGCGCCCTGCACGCCCTGCGCGACGCGCTCGCGTCCGGCGCTACGAAGGCCGACGCGATCGCCGCGGGCCGCGCCCGGCTCGCACCGCTCGCGCGGCTCGATTACCTCGACGTCGTCGACGCGGATTCGTTCGTCCCGGTGGACGCGCTCCGTCCTCCGGTCTTCGTCGTGGGTGCGGCGCGATTCGGCACCACCCGTCTTCTGGATAACCTATGGATACCGGACTGAAGGACGCGCGCGTCCTGCTGTGCGTGACCGGCGGTATCGCCGCCTATAAGGCCGCGGCGCTTACGAGCACGCTCGTCCAGCGCGGCGCGACGGTCGACGTCGCGATGACGGCCGAGGCGGAGCGCTTCGTCGGCGCGCTCACGTTCGCATCGCTCACGGCGCGTCCGGTCTACACCGCGCTGTGGGACGCGCCGGAGACGATCCCGCACATCCGTCTGGTCCGCGAGGCGCGGGTGGTGCTGGTCGCGCCGGCGACCGCGAACGTCATCGCCAAGATCGCGAACGGCGTCGCCGACGACCTCGTCTCCACGATGCTGCTCGCGTCGCGCGCGCCGCTGGTGGTCGCGCCGGCGATGAACGCCGCCATGTACGAGCACCCCGCCACGCAGGCGCATCTGCGGACGCTGCGCGATCGCGGCGCGCGCATCGTCGAACCGGAGGCGGGGTTCCTCGCCGAACGCGAGATCGGCACCGGGCGCCTGGCGTCGGAAGAGCGCCTGATCGACGCGCTGACGTCGGCGCTTTCACGCACGCGTTCGCTCGACGGCAAGAAGATCGTCGTCACCGCCGGTCCGACGCGCGAAGCGTTCGATCCGGCCCGCTTCGTCGGCAACGCGTCGACCGGCGCGCAGGGGATCGCGCTCGCGCGCGAAGCCGCCGCGCGCGGCGCAGACGTCACGCTGTTGCTGGGGCCGACGTCGCTGCCCGTCCCGGCCGGCGTCGAGACGGTGCGCGTGACGACGGCGCGCGAGATGCACGACGCCGCGATGCGCGTGGCCGTCGGCGCAGACCTCACCATCGCCGCCGGCGCCGTGGCCGATTGGCGCCCGGAGACGTATTCGGCCGCGAAGATCAAGAAGACGGACGGCGACCTCGTGGTGAGGATGGTGCGCAATCCGGACGTGCTGGCGCGTCTGGGCGATCGCAAGGGATCGACGTTCCTCGTCGGGTTCGCCGCCGAGACCGACGATCACGAGGCGTCGGCGCGCGCGAAGATGGAACGCAAGCATCTCGACGCGATCGCCGTCAACGACGTGCGCGACGGGCGCGGTTTCGGCACCGGCGAAAACGCGCTGGTCCTGCTCTACGGCGGCGACGGTCGCATCGATCTGGGCGCAGGCGACAAAGAGACCCTCGCCGCGCGGCTGCTCGACGCGATCGAACGGCTGATGGAGTCGGACTGATGCTGCTCGCGATCGACGTCGGCAACACCGAGACGAAGTTCGGCGCCTTCGAACTCCGAGACGAGACGCCGCTCCATTCGTGGCGCGTGCGGACCGAAGCGCGCCGCACCGTCGACGAGTGGGGCGCGCTGATCGCCGATCTCTTCGCCGCATCCTCGGCGGACCGCAGCGCGTTCGATGCGATCGCGATCGCGAGCGTCGTGCCCAAGATCGACGCCGTCCTCGCCGAAGCGTGCGAGAAGTATCTCGGCGTCGCGCCGGCCTTCCTCAAACCGCACGAACAGACGCTGATCGCGGTGACGACGGAGCGGCCCGAAGAGGTCGGAGCGGATCTGATCGCGGCCGCTATCGGCGCGCGCGCGAAATACGGCGCGCCTCTCGTCGTCGTCAGCTACGGCACGGCGACGGTCTTCATGGCCATCACGGCGGCCGGCGACTATGCGGGCGTCGCGATCGCTCCGGGCATCGGCACCTCGATCGACGCGCTCGTCGGCCGCACGGCGAAACTGCCGCAGATCGCGCTCGAAGATCCGGGCCGCGCGCTCGGGCGGACGACGGTCGAAGCGCTGCAGTCCGGCATCGTCTACGGGTTCGTCGGCCAGACCGAGGCCCTCGTAGCGCGCTTCCGCAAGGAGATGGGCGTCGATGCCAAGGTGATCGCCACCGGCGGGATGGCGGCGGTCGTCGCCCGGCACTCGCGCGTCATCGACGTCGTCGATGCGGGGCTCAGCCTTGATGGCTTACGTCGCTTTTCTTGCGCGATCGGGACATAGGTGTAAATCGCCCTTATCGCTCCCACACCGTCGCCGGTGTATGGTGTCCCAATAACCATGGGTTCTCATGCATTCTTCGTGAAGGAGCGACTTGGTGAAAAAACGATGGCTCGCGAGCGGTATCATCGCTGCGATCGCACTGGCCGCATGCAGCGGCGGTAGCACCTCATCGAGCGGCGTGGTGCCGCAATCCCAGACTCCCGCGGCACCGCTCGGCGATCCGGGCGTGCGCGCTGCAGTGACCAGCACCATTCAGGACCACAGTTTCGAAAGCGGCGGCTTCACCTATTGGACGCAATGCGGCAGCTCGCACACGTCCACCATCTCGAGCGCGCAGCACGAGGCGGGATCCGTCTCGCTGCTCAACGGCAAGACGGTCAAACCGGAAGTCAACGGCACCGACGGCGTCTGCCAGCAGCTCGTCATCCCGGCGGGCGGCGTGATCACGTTCTGGGTCTACGAAGGCACGAACGACACGATCACCTACGTCGATCAGGAAGCCGATCTTCTCAGCTCGGCCAACCCGACCGCCGTCGTGAAGCAGCTCTTCAAAGAAGCGAAGTCGACCGGCGGCTGGCAGAAGCGCAGCTACGACGTCAGCGCGTATGCCGGACAGACGCTCTATCTCTATTTCGGCGTGAAGGGCAACGGTTACGCGAGCGACTACGTCTACCAGTACGTCGATAACGTCGCGTGGGGCACGAGCTCGACCGGAACGCCGGCTCCGACGCCGACGCCGACCGGCAACCCGACGCCGACGCCGGTGCCGACCGCGACGCCGGTGCCGACGCCCACGCCGGCCTTCCCCTGCAACAACACGCAGTGGCAGACGTACCAGAACGAGTTCGCGGCCGGACAGATCACGGCCGATCAATTCGTCGACGTGTGCGGATCGGTCACGCAAGTGCTGCCCGAGAAGCTCACTTCGAGCGGCCACCACGGCTATTTCTACATCTCGATGCCGTCCGGATATCAGATCGAGATCGTCTCGAATCTCGATGCGATGGCCGGCGGATCGAATCCGCCTCCGGGCACGTGGCCGTGGGTCTCGGTCGGCGACTACACCTACGTCCAGGGTCGCTACTACTACGACAGCGCTTCGAGCCAGGGCATCGACTGGACCGAAGACGATACCAGCCAGTCCTGGCCGCACGTCGGCTGGGTCGTAGTCAACGGCACGGAGTACAACTAGCCGAACGGATATCGGCAATGCCTGGGAGGGGAGCGAACATCTCGCTCCCCTCTTTCTTTCTCCGCTTGCTCGCCCCAAAAAAATAACACCTGGAGCGAAGGGGAACCCCCGACGGATGCGAGAAACGTCGGCGCATACTCCGAGTCCGTCTTGCCGCCGTGCATGATTTGGGCTCGTTGTGCTTTTGGCCACCATACTGAGGAGAGCGAGTGCGACACAAACACCTGGGCGCGCTGTTGGCGCTGACCATCCTGGCAGTTGCCGTTGGTTGCAACGGTTCGGGATCCAGCAGCAATACGACCGTCATCCCTCCCCCAGGCCCGGCCTCGGGCCCGTTCGTCGTCGTCGCGGGTGGAAGCACGTTCCTCGACCTGCCCGGCGTCGGCAACACGAAGGCCGGCGCGGTCACCTTCGCCAGCCCGACCTCGGGCGGCGGTGCGACCGGTACGTTCTCGGTGAGCGCTTCCAACCCGACCAGCACCGCACTCCTGGGCGATAAGAAGCCGGCCTCCGTCGCGGGCGCCAACGGCATCTGGTACCTGACGCTCACGTTCAACTCGACGGTGACCTTCCCGTCGAAGCCGTCCATGCAGCTCGAGTTCGCCAGCCCGCAGACGGCCACCAGCGTCTTCTGGTCGGGGCTGTACAGCGGATCGTGGACCGAGCCGTGGAGCGGCCCGGGCACCCTCTCCAACGGTGGCAACACGCTCGTGATCCCGTCCCAGGCGACGCCGGTGACCTTCACCGCCGGGACGACCTACGTGATCGCGATCTACACGACGCCGGCCACGCCGACGCCGACGCCTTCGCCGACGCCTTCGCCGACCCCGACGCCGGCCACGCCGACGCCGTCGCCCACGCCGAACGCGATCTCGAACGGCGACTTCGAGACCGGCAGCATTGCGCCGTGGTATATCTGCCGCACCGGCCACCCGTCGCTCGCGGCCCCGATCGACCCGAGCCCGGCTGCCGAAACGCCGGCTCCGTCCTTCACGCAGGCTCCGCTCACGGCCGTCCCCAGCCTCGTGGCGACGCCCGGCCCGGATCCCTCGGTCGTGACGACGCTCGCTGCGGCGTCCGCCGGTAATCCGAACAATGCGCCGCACGGCGGGACGCACGCCGCGCTCATCGGCAACTATCTGACCGGCACCGGCAACGCTCGCGAAAAGGGCGTCATCGGCATCTGTCAGGACATCACCGTCCCTGCGACGGGCAGCCCGAACATCACGGCCTGGGTCTGGGAAGGCGGCGACAACGGCAACTTCGGTAATGGCGACGAGGAGATGGATATCTTCAGCGGCGCTACCTGGGTGACCGGAACGACGTCGGTGGCCGGTGTGGTCGAGAGCGGCAAGCAGACCACCGCCAATCCGACCGCGACGCTGTTCGCCGAACTGAACTGCTACAACAACAACGGTACTTCGGGCGGAACGTCGACGACGAACTATCCCGACTGTGTCGGCCAGGCCGGAGCGCCGGGCATCCGCGGCGGTCAGTGGGTGAAGAAGGGGCCGTACGATCTCTCCGCTTACGCCGGACAGAGCGTGACGGTGATGATCGGATCGGTCGGCACCTCGAACAGTACCGGCTACTACGAATACCTGTACGCGGACGACGTCGTCCTCACGCACAGCTAGGTCTCGAACAGAACGACAACGGTGTGGAAACGGGGGCGGCTTTAAGCCGCCCCCTGGCTCCATTTTCCTCGGCCCCGAAGAACCTCATCAGGAGAACGGAATGAAACGAACGGTATTGGGCGCGATCGTCGCGGCCGGGCTGCTGGCCGGATTCGGCTGCAGCGGCAGCGGCGGCTCGAACGTGACGCCGCCGGCGGCACCTCAGGGACCGGCACATCCGGTATATGCGGCGGCGAAAGTCACGCTCGGCATACCGGCAGCGCCGACCGGCGCCTCCGCCAAGAAGCCCGCGTACGTCTCGGCGGGTACGCAGTCGATCACGTTCTCCGGGAGCGGAATCACCACGCAGACGCTCGCGATCGGGACGCTGCCCAACGCGAAGTGTCCGCTCGTCGGCAGCACCTATCAATGCACGCTGAACTTCTCGGCTCCGGTCGGGAACAGCACGCTGACGGTGCAGCTGTTCGCGAGCACCGACGGCACGGGCACGCCGCTCTCGACGAACACCATTCCGATCAGCGTCGTCCAGGATCAGGTCAACTCGATCCCGATCACGCTCAACGGCGTCGTCAATACGCTGACCCTCACGGTTACGCCGAGCACGGTCACCGTAGGAACCGCGACAGCGGCGACCGCGACGCTCGGCGGACTCGACGCCGCCGGCGACAACATCGTCGGTCCGGGAGCGTTCGTCGATGCGAACAACGATCCGCTGACGCCCACGCTGACCTCCGATAACCCCACCGATTTCACCGTCGGCACGCAGACCGGCAACTCGTGGCCCGTCAGTTACGACGGCGCGAACGTCGCGGGGGCGACGTTGACGCTGATGGCCGGCTCGCTCACCAATGCGACCAAGCAGTTCGCCGTCAATCCCGCCTCGACGCCGACGCCGGCCGGCAATGTCATCACCAACGGCGATTTCGCGGTCAACTCGTTCGACGGGACGAACGGCTGGTATCGCTGCTACGCGACGCGCGAGACGACCGCGGGCATGACGCCCATCGACGCGTCGCCGGCACCCGTCAACCAGCTCGCCGTCATCGCCGGCGCGACCTCGGCTCCGGGCGCGGGCCCCGCGACCGACGTCTCCCAGCAGACGACCGTGCCGGGCGGCAACGCGACGCCGCCGAGCGGCAACGCGCAGTTCGCGCTCGTCGGCTACGCGACGCCGAACCCGACGGCCAGTCCGTTCGGCGCGATCGTTCAGAAGGGCAATACCGGCATCTGCCAGGACATCGCATCGATGCCCGCGTCGGGAACGCTGACGATGAACGTCTTCGAAGGCGGCGACGATAACTGGTCCAAGTCGGATTCCGAGGCGGATCTCTATCCTGCCGGAAGTTTCACCATCGCGTCGGGCGCCGGCGTTTCGTCCGGCGTCACGCCGGTCCGGCTCTTCGCCGAGAACAATTGCTACGACTCGGGCGGATGGGAGGCGATCTTCCTTCCGGCGCCGTGGGGCACGGGAACGGTGACCATCAGTTCGACCGCACGGTGGTCGGGCTGTCCGCAAGTGCCGGGCGGGCCGTCTCCGGGCGGATACAATCCGTCCTCCGGCGGCGGATTCTGGTACGGCAAGTCGCTCGACGTCTCGTCCTATGCGGGACAGGCCAAGACGCTCTTCGTCGGCATCAGCCGCGACGCCGGCGGTTCCAAACCGACGTCGTCGGGCGCGCAGTACTACAACTACGTGTACGTCGATCACGTACAGCTCACGGGCAGCGGATCGGCCACGCCGCCGCCGCTCTCGGTCGCGCCGAACCCGTTCAACGTCACGCAGACGGGCGCGATGACCCTCACCGCGTCGGAGACCGGATACTCCGGCAACCTCACGGTGAGCAGCGACAACACGAGCGTCATCACCGTCACCTCGCCGGCGACGGCGAGCGCCGGCAGCGCGACCGTCCACGTCAACGTGGTGAACGCGGGTTTCGCGAACATCACCGTCACGGACTCGCACAGCCAACAGGTCGTGATTCCGGTCACGGTCACTCTCACCCCGATCACGATCAACTGATATGGAGCGCAACGTGAAACGTTCGATTACGTCCGCGGCGATCGTAGCGGCACTGCTCATCGGAGTCGCCTGTTCGGGCGGCGGTAACGTCACGCCGGGCGCTCGCGCGGACCTGCCGACGGTCCAAGGCCCGTCCCCGGCGTCGGTCGAGCCCGCGCCGATGGTGCGGACGGCGATCCTGCCGTCGAGCGCGATGGCGTCGCGCACGCCGGCCACGTCGATCGTGCCGCAGAACTGGACGCAGATCCCCGGCACCGCATCCGAAGTGACCGCTGCGGCCGACGGTTCGATCTGGGTGCTCTCCGATCAGCCCGCCGGCCCGGACAAGAACATCTGGCATTACAGCGGCGGTACGTGGACGAACATCGGCGGGCTAGCCGAGCACATCGCGGTCGCCCCGGACCTCTCGCTCTGGGCGATCAACTCGGCCGGCGGCATCTACCACTACTCGGGCGGCGCCTGGACCGGCATCGGCGGACTCGCGCAGTCGCTGGCCACGCTCGCCGACAACAGCGTCGTCGTCGCGTCCAACTCCGGCGGCGCCGCAGGCAACCGCGCGCTCTGGAAATATGCGGGCGGGACGTTCACGCAGGTGCCCGGATCGGGCGCGTTCGTGACGGGCTCGATCGATCCGTCGCCGCAGACGACGTCGAACGGCACGCTGCAGCCCGGCGGATTCTATATCATCAACGGCGCGCAGTCGATCTACTACGAGAACCCCGACGGTTCGTTCGTGCAGATCCCCTCCACCGCGTCGTACGTCGCGTCCTCGCCGGGCGGCCTCTTCGCTTTCGGCCCGACGTTCGATCCGAGCGGCAACGCGATCTTCTACTTCGACACGACGAGCTGGTCGACGCAGACCGGCGCGGCCGTGAGCGTCTCGGTCGCGAACGGCACGCTCTTCGTCGTCGCCGGCACCGGCGCGATCTTCAGCTCGTCGATCGTCGCCACGCCGACGCCGACCGCGTCGCCGACGCCGACGCCCGCGCCGCTGGCCGTCGATCCGAATCCGATCTCGCTGACGCAGACGGGCAACGCGAACGTCACCGTCACCGAGGCGGGCTATAACGGCACCATCGCTGCCGTAAGCGGCGATACGGGTATCCTTACGGTCGTCCAATCGCCCGTCACGTCGACGGCCGGCAGTGCGACGGTCGTCGTGACGGCGGTAGGCGCCGGTTCGACCACGCTCACGGTCTCCGATACGAACGGCCAGCAAGTCGTCGTGCCGGTGCACGTGACCATCACGGGCGTCGTAATCTCCGGTTCGCACTAGCACTAAGGATAGCGAAAGTACATGAAGCGACTCTCCCTCGGGGGGGTCGCCATCGTCGCACTGATAGCCGGATTCGGCTGCAGCGGCGGTGGCGGCTCTACCAGCCCCGTACCTTCGCCGTTTCAAACGGCCGGGGTACCGCAAACGGCGAAGGCCACGTTCAAGTTGAAGATCCCCGCGCGAGCGGCGGCCGCGGCGAAAGCCGCCGCCGCTAAGACGCCGGGATACGTCTCCGCGTCCACGCAGTCGGTGCAGATATCCGGCGCGAGCGTGACGACGGAGTCCGTCGACATCGGAACGCTGCCGAACGCCAACTGCACAGGTCCCGACGGGGGCGGCGCATACACGTGCGATCTCGCCTTCGACCTGCCGATCGGCAGTAATTCCATCGACGTCAAGACGTTCTCCGGCGCCGGTGCGACCGGCAGCGTGCTCTCGCAGAACACGGTCGTCGCGAATATCAACGGCGGCGTCGACAACAACGTCAACATCATCTTGAACGGCGTCGCATCGACGCTGCTCGCGGTCGTCACGCCGTCCGCGACGGTCGCCGCAGGAACGCCGTCCGGCCTTACGGTCACGCTCGGCGCGAAGGATGCCGCCGGCAACACGATCGTCGGCCCGGGCGACCTCGTCGACGCGAGCGGAACGTCGCTCAGCGCGAGCGCGGCTTTGGCCGTCTCCGATTCCGCGCATTTCGCCGTCGGCACGCAGACGGGTTATGCGTGGAGCGTCGCCTACGACGGCACCGACGACGGCCCGACGCAGACCGTCACCCTCTCCGCGACCGGCTTCACCGACGCCGTCGCGACCATCACGATAACGCCGGCCGCGACGCCGACGCCGAGCCCGACGCCGACCGACACGCCGACGCCGGCCGCAACGCCGACGCCGAGCCCGACGCCGACGCCGGTCCAGGCGATCACCAACGGCGGCTTCGAGACGAGCGGCTCGTCCATCGGACCGTGGTTCCCGTGCTACGCACCGAACCTCGCATACAATCCGACCGATGCATCCCCGGCTCCGGCTTCGACTCCGGCGGCTGCGGCCGTAGCGACCGCTACGACGGCGCCGATCCTCACGGCTCCCACGCCGAGCACGACCAGCCAGGATTCCGGCGTCGCTACCGGAGTGCCCAGCACCGCGTCGACGGCTGGATTCACCGGAGCGTATAACGGCTCGTTCGGCTCCGTGCACGGCGGGACGAACGCCGCCCGCGTCGGCTATACCGACTACACGATCACCGTGGGCAAGGCAGGCGCCGGTAAAGGTCTGACGGGCATCTGTCAGACGGTCACCGTCCCGACGACCAACCCGAAACTCACGCTGTGGATCTACGAGACCAGCAATACCAATGCGTTCGCCAACATCAATCACGTCGGCGCGTACTGGTCCGGTGCTCCCTTCTCCACGGCATATGCCAGTCCGACGGTAGGTGGTCTGACCGCCTACAAGGCGACGACGACTTGGACGTCGTTGCTCTTCGCACAGGACAACTGCTACAACGCCAATCCGGGCGGCTCCGACATCGCAGGCTGCGCCATCGGACAGCCTACGGCGACCGGAGGGCAGTGGTTGCAGAAGGGGCCCTACGATCTGTCCGGTGTCGCCGGCACGCAGATCACCATCTTCCTCGGCCAATATTCGGCCACGACAACGACGGTGCGATACAGCGATACGTACTTCGACGACGTGTCGCTGACGGGTGACGGCACATGATCAAGGGTTTCAAACGGGGTGTTTCTCACACTACTACGCTCGTGGAGTCACAAGTGAAAAAACCGATACTCGCTGCGTTCGCGGCAGCCGCCCTTCTCGTCGGCGTCGCGTGCAGCGGCGGTGGCGGCGGAACCTCAAGCGGGATCACTCCGCAAGGTCCGGGTCACAGCCAGAGCACCAAGGTCACGCTGTTCATCCCGGCGCGTCCGGCCGGCTCGATCGACAAGAAGTCGCCCGCGTACGTCTCGGCGTTCACGCGATCGGTGCAGTTCACCGGCGCCGGCATCACCGCGCAGACGTTCAGCACTTCGGCTCTTCCGAACGCGTATTGCTCGGCCGTCACCGGCGGCTGGAGCTGCGCATTCAACGTCGACCTTCCGCTCGGCAGCGGGACGATGACGGTGACGTGTTACGACGCGGACAACGCGACCGGTAACATCCTGTCCTCCGCGACGACCGCGATCGACATCATCGCCGGTCAAGACAACACGATTCCGCTCACGCTGAGCGGCTACGCGAAGGCCCTGACGCTCTCGGTCTCGCCGAACTCCGTCTCGTACGGCACGGCGACGGATCTGACCGCGACGTGGGGCGGCACGGACGCGCAAGGCGCGACCATCGTCGGCGTTCCCGTCGACGGCAGCGGCAACGCGATCGCCCCGGCGCTCACCGCCGACGCGTCCTCGGCTCTGGCCGTCGGCACGCTCGTCGGACAATCGTGGACCGTCCATTACGACGGCAGCGACATCTCGCCGGGTTCGGCGCTCCATCTCACCGCGACCGGTTATACCGGCGTCGACGACACCGTCGTAGCCTCGTCGCCGACCCCGTCGCCGACGCCGAGCCCGACGCCGACGCCGACCCCGACGCCCACCCCGACGCCGACGCCGACGCCGAGCCCGACGCCGACCATCGCGGCGTTCCCGACCGCAGCGCCGAGCACGTTCGTCGAGTTCACCTCGGCCGGTGCGAAGTCGCTGACCGTGACGGAAGCCAACTACGGCGGCAAGTTCACGGTCACGTCGGACAACGCGGCAGCCGTCTCCGTCGTCGGCGGTAACGGTGCGCAGTTCCAATCGACGTCCGGTTCGGCGACGGTCAACGTGACCGCGGTCGCTTCCGGAACGGCGAACATCACGATCGTCGATGACTTCGGTCAGCAGATCGTGGTCTCGACCCGCGTGACCATCTCGACGGTCACCATCGGCGGAACGCACCGCCACTAGAGACCGGCCGTGCCCGTCGCGACGCGCTCGCGACGGGCATCACCGGTTCAGGTATTGATCGCAATGGAGCGTATGGAGCTGACCATGAATCGACGGATCCTCGGTGCAGTCGCTGCAGCCGGCCTCCTCATCGGCATCGGATGTTCCGGCGGCAGCGGCGGCGTGACGCCGGCGCAAGTCCCCGGTGCGCCCGCGCCGCAGCTGGCAAAAGCCACGATAATGTTGCGCATCCCGATCGCTCCGACGAACGTCGGTGCGAAGGTGCCGGCGTACGTCTCGGCCGGGACCAAGTCCGTGCAATTCAGCGCTCCCGGCATGACGACCGAATCGTTCGACGTCTCGCCGCTGCCGAGCGCGACGTGTACGTCGGACGGGACCTACTACACGTGCTCCCTGTCGGCCGACGCGCCCGTCGGCGACTACACCATGACGGTCAAGACGTTCTCCGGCCTCGGCGCGACCGGTAGCGTCCTCTCGCTCAACAGCGTTCCCGTCGCCATCGTCCAAGGACAGGTGAATCCGGTCTCGGTCACGCTCAACGGCGTCGCGACCACGCTCTCGCTGCAGGCTTCGGTCGCGTCGGTGCAAGCCGGCGTGCCGTCGTCCTTCAACGTGACGTGGTCCGCACAGGATGCGGCGGGCTTCACCATCATCGGCCCGGGGTCGATCCTCGACGGCAACGGTGCGACGTTCGCTCCGACGGTCGACTCGAACGATGATGCGGATTTCGTCATCGGCACCGAGAGCGGACAGACGTGGCCCGTCTCCTACGACGGCGCCGGATCTCCGGTGACGTTCACGCTCAGCGCCAACGCGAGCACGACGTACGGCGCGGCGACCGCGTTCGTCGACGTGATCGCCGCGACGCCGTCGCCGACGCCGACTGCAAGCCCGACGCCGACGCCGAGCCCGACGCCGACCCCGACGCCGACCCCGACACCGACGCCCGTTCCGACGCTAGGCGCGGTGCCGACCCCGGCGGCGAGCGGATACGTGGAGTATACGGTCCTCGGGGATCAGACCGTCACGATCACCGAAGCCGGTTACGGCAGCGGATTCTTCACCGCATCGTCCGATAATACATCAGTGGTCACCGTCACCGGCGGCGGTGCGACCGCGTCGGCCGGAACGGCGAGCCTGACGGTCACCGTCCATGGCTCGGGTACCGCGAACATCACGATCTCCGACACCAACGCGCAGCAGATCGTCGTCCCGGTGCGGGCGACGATTTCCACGGTGCAAATCGACAAACGGTAGGAAGCCAATGAAAAAACTGATCGTAGCCATCGCCATCGCGGCGATCGTCGCCGGATGCGGCGGAGCCGGCGTCACGACGCGGCCCGCCGCCCCGGTGCCCCAAGCCACCCTCGATCAAGCGCAGGCGACGATCAGCATCAAGATACCGGTCAAGCATGCGAGCGCAGGCTCGAAGGCTCCGGCCTACATCTCCCCGGATACGCGCTCGGTCTCGTTCAAGGTCCCCGCGCTCGCTTCCGCGCAGGTCATCCAGTTGACGACCGGCAGCGCAAGCTGTCCGCAGGTCGGCGATGCCTTCATCTGCACCGCATATTTCAATGCGCCGACGGGCCTGGGCCAAGCGCTGACGATCAAGACGTTCGCCAGCATCGACGGCACCGGCACCCCGCTCTCCATCAACACCGCCTCGCTCGACGTGAAGGCCGGACAGGTCAATCCGATCACGGTCACGCTCAACGGCGTGGTCGCATCGATGGGCCTCTACCTCGCGCCGAACTACGGCAACGCCGGTACGGCATCGAACTTCACGGCCACGTTCCAGGCGTACGATGCCGCGAACGATCTGATCGTCGGATCGAATACGTACGTGGACGCGTCGAACGCGCCGGTCACGCCGTCGCTGACGACGAGCGATCTCACCGGCGCGATCTCGATCGGCGCGTACGACGCCGGCTCGGCGTCGTGGAGCGTCGGCTACAACGGCGCCTCGATCGCATCGCCGAACATGATCGTGCACGCTACCGGCCTGACCGACGCCCAGGTCGCTTACACCATCTATTCGCCCGGCGAGACGCCGTCGCCGTCGCCGACCCCGTCGCCGACGCCGACCGGCGGCCCGACCGCGACGCCGGCGAGCGGCCCCACCCCGGTGCCGACGCCCGCGGTGTTCGGCACGCCCGGAGCCGCTTGCGATGCGACCGCGCCGCACTGCGGCACGGAGCGCTGGCACATCAAGACGCTCGACGACCTCTACGCGCCGACGATCAATTATACGCCGCAGTTGGTCGACGTGAACTATCTGCGTTCCGTGCCGATCCCGAGCGGATATTCCTCGAGCAACGACACGACGCGCTACGCGCCGTACGAGACGCAGGTCTATACCGTGCGCGCCGTCCTGCTCGATTGGAAGAAGGAGACGGATCACGACTTCCACATCGTCATCGGCGAGGTCGGCACGCCGTCCAATACGATGATCGTCGAGCCGCCGGATCAGACGTGCAACGCCGCGTGTGCCTCCAACTTCGGCGCGCAGTTCCAATCGGTGCGCGACGCGCTGACGACGTGCTTCAACACGCAGCCGCCATCGTCCGTACAGCCGTTCCCGACCAGCGGCGTCGTCGTCGACATCACGGGCGTCGCGTATTTCGATCCGCTGCACGGGCAGACGGGCGTCGCCCCGAACGGGATCGAGATCCACCCGATCCTCCACATCGACTTCGTCTCGGGACAGCCGTGTTGAGGCGTTCGCCGCTCGCCGCATTCCTCGCGACCGCCGCCCTTGCGGCGGTCGCGGCATGTGCGGGCCAATCGACCGTACCCTCGGCGGGCGGCTCGCGCGCATTGCCCGCGACGCCGAAGTCGGTCTCGCCCGCGCTGATCAAACCGGCGCCGATGGCGAAGACGACGATCCTTCCGGCGAGCGCGATGACGTCGCGGCACCCGGCCTATGCGAATCAAGGCTTGAATTGGACGCAGCTGCCCGGCGTCGCTTCGCAAGTGGCGGCCGCTTCCGACGGGACGCTCTGGGTGCTCTCCGACGGTCCGGCCGGACCGGACAAGAACATCTGGCATTACGCGAACGGTACGTGGACGAACGTCGGCGGACTGGCCTCGCAGATCGCGGTCGCGCCGAACGGCACGCTCTACGCCATCAACTCGGGCGGCGGCACCTACGCCTACGGCGGCGGGACTTGGACCGGTCTGGGCGGCGGGGCGAGCTGGATCACGACGGCCGCGGACAACTCCATCTACGTCCTCACCAACGGTTCGACCGGCGATCGCGCGATCTGGCATAACGTCGGCGGCACGTGGTCGCAGGCGAACGGTTCGGGCACGTCGCTCTACGGCTCTATCGATGCGGGGCCGTGGAATACGGCGGGCGGGACGATCCAAGCCGGCGGCATCTACATCGTCAACTCGCTCGGCGCGATCTACTACGAGAATCCCGACGGTTCGTTCGCGACCGTTCCGGGGAACGCGTCTTCGATCGCCTCGACCCAGAACGGCTCCATCTTCGCGCTCGGATTCCCGGCCGATCCCAACGGCAATAGTCTCTACTACTACGATTTCGCGACGTCCGCATGGACGGCGCAATCGGGCTCCGGCATCAGCATCTCGTCGAGCGCGCAGGCGCTCTACGTCGTCGCCGCGTCCGGCGCGATCTATACGAGCCCGATCACGATGAGCACCAAACCGACGCCGACGCCGAGCCCGACGCCGACGACGGCGCCGACGAGCGCGGGCAATCCGACGCCGTTCCCGACGCCGACGTCGACGCCGAACCTCACGCTCTCGTGCAACACCAGTTCGCAGCGGTGCGGCGTGCAGCGCTGGCACACGAAGACGCTCGACGACGTGGACGAGTCGAAGATCGATTGGAATCCCCAACTCGCGACCGTCACCCAGATGAACAACTTCCCGGTGCCGACGAACTACAACGAGAACGGACCGGGCGGCGTCGATAACGGCCGTTTCGCTCCGTACGAAGAGCGGGTCTTCACGGTGCGCGCGCTCCTGGTCACGCGCAAGCACGAGACCGGAAGCAGCGGCGACGACGACTATCACATCGAGGTCTCGGATCCGAACAATCCGTCGGCGACCATGGTGACCGAAGCCCCCCACGGCGAATGCACCTATGCATGCGCCTCGGGATTCGGCGGATCGATGGACGGCGTCCGCAGCCTGCTCGATACGTGCTTCGGCCCGGCGTCGAGTTCGTTCCAGGCCTTTCCGGCCGGCGTCATCGTCGACATCACCGGCGTCGGATTCTTCGACGGCCTGCACGGGCAGACCGGAGCGAAGGCCAATCCGGGCACTTCGGCGAGCAACTTCGAACTGCATCCGGTCTTGCACATCGACTTCGTCTCGGGCAAGCCGACGAACGTCCCGGGTTGCTGAAGAAGACGACCGCACTGCTCGCCGCCGCGCTCGCGACCGCGAGCTGTGCGGGCCGGAATGCGCCCGCGGATCTCGGCGATACGGTCGTCTCCGCCGCGCACCTCGACGATGCCGCGAAGGCCGTTGCCGCGAGCGCGCTGCCGGCGAGCGATCGCGGCGCCTTCGCGCGCTTCGTCGCTGCGAATCGGAAGAGACCCGAGGCGTACGACGGCAAGACGGTCCGTCAGATCGTCAACTTCGAGATCTCCTACGAGAACGGCCTCGCCGCGGTGGCGGCGGGCGAAGCGCGCGCCGAAGCCAACGGCGAGCGGTTGAGGGCTCTGCTCGACGCGCGGGTGACCGGGAGCCGCGATGCGGACCGCTGGATCTCTTTCGACGTGACCTTGCGGGACAAGAGCGCGAAGGCGATCCGTCACGTCGACCTCGAGCTCGAGATCGACGACGCGACGACGAAGCGGCGGGTCGGCGAGATCGAGTTGAACGTCGACCACGCCGTCCATCCGCATGCCACCGTCGCGTTCGCGGTGCCCGTGCGGTATTCGTCGTTCGGCAGCGCGACCGGCACGATGCTGGCCGCCGCACATCATCGCAAGACGTTCGACGTCCGTCCCGATCACATCGTCTACGCCGACGGTTCCGACGTCGGCATCGAAGGAGACTAGTAGCCTGAAGCGCATCCTCGCCGCGGCGATCGCCGCCTCCGCCCTGGCCTCGTGTGCGGGTGGCGGTTCCGTGCCGCAGCTTCCGACGCCGCGATCGCACTCGCCGGCATCGTACGCCGTGGCGCCGATGGTACGCACGCCCGTGTTGCCCGCTTCGGCGATGACCGCGACGACGCCGGCGACTGCGACGGGTACGTTGAATTGGACGCAGATCCCGGGATCGGCGAGCGTCGTCGCGGGAGCGCGAGACGGCTCGCTTTGGGCGCTCTCTCCGGGAGCGCCCGGCACCGACAAGGCGATCTGGCATTACAGCGACGGCACCTGGACGAACATCTCCGGCGCGGCGACGCAGATCGCCGCTGCGCCGAACGGCACGCTCTATGCGATCAATTCGGGCGGGGCGACGTACGCGTATGCCGCCGGCGCGTGGACGGGACTCGGCGGAGGCGCCGTCGGCATCGCGGTCGCGACCGACAACAGCATCTACGTGCTCTCCAACGACGGCCTGCCCGATCACGCCATCTGGCACTACAGCGGCGGATGGTCGCAGATGCCCGGTTCTGCGACGAGCGTCGACGGCGCGGCCGACGGCGGGCTCTATCTGACGAACTCGGTCGGTGCGATCTATCACGAATCACCGGCGGGCGCCATCGCGCAAGTGCCCGGCGCGGCATCTGCGCTTGCGCCGACCTACGGCGGCGTCTTCGCGCTCGGCTATCCGGCCGACCCGAACGGCAACTCGTTGTACTACTACGACGAGTCGACGTCGACGTGGTCGACGCGACCGGGCGCGGGCATCGCCGCCTCGGACGCAAGCGGGCACCTCTACGTGCTCGGCGCGAGCGGCGCGATCTTCGCCGCGCAGAGCGCGCCGTGGACGTGCGACAACGCGGGCTTCCTCTCGTACCAGAGCCAGTTCGCGGCCCACGCGATCACGGCGGATCAGTTCGTGGATCTGTGCGGCGTCGTGACCTCGGTGCTTCCGGAGAAGCATACGACGAGCGGAAATCATGGCTATTTCTACGTGCAGATGCCCGGCGGCTACGACATCGAGATCATCTGCAACCTGGATGCGATGGGCCAGAACGGCACGAGCAAACCGCCGGGGACGTGGCCCTGGGTCGGCGTCGGCGACTACGCCTACGTGCAGGGCCGCTACTATTACGACAACGCGAGCAGCCAGGGCGTGGACTGGACCGAGCACGATCAGAGCGGCTCCTGGCCGCACTACGGATACGTCGTCATCAACGGGAACTTCTACGACTAGCAGACTGTGCTATAATCGCCCTCGCTATGGCTCGTTCGGTTGATCCGCTGAAGATCGGCAGCATCTCGATATGGCCCCCGTTGGTGCTCGCGCCGATGTCGGGGGTGACCAACCGCACCATGCGCGCGCTCTACAAGCCTTTCGGTCTGGGCCTGACCGTGACCGAGTTCGTCTCGTCGAACGCCTTGAAGTTCGGCAGCAAGCGCACGATGGAGATGATCGACCAGCACGGCGTCGAGAAGCCGGTCTCCACGCAGCTGTGGGGCGACGATCCCGCGACCATGGCCGCCGCCGCGAAAGTCGTGCGCGAATGCGGCGCCGATATCGTCGATATCAATTTCGGCTGCCCTGCGCCCAAAGTCGTCAAGACGAACGGCGGCTCCGCATGCCTGCGCGACCCCGATCGCTGCGAGGCGATCATGCGCGCCGTCGTCGAGGCCGTGGACTGCCCGGTGACGATGAAGATGCGCTTGGGTTGGACCGAGCGCGACATGGTCTACATCGACGTGGCGAAACGCGCGCAGGACGCCGGTATCCAAGCCGTGACGCTGCACGCGCGCACGGCGCGTCAGTTCTACAAGGGCAGCGCCGACTGGGATCACATCAAAGCGCTCAAGCGCGCGATCGACGTTCCGGTCATCGGCAACGGCGACTTGGACGACCCGCACAAAGCGATGGCGCGCATGCGCGAGAGCGGCGTCGACGCGATCATGCTCGGCCGCGCGACGCTCGGGAACCCCTGGCTGATCTCGCAGATAGCGGACCTCATGGAAGGCCGCGAGGCGGCGCCGACGCCCCCTCCGGCCGATCGGCTCCGCTACGCGCTCGTGCATTTCCGAACGATGGTCGAGGAACTGGGCGAAGCGCGGGCCGTCCCGCAGATGCGCCGCCACATCGCGCTCTACCTCAAGAGGATGCACGGCGGCGCCCAGCTCCGCGCGCGGCTGATGACGATCGACCCCGCCGCCGATGTCGAACGCATCATCGAAGACCACATCGCCGCCATTGAAGCAAACGCCGTCGCCGCGTAGAATCTGCACTCCCATGGTCGAATCGCAGGACGCGCTGTACGGGGCGGAAACGCCGCAGGCGCTGCTGGACGAAGTCTACGAGAACTATAAGAAGTACCTCAACCCGCCGCTCGCGCGGGTGATGCGCGTCTCCGGTTCGCCCGTGGAGACGCGCGCGCTCGGGACGACGATCTGGGATCAGAACGGAAAGCCGTACCTGGACTTCGCCGGCGGCTACGGCGTCTTCACGCTGGGTCACTCGCATCCGCGCGTGCTCGCCGCGATCCGCGCGCAGTTGGAGCTGATGGCGCTCTCGGGCAAGACGATGTTCAACGTGCCGATGGGCCGCGCGGCGAAACGTCTGGCGGAACTCGCGCCGGGCGATCTGACGATCTCGTTCTGGTGCAACAGCGGAACCGAAGCGGTCGAGGGCGCGATCAAACTCGCGCGCGTCGCGACCGGCCGCGCGAAGATCGTCGCGACCACGGATTCCTATCACGGCAAGACGCTCGGCGCGCTCTCCATATCCGGCCGCGCGACGTTCCAAGATCCGTTCCGCCCGCTGCTCGCCGACGCATCGCTGATCCCGTTCGGCGACGCGAGCGCGCTCGATGCGGCGCTCGCCGGTGCGGCGGCGTTCGTCGTCGAGCCGGTGCAGGGCGAAGGCGGCGTGAACGTCCCGCCCGCCGGCTATCTGCGCGCGGTCCGCGAGGCGTGCGATCGCGCGGGCGCGCTCTTCATCGCCGACGAGATCCAGACCGGCCTCGGCCGCTGCGGCTATCGCTTCGCGGTCGATCGCGACGGGGTGGTACCCGACGTGATGACGCTGGCGAAGGGGCTCTCGGGCGGCGTCATTCCGGTCGGCGCGTTCGTCGCGCGCACGGAGATCTGGACGCGCGCTTACGGCAAGCAGCCGCTCTTGCACACCTCGACCTTCGGCGGCAGCGAGATCGCGTGCGCCGCGGCGCTCGCGGCGATGGACGTGCTCGAAGAAGACGGCCTGGCCGAGAACGCGCGCGCGCGCGGCGAGCAGCTCGTCGGCGGTTGCGCCGAGATCGCGGCGGCCTTCCCCGACGTCGTCAAAGAAGCGCGGGGTCTCGGCCTGCTCTGCGGCGTCGAACTGGCGAACGAAGGCTACGGCGGCTGGATCATCCCCGAGATGGTCAAGCGCGGCGTGACCGCGGCGTGGACGCTCAACCAGCAGAAGGTCATCCGCCTCGAGCCGCCGCTCGTGGTGACGGCGAGCGAAGTCGACACGGCCCTCGCGGCCTTGCGCGCAGGGGTGGAAACCGCCCGGGAGAACCTAGGGACGCTTTGATGCAGACACCCTTGGGCGCGCGATAGATGCCGTACGTTGAAACCCACATCGCCGTCGCCGCGCCCGCCCGCGCCGTCTACGAACTCGCCAAGGAGCAGGATCGCTTCCCCGAGTTCATGCCGGACGTGGAGACGGTGGTCGTCCTGGAGCGTCATCCGGACCACGTGCTGACGAAGTGGAAGACGCTCGTCGAGGAAGCCCCGATCGAGTGGATCGAGGAGGACCGCTTCGACGACGACGCCCTGCGCATCGACTACAAACTGCTCGAAGGCGATCTCGATACGTTCGAGGGCGCATGGACGTTCGAAGAGTCCGGCGGCACGACGCAGGTGAAGCTCACGGTGGAATACGATTTCGGCGTGCCGACGCTGGCGGAACTGATCGGCCCGACGTTGCAGAAGAAGGTCCGCGAGAACAGCGAGATGATGCTCGCCGCGCTCAAGCGCGAAGCGGAGAAGGCGTAAGCGTCGTGACGAACGCGCCGGCGAAGTTCTGCTTCGTCATCCATCCGCTCTCCCTCGACGACGTCGCACGGTACGAACCGGGCGCGAAGGGGAAGGGCGCGGCGATCGTGCGCAAGATCATGGAGTGGATGCCGCCGTGGGGCGTCGCGCACGTGACCGGCGTCCGCGCGCCAGACGGCCGCGCGACCGAAGGCTGGTTCGTCAGCGCGCCGCTGCTGCCGGAGCAGATGATGGAGTTCCCGCGCGACGAGGTCTACGATCGCATCTTGAAGGCGATCCAGATCGGCGCCGATCTGGGCGCGAACGTCGCGGGCCTGGGCGCGTTCACCGGCGTCGTCGGCGACGCCGGAATCACCATCAACGAACGCTCGCCCATCCCGGTGACGACGGGCAACTCGCTCACCATCGCCGCGGGCCTGCAGAGCCTCTTCCGCGGCGCGCAGGAGATGGGCATCGATCCCGCCGACTCGACGGCCGTCGTCGTCGGCGCGACCGGTTCGATCGGCTCCGCCTGCGCGCGTCTGATCGCGCCGAAGGTGAAGCACCTGATCCTGGTCGCGCGCAACGAGACGCGCCTGCGGAAGTTCACCGAAGAGATCGCGCCGGAACTGCCCTGCGAGGTCTCCTATTCCGTCGAGATCGCAAGCGCGGTGAAGCGCGCGCAGTTGATCCTCACCGCCACCTCGTCGACCGCCGACGTCATCCAGCCCGAAGACCTGCAGACCGGAGCCGTCGTCTGCGAGCTCTCGCTACCCCACGACGTCAGCCGCCGCGTCTCCGTCGAACGTCCCGACGTGCTGGTGATCGAGGGCGGCAACATGCTGATGCCCGGCGAGCCGCGCTTCGAACGCATGCGTCAGCGGGGCGAAGACTTCGACCTGAACCTGCCGCCGCGCACCGCGCTTGCGTGCATGAGCGAGACGATGGTGCTGGCGCTCGAAGGCCGCTGCGAGCCCTTCACCCTCGGCCGCGGCATCGACCTCGCCAAAGTCGTCGAGATGGAGCAGATGGCCGACCGTTGCGGCTTCAAACTCGCCGGCATGCGCGCGTTCGACGCCGCCATCGGCGAAGAAGAACTCGACGCCCGCCGCGCCGCCGCCGCCGCGCGTAGAAAGATCGCCGTATGAAGAAGATCGTCTCGGTCTCGCTCGGATCCTCGACGCGCGATCATCGCGCGACGACCACGTTGCTCGGCGAGGAGTTCGACATCTCGCGCATCGGCATGGACGGCAAGCTGGATGCCGCGATCGCGAAGGTCAAGGAGCTCGACGGCCACGTCGACGCGATCGGGTTGGGCGGCATCGACGTCTACCTCTACGCGGGCGCGCACCGCTACGCGCTCCGCGACGGCGTTCGGCTACTGGAAGCGGCGAAGGTGACGCCGGTCGTCGACGGGAGCGGGCTCAAGAACACGCTCGAACGCGAAGCGGTCCGCTTCATGCGGGACGATCTCGGTATCGACCTCGCCGGCAAGCACGTGCTGATGGTGAGCGCGCTCGATCGCTTCGGCCTCGCGCAGGCGCTGGTCGACGCCGGCGCGGACGTTCTGTTCGGCGATTTCATCTTCGCGCTCGATCTCGACAAGCCGGTGCGCGGTCTTCGCGAGTTCGAACAGATGGCCGAGAAGTATCTGCCCGATGCGTGCAAGCTGCCGTTCCAGTTCTTCTATCCGACCGGCAAGAAGCAAGAGAAGCCTCCCGAGCCGAAATATCCGCAGTACTACGAAGAAGCCGACATCATCGCCGGCGACTTCCACTTCATGCGCCAGTTCATGCCCGACCGCCTCGACGGGAAGATCGTCCTCACGAACACGGTGACCGCGACGAACGTCGACGAACTCCGCACGCGCGGCGTCGCGAAACTGATCACGACGACGCCCGATCTCGAAGGTCGCTCGTTCGGCACCAACGTCATCGAAGCCGCGCTCCTCGCGCTGCTCGGCAAGAAGTGGGCGGACGTGACCCCCGCCGACTACGAACGCGTCCTCCACGAACTCCACCTCCACCCCCGCGTCGTCGAACTCAACTGACCGGGTCCGCTAGCGCCGGGAGTTTCGTGCGGAAGACGACGCTGATGCGCTCGCCGACGTGCTCGGCGCGTTTCGGGATGCTGTGTTCGAAGCGGTCTTGGGCGCTGCCCGTCATCAGCAGGACGCTGCCGGGTTCGAGTTCGATGCGGGTCGTCTTGCGCGGCGGCGCTTTCGGGCGGACGTGCATCTCGCGCGTCTCGCCGAGCGAGAGGATGGCGACGGTCGGGCGCTCGATCAGACCTTCGTTGCGATCGCTGTGCCAGGCGACGCTGTCCCGTTCGTCCCGATAGAGGTTCATCCCGACGCCGTTGAAGGGCGCGTCGAAGCGTTCGCACATCCGCGCGCGCATCGCATCGATCCGCGGCGGCAGCGGATCGGAGGCGCCGTACCAGGCGACGAGCCGCGGCACGCTCACCTCGTGGTCGTACATCCACATCGTCGACTCGTCCCACGCCACGCTCTCGCGCAAGTAGCGGAAGAAGGATGCCGATTCGTCCGCCGTCAGGACGTCGGGGACGTAACGGACCTCCGCATCGCCGCTCGCAGCGAGGATGCGTTCGACCGGTGCGAAAAACGAGATCTGATGGCTCACGCTACATCCTTGAACCCGCGCGCGCTGCCGCGGGTTCTGCGGTTCTTCGATCTTTCGGTGCTCGCGTCGGCGGCGATGGGTCCGGCATACTCGATCGCCGCGACGATGGGGCTGCTCGTAGCGGCCGCCGGGACGGGCGCGCCCTACGCGCTGCTCGCGCTCTGCGCCGTCATGATCTGCATGGCCGTCGCGTTCGCCAAACTCTCGGCGGTCGCGCCGAGCGCGGGTTCGTCGTACGCCTGGATCCGCCAAGCCTTCGGCGATCGCGCCGGGGCCTACGGCGCGTGGCTGCTGCTCTTCTCGAATTTCTTCTCGGTGATGGCGATCGCCGTACCGGCCGCGTCGTACACCCTCGCGCTGGTCGCGCCGGCGCACGAGAGCGACGCGCTCTGGACGGCGGCCATCGGCGCGCTGTGGATCGTCGGAAGTTCGGTCCTGCTCTACGTCGGCATCCGGCCGACGGCGGTCGTGACCGCCCTCGCGCTGCTCTTCGAACTCGGCGTGCTCGCCGCCGCGGCGATCGCATCGTGGATCGTGCACCCCGCCCACGTCGCGGCCGCGGGGCCGCAGCCGGCCGGCGGCATGATCCCGCTCACCATCGCCGGCTTCATCAACGCGATGACGCTGGGCATCTGGATGAGCGACGGGTGGGAAGTCTCGGCTTCGACCGGCGAGGAGATCGCCGCCGATCCGCGCGCGATCGGGCGCGGCGGAATGACCGGCTTGCTGGTGACGACGGCCATCCTGACGCTCGCGATCGTCTCCTACATGCGTCTCGCGCCGCCCGCCGGCTTCGCGGCGAACCAGACGGATGCGCTGGCCTACGTGGGCGACCTGCTCGGCGGCGGCGTCTGGCGCTGGCTCATCGTGGTCGCCGTCCTGGTCTCGACCTGCTCGACCCTCTGGACGACCATCCTCTATCTCTCGCGCTCGGTCTTCGCGATGGGCCGGGACGGGCTGCTGCCGCGCGCCCTGGGACGCCTCGACGGCCGGTCCGAGCCGCTGATCGCGCTGGCGGCGATCGCCGTCCTCAGCACCGTCTGCCAGTTGATCACCGGACTCTCCCAAAGCGCCGGTGCCCAGCTCGGCCTGGTCGTGGACATCTCGTCCGTCTTTCTCGGCCTGCTCTTCGTCATGAGCGCCGCCGCCTGCGTCCGGCGCTTCCTCGGGGCCCGCGGCGAGGCCCTAGGGGGCGTCCTGGTGCCCGCCCTCGGCGCCGCCGCCCTGCTGGCCGTGGTGGTCGCGACGGTGGCCCTGGCCGACCCCACGCCGCGCTATTATGCGTGGGCGGGAGTCCTTTTGGGTATTCCCTTCGCGTGGTGGAGGGCTGGGGTTATGGCCCGAGAACCTTCCGCGACGGCGCCGTGAGGCGCCTTTACTACACGGCACTCGCGGCGCGTTCCGACGCCCGGGAGTTCCCCTGGTCGAGGAACGTAAGTCGTTGAACGAGACGAAAGAGATCGTCCTGACCCCCGAGGGTCTGGAAAAGCTCCAAAACGAGTTGGATGAACTGAAGACCGTCCATCGCAAAGAGGTGAACGATCGCATCCGGCAGGCCAAAGAGTACGGCGACCTGAGCGAAAACGCCGAGTACGAAGACGCCAAGCAAGAGCAGGCGTTCATCGAAGGACGCATCCTGAAGCTCGAGCAGATGATCCGCAACGCGCGCCTCATCGACGAGTCGGAGTATGCCGCGGACGAAGTGCACCTCGGTTCGATCGTGAAGGTCAAGGACCTCAAGAACGGCCAGAGCTACGATTTCTCGATCGTCGGTTCGACCGAAGCCGATCCGCCGAACCACCGCATCAGCAACGAGTCGCCGCTCGGACGCGCGCTCATCGGCCACAAGAAGAACCACGAAGTGGACGTGACGACGCCGCGCGGCATCGTCAAGTACAAGATCGAGCAGATCAAATCCGGCGCCGCCGCTCCCAAGAGGGCCGCGAAGAAAGCCTCGTAGTGCAGGAAGATCTCGGTAAGTCCGAAGCAGCACTGATAGAGGCCAGACGCAATCATCTGGCCTCTCTTCGTTCGCGCGGTTCGGACCCGTTCGCGCAGACGCGCTATGCGGTCGACGCGACCTGCGAGGACATCGCCAAGCACTACGCGGTGCTCGGGCCGGAAGAGAAGGCGCAGAGCGAGACGTGGCATCTGGCCGGACGCATCATGACCAAGCGCGGGATGGGCAAGACGATCTTCGCCGACCTGCGCGATCGCAGCGGCCGCCTGCAGATCTACGTGAAGAAGGACGACCTCGGCGATCGCTTCGCCGACTGGACCGCGATCGAACGCGGCGACATCGTCGGCGTGGCGGGCTACGTCTTCCGCTCCAAGATGGGCGAGCTCACGCTGCACGTCACCGCCTTCGCGGTCTTGACGAAGGCGCTCGCGCCGCTGCCCGACAAGTGGCACGGCCTGCAGGACGTCGAGAAGCGCTACCGCCAGCGCTACGTCGACCTGATCGTCAACCCCGACGTGCGCGATGCGTTCGTCGCGCGCAGCACGCTCGTCGCGGAGATGCGCCGCTTCATCGACTCGCACGGCTTCCTGGAAGTGGAGACGCCCACGCTGCTGCACGTCGCCGGCGGCGCGGCCGCGCGCCCGTTCGTGTCGCACGTCAACGCGCTCGATCAGGTTATGCAGCTGCGCATCGCCACCGAGTTGAACCTCAAGCGCCTCATCGTCGGCGGTCTGGAACGCGTCTACGAGATCGGCCGCATCTTCCGCAACGAAGGCATCGATACGACCCACAATCCCGAGTTCACGATGCTCGAGCTCTACGCGGCCTATTGGAACGTCCACGACATGATGGAGTTCAACGAGGCCCTGATCGCGCATCTCGTCTCGACGTACACCGGCGGCGACGACAAGCTCCCGCACGGCGAGGACGGCAGCATCTCGTTCGCCCGGCCGTTCGCGCGCATCGGCTACTTGGACGGCATCGCCAAGCACGGCGGCTACTCCCGCGAGCAACTGCTCGATCCCGCCGGCGCCGCGAAGATCGTCGAAGATCTCGGCCTTCCGCCCTCGCCGACGCACGGCCACGCGTTGGACAAGATCTTCGAGCGCGTGCTCGAGCCGCATCTGATCGCGCCCACCTTCGTGACCGACTATCCGGTGATCATCTCGCCGCTGGCCAAGCGCAAGGCGGACGACCCGGACCTGGTCGATCGCTACGAGCTCTTCTGCGCCAACTTCGAGGTGAGCAACGCGTTCACCGAACTCAACGACCCCGACGATCAGCGCGCGCGCTTCGAAGCGCAGATCGCCGAGCGCGCCAAAGGCGACGACGAGATCCCGGAACCGGATTGGGATTTCGTGCGAGCGCTGGAATACGGCATGCCGCCGACGGCCGGCATCGGCATCGGCGTCGATCGTCTCGTGATGCTGCTGCTCAACAAGGCCAGCATCCGCGACGTCATCCTCTTCCCGCTGCAGCGCCAGCACGGATAGGTGAACGATGGACGGATTGAAGTGCGAGCACCCGCAGTGCCGCTGCTACGTCGACCTCGGTCAGACGTGGTGCAGCAAGCGCTGCATGGAACTCGACGAAGCGGACGGCGATGCATCGGCGTTCGCGCGCTGCGGCTGCAAGCACGCGGAGTGCGAAAGGAACTGATCGTGAACGGACGGGTGTGGTCGGCCGCGCTGGCTCTGGCGGCGGTCTTGGCGTGCGCGCAAGCGCGCGCGGTCGCGGGCGAGACGAGCGCCGGGCTCACGCTTAACGCGACGGTGGGCGCGCACTCGGAAGGACGCGGCGCGCAGAGCCTGCCCGTCGTCCCCGTTCCGGTCTTCTGGATCGAACATCGCGAGGGAAAGGTCGCGCTCTATCTCGAGGGCGTCCCGCCCATCGGCCCGGTGGCGCTCGGCGGCGGCGACGCGACCAAGCTCTCGATGCTCGACGGCGCGCTTCGCGTCGACGTCGCGCCGCGCGCGTGGCTGGGTATCGGCGAGACGATCTTCGATCAGCAGACAACCTACGCCAACCGCGAGACCCAGAGCTCGCGCGTCGTCGGCGCGCGCTACGAAGCCGGAGCGATCGTGTGGCAGGCGGGGAGCCGCCGGGTCGACCTTCAGGTCGACGACTCGCCCACGATGCGAGGACGCATCGTGGATGCTTTCCCGTTCGGGTTCAGCTCCACGGGCGGGGAACGCGCCTCCCTGGTCGATGCCAAGGCGACCTGGTCGACCACCGGCCCGCACCGGATCTTCTCGGCGGGCCTGCGTTGGATCAACTATTCCGCCGTCTTTCCGAACGGCGCCACGGCCGACGAGAACCGCCTCCTGACCCCGTTCGTGGGTCTCGCGATCAGGTAGTCGCCTGCAGGCAACCAATCCTTTGCAACCAATGATTGGTAAGTGTTGTTCCGGAGGGCATGGATCTTACAAAAGAATACCCCCGCAGCGTCCGTTCGGAGCTGCACGGCGTCGTCCAACTGGGACGCGCCATCGATAAGGGCAAAGCCCTCGCCCACGGCAACGTCGGCGAGTATCACTACAACTGCAGCATGGATCAGGCCGTCTTCGCGTTCCTCGGGATCGACCACGAGCAGCTGCTCGACGTCATCAAGAAGGCGCAGAACGATGCCGAGATCGAGGCCTATGTCAAACCGTTCGTCGCGGCGAAGAGCCCCGGCGAGATCGAGGCTTGGAATCAAGATTGGCTGACCCGCGTCCCGACCGGCGACTCGCTGAAGTACTTCCTGGAGCTTCGCAGCCAGGTAGCGCCGGCACGCAGCGACGTGACGTCGTGGCCCGACCTGCTGGATCTGGACGAGAAGCGTCCGGTCCCGACGCGGGAGACCGTGACGGTCTGACGCCGCCGCGCGTCACCGTGCGGCTCGCCGTCGAATACGACGGCACGGACTTCGTCGGACTGCAGTTCCAGCCGGGACTGCGGTCGGTCGCGGGAGTTCTGGAGACGGAACTCTCGCGGATCTTCGAAGAGCCGATCAAGCTCACCGCAGCGGGCAGGACCGATGCGGGCGTCCACGCGAGCGGGCAGGTCGTGAGTTTCACGACCGCCCGTTCGTCGTTTCCGTTCGACCGTCTGCCGATCGCGCTCAACACCGCGTTGCCGGACGACGTCGGCGTGCGCGAAGCGGCCGTCGTCCCGAGCGATTTCTCGGCGCGCTTCTCGGCGGTGGAACGTTCCTACGTCTATCTCATCCTCAACCGTCGCGAGCACTCGGCGCTCATCGGCCGCTTCGCCTGGCGCGTGCACGCGCCGCTCGATCTCGACGCGTTCGGCGACGGGGCCGCGCACCTCATCGGCAAGCACGACTTCCGTTCGTTCTGTGGCGTGCCGCCGGAGAACGGCAACACGGTGCGGACGGTGAAATCGCTGACGGTGCGGCGCCGCGGCGAACTGGTACGCATCGCGATCGCCGCGGACGGCTTCGTGCACAACATGGTCCGCATCGCGGTCGGAACGCTCGTCGAGTGCGCGACCGGCCGCCGCGACCCGTCGACGCTACCGGCGATCCTCGCGCAAAAGCAACGCCCCGCAGCCGGCGTCACCGCGCCGCCGCACGGACTCTATCTCGCCGGCGTCCGCTTCCGCGACGGCTACGACTCGTATGCGGAGCCGCCGCTCTCGCAGGGCTGACAAGGGCGGATCCGGATCTCTAGCGTGCGCGCGCGCGACCGTCATCGACCCGTGGTGGCTACGTCTTCGAGGAGGCGTTGCATTTGACGAAGTTGGCCGACGCTGAGGCGGGAGAAGATCCCGGTGGCCGTCTGTTCGGCCGTGACCCGGGCCTCGTCGGCGACGCGCCGGCCGGCCTCGGTGAGCGTCGCATAGGAGATGCGCGCGTCCCGCTCGTCTTTGGTGCGGGCGACGATGCCGATCTTTTCCAGCGGCAGCAGCGCCCGGGTCACGCCCGAGGCGGTCAGCGCGAGCAGGCGGGCGAGGTCGGCCGGCTTGGCGCGCCCCTGGGGCGCCTCGGCCAGCGCCGCGAGCAGCGCGTAGTCGTTCGCCCCGATGCCGTGGTGCGAGCCGAGCGCGAAGTCCAGGGATTTGACGGCCCGCGCCTGAGCGCGGGCGAGCTGGAGGGCGGTATCCAAGGCGGGATGTTCCATCGTCATGATAATAGTTGACCGATCATGTATCTGTCAAGTTGTTGGAAACCGCAGAATTCGCTTGACGGCGGGGCGTCGGGCCGCGTAAGATGCGTGAGTTGTCGCGGGCTTTCCCGCGTATTCCTTAGCGTTTGAGAGAACTTTCAATGCGGACCTATCAACAGAAAACGGCGGAGACCAAGCACGATTGGTACATCGTTGACGCGGCCGGGCAGCGCCTCGGCACGCTCGCGGTCCGCATCGCGCGTGCCCTCTCGGGCAAGCACAAACCCACCTGGACGCCCCACATCGACGACGGCGACTACGTGATCGTCATCAACGCCGAGAAGATCGAACTCGGCGGCGACAAGTGGAACCAGAAGGTCTACTACCGTCACAGCGGCTACCCGGGCGGCCTCTCTTCGGAGACCGCGCGCGAAGTGCTGGAGAAGCATCCGGAACGTCTGATCGAGCGCGCCGTCCGCGGCATGCTCCCGACCAATCGCATGCGCGACGTGCAGCTGACCCGCCTCAGCGTGTTCGCCGGAACGACGCATCCCCACGAACCGCAAAAACCGGCGCCGCTCTTCTAGGAAGTATTGATAACCGTGAGCGATCAGATCCAAGCCACCGGCCGTCGTAAGCGCGCGATCGCGCGCGTCAAACTCTCGCTCGGCCAGGGCGTCATCAACATCAACGGCAAGCCGCTCGTTGAATACTTCCCGCGTCCGCAGCTGCAGGCGGTGGTCCGCCAGCCGCTCGAACTGACCGCGGCTTCGGCCCGCGTCGACATCACCGTCAAGGCGATCGGCGGCGGCATGACCGGTCAGGCCGGCGCCGTGCGTCATGGCATCGCCCGCGCACTCGTCGAAATGGACGAGTCGCTCAGGGCGGCGCTGCGCAAGGAAGGCTTCCTCACCCGCGACCCGCGTGAGAAAGAATCCAAGAAGTACGGCCGCAAGAAGGCCCGCAAACGCTTCCAGTTCAGCAAGCGCTGATCCGCGACGTAGCGAAAGGAAGGGCCGTGCAGATGCGCGGCCCTTTTCTTTTGGCCCTCGAGCTGGTCGCCATCGTCGCGGGCGTGGCCGCGGTCGCGATCCGTCCGAACGCGTCCTGGATCGAAAGCGCGTACAGCAACGGCTTCTATGCGGGCTGGCAGCGTATCGCCTCGGCGATCACCTTGCCGCTGCCCTTCTCGCTCGGCGACGTGGTCGGCGTGTTGGCGATCGGCGCCGCCGTCTGGCTCGCGGTCGCGAGCTTCCGCAACCCGCACCTGCTCCTGGCCCTCGCGGCGCTGGCCGGCGTGATGGCCTTCTGGTTCGAGGCGAGCTGGGGCTGGAACTACGCGCGCGCGCCGGTGGAGACGCGCGTCCGATACGACGCATCGCGCGAGCGTGGACCCTCGGTGGATGCACTGCGGGCGCTTGCGATCGAGCGCCTCAACGCGCTTGCGAAGCCGGCGCACGACCGGGTGAGCTACGATCGCGACGGTCTGCGCGCGGCCTGGCTGCCGGTGGTGCGACGTCTGGGCGATACGTGGGATCCGAACGTCGGTCGTTTCAAACGTTCGATCGTCGATCCGTTCATGACGGCGACCGGCACGAGCGGATTCATCGATCCGTTCACGCTCGAATCGCAGCTCGCGACCGATCTGCTCTGGTTCGAAGAGCCCTTCGATCTCGCGCACGAGTGGTCGCACGCGGCGGCGTTCGCGCGCGAAGACGAGGCCAACTACATCGCGGTCGTGGCGTGCACGCGCTCGCACGATCCGGTCGTCGCCTACTCGGGCTGGCTCGAACTGTTCCTCTACCTCCCGCCGCTGCGGCACTACGACCCGAAGACGTTCGACCCGCTGGTCTGGGCGGATTTCAAAGCGCTGCGCGAGCGCAACGCGAAGCACCTCAACCTCTCGCTCTCGCGCCTGACCTGGCGCGCCTACGGCGCCTACCTCAAGTCCAACCGCATCGCCGCCGGCGTCGAGAACTACGACGAAGTCACGCGCCTCTACCTCGCCATCCCCCTCGACGTCCGGGGTCTCCCGATCGCCCGTTAGACGTCCGCGTCCGCGAGGTCGCTGTCGAGGCCGCGGGGCCAGATGTAGTAGATCGCGATGGCGAGATAGAGCGCGAAGGCGACGACGGGCCAGAGGAGAGCGTTGCATCGGCCACGGACGGGTCGAAGGCCTTGGCGCGATAGAGGTGCACGAACATCGCGTTGTACGCCGTCGAACAGCACGTCAGGACGACGCCGTAGAGGAACGTCGCGGCGTGCGTCGTCCCATACGCGCCGAGCGCCTGCGTCGCAACCGGGATCAAGACGGTGAAGAGCAGGAGCACGAGGTTGCATGCGACCGTCAGGCGATCGACGCGCCGCACCAGGCGGAAGATCGCATGGTGGTTCTGCCACATGATCCCGATGACGAAGAAGGAGAGGACGTAGGCCAGCAGATCGGGCCACATCTGCAGCAGCTTCTGCGCGAGCTCGCCATCGGGCAGCAGTCGTCCGCCCTGCGCCTACGGCACCGCGAAGCCGAGGGCGAGGAGGGTGATCGCGAAGGCGAAGACGCCGTCGCTTCAACACGAAACGTCCACATCTTCGTCGTGCGGCGTCCATACGCGACGCGTATGCTCGGAGCATGTTCGATGTAGGAGCCTCTCTCGCGCCGGCGCTGCGCGGCGCGAACGATCGTCTGGGCGGCGCGGCCGCAGCGCTGGCGGATGCGAACGCCGGCGGAGGTTCCGCCGAAGCGGCGATGACGGCCACCGCGCGATCGGAGATCTTCACCGAAGCGCTGATGGCCGCGCTCAAAGCGCGCCTGGCGGAGATCAAGACGGCGGCGAAATCGTGAGCGCGCTGCCGCTGCTCGAGAGCGCCGCCTCCGGGATGGCGGCGCAGCGATTCGCGCTGGATATCGCGGCGCGCAACGTCGCCGCCGCGGAGGCCGCCGGACCGCGCGGGACGTTCTCGCGCGAGATCCCCGTCTTCCGCGTCGAGGGCGCGGACGACGACGCGCGTGTCGCGCTCTCCGGTACGCGGGTCGCGCCCGCAGCGCACGGCGACGTGGTCGGCGAGATGCTCGCGGTGATGAACGCGGCGCGCGCCTACGATGCCGACGCGGCGATGTTCGAGACGGGAAAGCGGCTCGCGCTGCAGACGATCGACCTGGAGCGTCTGCCGTAGCCGACCTTGGTCTGAGCGCCATCCCGTCCGCGGTCGTTGTCCTTCGGGCCGATCGGGCTTACCATCGAGGCATGAACGCTTCCATCCGCATCGCCGCCCTGGCCGCCGCCGCGCTTCTGGCCGCGTGCAGCCACGCGCCGGGAGACCGGTTGCCCGACGTGTCCGCTTCCATCACCTCGGGGACTTCCAAGGCCGCCGGCGTCCGCAGCGATCCGGCAGTGCTCCCGCCCGTTCCGGCGGGCGATGTGGCGAACGTCGATCTGACGCTGATCGACAAGACCATCGAGATCGCTCCCGGCGTGCGCTACAAGACGTGGACGTTCGACGGCGTCGTACCGGGGCCGGTGGTCCACGCGCGCGTGGGCCAGACCATCCACGTGACGTTGCGGAACGCATCCTCGATGGGACACTCGATCGACTTCCATTCGGCGCTCGCGCCGCCCGACATCGCCTACCAGACGATCGCGCCGGGCAAGACCATCTCGTTCTCGTGGGTGGCGAAATATCCGGGCGCGTTCCTCTACCACTGCGGAACGCCGCCGGTGCTCATGCACATCAGCAACGGCATGTACGGCGCGGTGATCGTCGACCCGAAGGAAGGCTGGCCGGACGGCGACATGCTCTCCTACGTGCTCGTGCAGAGCGAGTTCTACACGCAGCCCGTCAAGGGATCGCCCGGAGTCTTCGAAGGCGATTACCATAAGGCGCGCGCGTCGATGCCCGACCTCGTCGAGTTCAACGGTTACGCCATGCAGTATGCGGGCGCTCCGCTTCCCATCTCCGTGGGCAATCCGGTGCGCGTCTTCGTCATCAACGCCGGGCCGAGCCACTTCTCGGCATTCCACGTGATCGGTTCCATCTTCGACGTCGCCTATACGGGTGGGAACCCGGCCAACGTCCTGCACGGATTGCAGACGCTCGCGATCGCGCCGGGCGACGGCGCGCTCGCCGAATTCAAGGTCCAACAGGCTGGACGCTTTCCGTTCGTGACGCACTCGTTCGGCGACGCCGATCTCGGTGCGATGGGCGCCTTCAAGACGACGCAGTAGCCCTCAGGACTTCGACTCCCGCGCGAAGCGTTCGAGCTTCGCGCGATCGAGGAGCACGATGCGGCCGTGCTCGCGCGAGAGCGCGCCGGCCGCTTCGAACTCGCCGACGATGCGATAGACGACGTCGCGCGCGGTGCCGGCGAGGGCGGCCAGATCCACCTGACGCATCTGCGGCAGCGGGTCGAGCGCGGGCGCGAGACCGGCGAGCGGTGCGGCATATGCGAGCAATGCGTCGGCGAGCCGCGCGGCCACAGGCTGCGAGGTCTGGGCGCCGAAGCGCTCGACGGCGATGCGGAAGCGCGCGGCGTTCTGCGCGTGGATCGCTTCCGCGAACTCGGCGCGCCGCCGCATCTGCGCGAGGACCAGTTCGGCGGGGACGAGCGCGACGCGCGCTCCGGCCGCTCCGGCGACGAATCGCAGCGGCGACGGCCCGCCGTCGGCCAGCGCCGTCGTCCCGGCGACGTCGCCCGGAAGCAGTTCGAAGAGCGCGAGTTCGCGGCCGTCGACGCCGACGAGCATCGCGCGGATCGTCCCCGCGGCGACGACGGCCACGTACGGCCACCGCACGCCCTGCTCGACCACCGCGCGGTTGCGGCGGACCGAGACCACGCGCGCGCGCGCGGCCAGCGTCGCGCGCTCCGTATCCGCGAGGATCGCGAACAGGCCGCTGTGCCGCAAGGCTTCGGCCGCCTCGCCTGCGGCGGCCTCGCCGAGTTTGCGGATGGTCGCTTCCCAATGCTCGTCGTCGACGCGCGCCTGGCTCCAGGCGAACCTGCCCGCGCGCGCGGCGGCGAACTCCGCGCGCAGCGGGCGCGGTTCGTGGTCGGTGACGAGCAGGAGCGCCGCGCCTTCGCGCAGCGCATCGAAGCTCGCGAAGACGAGCGGATGCCGGCGTTCGACGGCGATCGCGCGGACGTCGACTTTTGTCTCCGCTTCTCGCCGTCCGGAGTCGCTGTGCCCGTCGTCATCCATCGCTATGCTCGAACTATGCCCTACGTCATAACCGAACCCTGCATCGGCACGAAGGACCGCGGTTGCGTCGACGTCTGTCCCGTCGACTGCATCAAAGGCGCCGAAACGGACGAGCAGCTCTACATCGATCCGGTCGTCTGTATCGACTGCGGCGCGTGCGTCTCCGCATGTCCGGTCGAAGCCATCTTCGCCGAGGCCGACGTTCCGCCGAAATGGGAGTCGTTCGTCGAGATCAACGCCGCCTATTTCCGCGAGAAGGCGTAAGCCGGAGATGCGCGGATGGATTCCGCCCCTGCTGATGGCGCTCGGCATCGCGGCGTTCGGCGCGTCGTGGGTCGCGCTCGCGGCCGTCGCGCGCGACGGGACGTTCGGCGCGAGCGGACCGGCGCTCGCGTGGGTGCATCTGGTCGCGCTCGGATGGATCACCACCATCGCGCTCGCCGTCCTGCTCCACGCCGTGCCCGGCTTTCTCGACGTCGACTGGTCCGGACCGAGCGCGATCGTGGCGCGCGCCTGCAGCGCCGTCTTCCCGTTCGCGGCGCTCGGACTCGTCGCGGGATTCCTCTTCGCTTCGCCGGCGACGCTGGCGATCGCGGGCAGCGTCGTCCTCGCGGCGATCGCCGCATACGTCGCGGCCGTCTTCGCACCTCTGCACGCGGCGATGGGCGGCGACGGCGTTCGCCGCGCGGTGGCGCGCGCGTTCGCCGCGACGCTCTGCCTGCTCGTGCTGACCGCCATCCTCGGCGTCACCTTCGCCTACGCGCTCGACGGCATCGCGCCGCCGACCATGCTCGCGGGCGCGCCGCAGGCGCATGCGCTGCTCGGCATCGGCGGCTGGCTGACGCTGCTGGTGGCCGGCGTCTCCGCGCGGACCATGGGCCCGATCGCGGGCGCGCGTCCGCGGTTTCGCGCGCTGCACGTCGGCGCGTCCTCGGCGCTGCTCGCTGGCACGCTGGTCGCCGCCGCGGGAGCGTGGATGGCGAACGCACCTGCGCTCTTCACCGGCTGCGCGCTCTTGACCGCGGGCGCGCTCGCGTATGCGGCCGACGTCGCCGACGTGCTGCGGCGCGCGACCGTGCCCCATCGCGCGCCGCAAGCCTTCATGGCGTTCGCCGCGCTATGGGCGGTCGTCGCGACGCTGCTGCTCTTCGCCGGTGCGGCCGACGCATCGCACGCGAGCGCGGCCGTCTATGCGGCGCTGATCGGATGGATCGGCGGCGCGGTGCTCGCGCACGTGCATCACATCGGCGTGCGCGTACTGCTCACGTCCGTGCGCGGCGAAGAGGACGAGACCCGCCCCTGGCGCGTGCTCGCTCCGCCGCTGACCTGGATCACCTTCGGCGCTTACCAGGCCGCCGCCGTGCTGGGCACCGCCGGCGCCTATCTCGGCGACGGCCGCGCGATCGCGTTCGCCGCGGGCGCCGGACTGCTCGCGTTCGCGGCCCTGGCGCTCAACGGAGCGCGGGCCGTCGCGCTCGCCCGCGCCTAACGCCGCGTTCACATCGCGGTACCGCGACGTTCATCCGCCCGGCGTACCGTAAGGGGCATGGTACAGGCAGGCGTGCGCGTCGAAGCGCTGATCCCCGACATCGCTCCGGCGCCCGCATCGCCGCCGGCGCTGCCCGACGGGTTCGCGCGCGCGCTCGATGCCGTCGCATCGCAGTTGACCGACGCATCGCACGCCGAAGACGCCTTCGCCGCCGGAACGGGTTCGCTGCAGGCGGCGGCGTACGCGCGCGCCCGCGCCGACGTCGCGATCGCGGTGGCGACGGCGTTCGCGGGACGGACCGTGCAGACGGTGCAGTCGCTGCTGAACATGCAGGTCTAGCGTGCAGGCCGTCCTCGCGCGCTGGAACGCGCTCTCTTCGCGCACGCGTCTGCTCGCGGCGGGGACGCTCGCCGTCGCGGTCGCGCTATCGATCCTCGCCGGTATCGTCGCGACGCGTCCCGCCGTGGCGCTCTTCGCCGCGCCGCTCCATCCCGAGCAGGTCGCGGAGGTCGAAGAGCGGCTCGCCGGATGGAACGTGCCGTTCGTTCCGCAGAGCGACAACGTGACCGTCGACGGCGCGCGGCGCGGCGATCTCCTGCTCCGTCTCTCGCTCGCGGGCGTGCCCCACGCGCACGTGGCCGGCAGCGGCGAAGCGCTCTCGTCGCTCGGCGCGCTCGCGCCGCAGACGGTCGTGGACGCGCAGGCGCGCGCGGGCCTCGCGGGCGATCTCGAACTCGCGCTCCGCGGCGCCGGCGCCATCGACGACGCGCAGATCGTCGTCGCTCCGGCGAGTACGGGCGCCTTCGCCGATCAGGACGCGTCGCGGGCGAGCGCGAGCGTGCGCCTCCACTTGCGCGACGGCGCGCATCTCTCGCAGGCGATGATCGACGGGATCAAGCGGTTCGTCGCCGCCGGCGTCCCCGATCTCGATCCCGATCGCGTGGCGATCCTCGACGACGGCGGGCTCGCGCTCGCGGCCGAAGCCGGCGGCGACGACGCGACCGACCTGCAGCGGTCGCTGCAGTCCGCGCTCGATGGGGCGTTCGGCGCGGGTGCGACGATCGTGCGCGTCCGGACCGAGCGCGACGACCGGTCGCTCTCGACCCGCATCACGAGCGATGCGCCGCTCGGTGCGCTCGCGACCAGCGGCAGCGACGAGAGCTATCGCGGAGACGGCCGGCGCTACGACAAGCGCTCGCGCACCGAACAGCGCGGCAGCGAGCGGCGCGAGACGGCGACGCTCCGCCCTCCCGGCGGCATCGCGCGGATGAGCGTCGCCGTCTTCGTCGACGCCGCGCGGGATCTCGACCTTTCCGCCATCCGCGCGCTTGCGGCCGCGACCGTCGGCATCGATCCGCATCGCGGCGATACGCTCGGCGTCGAACCGGTCACCTTCTCGCACGAGCGGACGCCCTTGCGCGATGGATGGTGGCTCGCCTACGGCGCCGTCGTGCCGCTCCTGCCGCCGCTGGCGATCGCGCTGGTCGCGTTCGCCGCCCTGCGGCTGGTACTGCCCTCCCTGCGCGCGGGCGCCGTCGCGCTCTTCGAACGCGCGACCATCGCGCAGACGCGCGAGGCCGTCGCCGGCTTCGCACCGTCGCACGTCGCGAACGTCCTGCGCGACGAACCGCCGCACGCGGCCGCGGCGATCATCAGCGCGCTGCCGGCGGCGACGGCGGCCGCGGTGCTGGACCTCTATCCCGCCGCCGAACGCGCCGCGATCGTGCGGCGGATGAGCCGTCCGCGATCGCCGCTGATCCCCGACGCGCGCGAGATCATCGACCGTGCCTGAGGCGTTCGTCGCGCTCGCCGATCTCTTACGCGCGCGTCCGCTCGCCGCGCGCCTCGTCGACGACGAGCCCGACGCCGAACCGGTCGGGCCCGTCGGAGCGGACGCGTCGCAGGAGCGGCGCACGCGCGCGCGACTGGCCTATCCGTGCGGTTTCGGACGCGCGTTCGATGGCGACGGCGCGTCGCTCGACGATGGCCCGCCGGTGCGGATCGCGTTCGGACCGCTCGATCCTCCGGGGTTGAGCGAACGCGTCGCTCCGGAAGACGTCGCGTGGACGGGCGTGCGCGCCATCGACGGATTGCTCGCGCTCGCGCGCGGCGCGCGCATCGGGATCTTCGGCGCGCCCGGGACCGGGAAGAGTTCCCTGCTCGACGCGATCGCGCGCGGCACGGATGCGGACGCGCTCGTGGTCGGCCTGGTCGGCGAGCGCGGACGCGAAGCGGAGACGTGGCTGCGCCGGCTCGACGCGCGCACGACGCTCGTCTGCGCGACCAGCGATCGCGCCGCCGGCGAGCGCATCCGCGCGTGCGAGAGCGCCTTCGCGCACGCTTCGGCCCTGCGCGCGCGGGGGCTGCACGTCCTGCTCGTGATCGACAGCATCGCGCGCTATGCGAACGCGCTGCGCGAGACGGCCCTCGCGAGCGGCGAAGCCTCGGGGCGCGGCGGCTTTCCGCCGTCGGTCTTCGCGCGACTCGCGCGCGCCGTGGAGTGCGCGGGCGCAACGCCGCACGGCAGCGTGACGCTGATCGCGACGGTCCTCGACGACGGCGACGACCGCGATCCCGTCTCCGATGCGGCGCGCTCGCTGCTCGACGGGCACGTCGCGCTCTGCCCAAGGATCGCCCGCGCCGGCCGCTTTCCGGCCGTCGACGTGCTCGCGAGCGCGAGCCGGACGATGGACCTGGTAGCCGGTCCCGCGCACCGCGCGGCCGCGGCGCGCGTGCGCGCGGCGCTCGCTCGCCTGGCCGCCGGCGCCGAAGCGCGCGCGCTGGGTCTGGCGCCTGCGGATGCGGCCGAGAGGCCGGTCGAGGCCTTCCTCCGGCAGGGTCCGCTACCCGAACGGCCCGCCGCGACGCTGGCCTTCCTGGGCGAAGTGGCCGATAATCTACCGGAGTAGTTCATGGATATCGCAACCGACATCGCGGCGGTGCAGCAGCGCATCGCCGAAATCACCGGAGCACCGGCCCCCGGCATCGACGGATCGCCGAGCCAGGCCGTCAATTCCGGCATCTTCGCCTCCATGGTCCAGGCCGCGATGCAGCCGCCAGCGGCCGCCGGGGCGAGCGTCGCGCCGGACGCGCCGTCCATGGTCCCGCCGGCGCAGATCGACGCCCTCGTGGGCACCAACGCGGGCAAGTGGGGGGTCGACCCGGCGCTGGTCAAGGCGATCATCGCCAACGAGTCGGGCTTCAACGCCAATGCCACGTCCAAGACGGGAGCGCAGGGCCTCATGCAGCTCATGCCCGGGACCGCCGCGGGGCTCGGGGTGACCGATTCCTACGACCCGGCGCAAAATGTCGCCGGGGGGACGCGTTACATCCGGGGGCTCCTCGACCGTTTCCATGGTGACGTCCGTCTCGCGGTCGCCGCCTACAATGCGGGTCCCGGTGCGGTCGAGAAGTATAACGGCATCCCCCCGTATGCGGAGACCCAGAATTACGTCCAGAACGTCTTGGCCAGTTACGACAAGTATCGCGCTCCGCAGTAGCGTCGCGCTCGCCGCTCTATTCTCGCTCTGCGCCCAGACCGTCCCCGCGTCGATGCCGCAAACGCTCGAGGCCGCGCTGCAACTGCACCGCGACGGCCTCGCGAAGCTCGGCGCGCACGATCCGAAGACGCTCGAGACGACGGGCTCGCTGATCGGCGACAAGCTCGACGGCCGGTTCCACTCCTGGCACGACGCGACCGACGACCGCTTCGACCAGATCCTCGGGCCGCGCACGGAGCATACGATACGCCACGGCGATCGCGAGTTCGTCGTCAACGCGAGCGGCAACGTCCGCGAACTCGTCGGCTCGCTGACGAAGCGCCAGCGCACGCAGGACTTCATCTCGTCGGGCGATTTCGCGACGCAGCCGCAGTACTGCACGCTCGTCGGACCTTCGCGTCTGACGGACGGGCGCGCCGTCGTGGACGTGCGCGTCGCCCCGCCGGGCGGCGACGAAGAGACCGTTTCGCTCGACGCCGCGAGCGGCCTCATCGACATGATCGGCTACGTCGAAGGCGACGGCATCTCGACCATCACCTATTCCGACTATCGCGTCTTCCACGGCGCGCTGGTCGCGTTTCGCGAGACCGATTCCAACGGCGACGTCGAATACGATTTCACCCTCGCCGTCCAGGACGTCGTCGTCGACCGCGCGATACCGGCCTCGGTCTTCACGGTGCCGCCGACCGCGATGGTCTCCAACGACGCTCCGGTCACCGTCAGCCTCGTCGAGCGCGGCGGGCACTTCTACGCGCCGATCGAACTGCACGGCCATCCCTACAGCTTTCTCGTCGACACGGGGTCGCAGGCGATCGTCGTCGATTCCTCGGTCGCGGCCGCGAACACGCTGGTGCCGGAAGGGACGCTCGAAGTCGCCGGCGCCAAGCGCGTCGGTGCGGTCGGCGTGGCGCCGCTCGAGAGCATCACCATCGGCGGCGCGACGCTCCCCGTCGGTCTCGTCTCGATCGTCGATCTGAGCAGTTCGACGAACGGCGCGTTCCCGATCGATGGCGTGCTCGGCTATCCGTTCTTCGCGGCGGCCGACGTGAAGATCGACTTCAATCGCCTGACGATGACGTTCGGCAGACCGGGCACGCTCAAACAGGACGGCGCGAAGCTCGCGCTCGACACCGACCGCCAGCTGCCGGAGACGGGCGCCAAGATCAACGGCGTCGCGACCAACGTGCTGATCGATACGGGCAACTCCGTCGATCTGCTCGTCTTCAATCCGTTCCTGCGCGCGCACCCCGGCGCTGTTCCGTACGTCGGTTCGTCGCAGGTCCGCAACTACGGCGTCGGCGGGTCGATGGCCGCGGTCGGCGCGAACGTCGATCAGTTGGACCTGGGACCGTATTCGATGTACAACCGGCGGGCGAACCTGATGCTCACCTCGAGCGGCGCCTTCGCCGACCGCATCGACGGCGGCAACGTCGGGCTCGGCACCCTGCGCAACTTCGTCATCACCTTCGATCTGTTCGATCGCGCCATGTATCTCCAGCGCGCGAGCTCGTTCGACGACGGCCGGTACCGTCCACACTTCGATACCTGACCGTTCACGCGGCGGCAACGCGGGCGGCGTACGCTCGTACGATGATCGCCTATACGCAACGGATCGCCTTCGACGTGCTCACCGCCCCGCTCGCGGCCGTCGACCGCAGAACGCTCTCGCAGGCGTGGTACTCCGCGCTTCACCTCGCCCATCGGCCCGACGCTCCGCCCGCCGCGCAGGCGACGACCGTGCCGCACGACGGGCGCCCCGCCGGTCAGGCGCGCGAGGTGCGCGCGACGTCGCACGGCCTGCGCGCCGTCCGCGCCGAGGTGCCGGCGAAAGGAGCGGCGCGCCGGACGGGCATCCCGCTCGCGGTCGAGCGGCGGACTCCGCGGTCCGCGCTCTCGCGGCGTATCGAGCGCGCGACGCTGCGCGCGCTTCCGCGCGAAGGCACGAACTCGTGCGTGGTCCGCGCGGAGTCGGGACGGATCGCGCTCCTCGTCCGCGTCCGCGGCGACCGCGTCGAACTGATCGCGATCTGCGCGGCGCACGCGCGCGCGGCCGTCGCCCGGGCGCTCGAGGAGGCGCGCTACGCGCTGGCGCGACGCGGCCTCGCCTGCGCCGCGCATCTGCGCGAGGATGCACGATGACCGTCGATGCGGCGATCGACGCCGCCTACGACCGGCTCGGCGAGCGCCAGCGCGAGACCGAGATGGCCTTCGCGCCCGCACTGCCCGAGAATGCCTACGCGATCGTCGCGGACGGCAAGGGCGGCGCCCTCTACACGCGCGACGGCGCGTTCTCTCTACGCGACGGCCTGCTGGTCGACTCCAGCGGACGCGCGGTGCTCGGCCGCGACGGCGACGGCGCGCCGCTGCGCGAACTGCAGGTCGATCCGGTCGACCTCGCGCTGGGGCGCGCCGGCGGGCTCGCGATCGGCGAGGACGGCCGCGTCTCGTACCGGCGCGGCGCGATCGACCCGCGCAGCGGAGCGCGTCGCGACGAAACCGTCCTCGTCGGACGCATCGCGCTCGCGCGCTTCCCGTTCGCATCGTCGCTGCGCGCCGTCGATGCGACGCATGCCGGTGCGCCGGACGGCGTAGCGCCGCACGTCGGCGCGGCCGGCGACGGCGCGTTCGGCCCGCTGTACGCTCCGCGAAAGACCGCCGACCTCGATGCCGGTTTGCAGCGCCTGCAGGAGGCCTATCTCGCGCTCGATGCGTTGCGGGCGGCGAAACTCGCGAGCAACGCGGTCGAGAAGACCGCGATGGACGTGGTGAAGTGAAGGCGCTCGCGTTCGGCGGCCCGGGCGTACTCGTCGGCGGCAGGCGCTTGCGGAGCGCACGCTTCGAAGAGCGCTCGCTCTTCCCGCTCGCCGCCGCCTGCGTCGTCGCCAATGGCGTGCGCGAGACGCTCGGCGCGCTGCTGGGAACGCCCGTCGACGTGCGGCTCTTCGAACCGCTCGTGCCGACGGCGGAAGCATGGCGCCGCGTCGCGGACGGCGCCGCGTGGTATCGCGTGCGCGGCGAGATCGGCGAGGCGACCATCGTGCTGCGCGCCGACGACGCGCTCGCGCTCGTCGCCTCCGCGTTCGGCGAGGCGCCGCCGCGCGGGCGTGCGCCGTCGCCGATCGAGCGCGACGTCCTCGCGCGCATGCTCGCCACCCTCGCCGGCACCCTCGCCCCGCTCACCGGCCGCCCCGAGGGCCATCCGGTCGAGGTCCCGTTCGATCCGGCGCCCCGGCGCGCGTACTTCGAACTGGGCGTGGTCGGGCCGGTCGCGCTGCGCCTGGGCATCGCCTCGGCCGAACCGCCCCCGCAGATCGCGGTGCCTGGCCTCCGGCCGGACGCGCTCGCGGCGGCGGCTCTGGACCTGCGCGTCCGTCTCGCGGCCGGCGCGATCCCGCCGGTCCGTCTTCGCGACTTACGGCCCGGCGCGTGGTTGCCGATAAGGAATCTAGCGGCCGAACTCTGCGCCGGCGACGCTTCCGTCTGGAAGGGGACGCCCGGCGTGCAGAACGGACGCGGCGCACTGCGCCTCGAATGCGCGGTATGAGAGGAACCACGACGACGATGTCCGCCGACCGATCGACCACCGCCGAGGCAGCGAACCTCGACGTGCTCATGAACGTAGCCCTGCAGGTCACTGCGGAGCTCGGCAAGGCGCGCATGTCCGTCGCCGAGGTGCTCAAGCTCGGTTCGGGCGCCATCGTCGAACTGGACCGCCTCGCCGGCGGACCGGTCGATCTGCTCGTCAACGACAAGCTCATCGCGCGCGGCGAAGTCGTCGCCGTCGACGACAACTTCGGCGTGCGCATCACCGAGCTCGTCCAACACCCGCTCTGATCCCGGCAACGTCGCGGCAACGGCCGCGGCGTAGGATCGTCCCATGGACGATCTGCTCTCGCTCGCCGGACGCACGCATCCCGCCATCCCGCTCGACGTCGTCGGAGGCCTCGCGCTCGTCGCGCTGGTCCCGCTCTTGCTCGTCGCCTGCACGTCGTTCGCGCGCATCGTCTGCGTGCTCTCGCTGGTCCGATCGGCGATCGGCGCCTCGGCGCTCCCGCCGAACGCCGTCATCGTCGCGCTCGCAATCGCGCTCACCGCGCTCACGATGGGGCCGACGATCGCGCGCGTTCGGACCGAGGCGGTCGAGCCGTATGCGAGCGGAAAGGCGACGCCCGCACAAGCGCTCGAACGCGCCGCCGTGCCGCTGCGCGCCTTCATGCTCCGGCAGACGCGAGCCGACGACGTGCGCCTCTTCGAACGCGTCGCGCGCAAGCCCGCGACCGCGCCGGCCGCCGCTCCGCTCGACGTGCTGGTTCCCGCCTTCGCGGTCGGCGAACTGCGCAGCGCCTTCGCCATCGGCTTCGCGCTCTATAGGCCGTTCGTGGCGATCGACCTCGCGGTCGCGGCGATCCTGATGGGCCTCGGGATGATGATGCTCAGTCCGCCGGTCGTCTCGCTGCCCGCGAAACTGCTGCTCTTCGTCATGGTCGACGGCTGGGCGCTCGTCTGCGGAGGGGTCGTGGCGAGTTTCCGTTAATCCGTCGCGGACGATGCGTATACCCGACGCGCTCGCGAGCGTCCGCCCGTTCTTCTCGTTCGAATTCTTTCCGCCCAAGAACGAGGCGGGCGAAGCGCAGCTGCTCGCCACCATCGATGCGCTCAAACCGCTCCGGCCGGCGTTCGTGTCCGTGACCTACGGCGCGGGCGGATCCACCCGCGCGCGGACGCTCGGCATCGCCAAGACCATCCGCAACGAGATCGGCCTGGACGTGCTCGCGCACGCCACGCTGGTCGGAGCGACGCGCGCCGACCTGCGCGCGCTCTTCGACGATCTGGCGCGCGCCGGTATCGAGAACGTCCTCGCGCTGCGCGGCGACCCGCCGCCGGGACGGTCCTTCGCGCCGGATCCGGACGGCATCGCGCGTTCCGTGGACTTGATCGCGATGCTCGCGAAGTCGTACGATTTCGCCATCGGCGCGGCATGCTATCCGGAGTCGCACGCCGACGCGGCGGACCCCGCGAGCGATCTCGCCTACGCGAAGAAGAAGGTGGAGGCCGGCGCGCAGTTCCTCGTCACGCAGCTGTTCTTCGACAACGACAAGTATTTCGCGTACGTCGAGCGCGCGCGCGCGGCCGGGATCGCCGTGCCGATCCTGCCGGGCGTCATGCCGATCACGAACTACGAGCAGATCGACCGGTTCACGCAGTTGTGCGGTGCGACCATCCCCCCGAAGTTGCGGGTCGAACTCGACGCGCGTCGCGGCGACCCCGAAGCGGTGATGGATCTGGGCGTAGCCTACGCGACTCTGCAATGCACCGACCTGCTGCGCCGCGGCGCGCCGGGCGTGCACTTCTATACGCTCAACAAGTCGCCGGCGACCCGGGCGATCGTCTCGTCCCTCCTGGCCGCATCGGCCTGGAACGTCTCGTTCACATCTCGCTGACCTGACGTCTATCCGCGTCGCGTAGTGTACGACGCATGGATGCCTTCGACGGCCTGCTGCGGGAGACGATGGTGGCGATCGCCGCGATCTGTCTGCCGGCGCTGGGACTCGCGGCCGTCGCCGGCCTCGCCGTCGCGATCGTGCAGGCGGCGACCCAGGTGCAGGAACAGACGCTCGCGCTCGTCCCGAAACTGCTCTGCACGGCGCTCGCGATCGCGTGCTTCGGCGGAGCGGCGATGCGTCTGCTCGCGGCGCTCTTCCGCGATGCCGTGGCGCTGCTGCCGCGCCTGACCGGGGGCGCGTGAACGCCGCCGCGCTCCTCGTCTTCGCCCGATGCGCCGGTTTCGCCGCGCGCGCGCCGGGGATCGGCCATCCGTCGGTGCCGCATGCGGCGCGCGCGCTGATCGCCGTCGGACTCGCCGTCGCGATCGCGCCCGGCGTCGCGCGTGTCCGCCTCGACGGCACGGCGTTCGCGATCGCGGTAGCGGGAGAAGCACTGCTGGGCGCCGCGATCGGCGCGTTCGCCTCGCTGCTCTACGACGGGGCGTATGCGGGCGGCCGCATCGTCGACGATTACGCCGGCGTGCGCGCGATCGCGCCCGGCGCGAACATGGTGGCGCCGAGCGGGTTCGGCCGGCTCTGGTCGCTGACGTTCACCGGAGGGTTCTTCCTGCTCGGCGTCTATCGGCCGGTGACGCTCGCGTTCGCGCGTTCCTTCGCGATCGTGCCGCCGGGCGCGGCGATCCCCCACGACGCGCTCTACGCCTATGCGCTCGCCGTCCCGAAGACGATCGCGCTCGTCGCGCTGGCCGTGGCCGGCCCGGCGGTCGCGCTGGCGTTCGTCGCGCAGGTCGCGCTGGCGACGCTCGCGCGGACGATTCCGCGGTTCGGCAACGTGACGCTGGCCTCGCCGTTCGTCTTCGCCGCCGCGATCCTCGCGACGGCGGTCGCCCTGCCCGCGTTGGAATCGGCGGCCGCGCATCCGCCGTTCGACGTGCCGCTCTACCGCGCGCGATGAGCGACGAGCGGACCTTCGAAGCGACGCCGTCGCGGCTGCGACGCGCGCGCCGCGAGGGCGACGTCCCGCGCGCGGCCGAACTCGGGGCGAGCGTCGCGCTTCTGGCCGGCGGCGCCGCGCTGACGGGCGTCGTGCCGTTCGCCGCCGATGCGTTCCGCTCGATCGCGACGTCGCGCGGCGGCTACGCGACGCTCGCGCTCTGCGCGCTCGCCCCGGCATGCGCGTCGGCATGCGCCGGCGCCGTCGTCTCCATCGCGCAGAACGGCGGCCTCCGCTTCGCGGCGCCGGCGTGGAAGGCCGAACGGCTCTCGCCGGTCGCCGGATTCAAACGCATGTTCTCCCGCGATGCGTTCGCGCACGCCCTGCGCGCCTGCGCGGCGCTGGCCGTCGCGTTCGTCGCCGCAGGCTTCGCGATCGTGCACGCGATCGCGCCGGCCGCCGTACGCGGCGAGACGTTCGGCCTCGCGCATGCGGCGTGGAGCGCGGCCGTGCGCGTCGGCGCGGTCGCGGCGACGACCGGCTGCGCGTTCGGCGCGCTCGAATTCTTCGCGGCGCGCCGTGCGTGGCTGCGGCGCCTGCGCATGACCTTCGCCGATTTCAAGCGGGACGCGAAGGAACAGGACGGCGATCCGCAGGTGCGCTCTCGCCGGCGCGCGCTCCACCGGAGCCTCTCCCGCGGCGACGTGCGCCGGGTGGAAGAGGCCGCCTTCGTCCTCTGCAATCCCACGCACGTCGCGATCGCGCTCGCCTACGCTCCGCCGGCGGACCCGGTCCCGCGCGTGCTGGTCGCGGCCGCAGACGAAGTCGCGGCGCGCGTGCGCGAATTGGCCCGCGCCGCCGGCGTGCCGCTCGTCGAACAGCCCGAGCTGGCACGCGCCCTGTTCGCGGGAGCCGAGATCGGCGCGCCGATACCGCACGAGCACTACGTCGCCGTCGCCGAGATCGTCGTCGCGCTGACGCGAGCGGGAGCGCTGTGATGAACAAGATGCCGGGCTATCTCTTCGCGGCGGCGCTGCTGGCGATCGTCGCGATCCTGCTCGTGCCGCTGCCGCCGCCGCTGCTCGACGTGCTGCTCGCCGTCGACGTCTTCGGAGCAGCGCTCGTCCTGGTCGCGAGCGCGAGCGTCGAACGGCCGCTGCAATTCTCGTCGTTCGCTCCGGCGCTGCTGCTCGCCACGCTCTTCCGGCTCGCGCTGGACGTCTCGGCGACGCGGCTCATCCTCACGCACGGAGCGACGCCCGGCGCGGTCGGCGCGGTCATCCCCGCCTTCGGCGCGTTCGTCGTGCAGGGCAACCTCGTCGTCGGTCTCATCGTGTTCGCGATCCTCGTGACCATCCAGTTCGTCGTGATCGCGAGCGGCTCGCAGCGCGTCGCCGAAGTCGCCGCGCGGTTCACGCTCGACGCGATGCCCGGCAAGCAGATGGCGATCGACGCGGACCTGCACGCCGGCGCGCTCGACGCCGACGGCGCGCGGCGCAAGCGCGAATCGGTCGCGCGCGAGGCCGAATTCTACGGCGCGATGGACGGCGCGGGCAAGTTCGTCAAAGGCGATGCGGTCGCGGCCCTGGTCATCGTCGCGCTGAATCTCGCCGGCGGAACGCTCGTCGGCGTGCTCTATCACGGCATGAGCCCGGGCGATGCGATCGCGACCTTCGCCCTGCTCTCCATCGGCAACGCGCTGGCGACGACGCTGCCCGCGTTCCTGATCTCGATCGCGATGGGCATGATGGTGACGCGGGTCGCCTCGGACGGCGCGCTCGCCGACGATCTGGCCGCGCAGCTCTTCGCGCGGCCGGAGAGCGTGCGCGCGGCGAGCGGACTGCTCCTCGCGCTCGCGCTCGTGCCGGGTCTGCCGCACCTCGTCTTCGCCGCGCTCGGCCTCGGCGGATTCGCGCTCGCCGAACTCGCGCTCCGTCGCGGACTGGATGCGTCGCGCGACGATGCGAGAGCGCGCGCGGAGGCCAAACGGCGCGCGATGCGCCGGCCGGAGCTCGCGCTAGGCCTCGTCGGCGTCGACGCGATCTCGATCGAGATCGGTGCGGAGCTCGCCGCGCTGCTCGTGCCGCCACTCGCCGACGCGCTCCTCGATCGCGTCGGCGACGTACGCCGCGCGCTCGCCGCCGAGATCGGCGTCGTCTTGCCGGGCGTGCGCCTGCGCGACGATCTCGAACGCGATCCGCAGACGTACGGCATCCGCGTCCGCGACGAGGAAGCGGGCACCGGCCGCCTCGATCTGTCGCGCGTCCTGGCGGTCGCGGACGCGGACGTGCTCGGACGGCTGGGCTTGCACCCGGTCCGCGAACCGGTCTACGATCTGCCCGCCGCGTGGATCGCGCCGGACATGCGCGCGGGGGCGGAAGACGCGGGCGCGCTCGTCTTCGATCCGATCTCGGTGCTCGGCTCGCACCTCGCCGAGGTCGCGCGCGGACACGCCGCGGCGCTGCTCGGCCGGCAAGAGCTGCAGACGCTGCTCGAACATCTCCGCGCCAGCGTTCCGTCGCTGGTGCGGGAGGTCGGTCCCGACGGCGTCCCGCTCCCCGCCCTCCATCGCGCGTTTGCCGGCCTCTTGCGCGAGCGGGTCTGGCCGCGCGACCCCGTGGCCACCCTCGAGGCGATGCTGGAATCGGGGTCGCGTGATCCGCGGGAGCTCGCCGAAGCGGCGCGCCGGGTCCTGGTCCCGGCCGCCCTGCGCCGGCGCGGCCTCCGCGAACTCGCGCCCCTGGTCGTCGACCCGGCCTACGAGGCGGAACTGACCCGGACGTGGCTGGAGGCCGCCGTTCCCGACCCTGCCGAGGCGGTGATCCTGCGGGAGCGGGTCGAGGACTACCTGGCGAGCGGGCCGCCCGCGCCGGCCTCCGTGCTCTGCGGCGGGGCGCTTCGGCCCGTCCTGGCGGAGTTTTTCGGAAGGTGCGGCCTTCCGGTCGAAGTCTACGGATACGCCGAACTTCCGCCGGAAATGCAAGTCAAAACCGCCCTCGTGGTGAAGAAGCAACCGCCGCTCCCCGTTTGACGGTCGGAACCCGGCTTGATAAACTTTTCGGGTTTGACGCCGGGCACGCCGTGCCGCGGCGCCGCTTTTTTCTGTAGGACAGCAGATGAACTGGAACACTCTGAAGACGCCGTTCAAGGCGCTGGTCGTCATCGCGATTTGCGTGTCGTCGTATTTCGCGATCAACCCGCTTTCGAAGACGATCCACCTCGGTCTCGACCTGCAGGGCGGTTCGCGTCTCTTGCTCCAGCTGATGCCGACGGACACCGTGAAGACGGTCGGACCCGATCAGCAGCAGCAGACGGTCGAAGTGATCGATCGCCGCATCAACGGACTCGGCGTCACCGAACCGACGATCTCGAAGGTCGGCAGCGATCGCGTGCTCGTCGAACTGCCGGCGGTCAAGGATCCGGACCAGGCGGAGAAGGTGCTCAAGCAGGTCGCCGTCCTCGATTTCAAGATCGTCCCCAAGGACGTCATGGCGCAAGCCGAGTCGGACCTGCTGGTGCTGGCGCCGACGTCAACGGCATCCGCCGCGCAGAAAGCGGCGGCGAAGAAATACATCGAAGAGACCGCCTACAAGTTGAGCGGCCCGGTCGTCTACGACGGCAAGGATCTCAAGGCCGCGCAGGCCGGGTTCCAGCAGCAGGGCGGCCAGCCCATCGTCACGTTCCAGACGAAGGATCCGGGCAAGTTCTACAAAGTCACCTCCGCCAACATCGGCAACCAGCTCGGGATGTTCCTCGATAAGGCGTACGTCTCGGCGCCGGTGCTCAACGGCGCGATCTCCGACAACGGCGAGATCGAAGGCGGAAGCTTCACCCAAGAGTCGACCATCACGCTCGCCAACGAACTCAACGCGGGCGCCCTGCCGGTCGGCATCAAGATCATCGAGAAGGACACGATCGGACCGACGCTCGGCGCGGTCGACCTGAAGCAGTCGCTCTACGCCTCCATCGGCGGCCTCATCGTCGTGCTGCTGTTCATGATCGTCGTCTACCGTCTGCCGGGCTTCCTGGCCGACGTCGCGCTGATCGTCTACGTGCTGATGATGCTCGCGCTGCTTGCGCTGGCCGGCGCGACGCTGACCCTGCCGGGCATCGCGGGCTTCGTGCTCTCGATCGGTATGGCGGTCGATGCGAACGTCCTCATCTTCGAACGCATCAAGGAAGAGCTGTGGAACGGCAAGGCGCTGCGCGCCGCCGTCCGCGTCGGCTTCACCCGCGCGTTCTCGGCGGTATTCGACAGCCACTTCACCACGATCGTCGGCGCCGGCGTGCTGTTCTTGCTCGGCACAGGTACGGTCAAGGGCTTCGCCTACACCCTGTTCTGGGGAACGGTGCTCTCGCTGGTGACGGCGGTCTTCATCACTCGGTTCTTCGTGGACGTACTCGTGGACAACGACATCGCGACCGCACCGGAACTCTACGGCGTCAAGAGCGACGACGTCGGAATCTTCGCGAAAGCGGGAGCGTAAGCGATGCTGTTTCGCAAGCTGAATTGGAACATCGTCGGCTGGTTCAAGACCGTTTCGACGATCTCGTACATCGTCATCGCGCTCGGCCTCGGAGCGATGATCTATCATGCGACCACCGCGCCGGGCGCCGGCTTCCAGCCCTCGCACGCGCTGCGGCTGGGCCTCTCGTTCACGGGCGGCACGGACATCACCGCGGCGTTCGTCAAGCCGGTCACGACCGATCAGGTGAAGGCGGCGCTCGCGCCGCTCGACCTGAACGAAGCCAAGGTCAACACGCTCGGCACCGCCGGAACGCAGGTCTCCATCGAGACCCAGACGTCGTTCGCCGACAACTCGAAGACGCTCTGGGACGCGCTCGCCAAAGCCGCGCCGGTCGATCGCGCCAACTCGAAGATCGAATCGGTCAGCCCGTCGCTGGGCGGCGAGTACCTGCGCAACGCGCTCTGGGCGCTGGTCATCGCGCTCGGCATCCAGTTCCTCTACATCGCCTTCCGCTTCGGATGGAACTACATCTTCGGCCTCGTCACCGTCATCGCGCTCGTCCGCGATGCGGCGATGATGATCGGCATCTATGCGCTCGCCGGCCAGCGCGCCGACGACGCGTTCCTGGCGGCGGTCCTGACCGTCATCGGCTACTCGGTCATGGACACGATCGTCATCCTCGATCGTATCCGCGAGAACACCAAACTGATGGTCGGCCAACCGTACGATACGATCGTCAACGAGTCGATCAAGCAGACGATGACGCGCTCGTTCAACACGCTCGCGACCGTCATCATCACGCTCGTGGCCCTGCTCGCGCTCGGCGGCGCGTCGCTCAAGAACTTCGCGTTCGCGCTGCTCGTCGGCATCTGCTCGGGCGGCTACCACTCGATCTTCTATTCCGCTCCGCTCGTGCTCGCGTTCCGCAAGCGCCAGATGGCCAAAGCCGCCGCGGTGCGCTCGGCCGGACTCGCCGCCGATCGTCCGTCGTCGCGCTCGCGCGGCGATGCCGCCTCGCAGAGCCGCGGCGGACAGGCGCGCGAAGACATCGTCGCCGCGCGTCGCGAGCGTCGCGAGAAGGCCAAAGCGGGGCGTCCGGCCTCGACCGGCCCGGTCCGCTACAAGCGCAGCCGTCCGGAAGAGCCGCTCGCGGCGCCGGGCGTCGACGAGGCGCCGGACTTCGACGACGAAGTCGATCCGCTCGACGCGCAGAACCAGGGGCTCCACGACGTGGCGCTCGATCAGGGCCACGAAGAAGTGAACCTGAACCTGGAAGGCTTCGATATGCCCGCTCCCGCGGAGGTCGCGCCCGACGACGCGAGCGAGGCCGACGACGCCAAATAACCGGACGACGAAGTCCGAGGCCGCGTTCGAGCGGGCGTTAGCCGCGCTCGGCCCGGACGTGTGGGAATCCCCCGAAAGCGCATCCGCCTTTGTAGCGGATGCGTTTTCCCGTTCCGAGGAGTTCCTCAACCGCGAACCCTTCGCGGGTATCGGCGAGGCGAGCGCATTCCATACGAAGGTCGTGGGCGTCTCGTTCGAGGGGCGTCAGGATATGCTCGCCGGCCTGCGCGAGGAAGCCGAACTCGACCTCGAACGGCGGCCCGAGAACGAATACGACGCCAACGCCATCGCCGTGCGCTACGGAGACTTGCACCTCGGCTTCATCCGCAGGGAGATCGCGGTGCATCTCGCGCCGCTGATGGATTCCGGCACGCGGTATCGCGCCCGCGTCGCGTCCCTCACGGGCGGCGGCGCCAAGCATCGAGGCGTCAACATCTACGTCTGGCGCAAGCGCGAGATCGAACGCGCCGACGCGGGCGAAGCGCGCGCGCGCGCGAAGGGCGACGACGACGCGCTGGTCCGCGCGCTGCTGGGCGAACACCGCCCGCACCGCGCGCAGCTCGACGTCATCGAACGGGTCGACGCCGGGAAGAACACGCTCGCGGTGCTGGGCACCGGTCGCGGGAAATCGTTCTGCTTCCAATTCGTGGCGGCGCGCCGCGCCCTCGAACGCGGTGAGAAGACGCTGGTCGTCTATCCCCTGCGGGCGCTCGCGAACGATCAGTTCGAGGCGCTCACCCGCAAGCTCGCGCCGTTCGGCTTGCGCATCCTGCGCGCCAACGGGTCGATCGCGCCGGACGAACGCGAGGAGCTCTTCGCCGCGCTCGCCGACGGGTCGTGGGACGTGATCCTGGCGACGCCCGAGTTCCTGGCGTTCCATCGCGACCGCTTCGCCGGCGCGAGCGCGCCGCGGCTGGTCGTCGTCGACGAAGCCCATCACACCTACGAATCGAAACATCGCGCCGCCTACGGATCGCTCGGTGCGACCATCGCCTCGCTCGGACGTCCGCAAGTGCTCGCGCTCACCGCGACCGCCGGCGACGCCGCCTTCGAGACGATCGTCCGCGACCTCGCGATCGAGGCGTGGGTCATCGATCCGACGGTGCGCGAGAACCTGGCCATGACCGACGCGCGCGGGGCCAAGGACAAGGCGGCCTATCTCGCCGACGTGCTCGCGCGCGAAGGCGAAGGCAAGGCCATCGTCTACTGCATGTCGCGGACGGAAGCGCAGAAGGTCGCCGACGCGCTGCGCAAGCGGCTGGGCGACGTGGTGATGTTCTACCACGCCGGCATGCCGACGGCGGATCGGCTGCAAGTGGAGAAGTTCTTCCGCGAGGGCGCCCTGCGCGTGGTGATCGCGACCTCCGCCTTCGGCGAGGGCATCGACCTGCCGGACGTGCGGCACGTCGTGCTCTACCACCTCAACTTCAACTTCACGGAGTTCAACCAGCAGGCCGGCCGCGCCGGCCGCGACGGAGCGCCGGCGGAGATCCACCTGCTCTACGGCGACAAGGACAAGCGCATCAACGAGTTCATCATCGATCGCGACGCGCCGACGCTGCCCGTCCTGCGCGAACTCTACCGCGGCATGAAGGGCATGGCGCGCGAGGGAGAGCTCCGGGCCACGTTCGTCGACGTCGCGCGCACGCTCGATCTGGAGAAGGCGAACGAACGGACGGTGAGCGCGGCGGTGCGCATCTTCGAGGACGCCGGACTGGTGGAAGCAGGCACCGACGACGAAGGACGGTTCGTGCGGTTCTTGCGCGTCGAAGGTCAGGTCGACATCGCGCGGAGCGAACGGTACGCGGAAGGCGAGGCCGAACGCGATGCGTTCGCCCGGTTCGCCGATCTTGCGCTGACGGCGAAGGGCGACGCCCTGCGCCGCATCGTCAACCGGCCGATCTACCCCGAGCGGGTCCCGCTCTCCAAATGACGATACGTCCGCGCCTGCGATCCGACGACCGGGTCGCGCTGATCTCGCCCGCCGGTCCGCTGAAGAGCGCCGAAGATCTCGATCGCGCGATCGCGCGCGTCGAAGCGCTCGGCCTGCGCGCGGTGCCGTCGGACCACGCGCTCGCGCGCCACGGTTTTCTCGCCGGGACCGACGCACAGCGCGCGGCCGATCTGAACGCGGCGCTGCGCGATCCGTCGATCCGCGGCATCTTCGCGCTGCGCGGCGGCTACGGCACGATGCGGTTCCTGGACGCGATCGACTACGCCGCCCTACGCGCCGATCCGAAGGTGCTGCTCGGCTATTCCGACCTCACCGCACCGCTCAACGCCTGCACCGCGCGGAGCGGCGTCGTCACGTATCACGGCCCGGTTCCGGCGCTCTCGTCGTTCGGTCCGGACGAGACCGCATGGCTGCGCGCCGTCGCGATGGAAGGCGGCGACGTCGCGCTGGTCGCTCCCGAGGGTCGCGCGCTCCGCCCCGGGCGCGCGCGCGGCAGGCTCGCCGGCGGAAATCTCTCGCTGGTCGCCGCGCTTGCGGGCACGCCGTATGCGATCGACTTCGCGGGCGCGATCGCGTTCTTCGAAGAGGTCGAGGAAGCACCGTATCGCATCGACCGCATGTTCACGCAGCTCCGCGCGAGCGGCGCCCTGCGCGATTGCGCAGGCGTGATCCTCGGTACGTTCGACGCCTGCGATCCGGCAGAAGAATCCGACCCGCTTCGCCGGCTCGCGCACGTCCTCGAAGACCGGCTCGGCGATCTCGGCGTTCCGGTCCTCGCCGGCGCACCATTCGGTCACGCCGGCGAACAATGGACACTCCCCATCGGCGCGACCGCCGAACTCGACACGGCGACGCGCACCCTCCGCATCGACGGATAGCGCGCTACTTCAGAGCGGCGTCGTACCAGCGGGAGAGGTCGGCTTTGAACGTCGCCAGGGCGGCGGGGTTCAGGTAGACCATGTGCCCGGAGGGATAGAAACCGAACGTCACGTTCTTCTGCAGCGCCGGATTGAGGCCGAGATGACGCAGCGTGTATTCGGTCGCGAAGAACGGCGTCGCGAAATCGTAGTAACCGTTGGCCGAGAAGACCTTGAGATGCGGGTTCTCGGTCATCGCGGTCGCGAGATCGGGCGCGACGTTGGCCGGCGGATCGTTGCCGTCGTGGTGCATGTCCCACGGCGCGCCGAGTTCGCCGTACGCCGTCGGGCGATACTCGAGGTTCGTCTTATAGCCGAGGGTGTCGCGCATGTAGCGGTTGCCGAGCGCGACGAAGGCTCCGGTGATGCCCGTATCCGACGGATCCCAATCGGGGTTGTCCGCATTGCCGTCGAGCGTGTAGGTCTGGTAGCGCGAATCGTACCGGCCGAGGATGACGCCGTCGTTCCGCTCCAGTTCCTTCAAGAACCGGCCGTAAGGCAGACGTAGGTTCGATTCGCGGATGTACGCCTCGGAGACGCCGATCAGCGCGTGCAGCCGCGCGACGTCCGCATCGAACGCCTGCGGGCTCAGGTCGGAGCCTTGCGCGAGGTCGTGCACGTAACGTCCGCCGGCGAACGCACGCGCTTCGGCGACGAACGCGGTCAGGCTCTTGCCGGCGCCGGCCTTATGGTGGAACCACGCGGTCGCGGCCTCCGTCGGCAGATAGCCGACGTAGTTCCAATCGCCGCCGGCGATGGCGCCGCCGCCCAGGCCGAAGTTGAGCACGGAGGAGAGCAGCACGACGCCGTTCACCTGGACGCCCGCATCCTCGAGCATGTTGACGAGCACGCAGTCGCGCGTGGTCCCGTACGATTCGCCGAAGAGGAACTTGGGCGAATTCCATCGGCCGAACCGGCTGATGTAGCGCGTGACGAACTGCGTGAAAGCGCGTCCGTCCTGATCGACGCCCATGAAGTCCTTGGGATCGCCGGCGCCGAGCACGCGGCTGAAGCCGGTGGCGGGCGCGTCGACGAAGACCATGTCGGTCTTGTCGAGCAGGCTGTAGTCGTTGTCGACGAGTTGGAACGGCGCGTTCGGGATCGCCTGGTCGTTGCGCGTCTTCACGCGGAGCGGTGCGAACGATCCCATCCGCAGCCAGATGGTCGAACTGCCGGGGCCGCCGTTGTAGAAGAACGTGACCGGGCGTCTCCCCGCGTCGACCCCGCTCTTGGTGAAGGCGGTATAGAACATGCGGGCGGTGATCTCGTCCTTCGCGTTGCGAAGCGTGATCGTGCCGGCGCGCGTGGAGTAGGCGATGCTCGTGCCGCCGACGCGGGCGACCGCGTGGGTGACGGCGTCGGGGTCGGCCGCCGGAACGGCGGGTTTCGGCGTGGCCGGAGCGGCGCCGAGGAGCAGGGCGGCGGCGAGCGTCGCGGCGATACTGCGTGCGTTCATCGTACGTCCTTCCCTATCGTCCCAGCGTCGCGTCGTACCAACGCGCGAGATCGGCTTTGAACTGCAAGAGCGAGGCGTCGTTGAGGTACACCATGTGTCCGGACTCGTAGAAGCCGAAGGTGATGTTGCTCTGTTGCGCCGGCGCGAGGTTGAGGTGCTTGAGCGTGTACTCCGTCGCGAAGTACGGAGTGGCGAAATCGTAATAGCCGTTCGCCGAGAAGACCTTGAGGTTCGGGTTCTGCGTCATCGCGTCGGCGAGGTCCGGCGCGACGTTGGTCGGATAGCGGCGATTGTGCGAGAAGTCCCACGAGCTGCCGTTGGCATAGATGATGTCGTAGATGTTGGCGCGGTACGGGATCGGCGGCTTGTAGCCGAGCGTCTCGCGCAGATACTTGTTGATCGCGACCGTGAACGCGCCGTCGATCGCCGAGTCGGTCGGATCCCACGCCGGTCCTTCGAGCGCGGCCCGGTCGAGATCGCCCGTGGTGAAGCGCCCGTCGAGACGGCCGACGACTTGGCCGCTCCCGCGCAAGAGTTCGCGCTGGAAGCGGTCGTAGGAGACGCGCAGGTTCGCGTTCTTCACGTACTGCAGCGGGAGGCCGAGATACTGGCTCAGTCGCCGCGCGACCGCGTCGCGCTCGGCCGTGGGGAGCGCGGCGCCCTTCGCGAGGGCCGCGAGGTAATCGCCGAGCGCGAAGCTTTCGACGCCGTGCAGGTACGTCGGCAGATCCGCCGGCGCGTTGGCGACGCGGTGGTGATACCACGCGGTCGCCGCCTCCGTCGGGAGATAGAGCACGTAGCCCCAGTCGCCGTCGGCGATCGGATCGCCGTTGCCGTAGTCCAGCCCGAAGTTCAGGATGCTCGAGAGCAGCACGACGCCGTTGAGGAAGACGCCGTGGTTCAGGAGCCAATCGGAGAGCGCGGCAGAGCGCGTCGTGCCGTACGACTCGCCGAACAAGAACTTCGGCGAGTTCCAGCGATCGAAGCGGGTGATGTAGTTCTGCACGAACTGGCCGAACGCGGCGGCGTCCTGATCGACGCCGAAGAAATGCTTCTCCTCGCCTTTGACGATGCGGCCGAAGCCCGAGTCGGGCATGTCGATGAAGACGAGGTCGGTCTTGTCGAGCAGGCTCGACGGATTATCGGCGATGCGGTACGGCGCGGCCTGCGCGGACGTCCCGTTCGGCGCGACGACCCGGACCGGACCGATCGAACCCATGCGCAGCCACATCGTCGACGAGCCGGGCCCGCCGTTGTAGACGAACGTGACCGGACGGTCCGATCCCGCGACGGTGTAGGCGGTATAGAAGACGCGCGCCGTCTCCACGTTGTTCTGATCGCGCAGTGCCAGCGTCCCGGCGCGAGCGGTATAGGCGATCGGCCTGCCGTCGATCGTGACCGTCGCTTGCGTGACCGCGTCCGGCGTCTCGCCCGGCGGCGAGGCGGGCGCGGCCGCGGCGGGCGCGGTCGAGGGCACCGGATCGGCGGCCGAGGCGCAAAGCGGACCGCCGGCGATAAGCGCCGGCAGCAAGAAGAACAACGCACGTCTCATGACCGGAAGAATCGTCGCGTCGCCGCGGAGTTCCTCGGCGGGCGAGCACGGAGAGCGACTTTCGTCACCGAGGGAAGGCGGGGGCTCCGGCGGAAGGCCAGCCCGTGACGGCAACGGCAGACAACCAGGCAGATATCGTCCTCGTCGGCGGCGGGATCATGAGCGCGACGTTCGGTACGCTCGTCCACGAACTCCAGCCCGATGCGACCATCGCGCTCTTCGAATCGCTCGACGGCCCGGCCGAGGAGAGCTCCAACGCCTGGAACAACGCGGGTACGGGGCACGCCGCGCTCTGCGAGCTGAACTACACGCCCGAAGCGGCCGACGGCAGCGTCGACATCTCGCGCGCCCTCAAGGTCTATGGCGAGTTCGACCTCTCGCGCCAGTTCTGGTCGTATCTCGTGCGCAAGGGCGCGCTCGGAGCCCCCGAATCGTTCATCCACACCGTGCCGCACGTCAGCTTCGTCCGCGGCGCGAGCGACGTCGCGTTCTTGCGGAACCGCTATGCCGCGATGTCGCAGCACCATTGCTTCGAGGGCATGCAGTACTCCGAAGACCGCGCGCAGATGGCGCAGTGGATGCCGCTCGTGATGCAGGATCGCGATCCCGCCGAGGTCGTCGCCGCGACCCGCACGATGGCCGGCACCGACGTCGACTTCGGCGCGCTCGCGCGCGGGATGTTCGCCTATCTCGGCACGCAGGCGGGCTTCGGCGCGAACTACCGGCACCGCGTCACCGGCCTGCGACGCGCTCCCGACGGGCGCTGGGCCGTCATCGCGCGCGACGCGCGCACGGGCGCGAAGAACACCACGCTTGCGAAGTTCGTCTTCCTCGGCGCGGGCGGCGGCGCGCTCGCATTGCTCCAGAAGTCGGGGATACCGGAGGGCAAGGGCTTCGGCGGTTTTCCGGTCAGCGGCATCTGGCTGCGCAGCGATAACCCCGCGCTCGCGAGCCGCCACGATGCCAAGGTCTACGGAAAGGCGTCGGTCGGCGCGCCGCCGATGTCCGTCCCGCATCTGGATACGCGCTACGTCGACGGCAAGCGCGCCCTGCTCTTCGGACCGTACGCCGGCTTCTCGACGAAGTACCTCAAGAACGGTTCCTATGCCGACATGTTCGCCTCGATCAAAGGCGACAATCTCGGCGCGATGCTCGCCGTCGGGCGCGACAACTTCGACCTGACGAAATACCTCGTCGGCGAAGTGCTGCAGTCGCTGCAGAAGCGCTTCGAATCGCTCCGGATCTTCTTCCCGGATGCCAAGCCCGAAGACTGGCGGCTGGAAGTCGCCGGCCAGCGCGTCCAGGTGATCATGCCCGACGCGAAGCGCGGCGGCAAACTGCAGTTCGGTACGGAAGTCGTGGCCGCCGCCGACGGGTCGATCGCGGCCGTGCTCGGCGCTTCACCCGGCGCGTCGACGTCGGTCGCGATCATGCTCAACGTCATCAAGTCCGCGTTCAAGGACCGGCTCGGCGCGTGGACGCCGAAACTGGAGGAGATGATCCCGTCCTACGGCCGCTCCGTCGCCGACGACGCCGAGCTCTGCCGGAGCGTCCGCGCCGAGACGTCGGCGACGCTTCACCTCTCGGCCTGATCTCGTCGCTCATGCCGTCAACGCGTCCGTGAGCGCTGCGGCGTCGGTCGCGGCGTAGAAGGCGTTCCGGGTTTCGCTGATCGACGGCGCCCACGGGTCGACCTGATCTTTGCGCGTGGGCAGATGGACGGTCGGACCGGCGGCGTCGGCATAGCTCGCTCCGCCGAACGGGTCGAACCGTCTGCTCTCGCCGTGCGCGAGGACGAGGTCCCCGACGGCTTTCCCGGCGGCAGTAGCCTTCGCGCGCAGACCGGCGTCGAGCCGACAGTCGCGTGCGACGGCGTCGTACGTCGCGATGGCGGGCCGGTCGGCGTGCCACGGCAGACCTTTCGACCCGGGGAACCGGACCATCCCATCGACCGAGGCGACGTCGTCGCGCAGAGCGGCGCGCGTGCCCGTATCGCGCGCGGCGACAGCGGCGGCGGTATCGTTGAACGTCTTGACCGCGCCGCGCATCGTCGCGATCTTCCCCGGGTCGAGATCGAGCACGTCGAACGCCGCCGCGGGACCGAACGAGTCGCCCACCCCGTCGCGGTAACGCGTATGCATGACGTTCGCGACCGCGGCCTTCGCCATCGCGGCCGGATCGTTCTCGTGCGCCGCGATCGCTTCGGCGATCGTGCTCGGCGTGCCGGGCGAGAGCATCGTCTCGGGCGACGCCGCGAGGTACTTCACGCCGGCGCTGGAGAGCGCGTCGGCGAAGCCGAGCGACGCCATCAGGCATTGGTTGGCGACGACGCCGTCGACCCGGCGGCCGGCATCGTCGGGGTGCTCCTTCGCATGCAGCGCGACTCCGTCGGCGATCGCCTGTGCGATCTTCGGCATCGGCATGACGTGGTGCGTGCTGTCGGCCTCGAGACCGCCGCCGTCACCTGCGCCGTGATCGACCAGGTCGATCCAGGTCTGCTTCGAGCCGGACTTCTGCGCCTCGTCGAGCGTGCGGGCGACGAACGCCGCGAGATTCGACGGGGCCGCCATGTCGTGCGGCGCGCCGACATGCGCGTGATCGACCTGCCCGTCGATGAGATCGAAATCGAGCGTGCGCAACGCTCTGTCGGCGCGCGTCGTATCTTCGACCGCGAACCCGATGCCCGGATCCTTCGCGCTGACGTCCAACGCCTGTTCGACGACCTCGTTCTGCGATGCGTCGAGATTGTTATCGCCGTCGCGATAGATGCCGAACTCCAGCGCCCGTTGCGCCGGCACGATCGATGCCTGCATAGTAGCCTCCTCCGGAAAACTCGTTCCGAAGGTCTACTGCGCGTGCAGAGGCCTTTGACAAGGGGAGAGAACGGCTGACGCGGATGCTGAAATCCTAGGAAGGAACCGAGCGGCCTCTCGTTGCGTTATGCATGATATGAAACGACTGTTCTTCGCCCTGCCCGCGTTCGCGATGCTCGCGGCACTGCTCGTCGCGCCCTCGGCCGCCCAAGTGAGTCCGCCGGACCCGCCGGTCTACCATAAGTACAACGTCACGATCGAGAACCGCTCCGATGCCTGGACGTGGATGACGGCATATCGCTCGACGTTCATCGGCAAGCAGATCATCCGCGCGTGGTGCGTCGGTCCGCACTCGACTCATACCGAGTCGATCGTCCAGACGATGCCGAGCATGGTGGATCTCGTCCGATTCGAGGTGACGAAGGCCAACTGCGCGCATCCGGTCATGCTCGATCAGACGCACGATTTCTGGGGCCGCGTGTTCTTCGTCGAGGGGCACGACGGGCACTACGGGGTCGGCCTCGTCCGCTAGGACGACGCCGACCGCTCTTCGCATGCCTGGGCCGTTAGCGGCGGCGGCGGGGACGCGACTGATAGACGACGCGCGGTTTGGGAGCTTCGACGCTGGCTTCGGGGAAGAGCGGATTGACGGACCGTTCGATGCGCTTGCCGATGATGTGCTCGATGCGCCGGATCAGCGGCTCTTCCTCGTCGGCGGCGAAGGTGATCGCGTCTCCCGCCGCTTGCGCGCGCGCCGTCCGTCCGACGCGGTGCACGTAATCTTCCGGCGCCATAGGAACGTCGTAGTTCACGACGTGTCCGAGCTGGTGGATGTCGATGCCGCGAGCGGCGATATCGGTCGCGACAAGGACCCGGACCTTGCCGTTCTTGATGTACCCGAGGGCGCGTTCGCGCTGGCCCTGCGAGCGGTCGCCGTGCATGAGCGCGACCGGGATCTTCGCCTTTTGAAGCGCGATCGCGAGCCGATTGGCCCGCGCTTTGGTGCGCGTGAACGCGATCGCCGATGAGATCGAGTCGTCTTTGAGCAGTTCGAGCAGGAGCGCCGTCTTGTGCTCTTGCGGGACGGCGTAGAGCCGTTGGGTGAGCGTCTCGACGTTCCGCGCCTCCAGCGCGAGTTCCACGCGGACGGGTTCGACGAGGATGTCGTGCACGAGACCTTGGATCGCCGGCGGCATCGTAGCGGAGAAGAAGAGGACTTGCTGGATGTTCTCGATGCGGCTCATGATGCGACGGACGATCGGGAGGAACCCGATATCCAGCATGCGATCGGCTTCGTCCAGCACGACGGTCGTCACGTGCGCGAGCGGCGCCTTGCCGCTCTGCATGTGATCCCACAGACGTCCGGGCGTCGCGACGACGATGTCGGCGCCGGTCCGCAAGGCGGTGATCTGCGGGCCCGCCGCGACGCCGCCATAGACGGGAGCGATGCGGATCTCGGTATGCTTCGCCAGCAGCCGCAGGTGCGCGCAGATCTGCTCTGCGAGTTCGCGCGTCGGCGCGAGGATCAACGCGCGGGTCTTGCCGCGGGGCCGCTCCAGCAGCGATTGCAGGATCGGCAGCCCGAAGGCGGCGGATTTGCCGCTGCCCGTCTGGGCGCTCGCGAGCACGTCGCGCCCTTCCAGCGCCGGCGGAATGGCCTGGACCTGGATCGGCGTGGGAGCGGTGAATTGCATGTCGGCGAGGGCGCGCAAGAGCGCCGGCTTCAGGCCGAGTTGTTCGAATGTAGAGATTTCTGATCGTCTTTACGAGTGCGCGCGGGGTCGATCGCATTCGAAAGATCGCGCAGGATGGCCCTAATTGTTGCACGGAAGGCCCCTCCTTGGCAAGTGCCGCCCTTCCAGGCCCCGTTCGCGTCCGTCTTGAACGGCCTGCGGCATGAGATCCATTCTGGCCGCTGCGACATTGGTCGCTGCGCTTACTTCCGTGACCGCCGGCGCGTCGGCGACGAAGCTCTTGCATACCGTTACGCTGACCAATAAGACCACGAAATGCGCGTGGATCACGATGTACCAGTCGACCAACCTCTCCATGGGATGGCACATCATCTCGAGCGCGGGCTCGCAGCCGCAATGGCTGCGCGCCGGGCAGACCCACGTCTTCGTCGTGAACGCGGAACAGGTCAAGGCGCGCGCCGAGATCAAGGCCAACGACGATTGCACCGGCGCGACCATCGTCGATACGTACGATAAGCGCACCGACATCGGCTGGAACAACGTGCCGAACCTGAACGCGCACATCGTCCCGAGCAGCAACGGCTACAACCTCTGGTTCTAGATGGACACCGCGTGAAGGCACGCGCATGCTGATCCGGCCGCGCGCGTGGTGGTTCAACAAGATCCCGATCTCGGTCGTGTTCGTCGCATTGTTGGGCGACGGGCGGCCGGCCGGCGTCGCGTTCTGGATGGCCCTCGCGCTCGTCCTGGTCGCGGTCTGCGCGGCGGCGAATTACGGCTACGCCCTTAACGAACTCTTCGACGTCGAAGAAGACGCGCGCATCGGGCGGGAGAACGCGGCGGCACGGCTCGGCGCGACGCGCGTGTGGATCGCCGCGATCGTCTCGGCGATCGCGTGCGTCGCGGCCGCGTGGGCGGGCGCCGGCGCCATCGGCGCGACGCTCGCCGTCCTCGAACTGTGCTTGCCGCTCGCGTATTCGGTTCCGCCGATCCGCATCAAGGAGCGGCGCTGGATGGGCGTCGCTTCCGACGCGCTCGCGGCGCACGTCTTTCCGGCGGCGCTGGCGTTGCTGGTCTGCGCGCGACTGGGCGTGACCGCTCCGGACGCCTTCGCGATCGCGGCGTCGCTCGTGTGGGCGCTCGCGGCCGGGCTGCGAGGCATCCTCTCGCATCAACTGCATACCGCCGAACAGGACCGCCGCGGCGGGCTGCGCACCGTCGTCGAAGATGCGGGCGCGCAGCGGTTGGAAGCGCTCATCGTGCGCGTGCTGATCCCGCTCGAATGCGCCGGCCTGCTCGCGGTCATCGCCTGGTGCCGGCCGGGGCCGGTGCTATGGTGCGGGCTCGTCCTCTATGCGTCCGTCGAAGCGTTCAAGATGCTCGACGGCAGGTTCGTGGTGGCGAGCCTGCGTCCGAGCGGCCAGCGCTACGTCCCGATGCTGCAAGAGAACTTCTACAAGATCTGGGGACCGGTCGTCATCGCCGTCGACGCCGCACGCGTGGATCCGCGGTTCCTCATCCTCGCGGCGATCTACATCGCGCCCTTCTGGATCCACGCGCGCATCGAAGCAGGGCGCCTGCGCGAGGTCGTCGCGGCGCTACGCTATCCCGCCCACGGCACTTGACGCCCGTTCCAATGGACGATGCCGACGTCGGGCAGCGCGGCGCGCAACCGCGCGGCTAACCCGTCGTCCCAGTGCAGATCTTCGGGCGTGAGGCCCGCATTATCGACGCACAGGTTCCACCGCGTGTCGGCGAGCACGCGCGATTGCAGTCCGAGGGCGTGGATCGCCCAGAGCAGCGCGCCTTGATCGTGCCACGCGATGGCGGCGCGCACGCGCGCGTCGTCGGCGGCGGCGGCGACCGGATGGATGTATGCCGCGAGCGCGTCGTCGTCGCGGCCGCGGCGCCAGACCGAGACGCCGCCGTTGATCGCGGGGCCCGTCCGGTCGAACGGCAGCGCGACCGGCAGCAGATCGTAGAGTTCCGCGGCGTTGGCGCTCAGATGCGGCGCGCGATTTTCCGGCGTGAAGACCGGGCCGCCCTCCAGCAGTGCGAAGAGTTCGCGGATGGGGCGCAGGACGAGCAGATCGGCATCGAGCCAGGCGACGTCGCCGATCGGCGCCGCGGCGATCAGCACGGGGCAGATCCAGAGCGGCCAGATGCGCTTGACCGCTTTCTGCAGCGGCGCGGCATCGGCGGTCGCGCGCTGCAGCCGCGCGATGAGCGGATCCGGCGGCAGGTCCAATACGTGGAGGTCCGCGCGGCGGCCGGCATCCTCGCGCTGTTCGGGCGTCAGCCCGATGTCGTAGCAGACGATCGGCACGGGGTCGAGATCGTGGATCGACGCGTGCAGCGCGAGCAGACCCGGATAATACGCCGCATCGCAAAGGGTGACGACGCCGCGATCAAACACGGCGTTCGTCCCCGCGGGACGTCATCGCGCGAGCGCTTCGCGCAGCCGAAGGTCGTGCAGCAGGCGTCCGTTCCCGGTCCCCGTCGCGATGGCGCGTTCGTCGAGGACCTCGCGCCGGTAGTCGTCTTCGAACCGGCCCGCTTGATAGCGGCGGTAGAGGTGCCGCCACGCGTCGCCGATGGCCGTCTCGCTGCGGTTGTTGCGCTCGTAGGCGGCGCCGCCGGAGACGATCTTGCGGCGATATTGCTCGTAGGTCCGCACGGGGAAGTGGAGGATGTCGATCGCGACGTCGCGCGCGTCCGCCGGGACGCCGCCGAACGAGACCGCATGATTGCCCTGCGCGACGGTGACGTCGGTCGCGCCGCGATGCGCGACCTTCCCGGAGAGCGGCCAGCCGAGCGCGTTGACCGACTCGCTGTAGCGGACGGTCATGCGTTCCCAGAACGGCCGGCCGTCGGGCGGGCTCGCCGCGAAGTTCGTCCGCTGGGCGTGCGCGCAGAGCGCGGAGGGATCCACCGTCGAGAGCGTCGTGGCGAGGTCGCCCGCGTGCGGGTACCAGAACTCGTCCGCGTCGGCGTTGATGACCCAATCGGCGCCGAAGCGCTCGTGCGCCATGCGCGCCATGCCGGTCACCCATTCGGACTGGGCGTAGTCGTCGTCGTGCTGGTAGAGATAGGTCAGCGTGCCCGCGCGCTCGTAGGCCCCGGCGATCTTCGCGGTGGCGTCGACGGAACGGTTGTCCATCAGGATGATGTGGTCGACCCCGCGTTCTAAATGGAACGCGAGGTTCTCGGCCAGGATATCCGCCTCGTCGCGTACGAGCAAGGTCATGACCAGCACGGCGCGATGCTTCCGCGCGGCCGGGGACCCGGCCTTCGCGCGGCGGATGGAACGTCGTGCCCTTGCGCGAAACGGACGGGAAGGAGGGCTCGTATGCCTCGTTTTTCTGCCGCGATCGGCGGCGCGATCATCCTCGGACTGGTGCTCGTCCAGACGCCGGCGAACGCCGCGCTCGATATGGTAGCGGGGGCGCGGGGTACCGCCGTCAACGCGCCGAGCACGGAATGCAGCACCAAAGCGAAGGCCGCCCTCGGAAGCGTCCTGCTCAATCCTTTCGAAGCGGGTGAGGGGACCGGCCAGTGGATGGCCAATGGCCCCGCCGATTCCGACGGACAGACGCACGCCGCCGCGGCGCTGCACTGCTTTCCCGTCGGGAAGGGCTACGTCGTCACGCTGGCGTGCGCGGTCGAACGGCCGAACAGCACGGAGAGCGCGACGGATCTGTGCGGGCGCATAGAGCAGGCGTTCGGCACCGATGCGACCGGAGGTGTGACGTGGCGATGACGATGCGCGCGCGCCTCTTCGCCCTCGCGCTCGTCGCGAGCATCGTCGTCATGAGCGCCGGCGCGCGCAGCGCCGTCGAGATGACGACCGGCATCCGCTACGTGGTCGCGACCGGCACGGTGCAGGATTGCGGCGCGAAAGCGAAGACCGCGCTCAACACCTTCCTCGGAGATGCGGCCGAGTCGCCCGACGGAAGCGGCGACTGGAGCGCTACCGGACCGATGGGTCGCGGCACCGCCTCGGCGGTCGTGCACTGCTTGGGCCTGGCCAAAGGCTACGCGGTGACCTTCACGTGCGCCGTGCAGATCCCGGGCAACCTCTATCACGCCTCGGACCTCTGCCTCGACGTCGCGCATCAGTTCTCGGGCAAACCGCTGGTGGCGCTCGCGACGCCGACGCCGCTCCCGACCGGCTGCAGCACGTCCAATCTCGTCGGCACGTGGGTCTCGAACGATCGCGGCGGCCCGACGCTGCAGATGGCCATCGACGGCAGCCTCCTGGGCAACGACGGCGTCTCGGGCAGTTGGTATATGGACGGGACGACGGCGACGATCACCTATTACGGCGATCACGTCACGACCCTGAGCGCCGACGGCAAGCACCTCGACGGACGCGACTACCACCTGACGAGGCAGTGCTAGCGCACTAGCCCCACTGCTTGAAGGGCTTGCTGCGCAACGTCGTGGTATCGCCCTTGAGCTGGCTCGCGTTGAATCCGAACGGCGTACGTTGCGTCTCGACGACGACCGAGGCCGTTCCGTCGATCGTCTCCTCCGTCACGCTTGCGACGAGCAGATGCGCTTCGCCCACGTTGGCGCGCGCCGGGCGCATGAACGTCCGGCCGGCGCTCTTCGCCTGCGCCTCGAGCTGCCGCACCAGCCCCTCGCGCGTCGCGCCGTCCGCTCCGGGGAACAGGCAGAGTTCGCTTCCCGAGGCGAGGCGACGGCTGCGGATCGCCGCGGCCGCGACCGTGGTCTTGCCGTCGCGGATCAGGACGGGGGAGGCGGTGCACGCTTTGAGCGCGGCGAGCACGTCCGGCCACGTGAGGTTCTTCGAAGCGGGTCTCATCGCCGTCAAGGTTCTCCGTTAGAGGAACTCTTCCCAGCCGAGGTAACGTTTGCATCACCGGAGGGACCTTCGTATGCGTAAGCGTTTGACTGCGTCGACCATCGCCCTGTTAGTAGCATCGCCGATCCTCGCGCTCGCGGCCGTCGACGCGTCGTCGTCGTCGTTCGTGGTCTCCGTCGCCGCTTCGGGAGCGCCGGTGGTGGCGCGCGTGACGGCGGGCGGCAAGATGGAACAGCAGTCGATCGCGATGGGGAAGAAGCACGACTTCACGTTCGCCGACGACGTCTCGAAATATACGTTCGAGATCATCGGCTGCGGCAAGATCCAGAACAAGACGGTCTACGTCGAAGCAGGTCATCCCGGAGCCAAGATCACCGTCCTCGCGGGCTGCATGCTCTCGATCGTCGCGCGCTAGAGCGCGCCGATAGCCCGAAGGACCTATCGGGCGCCCATCCGGTGCGTCCTTTTCGGGGGTATACTCGCGGGATGATGACGCATCGCCTCGTCGCCTTTCCGCTCGTCCTCTGCCTCGCCGCCGGCTGCGCGACGCAGGGCGGAAGCGGATCCGCGGCGCCATCCATTCCGCAGAACGTCGCCACCGAAGCGGCGCGCATCGGTGCCGATCCCGCCGCACTGCTGAGCCGCGTGTCCGACGGCGTCGCCACGGAGACCTATCCGGGCGCGTTCCGCGGCTCGGGCGCGACGCTCGCCGACGGCGCGGGCAATGCCTACGATAAGGCGATACTGCTCCACGATCTGCTGCGCTCCGCGGCACCGGCGTTGCCGGTGCGCTACGCGTCGTGCACGCTCGCCGACGACAAGAGCGACGCCGTACTGGCCGCGGCGAGCGCGGCGTATACCGTCGCTCCGATCGCGGCGAACACCGCGGCCGCGCTCGCCGCGGCCAAGGACGCGCCGGCACGGGCGACGCTGCAGCACGTCGCGGCGTTGTGGAGCGGAACCGTCGTGCAACTGCGGGACGAGAGCGCGAAGCTCGCCGCGGATCTCCACGGCGCCAAGGCGCCGGCCGGTTCGCCGCCGGCGAGCCCGCGCGCGGTCGCCGCCGATCACGTCTGGATCCAAGTGCAGCGGAACGGGTCCTGGACCGATCTCGATCCGACACTGCCAAAAGCGAAGCCGGGCGACGTGCTTTGCGTGCCGGTCTCGACGAGCGACGCACTCGCCGACGAGGCCTACGACACGGTCACGGCTACGTTGCGATACGAGACGCGCACCGGCGCGACCGTCGCGCAGAGCGAGGTCGCGCGCGTCGCCCGGCGCGCCGTCGATCTCTCCGGCACGACGCTTTCGTTCGCATTCGTCCCGCCCGCCGGAAAGGGGCCGCTCGCGATGACGCCGGTCCTGCGCGTCGGGACGGACGAGATCGCGGCACCGGCGATCGTCCTGCCGACGCCGATCCCCGACGTCGCGCCCGGTTCGTCGACGACGAAGAAAGAGCAGGGCGCGGTGGATTTCTTCGCGGCTTCGACGCCGCCGACGGCGACGCCCGAACCTGCGGCGACGGCCGCTCAGGTAGAACCCGTCGCGCTCTGGCTGGACGTGACGGTAACGGCGCGCGGCGAGACGCCGCAGACGGTGACGGAGACGATCTTCGATCGCGTCGCGTATGCCGATCGCGCCGCCGGCGCCGCGGCGACGGCGAAGCTCCCGGAGTGGGACGACAACGGCTACGTCCCGTTCGCGACCGTATGGAACGTCGCGACGAATCTCGGCACTGCCGTCGCGGGAGCGGGCGACCGGAGCAGGATCGATCCGAGAGCGTCCGACGATGCGTCGATCGCGCGACAGCTCGGCGGATTGCAGCGCGCCTACTATACGCTGCGGCGCGCCGCCTATGCGGACGAACGTGCGGGAACGCCGTCCGCCGTCATCGCCGCCGCGCCGGGCGTCTCCCTCGCGGGCATCGCCGCGCATTCGTTCGACGGTCTGGTCGCGCCGGTCTTGACGATGGATGTCGCGAGCGACGCCGCGCGTCCGGAGGGCGGCGACGCGACCGCATCCGCCGCCTGGGGCGCGGCCTCGCTCATCGCGGAGCGCACCGTCGTCAATGCCGCAGCACTATTCAAAGCGGCGGCACGCGAGATCGCGCCGGCGGACGTCCCCGCGGTCGACGTCATCGCCGTCTTCGATGCTGCGCGGAAGGGCGCGGTCGCGACCTCGCTCGTGCGCTCGACGTCCGACGTCGATGCGCTCGGCGCACCGGCGGACGCGAAAGCCCGCCTGGACGGGCTCGTGCGCTCCGGCGCGGTCGCGCTCGTACCCGCGGCGCCGGTGACCCTTCCCAACGGCGACGACTATGGATGGTGGATCGTCGCGCCGGACGGGTCGATCCGCGATGAGATGCAGAACGGGATGCACACCGAAGGCGTGGATTACACGACGATCGCCGCGAAGAAGGTCGACGAAGCGGAGGACATCCGGCGCAGGTCGCTGCGGAACCGGCGAGCGGTCCAATGCGCCATCGTCGTGATCTCGTTCTTCCAGGCGATCGGCGGCGCGCCGGAGGCGACGTCGGCTCAGGGATCGACGCTCGGAGCGGCCGAGGAGATCTCGTCGATCGAAGAGCGCTATGCCGAAGCGAGCTCGTCGGTGGAAGGCGATACGACCTGTTGAGGCGGTGGCGACGACGTCGATAGCGCGAGCCACAGGCCCGCGATGACGAGGCCCGAGCCGAGCAGTTCGCGCGCGGCTACGGTCTCGCCGCCGAGCAGCGCGCCCGCGGCGATCGCGATGACCGGGTAGATGAGCGACGAAAGCGCGACCGTCGAGACGGGCAGACGCTGCAGCACCCACATCATCGCGAAGAACGCGATGCCGCTGCCGAAGATCGACAGATAGAGCAGCGCGAGCAGCGGCGCCGGCGCGACGGCCGCGCTCCAGTCGGTACGTTCGAAGATGAGCCCGAGCGCGGTGACGGCCGTTCCGGCGATGACCATCGCAGGCGGCAGACCGACCAGCGGGCGATGGTGCTGGTGCCGCTTGGCGTAGACGTTGGCGAACGCCGAACTGACGGCCGCGCCCACCGCGGCGAGCGCGTAGAGCGGCGAAGCTTCGACGGCCTTCGTCAGCGAGATGAGGGCGACGCCGCCGAACGCGATCAGCGATCCGATCACGATGCGGCCGGTGATGCGTTCGCCCAGCATCGCGCGCGAGAAGCCGAACGCGAAGAACGGGAGCGTCCCGAAGAGCACCGCGACCATTCCCGAATCGAGTTCGATCTCCGCGGTATACGTGAGGATGTAGTTGACCCCGAAGAGCAATCCCGCGAGCACTAGGACGAGCCGCCACGGCAGGGCGCGGAACGGCAGCAGTTCGCCGCGCAGGGCGGCGATCGCGTAGAGGAAGATGCCGGCGATGAGGAAGCGCAGGCCTACGCCGGTGAGCGGCCCGAGCGTGTGAAGGCCGACCTTGATGGCCAGCCACGTCGTCCCCCAGATCAGACACATCGCGCCGTAGGCGACCCATACGGCGACCTTCTCTCCCGGCTTCACGCGCGCGCGGAGTTCTTCGCGATCCACCTGTAGAGCATCGCCGCCAGAGCGATGAAGACGACGGAACCGATGATCTGGCCCGGCAGCGCGAACACATCGCCGACGATCGCGAGCGGGGCCGCGGCGCGATCCGGACCGACGAACGGCTGCACGCCGATGATGATGCCGGAATAGAGCACGCCGACGAGTCCTTCGCCGACGATCAGCCCCGATGCGAGCAGCACGCCCAAGCGGCGCGCCTCCGCCGATCTGTCCGTCGTGTCCGCCCAGCGATTGTAGAAGTGCCCGCAGACCGCGCCGACGCAGGCGAGCACCGTCGCGGACGCCGGCAGATAGATGCCCAGCCCGACGGCGAGCGGCGGGAACTTGCGCGCGCCCTTGCTCGTGGCGACCAGGATCTCGTCGACGACGATGACGGCGATGCCGATGAGCGCGCCCCAGCCGATCAGATCCCAGCGCACGGCGCCGGAGATCACGCCCTTGGCGAGCGTGCTCAGAAGCGTGGCTTGCGGCGCGGCGAGCGGATGGCCCGAGATGCCCTGCATCGGCGACCCGGCGAACCCGTAGGCCTTGTTGACGAGATCGAGGATCGGCGGAATGCACGCCGCGCCCACGAGCGTGCCGACGATCAGCGCCCACTGCTGACTGCCCGGATTCGCGCCGACGATCTGGCCGGTCTTGAGGTCTTGCAAGTTGTCGTTGGCGATCGTCGCGACGCAGAGCACGACCGCGGTGACGAAGAGCGCGAACGCGATCATCGCTTGTCGCGCGGCTTCCGGCGCGTTGTGCGCCAGCGCCAGCAGCGAGAGCGAGATGCCGAGCACGGCCAGGATCGCCAGGCCCGAGACCGGGCTGTTGGACGAACCGATGAGTCCGGCCATATAGCCGCAGACCGCCGCGACGACGAACCCGGCGACGACGACGTAGACGACCGCGGCGACGATGATCGGCGCCATGTACGCGTTGAGCGGTCCGCCGATGAGGAACGCCGCGAAGAGGATCGCGAGCGGGACGATGCATGCGAGGCTGACGAGCGCGACCAGCCCGATCGGGATATCGCGATCTTCGATCGGCACGCTCGCATGACCGCCGGCGGCGCGCGCGCGCGACGACGCGATCGAGGCGAGCAGTCCGCTCACCACGGGCTTGGCGAGTTTGACGACGGTCCAGATCGCGGCGGTGCCGATGGTACCGACGCCGATGAAGCGCACCTGATGCGCCCACACGTCCAGCGCGACCGCTTCGGCGCCGCCCGCGCCGGAATGCAGGGCCGTCAGCAACGGCACCAGCACGCCCCACGAGAGGAACAGGCCGCCGAAGATGGCGATGCCGACGGCGAGACCGATCAAGTGGCCGGCTCCCAGCAGCGCGAACGAGAGCGAGACGTCGATGCCCGTCGCCGCCGCGCCGGCGCGGAAATAGCCCTTGGCTTCGTTCACGAGCAGACCGGTGAACGCGATGAAGGCGTAGAGCCCGGAGACGACCGATCCCCACACCACCGTCATCAAGCCGATGCGATCCGGCGTCTCGGCCGTCGCCTCCGAGCCGACGATCAGCACTTGCGCGGCGGCGCGACCTTCCGGATAGGGGAGATCCGAGTCGGTCACGAGCGCGCGGCGCAGTGGAATCGTGTACATCACGCCCAGCACGCCGCCGAGCAGACAGACGGCGAAGGATTCCCAATACGGGAAGCCCGTCCACCACCCGATCATGATCAGTCCCGGCAGGACGAAGATCACGGACGAGAGCGTGCCGGCCGCGGATGCGATCGTCTGCACGATGTTGTTCTCGTAGATGGTCGATCCGCGGAACATCCGCAGGAACGCCATCGAGAGCACGGCCGCGGGGATGGACGATGCGAACGTGAGCCCGATCTTGAGGCCGAGATAGACGTTCGCCGCCGTGAAGGCGACCGTGATGACGGCGCCGATGAGCACGCCGCGCAGGGTGAATTCGACGCGCTTGTCGAGCGGCTTCATGCGATCAATGCGTCGGCGACGCGAGCGGTTTCTCGGCGATGACGTGCGGCGTGATGACCAGGTAGAGGTTCGTCGTCTGCGAGGACGTCTGGTTGTTGCGGAAGATCGCGCCGATCAGCGGGAGGTCGCCGAGTCCCGGCACCTTGCTCAGGCTGGTGATCTCCGTCTGCTGCATCAAGCCGCCGACGAGCAGCGATTCGCCGTCGCCGACGATCCCCGAGGTGAGGCCCTGACGCACCGCGATGCGCGGCGCCGTGCCGACGTAGTCGATGATGCTCGAGACCTCGGAGAAGACCTGCGTCGTCACCTTGCCGTCGGCCGAGACGCGCGGCAGGATCTGCAGGCTCACGCCGACGTTGATGTACTGCACTTGGTTCTCGATGATCGTCCCGCCGCCGCTGGGCACCAGCACGGAGTTGATGATCGGCACGGCTTCGCCGCTGAGGATCGCGGCGGTGCGCGCGTTGAGCGTGAGGATGCGCGGACGGGCGAGGATCTTCGCCGTGCCCTTCTCCGCAAGCGCGTTCAACTGCGCGCGGATCGCCAGCGTCGACGCGGCATGCGAACCCGATGCGAGCGACGTGCCGGCCGTGACCAGGGGACCGCCGCCGGGCGAGAAGTCCAGTCCCAAATTCTGCGCCGCATTCTCGGTCAGTTCGACCACTTCGGCTTCGATGAGGATGCTCGGTGTGGGCACGTCCACGAAGGCGATCACGGCGCGATCGTGCGCGATCTCGGCCGGCGAGCCGGTGATGATGACGGCGTTGAGCCGCCGGTCGACGGCGATCTTGTCGTCGAGACGCTGACCCTGCGGCTGGTCCTTCGTCATGATGTTCGCGGTCGGCAGGGTTACGTATGTCGGCGTTCTGCCGGAGACCGCGCCGCCGCTGCCCCCGCCGCTGTAGCTGCTGTTCGGCGTCGGCGCGGCGAACGGCGATTGCGGCGTGAACCCGTCGAGCGACGGAACGGTGGCGCCCTTGACCAGCAACCCCGCGACTTCGCTCACGTCGGCATACGAGAGCGGCACGTAGACGGTCTGCAGCCCCGTCGCGGTCACCGCCGGTGCCGCGACCTTCGATTCGAGATCGGAGTTCTGCGCGGGCACGTGGATGACGATCGTGTTCGAACCCGGCGGCGTCTCGACGCGGATGGGGACCGCTCTGCGCAACTGCAGGTCGAGGCGGAACCCGATGCTCGCGAAGGTGGCGAACGCTCCCGCGACGATCTGTCCGGCCGGCGAGACGTGGATCTTGGAGTTGGAACCCATCGAGGCCCCGATGAATACGACGTGCACGAGGTTCGCGGCGTTGCGGATGACGCGCGTGTCCGGCACCTGGCCGCGGAACGTCAGCGTGATGCGCGCGCTGCCGTCGTCGGCCGTGATCGAGTGGACCGAGGCCAGCGTCGGATCGGCCGCCGCTACGGGTGAGGCACCGGCCAGCGCCAGGGCACAGACAAACGCCAAAGCGACGATACGAAACGCCATGCCGGACGGATTAGGCGCCGGGCGCCGGTCTACCTAGAAACCGCGGCCTCCAGGGCGTCGGCAAAAGCGTCCACGTCGGCCTCGCGCGTGGCATAGGAGGTCATCCACCGTACCTCCGGCCGCTCGTGATCGAACGTGTAGAAGAAGAACGCGGCCCGTGCCGCCTCGATCGCGTCGCGGTCGAGCGTGGCGAAGATGGCATTTGTCTGGACCGGCCGGGTGACGGTGATGCCCGGGATCGCGACGATGCGGGCGGCCAGGCGCGTCGTCATCGCGTTGGCGCGCGCGGCATTGCGCCGCCACAGGTCGTCCGTAAGCAGCGCTTCGAGTTGGGCCGCGAGGAAGCGCATCTTCGAGGCCAGCTGCGTCGTCTGCTTGCGCGCCTGTTCGGCCGCCTCGCCCAGTTCGGGATCGAAGAAGAGCACCGCTTCAGCCCCCATCGCGCCGTTCTTCGTGCCGCCGAAGGTGAGCACGTCGACGCCGCAATCGCGCGTCGCTTCCCGCAATCCGACGCCGAGCGCCGCGGCCGCGTTCGCGATGCGCGCGCCGTCGACGTGGACGAACAGGCCGCCCTCGTGCGCGGCGCTGCAGATGGCGCGCAGTTCGGGCAGGGTGTAGAGCGTTCCGAACTCCGTCGCCTGCGAGATGGAGACGGCGCGCGGAAGCACGTGATGCGCGTCGCGCGTGCGGCCGAGATACGGCGCAAGCGATTCCGGCGTGAGCTTGCCGTCCGCTCCGGTGGCGACGGGCAGGATCTTGTTGCCGGTGATGCGTTCGAGCGCACCGCATTCGTCGGTGTGCAGATGCGCGAACGCCGGTGCGACGACGGCTTCGAACGCTCGCAGGGTCGCGCCGAACGCGAGCACGTTCGCGCCCGTGCCGTTGAAGGCGAAATAGACGCCGGTATCCTCGCCGAAGACGCTGCGGAAACGCGCGACGGCGCGCTCCGTCGTCTGGTCGTGGCCGTAGCCGACGGCGTCGCCGCCGTTGGCAGCTTCGATCGCGCGCAGGATCTCGGGAGCGACGGGCGCGTTATTGTCGCTGGCAAACGTGACGGTCATGCATTCCCTTAGGGGCAGAGGTTGAGATCGGTCGACCCTTCGGGGGACGAGTGCTGCATGACGTACTGCACTTCGGGAGGTTCGCCTGCGCGCATCGACTTGGGCGGGAACTGGAACCACATCGGCGCGTCGGGGTGCTTGAACGGATCCATCGCCGGATTCCGATAGTGCCAGGGATAGTCGAGCGTCAGCGTCTTCGCCGTGCCGTCGGAGTAATGGACGATCATCTGCACGCCGTCGTAGATGGTCGTGTTGGTCGACGGATCGTAGCTGCCTTCTTGGCTATCCGCGAAGTCGACGGAGCCGCAGATCCCGCCGCTGCCGTTGCCTTCGCCGCCCGCCCCGGTGCCGTTGCCGCCGTGGCCGAGGCTCCCGACGGTGCCTTTGCGGCCCGCGCCGGCGCCCTGTCCGCCGACGGGGATGTCCCAGATGGGCTTGCTGTGATACTTGGTCACCGTCTTCGGGCGCGACGCCGCGGGACGCTTGACGACTTCGACGCGAGCGGACTTGCCCGGATCGACGACCTGCGCGATGACGGCCGGATGCGGCGTCGGCGTCGGTTTGGGTTTCGGCTTGGGCGTGGGGGTCGCTTTGATCACCTTGAGCACCGCCACGTTCGCGACGATCTCGCGCTCGGCCGGATGCGGGCGCGCGCCGAGCCCGAGGAAGACGCCGATGAGGATGGCGTTGAGCGCGATCGCGCACGCGATGGCGAGCGTCAGGCGGCGTTCGTTCTGTTCGTCGTCGCCGAAGAAAAGGCCGAGCCATCCGGGTGCGGATGCCTCGGCCTTCGGACGACGTAGGCGATTATCCGGGGTCGACACCGTACGTCTGGTAGTACCATTTCTTGAATTGGTCGTAGGTCGGATAGTACCCGTATTTCTGATAGAACCAGGTCCGGTAGGCGGTCTGGCGACGGGTCGTCTCCTGCTGCTCGGCCCGCTTGGCGCGGACCTTGTGGTTGTAGTTGGTGATCAGCACGCCTGCGGCTGCGCCGAGCAGGATGATGTTGCGGGTGCTGGCCGCGCCGTCGGCCAGAGCCGGTCCGATGGTGCCGCCGGCGAGCGCCAGCGTCAGCAGCCCTGCGAGCAACTTCTGCTTCATAGATGGTCCTTTCCCCATATCCATAAGGCTAACGCGAAGGCGCTCCGACGGGTTCCACGGAATCCCCGGCCCGTGGCTATCGAAACGCTTATCCGCGCAATCCCGGATTTTCCGATTCCCGGGATCCTTTTCCGTGACATTACCCCGTTACTGAAGGATAAGCAAGGTTTTAAGGAAGCGATCGACCTGTTCGTCGAGCGCTTCAAGGATCGGGACATCGATTACGTCGTCGGCATCGAGGCGCGCGGCTACATGCTCGGCGCGCCGCTGGCCTACGCGATCGGCGCGGGTTTCGTGCCGGTGCGCAAGCCCGGCAAACTGCCGTACAGCAAGCTCTCGGAATCCTACGCGCTCGAATACGGCACGAACTCGCTCGAGATCCATGCCGACGCGCTGGGCAACGGCGATAAGGTCATCGTCGTCGACGATCTGCTCGCGACCGGCGGCACCGCCGCCGCGACCAGGCGCCTGCTGGAACGGCTCGGCGCGCAGGTGGACGCGTTCGCCTTCCTGATCGAACTCGAAGCGCTCAAGGGGCGCGACGCCCTGGCCGGCATCGAAGTCGAAACGTTCATCTCGTACTAAGCGTTAGCACCGCATGCGCTTCAGAACCATTTTCGCCGCCCTGCTCGTCGCCGGCCTCGCCGCGACGTCCCTCGCCGGCGCGCCGCCGGCGATCGCCAAGGCGCGCGCGACGCCGACCCCCAGCCCGGCTCCGCTGCCGCCGGAAGATCCGGCCGGCACCAAGGCCGCCCGCCAGCTCTTCGTGACCTGGCAGCTGGGCGTCATCGACCGGACGAAATATACGGACGAACTGAACGCGCTCGCCACGGACGACCAGCTGCAGCACACGTCCGTCCAGCTGGCAGGCCTCGGCTCGCTCAAGACGCTGGATTGGCTCGGCTACCGCCACGCCGACGGCGTGCCGGACGGCTCCAAGACCTACGTCTATCGGGCCAACTGCGCGAACGGAGCCGTGCTGATGCAGTTCTCGATCACGCCCCTCGGCAAGATCGCCGGCATCATCTTCCGGGACAGCCTCACGGACTTCTAGCCCTCCGCGGCGTGACACGACCCCTGGGGTGTGGCACAATAGGGGCTACATCTATGACGGTCGCGGAACTCGTTGCCAAGGTACGGTCATACGACCCGTCGCTCGACGGGTCGTGGCTTACCCGGGTCTACGACGTGGCGGAACAGGCCCACGAGGGGCAGCGCCGCGCCTCCGGCGAGTCCTACATCGAGCACCCGCTCGCCGTCGCCGCGATCCTGGCCGACCTCGAGATGGACCGCCAGACAATCGCCGCCGCCATCCTCCACGACGTGGTCGAAGATACGACCATCACGAGCGAAGAAGTGGCCGCCGAGTTCGGCGAGGAGATCGCGAACCTGGTCGACGGCGTCACCAAGCTGACCCGCATCCCGTACCAATCGAAGGAAGACGCGCAGGTCGAGAACCTGCGTAAGATGTTCATGGCGATGGCGCGCGACATCCGCGTGATCATCATCAAGCTGGCCGACCGCCTGCACAACATGCGCACCCTCGGCTCGCTTCCCGCATCCAAACAGCAGGCCATCGCGCGCGAGACGCTCGACATCTACGCACCGATCGCCCACCGCCTGGGGATCTGGAAGATCAAATGGGATATCGAGGACCTGTGCCTGCGCTATCTCGACCCGGAACGGTATCGCGAGATCGTCGAGCGCGTCAACAAGACGCGCACCGATCGCGAGGCGGACGTGGCCACCGTCATCGACTCGATGCGTACCGAGTTCGCGAACCTCAAGATCGATGCCGAGATCCAGGGCCGCCCCAAGCACTTCTATTCGATCTATGCGAAATTGAAGAAGGGCCGCGACTTCTCGACCATCTACGATCTCACTGCGATCCGCATCGTCGTCGATTCCGTGAAGGATTGCTACGCCGCGCTCGGCGCGGTGCACGCGCTCTGGACGCCTCTGCCGGGCCGCTTCAAAGACTACATCGCGATGCCCAAGCCGAACATGTACCAGTCGCTGCATACGACGGTCGTCGGGCCGCACGGCGATCCGCTCGAAGTGCAGATCCGCACGTGGGAGATGCACCGGACGAGCGAATACGGCATCGCCGCGCACTGGCGCTATAAGGAGGGCGGCAAGGCCGACCAGTTCGAGAACAAGCTCTCGTGGCTGCGCGCCCTGCTCGAATGGCAGAAGGACATGCGCGATTCGCGCGTGTTCATGGAGAGCCTCAAGCTCGATCTCTTCGATAGCCAGGTCTTCGTCTTCTCGCCGCGCGGCGACGTCTACAACATGCCCGCCGGCGGCACGCCGCTCGACTTCGCGTACGCGGTGCACACCGACGTCGGCAATCACTGCGTCGGCGCGAAGGTGAACGGCCGCATCGTCCCGCTCGACTCGACGCTCACCAACGGCGACATCTGCGAGATCCTGGTCAACAAGTCGAGCGGACGTCCGTCGCTGGATTGGCTCTCCATCGTCAAGATGAGCAGCGCCAAGCACAAGATCAAGCAGTGGTTCCGCAAGGAGCATCGCGAGGAGAACGTGCTCGCCGGGCAAGAGGCCGTCGAGGGCGAGCTCGCGCGCGAGCGCCTGCGCGTCGACCTCGCGCGCGGCGATCTCATCGAGAAGATCGCGCACCGGATGAACTACGGCAGTCCGATCGACCTCTTCGCGGCCATCGGCTTCGGCGACGCGTCGGCGACCGCCGTTGTCAATCGCATCCGCGACGAGATCAAGGGCGACAACGTCGTCGAGTTCCGCGCAGTCAAACCGCCCTCGCGCAAGTCCGCGCGCAAGTCCTCGGGCATCCGCGTCGCCGGCGTGGACGACGTGCTCGTGCGCGTCTCCAAGTGCTGCAGCCCGGTGCCGGGCGATCCGATCATGGGCTACGTGACGATCGGCCGCGGCGTGAGCGTCCATCGCGCCGATTGCCCCAACGTCGCGTACATGAGCGCGACGCCCGAGCGCATCCTCGACGCGACGTGGGAGACCGCGACCGATCTCACGCACGCCGTCGACGTGGAGATCGAGGCCGGCGACCGTCCCGCGCTCTTGCAGGACATCATGGCGGTCGTCTCCGAGTTGAAGACGCAGGTGAGTTCGGTGACGGCGCGCGTGAAACGCGACGGCAGCGCGGTGACGAGCCTGACCGTGCAGATCACCGATCTCGAGCACCTGCACCGCCTGCTGACCAAGCTCGGCTCGCTCAAGGAAGTACGGCGCGTCTACCGCGTGACCAAACGCGAACGCACGGTCGGCGGCAGTACGTAAGTCGCGACCGGCGATGACGCAACTTACGACCGACGCGATCTTGGCCGCCGTCGCGTGCTTTGCTGGCGTGGTGAACAGCGTCGCCGGCGGCGGAAGCTTCTTCAGTTTTCCCGCGCTGATCCTGGCCGGGGTTCCGCCGATCTCGGCCAACGCGACCAACAACGCGGCGATGTTCGTGGGCACCGGCGGCAGCGCGTGGGGCTATCGCCGCGAACTGGCGGACTACCGTCGCGTCCTGCTGCCCGGCATCCTCGTCAGCCTCGTCGGCGCGCTGATCGGCGCGATCCTGCTGTTGCATACGCCGGCGGCGCTGTTCGAACGCATGATCCCGTGGCTGCTGCTCTTCGCCATGGCCGTCTTCATCGCGAGCCCGTATCTGACGCGCAACGTCGATCCGCACGACGGCGGACGCCTGCATTCGCCGGCGCAGTTGGCCCTGCAGTTCGCGACGGCCGTCTACGGCGGCTACTTCGGCGCCGGCATCGGCTACCTGATGCTCGCGATCCTCTCGCTCTCCGGACTGCCCGACATGAACGCGATGAACGGCGTGAAGACGCTGCTCGCCGCATGCATCAACGGCATCGCCATCGTGCCGTTCGTCATCGCCGGGATCATCGACTGGAAGTACGCCGTGCTGATGGCCGTCTTCGCCGTGCTCGGCGGGTACCTCGGCGCGAAATTCTTCCGGCGCATCCCGAACAGCATCACCCGCACCTGCGTCATCGTCCTCGGCCTCGCGACCACCGTCTACTTCTTCGCGAAGGGTTGACGCCGCCGCGATTCAGCCGTGCGCGGGGAACGCGAGGAGGCCGGCGATACCGACGAGATAGATGAGCACGACGGCGGCGGAGTCGAGGCCCATGCCGAGGATGCGGTGCTTGGAGCGGAAGACGGCGCCGAACGCATAGACCATCGTCAAGAGGATGCCGAGGCCGGCGAGATAGACGTCGGTGGGATGCGCGTCCGGGAGCACGGCTCTTCCCGAGACGAGCGTCGCCATGAGGAAGAGCACCGGCAGGAACGCGTTGCCGCCGATGATGTCGCTGATCGCCAGTTCGTAGTCGCCCATCTTCACGGCGGTGAGACCCGTCGTCAGCTCCGGCAGCGAGGTCGCCGCGGCGAGGATGGTCGCGCCGAAGAGCGCGCCCGTCATGTGCCACTGCAGTGCGAGCGCCGTGCTCGCCTCTTCGAGCAGCCAGCCGGCGCCGAGCGTCGCGACGGCGGCGACGGCGAAGACGGCGACGGTGATGGCGAGCGGCTTGGCGGCCGCGTCGCCGGCCTCGCGCGTGCGTTCGGCGGCCCTCGTCGTCCACGGAAGTCCTTCGCTCGCCTTGTTCGCGAGCAGGATGCCCAGCATCCAGACGATGGCGATGCCGGCCGTCGCCGGCGTGACGTGCAGCCAGATAAGGCTCTTCGGCATCAGCGTGCCCTGGATCGCGAGCGTGAGGATCGCGACCAGCGCGCACGCCTGGATGACGATGACGAGCGACGCGGCCGCAGTCGTCAGCGGCGCGGCCTTTCGGCGCATCACGACGAAGTCGAGGATGGCCAGGACCACCGTCTGGATCGCGATCCCGCCGAGGATGTTGCCGATCGCCAGATCGAAATGCAGCGCGATCGCCGCCGCGAGCGTGATGGCGATCTCGGGGAGGTTGGTCGCGATCGCGAGGAAGATCGAACCTCCGAGCGCCTGACCGAAGCCGAAGCGGTCGTCGAGCGCGTCGGTGGTGGTCGAGAGCGCGTGGCCCGCGACCCACACGACCGCGACGCCCGCTGCGAAGAGCAGCACCAAGAGCATCACCGACGCGTGCGCGAACATGTCTGGTGCCGTTTGCCGCACACCCGCAATGTCTTGCCGACGGGCACCGCGAAGGCGCGCCCATGACTACTGCACCCACGGCGGCTCCCTCGGTCGTCGACCATCCGCTGGCGCGCGACGTCAATGCGGAACAAGATGCGGGGCTCTCGCCGCTCGAACGCTTCTGCAAGAAGGTCGGGGAATGGACCGGAGCGCCGGCCGCGCTCGTCGCCGCCGTCGTCATCCAGGCGATCTGGATCGTGGGCGGAACCATCACCAGACTCGACCCGTTCCCGTTCGCTTTTCTTCTGACCGTCTCGAACGTGCTCCAGTTGATCCTGATCTTCATCATCGCCGTCGGCCAGCGTCAGTCCGCGACGCACGCGGAACTGCGCGCTGAGAGCGATCACGAATCGATCTCGCGCCTGCTCTACCATCAGGAAGCGCAGGAACAGATCCTGCTCGCGCTCGCGCAGAAGATCGACGTCAACGTCGACGCGGTGCGGTCGCTGATCGAACGCCTCGCGACGGAGGACCCGGACCCCGCTTAGGGCGTGACGCGCGCGGGGACGGGCGGGCCGTCGGTGCCCGCGGGCTGCTTCTGTTCGCGGAAGCCGCCGAAGCGCGGCTCGATGTGATTCGCGGCCCAGTAGTAGAGCGTGGGCACGACGATGAGCGAGAGCATGGTGGAGACGAGCAGGCCGCCGATGACGACCGTGCCCAGCGGCGCCTGCGTCTGGCTGCCGGCTTCGAAGCCGATCGCGATGGGCAGCATGCCGCCGACGGTCGCGAGCGTCGTCATCACGATCGGTCGCAGGCGCAGCGGCGCCGCGGTCAGGACGGCTTCGCGCGCGGCCATGCCTCGATGGCGCAACTGGTTCGTGAACTCCACCACGAGGATGGCGTTCTTCACGCAGATGCCGACGAGCATCAGCACGCCGATGAACGCGGTAAGGCCGAAGGAGCGCTGGGTGACGAGCAGGGAGACCACGATGCCGGCGAGCGACAGCGGCACCGCCGCCATGATGACGATCGGGTGGAGGAACGATTCGAACTGGGACGCGAGCAGCATGTAGATGAGGAGGATCGCGAGGATGACGATCGTGCCGAGGCTGCCGAAAGTCGAGGCCTGATCGGTCACCGCCGCGCCGAACTGCCAGTGGTAACCCGACGGCAGCGCGATGGAGTTCATCACCGCAGTCGCCCGGGTGACGGCATCGCCGAGCGGGATGCCGGCCAGCGATGCGGTGATGTCGATCTCGCGCTGCTTGTTCTCGCGGGTGATCTGGGAGGGTCCTTGGCCGATCGCGATGCTCGCGACTTCGCCGAGCGGAATCGTCGGCAGGGTGTAGGTCGGCTTGCCGACGGATTGCAGCAGGCTTCGCGAACCGCCGGCGACAGGCACCGCGAGGTTCTGGATCGACGCGATCGAGCGGCGCTGGTCCGGCGGCAGCTGCACGACGATGGGATATTGCGTGCCGTTGATCTGCAGATAGGTCGCGATGCTGCCGCTGGTGCCGGTGCCGATCGTCGAAGCGATGTCGCGGGTGGAGAGCCCGAGGCTGGCGGCCTTGCTCCGGTCGACGTTGACGTCGACTTCCGGCTGCGATGCGGTGATGTTGGTGTCGGGCCGCGTCACGCCGGGGATCTGGGCGAGCAGCGGGATGACCTGCTCGTGCGAGATGTCGTAGAGCTTGGTGACGTCGGGACCGTAGATCTGGATGTCGAGGGCGTCCTGTCCGCGCGCGATGATCGACTGCACGATATCGGTGGTGCGTCCGAAGGCCTGCAGACCGGGGATCGGCCTGCCGTAGATCTTGAGGAACTGCGCGCGACGTTCCGCCGAGATCTGCGTCGTGCCGCCGCCGCCGCGCCGCCCGCCGCCGCCGCCGCCGGAAAGCGCGGCGCCCCAGCGCGTGACGAAGGCGGCCGCGTTGACGCCGTCTTTGAGCCGGATGGAGAGGTTCGCGACGTTCGTCTGCGCCGAGCCGTTGAATCCGCCGCCGGAGCCGACCTGAACGCCCACCGTCTCGACTTCCCTGGTATCGGCGGCGAAGCGCTTCTCGACGTCTTCGACGACCCGGTTCGTCACGTCGAGCGCGGTGCCGTTGGGCATGCGCAGGTTGAAACGCACGAACGCCGTGTTGGACGCCGGGAAGATCTCGGTCTTCACCAGGCCCAGCAGTACGACGATGATGGTCAGCGCGAAGATCCCGCCGGCGACCGCGAAGACGAGTCCCGCGTGGTCGAGCGACCACGTGAGCCTCGCCTTGTACCAGTCGGAGAAGCGCTCGTAGCCGCGGTCGAACCGGCGCACGAAGCGCGCATATCCGCCGCCGTCGCCGCCGTTGCCGCCGGCATGTTTGGCGGGCCCGAAGCGCATCAGCACGGTCGTGAGCATCGGCACGGTGGTGACCGCGACCAGCAGCGAGAGCCCGACGGCGACCATCACCATGACGGCGAACGGCGTGAAGAGCAGGCCCTGCAGGCCCGGGATGAGGACGAGCGGGACGAAGACGGTGATGACGGTGATCGAGGATGCGAGGACCGCGCTGAAGATCTCGGTGACGGCGCTCTCGGCGGCTTCGTCGACCGCCTGTCCGCGCGCCATGTGCCGGTAGATGTTCTCGATGACGACGATGCCGTCGTCGACGATGAGCCCTACCGCGAGCGCGAGACCGCCGAGCGTCATGACGTTGAGCGAATAGTTCAGGATGTAGGCCGCGAAGAGCGTGCCGAGCACCGAGATCGGCAGGGCGATGGCGACGGTGAGCGTGGAACGCCACGAGTGCAGGAAGAGCAGGATGACGATGGTGGCGAGGATCGCGCCGTAGGCCGCCGTGTGTTCGAGCGCGTGCACCGATTCGAGGATCGTGCCTTCTTGGTCGAGCAGGATGCCGAAGTGCATGCCCGGGTAGCGCTTCTTGATGTCGTCGATCTTGTTGTAGACGCCCGAGGCGGCGGCGACCACGTTCGCATCCGGCTGGGCGTTGATGGAGATGCCGAGGGCCGGAGTGCCGTCGAGGCGCTGGAAGGAGCGCTGCTCTTCGATCGAGTCTTCGACCTTCGCGACGTCGCGGAGCAAGAGCGGCGCGCCGTTGCGTACGGCCACGGTGAGCGCGCCGACCTCCGAAGCGTTCTGATAGAGCGCCGAGGTGCGCAGCTGGTATTCGTTCTTGCCGATCTGCACGATGCCGGCGGGCAGGGTGACGTTCTCCTGCTGCAGGCGGTCGACGATCTGCGCCATCGTGATGCCGTTGGCGGCGATGACGTTGGCGTTCGGGGTGATCATGATGGCGCGCTGCTGATCGGCGTTGACCGAGACCGATGCGACGCCGTCGACGGCGGAGAACTCGTCCGCGAGGAAGTTGTTGAAGAGGTCGGCCATGTCGCGCATCGACATGTTCTGGTCGGTGACGAAGAGGCGGACGATCGGCAGCGAATTCGAATCGAACTTGACGATCTGCGGCTGCTGGAGGTTCGGGTCGTTCGGCAGCGAGTTGCGGATGCGGTCGATCTGCTGCTGCACGTTGACCGACGCGGTGTCGATGTTGACGCCGTAGTAGAAGGTGGCGTTGATGCGCGTCGAGCCGAGCGAGGAGGTGGAGTCGATGCGCTGGATGCCGTTGACCCGGCTGATCGCGTTCTCGATCGGGCGGGTGACGAGCGTTTCCATCTGGTCGGGACCGACGTTGGGATAGGTGATGGTGACGGTCAGGGCCGGCGGGCTGAAGCTCGGGAGCAAGGCGACCGCCAGGCGCGGGAGGGCGAAGACGCCGAGGACCACGATGGCCAGCGCGATCATGGTCACGGCGACGCGCCGGTTCACGGCGAAATGGGCGATCGACATGCGTGGGGTCTACCGTACCTGCCCGGTCTGGTAGCCTTCTGAGAGGAGTGGTTGTGGGCTTCGATACCCATGTGCTATCCTGGCCAAGCTTTTGACCGGCTCCGAGCCGGCATACCCGCTGCCCGCCGCGTAGGCGGGCCGCCTGCCGCGGCAGGCGTCCGTAGGGGGTACCTATGGCTGACTACGAGATCACCTATATCCTGAAACCGTCGCTCGAAGAGGCGGACGTCGAAGCCCGCTCGACGGCGATCGCCGAGATCGTCACCAAGAACGGCGGGACCGTCGGCAGCATCGAGAAGCTGGGCAAGAAGCGCCTGGCCTACGAGATCGCCGACGTGAAAGAAGGCAACTACGTCGTCATGGGCTTCAAGTCCGAGGCGGCCTGCGCCAAGGAGCTGGAGCGCCAGCTCAAGCTCGACGAGACGGTCCTCCGCGGCCTGCTCATCAGCCTCGACAAGAAACAGCTGGCCCACATGGCGGCCGGCGGCCACATCTCCCCGCCCGCACCCCCGCGCGAAGAGCGCGAGTACGGCAGCCGCGGCGACCGTGGCGATCGCGGGTACCGCAGCCGGGACGATCGCGGCGACCGCGAATAACCCGGGGGCGCTCCGCAGAACAATGCCACCCATATGGCACGCTGCTTCGGTAGCGTGCCTTTTACTTAGCATCGCGACATAGCAAAGAGAGAGAGACCATGGCAGGTTCGTATAACCGCGTAATCCTCGTCGGCAACCTGACGAGGGACCCCGAGATCAAATACACGCAGTCCGGCAAGGGCGTCACCAAGTTCTCGCTCGCGGTCAACAATCCGCGCAATAAAGAAGAGACGACGTTCGTGGACATCGTCGCCTGGGACAAGCTCGGCGAGACGTGCAACAAGTACCTCAAGAAGGGCTCGAACACGCTGGTCGAAGGCCGCCTCGTGATCCGCAGCTACGACGACAAAGACGGCAACAAACGCAAAGCCACGGAAGTCGTCATCGATAACATGCAGATGCTCGGCTCGCGTCCCGAAGGCGCCGGCGGCGAAGGCGGCTACGGCGGCGGCGGAAGCAGCTACGGCGGAGGCAACTTCGGCGGCGGCTCGTCATCCGGCGGCAGCACCGACAACTTCCAAGACTCCCTCGACGACGAGATCCCGTTCTAGTGTTGTCTCACCCTAACCGACTGAAAATCGTCGGTTAAGGTGAAACGGCGCCAAATGGTGAAATTGCCAGGCGGAGCTCCGCAACACTACACTAGCGAAAAGCCTTGCTGCAGCAAGGCTTTTCTTGTTTGGAATCCTCAATGCGATTCGAAGCGTCTAAAACGTCCCACGGAAGGGGCCCGATGCAAAACGGGCAACATCCGATATATGAACGCTAGAACTTGGCACTTATTCGCAATTGTGTTTTTGGTCGCCGCGGGGCTTCCGGCGTCGACGGTCGCCCAGCAGCAGCCGGCACAGGAATCGGGTACAATTCCGTTGGCCTTTGCTCAAAGAATCGCTCAGGTTGGCGGACCACCAATGGCGCAGTTCGCGATCGGGACGATCCCACCCAATCTGGTAACAGCCTATAAAATACCGACGCCGCCCGGTTGGGTTATTGTCGGTACCGTTATTCGCCCTCGCGTTCAGAACTACGATATTTATTTTGATGCGCCGCGCTCCGCCGATGTCTCGATGCGTTACATGAGTGCACTGCAGGCCGCTGGTTGGCGCCTTCCAGGAGGTCCGTCGACACAGAATATCCTCTGCCTCGATGTCGGAGCAGGATTGGATGTCCAAGACTACGACATGAGCGCGTCGATCTCTGAGGTAATCGTCACTATATGGGAACACCAATTGGCGCAGTGTAGTAAATCGGGATAGATTGAAGCTGGCTCGGTTTGGTGGAGCACGATCGAGAGCTCAATTGCAGTCCGCATGGCCTTTCCGTATACTTTGCAACGCAAAGTATACCTTTGTGCCACGGCTCGGGCGTCGGGTCAAGGGAAGCAAACGGTATCCCAGACGGGGGTGAAGACGGGGATGCCGTTCGCCATCGGCGTTGCGTAGTCGATGATCGTGTAGCCGTGCGTGTCCGAGGTGACACTCGAAGGGGCGACCGTATAGAGCTGATGGCTCCCTCCGTAGGGCGCTCGAGCTCCATCGATATCCGCCGGCTGCCCCGGGAATCCGATCGAGGACCAGTTCCTGGTGACGCCTGAGAATGTCGCGGTTACATCGTCTTGATTCGTGAAGCCGTACATCGCGTCAACCGGCGTCGCGCCGGGCATTGAAAGCCACGTCGGCATGCCGGACGCGACGCTTCCGTCGTCCGGAGAATCGAACGCGCATACGCCCGCCAAGTCTTGACCTTTCGCGAGGTATGCCGCATGGCCGGCGCCTTGTGAATGTCCGCCCACCACGATCTTCGCCCACGCCGGCGCTCCGGCGGATACGAACTGCGACCACCCGTCCGAAGGATACGTCACGCTCAGATATGCGAGCAGTGCGGTGAGCCGTCCGACGATGGAATTTGCCGGCGTCACCGTGAGCAGATTCGTCGTCCCGTTTCCGTAGACGATCTCGCTGCGTACGTCTCCCCAGCACGCCGGATCGGACGAGTTGGCGCAATAGTCGTGGACCTCGGTGCCGTTCACGTACGTCAAGCCGATCACGTGATACCCGCGTACGGCGCCCTCGCGCAAAATATCTTGATAGAGGCGCGGAACGCCGTTGGTGCCGGCGAGGAAGACGAACAGCTTGCCTTTCGGAGAGGTCACCGACGGGCTGAAATAGTCGGGCGCATCGTACGACGGATCGATCCCGCTTTCAATACTCGACGGTACGATCGTGTTCAGAGCGACGGATCCGGGTGGAATGGAGGGCCCTGACGAAGCGATGGGCGCGGGCGTCGGCAGAACTGCGCCACCGCCGCTGCCTCCGCTGCAACCGATAAGTGCAGACGCGAGAACGGCTGCTGAAAGCGTCAGGGCGACCGGGTTGACCTTCATGCGATCAGTTTGTCACAGAGCCGACGAGCGGGAATTAACACGGCGTGAGTTTCGTCCGGCTCGCGGACTGCAGGAAAGCGATGTTGCAGCAGGGCTTTTCCTCGCGGCCACGCTACTTCTGCTCCGAGGTATTGCGATGATCAACGGCCTTTCTCGGATGGTCTTCTCGTGCGTACTCGCCGTCGTGGCAGTCGTATCCCAGACGACCGCGAAGGCGAACGATGCGCCGATCGCGGTGCAGCCGGGGAACGAACATTGGGTCGCGGGCACGGGCTTTCTCAAGGGACTGGGGGTCGCGACCCTGCTGGGCGACTTCGATCGAACGGGGACCTACATCGTCCGCGTGAAGCTGCCGGCCGCCGCGCGATGGGGCGTGCATCACCACAAATACCGATTGAACGCGACGATCGTCTCGGGAACGCTGCTCATCGGCTTCGGCACCCACGTCGATCCGGCGAAGATGATGCGTTTGACGGCGGGCTCGTTCGTTTCGATCCCCGGGGGAACGAACTACTACGATGCGACCGTTGGCGTAACGGTAGTTCAAGAAGAAGGCCAAGGGCCGATGACGACCGTCATGGCGAAGGATGAATAGCGTGCGTGTAGCGATTCTAGCGGTATGGTTCGTACTCGCCGCTGCGGGGATAGCCCCGGCGGCTCCCGGATATTGTCAGGTCGAGATCGTCAATCGCAGCCACCACGACGTCTTGGTAGACGGCGCATTCGATGATGGCTCCCGATTGCCCGGGTTTCGCATGTATTCGAACGAGACGGCCCACTATATCGATCTTCACTACCACGGCTATTGCCATTCCTCGCTGCATCTGGAGATAACGAGTCTTCAGGTGCCGCACACGGTGATATATGAGGCGTGGACGCACGTGAATACCACCGTCCACATCGTGCCGTACTAGAAGCCCGATAGTGAAAGGGTTTGGCGATGCCCTGACGACCGACGACGCGATCGCGCGTTCGGCGGAATTCCTCCGGGAGCGGCTGCGCTCGGGGAAGTATTCGATCGCGTCGCTCGGCAGCGACGGCGCGGCGACGTTCAGCGACGGCAAGGGCCACCTCTTCGTCGTCTCGTTCCTCGCGGAAGCGATGGCGGGGCTCATCGACGAGATCGACCGCACGATCATCCTGGTCCGGATCATGTCCGAGGAGATCGACGGCAGCTGGGGCTTCTCGCCCCCGGGCGCGCGGCATCGCGCGGAATCCCTCGTCTATCACGTCGATTCCGACGACACGGCCTACGTGCTACGCACGCTGCGCCGCCTCGGCGTCAACCGGCCCCCCGATGCCCTGGGGCGCTACTATCGCGAGCCCGAGCGGCTGTTCGTGACGTTCGATTGCGCGGCGCATCCGCGCTTGACGACCGCGGCTTCGCCAAGCGCCAACTTCGACGCTCACCTGGACGTGAACGCGAACATCTACCTCGCCTTGCGCGGCACGCATTTCGACGGCTGGATCAATTTCGATATGCTGCGAGACGCGCAAGACGAAGCGGGCTACTGGGCGTCGTTCTTCTATCCGAGCCGCTTATTCGCGACGACGCTGGTCCTCGACGTGGTGCGCGACGAGCCGTCCTTCGCGGATGCGATCGCGCGGGCCGTCGACTACGTCCTGCGCACGCAGAACGCGGACGGATCGTGGGGCACGGCGAGCGATTCCTACGAAACGGCGCTCGCCGTGACGATCCTCGCCGGCAGACCGCAGTGCGCCGAGGCGATGCAGCGAGGCGTCGCATATCTGCTATCGACAATGGCGCCGGATGGTTCGTGGACCTCCTCCGCCCGCATCTGGGAGTTCTCGTTCAGCGAGGACGACGTCCACACGGCGACCGACGTCCATCGCGCGTACGTCTCGGCCCGCTGCCTCACGGCCCTCCGCCGCGCCGCCGGCCAACTGACGGCGTTCCCCTGAGATGCTGACGTGAGGCCAGCGGCGCTTCGGACGAGCGCGTCCGGACAGTGAGCAGCCAGGGCTTCGGCTTGCTGATTCGAACGTCGGACGTATGATCCGAATGCTTTCACTAGCGCTCGCGCTTTTCGCGTCCGCGCTCCCGCTCGGTGCTCTCGCCGACGTCACGATCGTCTTCCAGGGCCTCCACGCTGATGGCTTCCAGCCGGGCTGTGCGATCGTCTCGCGCGACGCCGGCACGAAGACGAGCGTCGTGCGGTGCAAGGCGGCCGACCTCCCGGAGACCGGCGGCGCATATACCTACAGCGAAGCCTACGGCGTGCCGACGTCCGATCGCATGCACTACGGCGGTTGCGGCGTGCGCATGCGCGTGAGAGCCGGCACGAGAGCCAACCCGGTCTTCGATGCGGACGTGACGGGCTCGCACAACTTCGCTTGCACGCTGCACTGGACGGGCCACGACTCCGTCGACGTGCGCTACACCCTGCGCTAAGGCGCCTCGCGACGCGCCCAGAACGGCGCGCCGCTGAAGCGCCGCTCTTGAGAATAGATGGCGGATCGCGCGGCGATCACGGATCGGATCGCGGCATCGATGCTTTGGGCATACTGGGCCAACGGCCCGGCGTCGCCTTCGAGCATCGCGAGTGCGGCTAGCGCGGCTTTGCGACCGGACCAGAGCGCGGTCGTCATGCCGTGCGAAGAAAGCGGGTCGAATGCGGCCGCCGCATCGCCGGCGGCCGCCCAGCCGTCTCCGATGGCCGGCTGCAGCCAGGTAGTCGCCGCGCTCGCGAGCCGCGGCGGCTCCCCGATGGCATAATCCGCGCTTTCGATCCAGCGTGCGATCGACGGCGCGCCGGCGATCAGCTCGGTCCACGATCGCACGTCGCGCGTGATACCGCGCGGCATCAGATCGGGATCGGAGAAGAAGGCGAGGCTCAGGCGGAGATCCGGCAGCAGCGTCGCGTACCACCACCCGTTTTCGACGGCCTCGACCATCGTCGCCGGTGTGGGCGTGACGCCGCCTCCGCCTTGCCGCAGGAACGCATAGGCCGCGACCATCCGATCCGCATGCCGCCGATGAGCCGCATCGCGTGCGATCACGGCCGCACGGCCGCTGCAGTCGATCGCGAACCGCGCGCCGAGGCTACCTCGGCCGGTCAGGTGCAGCATCCAGCCGCCGTCGGATCGCTGGGCCCGTTCCACCGTCGCGGAGATCGCGAAGCCCGTCCGCTCGACCGCGTCCCGCAGCATCCGGTCGAAAGCGGAACGGTCTAGCACGCGACCCGGGCCGCCGGACTGCGCGATGGAATGGCTCTGCACGAGCAGCGACGAGCCCCAGGCGGAAACCGTGGTGTTCGCCGCGCGATGCGGCACCGCAGCGAACACCTCCGCGAGGCCGAGATCCGTCAACAGGTCGACGCCGGTGGCGGCGAGCGAATCGCCCGGGCGGTCGGTCGCGTCGCTCGGCGGCGCGATGGCCGCTATGCGATAGCCGCTCTCCGCCAGGGTTAGCGTCGCCGCAGCCGCTGCGGCTCCGCCGCCGATGATCGCGATGTCGACCGGATCGTCCCGCACCCCGCGCCCGCCTACTCGCGCGAGAGATCCATCGAACCGCGATCGACTTCGACGAAAAGCGTCGCGGGTATCTCCGGCGGCCGTTGCGGATCGCGCGGTCCCGGGCGCCGCACCACCACGCCCATCCGATTCCACAGATAGATCATCCGGTTGAGTCCGTCGGTGTAGCTCGCGTCGGCGTGATAGCCGATCCCGGCTACGCCGCGCGACCAAGCGACGCGGTTCTCGAAGAACTTGATGCGTTCGGCGGCGGGCAGCTGCGCGTTCACGACGACCTCGTAGTACGCTTCCGGCAAGACGTCGATGGGCAGCAGCGCCGGCCACCACGTCGCGGTCGGGAAATCGTTCGCGAAGGTGACGTGCTGACAGCTGAACGCATCGCACTGCCACGGGATGCCCATCCAGCGCGTGAGATCGCCGGGCATCTGCGGCCCGACCGCCGCCGGCGTTCCGCGATATCCGGAGAACGCGCGCTCGACCGTGAGCAGCGGGCCGAGATCTTGGACGAGATCGGGCGCCCGGTCCGTCGCGGGCGCGATGCGATAGGGTCCGCGATAGAGTTCGCGATGGCGCAGCGGCCACGTCAGTTCGACGCCCGGATGGAACGCGCCGCCGGAACACGTCTCCAGGACCGCGCGCGTCAGCGCCTCCGGCCGCTGTGCGAGCGGGATCTCTTCGAGCGTTTCGATCTCCGGCGCATCGAGCGGACCGAGGTCGTCGACGAACGCGCCGTCCCGCCACGCCTGCAACGCCGCATATTGCCGCGTCGGGATGCGGAACCAGCGCAGCGGCGATCCCGCGTAGTTGATCCCGTCCCCGAGCATCGGCGGGAGCTTGTCGCTCTGCTGGGCCTCGATGGTGGGATCGCGGAACGCCTCGAACACCCGCTGCCGAAACGCTTTGTTGGCCGGACTCGGATCGCGCAGTTTCGCGATGATGTCGGGAGCGTCGAAGTTGCCGATATCGAGCCAGCGCCGCTGCAGGTTGGCGGCCGCGGCCACCCACTCCAGGAGCGCGATGCGATGGAAGAGCGGGTAGACGTCTTTGCGGAATGAGAGCGGCTTCTTGTCCGGTGGAGTCCACCCGGCCGCGACGTTGACGTCCGTCATCACGTCGTACAGCGAGACGAACGGCGGGATCTCCGGTGCGAAGTCCGGGCCGCAGCACGCGACCCACGCGTTCTCCGCGTCCATCACCGGCCCGCCGGCCATGCGTACGCGCGCACGCACGACCCCGTCGCACCAGTCGTCGTACCAGCCGTCGTTATCGGAGAAATTCGTGATCGGATTGTTCGGAAGCGCCGAACGCGAGTCGCCGTCGCCCGGAAAGACGAGGAGCCGTCCGGCGTCGTCGGTCCGCAGCTCGCCGAGCTTTACGTCGAGCGTCTTCCAAAAGCGTCCGGTCATGGCGTAGGCGGGGTCTCCGCCGCGCGAATTGGTGTTCGCACCGCCGATCGACTTCGGGCCGGGGTCGATGACCAGCATCGCCGCTCGATCGGCGTTGCCGACGAAGGACTGGTTGCGCTTCTGTCCCGGCAGGCCGGGCGCGAGGTCGCCGTTATCGAGCGGATTGCTGAAGCCGTACCATGCGGCTTTGGTGTTGGCGACGTGGACGGTCCATTCGATCGACGCGTCCTTCGCGGTCACTTCGCGCACCACGTCGCCGGCCGCATTGAATCCGAAGATGCGGAAGCGCTGGACCTGCTTCTTGATCCGGTCGGTTCCGTCTTTGTAGGAACCGTCGCGCAGTGCCGGCATGCCGGGGATCTCCGGCGCCAAGAACCACTTCGGACTATTGCCGACGCGGCTGATGCCGAGCGCGGGGAAGATGGCGAGGCGCACGATCGAGCCGTCGGCGGGCGAACCGCTCGCGTCGCGCGCGAAGGCCGCCCGCGCCGTCAGCGGTCCGGCGAGCGGCAGAAGGGTGAGAGCGGCTAAGAAGTCGCGGCGTTTCGGCGTGGCGTTAAACTCCAAGATTGGTCTCGAAGAGCTGCCGCTTCCATTCGGCCAACTGCCCGTCCAGCCCGGTCCGCCGCCGGAACTCGGCGGAATAGCGCTTCGCGGTTATCGGCACGTTGCGTTGGCTGAAGACGAGGTACTCGAGATCCGCCCAGCGCGGATTTTCGGGCGTGCGTCTGCGCATCTCGTAGACGACCGGCGCCAGGGCGCGCCACACGCGCGGTGCCGTCATGATGATCGGGGCGAAAAGATCGCGATCGAGCGCGCCGTAGTTGATGAGCCGCGCGACGACTTGGTAGAAGCCTCCGGTCAGGATCAGCCGCCGGTCGAGCCCGTCCGCGAAGGCCTTGCGCAGCACGTCCGGGTCCTCGAAGTCGCACGATTCGGTATACTCTCGGGCTTCGATCATCTCCGGCGAGTTCAATTGCCGCATCAGATCGAGGTAGCTCTCGAGTTGATTCGAGAGGCGCAGATGTTTGAGTTGGACGACGGCCGCCGCCGATCCGATCAAAATTACGATCGCCGCCGCGATAGAACCGATAGCGGTGAGTTCGTCCCATCCCAAGGCCGAGATACCTCCGGTACGGCCGACCTTCGGCGGTTCCCGGCCGAGTCCCGCGCGCAAACGTGGCGACGGCCGTCCGGGGCGATGCCGGACGGCCGTCGGCGTTTGCGGAGACCCGTTTAGTGATGGATCGTATCGATGTGCGCGGCCGACATGCCGCCGTCGTGCGTCGTGACGACGACTTTACTGCCCGGCGTCAGGTTCATGCGCGTCGCGGCTTGCGAGGCGACCATCAGCGTCTCGGTGCGGCCGTTCGGCAGCGTCAGCGTGACGCTGTCGCGGGTGGTCGAAGCGACCGTTCCGCGGATGGTCTGATCGGCGACGACGGCCGAACCGACGCGCGAGCCGTCTTCGCTGCGAACGGCGAGGTTCTGGCCGACCTTGGGCTTGAGCTGTCCGAACGCATGCGCGTCGACGGTGAACGTCTTCGTCACGCCGGTGGGAAGCATCAGCGTCAGCGTCGTGCCGCTGAACGCGGTGACTCTTCCGACGGTGGTGCGGCCGCGCATCATATCGGGCGCGGTCGCCGGCCGGTTCATCGCCTGAGGCGGCATCTGCGGCTGCGGAGCCGTGATCGGCATCGGGACGCGCACCGGCGGCACGCTCGCGGGCATACCGTGCGTGGGGACTCCGGCCGGAGGCCCGATCGGAAGGCCCGCCCGCGGTACGGCGAGCGCGCTGCCCACCGCTGCGAGCGAGAGCGCGATCGTGGCTGCTGAGATGAAGCGGAAATCGTGTTTCATAACGGCATATACATACCCCGCCCGGCCTCGGAACTCAGCGCTCCGCTCGCTCGCTAGATTTCTGGGTACGAGTCCGCACGATGAAACGCGTCATGGTACCGATAGCGCTCGGTCTGCTCCTCGTCGTCGCGGCCGGCGCATGGTACCTGCGCTCGAGCAAGACGCGTTTGATCCCGGTGCCGCCGCAGGATCCATTCCGCGGCGCCGTTTCGGCGATAGCGGGGCGGTCGCACATGCCTCGCGCGCCGCGATCCGTGATCGTCGTCATCGAAGAGAACAAGTCGTACGAGCAGATCTTCGGCGAACCCGAGAAGGCACCGTATCTGAACGCGCTCGCCGCGAGGGGCGCGGTCTTCACGCGTTCGTACGGCATCGCGCATCCCAGCCAGCCGAACTATTTCGCGCTCTTCTCGGGACGAGCCGATTCCAACGGCGACGGATGCCCGGCTCAAGGCATCGCGCGCGATGCGGACAATCTCGGCGCCGAGGCGATCGCCGCCCGACGCACGTTCCGCGCGTACGCGGAGGATCTGCCTGCAGCCGGATTCGCCGGCTGCACGAGCGGCTCGTACGTGCGCAAGCACGCCCCATGGACGCATTTCTCGAACGTCCCGGCGCGCTACGCACTGCCGTTCTCCGCGTTGCGCTCCTACGACGCGCTGCCCACCATCGCGTTCGTCATCCCGGACCTCATGCACGACATGCACAGCGCGAGCGTCGCGGCGGGCGATGCATGGCTGCGCGAGAAGATCGGGCCCCTCGTGGCGTGGGCCGGGAACCACGATGCGCTCGTCGTCATCACGTGGGACGAGAGCAGCGCGCCGGTCGCGAATCACATCCCGACCTTGTTCGTCGGCCCCATGGTCGCGCCCGGGAGATACGACGAAGTGATCTCGCACTATCGGGTCCTGCGGACGATCGAAGATCTCTATGGATTCGGACACGCGGGTGCGGCGGCGCTCGCGACGCCGATCGACGACTGCTGGAAACCGGGGAGATAAAGCCGTGAGCGCCATCCGAGAAGTCGTGCTGATCGCGAAGTCGAGTTCCAATCGCGGATCGGAGGCCTATGCCGAGATCACGCGGGCGCTCCCGGCGCTCGGCATCTCGATCGTCGAAGCGCACCGGGTCGAGACGCGAAAGGAACTGCGGAGGCGCGTCAAGCGCGCCGCCAAGTCGGGCCATAAGTACATCGTCGTCGCGGGCGGCGACGGCAGTCAATGCGCTGCCGCGCAAGCGCTCGCGTACACCAAGTCGGTGCTGTGCGTGATCCCCGCCGGAACCGGCAATAGCTTCGCGCAGAGCCTCGGCATGCAGCCGACGATCGAAGAAGCGATCCGTACGATCGCGAACGGCCGCAAGAAACGCATCGATCTGGGCGTCGTCAACGGTACCTATTTCGCCAACTTCGCCGCGATCGGGCTCTCCGCCGAGATCGGCCTCGAAACGCCAAAACTCCTCAAGCGCATCGCCGGCGGCGTCGCCTACGGACTCTCGGCGGTCGTCCCGCTGCTCAAGAACCGTCCGTTCTCGGCGAAGATCTCGTGGGAGAAGAACGCCATCAAGATCGAGACGTTCCAGATGCTGGTCGCCAGCGGGCGGTATTTCGGCAACACCCCGATCCTGCCGGGCGCTTCGCTCGAGAGCGGGCGGTTGGCGTTCTTCACGAGCGTCGGCCCCACGCGCGTCGACGTCGTGCGCATGTACCTCGCGTTCCTGGCCGGCGACCAGACGAGTCTGCCCGACGCGCATTACTTCCAGACGAAGAAACTGAAGATCGAGACGAAGGGTCGGCAGCTGATCGCCCTGGATGGCAGCAAGTACGGCTACACGCCGGCCACGTTTTCGATCGCCCGCAAGGCGCTGCGCGTGATGGTCCCGGAAGGCGCGCTGGCGGAGCGCGAAGGGTGACGCCGGAAGCGCGCCTGTGGTTGCTGGCGACGGCCTTCGCGAGCGCGTTCGCGATCCTCGCGACGCTCGTCCGTTCGACGCGCGCGCTACTTCCGCTCGACGCGCTCTCCTCGCCGCTGCGCGGCCGGAACGTGCGGGCGGCGGCGATCCTCACGCGTTCCGGACGCGCGCTGCCGCTGCTCGTCCTCGCCGCGCTCTCCGTCGCGCTCTTCGCGATCCTCAGGGAGCCGCTCTGGATCCCGCTCGCGATCTTCGCGTCGCAAGTGGTCTCACAAGGCGTCGTCGAGAGCGCTCTCAAGCATCACGTCTCTCGCGAGCGTCCGTCGGATTGGGTCGTCAAGAAGGAACGCGGCTTTTCGTTTCCAAGCGGTCACGCATGTACGGCATTCGTCTTCTTCGGGTCGTGGCTGGTGGTCGCGCTGGTCGCGATACCGGACCTCGGCCTGCGCGTCGTCGCCGGCGTTTCGATCGGCGCGTGGATGTTCGGAATCGCCTGGTCGCGCGTCGCGCTAGCCGCGCATTACATCAGCGACGTCCTCGGCGGTGCGCTGTTCGGGGCCGCCTGGACGTGCGCGACGCTCGCGCTGGCGATCCGCGCGCACGTCCCCTTGCCGTGGTCCGGATGACGATCGGCACGTTCGTCTGCGCGTGCCTGCTCGCGCTGGCGGCGTGCGGAACGGCCGCAGCGCAGACCGGGCCCGCCGCGGCCGTGAACATCTGGCCGGGCGTCGCGCCCGGTTCCGAACATGCGACGCAGGTCGAGCGGACGTATCGCGGCACGCCCCTCGGTACCGTGATCATGGGCGTCGTCACGCCGACGCTCACGCCGTTCCTTCCGAAGAAGGCCGATGCGACTGAGACCGGCATCATCGTCGCTCCGGGCGGAGCGTGCGTCGCGCTGGCCGTGGATCTCGAGGCCAACGCCATAGCGCGTCGCTTCCAGGCGCGCGGCATCGCGGCGTTCGTGCTCAAATACCGCATCCCCGAGAAGAAGGGGGAAGGCATCCCCAAAGATCTCGATATGGACGTGGCGTGCAAGGACGGCATGGCCGACGGGATCCAAGCGGTCCGCTACCTGCGGCAGCACGCGGCGCAATGGAACGTGTCGCCGTCGAAGATCGGATTCATCGGCTTCTCCGCCGGCGGACAGATCGCGAGCGCGGCGCTCTTACAGCCGAGCCTCGCCGACCGGCCGGACTTCGCGGCGTTCATCTACGGCGCGCCGTTCGGTGCGATGCCCGCCATCCCGGCGGGTCTCCCGCCGGTCTTCATGGCGTGGGCGCAAGACGATCCGTTCGACGTGATGGCGAAGTTCTACGACGCGCTGCATGCCGCCGGGAACAAGCCGGAAGCGCACATCTTCGCGTCCGGCGGCCACGGCTTCGGATTGAAGAAGCAGGGGACGACGAGCGATCACTGGATCGACGATTTCGAGAACTGGCTCACCGGCGAGGGCTTCGGGCCGACGCGTCGGTGAATGCTCGCTGACCTACGGGATGCTTGTTTGCTCTGCCGAAAGGCTCGCCTGGGGGTACGAGCATGAATCGCCATCGTTTTCTTCTGACGTCTGCCGCCGGAACGGCTGTCCTGGCGCTGCCGTGGATTCCCGGACCGCCGGTCCTCGCTCAGGGAGTCGGCGCCGACCTCGGTCTGAAGATCGCCGATAAGATCGGCGATCATCTCCTCGACACCGTACTGACGAAAGGTGCCGACGCGATCGGCCTGGGCGGCGTGATGTCCTTCCTCGGCATGGGCGACAGCGCTACCGACAATGGCGAAGTCCTGGCCAAACTCGATACGATCCAGCAAGAACTCGCGCAGATCGGCGCGGCCGTCGCGGCGCTGCAATCCGACATGGAGCGACAGTTCGCGCAGACGGACTACGACGTCGTGATCGGCGGGGCGATCCAGAGCCTTATCGACAAGAACGAATCGCTGACCGACGACTTCCGTACGTTGTTGGGCATGCGCGGAGATACGAGCGGCTTGCGTGCCGACATGGCCTCGAAGATGTCGGGCGATTTCCTCGATTGTCTGGCCGCGTGGAACAACGCGATGACCGGCTCGCACGGGACGACGTCGCTCATCGCCGGATGGAGCAAGGTCGTCGCCTCGAGCGGACCGTTCTTCAACCGCGCGATGGCGGCGCGGATCCAGCAGCAATGGGCTTATTTCGATGCCCAACAAGCGCTCTCGGTGACATACCTCATCGAGCACTACAACGCCACCAGGCAGAAGAGCCGGGTTCGGCCGGTGCTCGATGCTTGGATGCGCAACCGGCAGCATCAACTCACGCTGCTGCGCGGAACCTTCGAGACGAGCGACACGTTCCCCGCGATCGGCGCCGATGGACGGAAGACCGTGCAGACGACGCGACTGCGCGCGTTGCCGCCGAACACCATCGTCGATCACAAGAATCTGCTGATGTGGTATCTCGCCGTCGGGCCGTACGTTCCTCAGGGGAGCGAGACGGTGGACTTCGATTGTCCGGAGCCCGGCAGCACCATCCAGCCGCAACAGGGCGCGCAGGACGCGGCGAGCATCGCCTTTACGGACCTGACGGTGGATACCTCGAAAGCGGTCGCGCGCGCGACCGGCGTCGGGATGTGGCAGCTTCCCGGCTCCGACGATTTCGAGAAGATGATCGCCGCAGCCGGCGGCGTCGCCGGGACGCAGAACGACGCCTTCATGATGGCGATGGAAGCGGCGGGCTTTACGTTTCCGCTCGGCCTGACGCGCGAGCAGTGGAGCATCTGGGCCTTCGCTTCGCCGTCCGGGATAGAGCGACTCCACCCGGACTGCAATAGCGGAACCCACCGCCACCAGCAGATCTTCTACGGAAACGCGCAGTTCAACGACGGCGGAGCCTTGACGACTCCGGCCGGCGATCCGACGACGAGCGCGATGATCATCTACAAGCGAGGGCTGGAGCAGGGCGAAGCGTACTTCTACTGACCGCGTTCGACGTCGTACTAATGCGAGTGCTTGTGGACCTCTGCCGGAACCGGCGCGGGCGATCCGTCCGACCAGCGGCGGACCGGGACGAAGAAGACGCTCGCCGGAGATGCGCCGTCCTGGCCGAGCACCGGTGACCCAGGCAGATTCGCGCCCCACGACGCGGCTTGCCCGCGTGGAACGAAGAACATCACGTGCGGCAGCCACGGACCGCCGGCCTGATCGTTCAGATATCCGCGCTTGGAGAGCATGAACGCGATGGAGTCCGGTTCGGGCATTTTAAAAGCACCGCTCGCGCGAGCGGCGCGCGATTTCGCCATCAGCTGCGCTTTGGAATCGCCCGCGAGAACCCACTTCGTGAGCTGCACGTAGTTCGCCAGTTCCGATCGGGCGGCGGGCGCGTTGAAGCAGTTCGGCGAGCGCTCTTTCGGGTTCCAGAACTCGGGATCGTCGAAGGTCGAAGCCCACGAACGCCCGACGAAACAGACGAAGCCGTTCGTGCCCTTGACGGCGGTCGTATAGCCGGTGCTTCCGAGTACGAGGATCGTCGCGGGGCCGGAGATCGACGGCGGCGCGGCGCTGCGCGCGAGCGCGATCTCGTCCGCGGGGGTCATGCGATACTGGGCGATCGGCGCCATCGCGGGATACGGCGCGGCCGCGTGCCCTTGCGCCGGAGCCGCACCGCTCGTCATCAGGGCGAGCGCGGCGGAGAGAACGAGGGTATTCCTCATGCAAAACCTCCTGGTGCCATATCCGGCCCGTCGTGCGGAACGCGCCTGCGTCGCGCTCCGTGACGGACCGGATCGTTTCTCCCGGAGCGCTCAGGACTTCGGGAACTGCCGCAGGCCGATGGTCGCCCCGCCGGGCTCTTTGACGCTGGCGACGAGCAGACCGTAGCCCACGTCGCGGATCGCTTGCGCCACCGCGCCGCCGACGCTCTCGAGCGCCTTCACGCTGGCGGCGATATCGTCGACGGACCAATATGCGAGCGCGCTCATGCCGCCGCTCGCGGCGCCCGAGACGAGGCCGATCTCGATCTCGCCGGATTTGTAGCCGACGTACTGCGGACTGTCGACGTAGGGGTCGGTGCCGATGAGTTCGCGAAAAAATGCCTTCGTCGCGGCCATGTCCGTCGTCGTGTAGACGATGAGTGAGACGTCTTTCAAGTCGGTTACTCCTTCTGATCTTATGACGGAACGAACGCGGCGAAACGTGACGGGAGAGATGCACGTGGAGCGGACGGAAGTCCTGTCGGAACGTTTCGAGGCGGCGAGGCCGCGCTTGCTGCGGATCGCGCAACGGATGCTCGGCTCGGCCGCCGAATCCGACGACGCGCTGCAAGAGAGTTGGCTGCGCGTCAGCCGCGCCGACGTCTCGGGCGTGGAGAACTTCGACGGCTGGCTCACGACCGTCGTCGCGCGCGTCTGCCTGGACGCGCTGAAATGGCGGGAGAGCCGGCGCGAGGAGATGACGCCCGACGATCCGCGCCGCAACGTCGTCGGCACCGGTTCCGGGGAGCGTCCCGAAGACGAGGCGGTCCTCGCCGAGTCCATCGGCCTCGCGCTGCTCGTCCTGCTCGATGCGCTGCCGCCGGCCGAACGCGTCGCCTACGTCCTGCACGATATGTTCGACGTGCCGTTCGATACCATCGCCGCGATCGTCGGGAAGAGCGCGGAGGCCGCGCGGCAACTCGCGAGCCGCGCGCGTCGGCGCGTGCGCGGGGCATCACCGGAACGCGACGAGGGGTCGCGCGGAAGCGGCGAACTCGTGCGCGCCTTCCTCGCCGCCTCGCGGGCGGGACACTTCGCCGACCTGATCGCCTTGCTCGATCCGGCGGCGACCTTTCGGGCAGACGCGGCGGTCGTGGCGATGGGCGGCGCCGATGCCGAACTCCGCGGCGCCGACGCGGTCGCCCGCATGTTTTCGGGACGCGCGCGCGCGGCGCAGCCGGCGCTGCTCGACGGCGAGCCGGGGGCGGTGTGGATGCACGAAGGTGCGGTCCGCGTCGCGTTCCGCTTCGCCGTCGAGAACGGCCGCATCGCCGGCATCGAGCTCGTAGCGGATAAGGACGTGCTCGAACGAACGGTCATCTCATGAAGCGGCGTGCATTTCTCGGATTGACCGTCGGAGCGGTCGCCCTCGGAGCGACGGGCCTGCGATCGTCCGCGGCCGCGCCGCGATGGGACGCGCTCGCGCGGCGGCTCTCCGGTCGCCTCGTCTTGCCGGGCGATCGCGGCTTTGCCGGATTCGCGCAGCCGAACAATCTTCGCTACGCGGCCGTGCGTCCCGGCGCCATCGCGCTCTGCGCCGACGCGCGCGACGTCGGCGCCTCGATCCTCTGGGCCCGCGAGAACGGCGTGCCGCTGGTCGCGCGCTCCGGCGGGCATTCGTACGCCGGCTATTCGACGACGCACGGCCTGATGGTCGACATGCGCGAGATGCGCGGCGTCGCGCTCGACGAGCATACCGGCATCGCGCGGATCGGTGGGGGAGCACGGAACGCGGACGTCGCCAGGGCGATCGCCGGACGTCCGTTCGCGATCACGCACGGGCGCTGCCCCGGCGTCGGGGTCGCGGGGCTTGCGCTCGGCGGCGGCATCGGCTTCAACATGCGCGCGCACGGCTTCGCGTGCGATCGCATGACGGCGACCGAGATCGTCACGGCGGACGGCGCGATCCGCACCGTGACGGGCGACGACGAACTGTTCTGGGCCTGCCGCGGGGCCGGGGGCGGGAACTTCGGGATCAATACGTCCTTCACGTTTCAGACCTACGAGGTCGGAGCGCGGACGGTCTGCAACCTGACCTGGGCTCGCGAGCCCGAGCGCGTGTTCGCCGCGCTGCTCGAAGTGCTCGAGCGCGCACCGACGACGGTCGGATCGAAGGTCTCGGCGATCGCGCCGACCGCTTCGTCCGGCATCAAGGTGCAGCTCCTCGCGCAGTTCGACGGCAAGCCGGATGCGCTGCGCGAGATCTTGGCGCCGGTCTACGCGATCGGCGAGCCGGCCGGTACGACGGCCTACGAACCGTACTGGACGGCGCAGAAGGCCCTCGACGAACCCGGCAAGCCTGCCTTCTACCAAGAGCGTTCGCGATTCTTCGATCAGCCGTTGGACGACCGGGCCGCGGCGACGGTGTTCGCATGGCTGCGGCGCTATCCGAAGACGGCGCACGAAGCCGCCTTCAAGGTCTTCCAGACGGGCGGCCGCGTCAACGACGTGCCGGCGACCGCTACCGCCTTCGCGCATCGGCAGAGCCATTGGCTATCGTCGATCGAACTCTACTGGGAGGCCGAAACGCCGAGCGCCATGCTCCGGCATAACCTCGATTGGCTCGACGGCTTCTACGATGCGATCGTGCCGCTGGCCCGCGGAGGCGCCTACCAGAACTTCATCGACCCGTCGCTCGCGGACTGGAAGACCGCCTACCACGGCGTCAACCTCGAACGACTCGAAGCGATCAAACGCCGCGTCGACCCGACCGGCGTCTTCACGTTCCCCGAAGCGATCCCGCGGAGCGGCCGACCTGCGTCCGCTTGATCGCGCCGAGTTCGAGCGGGTCGTCGATGAAGCGCTGGCTTCGCTGCCGAAACGCTTCGCGGACCGGGTCGAGAACGTCGTCATCGCGGTGGAAGAGGAACCGACCGACGACGATCTCGCCGGCTTCGACGACGACGGCGATGACGAGATCCTCGGCATCTACCGCGGTGTCGCGCTGACCGACCGCACCTACGGCGACCCGCCGCCGCTACCGGACGAGATCGCGGTCTTCCGCGGACCGATCAATCGCGTCGCCCGTTCGCGCCGTGAAGCCGTCGAGGAGATCCGCGAGACGATCATCCACGAGCTCGGGCACTACTTCGGCCTGGACGATCACGAACTGCCGTAGCGCCTCGGCTACGGCGCGAGCGTAAGGCGCTCGCGCGTCGCCGCTTCGATTGCACGTTCGCCGAACGGGAGCGGTGCGAGGCGGCCGGCGATCCAGGCGGGAGCTAGATCGGTGTAGTGTCCGGAGCCGGGCTCGCCGGATTCGCCGCTGGGAATCGCGATGCCGCCGGCGTCCCAGTCGCCGACATCCCATACGGCGCGGAAGCTCTGGGAAAATCCGTCCTGCTGTAGATGGATGGTGTATTCGTCTCCGTCGCCGGGAAGCGTCGGGCCGTCGAGCAATCCGAACGGGAGCGGTGCGAGCGGGTGTTCGACCGGCACCGATCCTGCCGAACCCCAGCGCGGCCAACGGTTGCGCGCATCGAAGAACGCGAGCCGGATGTCGGCGTCGAGCCCGGGGGAGCGCGCGCGCAGCCGTCGCAGCAGCGCGTAGAACGACGGCTGCCCGGCCTCGAGATCCAGACGCAGCGCGTGCACCGTCGTCGCGGTGCGCGATCCGGGAGCGAACGCGCCGTTCCATGCGAGCAGATCGCGCCCGAGGGCGACGTCGACCGGTTCTCCGAGTTCGCGCGCGCGCGGCGCGATGCCGCGCGCGAGTTCCAGATCGGCGGGCGAGACCGTGTCGAGCTGCATCGCGGCGAAGTACGCGACGTCGTACCGCGAACGCGCGTGCAGCAGCTGCGCGATCCGATACGCGCGATACGGCGGATCGAACGCCGCCGCGAGGCGATACGGATAGGTTCGCGGATACATCCTATTGTTCGCGCTGACGACGATGCCGTCGCGCGCCGGGCGCAGCGCCGGCAGCCGCCCGAACGCGATCGTGTGCGCCGGAGCGCGCAGGTCCGCGGCCGATTCCACGTAGCGTCCCCAGGCACGATCGGCCGGGACGGAGCCGGCGAGATGGTAGGCGACCGTGCCGCGCGTGTCGGCGAGGACGAAGTTCTCGGCGGTTCCTTGGTAACCGGAGAGCACGCGAAGCGCGTCGCGGACGTCGGTGGCGCGATCGAGCGCGAGGAACGTCGCGAGCGCGCCGGCCGGCGGCCGTAGGCGGTCGAAGGGCCGCCAGCGGATCAACGCGAGCTCTTGGCGATCGCCCGCGTACGGTACGGCGAACTCGCGAGCGGTTCGATAGTAGGCGCGCGCGACGTCCTTGCCGTTGCGTACGTGGAAGATCTCGCGTTCCCAGTTCCGCGGCCGCAGACGTCCCGGTGCGAACGCCGTCATCGCCGCGGCATCGGCGTTGGTCGCGCCCCAAGCGAGGCGCTCGTTATGGCCCAGCAGTACGCCGGGCGCGCCGGGGATCGACGCGCCCGCCGCGTGGAATCCGGGCGCGCGCACGTCGAGGAGATACCACAGACCGGGGATCGTCAGATCGAGGTGCGGATCGTTGGCGAGCAGGGCGCGTCCGCTCGCGGTGCGGGCGGCCCCCGCGGCCCAGGCATTGCTTCCCGCGCGCGGATGCGCGGCGAGATGCGGAAGCGATGCGATGCGCGGTCCGCCGGCGGCCGGCGCGGGACGCACGTTCGGGCGGCCGTCGGCGCTCACGTCGTAGCGCGGATCCGAGAGCGGCAGATAGTCGTCGAAGCCGCCGGCGCCGACGCGGCGCCAGATGTCGTCGCGCGAGAGGACGTCGCGCCACGAATCGGCGAGCGCGATCGAGACGGCGAGCGAGACGGCGAGACTGTCCTGCGGACGCCACGGGCGCGGGCGATAGAGCAGCATGCGGAACTCGACCGGAAGCGGCTGCACGCGGATGGCGGCGTTCACGCCGTCGCTGAAGGCCGCGAGCGCCGTACGTTCGCGCGGGCCCGCGCCGCGCCACTCGCGTTCGGCGATGTCGCGCACGTCGTAGTAGCGCTGCATCTCGTCCAGTCCGAGCGACTTCGGGCCGAGCACTTCGGAGAGCGTGCCGAGCGCGTAGCGACGCGTCATGTCCATCTGGAAGAGCCGGTCCGTCCCTTCGACGAAACCCTGCGCGAAGAACGCATCGTGCTCCGACGCTGCGGTGATGTGCGCGACGAAACGGTCGTCGCGCCGTACGAGCACGGGCGCGCCGAGCGACGGCTCGACGATCGATCCGGCGACGATCGGAGCGGCTCGATAGCCGGCGGCCGCATACGAGAGGTACAGCACCGCGATGGCCGCGACGGATACGCCGAAAGCGCGAGCATGTCGCGCGATCGTCGCCGTGACGGCGTCGAACGCACCGACGTGCCGGAACAGGTCGACGGCGTCGTCCTCGCGGCGCCGGTCCGTCTCCTTGCGGTCCACCAGCCTCTAGAATACGCCCGGAAGGCGCTTCGTGACCAGGCTTGAAGGGGACGAACGTGCGTTTGCTTCGTATAGCCGTCGTGTCTATCACGGCGGCGATCGGCCTCGTCCTTACGGCGCCGGACTTGCTCTTGCCGTGGCAGCATTTCGGGAGCCTGGGCTTCGAGTTGAAGCTTAACGGCACGATCATGAAGATCTATCCGGGCATGCCTGCGGAGAAAGCCGGCCTGAAGGTCGGCGACGTCGTCGACCTCGCCGCGACCGACCCGACGACGCGGCGCTCGATGCGCCGGCTCACGCCCGTCTGGCCCGGGGTCGCGCGGACCCTGCCGATCGAGACGCGCGCGGGCGATCGCGTCGTCACGCTCGTCGCGGCGCCGTTCCCGCGCAAGATCGAGGACAATCTCACCAACGCCTTCCTCATCATCTCGCAGGTGGCGTTCATCCTCATCGGCGCCGCGTTGTTGCTGATCCGGCCATCGTTGCTGACGTGGGCCTTCTATCTCTACGCGCTGAGCGTGACCGGCGACGCGATCTTGCCGCTCGAGGCCACGCCGGATTCGTGGAGCACGGCGTATATGATCTATTTCGTGGTGAACGCGGCACTGGGGATCTTCGGCTTCACGACGTTCGCCCTCATCTTTCCGCGCGACCGGCCTGAGGGCTGGCGCAAACGCATCTTCCCGTACCTCGTCGCGTACGGAGCGCTGGCGATCGTCATGGCGATATGGGCGGCGATCGCGGCGCGATTCGGCGATCCGGTCGCCGCCGTCCCCTACCAAGGCCTCTCGGCTGCGATGGCGGGCATCGGCTACGCGATCGGCATCGGGCTGTTCTGCGTCGGGTACGTCGGCGCGGCGGCGAGCGATCGTCCGCGCTTGCAGTGGGTCATGCTCGGGTTCATCGTCGGCTTCGGCGGATACCTCGGGCTCTTCGTCGTCGCCGGCATGCCGATGGTGGAGGTGGTCCCGCCGGTGTGGGGCATCAACGTCCTCCAGTCGTTCAACGTGTTCGTCCCGCTGACCGTCGCGTACGCGATCGCGAGGCATCGCGTCATCGACGTGCGGTTCTTCCTGAGCCGGGCGCTGGTCTACGGCTTGCTCACGACCGTCGCGATCGGCATCCTCGCACTGCTCGATTGGGCCGTCGCGCGGCAACTCGAGGCGAGCCATCTCGGCCTCGCGGTCGAGGTCGCCGGCGCGCTTGCCATCGGCATCGGCATCCATCGCATGCATAAGGTCATCGACCACATCGTCGACCGGTTCGTCTTCCGCTCGGTGCACGACGCGGAACAGCACCTCGAGAAGATCGGCGGAGCGATGATGTTCGCGCAATCGGTGGGCGCGATCGACGGATTGCTCTGCGACGAGAGCGCTCGCGCGTTGCGTCTGACGGCGGTCGCGGCGTTCCGCGAAACGCCGGACGGATCGTATCGCCGCTTCGCCTCGACGGGATGGAGCGAATCCGACACGAACCGCTACGAACGCGACGACAGACTCGTGCTGCGTCTGCACGCAGCGCGCGCGTCGATGGACACGGTCGCCGGAGACCTAGCCGTGCCGCTCGCGCTCCGGCATCGGATGTTCGGGTTCGTCGTGTTCGGCGCGCACACGGACGGATCGGCGATCGATCCCAACGAACGCGGCATCCTCGAACGGTTCGTCCACCAGGCGGCGGTGGCGTACGATCATCTCATCAGCGAAGAGCGGGCCGCGGAGAACACGCGTCTGCTCGTCGAGAACGAAGTCCTACGGTCGCTCGTCAAGACATGAAGGGAACCCGCATGCGCATCACGTTGTTGGCTCTGGCCGTGCTCCTCGTCGGCGCGACGCGTCCCGTCGCGGTCGTGCATCACACGATCTCGCAGACCGCCGCGGCGCAAGCGGCGTTCGATCGCGGAATGGTGGACTATTACGCGTATAACCCGGAGGCGGCCGAGCACGAGTTCTATGCGGCCTCGGACCTCGACCGGGACGCGGCGATGGCCTGGTGGGGCATCGCGCTCAGCAACGCGCCGAACCTCAACGTCCCGGCGAACGACGATCGCGACGCGAAGGCGCGCGAGGCGATCCAGCGCGCGAAAGCGCTCGAGGGAAGCGCGCCGGCCGAGGATCGCGCGCTCATCGACGCCGCCGCAGCGCGCTTCGACGGGGCGGGCGATGCCAAGGCCGATACGCTGCAGGTCGCATATCGCGATGCGTTGGCGAAGATCGCGCTCGCATATCCGAACGATCCGGACGTCGCCGCGCTCCACGCCGAGGCCGCGCTCTATGTCGCCGTCGGAGACGGACCGCCGGCGACCGCCGACCGGCGCGCCGCCATGCGGAGCGCGACGGCCGCGACGCTGCCGCTCTTCCAAGCATATCTCACTCGATTTCCGCAGCACATCGGCCTGCTGCATTTCTACATCCATGCGGCGCAGTTCGCCGGCAAGTCGGCGCTCGCGGTGGATGCGGCGACGAAACTGGCCGCGTTCGGCTTCCGGCCGGAGGATTCGCACCTCACCCACATGCCGGGCCATATCTTCTTCGACGTCGGGATGTACGACCAGGGGCTCGACGTCGGGCGCCGCTCGGTCGCGATGGACTTCGCCGACTACGCCTGCTGCCACCCCGGCTATTACGCGGGCACGCGCTACTATCACGACCACAACGTCAGCTTTCTGCTCTACGCCCTTACCGAACTCGGCAGGACGAAAGAGGCGGTGACCGTCGCGCAGCGCGAGATGGATCCGGACGAGATCGCGCGCCAACTCCTGGCGGACGAACAGTGGAACGCGATCCTCCTGCTGCCGCACCGCGCCGGGACCGACGCGACGGCCGCCTTCGCGCGCGGGATCGCTTTCGCGCATCTCGGCGACGTCGCGCAAGCGCAGTCCGCGCTCGCGGAGATGCCGGCAGCGCCCTTCGCCGCTACGCCGCACGGCGCGACCTCGGAGGCGATGCGACGCATGCTCGTCGCGGCGATCGCGGTCGCCAAGGGCGACGACGCGACCGCGCTCGACGAACTCTCGCAGGCCTCGACCCTGGCCAACACCGCCCGCATCACCGGCGGCGGCGAGATGCCCGCGCTCTACTACTACTCGCCGAACCTCGCTCTCGCCGACCTCGCCGCCCGCATCGGCAAGCGCGACGTGGCGTTGACCGCCTACCGCGCCGAACTCACCGTAAGCCCCGGCTCTCCCGCCGCAGTCCGCGGAATCGCAGCACTACGCCGCTAACGGAGGGCTAGAACCAGAGATTGAAGCCGTTGGATGTGTTGTGGAGCGTGGCGTTCAGCTGACCGCTGATGCCCTTTCGGACGTCGTAGGAATCCGAGATCCTGCCTCCCTCGCAACCGGGGCCGGCCATCACTTCGGCGCGGACCTTGACTTCGCTCGCGCCGATCTGGAATCCGACGCCCTGTTTGGGATAGAGGAAGCGCGGCCGGAACGAGCCGTCCGAGAGGATATGCCATGTATCGAACGATCCGCTCGACGTATAGACGGTGAACCACGCGCAGTGCGTGCTGTTGTTCGTCACGGTCAGGGCCGTCGCGCCGGCCATGGCGGGAAGCGCGAGGGCGGCGAGCGCGGCGGCGCAGGCGAGGAGACGTGCAAGTTTCATGATGGGCTAACGTTACGTGGGGTGCGCTCGGTTCCTTGGTGCTACTGCCAAGCGTCGACGACGATCTTGGTGAGCCGGCCGATGAGGAGCTGGCCGGCGTTGTCGGCGGTCCAGCTCGTGTCCTTATTGTCGTAGGTGAACGCGCTGATGACGATCGGGCCGTTCTTCGCGTAGACGATGCCCACGTCGTTGCGCACCGCGTCGAGCGAACCGGTCTTGTGCGCGATCTCCATGCCGGTGATATAGCGCGGCATGCTGTAGCTGTCCATCTGCTGCTTGAGGATGCCGATCGCCGTCGCGCAGAGCGTCTTGTCCGCATCGCTCGGTGCCGTCGTATCGCCGGGCGCGTTCAGGTCGCACGTCTGGAAGCGGGTCATCACCGCGGCTATCTCGCGCGCCGTCGTCTTGCCGAGGCCGAACTTCGGCTGGTCGGCCGGCATCGGCCCGACGGGCGGGGAGAAGACCTTCTTGTAGAGCCACGTGTCTTTCAGACCCATCCAGACGATGCGCTTGTCGATGGCGTCGATGCCGAGCTTGTCGATGGCGAGGTTCGTCGCCGTGTTGTCGCTCTGCACGACCATCATCGTCAGCACGTCTTTGAACGTCAGCGTCTGCGGCGTATCGAGGAAGTGCAGGACGCCGGAGCCGCCGACCTGGTCGGCCTTCGTCATCGTCACCGGGTCGTTCCAGTGCGCCGTCCCGGCCTGCATCTGCTTGAGCGCCTCGAAGAGGATCGTGAGTTTGATCACCGATGCCGTCGGCACCGGCACGTCCGCATCGATCGCGACCTCCTGCCCGGTCGTCAGATCGCGCGCATACAGCGCGACGCTACCTCCGTAGGTGTCCGTCTGTCCGTGCAGCGCCGCCAGCAGCGCGGCCGTTCCGAGGATCGGGTTCATATCAACCTCCGGCCATGGCGCCGACGATGAGATAAGGCTCGCGTCCGTCCGCGACCGCATCCGGCAAGGGCGCGTCGGGATCGTCGTGCGAGAGGTCGCGCTCGCAGGCGAAGAAGCGCACGAACGCGCGGCGCTTGCCGGTCGTCGCATCGCGGATCGTGCCGAGGAGTTGCGGCCAGCGCGCCTCGATCGCCGAGACCACCGCGCGTTGCGTCACCGGCGCCGCGATCTCGAAATGCTGTTCGCCTTCGACGCGCGCGAGCGCGCGCAGATGGGCCGGCAGCACGACGCGGATCACGGGAGCGTCTGCACCTCGACGGAGAGGACGCCGGGCAGGTCGCGGACGATGGCGTTCCAACTGTCGCCGCCGTCGTTCGACGCGTAGACCTGTCCGCCGGTCGTGCCGAAGTAGATGCCGCACGCGTCGAGCGTGTCGACCGCCATCGCATCGCGCAGCACGTTCACGTAGCAGTTCGCTTGCGGCAGTCCCTTGGTCAGCGCTTCCCATTCGTTTCCGCCCGTGCGGGTGCGATAGACCTGGAGCTTCCCGTCGATCGGGAAGTGCTGCGAGTCGCTCTTGATCGGCACGACGTAGACGGTCTCGGGTTCGTGCGCGTGCACGTCGATGGCGAAGCCGAAGTCGGTCGGAAGGTTCCCGCTGACCTCGCGCCAGTTGTCGCCCGCATCGTCGCTGCGCATCACGTCCCAGTGCTTCTGCATGAAGAGCGTCTGCGGGCGCTTCGGGTGCATCGCGATGTGATGCACGCAATGTCCCACTTCCGCATCTTCGTCCGGCAGCTGCGCGGACCGGAGGCCGCGATTGATCGGCGTCCAGGTCGCGCCCGCGTCCTCGCTGCGGAACGCGCCGGCCGCGCTGATCGCCACCACGATGCGCTTCTCGTCGGCGGGATCGAGCACGATCGTGTGCAAGCACATGCCCCCCGCACCGGGCTGCCACTGCGGCCCCGAGCCGTGCTTGCGCAGGCCGGAGAGTTCGTTCCAGGTGGTGCCGCCGTCGGTCGTCTTGAAGAGCGCCGCGTCTTCGACGCCCGCGTAGACGGTATCCGGATCGGCGAGCGACGGCTCGAAATGCCAGACGCGCGCGAACTCCCACGGGTGCGGCGTCCCGTCGTACCATTGATGCGTGCCGGGGACGCCGTCGTAGACGAACTGGTTGCCGACCGGATTCCACGTCGCACCGCCGTCGTCCGAACGCTGCACGACCTGGCCGAACCATCCGCTGGTCTGCGAGGCCCAGATGCGATCGGGTTCGACCGGCGACCCTTTGACGTGATAGATCTCCCAGCCGGGGAAGTGCGGCCCGTCGACCTTCCAGTCGCGGCGCGATCCGTCCGACGTGAGCACGAACGCACCCTTGCGCGTTCCGACCAGTACGCGAACTCGGCTCATGGCATCCTCCGTGCGAGTGGCTACGCGACCGGAGAACGCGAGGCCTTCGCGCCGATGCGCTCGACGCTGCGGCCCGCGAAGCCGCTCCCGAGCGATTCGGGCCGGAGCACCGTCGCCGCCACGACGCCCGCGCAGATCAGCAGACCGGCCGCGACCGCGAAGGCGACGCGCGCGTCGGGAATCGTCGCGAGGACCGCCAAACCCAGCGCGCCGCCGACGTTGGCGGCGGTGTTGATCAGACCCGACGTGACGCCCGACGTCTGCGGCGTCGCGTCGGCCATGGCGAACATCATCACCGACGGGAACGACCCGCCGAGCCCCGCTCCCAACAGCAGCATGGCCGGCAGCATCGTCACGAAGTATCCGGCGTCGCGCGGGAAGAAGGCGAACGCGCCGATGCCGGCCGTCGCCATCGCGACGCCGGCGATGGTCACCGGCTTCGCGCCGAACCGTTCTCCCAAGCGCGCGCCCCACCCGAGCGAGAGCGCGCCGATCGCGACGGTCACCGGCAGGAACGCGAGTCCGGTGGCGATCGGCCCGTAGCCGAGCACGCGCCGCATGTAGAGCGAGTCGAGGAAGAAGAACCCGAACATCGCCGCTACGACGAGGATCTGCATGACGTTGCTGCCCGTCAGATTGCGCGACCGGAAGAGGTGCAGGGGCAGCAGCGGAAGGCGCGCCGTCGCCTGTCGCCGGACGAAGGCCGCCAGCAGCAGCACCGCGAGCCCGGCCTGCATCAGCGTTCGGGCCGGCGATGCATCCGGGCCGCCGACGACGGTATAGACCGCGAGCATCAGCGCCGACGTGATGAGCAGGGCGCCGATCGCGTCGGCGCCCTTATCGATCCCGATCCCGCCGCCGCCCCTGACGTAGCGGCGCGTGAGGATCAGCGCGACGATGCCGATCGGCACGTTCACGAGGAAGACCCAGTGCCAGTCGAGCAGTTGCGTCAGCGCTCCGCCGACGAGCAGGCCGATCGACCCGCCAGCGGCAGCCGTAAAGCTGAAATAGCCCATCGCCTTGGCGCGTTCGAACGGCTCTTCGAACGTCGTGAAGATCATCGCCAAGATCACCGACGAGGCGAGCGCGCCGCCGATGCCCTGGACGAATCGCGCGACGACGAGCGCTTCGGCGCTCCAAGCGAGGCCGCACATCGTCGAGGCGAGCGTGAAGGCGACGAGGCCGATCGTGAAGACCCGGCGTGCCCCGATCAGGTCGCCGAGCCGGCCCGCGAGCAGCAGCAGGCCGCCGAACGCGATCATATAGGCGTTGACGACCCACGCCAGTCCGCTGCGCGTGAACCCGAGATCGTGCTCGATCGACGGCAGGGCGACGTTCACGACGGTGTTGTCGAGGACGATCATCAGCATTCCGACGCACAGGACGCCCAGGGCGAACCACCGGTTTCGATCGGTCATTCGCCGATGGTGGCGAAAAGAAGCGCCCCTGTCAACAGACGGGGGCGCATCGACGATGGATCTCGCGGGGCGGCTAGTAGCCGCGATAGACGCAGCGCAACTGTCCGTTGACGTTGCCGATATCGTCGTTCGTATTGCAGCGGCTGATGTCGAGGTACGACGTGTTCCATCCGCCGCCGTTGTTGCGGCACTGCGCGGTCAGGGTGCTGCCGTTCATCGAAGCGTTCTGGCAGCTCTGCGTATACGAGCCGTTGGGCAGGCTGCCGCTATAGTTCCGTCCGAAACGTCCGCCGCGGCCGTAACCGCGCCGTCCGCGGCCGTTGCCGCCGTAACCGTAGTCCGAACGCACGCAGGAGAGCTGGCCGTTGATGTTGCCGATATCGGAGCGGCCGCATTGGCCGACCGGGATCTGCGTGCGGACGCGCTGGCCGTTGTTGTTCATGCAGGAGGCGAACAGCACGTTGCCGCGTACGCGAGCGTTCGTGCAGCTCTGCTGGTACGATCCCGAAGGGACGGTACCGTAGCCGTTGCCGTAGATCTGGGCCGACGCGTCGCCGCCCCAGAGTCCCGAGAGCGTGAGGGCCGCGATCGCGGCCAGGGATGTGATTCGCATCATAGCCCCGTAACGATACCCACTTGGTGCCGCGTTCCCGTAAACGGCCGAGTCCTCGCCTGCAGAAAGGAACCCCGGAACGATGCAGACCGATAGAGCGCCCGACATGACCATCGTCCGCGAATTCGACGCTCCGCGCGAACTGCTGTTCGCGATATGGACGCAGGCCGAGCATATGAAGAAGTGGTGGGGACCGGCGCATTTCACCACGCCGGTCGTGGAATCCGACGCTCGCGAGGGCGGTGCGCTCTACATCGTCATGCAGGGGCCCGAAGGGACGAAGTACCCGATGACCGGCGTCTACGAGACGTTCGATCCTCCGGCGCGGCTCGTCATGATCGCCGAACCGGAAGGCGACGCGTTCCGCGTCAGAAATCTGGTGAATTTCGATGCGAAGAACGGCAAGACGCGGGTCACGATCAACGCGTGGATCCTGCACTCGACTCCGGAAGCGGCCGAACCGCTCTCGGGCATGAAAGACGGCTGGGATCAGCAGCTCGACAAGTTGGCGGCGTACGTCGCCGAGACGACGCTGCGCGGCGGATGAAATCGCGATGAGTCACATCCGGCGCGTTCTCAGGCGTTAGGGGGACAATGGGCAAGCAGCATCCACCAACCCGGGAGCATCACATGCGTAACCTTTCCCTCCTTGCCCTCGCCGCCGCCGTCGCGCTCGCCGCCCCCGTCGCAGCGTCCGCTACGGAACGGCAAGCGGGCGCGACCATCACGACGTCGGTCACGCGCACCGCGGTCGACGCCCATCTCAACAGCACCGCGATCGCCCTGCAGAACGCCGCATCCGACGATCCCACGGACGGGCGGATCATCGTCGCGGCGCACACCGCCTACGACACCGCGGTGAAGTACTGGAAGAACGACGATTACGTCCCCGCCGAGGACTATGCCAAGGCGACCGACGCGCTCCTGGCCGTCGCGAATGCCGACGGACGCGGCGCTTCGGACGTGGATTTCGACGAGACCGGCCGTCTCGTAGCCGAACTCTCGCCCGCGAGCGCCATGTGGCTCACCTCGTTCGCGACCGATCTCTTCGACCGTGCGGTGAGCGCGCGTTCGGCGGATCCGGTCTCGGCCGCGCGCGACCTGCAACGCGCCGCCGGCGTCGCGCGCGCGTCGCAGTTCGCGACGCTGGCGACCAGCGGATCGCCGCAGGATCAGGCCCCGACCGCGATCACGTTCTAGCGCGGAGTTCCGCGAGGATCTGCCCGAGCAGCGCGGCGACGTCGTCGTCGCGCTGCGCCAGCAGCGACTGACCGGCGCCGGCGGCGACCGCCGCGATCGCGTCGATCTCGTCCGGCGCGAAGATCCCGCCGTCGGGTTTGGCGCCCACGACGAGCGCGCCGCGCAGCGCCGGACCCGCGAAGATCGGGAACGCATAGACGCCCTCGATGACGCTGCCCGCGACGGGCAGTTCCTGCGGGGTGCGGCGCGCGCGCAGCGCGACCATCGCCGGATCGTCTCGGTCGGCGCCTTCGTCGCGGACGACGCGCGCCGGAGCGCCGCTCGCGTGCGCGCTCACCACCGACGCCGCGCGCGCGAAGAGCACGTCGCTCGAAGCGATGAACGGCGCCTCCTGCGCGAACGAGCGCAGGGCGGCGAGATCGGCATTGCGCTTGCGGAAGAGGACGTGGTCGAGCACGTGGTCGACCTTGTGATGGATGTAGCGCATCGAGATGCCGAGCGCGAGCGCGAACCCGAGCGTCAGCAAGATGTCCGCATCGTGTCCGAACGGCTTGACCGTTTCGGCCAGCACCCACTCGAAGGCGACGAAGAGCACCAACACGATCGCCGAGAGCACGGTGAAGACCGCCGCGCGGTTGAACGCGAATCCGACGTCGAGCAGTTTGCCGCGCAGCGCCGCGTAGGCGAGACCTATCGGCCAGATGGCGATCGCGATGTCGCCGATCCAGAGGGGGATGCCCGGCGCGCCGATCAGCGCGTTGGCCAGGATGTACGGCGCCGTCGCGATGGTCGCCCAGAGGATGCGCTGCCGTTCGTCGCCGCGCGAAGCCGCGACGGCCGCGATGCCGGAGGCGAGGGCGAAGAGATACTGCAGGTCGAGCCCCGGATCGACGAGCCAGAGCGCGCGCGCGACGTCGGGAGCGATGGCGTGCGTCAGTTCCGCGATCACCGGCGCGACGCCGGCGAAGATCCCGAGCAGCGCCAGCGGGTATTGCGCGATCGTCAGGCGCGCGCGCAGCTTCGAGGGCGCGCCGAACGTCTGCGCGTAGAGCGCGAAATAGAGCGGCGCGAGCGAGCCCGCGATGGCCGCGAGCGTCCATGCGGTGCGCGTGACGACCGGTCCGCCGTACCCGAACGTGCCCGCGTCGAGCAGCGTTCCGAAGACGCTGGCGACGAGCACCAGGCTGAGCAGGCGCGCCGAGCGCAGGTCCGGGCGGCGCCAGCCGATGATCGCGCCGAAGACGAAGAGGAACGCCGCGCCGGCCAGGCCGAGCCAGTACGTGATCGAGTCGCCCGGACTGACCGCGAAGAGCAGATGGCTCCGGTTGTCGGGACGCAGTTCCAGCACGAAGATCGCGGCGGCGACGACGCTCGCGACCGCCAGCGACGCGCGGAAGCGTCTATCCAATTGCGGCTTCGATCGCGGCGCGCAGCGCCGGGTCTTCCGGCGTCACTTTCGGCGAGAAGCGTTCGACGGTGCCGTTCGGGCGCAGGAGGAACTTCTCGAAGTTCCAGGTGATGTCGCCGCCGTCGCCGATCAGCGCTCGATAGAGCGGGTGGCGACCTTCGCCGTTGACCTCGATCTTATCGAAGAGCGGAAACGTCACGCCGTAGTTCGTCTCGCAGAACCGCGCGATCTCGGCGTTCGAGCCCGGCTCCTGCGCGCCGAACTGGTTGCACGGGAAGCCCAGCACGTGGAACCCGTCGCGCGCGAACTCGTCTTCGAGCGCCTGCAGGCCGGCGTACTGCGGCGTCAGGCCGCACTGCGACGCGACGTTGACGACCAGCAGGGCATCGCCGGCGAACGCGCCGAGCGTCGTCGCCGTGCCGTCGTTGCGGCGGACCGGGATATCGAAAAGTGCCTCGCTCATGGGATGCCGCTTACGCAGACCGAGCGGGCGTTTCCCCCGTCCCGAAGAGCGGGATGCGGACGTTTGGTTTGGGCACGTAGGCGACCGGCGCGCGCGGCACGATGCCGGCGGCGAGTGCGCGCGCGACGGCCGCGACCGCGATCCGCTGCGCCAGATCGCCGCCCGGGCACGCGTGCGGCCCCGAACCGAGCGTGCCGCCGACGAGCACGACGAGGATCGTCTCGCCGGCGGCGACCGGCGTGCCGCCGACGAGCGCGTCCCCCGCGAACGTGCGGCGCGTGTTATGGACCGGCGGATCCTCGCGCAGGACGCGCGCGACGGCGTCGGCGGGAGCGGTTCCGGGCTCGCGCGCGATCAGCGCGAGCGCGTTGCCGATCAGCGCGCGGGTCGCATCGGCGGCCTGGAAGAGGATGTCGCCCTTGACGTTCGCGCGGAGGTCGCGGGCGAGCGCGTAGAGCGGATAGCGTTCGATAAAGGCGTCGAGGTCGTCGGTCGCCAGCGCCGGATCGTCGACGTCGACGGCGTCGATCCGCGCGATCGTCTCGGCGCGGAGCGGCGCGTGGGCGTCGCCGTCGGTGAATCGCGCATACTCGGCGAACGCCGGCGGTGCTCCCGTCGGGAGGACGACGCGCGCGAGCGGGTGGGCGAGGACTTCCGCGACGAGGTCGGGATGTGCGACGGAACGCAGGCCGATGCCGTCGTGCGCGTGGAGACGCCGCTCGCGGGCGAGTTCGGCATAGTAGCCGTACGGATCGGGATGGACGACGGCTGCGAGCGGATCGGTCGGCGGAGCGAGCATGACTCCATCGTAACGTATCGAAGCCCTTCTTGCTACTTCGAGGAGGGACGCTATGATCTCATCGCTCGTTTTCCTTGCCGCCATCGCGTCGCCGATCGCGTACGGTGCGACGTACGACTGCGGCCCCGGCTACGTCACGTTCGTCATCGACAGGTGTTCCGGCGGCGCCTGCGACGTCACGTACCGGAACCCGGGCCAACGCGCCTATCGTACGCGCTGGAACGTTTCGCAGGTGCGGAGCGCGATCGGTCGCGGGTGTCATCCGGCGAAGACCGCGCAAGATTACCGGAGCGAGGCCGCGCGGGACGAAGCGGCCGCGAACGCGTTGCTCGCGGGCAAACGTCGCGCGGGTGGTTCCGGGACGGCCGGCGGCGGCTCGGTCGCGCTCGGGAAGTATGAATGCTACACCTACAGCGACGGCGAGTTGGAAGCCGCGATGGCGCTGAACTTCACGCTCTACTCCGGTGGCCGCTACGTCGATTTCGCGGGTCACCCGGGAACGTGGTCGTATTCCGGCGGCTACGTGACCATGCACGGTACTGGCCTGAACGGACAGCGGCTGAAATATACGCCGGGAACGTCCGGCGGCAGAAATCCCGCGCACCTGATGTTCTCGCAAGGGGACAGTTGCGATGACGTGGGCTGAGGGGTCGACGTCCTGACCGCGCCGATACTCGAAACCGCGCGTCTTCGATTGCGTCCGCACGCGGATGCCGACTTCGACGCATGCGCGGCGATGTGGGCCGATCCGGATGTGACCCGATTCATCGGCGGCACGCCCTCGACGCGCGCGCAGAGCTGGATGCGCCTGGTCACGTACGGCGGTCTCTGGCGCATGCTCGGTTACGGGTACTGGGCCGTGGTCGAGCGCGCGACCGGCGCCTACGTGGGCGACGTCGGCTTCGCGGACTTCAAGCGCGAGATCGAACCGCCGATCGAAGGCGTGCCGGAGGCGGGCTGGGTGCTCTCGCCGTCCGTGCACGGCAGAGGCTATGCGAGCGAAGCGGTGGCCGCCGCTCTCGCATGGGTCGATGCGAACGTCGCCGCCGCGCGGACCGTCTGCATCATCGCGCCGGAGAACGCGCCGTCGATCCGCGTCGCGCAGAGGGCCGGCTACGTCGAGATCGCGCGCACGACGTACAAGGACGAGCCGACGCTGATGTTCGAACGGCACCGCCCCTCCTAATCGTCGACCACGTTCCGGTCGAAGCACGCGTGCCCGGCGGGATGCTTCCAGGTGGTCTCGTCGGGTAACGACGGCGCCTCGAAGGTGGAGCAGAGGCGATAGTGCCGTGCGTCGAGCCGGATATAGTCGCCCGGCTTCGCCTTGCGCAAGGTCGCCGGCAGCGACGGCGGCTTCGCTGCGCGATAGGCGGCGCCGGCCGAGAACTCGAGCGATTGGAGGCGATCGACGATCGCGCGATCGCGCGCGGCGGCCTGTTCGTATGCGGGCGTGCCGACGGGCCCGAAACCGAGCGCCACGGCGACGACGACCACGAGCGTCGCCGCGCCGCCGTAGAGGCGGTTGCGCCAGGCCGGCAGTTCCGTCGCGCGGACGCCGCCGAGATAGTACGCGAACGTGCCACCGGTAGCGGCGATGATGCAGATGCTCTTCAGTACGAAGGCCGTCGTCACCGAGCCGCTCAGGAACGCGCCGAGCAGCCAGATGCCGTCGCCGATCAGGACGCTCGCGGCGATGACGAGCGCGACGTACGTCAACCACTTGCGCACGCCGGATTGGAGCGACTCGGGGCGGGCGACGGCTTCGCGGCCGATGAGCGCGTTGACCCAGATATAGATCGGGAACGCGATGATGATGGTGGCGATATACCACGAGAGTTCGTGCACGGAGTTCGACGCGTAGTAATACGGGATGTTCGGACTCGGCAGCGCGCGGTCGACGAGCGCGTTGACGAGGTCGATGAGCGCGACCATCCACGCGCCGAGCGTCGCGAACGCCAGCAGATGATAGAAGGCGTCGCGCGCGTCCTCGGCGCGGCTGCCGCGCGACGGCACGTCGATCCCGAAGGCGTCGCGGTAGTACGCCGCGAGCGCGCGATAGATGCGCTGCTCCTGCCAGCCCTGCTGGCGGAGCAGGGCCGCGAGCGAGGCGTCGTCCATGCCCTTGGATTTGGCGATGCCGATGAACTCGGAGAGTCGTTCGTCCGTCATGCCCGGAGCGTACCACGCCCGAAGCGGCGGGTGGTCCGTAATTCTACGGATGCTTGAGGCGGTGCGTCTCCGGATGGCCGAGGATGAGGCCGCGCAGGGCCGCGACGTCGGGCAGCGCCGCCTCGTCCTGCGGGTAGCGCGCGAACCAGACGAAGGCGCGTACGTCTTCGCGGATCGGCAAGGCCGGGAAGACGTTTTCGCGATCGTCGGTCTCGAAGGTCGCGAGCAGTTCGCCGCCGGCCGCGCGGATCTGCGGGAGGATCTCGCGTTCGAAGGTCGCGACCAGCGCGGCATCCGCCGGTTCGCGCAGGTAGCAGATGGTGGCGACCACCAGGCCGTCGCGCGCGATCGTGCCGTTCTGCAGGGGGCGCAACTGCAGGACGTTGCTCGAGTCGACCATGGTGGCGTTGGCGGCATCGCGATCGGCCTTCCAGACCGGGCCGCCGTAGAAGGCCGCGAGCGACGACGCGCGCAGTTCGTCGTCCGCGAAGGCGCGGACCCAGAAGAAGATGTCCGGGTCGTCGAGATCGCGGAAGCGCCCCAGGATCTCCATGCCGAGCGCCTCCTGTTCGAAGACGAACCGGCGCTCGAAGAGATCCATGAGCGTCTCGCGCATGCCCGGATAGAGCGCGTAGCGGCGCAGTTCGACGATCATCGGCTCGCCCTCCGCGCGAATTCCATCACCCAATTCGTCTCCCACGTGGCGCCGCCGTCCGGAGAAAACGCCTGCTGCCAGCGACACGCGCCGGGAGCGATCGCGTCCCAGATGTAACGTACGAAGACCGCTCTGCTGTCGAGGACTTCGTGCCCGTAGAACCGCCCGACGCCGTTCTCGAACCCGCCGACGACCGGTTCGCCGATCCGGCCGTCCCGGGCGCTGGCCCAGTAGAGCCGCCACAACCCGGTCGCTTCGTCGTACAGACGCACGGTGGCGCCGCGGACCGGTCCGACCGGCGTTTCGTCGGCGACGATCTCGTCGGTATTTCCGAGACCGTTCCAGAGCGGCCGCGCCGTCGCGACCGCATCGAACCGGTACCAGGTATCGTCCTCCGCGAGGATGCGCGTGCGCCGGCGGTTCTTGACGTCCCATTCGCCGACCAGGAAGTCGAAATCGGTCTGTGACATGCCCCGATCCTACGGGCCAAAGCGGACCTAGTAAATATCCACTTCAAGCACGAACGATAGGTCCAGGATGATCCTCGATCTCGGGACCGTGCGGCCGCTCCATCGCGCCGTCTATGCGGCGCTTCGGGCGGCGATCCTGGCGGGCGATCTGCCCGGCGGCAGCCGGCTGCCCGGATCGCGTTCGCTCGCGCGGGACCTCGCCGTCTCCCGGATCGTGGTCACCACGGCCTACGACCAATTGGTGGCCGAGGGATATCTGGTCGCGAGCGGCGGCGCCGGAACGCGCGTCGCCCTCGACGCTCGCGCGAACCTCGCGGGCGGACCGCTTCCCGCGCGCTCGGCCGGAAGCGGTGCGATCTCCGCATACGCGCGCCGCGCGCAACGGCTGATGCCGCACGCGCGGGCGGTACGCGTCAAGAGCCGCCGCGGGCTCGTCGATTTCGCCTATGCCTCCTTCGTCCCGGACGCGCAGGCGCTGCGCGACTGGCGCCGCGCGATCGGGCGCGCCGCCGCGGAGCCGCGCTTCGAATATCCCGATCCCAGCGGCGATGCGGAACTGCGCGACCTGCTGTGCCGGCATCTGCGGCGCTATCGCGGCGTCGTCGCCGATGCGGAGGACGTGCTGATCGTCGCCGGCTCGCAACAGGCGCTGGACGTGACCGCGCGCGCTCTCTGCGAGGCGGAGGTCCAGATCGGGATCGAGGATCCGCACTATCAGGGCGCGCGCCAGGCGTTCCTCGCGGCCGGCGCGCGGCTCGTCCCGTGCGGCGTCGACGAAGACGGTTTCGATATCGCGCGTCACGCGGCGCGCCTGCAGAACGTCCGCGCGCTCTACGTCACGCCGTCGCATCAGTTCCCGACGGGTGCGGTGATGAAGATCGAACGGCGCATGCGGCTGCTCGCGTGGGCGGCCGAGCGCGACGCGTGGCTGATCGAAGACGATTACGACAGCGAGTTCCGCATCGGCGCGGGCGCCGTTCCGGCCCTGCAGGGTTTGGACGCGCGGGGATGCACGATCTACGTCGGCACGTTCGCGCGAACGCTCTCGCCGAGCGTCCGGCTCGGTTACGTCGTCGTGCCGGCCGCGCTGCGCGAGGCCTATCGCGCGATCAAATGGATGACCGATCGCGGCACGTCGTCGCTCGAGCAGCGCGCGCTCGCGGATTTCCTGCGGTCCGGCGCGTACGAGCGCTCGCAGCGCCGCATGGCGCGCGCGCTCGGCGAGCGGACGGACCGGCTGGTGCGGACGCTCGACGCACACCTGCCCGCGGCGGCGGTGCGCCGCCGCGGCGCCGGCGCGGGCGCCCACATCTTCCTCGACGTCCTCGGCACGCCGCGCGCCGAGACGGGCGCGCTGCTCGAACGGGCCGAGCGCGCGGGCGTCCGGGTCTACGACGGCGCGCCGTACTTCATGCAAGCGCCGACGCACGCGACGTTGCTGTGCGGCTACGCCACCCTCAGCCCGTCCGACATCGAGCGGGGCACCATCCGTCTGGCCGAGATCCTGATCGCATCCGGCGGCGACGTTTTACCAAATGGATAAAGGCGGCTCCATGGGAGCGTCAAAACGGCGGGCATGAACGATCTGCGCGACTTCCTGACGCTCTCGTACGCCGAGCTCGAAGACCTCAATCTCAAGGCCAAGCGGCAGCGCTCTCAGCGCGTTCCGGCGGCGCAGATCGCGGCCGAACGTCTGGCCTACCTCGAAGGGGAATCGCGCATCAAAGCGGTGACCGTCCTCTTCAGCGATCTCGAGGGCCGGCTCCACATGCTGGACTACGACAAGAAGTTCTTGCTCAAGTCCGCCGACAATCTGACCTTCGACGGCTCTTCGATCCACGGGTTCACGCTGCAGCGCGAGAGCGATCTGCGGCTGGAGTTGGATTGGAGCGCCTTCTACTGGGCGCCCTCCGACGTCTTCGGGCCGGGCAAGGTGCTCGTCTTCGGCGACGTGCTGGATCGCGAAGGACGGCCGTTCGCGGCCGACGTGCGCGGCGCGCTCAAGCGGTTCGCCGCCGACTGCTACGACGAGCACGGCTACACGCTCAACGCCGCCAACGAGATCGAAGGCTTCGTCTTCAAGGGGCTCGATGCCGAGCGGCGCTATCACGAGACCGGCTCGTTCGACTATACGAATACGGGCGGCTACTACTACTCGCTCCCCGGCGATCCGCTGCGCACCTTCATCGACACGGTCGCGGAAGTGCAGCGCGCGATGGGCTTCGAGAACGAGAAGGACCATCCCGAAGTCGCGCCCTCGCAGTTCGAGATCAACTACGGCTACGGCGAGGTGGTCATCGCCGCCGATCAGATCCAACTCTACAAACTGATCTGTCGGCAGGTCGCGACGAACCTCGGCATGACGGCGAGCTTCCTTCCCAAGCCGGTCGTCGGCGTCAACGGCAGCGGCATGCACACCAACGTCTCGATCAGCAAGGACGGCAAGAACATCTTCTGGGATCCGAAGGGCGAAGAGAAGATCGCGCCGCTGGGATGGGATTTCGTCGACCGCATCCTGACGCACGCGCGCGAACTCTGCCTCGTCCTCAACGCGTCGGTCAACGCCTATCGCCGGCTCGACCCGCACTTCGAAGCGCCGAACCAGATCAAGGCGTCGGCCGTCGATCGCGGATCGATGATCCGCATCCCCATCGGCAACGAGCGCAGCGCGCGCGTCGAGGTCCGCTCGGTCGGGCCCGATGCCAACCCGTACATGGTGATGCTCTCGGTCTTCCGGACTGGGCTCCAAGCGAGCAAGAGCAAGGAGAAGAACCTGCGTCAGGGCGAGCACTACCTGCCCGACAACATCTACGACGCGCTCGCGGACTTCCGCGGATCGGCGTGGGCGGCTACGCTTCTCGAGCAGGACGTCCGCGACCGGTACGCGGATTTGAAACAGGCCAGCGCCGACCGCTGTCCGCGCTTGCTCGGCACGTTCGTGAAGGCACAGGAAGTCCAGTACCATCACGAAGTCTACAACCAGTATCTCTGGAATCTCTTCTAGGAGCGCACCTCTGCCGGACTGGCGATCGAAACTCGGCGGCTTCGGGATGTATCTGGCCTTCTTCGTCGCGCTCCTCAACGTGAGCGTGATGTATCTGGCCGTGCCGCGCGTCGGGGCGACGTTCAACGCCGACCTTTCGGAACAGCAGTGGTTCATCGGCATCTATCCGCTGCTCCAAGGCGCGTTCATGCTGGCGGCGGGGACGCTCGGCGATGCGTGGGGCCGGCGGCGCGTGCTGACGATCGCGACCGCGCTCTTCGCAGTCGCGTCGCTCGCGAGCGCCTTCGCGCCGACCATGCTCTTCCTGCTGGTCGCGCGTGCCGTGGAAGGGCTGAGCAGCGCCGCGCTCATCGCGCTGCCGCCGGCGATGCTCATCGCATTGCTCCCGAGCGGATCGCAAGACGGGCCGACGATCAAGCGCATCGGCATGTGGGGCGGCATCGCGGGCGGCCTGGCGCCGGCGATCGGCGGCGCGGTCGTCTCGCAATTCTCGTGGCCCGGCGTCTTCTGGATGTCGGCGCTCCTCGCGTTCGGCGTGCTCGCGTTGTTGCTCGCGGATACGCGTCGCGATACGCCCGGTAAGGCGGGCCGGTTCGATCTCATCGGGCAAGGCATCGCGGTGCTCGCCTTCGTGCTGCTCTCCTACGCGCTCATCGACGGAGATAAGGCCGGTTGGCTTTCGCCGCCGATCCTCGCTGCGTTCGTCGTCGGGGCGGCCGCACTATGGGGGCTCGTCGCCTTCGAGACGCGCAGCGCGCATCCGATGATGCACGTCGAGTATTTCCGCCGGCGCCGGTTCGACGTCTCGCTCGCGATGCTCGCGGTCGTCAACTTCTCCTGGTATGGGCTCTTCCTGCTGTGCTCGATCTTCTTGCAAGAGATCCGGCGCGACGGCGCGCTGCTCTCCGGCATCTTCCTTCTGCCGTGCAACGCGACGTTCTTCGGCGCGAACCTCGCGAGCGTCTGGTTCGCCCGGACGTTCGGCATGGTTCAGGCGGCGGCGATCAGCTTCGTCGTCACGCTCGCCGGCATCGCGTGGCTCGCGGCGATGACGGAGCAGACGCACGGGTGGCAGATCGCCTGCGCGCTCGGCGTAGCGGGCGTCGGCTGGGGGCTGATCGTCACGCCGGCCACCGCGCTCGGCATGGAATCCGTGCCGCTGCGCGATGAGGGCTTCGCCTCGGCGACCCAGGCCCTGATCCGCTCCATCTCCGGCGTCTTCGGGATCGCCCTGCTCGGATCGATCGCCGGCAACGCGGTCGAGAACGGCGCGTTCATGCGTGGATGGCCGGTAGCGATGATCGTCGCCGGCTTCGTCACGGCGGCGTTCGCGGTCTTGGTCCTCTTAGTGCTGCGCGGACGCGATGCGAAGCTTCCAGCCGTCGATGGGCGTCCCGCGTAGGTCGACGTTGCCGACGAGCGCCGCGAAGCGCTGCGCCGCCGAGCCCGTTCCGCCGGCGCGCATGGCGACGAACGCCGGCTCCCACGATTCGTAGTAGAGCGTCGCGCGAACGCCGACGTCGGCCGCCTTCATCCCGGCCGGGATGCGCGCCAGGTAGCGCACCACGGCGTGGCCCTTGCCGTCGAAGTAGCGCGGGTCGCTCGCCGCGCGGCCCTTCGGATAGGTCGCGTGCAAGAAGTACGCCGGCATCGTCGCCGTCGGACCGGTGCGGGTGAAGCCGAGCGGCTCGATGCGATCGTCCTTCACTTCCGCATCGCGTCGGATGAAGCTGAACGTGAAGTTCCCGGTCCTGTCGCGGGTGAGCTCCTCGAAGATCTGCACCTGATCCGGGCGCGTGATCGGATGTGCTTCGTCGAAGTGCTCTTGATACTGCTGCCGCCCGGCGGCGTCGCGGCCGAAGAGTTCCGAGGCCAGCGGCGTGCCGTCCGCTCCGGTGATCAAGCCCTTGTCGTTCGCGTGGCCGGAGACGAAGAACGGCGTCGCCGTGGGATGACGCTTGTCGTAGAACTCGACGTCCAGGAAGGCGCGGCGGAACGCCACGCCGCTCGGGAACTTGTGCCCGGTGAGGTTGGTCACGGTGACGTCGGCGGCCATCCTCGTCCCATCCGCCCGCGTGGCGATCGCGACGGTCGCCGTCTGCGCGCGGGCCTGACGGACCATGTGTCCGATGGCGTCGTCGAGATCGGTCGTCGATCCGCTCATGTAGTCGCTCGTGCGCACGCCCATGACGTCGGGGTACTGCTTGAAGAGCGTCAGCAGAAAGGCGTTGAGGCCGAGCAGTTCGTGGCGGCGGAAGCCCGACTTGCGGACCTGCACGCGCAGGTCTTTCGCCGGCGCCGCGTTCGTCGTCTCGGGATACGAGTCGTCTTCTACCAGCGCGATCTTCGAGGCGATATGCGCGAGCGCGATGCCGCGGCCCGCGTCGGTGACGCCGGCCGGCATGTGGCAGTCCTGGCACGAGCGCGCGCGCGGACCGGGGGCGTATTCGGTCTGGAACGACGAGTTGAGCCATTCCAGATACGTCGCCTGTTCGACGTTGTGCGCTTGCGCGATCGCGCGGACCGGCGGGCTGTCGACGACGGGAAGGTTGATGGTGTGGCACGAGCCGCAGAGGCGCGGATTGGAGACGTACTCCGAATGCTTCGGTTTGGCGCCGAGCGCTTCGAGCATCGGATGCGTGACGAGGCCCTTATCGGCGAACGGCCCGAAGAGCGCGTCGCTCGGACCGGTATCGAACCTGCCGTTGATCTTGTTGTCGAGGAAGTACGCGAGCGGCGCCTGCCCCTTCGGCGTGACCGTCTGCACCGTGTGGTGGCACAGGGCGCAGGAGATGCCGTCGCGCGCGAGACCGCCGTAGTGGAAGTCCGCGTGCGCCGGATCTCCATCGAACGTCATCGCCGGCTCGTAGAGCGCGCCGGGGCGATCGAGCGCCAGCTGGCGCGCGCCCATCGCGGCGTGGCACGTCATGCAGATGCCCGTGACCTGTTTCTGCAGCGCGAGGCTCGCCTTCTTATCGCGGATCGTCGCGAGGTACTGCAACTCGGCATCGAACTGCGCGAAGAAGACGGGATCGCGTCCGGCCAGCGCCATCGGCGACCAGCGCCACTCGCCGTATTCGGAGACGTTGAGCGGACCGCCGTGCTTGCCGGGCGGCGGCGAGACGCTCATCACCGGACCGATCGGTTTTCCCGGAGCGGACGAATGACAGCCCATGCATTGATCGCTCGTCAGGAACATGTGCGGCACGTGCGCGTGCGCGACGAACGTGTCCAGCGGCTCGGGCGGAAACGTCTGGACGGCGAGCGGCGCGCGCGCGGGCGTCGCGGTCGCCGGCGCGCCGCCGCCGCCGCTCTGGTGCTTCCAGGAATCGTCGATCTTGTAGGTGATGGGCGTGCCCGGGAATCCGGCGACGTTCTCGAGCGACGCGAACGTCAGCGCGCGCTCGGCGGATCCGTGACAGCGCAGGCAATAGATGCCGAAGCCCGCCCACGGGTACGCCGTCTTGCTCGCGATCGGGAACATCCCCTGATAGACCTCGGCCCAGAACCAGCCGTCGCGCGACGCGCCGCTGCGGCGGATCATGATCGTCCAATCCGTCGGCTGCAGATCCGTCTCGGGCTTGCCCTTGAAGTAGAGGGCCGGCTTGTTCCCGTACTGCTCTTTGATGATGACCGCGCCGTCCTTCGGGACGCCCTTGCGTCCGCCGCGCAGCCAGTCGATCATCTCGGGCGAATACCAGATCTGCACCGCGGGGTGCACGCCGTAGGAGATGCCGTTCAGATAGGGCCCGGTATCGCGGACGCCCTTATCGTGGCACCATCCGAGGTTCCGGTAGTCGTAAGACGAGAGGTAGCCGAGCAGCTGCTTCTCGATCTCGACGGGTTCGCCGGGCGGGACCACCGCCGGCAAGCGCAGACCCGCGGGGACGGCCTGGGCGTCCGCGCAGGGGCTCCCCGAGGTCGCCGTGGCCAGGGCGTGCAGCGTCGGCCGCGCTCCGAACACGACAAGGGCGACGAGGATGACACCGGCGACGACCGCTCGCATGCGTCGGCCCTTCGCCGGAAGGAGTGCGGCTCTTGCTCTCGAACGTATGTTCGGCTCCGGGCTGCGGCTCGCGGGTGCGTTCTAGGCCGTAGCGGAGTCGACCGCGACCCGCTATACTAGCGGCCTTTGGTCAAATCCGGCGAGAGCCGGTCGTGATGCCGATCGGCGGCATGACGTGGCTAGGGTTTCGTCCTCGTATGACGCGACCGCCAACCACCTAGTCGAAAGGACAATCTATCGTGGCAGACCGCAAGAAGCGTCCGTCTAAAGACCGGCGCATCAAGAAGAAACCGTGCCAGTTCTGCGCCGACAAGGCGATCGACGTCTCGTATCGGGACGTGAACCGGCTCAAGAAATACGTCTCCGAGCGCGGCAAGATCGTTCCGCGCCGTATCTCGGGCAACTGCGCCAAGCACCAGCGCATGCTGATGATCGCCGTCAAACGCGCTCGCGTCATCGCCTTCCTTCCCTTCGTTTCCGAATAACCAGGAGAGCATCGTCCCCATGAAACTCGTCCTCCTCAGCGACGTCAAGGCGCTCGGAAAGACCGGCGAAATCGTCGACGTGGCGGAAGGCTACGCGAACAACTTCCTCCTGCCGCGCAAGCTCGCGGTCGAAGCGAACAAGAGCGCGATGGCGGTACTGGAAGCGCAGAAGAAGGCCGCACACAAACGCGAGGCCCAGTCGCTGGCCGAAGCCAAGACGCTCGCCGAAAAGCTCGAAGCCGCGAAGATCGCGGTGTCGGCCAAGGCCGGCGGCAACGGCAAGCTCTTCGGCGCGGTGACGAACGCCGACGTCGCGGACGCGATCGCTCGCGAACTCGACGTCAATCTCGATCGCCACAAGATCGAGATCAAGAGCGCGATCAAGGCGCTCGGTTCGTACCCGGTCGAGATCAAACTCCACAAGAACGTCGTCGCCAAGGCGACGCTCTCCGTCGTCGCGGCGTAGCGGCAGCACCGCCTAACCGCACCGATCATGCCGGCAAGCGCCGAGAACCCGTCGCTGACCCGTCTTCGCCGCAAACGCGGCGTCGAGGACGAGTTGGCGCGGTACGTCTCGGCGCTTTTCGACGTCCTGGGCGGCGTCCTGGGCTCGGAGAAGCTCGTCCTGCGCGCCGGCAAGGTCGGCGCGCTCAAGATGATGCGCTCCGAGCATCTCTCCGATAAGGTCTGCGCGCTCTCGCGCCTGGTGCTGGAAGATCCGACGATCGAGCGGCCCGCCACGCGCGCGCAGCAGCGCAAGGCGATCGCCGAGATCGAAGAAGTGCTCGCGGATCTGGTCGCGCAGAAATCCGTCGGCGACGCCATCGAGCGGCGCGTCGACGAGAAGATGAACGTGCGGCACCAGGAATACCTCAAAGAACTCAAGATCGAGGCGCTGCGCGAGGACGGCGGTCCGGAGACGCCGGCGACCCAGGCCAAACTCGAAGAACTCGACAAGCTCGGCAAGCGCACGTTGGCCGCTTCGGCGCTGCAGCAATTGCGTCCGCAGCATCTGCGCGAGATCGTCGGACAGGAGGCCGCCGTCAAGGCGCTGCTCGCCAAGATCTCCTCGCCCTATCCGCAGCACGTCATCCTCTACGGTCCTCCCGGCGTCGGGAAGACGACCGCGGCCCGCCTCGTCCTCGAAGTCGCGAAGGCGCGCGCCTACACGCCCTTCGCCAAGGACGCGCCGTTCGTGGAAGCCAGCGGCACGACGATGCGCTGGGATCCGCGCGAGACGGTGAATCCGCTGCTCGGCAGCGTGCACGACCCGATCTATCAAGGCACCCGTCGCGAGTTCGCCGATGCCGGCGTACCGGAGCCCAAACTGGGACTCGTCTCGCGGGCGCACGGCGGCGTGCTCTTCATCGACGAACTCGGCGAACTCGACCCGATGCTCCAGACGCGGCTGCTCAAAGTGCTCGAGGATAAGAAGGTCGCATTCGAATCGTCGTATTACGACCCGAGCGCACCGAACGTCCCGGAGTACGTCAAGCGTCTCTTCCGCGAGGGCGCGCCGGCCGACTTCGTCCTCATCGGCGCGACGACGCGCGATCCGGACGACATCGATCCGGCGATACGCTCGCGTTGCGCCGAGGTGTACTTCTCGCCGCTGACGCAGGCGCAGGTCGTCGGCGTCGTCGGCGCCGCCATCAAGCGCCTCGGCGCGAAGGCCGCGCGCGGCGTGCCGAAGCTCATCGCGTCGTACACCATCGAGGGTCGCAAGGCCGTGCAGATCGTCGCCGACGCCTACGGGCTCGCGCTCTATCGCAGCAACCCGGGCAGATCGGCGACGCGGGCGGTGACCATCAACGAAGACGACGTGCGGTCGGTGGTGCAGACGGCGCGGCTCGTCCAGCACACGCCGGTCAAGGGCCGGCGCACCCGCGAGATCGGCAAGATCGCCGGCCTCGGCGTCCAGCAGTATCTCGGCTCGATCATCGAGATCGAAGCGGTCGCGTTTCCCGCCGCACGGCCCGGAAAAGGCACGATCCGCTTCAACGAGACCGCGGGATCGATGGCCAAGGACAGCGTCTTCAACGCGGGCAGCGTCCTGCGCGCGATCGCGGGCGTCGATCCGACGGACTACGACGTGCACGTCAACATCGTCGGCGGCGGCAACATCGACGGACCCTCCGCAGGGCTGGCGATCTTCCTCGCGCTCTATTCCGCGATACTGCGCAAGCCGCTACCGCAAGACGTCGCCGTCACGGGCGAGCTGTCGATCCAAGGCAAGGTGCGCGGCATCGGCGGCGCGATCGAGAAGCTCTACGCGGCGCGGCAGGCCGGCATGCGCGCGATGGTCCTGCCGCGGGAGAACGCGCGCGACGTCGATGCCGACCTGGCCGGACTCGACGTCCTGCCCGTGGTCGACGTCGAAGGCGCGCTTCGCGCGCTCGGTATGCACAAGCGGTCCACAGGTAAGACGGTCCATGCACAAAGTGTTCGCAAGCGTCGCGCCGCAAGCGCCAGATAGCCCATGAGCGTCACGAATATCGCGCGCGTCGCGGATCGCATTCCGCCGCACAACCTCGAGGCCGAGATGGCCGTCATCGGTTCCGTCCTCGTCGATCGCGAGATCATGGGCGTCGTGCTGGAGCATCTGAGCGCGAACGATTTCTACGCGCACGTGCACGAGACGATCTTCTCGGCGCTCCTGCGCCTGCACGAAGAGGGGCAACCCCTCGACAAGATCGCGCTCGCCGAAGAACTGAAGCGACGCGAGGCGCTCGAGAAGGTCGGCGGCATGTCGTACCTCTCCTCGCTGATGGACACCGTGCAGACGGCGGCGAGCGCGAAGTACTATGCGATCGTCGTGCGCGAGAAGGCGCTCTTGCGCCGCCTCATCCGCGCCGGCACGCAGATCACGCAGTTCGGCTACGAATCCGAAGAAGACGTCGACCGCGCCGTCGACGCGTGCCAGCAACTGGTCTACGAGATCGGCAGCGATCAGGCCCAGGGGCAGTTCGCGCCGGTCAAGGAGCTCGTCAAGGGCGCCTTCGATCGCATCTCCGACTACTTCCACAATCGCGGCGGCCGCACGGGCGTCACCTCCGGCTTCGCCAAGATCGACGAGATCACGACCGGCTTCCAGCCTTCGAACTTCATCATCGTCGCGGCCCGCCCCGGCATGGGCAAGACCTCGTGGGCGCTCAACGCGGCGGTCGCCGCGGCGCGCCAGTCGCGCGATTCGGGCAGCAACGCGCCGGTCGCGTTCTTCTCGCTCGAGATGTCCAACGACGAACTCGTGCAGCGCTTCATCTCGAGCGAAGCGCGCATCTCCGTCACCGACATGCGTCAGGGCCGCATCCACGACCGTCAGTGGGAAGAGCTCGGGCACGCGATGAGTGCGCTCTCCGAACTGCCGATCTTCCTCGACGACAAGGGCGGCCTCTCGGTCACCGAGATCCGCAGCCGCTGCCGCCGGCTCAAGTCGATGCACGGCGGCCTGGCCGCGGTCTTCATCGATTACCTGCAGCTGATGCGTCCGGGCCCGCTCTCGAAAGGCGCCAACCGGAACGAAGAGCTGAGCGATATCTGTCGGACGCTCAAGGTCACCGCCAAGGACCTCGGCGTGCCGATCATCGCGCTCGCGCAGCTCAACCGCGGCGTCGAGACGCGCAACGACAAGCGTCCCGGCCTCGCCGACCTGCGCGACTCCGGCTCGCTCGAACAGGAAGCGGACATCGTCGCGTTCCTCTATCGCGACGGCTATTACAATCGCGAGTCGTGCCCGGATCCGGAACTGACGGAGTTCATCATCGGCAAGAACCGCAGCGGCGCCGCCGGCCTGCACGTGAACCTGCGCTTCAAACAGGAATACACGCTCTTCCTACCCCACGGCGACGCCGACCACTACCCGCCCCCGTAAGGAGGCGCGGAGTCAGACCGCTTCGTCGGAGCGCATGGCGCCGAAGAAGTCGGCGGCGCTTTCGCGCAGGGCGCCGAGAAGGCGGACGAAGTGTCCGCGGAAATCGGCGACGTCGGCATAGGCGAGCTCGACCGTGAAGAGCACGTCGCCCTCTTCGGGCCAGATCGCCGTCTTCACGAACTTCTTGCGCGCGTTGGTGCGATTGGCGATGGCGAGCGCCTTGCCGATGTCGGCGTCGCCGCCGATCGCCCAGCCCGAGCCCATCATCAGGAACTCTTCGTCGTCCTTATAGGCGACGATGAAATAGCGGTCGCCCTCGGACTTGAACGCGATGCGGAACGCCTCGGCGTCGTCTTCGCGAGAATAGAACAGCCCTTCGTCGTCGAGGATCGACTCGACGTCCGCCAACCGGTCGTCGCTCATCGGTCCTGGCCTCCCATGATGTCGTGGATGAATTTGTCGGCCGCGGCCTTCGTCTCGCTGCGGTCCAAGATGCGTTCGATCGCCGCGGAGCCGGCATCGCGCACGATCCCGACGAGGCGCCAGAAATGCGTCGAGAACTCGTCGGCCGAGGCCGAGAACTGTTCGACCGCGCTGATGAGCGTGGTGCCGTCGCCGCTGTAGAAGAACTTCACCGCCTTGAACGACGACTGCAGGTCGAGCAGGATCGCTGCGGCATCGGCCTGATCGCGCGCCCATTCGGGCAGCACGTAAGGCAGCGCGATGGAGAAGTACGTCGGATCGATACCGGAGGTCATCACCACGATCGTCTGGCCGCGCACGCGCAGGCGGATCGTCGCACCTCCGCCGCTCTCGTGGAGTTCGAGTTCGGTGCGATGTCCTTCGGACTCGATGAAGCGCGTGAGCGCTTCGTGGACGACCGCGCTAATTGAACGTCTCCTGATACTTCGCGTTGCCGATGTTTTCGGCGAGATAGGAGCGCGAGAGATGGACGTACTCCGCCGCGGATCCGTCGATCCAGGCCGCGGCCGCGCCGTCGAGCTGCTTCTTCACGGTCGCGGGCGATCCGGCGGCCAGGACGCCCGCCGGGATCGCGGCGCGTTCGCCGACGACGGATCCGGCGGCGATGAGGGTCCCCTCGCCGACGGTCGCGCCGTTGAGGATCACCGCATTGCTGCCGATGAGCGCCTTGTTCCCGATGACGCAATCTTCCATGATGGCGGCGTGCCCGACGGTCACGTCGTCGCCGAGGACGGTCCGGCCCCCTTCGCTCACGTGCACGACGCAGTTGTCTTGTACGGAAGTGCGCGCGCCGATGCGGATGGGCCCGTTGTCGGCGCGGATCACCGCTCCGAACCAGATCGACGATTCGGGACCGACCTCGACGTCGCCGATCAAGACGGCGGTCGGTGCGACGAACGCGCTGTCCGAGACCTTGGGTGCCTTGCCGCGATATTCGACGAACATGGAGCGACGGTTCCAGGGTCGAAGCCCGTTCCCATGCACCGCCACCGGACTCCGCTCCGCGGCGTGAAGGCCACGCCGCGCGCGAAACCCGGCGACCCCTCGTACGGGCCGGCGAACCACGCCTATGCGGGCAAGACGGGGCACATCCACGAGGTCGTCGAGATCGACGGAAAGCAGCTCGCGAAGGTGGGGTTCGACGATCGCAAGATCGTCTATTATCTCTTGGACGATCTCGAGCTCGACGCGTCCGCGAAGCGCGGCACGTTCCACGACAAGGAGTAACGGATGCCGACGCTTCCTTCCGCGCCGCCGGTCGCCGTACCGGGCGGCGGTGGATTCGATTACGTCACCGTCGACGCCGAGCGTCGCGGCCTTGCACGCCAAATCGACTCCGACTACCAAAGCCGAACCTTGACTCTGGATGGCGCAGACGTTGGCGCAATGGGTAACATGCCCGCTGCCTGGCTGTACGTCGATCACAGAGTTCCCCCGGGTCGAGCGCATTCCGATCTCCATGCGGTCGACGGCAGCCCGCTCGTTAGCCGACGACCCGCCCACTCCGGTACTGACCGCGCCTGCCTGCCGGATTTTGAGACTGTTCCCGTCGCCGTGGCCTAACTCGGCAGCTCCACTTCAAAGCTCAGCCGCTGGACTTGGCGAGGGTCTTGGCGTGCTAACCAGTTTTGGCGAGGGCCTCGGCGAGGTCGAGATATGTTGGCTCCATGGAATATCCCAAGTGAAGGTCCACTGCCGCGGCTGGGCTGGGAAAGTCGAGAACGCGAATGTCCCACCGCCGACCACCGGCATCGGGTTGACGCCTCGATAGGTTGTGAATAAACCTCCATATGTATCGAAGACGTTCGATTCGACCAGCGTCATCGTGCCATAACGCGATTGGAATACCAGACCAGCACTGTAGTCCGTGAAGGCCGGAAGGTTTGCGCCGTTATTCGCGCCGGTGAATAGCCCGTTGGCGAACCACTCGAGATGCGCGTGCGTCAATATCCCGCTGAAGGTCAGCCCTGCTGTCCGAAGCGGACGATTGGGCAGTTGCATACCTACGGCATAGAAGCTCCCAGGCGCTGCTAGTCGCGCATCAAGCGATGCGAGGTAGGCGCCCGAGAGTGTGTAGCTTGGCAACGCGAAGACGTTGCGGCCGAGCGGGATACGCCCCGAGAGCAACGCGCTCTTGTTAACTTGCGCGAGACCGGTGATCCCATCGCGCACATAGATCCGGTCGGTCGTGAACGGAATGCTGCCGCAGATTCCTGACGTGCTCCATACTTGCTGAAGCGACGCGAGATAGGCGCCCAAACCGCCAGGAAAGAGGCTATCGGGTTCGGCCGCGATCGGCACCGATGCTGTCATATATTGACCGCGTGCATCCGTCTGGATCAACTGCAGTTTTACCGAGCCGCCGCCGCCATGGAAGTTGTGAAGCCATGTGAGCGCGTAACCGGCAGACGACTGCGGTACAGGAACGTCCTGCGGCCCGCTAGTGAAGATTGACCGATTGTAGCAATCGTATTCTGCCGAAAGGGCATCGCCGACGAACTGGTTAGATGCGTACGATGGCTCCGAACTTCCAAGGCTTACGTTCCCTGAGAAAGAGTCGAATTCGTTTGGCTTCCAAACGACCGACTCGCTTGCCCCGACCGATGTGCCTGAGCCGGTGCGGCTAACGTAGCTGAACGCGTGGGTCAGCGCGAGATGCGGATTCGCATCGATTGCGAGCGAGACCGCCGCTTCGACGCCACGAGTGCGGGAAGCGGGGAACTGGATTGGAACACCATTGTAAGTTGTTGACGATCGGGCCTCGAAGCTCGATGAATAGGACTCTAAGTCGATCCGGTGCCGCCTTGCCGAAATGGAAGCACGGAGCGAGAAGCCCGTGCCGCTACCATCGTAGGTACTTCCGTACGGGACAACGGCTCCGGAAAAGCTACGAAGTTCGCTCGAGTTTGACTGGTACGAGGTTGTGTTGACGTTCGCAAAAATTTGGGCATTGCCGACGAGGGCACTAAACCCGACATTTGGATAGCTTTCCGTAAATGATGTTCGACGATTTGGACCATAACCACAGGGCAAAATGGTCGTGAACGTGGCACAGATTGCACTTGGTCGGCTGAGCTGAGATATCTCCTGGAAACGTAGGGAAACCTTCGGTGTGAGCGCGTAGTTTGCGATCAGCACATCGCTCCTGGCCGTGCTCGTCGCCTCGTGAAGATATGCCGGACCGCTCTGATCGGCGAACGTTACTCCACTCAAGTTCGAATCGCGCCGCGTGAAGCCGTGCTGCAATGCAACTCCGAGTCGTCCGATCGTCCCGGAAATCGTGGTGGCCTCGGTAGCCGCCCCAAAATCGCCAAGGGTTCCCGAGGCGTCGTACGTCCAATACTTCGTTGGATGCGCTGTGAGGTAGTTAATCGTTCCGCCAGTTGTGCCGGCGGTTGGCGTGAAGTTGACCGACGCACCCGTGAAGGATGAGCCGAGATCGCCCCCACCGGGTCCGGAGATGCGGATGCCGTTCACGGAATAGTTCGTTTGGGACTCGTCATGATTGAGCAACGAAATGCCAAACGCAGAGTTGGGTCCATAGGTTGAATCGTCGATGGCCACGCCGGCGATCTTACTGAGCGCGTTCTTGAGCGACATCGAGACCTTACGCTCCGCGCTATCGGCCCCAATCTCGGTCGAAGTGATCGAGGCGCTATTCTTCGCGACGACGACGGCGATAGTCTTGAGGAGCGTCGAACTCTCGAGCGCAATAGTGACAGCGACGTGTTGATTCGAACCCACTTCGACGTCGGCCACATCGTAAGAGTTGTACCCGTCCTTCTTGATGTCGAGCGAGTATGAGCCTGGCTGGGTATCTGGAAACGTCACTTGGCCCCGCGAATCGGTGAACGAACTCTCGGGAACGTCGCCTCCCAAAAGCACGACGACCGCATCCGTTACCGGCGACTTTGTGGTGGCGTCGGTGACAGCCACCAAGATTTCGCCTGGAGTAACTTGTGCAGAAACGACTTGCTCCCCAATGCTGCTAATGCATACGGAGAGTGACAGGAACCAGATCGCAACTCGTCGGCTCAAGTGTCAAAGTCTATCTGCATTAGAGCACCCGAGACTAACGCACCGGCGGGGGGGCAGGCTCAACCTTCTCGGGCCTTGGCGCCGAGTCTTCCGCAGGAGACATCCGCGTATGCTCATTCCAAAGAGTCTCATCAAAATAGTATGACGGGAGGTCGTCGCTCCACTCGAGTCGCGAGAACGTACCATCGACCTCCGTGACGCCGTCTCCCAAACTTGTCATACCGAACGGCGTCGCCCCAAAGGTGTAAATCGAATGCCATGAGGCAATCGTGCCGTCCTCGCCAAGCACAGCATCGACTACCAAAACATCCTGCAGGTGATCACCCGTAACTTCGAACAGGTGGCTACGGTAGATAGCGCGGCATAACATAAAATCGGAAGTCCGCACCCACATCTCACGGATATTGTATCTCTCGGGGTCGCCGATTGGCGTTAAGGCCAAGTGGGCGGTTAGGCCACAGCCTGGCAGCTGTTCGAGGTCCAACAGGCGGACAGAGTAGTCCCGGGAAACGGCGGTGACACTCGCAATCGTCTTAAGGTCGCCATCGCCTGAACCGAATGTCGGTAGTTGCCCGCTAGCCGGCTCAGTTGCACCACGAGGACTCGCCAAAAATGCATTTGGAACAAGATAATGGCGTCCGATTTCAACCTCGCCTACGGTCCAATGGCCCCAGCGATGCGTCTCGATCACACGCGTCCAGGAGACGTGGTCGCTGAGTCGCTGGCGTATCTCTTCCGTCAGTGTGCTGGTATCCCGCTGCTGGTACATATCGTATGACAGATATGGCTCGATGGGGAGGCTACGAAGTCGCGATACGGCGCCCCTATAGTATTCGAGAGGAGTCGTGGCGGGAGACGCGATCGGGCCAGCAATTACTGCTGCAGTGACAGAGTTAATAGGGGTCGCCGTCCAGAGGAAAATAGTGACGGCGAGAACCGCTCGTGATTTGAGACGTATTATTGATTTCGAAGTAGTCATAGTCCACCACTTCAGCGATGAAAGCCGATTTCGAAGGCATGAGCAGCGGATGAACCGCTGCTCATGCCCCGAAAGGAGTCATTATGCTGAGCAATCCGACTGCATTGCGTCCCTGTCTTGATTAATATTGTTCCGATCATCCGAAAGATTTTGGTTATCTTGGGTGATCGCATTCGAGTCGGAGGAAACATTGTGGCTGTCGGAGTTGACTAGGGCCTCGGGTCCGGTGCAATCTCCGCCGCCGGCCTCGCACGCGGTAAGAAGACCCTCATCGAATCCCAACGCATCCTCGTCGGTACTCTGTTGGGAGGTATCGGCAGCTAATTGTTCCTCGTCGAAATTCTGTTTCTCGATATCATCGCTATATTGTTGTTGATCCGCCATGCACTCCGCATTTGTTGCGCGGGCCGGCATCATCACGCTGGATCCGAGGAATAGCGTTGCTATAACCGAGATTGCAAGAAAGCGGATGGGGCGAGCTAGTCGGTCCATGATGTATCTCCTGACGTTTTTGCAGCGTAGCTCATCGCAAGCATGGCTTCGCACTTCCTGGGAAATGCAGTCGTGTCGGAAGATATGAGCATCTCACAACGCCCCGCTTTGAGATGAGATTGAGTCGGCTCTAAAGGCAAATTACAACCGACCGGGCGCCTTCCCCTTTTCCCGATGATTAGTTTGGTGTCGGCGCCGTCGGCTTTAGTCCTGATTTAACGATTCTAGTCACCTTTGTTGTCTGCGATGGACTCGGGGAGCGGACGCAACGCGGTCCATGCGGTCCGCAGGATCTCAGCGCATTTAGGAACTGCCGCCATCGACTGTTGCTTGCGGCAGCGGCGCCTGCTTTGGTACTTTTGTAGGTGATGAGCGATCGTGTCCCAAGCCGTGGTGTATGAACCGCGGCGGGCGAAGGTGGCGTCTTAGTCGCTGATGACCGCCGAGAGCCTCGTGGCCTAATTGTCGCTGACGGTGTTCATTCCTTCGAGTTGCATGTAGCGTCGCACGAGTTGCCACTCGTCGTTCCGCTCAAGCAAGATCGCCCCGATGAGCCGAACGATGGCGCCGTCGTTCGGGAAGATCCCGACGACGTCGGTCCTGCGCTTGATCTCGGCGTTGACCCGTTCGATCGGGTTGGTCGAGGCGATCTGCTTGCGATGCGCCTTCGGAAAGTCCATGAACGCGAGAACGTCTCCTTCGGAACCGTCCATCATTAGAGCGAGCTTCGGGAACTTCTCGCGCAACTGATCGGCGACGTCGTCGATGCCGATACGGGGGCGGTGCTCAAGCAGGTCAGGGTAGGACCGCTGGCCGGCGTCGCGGTGAACGCCGCGGACGGCCACGTCTTCACCGGCGACGGCGACGACGATGCCGTCTCCGAGGTCGATCCCGTCGCCGGGACGGAAGTCCATCGCATCGCCGTCGCCGGTCCCGTCGACGCCGTCGCCTACGATGCGACGCTCGGCCGGATCTACGCCGACGAAGACGACGGGACGCGCATCTTCGTCATCGACTCCAAGACATTCAAGCAGATCGGCACGTCGCGCTGCCCGGCCACAAGCCCGAGTATCTGGCGATCGATCCGAAGACGCACGACGTCTATCAGAACATCGCCGACCTGAGCGAGGTCGCCGTCGTCGATCCGACGACCCTGACGGTGACGCGGACGATCGCCACGCCGGAACTCACGAACGATCATCCGCTGCAGTACGATGCGGCGTACGGCGTGATCCTCACCGCCGGGACGAACGGGAAGCTCTCCGTCTACACGCCCGCGGGCAAGGCGCTATCGACGATCGACGTGCCCGCGCGCATCGACCAGTGTACGCTGGACGAAGGGCGGCACGTCCTCGCGTGCGCCGGCGGCGGAAAGGTCACGCTGATCGCCGTGGATGCCGCGGGCCAGGCGTCGATCCTGGTGCGAGCGGATGCGGCGAAGGGCACGCATACGGTCGGCGTCGACGCCGCCACGGGCGCCGCTTGGGCGCCCTACGGCATGCGCGGCGGCGATTCGTTCATCGTCCGCTTCGGTCCGCTAACTCCATAGCCCAGCCTCGCCATCCGAGGGAGAGCGCGCCGACGTCGGCGAGTTTCGCGCGCTCGTGGGGAGCGACCATGCGGATGCGCGAGACCTCGGCGATCGTCACGTCGTGATCGTCGGGAACCCAGATGCGCTCGAACGCATCGCCCGCTGCGACGATGCCTTCTTCGATGATGCGGAAGTACGATCCGAAGCGGAGCGCTCCGCCGAAGACCTTGGGGAAGCGCGCGTCGTCCGCCGCATAGCCGAGTTTGAAGCACGGGATGCGCGGTTCGGAGACTTCGAGCAGCGCGTTCCCCGCGCGCCAATGCTCGCCGATACGTAACGCGCCGATATCGACGCCGGCGGTGGTGAGATTCTCGCCGAGCGTGCCGAACGAGAATGCGCGACCTTCGGCACGCCAGTACGCGTAGTCTTCCGATGCATACGCGTAGAGCGCCTTCGAGGGTCCGCCGTGAACGCTGCGATCGGCCTGGTCGTCGCCGTCGACGTTGACGCCGCACACGCGCGCAGGACCGGTCAGCGCGCGCTTGCGGATGGCCGTCGTGAAGGTGCGTCCGGCGAACGTCACCTCTTCCGGAGAGGCGACGTTGACGGAGACGATGCTCGCCACTACGCGCGGTTCCGCAACAGGAGCGAGTTGCCGACGACGAACAGGCTGGAGATCGCCATCGCACCGGCCGCGAAGATCGGGCGGACGATGCCGAAGGCGGCCAGCGGCACGAGCACGGCGTTGTAGGCGAAGGCCCAGAAGAGGTTCTGCGCGATGGTGCGGCCGGTCGCGCGTGCCAAACGGACCGCCGCCGCCAGCGCGGACGGATCGCCGGAAAGGATCGCGGCGCCGGCGGTCTCCATCGCGATCTCGGTGCCGCCGCCCATCGCCACGCCGGCGTCGGCGACGGCGAGCGCGGGCGCATCGTTGATGCCGTCGCCGACGAAGGCGACGCGCGCCCCCGCGCGCTGCATCGCGCGTACGACGTCGGCCTTGCCTTCGGGACTCGCGTGCGCGGTACGTCCGTCGACGTGCAGCGCGTCTGCGACGGCGTCGACCGGTCCGGCGGCATCGCCGCTGACGATCGTGAGATCGAGTCCGAGCGCGCGCAACGCCTCGATGGCGGGCGCCGCCTGCGGGCGCAGTTCGTCGCCGAGGTCGACGACGCCGAGATACCGTCCGGCGCGCGCGACGTGGACCTGGGTCGCGACCGACGCCCGTTCGGGCGCATCGATGCCGTTCGCGCGCAGATACGCGGCGGTGCCGACCAGCACTTCGACGCCCGCGATCATCGCGCGAACGCCGGCGCCGCGTTCGGTCCGGACGTCCGCCGCCGGCGGCGCGTCGAGGGTCTCCGCGTCGGATGCGCGCACGATCGCGGAGGCGAGCGGATGCGCGGAGCCGCGTTCCACGGCGGCCGCCGTCGCCAGCACGTCGGCGCGATCGACGCCCGGAGCGGGCCGCACGGCGAGCACGGTCGGAACGCCGCGGGTCAGCGTGCCGGTCTTATCGAAGACGACGGCGGTCGCCGCGGCGAGGGCTTCGATGACCGCCGCATCTTTGAACAGGACGCCGCGACGCGCACCCGTGCCGATGCCGACCATGACGGCCGTCGGCGTCGCCAGGCCGAGCGCGCACGGACAGGCGACGACCACGACGGCGACCGCGGCGAGCAATGCCGGCGGCCACGCGTGTCCTGTCGCGATCCAGCCGAGGAACGTGACGAGCGCGATGCCGAGGATGACCGGAACGAAGACGCCGGCGATGCGATCGGCCAGCGCCTGTATCGGCGGGGTCGAACCTTGCGCCTCGCGGACGATCGCGACGATGCGCGCCAGCGTCGTGCCCGCGCCGACCGCGCTCGCGCGGATCGCGAGGGTTCCGTCGCCGTTGATGCTGCCGGCGCGGACGACCGATCCGGCTTCGGCTTCCTGCGGGAGCGGCTCGCCCGTCAGCATCGCGACGTCGACGGCGCTGCGCCCTTCGAGGACGATGCCGTCGACCGGGATGCGCTGCCCTGCGGGAACGATGGCGACGTCGCCTTCGACGACGTCGTCGATGGGGACGTCTTCCTCGCGGCCGTCGGCGCGGCGGATGCGGGCGTTCTGCGGCTGCAGCGCGACGAGCGAACGGATCGCGGCATTGCTCCGCGAACGCGCCAGCGTTTCGAGATACTTGCCGAGCGAGATCAAGGCGACGATCGCGGCCGCCGTCTCGTAATACGCGGCGATGCCCGCGAACGTGGCGTAGATCGAATAGGCGAACGCGAGCGTGGAACCGAGCGAGATCAGGGTGTCCATGTTCGCGCGGCCGTTCCGGAGTTGTTGCAGCGCCCCGCGATGGAACGGATACCCGGCGATCGCCCAGACGGGGAGCGTCAGGGCGAGCATCAGGACGTCTTTGTACGGGAAGTCGCCGGCGAACATTCCGAGCAAGAACACGGGGACGAATCCCCCGAGCGCCACGGCGAGGAGGGTACGCCGGGCCCGGAGATCGCGTTCGCGACGCGCGGCGTCTTCGTCGAGGACGGTGCTCGCGGTATAGCCGGCCTTCTCGACGGCGGCGATGAGGGCGGCGGCGCCCGTCGCTTCGTGCTCGACGGTGGCGCGCTCGGTAGCGAGGTTGACCCTTGCGGCCTTCACCCCGGGGACGCCGAGGAGCGCATCGGTGACGTGCGCCACGCACGAAGCGCAGCTCATCTCGCCTATCGCGAGTTCGGTACGGGTCATCATCACTGCTCTTCTCGATTCGAAGCAGATAACCGGGGACCGTTCCGCCGGGTTGCGAGGCGATCGAGCCCCGACTCCAAGGGGTTAGAGCGCGGACCCGTAATGCGACCTTGGTCGGGGAGGGCAGAGGGCGCCCTCGGCGAACCTGGTCGGGCCCCAATTATGCCGACGTAGCTCAGTTGGTAGAGCAGCTGATTCGTAATCAGCAGGTCAGCGGTTCGAATCCGCTCGTCGGCTCCATTTCAGCGCCCGTTCGTGCCGCTAGAAGATCGGAGCGAATCCGTGGATCCGTTCGAAGCGCATAAAGCGAAACAAAAACTCGGTTGGGCGCACTTCGCGCCGCTCGAGGCCGTCACTACCCCGGCGGCGGCGCAGTTGGTCCGGAGGGCGGATATCCGTCCCGGGCAGCGCGTCCTCGATGTGGGTTGCGGTACGGGCGTGGTGGCGATCACCGCGGCGCTGCGCGGTGCGAAGGTCACGGGACTGGATCTTACGCCGGAACTGCTGGAACGCGCGCGAGAGAACGCGCGCACCGCCGAGGTCTCCGTCGAGTGGCACGAAGGCGATGCCGAGTCCCTCCCGTTCCCCGACGGGGCGTTCGACGTGGTGCTCAGCCAGTTCGGACACATCTTCGCTCCGCGCGCCGACGTGGCGCTTTCCGAGATGCTGCGCGTGCTCGCCCCCGGCGGGACGATCGCATTCAATACGTGGCCGCCCGAGCTCTTCGTGGGTGCATCCTTCGCGCTGGTCGCCCGCTACGCACCGCCTCCGCCGGCCGGCGCCTCGCCGCCGCCGCAGTGGGGCGATCCGTCCGTCGTGCGCCAGCGATTCGGCGATGCCGTGACCGACCTCGTCTTCGATCGCCGCACCATGTACGTACCGGCATTGAGCCCGCAGCATTTCCGCGAGAGCAACGAACGGCTCGTCGGGCCGATGAAGGGCCTAGCCGCTTCGCTTGGAGAGAGCGATCCGGAAAAGCTGGCGGCGTTCCGCGCGGAGTTCGAGGCGCTTGCTTCGCGGTATTTCGTCGACAATCAAGTCGTTCAAGGCTACCTGATCACGCGCGCTACGAAGCGCTGATAGGCGCCGGCGGCCCCTTCCTCGCTAAAACGTCGACGCGAACGCCGACGTTGCAATTGGGTAAAGGGAAATGCTATGAAACGCTTCGGAATACTGGGAACCTTCGCCCTCGCACTCGCGATGGCGATCGCTCCCGTCGCGACGCGTGCAGACCTATTGAGCACGCTCGTCCAACTGGTACCGCCGCTGCTGCTCGCAGACCAGCAACCCTACGCTCCCGGCAATGGCTATATCTGGCAACCCGGCTATTGGGCCTGGGACCCGAACGGTTATTATTCGTGGGTGCCCGGCGAATGGGTCCTTCCTCCGCAACAAGGGGACGTCTGGACGCCCGGCTACTGGGAGTTCACCGGAAACGGCTACATGTGGGAGCCGGGTTACTGGGCCAATCAGGTCGGCTATTACGGCGGCATCGACTACGGTGACGGATATTACGGTAACGGCTACGTCGGCGGACGTTGGAACGGAAACGTCTACCTCTACAATACGGCGGTGACGCGCGTTCCACCGACCATCCGAAACGTCTACGTCGACCGCACCGTGGTGGTCACGCGGTTCGTGCGTACCGGTTACAACGGCGGCAAAGGCGTACGGGTCCGCCCGAGCGCGTGGCAGGTGTCGTTCGCTCGCGAACATCATCGCGGGATGACCCCGATACAGCAGCGACACGAACAGGCGATGCTGCGTGCTCCGCGCTACCGCTGGACGGGCACGATGCACGTCGCACCGGCCGCCGCCGCACCGCGCGTGATGCGCGCGCCGGCACCGCACCACCAGAGCATGGCGCCCGCGCCGCACCACCAGAGCATGGCGCCCGCGCCGCACCACCAGAGCATGGCGCCTGCGCCGCACCACCAGAGCATGGCGCCCGCGCCGCACCACCAGAGCATGGCGCCCGCGCCGCACCACCAGAGCATGGCGCCCGCGCCGCACCACCAGAGCATGGCGCCCGCGCCGCACCACCAGAGCGCGGCACCTGCGCCGAAGCACCAAGCCGCTCCGTCGCAGCACGCCACGCACGGACCGGGAGGCCACCCGCACGAACGGTCGGGTCGCCCCAACGGCTGAAACCCGGACGGAGCCCGGACGTAGATAGAGCATGAAACGCCTTCGCGGTCTGCTCTTCCGGTTCGGGCTCCTCTCCGCGGCGATCGTCGCCGTCGTCGTCACCCACGCGATCTAGTCCGCGCCAGGTCCGCGCCGCTCCCGGGCGGAAGCGGAACCCGTGCCGAGAATTAAGCGCAAGTGGTCCCGCGTCGCGTCCACCGAGCGGCGGACGTGTCAGACGCCGGGATGCGAGACCCTGGCCAAAGAGCGCTGTCTCCAGTCGAACTGCGGCGAGCAACACTGCGATCCGCATAAGGGCGGCCACTCGGCGATCCACACCTTGATCAAGCAGCGGGCCAAGACGCGCTAGATCGCGATATCCAGACCGATATCCAGCGACCCCGCTCCGTGCGTGAGCCAGCCGACGGAGATCACGTCCACGCCGGCTTCGGCGATCGCGACGATCGAAAGGGCGTCGACCCTCCCCGAAGCCTCCGTCACGAACCGTCCGTCCGCCAGCGCGACCGCTTCGGCGAGCTGTGCGGGCGTCATGTTATCCAGGAGCACCGCATCGATCGGCAGGCCGAGCGCTTCGCGCAGCTGTTCGAGCGTATCGACTTCGAGTTCGACCTTCACCATATGTCCCACGCGCTCGCGCGCGCGGCGGACGGCCTCCGCGACCGATCCCGCGAGGGCGACGTGGTTGTCCTTGATGAGGATCGCGTCGTCGAGCCCGAAGCGATGGTTCGCGCCGCCGCCGCACCGTACGGCGTACTTCTGCAGCGCGCGCAAGCCGGGGATCGTCTTGCGCGTGTCGGCCACGCGTGCCCTCGTGTGCGCGATCGCGTCGGCGAGCGCGCGGGTCGCACTCGCGATGCCGGAGAGACGGCAGAGCAGGTTGAGCGCGGTCCGTTCGCCGGTCAGGATGGCGCGGGCGCTCCCCGCGATCGTGGCGATGGTCTCGCCCGCGGCGACGCGCTCGCCGTCGGCGCGGCGTACGTCCAAGCGCATCGTATCGTCGAGGAGTTCGAAGGCGATCCTCGCGCAGTCCAGACCCGCGACGACGCCGGCGTCGCGCGCGACGAACGCCGCACGCGCCGGCGCGCCTTCCGGGACGATGGCTTCGGTGGTGAGGTCGCCGCCGTGCGCGAGATCTTCCAACAATCCGGCGCGGACCACCGGCTCGACGAGCAGGCGCGGGAGGCCGTAGTCGGAGCCGCTCATCGCATCAACGCGAACATGCGCTCGACGGAAGCGCGGGCGCGCCCGGCGATCCGTTCGTCGACGGTCACCTCGAACTGCATCGTTTCGAGGGACCGCAAGATCTTCGGCAGGGTGTTGCGCTTCATGTGCGGGCAGAGATTGCACGGCTTGACGAACTCGATGGCGGGAAACCCGACGCTGACGTTGGCGGCCATCGAGCACTCGGTGATCATCACCACGCGCGGCGGCGCTTTGGCGCCCAGATAGTCGATCATCTGCTGCGTCGATCCCACATAGTCGGCTTCGGCGAGCACGTCCGGCGGACACTCGGGATGCGCCAGTACGACGAGCGACGGATCGCCTTCCCGATAGTTGCGGATCTCGCGGGCGTTGAACCGCTCGTGGACTTCGCAATGGCCCTTCCACGCGAGGATCTCGATCTCGGGGAGCTGGGTCTGCACGTACTTCGCCAGGTATTCGTCGGGGATGAAGAGCACGCGCGGTTCGCCCAACGCCCGGACGATCTTCACCGCATTCCCGCTGGTCACGCAGACGTCCGACTCGGCCTTGACCTCGGCCGACGTGTTGACGTAGGTGACGACCGGAACGCCCGGATAGCGTTCGCGCAGCAGCCGAACGTCGGCGCCGGTGATGGATTCGGCGAGCGAACAGCCCGCCTGGAGATCCGGCACGAGCACCGTCTTGCCGGGATTCACGAGCTTCGCGGTCTCCGCCATGAAATGGACGCCGCAGAGCACGATGACGTCGGCGGAGGTGTTCTTCGCTTCGTAGGCGAGCGCGAGCGAGTCGCCGACGATGTCCGCGACGGTGTGGAAGATCTCCGGAACCTGATAGTTGTGCGCGAGGATCACGGCGTTGCGCTCGCGCTTGAGCCGCTGGATGGCGGCGACGTAGGGCGCGTGCAGCGGCCATTCGGCGGCGGGCAGGACGTGCGCCGCCTTTTCGTAGATGGCGCGGGTGGCGCGGTCCACCTCGGGGGTGAACGCGAGTGCGGAGGCCGTCACGGCGACGGTGAAGGCGATGCGGCCGGCGCGAGCGTCGGCGCGGGAGCGGTCGTCGCCGGCGGCGCGGCCGAAGGCACCGGCAGCAGCGCGAACGTGCTGCGGAAACGCGTCGCCGCCGCGCTCTTGGCGAAGCCCGGATTGCCGGCCGCGACGATCAGGTAGAGGAAGTCTCCGGAGATGAGGACGTCCATGAGGTGATCGGTCTTGCCCGGACGATCGATGCACGTCGCTTCGAGCGCGAGCACGCCGGCGATCGTCACGGCGTGCGACGGTTTCAGCGCGCACTTGGCGCCGGCGGCATAGGCCTTCAGCAGCGCGGCGTAGTTCTTCGTCGAGGCTTCGGGCGTGGTGCCGGGCTTGAAGTGATAGACCGACGCGACGTAGGCCGCGTCGCCTACATCTTTTTCGTACGTGCGATAGACGCCGTCGAGCGTCTGCGCGCTCGGCGCGCTATGCATGGCGGGTCGGCCCGGGAACGAGATCGTGAAACCGTCCGACGCGGCCGTATACGGCGTCCACGTCGGAGCGGCGGCGGTGACGGAACCGGCGGCCAGCACCAACGGAGCCAGGATAGCGGACGCGCGCATCTTCATGCGAGCAGGCTTCCCGCCTCGCACGGCTAGCCCTTCGGGACGAACCGCAGGGCGATGCCGTCGATGCAGTAGCGCTGGTACGTCGGCGCCGGGCCGTCGTCGAAGAGATGGCCGAGATGGCTGCCGCAGCGGCGACAATGCACTTCCGTGCGCTTCTCGATCAGTTCGTAGTCGTCTTTGGTGCGCGTCGCGCCGGGGAGGACCGCCCAGAAGGACGGCCATCCTTCACCTGCGTCGTACTTGACCTTCGAGGAGAAGAGATCGAGGTTGCAGCCGTAGCACCGGTAGACGCCGGCGCGCGTCTGCGCGTTGAGCGGGCTCGACCCCGCCGGTTCGGTGCCGCCTTCGCGCATCACGGCGAAACGGTCGGCGCCGAGCAGCGCGCGCCATTCCGCATCCGAGTGGTGCACTTCGTAGGCCGAGGCGGCCGGCGAGCGGCGCCCGAGCGCGGCGAACGCCGCGGCGGCTCCGAGCGTACCGAGGAAGGCTGCGCGGCGCATCACGTCGGGATGTGGCACGCGATGGCGTTGCGCTCGAAGTAGCGCTGGTGGTACGCCTCGGCCGGATAGAACGTGCTCGCCGCGACGATCTGCGTCGCGATCGGCTTATCGAGCGTCGCCTGGAGCGCGTCGCGCGAAGCGATCGCGATCCGCTCTTGCTCGGGCGAATGGAAGAAGATCGCCGAGCGGTATTGGGAGCCGACGTCGGGCCCCTGCCGATCCACTTGCGTCGGGTCGTGGAACTTCCAGAACGATTCGACCAGCAAAGCGTACGAGACGCGCGCGGGGTCGAACGTCACTTCGACGGCCTCGGCGTGGCCGGTGCCGTGGGAACAGACCTGTTCGTAGGTCGGATTCGCGGTGTGGCCGCCCGTATAGCCGACGACGACGTCCTCGACTCCGGTGATCGAACGGAAGGCGGCCTCGACCCCCCAAAAGCACCCGGCGGCAAACGTGGCTTTTTCGCTCATATACACCTATAACGCACGCCGCCAGGCCTTCGGATGCGCTGCGGCGCAAGCAAGCGTATGCGAACCACCGGAAAGCCGCGCGCCTCGGGCGAGCCCGCCGAGGCGACCGCCCGCAAGATCGCCATCCTCATCGACCTCATTCGGAACGGAAGGGTCACGGTCGCGAAGGTCGAGCAGCGCTTCAAGATCTCCGACCGGCAGGCGTCGCGCGACTTCCAGGAATTGCGCAAGATCGGCAAGACCATGGGCTTCGAGATCGGCAAGAAGAACGCCGCGGGCCAGGTCGAGCTGAAGGCCTTCGCCAAGCGGCCGCGCGAGATCGTCGCCGGAGAACGCGATACGCGCGCGCTCATCGCCGAACTCTTCAAGGCGTTCGGCCAGCCGCTGGAATCGTTCGCCGGCGGGTTCGAAGAGGACGAAGGCTCGTTCGTCCAGGTCGTCATGCCGGGTCTGGTCGACGGCTCTAAAGTGCGGTCGATCCTCGAGGCGCTGCGCGATGCGTGGAGCGCGAACGCGCGCGTGCGTTTCCGCTATAAGGGCAAAGAGCGCGTGGTCGAACCGTTCCGCGTGATGGTGCGTTCGGGCCGCTATTATCTGGTCGGGCGGCTCGTCGGCGCGCGCCCGAACGATTGGCGGATGTTCTCGCTGGACGAGATCTCCGGCGCCGTCGCTCGCGCCGGCACATTCACGCCTTCCGGCAAGCCCGGCGAATACGCATCATCGGATGCGGTCGGCTTCATCAAGACGGGGCGCAAGGCGCCGGTCGAAGTAACGGTCTCGCAGCGCTTCGCGAAGACTGCCGCTTCGCGCTTGTGGCAAGCCGGCCAGCGAATCGTGGAACATCCCGACGGCACGGCGACCCTCTTCTTCGAAGTCGGGGACGTCGACGAAGCGATCCGCTGGGCCTTAGGCTACGGCGAAGAGGCCTGGATCACCGGGCCGCCTTCGGCAGTGGCGCGCACCAAAGAACTTCTCGCCTCCATGGCGGATCGCTACCGGTGATTTGAAGGAAGTCGCGGGGAGCGCCATATCCGTGATGTCGCCCTCGTTAAAAATCGCAATTTGCCCCAAAGGTGTGGGCCATGTACCGTTTTTATCTGCGTGCCAGTGGAGCGCTCAAGGAAGTCAAGATCGAGACCGCAGCGTACTATACCCCTACGGTACTTCACAAGTGAAGCGGGAAAAGGAGAAATCGTGATTCATCGAAAGTTGGTTGCGGCCGTCAGTATCCTTGGCTGCATGTGCCTGTGCGGTTGGGCACATGCGGCGCCGTCGTCACCGAAAGTGCTCTGTGGCGCGATTGCTCGCGTCAACGATAATACTCGTTTGAATGTCATCATAGGATACTTGCGGCACATGCTCAGTGGTGATAAGGCGTGGGGTAGACTCTATTACCAAGCGCCCGGATGTGCGCAGAGAAATTACGGGCCGGTTCAGTTTCCGGGAGCCAAGCTGACTCCGCCGTCCAAGGATGCAACAGGCATAGCGGCGGTTCGGCGCCTGTTCCTGAATGCCGAGGGAGTAACTGTTACAGATGGTCCCGACGCCACGCCGAGAATAACTGTGGGCTCGGTACCGAATACGATCCTGCGGACGGAGGTAGGTGCGATCACCTTGACACCCGACGAACAATTTAACCCTGCATTGGCGATCGGCGCGCTTCTCAGCTCGAGAAGAGTCCTGGATGCTGCGCGCCTTCACGGGTACCGCTTTTCGCCGATGCTCTTCGACTATCTAATAACACCTCCCACGAAGGGCTTACCCCACCTTCCGCGTCTAATTAGGGATATGTCATTAGACCAGTCGCTTGACCTAGTCGCAAAAACGTTCAAGGGTGTCGTGGTATATGGAACCAGCTCACTACCGCACCTCATTTCCGTTGACTTTGCCTCAATCGCGGAGGGGTAACTTTCACGGCGAACCGATCTCCGACGAAACGATGGGTGCGGACAAGCCCTCTTGAGCTAGCCCGAGGGCGGCGGTTGCATAGTCATCGTGCTATTGCGCAGCGCTACGAGCGCCTGCCTTCTTGGCGCGATGCCAGAACTGCAAGCCCATCGGCAGGGCGGCGGGAGCGAGCGGGGTGAGGTCGAGGCCTTGGAGGTCTGCGGGGACGACGGCACCGAGACGGTTGCTGTAGAGGAAGATCGCCGGTAGGTCTTCGTTCGCGAGTTCTTGATAGCGATCCAGCGCGCGGCGCGCGTCGGCGGCGTTCGGGGCGGTGCGGGCGGTCGCGATCGCGGCGTCGATCTGCGGATTGCTGTAGAAGCCGTAATTGTTGCCGCCGTTGGCGTGCGTCTGATCCGATGCGAACGATTGATAGTCGTCCGGATACGGTCCCGGGATGCGGCCGCGCAACGCCAGTTGGAAATGCGAATCGTGGACGTCTTGGAAGAATGTCTGCAGTTCTTCGTTCTCCAGGATGCAGTCGATGCCGACGGCGCGGAAGTTCTCCTGGATCAGCTCGGCGATGTTCGAGGCGATGGCATCGGTCGCGCCGCCGGTGGTCAGCGTGATGCGGAGCGGCACGCCGTTCTTCGCACGGAACGAACCCTGGAGCTTCCAGCCGGCGTCTTCGAGTAGCGCGCGCGCCTTCGCCGGATCGTAGGTATAGCGACGGATCTTCGGGTCGTGGTACGGCGAGAACGACGGGATCGGCCCGTCGAGGATGTCGGCCTGGCCGCTCATGATGCCGGTCGTGATGAACGTGCGGTTCAGCGCATATTCCATCGCCTGGCGCACGGCGCGCTCTTTGATGAAGGCGATGTGCGGATCGTGGAAGTTCGGCAGGAGATAGAACGTGACGTTCCACGGCCAATTGACGAACCGGTGATTCCCGCGCAGGCGATCGTGGACGCGCCACAGGTTCGGCGGGATGTCGGTCACGTCGACCTCGCCCGCGTCGACCGCCGCATAGAGCGAGTCTTGCTGCGGATAGACGCGGAACGCGAACCGCGGCATGATCGACGGCGGTCCCCAGTAGGCGGGATTCCGCCCGACGATCATATAGGCGTCCGAAACGCTGCGTTCGATGCGGAACGGGCCGCTGATGACGGGGTTCTGGCTGAACGCCGCGTCGGTGTTGACGAAGTCGGCCTCGGCCTTGGACCCCGGAGCATACTTGCCGAGGACGTGACGAGGAAGTGGAATCGTGTCGTGCGCGAGCGAGTTCGGCAAGAACGGCGGCGATGGTTTCGAGAGGCGGATCTCGACGGTCTCGGCGTCGAGCGCGCGGAGGGACGTCATCAAGGTGAAGTCCGACGCGGATCCGGCGATCAGATCGGGATTCATCATCAGTCGGATCGTGAAGACGACGTCCGAGGCATCGAGCGGGATGCCGTCCGACCATTTCGCGTGCCGCAGATGGATGACGTAGCGGCGGCCATTATCGGTGATATCGACCTTGCGCGCGAGGCTCGTCGACCAGCGCGGCAGCATATCGGGCCCGAGATCGACGAGCGGCGAGAAGATGAGCCGTTCGACCATCGTCGATGCGCTCGAGATCGAGGTGACCGGATTCAGCCCGTCCGGCCCCGCGATCCACGCCGTCACGATAAGGTTCGGGTCGCGCGTCTCGGCGCGCCGCGCGCCGCCGCACGCCGTCAGCATAGCGCAGGCGAGCAGGGCGGCGATCGCGCGCTTCACGCCGGCGTCTCGATGTCGCGGCCTTCGCGCAGCCAGTCGCCGACGAAGTTGAACGCGCAGACGGTAGCGAGGATCGCGAGGCCCGGCGGGGCGATCAGCCACCAGGCGCCGGCGAACAGATCGCTCTGCGCGCTCGAGAGCAGGTTGCCCCAGGACGGCGTCGGTGCGCGGACGCCGATCCCCAGGAACGAGAGCGCCGTCTCCGAGAGCATCGCGCTTGCGACCATGAACGTCGTGGTGGTGATGATGGTGCCGGCCGCGTTCGGGACGACGTGGAGGAAGATGATGCGCGCGTCGTCCGCTCCGAGCGAACGGGCGGCCTCGACGTAGAGCCGCTCTTTGATCGAGAGCACCTCGCCGCGCACCAGGCGTGCGGGCCCGAGCCATGCGGTGCCGCCGATGACCAGCATCAGCGCGACCAGGCTGCCGTGGAACATCGCCGCCAGGAAGAGCAGCAAGAACAGCGTCGGGACGGAGAGGAAGACGTCGACGACGCGCATCATCACGGCGTCCGGCCAGCCGCCGTAATAGCCCGACAGCGCGCCGTAGACGGTGCCGATGACCATCGCGACGGCCGCGGCGATCGCGCCGACCGAGAGGGTGATGCGCCCGCCCACGAGCAGGCGTGCGAGTTCGTCCCGCCCGAGCCCGTCGGTGCCGAACCAGTGCGCGAACGACGGCGCGGCGTAGGCGTTGGCGACGTCGGTGTTCGTCGCGCTCAGGTGCGCCGCGAGCGGCACGAGCACGCACGCGACGATGGCGACGGCGATCCAGCCGATTCCCGCACGCGCGTATGCGGTCAGGCGCGGGCCGTGGCGCTTGGGCGCGTCGTCAGTCATAGCGCACGCGCGGATCGACGACGCCGTAGAGGATGTCGGCGAGCAGGTTGCCGGCGATGACGAGGACGCCCGTGATCACGGTCATGCCGAGCAGGGTCGCGTAGTCGCGATTGAGGGCGGCCTGCCAGAAGAGCTGGCCCATGCCCGGGTAGGCGAAGATGGACTCGGTGATGACGGCGCCGCCGAAGAGGCCGGGGATGCTGTTGCCGAGCAGGGTGATGAACGGGATCAGCGCGTTGCGCAAGACGTGCTTGAAGAGCACCGGCCCCGGTGCGAGCCCCTTCGCGACGGCGGTCCGCGCCCAGTCCTCGCGCAACTGTTCGATCATCGAGCCGCGCACGTAGCGGCTCCATCCGGCGATCTGCACGATCGCGAGCGTCGTCGCCGGCAGGACGAGGTGCGCGATACGCGAGGGCCAATCGAAGGCCGTCGTGTCGATCGTCTGCAGACCGCCCACCGGAAACCAGCCCAGCGTGACCGCGAACAAGGCGATGAGCAGCGTGCCGAACCAGAACGTCGGCATCGACCACGCGACGAAGACGGCGAGCGACGCGATGCGGTCGAAGCGGGTGCGGCGACGCGAGGCCTGCAGAACGCCGAGCGGGATCGCGATCGCGACCGAGACGAGCAGCGCGACGCCCATCAGCAGCAGCGTCTGCGGAAGCCGCTCGGCGATCAGCCGGCCGACCGGCGCCTGCCGGACGTAGGAAAAGCCGAGGTCGCCGTGGGCGAGCGCGGAGAGCCACGCGAAGAACTGCACGTAGAGCGGTTTGTCGAGCCCGAGCGAGTGGGTCACTTGGGCGATCTGCACGGGCGTCGCGCGATCGCCGACGAGCGCCGCCACCGGGCCGCCCGGGGCGATGTGGATCAGCACGAACGCCAGCAGTGCGACTCCGGCAAGCGTCGGGATCGCCGCGAGCAATCGTCGCACGACGAACTGCGTCATCTACCAGTCATAGGCGGCGAGCGCGTCCCATTGGTACGGTTGCGTGCCTTTCCAGTCGAAATAGCAGACGCCGATCGCGCCGGCGGCTTTCGCGCCGTCCAGGCTCGCGGTGATCTCCGCGGCGGGCGGATAGCCGTTGCGTCCTTCGGCCGTCGTCTGGCCGCCGATCGAGACGGGAAGGGTGCGTCCCGACAGCGCGAGCAGCGTCGTCACCGACTTCTGCATCAGCGTCTTCACGAGGTCGGGCGTCGTCGGCGTGCGGCGCATCATCCGCCAATACGCCATCGGCTGGAGCACGTCCGCATAGCGCGCGATCTCGCGGAACGGATACTTCGATTCGTCGAGATGTTCGAACGACGGATCTTCGACGGTCGCGACGATGAGATACTTCGGACCGACCGCTTCGCGCAGATACTTTTCGTACTGCCAGAGCGCGGCCAGGCCATGCGGGTCGCCGCCCATGAAGTCGCTTCCGCGTTCGAGATCGATCGCGAGCCCGAGCAGGCGCGTACCTTTGACGGTGCGATATTGGGCCGTGCGGACGGCCGCGGAGACGTCCTCGAAGGTCGCCTCGCGCGGGACCGTCCAACCCATCGGCACGATGCCGTGCTCGGCCAGCCCGTCGATGATGGCGTCGACCCGCGGGCGCGCGTCCGGCGGGATCTGCCAGAACGCGCCGTAGGCCGTGCGGATCTCGACGTAATGCAGCCGCGCCTTCACCGCCTGCGCGACGATCGCATCGGCGTCGAGCTTGCCTACGTAGTCGTCGTCGATGGGATTCGCGGACCAATAGAGCCACATGCCCTTGCCCGAGGCCATCGCGACGCTCGTCGCCGGGAGTTCCGGCGGGGTCGCGACGGCGACCGCGTCGGCATGCTTGCCGAACGTGGCGCGATAGGCGTAGTGCGCGTCTGCGCGGAGCGATGCATCGCGGTAGGTCGACGTCCCCGTCGGCAACGTCGCCAGCAGGCGGCCGCCGCGATACAAGCGCACCGGCGCGGCGGTGCGCGGGAAGAAGCCGAGCTGGATCATGTGCGGGCCGAGCGGCTGCGCGACCATCGGCGGGATGTGCCAGCTGCGGGTGTCGGTCGCGATGCGCAGCGTTCCGAGCGCCGGCTTGTTCGCGTGGACGCGCAGGGTGACGGGGCCGGCGAGCGTCGTGCTGACGATCGCGGCCGGATCGTCGTAGCGCATCCGCGTCTGCCACTGCACGTGCCCCGTATCGCTCGTCCAATCGAGATCGCTATTGGCCAGGATCTTCGTCTCGCGATCCTCGGCATCGAGGAAGTGCGCGATCACGAGCCATCGCGCCGCGCCGTCGCCGTCGACGCCGAGCGGCCGCGACTCGAGGCGGAAGTGCGTCGCGGGGTTCCCGACGTAGACGGGGCCCGTGGGCTTCGGCGCAGGCGTCGGCGGGGCGCCCGACTGGGCGGCGAGCAGCAAGAGCGCGGCGATAAGGGTGCGGATCATAGAGACCCTTTCAACAGAGAAGGGGCGATGCATTGCTGCACCGCCCCTTCGTGGTGGGCCGACCTGCTGTTAGAACTTCTTCGAGAGGAAGAAGAAGAACAGCGGGTTCGATTGCGAGACGGTCGGGTACTGATACCCGCCGTTCGGATACGACGTCCCGGTCAACACCGCACCGGAATCGATGGGACGCATCGAACCGGGGCAACCTGCTCCGAGATTTGCGGCGACGATCGGTCCGGAGTCGATGCACGGCGTGGTGCCGCGCAGGTTGTTCAGGAGATTCATCACCTGGATGCCGACCGTCAGGTCGCGCTTCTGTCCGACGTCCAGCGTGGCGGTCGCATTGACCTGCGACCACGGCAGCGTGACGTGCGGGGTGGCGGTGACCGTGCCGCTCGTGTTGGTCGCCGACGGGAACGATCCGGTATAGAACGTCACCGGCGACTGCCAATAGATCTGCGGATAGAAGTGGAAGTCGTTCTCGTGAACGTCCGCCGTGAACGATGCGATGAACGGCGGGTTCAGCGACGAGCGCGCGAGGATGCCTTTCGCGCTCGGCGGGATCGAGACGCTGCCGTACGGCGTCGACAACGAACCGGTCGTATTCGTCCAGAAGTTGTCGTACGTCGCCGCCAGCCACCACGAAACGCCCGCGGGACGGTTATCGAGATGGTTGATGCCCAACTCGAAGCCGAACGCTTTACGGACGCCGCAGTTGCAGGTCTCGGTGAGACCCGCCTGGACGAGCTTCCAGATCGGCGGATCCACCGACGTATCGAGGTACATCGGCGCCCAGTTCATCAGGATGTTGCTCGCCGAGTTGTAGTAGGGACCGAACTTCAGCGAGGTGTTCCGGTCGAGCTGGCGCTCCCACATGAAGTTCACGCGGTGCGTGCGGGTCGGCTGGAGAGCCGTGCTGCACGAAACGAGGTTGAACTGGTTGCAGTAGTAGCTCGTCGTCGGGCCGTTCAACGGGCCCGGCGGGATGTAGCGGTAGACGTTCGCCGAGGCAGGCAGCGAGGCCGTGCTCGTGATCGACCCGATGAACACATCGCGCGGATCCGCCTGGTAGTTGAACGCGAACGTCGGAGTGATGGCGCTTGCCGAACGGCCGCCGGCGAGCGGATAGTCGTACACGCGCTGCGTGTAGCGGATACCGGGGCTGAGCAGGAACTTGCCGACGTGGAAGTCGCCTTGCGCGTAGACGTAAGGGGTCTTCGTCGGATACGACGAGTCGAAGTTCAGCGCGGGCCAGACGCCCGCCCACGTTCCGGCTACGTTGAAGAAGCCGGTGTAGTAGACGCGATCGAGGTTTTGGCTATAGGCGTAGCCTCCGCCGATCTCGATACGCGACTTGGCGTTGAGTTCGTTGTCGTATTTCAAGTCGAGCGAGTAGATGCGCGACGAGCGGTCAGCTTCGTATCCGGTCGAGAGCCAGTTCGTCTCCTGGAAACAGGCGTTCTCGTAGGGCCCGGTGGCGCCCGAAGGCGTCTTGGGATAGCCCATGACCGGCGTTCCCGCCGCATAGGGATAGATCGGGCAGTTCACGCCGTACGTGCCGACGCTGACGCTATTGTTGTTCTGGAACCCCGGGAGGTTCGCATCGACGACCGGCTGGTCGAAGATGTACTGGTTGAAGTTCTCCGAGAGACGCGCTTCGAACGACGAGTGGTCGTTGATGACGTGATCCCACTGGAGCTTCCCGATCCCGGAGTAGTGGTGCCAGTAGTTGCCGCCGTCGTGCTGCGTCGAGGCCGTTCCGAAGTAGAGGCCGACCGGGCACGGTTGGCCGTTCGGCGCCACGCCGCCCGAGCCGCCGGTGTACGTCGGTCCGTTCCACTTGTTGCCGCCGACGGTCGTCGTGCCGACCGACGTCGCTCCCGCGCACGGCAACGCCGTCAACGGAGGAGCTTCCCCGGGCGCACGCGCCATGAGGTAGCCGAAGTCGAACTCGCCCAAGCCGTTCTGCAGCAACAACTGGATGTCGTCGTTGTTCGAAGGCTTGAAGTGGAAGTTGGCGATCAAGTCGGTCGTCTTGACGACGCCCGGACCGTTCAACTGCTCGATTTCCACGAGCGGGTACGTCTGGTTGCCGGTGTATTCGTTCAGCGCGTTGGTGTTATCGACCGAGAAGTACCACGACAGCTTCCGATTGGCGGTCGCGCCGCCGTACTCCAGCGTCTCGTAGACGTTGCGATACTGCTGGGTCGCCGCGTACGTGAAGCGGGCGAAGCCCGGATACGTACCCGACTTGACGACGCTGTTGATGATGCCCAGGCCCGAAGCCGCCTGGGAGGCGTTGAGGCCGCCCGTGCTGACCACGAGGCTGCCGATGCCGACGCTCGAGAGGTTCGTCGTGAACAGGCCGGTGATCTGATCGTTGATCGGAACGCCGTCGAATTCGTAGGCGATGTCCGCCGCCGATCCGCCTTGAATGCGGGGCTGCGAACCGTACGAGCTACCGGTCACGCCCGGGACGGTAGCGACATACTGGTAGAGCGTTTTGTGGGTGTCGTTGCCGAGCGAAACGGCATTGAGCTGGGCCGCCGAGACGGTCCACGAGTCCGAGGTCGTATCGGGTTTGACGAGCGAGCCCGACGAACGTGCCTTCACGCTCGCGATGTTCGTCAGCGACTTCGCCACCCGCATGTTCTGCGTGGTGACGAGGTCTTGCGAGACGTTGACCCCGGGGTAGGTGGCCGGCTCGTATCCGGACGCCTGCACCGAAACGGTGTAGGTATCGGGCGAGAGGGCCTGCAGGGCGTAGAAGCCCTTGCCGTCGGTGACCGTGGTGCGCGATCCCGAGGGCGACGCCGCGGAAACCGTCGCGTTGGCGATCGGTGCCCCGGTCGAACCGTCGGTGACCGTTCCGCTGATCGTACCGGTCGTTCCGGCGAACGCCGGGACGGTAGTCAGCATCGTGCACGAAACGGCGAGGGTCAGAACCAGTCCGACCAGTCGCCGAAAACGCGAAAAGAGCATGTGCTACAGTTCTCCATCATCCCCGGAGTCCGTCGACAGGTGCTCTCCCGCATCCCAGCCCACGCAGCCCCGGACAAAAGAAAAGCGAATCGGCGGAGGACCCGCGCGTTCGCTTATCCGGATTAATGTCGCGTTAAGGGTAATGGTTCCTGCGGACTTTGGGGGGCCCTAGACCATCGCCTTGGCGAGGCCGCGCGGAGCGTCGCTCTCCACGTAGCGGGCGCGACCGGTATAGAGCGCGATCATCTGGGCGGCCACCAGCCACGCCAGGGTGTTGAACGGCTCGCCCGTCACCGGGCCGAGCAGGGGGATGTCGCCGAGCCTGCCGCCGATGACGTACCGTAAAGATTCGGCGTGCGCCGCTTCGACCATCGGGCGATTGACGTACGCGCGCGCCACTTCGTCGACGATCCCCACGATCGCGCAGGAGGCGTCGAGCATCGCGGTGCTGCCGTGCCGGAATTCGCCGGCCGAGAAGCCCTCGGCGTGGACGTAGCTGGCTTCTTTCAACTTGAGCGCCATCTCGTCGCTGACGGGCAGGCCGTATCCGGTCGCGACGATGATCACGCTGCGGCGGCGGGCGATGCGCTGGGCCGCTTCGCGGACCGCTTCCACGTCCGGCCCGTCGAGCCAGGAGCGGACGTCCTCGGCCGTCTCGACCAGGGTCGCGGCGCTGCGCGCGTGCGTCCCGCCGACCAGGGCCGACGCCCAGAGCAGGAGGGCCGCGGTCGCGGTGACCGATTTGCTGGCGGGCACCGCCACTTCGCTGCCCGCGCCGACGTCGATGGTGACGTCGGCCCGATGGCCGAGCGGCGAGTCCGGCGAGTTCGTCAGCGCGATCAGCGTCTTGGGTTTGAGCACGTCGAGCGCGTCGAGGAGGTCCGCCGACCTGCCGCTCTGGGAACAGGCGATCACGGCGGCGTTTTCGTACGCGACGTGGTCCAGGGGCGCCTCGGTCGCGGCCAGCGCGTGCGCCCGGATGCCCCGGCGTCGCAAGGCGAGCGCGCCGAGCTGCGCCATATAGAGCGAACTGCCGCTGCCGATCAGCACGACGTCGCGATCGCGGATCGCGTGGGCGAGCTGCGTCGCCCGGTCCGATTGGGCGAGCGCGCGCCAGACGTCGGGCTGTTCGCGGATCTCGCGTTCGAAGAGGGTGCCAAGCATCAGTCGGTGACGAACCTCGAAAGTACCGCAGCGCGGAGGACGGCTAGGTGCTCGCTCGCTTGCGGCGAGGGATCCACCCAATCATTCACCAGGAACGAAAACGTTACCGCCCCGTGGCGCTTGGTGCGGATGTACCCCGAGATCGTCCGGACGTGGCTGATGGAGCCCGTCTTGGCGACCACGTTCCGTTCCGCCGGCGTTCCTTTATAGGCGTTGCGCAGGGTGCCGGAGACCCCGGACATCGGCAGGGCGTTGAGGACGAGGGCGCGATTCGGGCCGTTCCAGTCGTGCTGGAGGATGGCCACGAGCGCCCGCGGCGGGATGCGGTCGTAGTTGGAGAGCCCCGAGCCGTCGGAGATCGAGACGGTCCCCGGGTCGACGCCGATGCTCTTGAGGAAGACCCGCTCGGCGGCGGCGCCCTTCGCGTCCGTTCCGGGGAGTCCCCCGGCCGTAGCCCCGACCTCTTTGAGGAAGAGTTCGCCGATGAGGTTGTCGCTCGGCCACCAGAAATCGGCCATGTACTGCTCCATCGGCTCGGCGTCGTGCGTCCATTCGACCGTCGCCCCGGCCGGCGCGACGCCGCCGGTCTGCTCGCCGCCGGCGACGCTCACGCCATGCTGGGCGAGCCGCTTCGCGAAGACGTCGACGGCGTATTCGGCGGGGTCGGGGACTGCGGGATGGATGTCGCCCGAGGTCTTGGCTCCCAGCGGGTAGTTGCCGGTGATCCGGACGGTTCGCGGGGCGTCCCAAGGGCGCTCGATCTCCGACGTGTCGGCGGATCCCGCCGGCCCGGTGACGAGATCGTTCTCCAGGGTGAAGGCCGTCGTCGCGGGAGCGACGATCAGGCGCGCGGGCCCGCCCGCGGCCTCGCCCGGCGCGAGGTGGACGTGGAGGACGTTCTCTTCCAGGCACAGCGCGCTGACGACCGGCGCGTAGTAGTACGCCATGTCGTCGAAGTCCCAACCGCCCGGGTACCGCTCCGCATCGTAGCGCGATGCGTCGCCGATGACCTGGCCCGTCACGGTGGTGATGCCGGCGGCCGCGACGGCGGCGGCTGCGGCGTCGAGGTCCGCCGCGGTCAGGCGCGCGTCGCCGCCGCCGCGCAGATACAGATCGCCGGTGAGCGTCCCGCCGGCGATCGTCCCGGCCGCCAGTACGTCGGTGCGGAAGGCGAAGTTCGTGCCGAGGTTCTGGAGCGCCGTCGATCCGACGAGCAGTTTGAAGTTCGACGCCGGCTGGAACGCCTCGTCGGCGTTCTGCGACACGAGCGTCGTTCCGCGCGTCGTATCGATGGCGAGCAGGCCGACCTGGGCGCCGCGCAACGTCGAGCCCGCGAGGATCTTCGCCAGATCCTTGCGGAGCAGCGCGACGTCGTGCGCGGTCCACGGTACGCCGCCCGCCGTCGGCTTCGGCAGATCATTCACGATCGAAAGATCGGCGGCGCGCCCGGGCGCGACGGTCGCTACGAGCGCGAACAGGGTCAGGGCGGCTAGGCTACGCATCGCAATCAAGTTCCAGTACCTCATCGAACGTCTGGCGTCGCGCGAGCGGACGGTGCGAACCGTCCCGGAGCGCGACGACCGCGGGTTTGGCGAAACGGTTGTAATTGCTCGCCATGCTGTACGTATATGCGCCGGTGGTGCAGAACGCCAGCAGATCGCCGGCCGCGAGCGTTTCCGGCACGTCGGCATCGGCGAGGAAATCGTTTTCGCACGACCGGCCGCAGATGGCGACCGGCGTGGTGGCGGGCGCGCCTGAAGCCGCCTCGACGTGATGGTGCGCGCCGTAGAGCGCCGGGCGTGGATTGTCGGCGAGTCCGCCGTCGACCACCACGAACGTTCGCGCCTCCTGGCGCTTGCGGGCCATCACGGTATAGAGCGAGGTGCCGGCGCGGGCGATCAGCGCGCGGCCGGGTTCGATGCCGACGCGCGCGGGTGGCAGATGCGCTTTCCCGAGTTCGGTCGCGAGCGCACCGGCGATGGCGGCGATCGTCTGCGCGATCGGAACGGTCGCTTCGCCGTGCGGTTCGCTCTGGACGCCGAAACCGCCGCCGACGATGAGCTTTTCGCTCGTCAGGCCGGCGCGGTGGAAGCGCGCGGCGAGGCCCACGAGTTCGCGCACGTTCGCGACGAACGCGTCCGCGTCGTAGATCTGCGAGCCGATATGGGAATGCAGGCCGGCGAACGCGAGGCCGCGCGCGTCGCGCACCGCCGCGGCGGCATCGTCGAGCTGGCGGAAGGGGATGCCGAACTTCGTGTTGTCGCCGCCCGTCCGCACGAACTCGTGCGTGTGCGCTTCGATGCCGGTGTTGACCCGGAGTATGGTGCGTATCGGACGCTGCGGGTCGGCCCGCTCGGCCAACCGGACGATCTCCTCGAGACTGTCGGCCACGATCGTGCCGACCCGTCCGGCCGCGACCGCGTCGAGTTCCGCATCGGGCTTGCCGCAGCCGTGCAGGGTGAGCCGGCCGGCCGGAAATCCGGCGCGCTCGGCGGTCAGCAATTCTCCGAGCGAACAGATGTCCAACTGCAGCGGCGTCGGCAGCAGCGTGCGCGCGATGGCGCCGAGGAGCAACGCTTTGCCCGCATAGGCGATCTCGACGCCGAACGGCTCGCAGGCGGCGACGAACTCGGCGATCGAGGCGAAGAAGACATCGTAGTCGATGGCGAGCAGCGGCGTCCCGTAAGCGCGCGCCAGGTCGGTCGCGCGGATGCCGCCCAGGCACAGTTCGCCGTCCGGCGCGCGGGAATGACCCGGAGCCAGATCTGCGTGCCAGTTCAGGAGATCGCGCGAACCCGTTAGCATGGAGGCGGGGAAGTTTCGCGCTTTTCACGCAATGTTCCGGCATGGCAGACGAGCATCGCATCGACGAGTATCCGCATTGGCGCGTGGCCGATTGGCCCGCCGCCTTCCCTCCCGGCCGCATCGACCGCATCTACACCCATTGGTCGGCGCACGGATACGACGCCGTCTTCCCGGCCTATCACTTCTGCGTCGCCACCGCCGAGGACGGCGAGATCGTCGTGGTGCAGACCCACGACCCGCGCGCGAACATGCGCGACGTCTACGCGGAACCGGAGCCGCCCTACGCGCAGCACACCCGCGGACGCAACTCCTACGCGCTCGGCATCTCGATCATGGGCATGAAGGGATCGACGCCGTCGGACTTCGGCGAAGCGCCGCTGACGGAGCCGCTGATCGACGCGCTGTGCTACGTCGGCGCGAAGATCGCAGATTTCTACGGCATCGAGATCGACGCCGATCACGTGATGAGCCACGCCGAAGCGGCGCGCATCGAAGGCTACTTCGGGACGGCCGACAACGAGCGCTGGGATATCGCGCGCCTGCGCGCCGAGGACCGGCCCCTGGTGCACGAGGATGCGGTGACGGTGGGCGACGAGCTGCGCGCGCGGATGCGGGCTAAGCGAACTGCTCCATAAACGCATCGACCCGGTCCTGCGGCACTCCGGCCGCGAGAAGCCTAGCGGGAAGCGTCTGCGGCGTTTTGGGAGGCGTGACCAGTAGGAACGCGGCGTCGCCTTCGCTCGCGGACGCGACCGAGGCCCATTTCGCCGCGGCCGGGACGAGCGCGGTCGTCGATGGAGGCAGGGTGACGGAACCGCCGTCGCAGGCGATCGCGAGCGGCCGGTCGAGCGCGGCGATCGCGAGCGGGCGATTCGCCGTCGGCAGCGACGCAGACTCCGCGGTGGCGACGATGCGTTCCACCACGAATCGCCGGTCGCCGATGAGCGCGGTGCGGCGCAGATCGTCGAGGACGTAGTCCAGCGTCGCGACCGGTCCGCGCGTACCGCGCTCGTAATCCAGCACGTCGCCGGCCTTCCGCACGTGAAGCTCGCGCGGCTTTCCGTCAGGTCCGGTGCGGTTCCAATCGAAGATGCGATAGGTCAGATCGCTGGCCTGCTGGGTCTCGAAGATCTCGATGCCCTTGCCGATGGCGTGGAGCGTGCCGGCCGGGAGATAGAACGTCTCGCCCGCTTTGACGGGGACGCGGCGCAAGATGTCCCCGAGCGATCCGTCGGCGACGCGACGCTCGTACTCCGCCCGATCGGTATCGCGCGTCCAGCCCAGCACGAGTTCGGCGGCGTCGTCGGCGCGCAGGACGTACCAGCACTCGGTCTTGCCGTTGCGCTGCCCCTCGTGCTCCTGCGCGTAGGCGTCGTCGGGATGGACCTGCACCGACAGGGCGTCGCGGGCGTCTATGAACTTGGTGAGGATGGGGAAGATCTGCGATGCGTCCAGATCGCCGAGCAGATCCGCGCCGAGCAGCGCGCGCAGATCGGCGACCGTCTTGCCTGCGAGCGGTCCGTTGGTGACGGCGTTGGCATCCCAGCACTGCCACGACTCGCCGCCCCAGATCGCGGGCGCGAGCTTCGGGGCGAGGATATAGGGATAGAAGTTCTCGTTCGCGCTCACCCCGCACCGGTTTCGACAAGATGGGCGCGCAGCATTCCGCGCGCGGAGTTCCCGACGAAGATCGCCTCGGCGCGGCGGAGATCGTCCGGCGCGATCGTGCGCTCGACCGCCTCGCCCGCCGCCAGCATCCGCGCGCGAAGGATGCCCGGCAGCAGACCGGCTTCCAAGGGCGGCGTGACCAGGGTGCCGTCGATGCGCGCGAAGAGCGTCGTGCGCGCGCCCTCGGTCAGTTCGCCGCGTTCGTTGCGCAACAGCGCATCGAAGCATCCGGCCGCGTCGGCCTCGGCGGCCGCGCGTTCCTGCGCGGGGCGCCACGTCGTCTTGAGCCGGAGCAGCGGGTCGTCGCTGCGGACGCGCGCGCTCGAGAGCAGTACCGCGACCGGTTCGGCCGGTGCGGCGAGCGGCCGCGGTTCGACGATGGCATCGCCGGCGGCGGTCAGCCGCACGCGCAGCAGCGCGCCCGCGCGATCGCTTTCGGAAACGGCATCGCGCAGGCGCTTTTCATGGAACGGCGTTCCGAGCGTCTCGGCCGTCGATCGCATGCGCGTCAGATGGGCGTCGCGCGCCGCGGGATCGCCGCCCGCGAACGTCTCGATCGCTTCGACCGGTACCGCGCCTTCGAGGAAGAAACGTGCTTTGAGCGCGATCTCGTCGCGCTCGCTCGCCGCATCGGAGTCGGCGACGATTCCGCCGCCCGCATCGAAGCGCCCCGCTCCGCGCGCCGCATCGATCTGCGCGGTGCGGATGGCGACGTTCCACCAGCCGCGCCGTTCCGGAGCGAGGAACCCGAGCGTGCCGCAATATGCGCCGCGCGGGCGCCGTTCCGTCCGCGCGATGCAGGCCATCGCCGCGCGCTTCGGCGCGCCGGTGACGCTGCCGCAGGGGAACGCGGCGCGGAAGACGTCCGTCAGCCGGACGTCGCGATCGAGCGCTCCCGATATCGTCGACGTCATCGTCGCGAACGTCGGGTAGCGTTCGACCGCGAACAGCTCCTCGACGCGCACGTCGGCACAGATGCGATGCAAGTCGTTCCGTAGGAGGTCGACGATCATCACGTGTTCGGCGCGATTCTTATCCGTCCGAAGATCGTCGATCCGGTCGAGCGCGGCGGTGCCCTTCATCGGCTTCGTCGCGAGCCGTCCGCCTTCGAAGCGCAAGAACAGTTCCGGCGAGAACGAAACGACGTGCTCGTCGCCGTCGCGGACGTAGCCGCAATAGGCGGCGCCCGACTTCGCCGCGAGTCCGGCGTAGAGCGCGTACGGGTCGCCGTCGAAGCGGAAATCGAACGGCATCGTATAGTTGACCTGATAGACGTCGCCCTCGTAGATCGCGTCGGCGATCTCGTCGATCGCGCGCCGGTATTCGTCGGACGACACGTCCGCCCGCACGGCGCCGAACGCGTACCGTCCGTCGGAGGCGAGCGCTTCGCTCTCCGGCGGATCGAAGATGCCGATCGCGACGGCGCCTTCGTAGGCGACGGTGCCCGCGATCCAATAGCCTTGGCGCAAGGCGTCGTCGGCCGCATCGAGCGTGCGCGCCACCGCGTGGGGGTCGCGGAAACGTCGCACCGGCCCGGCGCCGATGGCGACCTCGAACTCGCTCACGGCGCAAGCGTTTCCGCAGGCGCGCCGAAGAGGCCTCGATGCTCCATCGCGTCCATCTCGGTATCGGCTCGAATCTGGGCGACCGGCAAGCGAACATCCTCGCCGCGCTGCAGCGCCTGCGCGCGCGCGCGACCGTCGCGGCCGTCTCCGGCTTCTACGAGAGCGCGCCGGCCGAAGGCGCCGCGGGGCCGGCCTTCCTCAACGTCGCGGCGGAGATCGCGACCGAACTCGAACGGGAGCAGCTCGAACGCTTCGTGCGTGACGTCGAAGTGGCCATCGGACGGGCGGGCCGTCACCGGCTCGAAGCGCGTCCCATCGACGTCGATATCCTCCGCTTCGATCGAACCGAACACCCGCAGCTGCGCTCGCGTGCCTATGACGTCGTCCCTCTCGCGGAGATCGCGCCCGAGTATGCCGATGCGGCGGCCGCGCTCGCGCACGCCGGCGTGCGTCGCCGCGATCGCGCGCTCAAGTTCGTGGCGAACCGCCAGGAAGAAGCCCCCGACGTGCGCCTCTCGCTCGGGCGCGTCGGCGTGAGTTCGGTCAAGCGCATCGTACGGCTCGACGTCGACGGGAGCGAGCGCGTCTTCAACGGGACGTTCTCGATGGTCGCCGACCTCGCGCCGGATAAGGCGGGCGTCCACATGTCGCGCTTCTCCGAGATCCTCGAAGAGGCGACGCTCGACGTGCTCGCGCGCGCGGACGGCGCGGCGCGCATCGAGCGGCTGGTCGAGTCGATCGCGCGCGAGATCGTGCAGACGCAGGCCGCGATCCGCGCCGACGTCCGCCTCGAAGCCGACTTCGGCTTGGAACGCTGGACGCCGGTCAGCGGCAAGCGCGGCGAAGAGACGTATCGGCTCATCGGCATCGCGCACGCCGACGAGAACGGGGCGACGCGCCGCGTGGTCGGCGTCGAAGCCGAAGGGATGACCGCCTGTCCGTGCGCGCAGCTGATGGTGCGCGAACACTCGCTCGGCGAACTGATCGAAGCCGGCTTCACCCGCGCCGACGCCGAGCGCGCTCTCGACGCGCTGCCCGTCGCCACGCACAACCAGCGCGGCAAGGGCAGCGTCCTCATCGGCGCCAGCGACGACGGCTTCACCGCCCGGGCCGAAGACCTCGTGGAGATCGTCGAGAACAGCATGAGCAGCGAGACCTACGATCTCCTAAAGCGCCCCGACGAATTCTTCATCGTGAACAAAGCCCACCACAACCCCAAATTCGTCGAAGACGTCGTCCGCGGCATCCTGGCCCGAAGCCTCGACGTCTACTCCGACCTGCCGGACGACACGTTCGTCTTCGCGAGCCAAGTGAATTACGAATCCATCCACAAACACGACGCCTTCGCCGAATCCTTCGCCACCTTCGGCGAACTGCGCCAAGAACTCGCCACCCAGACGTACGTCCGAACGAAGACATCCCTCGCCGACTGGCTAGGAACGACCGCCTCCGGCGTGCTCAGATAGGACGGGCGGAACGTATGCCGGGCTCCCTCTTACGTGGATCTGCGCTCGTCTCGGCCCTGTGCCTTCTATCCGCCGTCGCGGCTCCGTCGGCGCCAGCGCAAGGGCGCTACATCGTCGACGACCACGTGCTGGTCCGTACGCGAGACGGCGCGACGATCTCCGCGATCGTCGTGCGGCCGGCCCGCGCGCGTGCAAGGCTCTCCACCGCGTTCGTCTTCACCATCTATGCCGATCCGAAGTCGGACCTCGTGCAGATGGAGTACGCCGCAGATCGCGGCTATGCCGGCGTCTGGGCGTACACGCGCGGCAAGCTGAACGGCCGGGAGAAGATCGTCCCTTATGAGGACGACGGGCGCGACGCCGAAGCGGTGATCGGCTGGATCGCGCGACAGCCATGGAGCGACGGGAACGTCGGGATGTACGGCGGGAGCTACAACGGCTTCACCGCGTGGGCCGCCGCGAAGTACGCCGACCCGGCGCTCAAGACGATCGTGCCGTACGTCGCGAACAACCCCGGCAACGGCCTCCCGATGCAGAACAACGTCTTCCTGCTCGTCAACTATCCGTGGCCGTATTACGTCACGAACGATCGGACGATCGACGCGGCGGCCTATGCCGATCCGCACTTCGACCGGCTCGGATTTCGCTGGTTCGCTTCCGGGCGCGCCTATCGCGACGTTCCGGCGATCGCCGGGTTGCCGAATCCGTGGTTCGAGAAGTGGCTCGGACACCCGAGCTACGACCGCTACTGGCAGGCGATGCTGCCGTTCGAGAAAGAGTTCGCGCGCATCCGCATCCCGGTGCTCGTCGTAGACGGGTACTACGACGACGGCCAGATCTCCGAACTCGCGCTCTTCAACGACCTCAACCGTTACAACCCTCGCGCGAAGAGCTATCTCGTCATCGGCCCTTGGGACCACCTGGGCACGCAGCGCGGCGTCAAGGATGCGATCCTTCGCGGCTATCGCATCGATCCGGTGGCGCAGGTCGATACGCCGAAGCTCACCTTCGACTGGTTCGATCACGTCTTGCACGGGAAGCCGAGGCCGGCATTGGTCCGCGATCGCGTCAACTACGAAACGATGGGCGCGAACGTCTGGAAACACGCATCCTCGATCGCCGCGATGGGCGCGCCGAAGACGTTCTATCTCACCGGCATCAAGGCGAGCAAGCGGTTCTACCTGCTCTCGACCCGCCCGTCCGCGCACCCGTCCGGCCTGCACGAAGTGGTCGATCTGCGGGATCGCAGGGACTGGCATAACGCCGACGCCTATCCCGATCCGATCGTCGATAAGAAGCCGAACCTCCGCAGCGGCTTCGCGTTCGTCACCCCGCCGTTCGCGACCGCGGTCGACGTGAGCGGGTTCGATGGACGGATCGACGCGATCATCAGCAAACGCGATATGGACATCGGGCTCGTCCTTTACGAGATGTCGCCCGACGGCGACCTGATGGAGCTCTCCAACTTCCTCGGCCGGGCGAGTTACGCGCGCGATATGAGCCGACGGCAGCTCCTGCGGCCGGGCAAGGTGGAACGCATCCCGTTCGACCGCGCGTTTCTCTTCGACAAGTTGATCGGCAAGGGTAGCCGGCTCTTGCTGACGGTCGACGTCAACGTGAATCCGTTCGCCGAAGTGAACTACGGCACCGGGAAGGACGTCGGCTCCGAAAGCGTCCGCGACGCCGGGGCGCCGCTCGATATCCGCTGGCTCGATTCGAGCTTCATCCGCGTCCGGGAGCGGGTTCCTCAGACGGCCTGAGCGACGTACTCGCCGACGCGGTCGGCAGGCATGGGATGGGCTAGAGCATATCCCTGCACCAGTCCACAGCCGATCGATTCCAGCACCGCGAGCTGCAGCGCGTTCTCGACGCCCTCCGCGACCACTTCCAAGTCGACTTCTCCCGCCAAGGTGACGATCGCGCCGACGACCGCCCGGGCGCGCGCGTCGATCTCGCAGCGCGCGACGAAGGAGCGGTCGATCTTCAGCACGTCGGCCGGCGTGTCGCGCAGGCGTCCGAGCGACGACCCGCCCGTGCCGAAATCGTCGATGGCGACGCGCATGCCGCTCGCGCGCAATCCGGCGGCGATCGCGCCGATGTCGCCCCCGTCCGCCGCGACGATCGTCTCGTTGATCTCGACGACCAACGCGCTCGGCGGGACGCCGTGCTTCTTCAAGAGCGCCAGAAGGCGCTCGCGGAACCGCGCGTCGTGCAGCTGCCGGTCGAAGACGTTGACCCACATCGAGAAGTCCGGATCGCAGCCGCGCCAGATGCGCGTCTGAGCGATGCTCGCCTCGATGATGGCCCAGCCGACGCGCTCGCCGACGGCCAGCCGCTCGAGCAGGTGCAAGAACGCCGCCGGCTTGAGCACTCCGCGCTGCGGATGATCCCACCGCATCAGCGCCTCGACGCCGACGAACTTCCAGCGCCCTTTCTCGCGGCGATAGATCGGTTGGAAGAACGGTACGAACTCCGCATTGTCCGCCGCGCGGTGGAGATCGGCCAGCAGCGTCTGGCCGCGAGCCGTATCGGAGTCGGCGGTATAGACGACTTCGCGTCGGTGCGTGGCCTTCGCGCGGTCCACGGCCGCGTCCGCGGCGCGGATCAGCGCGTCGGGCTCGGCGGCCGATCCGACCGCGATACCCATCGTGAGCGAGAGATAGATGCGCGCCATCTCCAGATCGAACGGTTCTTCGACGCAGCGATGCAGGGCGGCGAGCATGCCGTCGATGTCATCCGTCGACTCCGAGACCAAGGCGAATTCGTCGGCGCTGACCCGGGCGACGAGCGAGGTCGCCGTCGCGATCGCGGCCAGCCGCGCGCCGAGCATGGCGAGCAGCGAATCGGCCTCGTCGCGACCGACGCCTTCGTTGAGCAGGCGCATGTCGTCGACGTCGGCGACGACGAGCGCGAGGGTCTTCATCTCGCGCACGCGCATCCAGTCGAGGAGGTTGGAGTGGTTCGGAAGTCCGGTGAGCCCGTCGGTCTCCGCGCGCCGGCGGAGACGGCGTTCGAGCCGGTTGCGCTCGCACGAGACCGCTCCGAGCACGACCGACATGATGCCGCTGGTGCCGATGAACGCCTGATAATTGATGAGGCCGCCGGTCGGCGTGTGCGTGGCGACCTGCAATCCCGTCGCGGTGAGATCCGCGACGAGGATGCCGATCGAGGCGCCGACGATGCCGCCCCGGATCGACAGCCATGCGAGCGGGAGGAACGGGATCGCGAGCAGCGGCGCTCCGAGGTCCGCCGGTACGAGCGCGTACGCGACGAGCACCGAGACGACCGTGCACGCGAGCGCCGCCGCGAACTCGAGCGGATCGACGTGCGGATCGAACTTCTTGCGATCGCCGACGATCCGTTCGAGCCCGATCACCAGCGCCGGAAAGACCGCGAGGATGCCTATGGCATCGCCGACGATGAAGTCGGCGTACTCGAGCGGTACGTCCTGCCAGTGGATCTGCCCGGCCCAGACGAGGACGGGCATCAGGGCGAAGACGGAGACCGCCGGCGCCAGGATCGCGGCGATGAGGATGAAGAGGATCGCGTCGCGCGCCGTGCGCGTTCCGAAGCGGACGCGCAGCGTCTGCGTCAGGAGCGTGTAGGCCCCGGCGTACGTGAGGCCGGTGATGAGGCCGTGTGCGAGCCGGATCTGCAGCGAGTTCTGTCCCGAGGGATCGATCAACAACCGCAGGAGATCGGCGACGACGACGAGCGGCCACCATCGCGCGCCGAGCGCGTAGAAGAGCGCGAGGTCGAGGGCCGCTCCCGGATACCACGGGCTGAAGCCCGGACTGTGGATGTAATGGTTGGCCGCATAGTCCGCTACGGGCCACAAGAGAAGAAAGCCGGCGACGATAGCCGCCGTACGCCAAACCGAACCTTTCGTCTGGGACGCGGTCCCGAGAGAGGAAGGCATGGCCGACCCTTTCAAGAGCCCGGGATGCTCGCCCTCGTCAACGCCCGCGTCTACGCATACGACCCCGTCGGGAAGTCCTATAGCCTGCGCGACGCGCTCGTCATCGACGGGAAGCGCATCGCCGGCCTCGATGCCGGCGCGATCGGCGCTGGGATCGAGGCGCGGGATTTGGGCGGTGCGACCGTGCTGGCGGCGTTCGCCGATTGCCACGTGCATCTGACCGATACCGGCTGGTTCTTAGGCGAACGGAACCTCCACGACGCGACCTCGTATGCGACGTTCTACGAGCGGGTGGCGGCCGTGCGGCCCGAGCACGGCGCGATCTTCGCCGGACAATACGACGAGAGCGCGTGGACGGACGGACGGCTCGCCGATGCGGCGCCGCTGGAAGCCGCGGGCGGCGGCGCGCGCGCGATGATCGTGCGCGTCGACGGCCACTCGTGCATCGTCGATCGCGCGACGCTCGCATCGCTGGCACTGCCGGCGGATATCGAAGGCGTCGAACGCGGGGCCGACGGCGCGCCGACCGGAAAGCTATTCCTCGAAGCGAACTGGCGCGCGCAGGCCGCGTTCATGCGCGATCTGCCCGTTGCGGCCAAGCGCGCCGCGGACGCGCGCGCGTGCGACGTGGCGCTGAGCCGGGGAGCGCTCCACCTGCACGCGCAGTTGGTCGGATTCGCGCGCGAAGAGTATGCCGAGGAAGTCGCGGCCCTGCGGACGCTCCGGGCGAAGATCCATCCGAAGATCTGCGAGCCCGATCCGCAGCTCGCGGCGGAACTCGGCCTGCCGTACGTCGGCGGCGACGTGTTCCTGGACGGATCGATCGGGAGCTGCACGGCCGCCGTCCGCGAGCCGTTCGCCGCCGGCGGCACCGGCGCGCTGACCTACTCCGACGACGCCGTCTACGCGTACTTCGCGACGGCGGAAGCGATGGGCATCTCGGCGGGCGTGCACGCCATCGGCGATCGCGCGATCGAACAGGCGATAGCGACGTGGGAGCGCGTCTTGCGCGGGAAGCCGTCGGAGCGCGGGAATCGCCATTTCATCGAGCACTTCGAGATCGCTCGGCCGGAGCACATCGAGGCGTGCGCGCGGATGGGCATCTACCTCTCCATGCAACCGCAGTTCGACGAGCTCTGGGGCGGCGATGGCCGGATGTACGACCGGCGTCTGGGGACGGAGCGCATGCGTTCGATGAACGCGTTCGCGCGCGCGCAGCGCGCCGGCGCGATCCTGTGCGGAGGCGACGACAGCCCCGTCTGCGAGCTCGATCCGCTCGGGGGCATGCAGGCGGCGGTCGCGCATCACGAGCCCTCGGAGCGGCTGACCGCGGAAGAAGCGCTGACGATGTACGCCTACAACGCGGCCCTGCTCGGGCACGTCGAATCCTCGACCGGCCGCCTCGCCCCCGGCCTGGCCGCCGACTTCGTCGTGCTCGAAGGCGACCCGCTGGGCGGAACGCCCTTCGCGGAGTGCCGCGTCCGCGAGACGTGGGGCGACGGCGTGCGGCTTTTCGACTCCGTGTGATATTCCCGCGCCGTCGTGCGAACAACGGTCCGATGAAGAGCCTCTCGGAGGCGGCCTTTCTGGACCGTCTCGAAACGCACCGCGGCATTCCTCGGAAAGTCGCCGGTGCATACTGCCGCAACCGGGCCGATCGCGAGGATTGCGTCCAGGAGATCGTCGCGCAGTTGTGGCGCTCCTACCCGCGCTACGATGCGGAGAAGCCGTTCTCGACGTGGGCGTGGCGGATCGCCGTCAACGTGGCCATCTCGTTCTACCGCAAGGGCCGCGACGCGTTCGAACGCACGGTCCTCTCGGAGAGCGCGGCCCTCGAGGCGGTGCCGGCAGCCGCCGACGAGCCGGACGCGATGCTGGAGCGGCTCTACGCGCTCGTCGCGCGGCTCGACGAGTTCGACCGCGCGCTGGTCGTCCTGTATCTGGACGACCGGCCGCAGACGGAGATCGCCGACGTGCTCGGCATCACGGTCACCAACGTCTCGACCAAACTCGGCCGCATCAAAGCCCGCATGAAGCAATGGAGCGAACATGGACCTCGATGAGATGAAGACCGTCTGGGCGGAGAACGATTCCGCATTCGCCGCGATCCTGCGGCTCGACCGCGTCCGCAGCGCGACCGACCGCGCGACCCGGCGCATCGGCATCGATATCGTCTTCGACGCGATCGCGCTGCTGCTGATCGGCTCCTACCTCGGCGAAGTCATCCTGCAGCCGAAGTTCGCCGTTCCGGGGATCCTGCTGCAGGCCTTCGCCCTCGCCTTGCTGATCTCGCACGTCCGGCAGTTGGTCGCGATACGCACCATCGACTACGCGCGGCCGGTGCTCGAGATCGCCAAGACGTTCGCGGCGACGCAAGCGTCGCGCGCGCGGTGGGTGCGATGGATCCTGCTGACCGGGCCGCTGCTCTGGGTGCCGCTGACGATCGTCGGTTTCAAGGCGTTCTTCGGCATCGATGCCTATGCGTTCGGAACGGCGTACCTCGCCTGGAACCTCGCGTTCGGCGCGGCGTTCCTCGGCGTCGGAGCGTGGCTGGCCTATCGCTACGGGGATCGCGTCCGCAGTGCGCTCGCCTTCGGCCGGCGCGCGGACGCCTACGCGATCGACTAGATCAGCGAGATGAGTTCCGGCGGCTTCGGATGGGCCGCGAGTGCCGCGAGCAGCGCGTCGGCGAGTTGGTCGCAGATGGGATCGTCGATCGACTCGACGTCGCCGGCATCCGCCAGACGCGCCTTCTCCGGATCGATGGGGATGCGCGCGAGCACGGGTGCGCCGGCGAGTTCGGCGACCCGATCGGCGTAGGACGGTCCGAAGATGTCGTACTGCACGCCAGTGTCCGGCGCGACGAAGTACGACATGTTCTCGACGACGCCGAGCACCGGTTTCTTCAACTGTGCGATGAGGTTCGCGGCCTTTCGCACGATCATCGTGGCGAGCGCCTGCGGCATGGTGACGAGTACGACGCCGTCGACCGCGAGCGATTGCAGGACGGTCAGCGGCGCGTCGGAAGTCCCCGGCGGCAGGTCGATGAGGAGCACGTCGAGATCGCTCCACTGTACCTGTTCGAAGAATTGGCGGATGACGCCGGAAAGGATGGGACCGCGCCAGATCATCGCGGTGTCTTCTTTGTCCGTGAGCAGATTGGAACTGACGATCTCGATGGCGCTGCGCGAAACGGCCGGCATCATCAGCGGCTGCGGATTTCCCTGCGGCGTCTTCGGCCCGTTCGGATCCGCCGTGATCTCGAGCGGCGTCTTCAAGCCGAAGAGCTTGGGGATCGACGGTCCGGTGATGTCGGCATCGAGGATGCCGACGCGCAGATGTTTGCGCCGCAGGCCGAGCGCGAGCAGCGCGGTGACCAGCGACTTGCCGACGCCGCCCTTGCCCGACATGACGGGGACGACGTGCTTGATATTCGCGCGGCCGCTGAACGCGCCGGGGGCGCTGCGGCGGGCCGGCGACTTGTCCTCGGCCGCGATGAGCGGCACGAATCCGGAGAGGCGCGCCTGCACCAGCGCAGCGACGATCGGCTCGACCCGCAGGCCGTGCGCCTTCGCGCCCTGGTCGATGGTCTCGTACTTGCTGACGCTGCAGCCCGAGCAGCCCAGGCCGAACTGCGTCAGCACGTCGGCCGCGATCGGCAGGGCGGCGACGAGGTCTTTGATGTTGGTCTGCGCGGAGATCGGGATGTCGACGTGCGGCATGATAACGCTATTCAACCCCCAAACCAGCGCTCATGCATACGGATTCCATAGCACGCGCCGAGGCGGCGCTGGCCGGCGGCTGCGATTCTCCCGTCCGCTCGGGCTGGTCGGTGGGGGGCGCGCCCTTTATCGCGGCCGGGGCGAAGGGCGCCCATGCATTCGACGAACGCGGCGAGCGCTACATCGACTACGTCATGGCCTACGGACCGCTGCTCTTCGGCCACACCCATCCGGCGCTCGTCACCGGCCTCGACGCGCTGGCCGCCGGAGGCACGGTCTGGGGCAGCACGCATCCCGAAGAGATCCGCCTCGCCGAGCGCATCCGCGCATATCTTCCGGTGATGGAACGCATGCGCTTCGTCACCACCGGCACCGAGGCGGTGATGAGCGCGGTCCGCGTCGCCCGCGCGTACACCGGCAAGAACCTCATCCTGAAGTTCGCGGGCAACTACCACGGGCACTTCGATCTCGCCCTGCTCGACGCGGGCGCGTCGGCGCACACCGCCGATCCATCGCGCGGCGGAATCCCGGAAGGCGTGATGCGCGACGTCGCGGTGGCGCGGTACAACGATCTCGATTCGGTCGACGCGCTGCTCGCCGGACGCGAGGACGAGCTCGCGGCGATCGTCGTCGAGCCGATCGTCGGCAATATGGGCGTCGTCACGCCGGTCGAGGGCTTTCTCGCCGGCCTGCGGCGACGGTGCGATGCATCGGGCGCGGTGCTGATCTTCGACGAGGTGATCACCTGGCTGCGTTTCGGGCTCCGCGGCGCGCAGGCGCGTACCGGCGTGGAACCGGACGTGACCACGCTCGGCAAGATCATGGGCGGCGGCTTCCCGATCGCCGCGTTCGGCGGACGCAAGGCGATCATGGACGTCCTCGCGCCGACGGGTTCGACGTTCACGGGCGGGACGCACGGCGGCAATCCGTTCAGCGTCTCGATGGCGCATCGGACGCTCGATCTGGTCGAAGCGCATCCGGAATACTACCCGCAGATGGACGCGCTCGGCGCGCGCCTGGCCGACGGCATCCGCACGATCTTCGCGGAGAAGCGGCTACCCTATGCGGTGGTGCAGCACGAATCGATCGTCGATTTCAAGTTCCGGCCGGGGCCGCCGAACCGGGACTACGACGACGCGCGCGCCGCCGACAAGGCGGCCTACGCGAAGTACTACCACGCCATGCGCGATCGCAAGATCCTGCTGCCGCCCTCGCAGAACGAAGTGATGTTCGTCTCCACCGCGCACACCGCCGCCGACGTCGACGAGACGCTCGAAGCGATCGCGGCTTCGCTCTAACGTTCCCTGATCGGCGGCGCCAGGGTGACGGGGCTGCGCAGACCGTCGGCGCCGATGCTGCGGACGCCGAAGATGAAGTCGTCGTTGCTGACGGGGAGCGTCGCGGTCGTCGCGGCGCCGACGTCCTTGGAATGTTCCCAGCGGGTCGCGTCGGTCGTCCGCCAGACGATCTCGTAGGATGCCGCTCCGGCGGCGGCTTGCCATCGGACGGTCGCGTCGTAGCCGAGGCGCTTGAGCACGAGATTCGCGCCCGTCGGCGCGGGCGGGGCCAGCGCGAGCGAGGCGAGCGCGGCGACGTTCGCGCGCGTCGCCCGCGCGAGATAGTCGAAGTCCACGTACTGCGGCAGATCGCCGTAGGCGATGCCGTTCTCGGTCCGCACGTTCTGATGTTGGTGGACGAAGTTCTCGTGCGGTTCCACGAAGCGGATCGCCGGGAAGGCGTCGGCCTGGAACGATTCCTGATCGCCGCCGCGCAAGTTGCGGTCGGCGCGGAAGATCTGGCGGAGGGTGAAGTCCGGCATGTAGGCGGGCACCACGTCTCCGATATAGAGCGCGAGTTCGCGCGACGGCGATTCGCCCTCGCTGCTGAATATCCGGATCGCGTTCGGTTCGCGGCGTCCGTCGCCGCCGGTAGAGTTGCCGACGATGTCGTCGTTGAGATCGGCGAGCACCGGGACGTTCTGCGTTTTGAGCTCGTCGGCCAGATGCGCCGAACCCCACAGGCCGAGTTCCTCGCCGTCGAACGCGACGAAGTAGATCGTCCCTTTGAAATGGTGCGGCGCCATCACGCGCGCCGCCTCGATCACGGCGGCGACGCCGGAGGCGTTGTCGTCCGCGCCGGGAGCGATGCCCGCGCCGTCGGTGCAATCGCCGTTGCAATCGTCGTAGTGGCTGGACATCACGTAGACCCGCCCCGGTTCGTCCCCCTGCAGCGTCGCGACGACGCTGGATTCGGTGACGTCGCGCGGCGTACGCGCCGTCTTGGCCTGGAGATAGTCGTCCGTGCGGACCGTCATGCGGCCGCCGGAGGTCGCGGCGATCTCGCGGAAGCGCGACGCGATCCAATCGCGCGCGGCGAAGATGCCGTGGGCCGACGTCGAGGTCGTCTCGGAGAAGTCGTTGCGCGTGCCGAAATCCACGAGCGTCCGGACCGACGTGCGTACGGCGGCGGGCGAGACGGCGGCGACCATCGAGGCGATGCCGGGGTCGCGCGGGGCCGCGCCGGTGACCAGCGCGAGCAGCGCGGGGACGACGAGATAGGTGCGGGCGTCCATCCGCCTATCGTTCACTACGCGACTGAGGTTTCCTTAAGCGTCGGGCGAAGGTAGCTGCCGATGACGATGGCGGTACCGCGCCCCGGGACGCTGCGCATGGCGAAGATATCGCTGCAGCGGCGCATGATCGGGATCCCGCGTCCGCGCTCGGCCAGCCCCTCGGGCAGCCTGCTGCTGTCCGCTCGCGGCAGAAAGCCGCGCCCCGAGTCGATGATGGTCGCGACGATCTTCTCGTCGTCCACGCGGCAGCGTACGTCGATGACGTCGCCGGAGCCGGAGTGTTCCATGGCGTTGGCGAGCGCCTCGCCCACGGCGAAGAGAAAGTCCTCGAGGGCCGTCGGGAGGACGTCAAAACGGCCCGCATACGCTATCACGTCATCGCGGACCGTCTTCCCGAATCGGGGGTTCGGAGGTATGCGTAACCTGAGGACTCCAGCGTCCATAGTTGGTTCCTTAACCATAATTGCCCGTGGCTAAACGTCCGGCGTTCTACGTCCTGCTCTGCACGGACGGATCCTATTACGCCGGCTACACGGTCGATCTGGGCCGGCGGATGCTGGCCCACGCCTTGGGAACCGCCTCGAAATACACCCGGGCGCGCCGGCCGGTCGTGCTCGCGGCCTGGACCTATACGGAAGATGCGACCGCCGCCCGCTCGGCCGAGGCGCGCTTCAAGCGCCTGTCGCGCGGCGAGAAGGAGCGGCTGCTCGCGGGCGACGAGGCGTTCGGAGCCCGTTTGACCAAACCACCGTCCCTCACGCACCCCTCCACAGAAAGTACGATCGTGGCAACGCCTCCGCAACCCGACGAACTCGACGCCCTGGTCGAGACCGCCCGCACCTCGCAGGTCCGGCTCAAGACGACGAAGGGCGACATCGTCTTCACGTTCTATCCCGACGATGCGCCGCTGCATTCGGCGGCCTTCATCAAACTCGCGAAGGCCGGCTTCTACGACGGCCTGGCGTTCCACCGGGTCGAGCCCAACTTCGTCATCCAGGGCGGCGATCCGGACGGCAACGGCACCGGCGGACCCGGTTACAAGCTCAAAGCCGAGTTCAACGATCGCCCGCACGTGCGCGGCACGGTGGCGATGGCGCGCTCGTCGGATCCGAACTCGGGCGGATCGCAATTCTATATCTGCCTCGACGACGCGCGGTTCTTGGACAAGAACTATACGGTCTTCGGGCAGATGATCGATGGATTCGATGCGCTGGATGCTGTTCGCGTTGGGGACAAGATGGATGCTGTGGTCGTGGAGGCTAAGGCTTCTTCTTAGAGTCCGAGGGCGAGTCTGCGGCGGCGCTTTGTGTCACCCTGAGGAGCGCGTAGCACGTCTCGAAGGGTTATCGGGTGCAGTTGCGGGCGGATTTTATGAAGGTGTCGGCGGCGTCGGACCAGGGGCGTTTGAAGTCTTTGGGCCAGTGGGTCTGGTCGGTCCAGAGTTTGTTGAGGCCTTTGGTGATGCCGGGGTCGTTTTGGGTGAACTGGGTGATGAGATCCGTCCAGCGGTTCGCTAGGGCTTGGGCGGTTTCGGATTTCGGGTCGATGTCGTTCGCGGCGGCTTGTTCTACTTCGGCGATCAGGGCGGCCCAGTCGGCTTGGCCTTTTTCGATGACGTCCTTGGGGGTCGTTCGCATTTTTTCTGCGAGCTTTTCCTTGTCTTCTTCGGTGTAGTAGTTGGCGGTCCAGTCGTAGTCTTTTTGCATGCGGAATACCTCGATGACGTCGCGGAGCGTCTTCCACCGGTCGGCTTTGGGGTCGGCGATGAGGGCGCGTTCGGCTTCGTCGAGCGCGTCGATCGCCGCTTCCAGCTGGCGCTTCTGCTGCGCGATGACCTCGCGCTGGATGCGCAGGATGCCGACGAGCGGGAGCGGTGGGCCCGCGAGGAGTTCTTTGATCTTGTCGAGACCGAAGCCGACGAAGCGGAGCGCCAGGATGTGTTCCAGGCGTTCGAGCTGTTCTTCGCCGTAGAGCCGGTAGTTCGCGTCGGTCCGCGACGCGGGGACGAGCAGTCCCTCGCGATCGTAGATGTGGAGCGTGCGTACGGTGACGCCCGCGCGCTCCGCGAACTCTTTGGCTTGGAGAAGTTCCATCGGGATCGTCCTCATGGGGCTACGCTAGGCTATGACGCTGGGTCAGGGTCAAGCGCTTATGCGTTCGAACCGCCGAGATGGTGGGCGAGCAGGCGCGCCATCGAGCGCATGCCGGCGTAGATCGGGCCGTACGCGCGCGCGTCTTTCGTCAGGATGGAAAGCACGAAGGGCGAATCGCCGAACGGGTCGACGATCGCGACGTCGTTGCGCGTGTAGTCGATCGCGCCGGTCTTGTTCGCCACGGGAACGCCCGGGACGCCGCTCGGAATGCCTTCCTTATCGGTCTGCCCCAGCATGATCTTCACCATGTCGCGACATGCCCGCGAACTCGCGACCGTGGGGATCCCCTCGCGCGCGCCGCGTTCGAACTGATAGACGAGGTGCGCCATATCGATCGGCGTGGTGCGGTTGTCCTGATGGTGGACGATCGCACTATAGTCGAGGAACTTGCGCTGGAGGTGGGTGTGATGCAGCCCGGCGGCCCGGCCGGCCGCATTGATGGCGGCGGTTCCGAAATGGCCGATGAGCGCGTTGGCGGCGGTGTTGTCGCTGACCTGGATCATCGGGCGGATCAGCTCGATGACGGAGAACGTCGCGCCGTCGGGCTGTCGCGCCATGAAGTCGGAGCCGCCGATGAGATCGGCGCGGTGCGTCACGACGGGTTCGGAGAGCGCGCCGGGCGAGGCGGCTTCGCGATTGAACGCGGTGAGCATGATGACCAGCTTGATGATGGAGGCGGTCGGAAACGACACGTTCGCGTTGTGCGCGTAGAGCGGCCGCTCGTCTTCCATCGTCATCGCGACGACGCCGGTGGTCGCGGGCATGCGCGCGACCACGCGGGCCAGCTTCGCGGCGATGGAAGACGCCGATGCGGGACGCGGCAGCGCCAGAAAGGCCGCGCCGCTCGCCAGGAAGACCGCGCGTCTCACGAGCCGGTGCCCTGATAGTGGTTGAGGCCGACCCGCCAGACGGCGTAGGAGATCCCGAACCAGGCGAGGCCGACGAGCGGGGTGAGGAGGCCGACGACGGGATTGAGATGGAGCCCGCTATCGGTCTTCTGGAGGAAGTACGTCGCCGGGAAGTAGTTCATGAATGCGAACGGCAGGATGAACGCGAGCACGATCTGGACGCTGCGCTGATAGATGCTGATCGGATAGCGCGTGAACTCCTGTTCCAGCGACATGACGACCCATCGCAGCGTGTCGACGCGGACGAACCAGAACGAGATCGCGGCGACGAAGAGCGAGATGCCGAAGTCGATCAGCGCGCCGCCGATGGCGATGAGCGGCACCATCAGCACGAAGACCCAGTCGACCTTCACGCCGACGGCGGCGGTGGCGACGCAGAACGTCACCGTCGCGAGGATCAGTCCGTCCGGGAACTGCTGCGACGGAACGGTGAGCACTTGGAAGAGCGCGTCGAGCGGTCGTACGAGGAAGCGGTCGAACTGTCCGGCGCGCACGTAATCGGGCACGCTGACGACGTTGAAGAAGAAGGCGTTGTGCAGTTCGTGGCCGGCCATCCACATGGCATAGAGGAAGAACATCTGGCGGACGTCCCAGGAGTTCATCGTCGGGAACTGCCGCATGGTCACCCAGAGCGCGGCCAGCGCCGTGGCGTGGTAGACGATGGTGAAGCCGAACCACATGAGGAAATTGGCCCGATATTCCAGGAACGTCAGGACGTTGATGCGCCAGTATTGGTAGTAGGCAGCGACCATCCCCGGCGCTTCCGCAACCGTTCCGGCCACCCCTCGGATTGTGAGGACCATGACCACCGCCGCACCCACGTTCTCGATCCAGCGCGCTAGCGAGCGTGCCCACGCCGACCACGGGTGGCTGGATGCCTATCACTCGTTCAGTTTCGCCGACTACTTCGATCCGCAGAACCTGTCGTGGGGCGCGCTGCGCGTCTTCAACGACGACACGATCGCCGCCGGCACGGGCTTTCCCGTGCACCCGCACAAGGACATGGAGATCCTCACGTACGTCTTCGAAGGCGAACTCGCGCATAAGGACAGCATGGGCAACGCCGGCGTCGTGCGTCCCGGCGGCGTGCAGTTCATGAGCGCCGGCACGGGCGTGCGGCACAGCGAATACAACGCGCGCAAGGACGTGCCGCTCCACCTCGTGCAGATGTGGATCCTCCCCGGACAGTTGGGGACGGCGCCGACGTACGGTCAGATGGACTTCACGATCGAAGACCGCCGCGACCGGTGGCTGATCGCCGCCAGCGGCGATCACAAGACCGCGGCCCCGATCCGGCTCACGCAGAACGCGACGCTGGCCCTCGCGCGTCTCGAAGGAGCGACGCTCGACTATCCGTTCGCCCCGAAGCGGTATGCGTTCGCCTTCGTCGGCGACGGCGACCTCGAGCTCAACGGCGAGCGCCTCGCCAAAGGCGACGCCGCCCGCCTCTACGACATCCCGAAGCTCGAGGTCAAGGGCACGGGAGAACTCGTCCTCTGGGATCTTCCCGCGGTGAAGGAGTCCTGACGTGCCGCAGACCTGCGAACATCTCGAAGCCGCGCGGCCGCACGCGCCGAACGGCGACGGCTGCGAAGAATGCCTGGCGATGCACGCGCAGTGGGTGCATCTGCGCGAGTGCCTGACGTGCGGCCACGTCGGCTGCTGCGACAGCAGCCCGAACGCGCACGCCACCAAGCACTATCACGCGACCAAGCATCCCGTCATCCGGTCCGCGGAGCCCGGCGAAGACTGGCGCTGGTGCTTCGTCGATCACGTCATGGGTTGAGAAGGGGTCGCGCTAGGGAAAGTCGCGCTAGCCGCCTTGCACGACGACGTGGCGGGAGGCGGCGCGCCAGATGAGCGTCGCGGCGGCGCTGAAGATGACGAGCCAGGTGACCTGGATCGCGATGGCCAGGAACCAGCCTGAGGGCGGGATGACGCCGACGTAGATGAGCAGCGGCGTGCTGTAGATCGCGGCGAACGGCAGGGCCTGCACGATCCGCCCGAAGATGCCCGGGACGAACGTGAGCGGGATGATCTGCCCGCTGAGCAGATCGCTGACCCAGCGCACGATGAGCTGCAGTGCGAACGTCTCAAGCGTCCAGAACGCGACCGCGTTCATGGTGAAGTTGACGAAGAAGTTGACGAAATAGCCGATCGTGAACGAGAGGGCGAAGACCGCAAGCGTCGCAGGGGGCGGGACGTCGATGTGCACGAGCAGCAGCGCGAAGAGCAGCGAGGGGATCACGAGCATCGCGTGCAGCGCCGTATTGCCGAAGCCGTCGGCGAAGAAGTAGCCGGGCAGACTGATCGGCTTCATCAGCGAGACGGCGATCGTGCCTTCGCGGACCTGGTTGCGGATGGCGCGCGTGCCGTCGACCTCGAGGATGAGCGACATCAGCAGGGCCACCGTCGCGTAGGTGATCATGGCGTGGAGCGGGAGGTTGTTCGGAGCGGCGTTCTGCGCGTAGAGCGCCGTCCAGAGCGCGCGCAGGAGATAGACGCGCAGCACCAGCGAGCCGATCTCCGTGAAGACCTCCATCCGATAGGTCGACTCGCGCGCGAACGCCTTCTTCGCGAACTCGACGTACGGGGCGAGATTCATCCGCGCTTTTTGATCGAATCTTGGCGGCGGTGCTCCATCTCCTGGAGCTCCAGCATCATCGCGTCCACGACGCCGCCGACGTCGGCCTCTTGCGTCGGCGGCGGCTCGTCCCCGATGCTGCGGCGCGCCGCGGGCTTCACGTTCTTATGTTCGTCCAGGCGTCCGTCTTGGGCGTGCGTCTTGCGCAGGAACTTGGCGTAGGCCTCGGCGGCGCGGCCGGCGAGATCGTCGCCGGCTTCGACGTTGAAGACCTCGGCGAAGAACCCGGCGTCGGCGCGCGGATCGTTCGAGGTGCCGTCCGCGACGTTCGCGCCGTTGCCGATGCGGCTGCCCGCGGCGACGAAGCAGCCTTCGCCGATCGTCGCGCCGACGACGTACGCGCCCGGGCCGACGATGCAGCGCTCGCCGATCGCGAGCGGCCACTGCGCGGCGCTTCCGCCGCTGGCCTTGAGCACGGCGTTCTCCATCACCACGGAATCGGAACCGATCCGGACGGGGGCGCCCTCGGCCGCGATCACCGCGCCGTGCAGGATCGCGCAGCCCGATCCGATCTCGACGTCGCCGGAGACGACGGCGCTCGGCGCCACGTAGGCGCTGGAGTGGATCTTCGGTTTCTTGGTCCCGCTGGAGAATATCATGCGGTCGCTCCCGTCCCGTCGTAGCCTTCGACATAGATGCGGCGGATGATCGATTCGAGCTCCGGCTCTTCGATCCCGACGTCGGTGATCTCGTACCGCTCCGCGACCCGCGCGATGAGCACGTCGGCCCGCTCGCGGTGCCGGTCGAACCGGAAGCGCGCGGTCGCGCCGTCGGACTCCGCCAGGTGTGCGCCTTCGACGCTCGGCTTCTCGTATGGGCGCGCGAACTTCACCACCAGCGTGCGGTGCGTTCCGTACTGGTCCTTGATGCGTTCGATGTCGCCGTCGTAGATGATGGTGCCGTTGTCGATGAGGACGATGCGCCGGCAGAGGCGCTCGACGTCGGCCAGATCGTGCGTGGTGAGGATGACGGTCGTGCCGCGCTGCTCGTTGACCCGCGCGATGAACGTGCGGATCGCCTCCTTGGCGACGACGTCGAGACCGATCGTCGGCTCGTCCAGGTAGACGATGCGCGGATCGTGCAGCATCGCCGCGGCGAAATCGCCGCGCATGCGCTGGCCGAGCGAGAGCTGGCGGACCGGCGTCTTCATGAACTCGTCCATCTGCAGCAGTTCGACGAACGACGCGAGGTTCGCGGCGTAGGTGCCGCGGGAGATCGCATAGATCGCCCGGAGCAGTTCGAACGATTCGACCAGCGGAAGGTCCCAATAGAGCTGGCTTCGCTGGCCGAAGACGACGCCGATGTTCTTGGCGTTCTCGCGGCGGCGCTCGTGCGGAACGAGGCCGGCGACCTCGATCTCGCCGGAGGTCGGCATCAGGATCCCGGTGAGCATCTTGATGGTCGTCGACTTGCCGGCGCCGTTGGGGCCGATGTAGCCGACGAGTTCGCCCGCTTCCAGCGACATGTTCACGCCCGAAACGGCCGCCTTCTCTTCGTACTGGCGCGAGAACAGCGTCTTGAGCGCACCGAGCGCGCCCGGGGCGCGCTTGACGGAGCGGAAGACCTTGCGCAGATCGCGCGTGCGGACTATCGGCATCGCGCTCGACATTCCACGCAGGGCGCGGCCTCCCCGCGCGGGTACGTACGTATCGGCATGATCGTCACCATCTCCAACGAGTACGGGTCCGGCGCGGTTGCGATCGCACGCGATGCGGCGGCCGCGCTGGGCTACGAATTCGTAGACGAGCAGCTCCCCGTCGTGGTCGCCAAACGGCTGCAGAGTTCTCCCGAAGAAGTCGAGGCCGCGGAAGATGCGGGCCGCTCGGTCGGCGAGCGCATCCTCTCGCGCCTCGAACTCGCGACGCCCGAAATGGCGATGATCAGCACCGAAGAGACGTTCGACGAACGGTGCCTGCGCGAAGTGCAGACGGCCGTACGCGAGTACGCCGCACACGGGAACGTGGTCCTGGTCGGTCGCGCCGCGAGCGCGATCCTCGGCCGGCGCGCCGACGTGCTCCGGGTCTTCCTCCACGCCCCGCGCGACTGGCGGATCCACCACGTGATGACCGGCACGGGCGTCGACGCCAAGACGGCCGCGGCCGAGGTCGACCGCATCGATCGCGCGCGGCGCGGCTATCTGCTGGAATGGTACGAACTGCGCTGGGGTGAGACCGGCGCCTACGACCTGGCGATCGACACGGCGTCCTTCGGGCACGCGGCCGCCGTCGCGGCGGTCGTCGCCGCGGTGCGCGCGCTGGCCCCGTGATCGACGCACCCGAACGCGCCATACCGAAGCGCCTTCCGCTCTTCGCCTCGCTGAAGTTCCGCGATTTCCGCCTGCTCTGGGCGGGCCTGCTCGTCTCCAACCTCGGGACCTGGATGCAGTTCACGGCCATGGGCTACTACGTGGCGACGCTTGCCGGGACGCCCCACCGCGCGGCGCTCTACCTCGGCTTCCTCGGAGCGGCCCGCGCGATCCCGGTCCTCATCGCCTCGCCGATCGCCGGCGTCGTCGCCGACACGTTCCCGCGCCGGCGGGTCCTCCTGTGGGCCAACGTGGCGATGTCCCTGGCCGCCCTGGCGCTCGCCATCGGGACGGGCTTCGGCCACCTCTCCATCGCCGGGCTGTGCATCATCTCGGCGGTCAACGCGGCCGCGCAATCGTTCGACTCGCCGGCGCGCCAGAGCTGGGTGCCGATGCTGGTCGATCGCGCCCACGTCGGCAACGCCATCGGCCTGAACTCCGTCGCATTCAACGCGCCGTCGCTCATCGGCCCGGCGATCGCGGCCGTCCTCATCGCGACCATCGGCGTCGCCGGCGCGTTCCTGACGAACGCGATCGCGACGCTCGCCGTCTGTCTGGCGGTCGCGTTCATGAAGCCGTCGCCGCCCAGCACGACGCGGCGCGAGCCGTTCCTGAAAGCCGTGTGGTTCGGAATCGTCTTCCTGCTCCGCCACCCGATCCTGAAGTGGGTCGTCGGCGCGTTCGTCGTCACCGCCCTGCTCGTCCGTCCGTACAGCACCCTGCTCCCGGCGCTCATCGTCAACGCGCTGGGCGGCGACGCCGCACAGCTCGGCTGGGCGTACGCGGCGATCGGCGCAGGCGGATTCGGCGGCGCGCTGCTGACCGCACACCTCGGCTCGCGCGAACGCCGCGGCACCGTCTGGATCGCCAGCGGAGCCGTCATCGCCGCCGGCGTCATCGCCCTCGGATTCATCAACGCCGTAGCGCTCGCGCTCCCGGTGCTCTTCATCATCGGCCTCGCGACCCTGACCTTCCTCGGCGCATCCAACACCCTCATCCAAACCTTGACCCCCGACCCGCTCCGCGGCCGCGCGATCTCCGTCTACACCATGATCGCCCTCGGCTTCGTCCCCGGCGGAGCACTCGTCGTCGGATCCGCCGCCAGCTACATCGGCCTCCACGAAGCCTTCATCATAGCCGGCACCCTAACCGCCCTATCCTTCATCTACCTGACCATCCTCCGCCCCATAATCCGAACCGTCTAACAAACAACAAAGCACGAAGAACGAAGCACGAAGAAACGAGGAACGAGGGACGGTAGAGAAGAGAAAATTGCGCGAGCAATCACCCCATCGCGGTAGACAATTCCAAGCGAACTCTTTTGATCCCATCCATCGCTCGCCTCGATCTCGTACTGTTGGGCGGAAAGCCGCGCCGACGTTGGATCGGAGGGCGTCTCGATGTACGAGCATCACAGGATGTGATTACTTCCTTACTGCGTCCTCTCGTACATCGAGTCGAGCGACCGAAGCGCATGGATGCGCGTAGGGAGCGTCCCGCAGAGCCAATGTCGGCGCGGCTTTCCGCCCAACAGTACGAGATCGCATCGCATCGCCACAAGGGAAAAAAAAGAGCGAGCCCCACTTCGTGGGACTCGCCGAAGAATGGACGATACGGGAGTTAAGCCGCTTTCTTAGCAGCTTTCTTGCGGGAGGTCTTGCGCTTGGCTTTCTTGCGAGCAGCGGGCTTGCGCGCCGCCTTCTTGCGAGTGGCTTTCTTGCGCGTGGCTTTCTTGCGGGTGGCCTTCTTGCGAGTAGCCTTCTTGCGAGTGGCTTTCTTGCGGGTGGCCTTCTTGCGGGTGGCTTTCTTCCGAGTAGCCTTCTTGCGAGTGGTCTTCTTCGCGGCCTTCCGCGTCGATTTCTTCGCAGCGCGCTTCTTCGGAGCGGCCTTCTTAGCAGCGGCTTTCGGCGCTGCCTTTCTCTTACGTTTGACTGCCATTTTTTTTTGGAGTCATCCTTTCTCTAGCCGACGGTCGGCCAGGGTTGTTGCCTACCTTATACCGTATATGCGCGCACAATGCAAATTTCGGTCGACGGCGCAACACTCGATGTCGAAGATCGCGGCGACGGCGACGCGATCGTTCTGCTTCACGGGTTCATGCTGACGCGCGATATCTGGGACGCGCAAGCCGACGCGCTATCGCGCACGCACCGCGTCGTGCGCGCCGATTCGCGCGGCGCGGGGCGATCGAGTGCGCCCTCCGGCCCATATCTGATGGAAGCGCTCGCGGGCGACGTGGCCGCGACGATGGACGCGCTGGGCATCGAACGCGCCGCGATCGTCGGACATTCGCTCGGCGGTTACGTGGCGCTCGCGTTCGCGCGGATGTATTCGGAGCGGGTCGAGCGGCTCGCGCTCGTCGGCGCGAAACTCGGCGAAGACACGCCGGCGCGCGCGCGCTTTCGCGAAGATCTCGCCGACGAGATCGAAGCGAGGGCGGACGTCGCTCCGGCGCTCGACGCGTTTCTTCCGGACATGCTCGCGCCCGGCGCGGCGCCGGATCTGCGCGCGCGCGTGACGGAAATCGCTAGGAAATATGGGCCGACGGGCGCGGCCGCGCTGCTGCGAGGAATGGCGCTGCGTTCGAGTTCGGAAGACATCGCGGGCGATCTCGCCATGCCGGTGCTCGTCCTCGCGGGAGCGTTCGATGCGTTCTTGCCGCCGGGCGACGCGGCCGTGGTCGCCGCCGCCTTTCCGGCCGGGCGGCTCGTGACGTGCGAGCGCAGCGGCCACCTGCCGATGCTCGAAGAGCCCGGACGGACGAACGCTACGCTGGCGGGGTGGCTTACCGGGGAGGGCTAGATCCCCCGGCGAGCTACCGGGCTACCGGCAGCCGTGGGCGCGGCCGCCGGAACAGGTTTACGAGGAAGAGGACCCCGATCGCCACGCCGGCGATCACCGCGGCGACCAGCACCATCTTTAAGATGAAGAAGAGGGCCACGATGGCGACGATGGCCACCGTCACGCCGACGGTCAGTTTTACGAAGGTTGCCACGAGCGGGTGCATATCTACCTCAGGCTGATGTTCTTGTCTGGATCTACCGATATGGACAATGGAAGTTTCGCTCGGAGGAACCATGGACGTCGGCGCGCTCTCGACCGGTCTTTCCCTCGGCACCACCGGTGCCCAGGTCGACATCGGCGTGCTCAAGGCGCTCCAGAACCTGGACTCCGCGGTCGGCGCGCAGCTCGCGGCCTCGATCGGGCTCGGCGCGAACATCGACGTCTACGCCTAGAGGATTCCCAGGAACCGGCGCGCTCTAGGGACCGTCGGCCCGCTGCGTTGAAGAACGGCCCATGAAGTCTTTTCTCCGCGTAATTCTTCCGGGTGTGGCGTTCGCCCTGACTCCGCTGGTGGCCGGGGCGGCCGTAGAAAGCGCTGCCGCGCCGGCCAAGCCGATCCGCCACCTCTCCTATACCTTCACCTATAACGTCACCACCGACCGGACGCAGCACGATTCCGGCATCGGTGGCCCGGCCTCCGGGATGGCCGACAGCAAGGGCGCGGTCCAGGACCGGGGCACGATCGACGTCGACGTCATGCAGGCGACGGCGGACCTCGGCCTGCTCGTCTCGATCTCCGAGAAAGCCCACGAGACCCGCTCGGCAGAACCGGTCAAGTGCGCGGTCTACGGCAACACCAACTTCCTCTGCGATGCCGGCGAGAAGGTCAACGACGAGGAGATCGCCGTGCTCCGCTTGATCGGCCGCAACTTCGTCGACCCGGATCAGATCGACGAGAAGAACCACTGGCGCGTCGCCAACGACGACGGCCACGGCAGCTCGCGCACCTCGGACTTCACCATCGAGAGCAACGACGACAACATGCTCAAGATCACCGAGCAGCGCGTGGAAAAGGCGGCGGGCGCGTCGGGCTTCACGATCACCACCGACGGCAAGATCGGCTACGATCTCGGCCACGACGTGCCGACCAGCATCGACGAAGATTCGACGATGCGCCAGAACATCGGCATGGGCGATTACGAGACGGATCAGACCCAGATCACCATCTCGCTCGCGAGCGATTCCATGACGGCGAAATGATATGATGCACGTTCGCACGGCGGCGCTCCTCGGCGCGCTCTCCCTCGCGCTCTCCGCCGCCGCGTCGGCGCAGACCGCCCCCGCTCCGGTACGGCACCTCGTGTACGCGTTCACCTATTCGAACGCGCAGAGCCAGACGATCCACGATTCGGGGATCGGCAACTCCGACGCGGCCAATCCCAAGTCGATGGGCGGCGGGGGAAGCCTCGTCGCGGGCGCGCCGGCTTCGGGCGTCGCCTCGAGCGGAAACTCCGTCACCGATCGCGGGACGATCTCCGTAGATATCCTCCGCGTCCAGCCGGACACGGGCCTCGTGCTCAACATCTCGGAGAAGGCGAACGACCGGCGGTCGTCGCTCGCCGCGACCTGCGTCGTCTACGGGAACACCAACGTCATCTGCGATCCGAACATGCATATCAACAGCGAAGAACTCACGCTCTTGCGCCTGCTCGGCTCGAATTTCGTCGACCCCGTCCAGATCGATGCGAAGAACCATTGGCGGGTCGATCAGAGCGGGGTGCAGGACACGAACGTCGCCGACTACACGATCGACCGGAACGATAACGGCGCGATGGACATCTCGTCGCTCCGCACCGTCAAGGTCGAGGGGGCGCAAGGCTTCACGTCGACCGTCAACGGCAAGATCGCCTACGACTTCACGAAGACCGTGCCGATCAAGATCGTCGAAGACGAGACGCTCCGCCAGAACAACGGCGCGGGCTCGTACACGACCGTGCTCACGAACGTGGGGCTGGAACTCACCACCGACACGGCGGCGAAAGCCACGCCGTGATCTTCGCGGGGTTGGCCCCCGTCGCGACCCCCGCACCGGCGCGGCACCTCGTCTATGCCTTCACGTACGCCGGCTCGCAGAGCGAAGTGGTGCACGACCTCGGCGTCGGCAGTTCCGGGCAGCTCGACGCGCGCGCGATGGGCAACGTCGGCACCGCCGGCGCGACGCAGCCCGAGATGGCGACCGCTCCGAGCGAAGGCGTGGACGGGAACGGTCAGACGGATCGCGGGTCGATCGTCGTCGACGTGCTCCATCTCCAGCCCGATACGGGCCTCGTCCTTTCGGTCTCGGAAACGGCGGAGGGCCGGCGCTCGGCCGCGCCCGCGACGTGCGTCGTCTACGGCGACACGAAGGTCGCCTGCGAAGCGGGCGCTCGCGTCAACGGCGAGGAACTCGCGCTGCTGCGCGTGCTCGGCCCGACCTTCGTCGATCCCGCGCGTCTGGATGCGAAGGACCATTGGCGCGTCGACGATAGCGGGCGCGATGGCTCGAGCGTCGCCGATTACCAGATCGAGAAGACGACGGACGGCGTGATGGCGATCGCGGAACTCCGCGTCGTCACCATCCCGGGCGCGCAGGGATACACGTCGACCGCGAACGGCGCGATCTCGTACGACGTCGCGCACGCCATCCCGACGAAGATCGTCGACGACGAGGTCGTGCGGCAGAACGAAGGCGTCGGGAACGTCACGACGGTCCGCGTGCGGACGACTCTGACGCTGACGGCCGACAGCGGCATCACCAAGCACTAAGCGTCCGAGCCGATGCATCCCGACGTCGAGCGCTGGTGCTCGACCCATCTGACCTCTCCGACGCCGCCCCAGCGCGAGGCGATCCCGCTGGGGCTCGCGCGCGCGAGCCATCTGATCTGCTCGCCGACCGGAACGGGCAAGACGCTCGCGGCGTTCCTCCCGGTCTTCTCGCGACTGGCGGAACGGCGCGACCGCGACGAGCTCTTCGCGCGCACGTACGCGCTCTACATTTCCCCGCTGCGCGCGCTCGGCTACGACGTCGAGCACAACCTGCGCAAGCCGCTCCGCGAGATGGGTCTGCTCGAACGGCCCGACAGCGAACGCGCGCGGGTGCGGCGCGGCCGGGTCCGCGAGCGCTTCGTCCGGACCGGCGTGCGCACGAGCGATACGCCGCACCAAGAGCGCCGTCTGATGGCGGCGCGGCCGCCGCACATCCTGGTGACGACGCCGGAGTCGCTCGCGGTGATGCTCGGGATGCCGTCGTACCGCAAGACCCTGCGCGACGTCGAGACGGTCATCCTGGACGAGGTCCACGCGCTCGCCGGCAACAAGCGCGGCGCGCATCTCGCCCTGCTGCTCGAATCGCTCCAGGAGGTCGCGACGGCGCCGCTCGTGCGCGTGGGCCTCTCCGCGACGGTCGCACCGCTCGAACGGGTCGCGGCCTACGTCGCCGGCGCGGAACGGCCCTGCGAGATCGTCGACTGCCGGGGATTGCGGTCGATCCGGCTCGGCGTCGAGGTGCCGTTCGCCGGCGCGGTCGCGCCGCTCCCGACGGTCGCCCGCGCGGCGCTGGCGTCGGCGAGCGAGGTGGGGACGGCGCTCGTCTTCACCAACGTCCGCAGCCAGGCCGAACGGGTCGCGCTCGAGATGGGACTGGCCGACGTCACCGAGGAGTCGCAGACGACGCGCGTGTCCGACCGGCGGATCGGCGTGCATCACAGCGCGCTCGAACGGAGCGTCCGGCATCGGGTCGAGGCGGAACTGCGCGCCGGACGATTGCACGCCGTCGTCTGCAGTTCGAGCCTCGAACTCGGCGTCGATATCGGCTGCATCGATCGGGTGATCGTCATCGGCGGCGCGCGCGGCGCAACGGCGACGCTCCAGCGCGTGGGGCGCGCCGGACACCGGCCCGACGCCATCGCGGAGGGCGTCGTCATCTGCCAGGACCGCGACGACATCGTCGAAGCGGCCGCGACCCGCCGCTGCATCGCCGACGGACGGATCGAGGAAGTCGTCGTCCCGCAAGCGCCGCTCGACGTGCTCGCGCAGTGGATGGTGATGATCGTCTGCTACGACGAGCGGGTCGGCATCGACGAGGCGCTCGCGCTGGCGCGCCGCGCCCTGCCGTTCGCCGCGCTCGAGCGCGACGACGTCGTGCGGTGCGCGCGCTACCTCTCGGGGGCCGGCGTGGGAAACGAGGCCGCGAACGCGCTGCGGCTCGGATTCGACGGCGAGGCCATCTACGGACTGGGGCGCGAGACGTGCGCGGCATATTTCGAGAACGTCGGCACCATTCCGGACGAGAAGCACGCCGTCGTCCGCATCGCGGGCGGGTCCGACGTGGGCCGCGTGGAGGAGGGCTTCGTCAACGAACTGCGCATCGGCGAGACGTTCGTCTTGGACGGCCGGACGTTCCGCGTGAAGGAGATCGGCTCGCGCGGCGTGACCGTCGAGCCCTTCGCCGGCCGGCCGACGGTACCGCAGTGGAGTTCCCACATGAAGGGCGTCGGCGCCGCGCTCGCCGCCGAGATCGCGCACCTGCGTTCCGGCGTCGCGGCGCGCATCCCCGACGGCGTTCGCGCCGCGCTCGCATGGCTCGCGGAACGCTATGGCCTGGAAGGCGAAGCCGCCGCGCACGTGGTCCGCTACATCGCGCAGCAGCGCGCCATCTCCGCCGTTCCGGAACCGCACCGGCCGATCGTCGAGATCTACCTGATGGACGGCCGGCAGACGGCCGTCTTCCACACGACGGCAGGCCGCCGCATCAACGAGACGCTGGCGCGGGCGGTCGGCGCGCGCGTCTTCGCCGCCCTGCGCGCCGACACGTCGCTCACCACCGACGACAACGGCTTCCTCGTCACCTTGGCGGCCGGAGCGAGTCTGCCCGACACGCGCTGGGCGCGCATGCTCGATGCCGCGGGCATGGAGGACGACGTGCGCGCGGGCGTGCGCAGCTCGCATCTCTTGCGCAACTATTTCCGCTACGTCGCGAACACGGGATTGCTCGTCCTGCGCAGGGCCGGCGGCCGCACGCTGCGGCGCGGCTCGCAGAGCTGGAGCAGCGGAAGGATCCTCGACCGCGTCGCGAAGCGCGACCCGATGTTCCCGCTCTTGCGCGAGACGTGGCGCGCGGTCACGCACGACCTGCTCGACCTTCCCGGCACGCTCGACTACGTCGCACGTCTCGAGGGCGAGCCGCGGGTCGTGCATCCGCCGGCGGCGTCGCCGTTCACGTTCGGGATCGTCACGTCGTCGTTCGGCGATGCGGTCGCGATGGAGGACCGCACGACGATGGTCGAGGCGCTGCACGACCGCGTGCTGCAGCTGCTCGGCGAGCGGGAGATGGAGCCGGAGCCGGAGGCTCCGGGCACGCAGGGCCGGCTGGAATTGCGCTACTCGTGAGCGCGCGCGCGGCCGCGGCGTCGCACGAACTCGTCTCCGACGCGTTCGCCCTTCCGCACGGGCTCTTGTGGCTGCGCCGCGCGCGGACGCTCGTCGCGGCGGACGTGCATTTCGGCTACGAAGATGCGATCGGCGGCGCTCTGCCGCTCTGGTCGACGGACGAGACGGCGACGCTGCTCGGCGAGGCGATCGCCGCGTGCGGCGCGCGCGAACTCGTCCTGCTCGGCGATATCGTCCACAGCTCGCACCTGGGCGACGGAGCCGCCGCCGTCGTCGTCGAGACGCTGGACGCATTGCGCGCGCGCTGCGATGTCGTCGCGGTCGCCGGCAATCACGAAGGGCGAACGCGCGGCCGCGCGATACTCGGCGAGACGGTCGAATCGATCGAACGCGACGGGTGGCTGCTGCTCCACGGCGACCGGCCGCCGCCGCCGGGCACGCGCTGCATCGTCGGACATCTCCATCCGAGCATCCGTCTCGGCGCCGAGGCGAGCATTCCCGCGTTCCTCTCGGGGCCGGCCCTCATCGTCGCGCCCGCGCTCACGCCATATTCGCCGGGGCTCGACGTCCGCTCGGATTCGTGCGCCCGCGCCGTCCGCGCGTTCGGTGCGCGCATCGAGGATCTCGCGGTCGTCGGGTGCGGCGAGGATCGCGTCTATCCGTTCGGCCCCATAGGGGGGCTGCGCGCCGCGACGCGAAGGACGCGCTGAATGGAACAGTACTCCATCGACGGGCGCGGTCGCAGCGAAGTCTATCTGACGCAGGCGCTCGTCTCCGTGCTGTTGGCCTACCTGTCGCATCAAGAGATCGACCTCTTACCGTTCCACGTGCCGTGGTATATCGAGGTGCCGTCCTTCGCGGTCTGGTTCGGCCTGGTCAACGTGCTCTTCGATCGTTGGCTCTGGCGGGTGCGGTTCTTCGGCAAGCTGCGTCTGTCGGAGGTCCCGAATTTCGGCGGCTCGTGGAGCGGCACGATCCGGGCGCACGCGCAGCACGGTGCGCTGGTGGACATCCCGGTGACGATGGTCATCCGGCAGACGTGGTCCGCGATCGACATCCGCGGGGAGACGGCACAGGGCGTCACCCGCTCGAAGATGGCCGGCATCCGCATGGAAGACGAAGAGGTCCGCTACGAATTCGAGACGCACGCGCACGTGCTGAACGAAGAGGGGAAACATCACGTCGGGTTCGGCGTGCTGCAGAAGCACGGCGAGGACTCCCTCGAAGGCTTCTACTACACGCTCGAAGGGACGACGCGCAAGGGGACGATGCAGCTTCAGCGCGTGGAGGCGAGCGCGTCCAGCGCGCGATAGCCCGCCGCGATCGACGCGAGCGAGGCGATCCCGCCGTCGCCCAGCATCGCGCGGAACGCGTCGAGTTCGACCGCGACCACGTCGATGCACTCGGTCGGATCGAGCGTCTGCTCGCCGGCCAGGCGCGCGCCGCGCGCGAGGTAGGCATGGCAGCGCGAACTCGCGCGCACGGGTTCGGCATACCACGCGCCGAGCGGTTCGAAGGTGGCGGCCTCATAACCCGTCTCTTCGCGCAATTCGCGTCGCGCGCACTCGCGCGGATCTTCGCCGGCGGCGAGCGAGCCGGCCGGCAGGTCGAGGCCGACGGCGTCGGCCCCGTACCGGTACTCGCTGACGAGGATGATCCGACCGTCCTCGGTCAACGCTACGACGATGGCGAAGCCGTTCGACTCGCGGACGTAGTACTCGGGGATGACGGTCCCGTCGGGCAGTTCGATCTCGTCCTTGCGCAGGCGCATGTGCGGGCTGTCCACGACGTACGACGAGGCGCGGACGCGCCAGACCGGTTTCTCCATGCCGCACCGGATTGGCGGCCGGGCTTCGCGCTGCCTGGAGCGAAGCACGCATCGTGAACGAACGAGTCCTTATCGCGGGCGGCGGCACGATGGGCGCCGGTATCGCCGCGGTCGCCGCGGCCGCGGGGTACGACGTGGATCTGGTCGAGGCCGACGCCGGCGCGCGCTCGCGGCTCGAACCCTCGGCGCGCGTCACCGTCTACGATGCGATGCCCTCGCAGTCCGACGCGACGATCGCGATCGAAGCGATCGTCGAGGACCTCGAGGCGAAGCGGGCCGTCTTCGCGGCCTTCGAATCGGCGGTCGCGGCCGACGTGCCGATCTGCACGAATACGTCGTCGCTCGCGGTGACCGATATCGCGTCGCGGCTGACCCGCCCGGAACGCGCGCTCGGCCTGCATTTCTTCAATCCGCCGCGGAAGATGGCGCTGGTCGAAGTCGTCGCCGGCGACCGCACCGACGACGCGACGATCGAACGCGGGCGCGCCTTCGTCGGAGCGATCGGCAAGACGGCCGTGCTGGCCGAAGATACGCCCGGCTTCATCGTCAACCGCGTCGCGCGGCCGTACTATCTGCAAGCGATGCGCGCGTTCGCCGCCGGCGTCGCGCCCGTCGAGGATTGCGACGCGCTGGCGCGCGGCGCCGGATTCCGGATGGGCCCCTTCGAACTGATGGACCTCATCGGCCTCGACGTCAATCTGGCGACCAGCGAATCGATCTACGCGCGCACGGGCGAGGAACGGCTGCAGCCGGTGGCCCTGCAGCGCCGCATGGTCGCCGCGGGAACGCTCGGACGGAAGACCGGTTCGGGCTTCTACGACTACGCGCAGGGGCCGCCCGCGCACGACGACGCACCGCCGCCGCCGCCGCAGGACGCGGACGAATCGGTGGTGGTGATCGGCTTCGGCGCGATCGCCGACGAGATGGTGGAACTCCTCGGACAGACCTACGCGCGCGTCGCGCGCGTCGAGAACGACGATCTGCTCGATACGATTCCGCTCGACGCGACCATCGCGATCGACGTCGGCGACGGCACGACCGACCGCGCGTCCGTCGTGCGCCGGCTCTTCGATACGCTCGGACCCGACGCGGTCGTCTTCGTCGATGCGTATGCCACCGATCTCGCGCGCTGCGGCAGCGGAGATGCCGACCGTCTCGTCGGCTACGGGGTGCTCGGTCAACTCGCAGCGCAGCGCGTCGTCGAGATCGTCGATTCCGAGGGCTGTTCCGACGACGCGCTGGAACTCGCGCAAGAACTCTTCGAAGCGCTGGGCAAGCGGGTCGTGCTGGTGGAGGACGTACCGGGCCTCTTCCTCGGACGGGTCGTCGCGAGCGTCGTCAACGAAGCGGTGACGGCGGTCGACGAAGGCGTCGCGACCCCCGACGATATCGACGTCGCGATGCGCTTGGGGACGAACTATCCGCTCGGACCGATCGCGTGGGGCCGCGAGATCGGCGGCGCGCGTCTGGCGCGCATCCTCAATCGTCTCGCCGCGGGCGAAGATGCGGCGTTCGCGCCGCACCGCGCGCTGTGGGTGCTCGACGCCATCGACGATTCCGTCGCTCCGGAGGAAGCCGATGTCACGTGACGTCGTCGTCGTCTCGGCGGTGCGCACGCCGATCGGCCGCCTCGGCGGCGCGCTCGCGCACGTCCGACCCGACGATCTCGCGGCGATCGCGATACGGGCCGCGGTCGAACGCGCCGGCCTCGAACCGGCACTGGTCGAAGACGTCTTCTTCGGCGCCGCCAATCAGAGCGGCGAAGACAATCGCAACGTCGGCCGCATGGCCGCCCTGCTCGCGGGGTTGCCGGTCGAGACGGCCGGCGCGACGTTCAACCGGCTCTGCGGTTCGAGCCTGCAGGCGCTCAACTCCGCGGCGCACGCGATCGCGTGGGGCGAGGCGGACATCCTGGTCGCCGGCGGCGTGGAGTCGATGACCCGCGCGCCGTTCGTCACGCTCAAAGCGGAGAGGCCGTTCGACCGTTCCGTGAAGACGTTCGACACGACGCTCGGCTGGCGGATGACGAACCCGCAGATGCCCGCGGAATGGACGATTCCGCTTGGCGCGACCGCGGAGAAGGTCGCGCGCGAGCGGGGCATCTCGCGCGCGGAACAGGACGCGTTCGCGTTCGCTTCGCAGCAGCGCTGCGCCGCCGCGGTCGCGCGCGGCGCGTTCGACGACGAACTCGTGGCCGTCGGCGACGTCGCGCGCGACGAGCATCCTCGACCGGAGACGACGCTCGCGGCGTTGGCCGCGCTCAAGCCGGCCTTCGCGACCGACGGTTCGGTGACGGCCGGCAACGCCTCCGGGATGAACGACGGCGCGGCCGCGCTCGTCCTGGTCGAAGCGGAGGCGGCCCAACGCCTGGGACTGCGCCCGCTCGCCCGCGTGATCGCGACGGCGACGGCGGGGGTCGCACCCGACGTGATGGGCCTGGGGCCCGTTCCCGCCGTGCGCAAGCTCCTCGCCGGCGCGGGCCTCTCCGCGCGCGACCTCGACCTGGTGGAGATCAACGAAGCGTTCGCATCCCAGGCGCTGGCCTGCATGCGGGACCTGGAGTTCGACCCGGCCATCACGAACGTCAACGGCGGAGCGATCGCGCTCGGCCATCCGCTCGGCGCGAGCGGCGCGCGCATCGCGACGACCCTCCTGCACGAATTCCGCCGGCGCGGCGGACGCCGGGCCGTCGCGACGATGTGCGTCGGCGTCGGTCAGGGCATCGCTACTCTCTTCGGATCGGTGGAATGACGGACCGCATGCAACTGCTCATCGGCAAGGATTGGAAAGACGGCGCGGACGGCCGCACGTACGACGATCGCAATCCCGCGACGGGTGCGAGCCTCGGCGCGGTCGCCGAAGCGACGGCCGCCGACGTCGATGCTGCGGTGCGCGCGGCGCGCGCCGCCTTCGAAGGCGGGAAGTGGCCGTCGATGCCGCCGGCGCGGCGCGCCAAGATCCTCTACAAGATGGCGCAGCTGATCGCGGAGCGCGCGGGCGACCTCGCGCTGCTGGAAGTGCGCGATAACGGCAAGGCGCTGGCGACGGCCAAAGGCGAGCTCGGCGCGATCGTCGACACCTTCGAGTTCTACGCCGGCGCGGTCACCAAGAATTACGGTGAGACGATCCCCGGACCGATCTCGACGTACCTGACCTATACGCTGCGCGAACCCGTCGGCGTCGTCGGCGCGATCGTGCCGTGGAACTTCCCGCTTCTGCTCGCGTCGTGGAAAGTCGCGCCGGCGCTCGCCGCCGGCTGCACGATCGTCTTGAAGCCCGCTCCCTCGACGCCGCTCTCGGCGATCGAACTGGGCAAGATCGCCCTCGAAGCCGGTCTGCCCGAAGGCGTGCTCAACATCGTCACCGGTTCCGGCCGCGACCTCGGCCAAGCGATCGTCGAACATCCCGGCATCGACAAGATCGCCTTCACCGGGAGCACCGCTACCGGTAGACTGGTCGCCGCGACGGCGGCGCAGACCCTCAAGCGGGTGACCCTCGAACTCGGCGGCAAATCGCCCTCGCTCGTCTTCGACGATGCCGATCTCGAGGCGGCCGTCGCGGGCGCGCTGTACGGGATCTACTACAACGCCGGCCAGACGTGCGAGGCGCGCTCGCGCATCCTCGTGCAGTCCTCGATCTACGACCGGTTCCTGAACGCCTTCTCGGAGAAGGCGAAGACGCTGCGGATCGGCGATCCCGAAGATCCGTCGACGCAGATCGGCGCGATCACGCTGGGCGAGCAGTTCGAGAAGATCCGCGAGTATTGCGAGGCCGCGCGCGCCGAGGGCGCGACCGAGGTCTTCGGCGGCGCGCCGGCGACGGCGGGTGCGGGCTTCGAAGACGGCATGTTCTGGGCGCCGACGGCGTACGAAGCGCGGCCCGAACATCGCATCGCGCGCGAAGAGGTCTTCGGCCCGGTCGCCGCGATCGTCCCGTTCGCGGACGAAGCCGAAGCGATCGCGCTCGCGAACGATTCCGAGTACGGCCTCGCCGCCAGCATCTGGACGCGCGACATCGGGCGCGCCGGGCGCGCGACGCGCGCGCTGCGCAGCGGCTCGGTCGCGATCAACACGCCCTACTCGGTCTTTCCGGGCGTCCCGTTCGGCGGCGTGAAGCGATCGGGATTCGGCCGCGAACTCGGTGTCGAGACGATGCGGCTCTACGGCGAGACGAAGAGCGTGATGACCTACGTCGGCGAGAAGCCGATCAACCCGTTCGGAGTATAACCGTCATCGACGCGCTCAAGATCGGGACGAACTACGCGACCACGTCCGGCACGTTATGGAAGGACGGGATGTATTTCCCGCGCGGCACGGTAGTGATGGTCGTCGGCATGCATCTCGACCAGGGCTTCTGCGTGCGCTTCCCCGCGGAAGTCGACGACGAGCCGCTGGAGACGTGGGAAGACTGGTCGGAGCGCGAGTTCCTCGCGGAAGAAGGTACGGTCGGCGCCGGGAAACCGCTCGGATCCGAGGTGCTCGACGAAGCGCGCGAAGTGCTGGCGGACGCCGAAGACGGCTGCCACCTCCACCTCCACGAAGAGGACTGAATCAGGACCCGAGGGTGAAGCCGGCGGACCAGACGTTGTCGGGCTGGCACTGCGTCGCCGTCACGGTCGACGTGCCTTGCGTCAAGGTGTACTGCCAGCAGTAGCTCGACGTCGGCGTGAGGCCGGTGAACGTCACTTGGCCGCCCGTCGGGACCGTGTTCGGATCCGTGTTCTTCGTCGTGATGAGGGCGCCGACCACGGGCGCCGCATCGGTGCCGCTGTTCGCGTGCAGTTCGACGGGCTGATTGTAGAGCAGATTGCCTTGATAGCGGACGGTGATCGTCGCGGTCGTAGCGGTCGGCACCGCCGTCGGAGCGGCGGTGACCGTCGCGTTCGGGGTGGCACTGCCGTAACCGCTGCAAGCGGCCAAGGCGATGACGGCGACGAGGGTCGCGGCCTGAGGCAATCTGTTGGACATAGCGCCGCCTTGTTCTGTTGACGGCCTCCCCTGGCCTCTCGGCAGATTTTCAGGTTTCACGCCGGATTGCCGAGGTCCAGAACGGACGAAAAGAAGCGGCCCGACTTGGCGCCGAGTTCGGCGTAATATTCGCGGAACAGCGCGGCCGCGATGTTTCCCGACCAGTGTGCGGGCAACAACTCGCTCGGAAGCCCAGGGGTCGACGTAGGCGAATTTCCGGAAGTCGTGGACCAGGCGCATCCGCTCGACGAAGGCCGCTTCGTCGTCCAGCGCGCCGCGGGAGCGCTCCGCCTCCAGCCGCGGCCGGTAGCGCGCGACGAACGCCTCGTAGGCCTGCGCGATCGCCCGGAGGTCCCAGCAGCGTTCGATGAGTTCGCGATCGGAACGCGGGCCGCGATACTCCGCTACGAACAGATCGACGTCGGCTTGGACGCCGGCGGCCTCGGCCGCGTCCCGGGCGCCGTCGAGACCGTCGCTGGGCGAGATCCAGGTCGAAGCGGAGAGCGGCGCCCAGCCCAGGACCGCGAGATCCTTGCGCAGTTTGTCGCGGCGTTCGCGCTTGGTCTCGGCGACGCTATAGGTGAGCATCCGCCAGCGGCCGTCCCATTCGATCACCGGGCCGTAGATGCGGGGGCTCAGCCGCTCGATGCGGCGCCGCCCCCGCTCCGTCACCGAATAGAAGGCCCGGTTGCCGCGCCGTTCCGCCGCGAGCCAGCCTTGGCGGGACATGCGAGAGACCGCCTGCCGCACCGCCGGCTCGGAGACGTCGAAGCAGGCCATCAGCCGGGCGAGGCTCCCGATCCAGATGGAGGCGTCGCCGGCGGTCCGGTGGACAAAGTCGCCGTAGAGGGTGAAGATGAAGGAGTTCGGCCGCTGAACTAATATGACAGTATTCTCACGGTAGATAGATTTTTCGTCATAGAATCAAAGGGGACCCCGCTTGAGCCGCATTTCTACGTTCGACGACTGGATCGACCTCCTCAAAGAGTGGCAATCCGACATCGGACTCGACCAGGAGCTGATCGACCGGTACATGCCGGGCTACGCCTTCGAGGCCAAGTACGGCGAACTGCCCACGCCGGAGATCTACTTCGGCGACTTCAAGGGCGAGCGCCGCTGGGAGAAGGTGATGGAGATCCCGGACCAGCGGATGCGCGATGCCGTGCTCAACATGGTCGTCTATCAAGGCGACACCGAGTTCGCCTCCAACGAACAGCAGCGCTTCCTCGTCAACAACGCACCGTCCGACTACGATCTCGCGTCGCTCGTCCGCATCATGGTGGAGGAGACGCGGCACGGCTATCAGATGTGCCACCTGCTCGTCGATCAGTTCGGCAGCGAAGGCAAGATCGAAGCGCAAAAGATGCTCGAGCGGCGCGCGTTCGGCAAGAAGAACCGCCTGCTCAACGCGTTCAACGACGACGTCACGCACTGGCTGGACTTCTTCGCCTACACCAACTTCATGGATCGCGACGGCAAGTTCCAGCTCTCGATGCTCGCGCACTCGGGCTTCGCGCCCCTGGCCGCTTCGATGGGACCGATGCTCAAGGAAGAGGCGTTCCACATGGGCACGGGTATCACCGGATTGCGCCGCATCGCCAAGGCCGGCGTCGTCCCGGTGGCGATCCAGCAGAAGTACTACAACAAGTGGATATCCGGATCGCTCGACCTGTTCGGCACGGATCGTTCGGGCTCGGCGCAGTGGGCCTACGCCTGGGGCATCAAGGGCCGCGTCGACGAGGATAAGACCGGCGATACCGCCGATCGCGAGCATCTCAACGAACGCGCGCGCGCGCAGTTCTACGACGAGATCTCGAAGACGGTCGACCGGGTCAACGAGGTCAATCCGTCCGAGACGAAGCTCTACGTGCCCGACATCCGCTTCAACCGCCACATCGGCGCGCATGCGGGCGAGCGCTGGAGCGTCGACGGGCGACGCCTGACCGAGGACGAATGGGCGGCGTACGCGACGGGCGTGCTCCCCTCCCCGGCCGACGACGCGTCGCTGGCGCCGATCTTCAAAGATCCCGACTGGATCGCCCCCAAGGGCAGCCTCAACTAGATAGCCGCTTCGGAAGAAAGAACGATCATGAGCAGCAGCAACGGAACGACAGAGAGCACGCCCTTCGGCCGCGAGGCGCGCGCGCGCGACGGCAAACGCGTCATCAACTTCAGCAAGGACGGCCACGTCGGGATCGTCGAGATCGACGATCCGCCGGCGAACACGTACACGCACGAGATGATGCGTCAGCTCGACGAGGCGATCCTCGACGCGCGCTTCGACGAAGACGTCGAGGTCATCCTGATCACCGGCAAGGGCGAGAAGTTCTTCTCGGCCGGCGCGAACATCGCGATGCTCAACGCCGTGACGCCGGAGTTCAAGTACATGTTCTGCCTGCACGCCAACGAGACGCTCTCGCGCCTGGAGCAGACGCCCAAACTGGTGATCGCCGCGCTCAACGGTCACTGCGTCGGCGGCGGACTGGAGATCGCGATGGCGGCGGACATCCGAATCGCGCGCAAGGACGCCGGCAAGATCGGCCTTCCGGAAGTCGCCCTCGGCGTGCTGCCGGGTACGGGCGGCACGCAGCGTCTGGCGCGGCTCGTCGGCAAGACGCGCGCGATCGAACTGATGGTGACCGGCAAGACGTTCTCGTTCGAACAGGCCATGGACTGGGGCATCGTCAGCGACATCTTCGAAGGCGACGGCGCCGCGTTCCGCGATCAGGTCCTGACGTACGCCAAGCAGTTCTGCACGCCGCACAAGGCGCCGATGGCCGTCGGACACATCAAGCGCGCGGTGCAGACCGGCGCCGAACTGCCGCTCAACGACGCGCTCGCGATCGAACGAGAACTGCAGTCGCTGCTCTTCAAGAGCGCCGACGCCAAAGAAGGCATCGCCGCCTACAACGAAAAGCGCACGGCGAAGTTCACGGGCAAGTAGGCCGCCCGCGACTCACGCGAGCGCGGCCGCGCTCGCGAGCGGCGCGAAGCCCGGCTTCTCTTCGCCCGGAAGGGCGTAACCGGCGACGCCGCGCGGGAAGGCGTCGCTCTCCAGACCGGGCCATTGGCGCGCGCGTCCGAGGATGACGTATTTCGCGTTGCGCTCGCGCGCCAACTCCACGACGCGCGCCGGAGATTCGGCGTATTCGGCATCGAGGTCGTTGGCGCGGCCGAAGGCGACCCCGCGGCGGAAGATCGTCATCATGAAGACCCGCTCGCGTCCCACGGAGCGCCGGAATCACCCAAAGCCCCGGAGGAGCGCCGTCCGTCGATGCGAAGCCGCCGTAGATGATCCGCTTCCTGACCGGACTGCCGGAAGGCCTCGCGTTCGTCATCGCGATCGCGGGCTTCTGGGCGTTCGGCATCGGGGGACTGCTGATCGCCCGTCGCGCGCTCGATGCGAGCGGCGTCGCGCGCACGCAGCCGGCGATGGCCGGTTGGGCGACGTGTCTGGCCGCGCTGACGGCGCTGCTCTACACCTTCGTCGTCGCCAACGTGTGGATCGGATCGAACCAGACCCGCGCGAAGGTCAACGGCGAAGCCGCCGCCATCCGTCTCTTGGCGCGCGACATCGCACCCGACCAGCGCGCGCTGGTGCGCGCGTACGGCACGTCGGTCGTCCGCGACGAATGGCCGGCGCTCTGCGGGAGCGACGGCAGCCCCGCGACCGCCGCGGCGCTGCGGCGGCTCGAGCGGACGGCGCGACCGGCGGACGCGGCCGTCCGCGGCGACCTCTACGTGCAGTTGGCGGCGCTGGAGAACCTGCGCTACGATCGTCTGCAGGCGGCGAAGGCGAGCATCCCCCGCGAGATCTGGATCGGGCTCGTCGTGCTCTCGGCGCTGATGCTGACCGTGACGTTCTTCGGTCATCACGAGAACCTCACGTTCCACCTCGGCCTGACGCTCGCGCTCGCGACCGCGCTCGCCACGCTGTTCTGGCTGACGGTGCAGATCGACTATCCGTTCTGCGGGGGCACCGTGATCGATCCCGGCGCGATCGCCGATGCGATCCGCTCCCTATGAAGCGATGGGAGACGCTGCTCGCGCTCTTCGCGGTCGTGCTCGCCAGCGCCGCCGCGTTTCCGTGGGGCTTGCGCCTTCCGCTCGCGGTGCTCGCCATCGTGCTGCTCTTCTCGATCGGCATCGCCCGTCTCCGCGCCGCCGCGACGGATAAGAAGACGATGACCGTGCCCGACGCTGCCGAGCGCGCCGCCCGCATCCGCGAGGCTCGCGAACACCGCACGCATCACTAGGGAGACCCGCTAGGGCGGCGAAGGCGACCTCATGGTAACGGCTTTCATCCTCCTCAACGTCGAGCGCGGTCACATGAAGACGGTCGCGGACGAACTGCTGCAGATCGACGGCGTCGCCGAGGTCTACTCGGTCGCCGGGCCGTTCGATCTCGTTGCGATCGCGCGCGTGAAAGAACACGACCAGTTGAACGACCTGGTGACGGAACACCTGGCCGGCGTCGAAGGCATCGACTCGACGGAGACGCTCATCGCCTTCAGGGCGCTCGCGAAGAAGGACCTCGGAATGCTCTGGGATATCGGCGGAGACTGATCCGCCGCTCCGACTACGGTTCGTCGGTGCGGTAGAGATCGCCGCCGGGCGTCGCGAGTACTTGCGTCTTGCCCATCACGAGTTCTTCGAAGCGGATCCGTTCGGGCGACCACGCGCGGCTGCCGGGACGGAAGAGATCCCCGCCCAGCGGTACGAGCGGCGTACCGTCGTCGTAGGCGAGCTTGCCCTTGCGGACGATCACGCGGACGTCGTCGAGATAGCCGGCCGGACTCACCGCCGCGTAGTGACCGACGTACGCATCCCATTCCTTCGGGTACGGGAACGTCGTCGTGCCCGCGTACGCCTGACCGGGATACCATTCGTCGCCCCAGAACGCTTCCACGACCTTTTTCTGCGCGTCCCGCCCGAACTGCAGCGATTCGCGCGCGTATGCCGGCGCGTCGACCCAGAACGCGTCGTCGCCGTCGGGATAGAGCGCGTACGTCCCGTCCGCATCGGTGAGCGTCAGGCGATCGCCTTCGGCCGTGACGACGAACGCCTTGGTGCCGCCGTGTTCGGCATACGATCCCGCGAAGTCGGAGGCGGATCCGACCGAACGCGGATCGTCGGCCTTCGGGATCGCCGGAAGGGCGGCTCCGAGCTGGTACGCGCGCAGCGCTTTTACGGCATAGGTGACGACCGCGCAGGGTCGCGGACCGGCGTACGAGAGATTCGTCATCGCGATGATGCCGAAGCCGCGCGTGAGATCGAGCTGCATGCACGACGTGTACGAGAGGACGCCGCCGGTATGGCCGGCGAGATGGTCGCCGTCCGTGCGCTGCACCGCGAGGCCGTAGCCGTAGAGCCCGTACATGCCTTTGCCGCCGGCGCCCATCTCCTTACCGTCGGTGATCGCGGGCGAGGTGAGCAGCTTCCAGCCGCCGGTGGAAAGGATGCGTCCGTGCGGGCCGATGCCGCCGTCGAGCAAGTAACGCATGTAGTTCGCCATGTCGCCGGGCGTCGAGAGTATCGAGCCCGCGGCGTCGCTGAAGTGCGTCGTCGCGGTGACGACGAGGCGCGGCGCGACCGGCGGCGCCGGACGATCGTCGGCGGCATAGGTATAGCCGGTCGCCGCATCGGCGAGCGTATCGGGAGACCAGAGCGTCGTGCTGTGGGTCATGTCGAGCGGGCCGAAGATCCGCTTGGCGATGATGGATTGGTAGTCGCCGCCGTCGATCGTGGTGAGGATGGCGCCGAGCGTCGCGTAGCCGACGTTGGAATACGACCAGTGCGTCCCCGGCGCGTAGCCGGCGTACCAATCCGAGAGCGCGGCCACGCCGTAGACGCCGCCGAGACCGCCGTCGGGCAGGCCGCTGCTGTGCGAGAAGAGATCGTGCGGCGTGATCGCGCGATACGCCGAATGGATGGAGAAGAACGGCAGGTACTTCGTGACGGGGGCGTGCGGATCGAAGCGCTTCTCGTCGCGCAGCTGCAGCAGCGCGCCGGCGGTGAACGACTTCGTGATCGAGCCGATGCCGAAGCGCGTCGTCGCGGTGACCGGGGTCCGCGTCTCGCGGTTCGCGTAGCCGATGGTGATGATGCGCAGGACGTGCGTCTTATCGACGATCGCGACGGACATCCCGGGCGCGCCTTGCCGCGCCATCGCGATCGGCGCGTACGCGGAGATGGCGTCGAGCGTCTGATCCATGGTCGGCGCCGCACCGAGCGAACAGCAGAGCAGCGCGAGGAGGCTAGAAGAGCGGAAGCTGAGCATGTTCCTCCAAGAACTCGGCATCGTATCCGGCCGCGCGGACGCGGACGACGAAGTCTTTAAAACCGTGGTTGAGCAGGACCTTGCGCGGCCGCGCCAGTTCGAGGTATTTCAGGAGCGCGGGGAAGTCGGCGTGATCGGAGAGCGCGAAGGCGCGATCGGCGCCGTAGCGATACGAGACGCTCCGGTCCATCGCCCAGCCGGTGAGCACGGCGGTCCGCTTGTGGCGGCCGCGAAGCGCGCGCGGAAGGCCGCGGCCGCCGGGCGGCCAGACCAGCACCGTGTCGGGATCGTACGTCGCTTCGTCGTAGGCGGCGTACGCGGGCAGCGCGACGCCTTGCGCGACGTAGACGTCGGCCATCGCCGCGATGGCGGGATGGACGGTGACCGGCAGTCCCGCACCGCCGAGGATGGCGATCGCCTCCTGCGACTTGCCGAGCGAGTAGGCGAAGAAGACCGGCGTTCCCCCCGCTTCGAGCGCGCGCCGGGCGAAGCCGATCATCTCGCCGTGCAGTTCTTCGCGCGGCGGAAAGACGTACTGCGCGCGGCCGAAGGTGCATTCCATCAGGACGACGTCGCACGGCTTGACCTCCGGCGGTTCGCACGTCAGCGACGTCTCGAGCTTGAAGTCGCCGGTATAGACGAAGCGCCCGCGATCGCCTTCGACGAGCAGCTGCGAACTGCCGAGCACGTGTCCGGCCGAGAAGAGCGTCAGTCGATGGTCGCCTTCGTCCCACGGCTCGTTGAACGCGCGTTCCTCGAACGCGCACGGCGGACGCGGGCCGCGCTTCTCCAGGAACGACGTCTGCATCGGGCGCCGGGCGCGCTTGCCGAAGCGCACGCGGCAGATGGCCGCGGTGTTGGGCGTCGCGATGACGGTCCGATGTTCGCGCGCGTGATCGGCGTGGCCGTGCGAGACGTAGCCGCGCTCGCGCGGGCGCATGGAATCGACCCAGATATCCAGGTCGGCGAGATAGAGCGAGGCGTCGACGAGCGAGAACACGGCGAACGGACGTTCGATATGCGAGGTGCAACGTCCGTCCCGGCCTCCGGGTTCTACGGGCATGAGAGTCTACGAGAATCTGGCCGACACGTTCGGAAATACGCCTCTGGTCGAGTTGCCGCGTCTGGCGAAAGACACCGGCGCGACCGTCCTCGTGAAGATGGAATCGTTCAATCCGGCCGGTTCCGTGAAGGACCGCATCGGCGTCGCGATGATCGAAGCGGCCGAGCGCGACGGGCGCCTCCGGCCCGGCGTCACCATCATCGAGCCCACCTCCGGCAACACCGGCATCGCGCTGGCATTCGTCGCCGCGGCGAAGGGCTATCCGATCATCCTCACCATGCCCGAGACCGCGACCATCGAGCGGCGCAACCTGCTCCGCGCCTACGGCGCGCAGGTCGTCCTCACGCCGGGTGCCGACGGCATGAAGGGCGCGATGGCCAAAGCGGACGAGATCCACGCCTCCGATCCGGCGCGCTATTTCATGCCGCGGCAGTTCGACAACCCCGCCAACCCGGCGATCCATCGCGCGACGACGGGCGAAGAGATCTGGCGCGATACCGACGGCACCGTCGACGTCTTCATCGCGGCGGTCGGGACCGGCGGCACCCTTACCGGCGCGGGCGGCCTGCTCAGAGAGCGCAAGCCCGGCGTCCGCATCATCGCCGTCGAGCCCGACACTTCGGCCGTGCTCTCCGGCGACAAACCCGGGCCGCACAAGATCCAAGGGACCGGCGCCGGCTTCGTGCCGACCATCCTCGACACGCACCTCTACGACGAGGTGATCCGCGTCACCGATGCGGACGCGATCGCGACGGCGCGGCGCGCCGCGCGCGAGGAAGGGATGCTCGTCGGCATTTCGGCCGGCGCGAACATCTGGGCCGCGCTGCAAGTAGCGCGGCGTCCCGAGTCGAAGGGCAAGACGATCGTCACGATCGGCTGCGACACCGGCGAGCGCTATTTGAGCAACCCGGTCTTCGCGGATCAAGAAGCGGTCGTCGTCGAACCGTCGCTCGTCCCGCAACCCGCCTAAGGAATCGATCTCGCCGCATCCGCATCCGCTCTCCGGAGAACCGCTCGTCGAGGTCACTCGCGGTGACCTCGTCGAGTCCGTGCATCGGATCGCGGCCTGCGCGAGCGACGACGCCGGAAGACCGGTGCTGAGCGTCGGCGATATCGACACGCCGGTCTTCCTGCGCTCCAGCGCCAAGCCGTTCATCGCCGCGACCGCGATCGCCGCGGGCGCGCGCGAAGCGTTCGGCCTCTCCGGACCGGAGATCGCGGTCATGGCCGCATCCCACCAGGGCGAACCGTTCCATCTGGAAGCGGTCGGATCCATCCTGAAGAAGATCGGAGCGAGCGTCGCCGACCTGCAGTGCGGCGCGCATCGACCGTACGACGAAGCGACGTCCCGCGCGATGCAGCTCGCGGGCGAGCCCGCCTCCGCCCTGCACAACAACTGCTCCGGGAAACATGCCGGCATCCTCGCGCTCTGCAAGCTCCTCGGCGCCGATACGACGACCTATATGGAGCCGGAGAATCCGGCGCAGCGCGCGATCCTCGCGTTCTGCGCGCGCATGAGCGACGACGATCCGCAGACGTGGCCGCTCGGCATCGACGGCTGCGGCATCCCCGTCTATGCGACGTCGCTCCGGCGCGCCGCGCTCGCCTTCGCCCGCTTCGCGACGCTGCGCGGCGTGAGGGAGGCCGACGCGGCCGCCCTCTGCGTCGTCCGCGACGCGATGATCGCCCATCCCGCCTACGTCAGCGGCACCCACGAGTTCGACGCCGCGCTGATGACCGTCGCGCGCGGAGACGTCGCCTGCAAGGCCGGCGCGGAAGGGGTTCACGTCGCGTCCTCGATCCGGACGGGACTCGGCTTCGCGAGCAAGGTCGTCGACGGAGCCTCGCGGGGTCGGGCGCCATCGACGGTGGCCGCGCTCGCGGCGATCGGCGTCCTCTCCGAGGCGCAAGCGACCGAACTCGCGCCGTACGCGCGGCCGGTGTTGTATAATCGGGCTGGGCGCGCGGTCGGAGAAGTCCGCGCTCGTCCGATCGTCGCCATCGAAAAAGCGAGATAGAACCGAATTGTCCGATTATCTGAGCCGTCTGGCCGAGCGCGTGCTCGTCTACGACGGAGCCATGGGCACCGAACTCATGGCGATGGAACTGCGCGTCGAGGATTTCGGCGGCGACCGCTACCTGGGCTGTTACGAAGCCCTGGTCTTGACGCGCCCCGATCTCATCGGGCGCGTGCACGAGACGTACTTCGCGGCCGGCTGCGACGTCGTGGAGACCGATTCGTTCACCGCATCGCGGTTGAAGCTCGACGAGTTCGGGCTGGGCGAGCGGACGTACGACGTGAACTTCGGCGCCGCGCGGATCGCTCGCGCCGCGGCCGACGCCTTCTCGACGCCGGAATGGCCGCGCTTCGTCGCCGGTTCCATGGGACCGACGGGCATGCTGATCTCGTCGTCCGATCCGTCGCTCTCGAAGATCACGTTCGAAGAACTCGCCTCCCTCTACGGCGAGCAGGCGCGCGCGCTCGTCGAAGGCGGCGTCGACGTGCTGCTGCTCGAGACCCAGCAGGATCTGCTCGAACTCAAAGCCGCCATCGCCGGCATCCATCGCGAGTTCGCCAAGGGCATGCGGCGCGTTCCGATCCAGGCGCAGCCGACGCTGATCACCGAAGGGCGGATGCTGCTGGGAACCGACGTGCGCGCGATCTGCGCCACGCTCGGCGCGCTCGACGTCGAGATCGTCGGCCTCAACTGTTCGACCGGTCCCGCGCAGATGCGCGACTCGATGCGCTATCTCTGCGAGAACTCCGCGCAGTACGTCAGCGTGATCCCCAACGCCGGTCTGCCGCTCATGGGCCCGAAGGGCGAGACGATCTATCCCGAATCGCCGGAAGAGCTCGCCGGGGAACTGGCGGACTTCGTGCGCGAGTTCGGCGTCAACGTCGTCGGCGGATGCTGCGGCTCGACGCCCGCGCACATCCGCGCCCTGCGCGCCGCGATCGACGCGCTCGAAGCGGAGGGCGTCCGCGGACGGACGCCGTCGCCGAAGCCGCTGCAATGGGTGGCCTCTGCCATGACGGGCGTCGCGCTCGAACAGGAACCGCGTCCGCTGCTCGTGGGCGAGCGCATCAACTCGCAGGGCTCGCGGCGGATGAAGCGCCTGCTCCTGGCCGACGACTACGATTCGATCGGCCTGGTGGCGCGCGAGCAGGTCGAAGGGGGCGCGCACGTCCTCGACATCTGCGTCGCGCTGACCGAGCGGACCGACGAAGACGTGCAGATGCGCGAGGTCGTGCGCAAGCTCGCCCAATCGATCGAAGCGCCGTTGATGATCGATTCGACCGAGCCGAAAGTGGTCGAAGTCGCCCTGCAGAACTATCCCGGCCGCGCCATCGTGAACTCCGTCCACCTCGAAGCGGGACGCGCGAAGATGGACGTCGTGGTCCCGCTGGCCAAAGAGCACGGCGCGGCGCTCGTCGCGCTCACCATCGACGAGAGCGGCATGGCCAAGACGGCGCAGCGCAAGCTCGACGTCGCCAAACGCATCCACGGCATCGTCTGCGGCGAATACGGCATCCCCGACGGCGCGCTCGTCTTCGACGACCTCACGTTCACGCTGGCCACCGGCGATCAGGAGTTCGCCGATTCGGCGGTCGAGACGATCGAAGGCATCCGACTGATCAAGCGCGAGTTGCCCGGCGTGCTGACGTCCCTCGGCGTCAGCAACGTCTCGTTCGGCCTGAAACCCGCAGCGCGCGCCGCGCTCAACTCGACGTTCCTCCACCACTGCGTCGACGCCGGACTGGACGCAGCCCTCGTGCATCCGCAAGAGATAACGCCGTACGCGGAGATCGACGCGGACCTGCGCGACCTCTGCGACGATCTGATCTTCAATCGCCGGCCGGATGCGCTGCAGCGACTGATCGAGCGCTTCGAAAACGTGACCCTCGAGAGCGCCGCCGGGAACGCCGACGACGAGACCGGCCTTCCGATCGATCGGCGCATCCACGACGCCATCCTGCGCCGGCGCAAGGACGGCATCGAGGCGAAGATCGACGAGGCGCTGCTCGCGCGTTCCCCCGTCGACGTCCTCAACGAGATCCTGCTGCCGGCGATGAAAGACGTCGGCGATAAATTCGGAGCGGGCGAACTGATCCTGCCGTTCGTCCTGCAGTCCGCCGAGGTGATGAAGCGCGCGGTCGCCCATCTCGAGCAGTTCCTCGAACGCAAGGAGGGCGCGACGAAGGGCACGGTCGTGCTCGCGACCGTCTTCGGCGACGTGCACGACATCGGCAAGAACCTCGTCTACACGATCCTCACGAACAACGGCTACACGGTGCACGATCTCGGCAAACAGGTGCCGATGAACGTGATCCTGGAGAAGGCCGTAGAGCTGGATGCGGATGCGATCGGACTCTCCGCCCTGCTCGTCTCGACGAGCAAACAGATGCCGATCTGCGTGCACGAGCAGGACGCTCGCGGCCTGCAGTTCCCGGTGATCGTCGGCGGCGCCGCGATCAATCGCGACTTCGGACGGCGCATCTCCCTGCTCGACGAGGGGGAACGGTTCTTCGCGCCCGGACTGTTCTACGCGAAGGACGCCTTCGAAGGGCTCGAGATCATGGACCGGCTGATGGCCGATCCTTCCGCGCGCGACGGCCTCCTCGCGAAGGCCAAAGCGGAGGCGTTCGCGCAGCGCGACAGAGCGCGCGCTCCGCTTCCGCCGCGCGACGGCCCCGCGACCGTCTCCGCCGTGAAGAGCGATCTCGCACCCCTGCCGAAACCGCCCTTCTGGGGGCCGCGCGTCCTGCGCGACATCGATCTGCGCGCGCTCTGGCCGTGTTTCGATCTCAAGAGCCTGTACCGGCTCTCGTGGGGCGCGTCCAACACCAAGGGCGCCGATTTCGACCGGCTCGCGCGCGAAGATTTCGAACCGCGGCTGCAGCGCTATCAGGCGATGGCGCTCACCGGGGATCTCTTGCAGCCGCGCGTGGTCTACGGCTACTTCCCGGCGGCCGGCGACGGCGACGACGTCGTCGTCTACGATCCGAGCGACGCCGGTGCCGAGATCGCGCGCTTCCGCTTCGCGCGCCAGATCGGCGGCGAGCATCTCTGCCTGGCCGACTACTTCCGCGAACCGGAGAACGGCCGCGGCGTCGACGTCGTCGCCCTTCAGATCGTCACCGTCGGCGCGCGCGCGTCCGAGCGGACCGAAGCGCTCCAGGCCGCGGGCGACTACACCGAATCGTACTTCCTGCACGGGTTCTCGGTGCAGAGCGCCGAGGCGCTGGCGGAATGGTCGCATCGCCGCATCCGTCGCGAGCTGGGCCTCCCGGACGAGAGCGGGAAGCGCTATTCCTGGGGGTACGGCGCCTGCCCGGACCTCTCGCAGCACGAGACGGCTTTCGCGCTGCTCGACGCCCGCGAGACGATCGGCGTCGGCTTGACGGAAGGCTTCCAGATAACGCCGGAGCAATCTACCGCGGCAATCGTGATCCATCACCCGAAGGCCGCATATTTCAATGCGGCCGCTCTGCGCGAGGTCCCGGTATGATCGTCTCTCTGCTGTGGTGGGCTCTCATCGTCGTCGGGATCGTCTTCGGCTACTTCTGGTCGGCGGAGACGAAACGCAAGGGCGGTCTGGTGATGCCGACGTGGCTGGGCGTGGCCATCGGATTCGTCACCAACTTCTTCGATACGCTCGGCATCGGCTCGTTCGCGCCGACGACGGCGCTCTTCAAGTTCTTCAAGACCGCTCCCGACGAGGAGATCCCGGGCACGCTCAACGTCGGGCACCTGCTGCCGACGATCGTCGAAGCGCTCGCGTACATCGCGCTCGTCAAGGTCGATCCGCTCACGCTCGTACTGATGATCGTCGCCGCCGTCGCGGGTTCGTACTTCGGTGCGGGCATCGTCGCGCGGCTCCCGCGACGCGGCGTGCAGGTCGGCATGGGCGTCGCGCTCCTGGTCGCCGCCGCGTTCTTCGTCGCGAAAGAAGAGGCGTTCAATCCCGCCGGCGCGTCGCTCGGCCTGACCGGTTGGACGCTCGCCTTCGCGGTATTCGCGAACTTCTGGCTGGGCGCGCTGATGACGCTCGGCATCGGCATGTACGCGCCGGCGATGATCCTCGTCGGACTGCTCGGCATGAACCCCAAAGCCGCCTTCCCGATCATGATGGGCTCGTGCGCGTTCCTGATGCCGACGGCGGGCGCGCGCTTCTTGCGGCTCGACCGTTATACGCTCAAGGCCGCGCTGGGACTGACGCTGGGCGGCATCCCGGGCGTGCTGATCGCCGCGTTCATCGTCAAATCGCTCGACGTGTACTGGCTGCGCTGGGGCGTCGTCTTCGTCGTCGTGATCGCCGCGGCGATGATGCTCCACTCCGCCTACAGCGAGCGCAGGCCGGCCGCCGTCCCCGCGTGAACCCGTTCGCCGCCTCCGGACTTTCGATCATCTCCGCGATGATCACGCCGGCGGTGCTGCTGCTCGCGTCGGGGAGCCTGGTCTCTTCGACGCTGACGCGCATCGCGCGCGTCTTCGACAGGGCGCGCGAGATCATCGAACGGACGCAGGCGGCGCGCGCCGCCAAGGACGCCGTATCGGAGGAACTTCTGCAGTTGATGCTGCGTTCGTACCTTCGACGGACCTCGCTCCTCGAGCGCGCGCTCTCGGCGTACTATCTGGCCATCGGGCTCTTCGTCGCCGGCAGCCTCGCGATCGCGTTCGACAACGTCATCGGCGCCCACGTCCCCTGGCTCGCGACCGCGTTCGTGGTGCTGGGCGCGATCTTCTTGCTCCTCGGCTCCCTCGCGATCTTCCTCGAAACGAATCTTGCGACCGGCGTGCTCCGTCAGGAGATCGCGATCGGAACGCGTCCAACCGACCCATAGGAGGTTCCCCCATGTTCCGTCTCGTCTCCGCGCTCCTCGCCGCGGCGTTCCTCTTCGGCGCCGGCTCGGCCATGGCCGACCCGCAATACACGCGCGCCACGCTTCCGACCGCGAATCTCTGGAATCGCAGCGGCCACACCGCGCGCGTCGAGTTCTTCGAGAACGGCGTCCTCAAGCAGTCGATGCTGACGTACGCCGGAAGCTCGATCTACCCGATCCACCTCCAGGGCGTCTACGTCGTGACCGGAACGGTCGACGTCGCCGGCAAGCCCGTGGCGATCGCCCATCGGAAGCTCGATCTGAAGCTCGGCGCGTCGCTGAACGTGAGCGTGGCGTCGAACGGATCCGGCGGATTCCTCATCCGCGACGGGACTTAGCCCGCGAGGGCTGCGTCCGTCGCGTCGAAGGCGAACTCGCCGCCGACGACGGTGCCGACGACGGTGTGGTCGGCATCCCAGAGCGAGAGATCGGCGCGCATGCCGGGTGCGATGCGCCCCATCTGGGATTCGTGGCCGATGATCTTGGCGGCGTTCGCCGTCGCGCCGGCGACTGCGCGCTCGAACGGCAGCCCCGCGTACTCCATGTAGTTGCGCACGGCCTGATCGATGCGCAGCGCGCTGCCGGCGATCGTGCCGTCTTCGCTGCGCATCACCCCTCCGCGGATGTGGTAGCCGGGACCTGCGGGAGGCATGCTGTCGGTCGCGAGCACGATGCGATCGCCGAGCATGCGATGCAGCAGATCCACCATCTCCGGTGCGACGTGCTGGCCGTCGCAGATCAGCTGCACGAGCGTGCGCGCGTCCTGTACGAACGCGAGCAGGATCGAAGGATCGCGATGGTCGAGCGACGGCATGCCGTTGAACGCGTGGGTGAGCGAACGATATCCCAGGCCGATGGCGAGCAGACCTTCGCGGTATCGCGCGGCCGTATGTCCGGCCGAGCAGACGACGCCGTTCTCGAGGAAGACCCGAGCCGCGTCGGCCGCGCCGTCGACTTCGGGTGCGAGCGTCACCATCAAGAGCGTGCCCTTGCAGGCGTCGACCATCTCTCGCGCGCGTTCCGCGCTCGCCGGGACGATCCACTCGTTGCGGTGCACGCGGCGGAATTTCGGGTTGAGGAAGGGGCCTTCGAAGTGGATCCCCAGGCAGCGCGCGCCGCGTCCGCCGTTCTCTTCGAGTTCGTGCGCCGAGTCGGCGATGTCGCCGGCCGCGTGGAGCATCGATTCCCACGGCGCGGTCATCACCGATGCGACGAACGCGGTCGCGCCCATGCGCGCGTACTCCGCGGCGGCGACGGGCACGGCGTTGCCGTGATCGCGGTTGAAGAGGAACTCGCCGGCGCCGTTGGTGTGGACGTCGATCAGTCCCGGCGCGACGATCGTGCCCTCGGGGAACCCGCGATCGGCGGGGCCATCCGCGGGAAGAAGTTCGGCGATGCGGCCGCGTTCGATCGCGACGCGTCCGGGCGCGATGGTACCGTCGCCCGGCGCGATACGCGCGGGGCCGAGAATCAAACGGGACAGGGGGAACTCCTCATGTGGGTCTGGGGCCGCTTCGACGCGGGCGGGGTGGCCGCCTAGCCTCGCTTCTTCCCGAACAGGCGGGAGAAGAAGCTGTCGGGCGCCTTCTCGGCCGCCGCCGGGGGCGCGGTCTTCTGCGCGGCCGCGGTACGTTCGGCTCGCGCCAGCCGCGCCATGTGCGTCTCCGCCTGATTCTCGAGCGTGTCGACCAGCGCGCCGAACTCGTTCCAAGCGGCGGGGGCGCGTCCTTCGCCCTTCGCCTTGGCATACTCGTGCGACGAGACGGTCAGCACCCTGGCCGCCGGCATCCCTCGTTCGGCGAGATACGACGTCGCCAGCGCGACGACGTCGCGGCGCTCCGACGGCGACTCGTTGTCGGCGATGGTGTGGACGAAGATCATCGGCTTGCCGAGTTCGGCCACGCGTTCGTAGACGGCGAGTTCGCGGTCGGAGAGCTGGCGCGAGAAGAGGCAGAGCACCGCGCTCGCGTTGGCCGCGACGACGGCGTTCACGTCCTCCGCATGCGCCTCGCCCGAATCGAAGGCCGGCGCGTGCACGAGCACCAGTTCGCGCGGATGCTTCCACGGGGTCAGTCGCAGGACGGGCGATGCGCCCGCGGCCGCGACCGTCTGCGCGACCGGGATCGCGTTCCACGTGCCGTCCGCTCCGAGCGCTTGGGCGTCGTCGGACTCGCCGTACCGCACGTGGATCGGGAAGACGGCGCTGCCCGCGACGTCGTCGTCGAGCACGCGCTTGCCGGCGAAGGCGTTGATGAGATCCGACTTCCCGCGGCGCAGCGCGCCGAGCACCGCGACGCGGTACCGCTGCGGGCGAAGGCCCTTGTCGTAGCGCGCGCGATCCAGCGCGTCGGCGGCGTGCGTCGCCCGCACTTTTTCCGCACCGGCGTCGGCAGGCGCGATCTCTTCGTCGTGCGCGAGGAAGTCCCGAACGCAGGCGCGCACGCGCTCCGTCGCGGCGCCGATCGCGGTCGCGCGCGCGGCGAGTTCCGCGTCGCGCGCGGCCACGGCGTCGGAAGCGATCGCCGCTATCGCCCGGTCGATGCTGCCCAGACGCGTGTCGCGCGCGTGACGCGCCCCGTTCGCGAGGGCCTTCGCCAACTCGTCGTAGATGTGCGCCACTCGCGCCGAAGCGTCGTGCGCGAACGCGCCGAGTTCGTGCCGCAGCCGGGGGAAGATCTGCGCGCGCAGGTCGGCGATCAGCTCGCGCTTCATGTACTTGCCGGCGGGGACCGCGGCGAAGCGCGCCGCGATATCGTGGACGAGACCGACCGCCGGTCCGCCGATCGCGTCCAGGACGATCGTCGCGGCGATGGCGCGCTTGGGATCTCCGTTCCAGAGGCTCGTACCCGGCTCGGCGCCGAACGCGCGCGCCGCGGCATCGGTCAGGACGAACGGGAGCTCCGATGCGTCGGGCGCGGCCGCGATCGCGCGCTCGAGATCCGCGACGGTCGCGGCGGCGACGGCGTCGGCGAACTCCCCCGCGACGGCCGCGATCGTCCGGTCGACGAGCACGTGCAGGCGCGCGCGGTCGCGCAAGCGGGCCACGTCGGCGGTATCGAACGCGGAGGCGAGCGCCGCTTGCGCGTCGTCGGCGAGCTCCTCGCCGCGTTCCGCGATCGCCTGGCGGTGCGCGGCCTCGGCGGCGATCAGGCCCGTGCGGTGCGTAGCGACGGCGGCGTCGAGCGCTTCGATCGCGGGGAGTTCGCGCGCGCGCCGCTCGCGCAGAGCCGCCTCGTCGAGCGCGAGCATCGCACGGTCGGCGTCGATCTCGGATCCGGCCGTGCGGGCGGCGCGTTCCGCCTGGTCCTCGGCGCGGCGCAGTCGCGCGCGTCCCGTCCGGCTGATGAGCGAAGCGTCGAGCGCCGAGAGGAAGAGCGGGAAGCGGCTGCGCTCGACCCGCCCTTCGTCGCCGTCGAGCACGCCCTCGGCATACTCGCGAGCGGAGAGGGCGTACACGTACGTCCCGGGCGCATGCACGGCCGCCATGCGCGCGATGCGATCGTAGGCGAGTTCCCACGCGGCCTTGCCGTCGGAGGTGCGTTCTTCCCAGAGATCGATCTTCGTCTGGACGATGAAGATCGAGTCGATGTGGCTGCGCACGATGCCGAGGAACGCCGCGTCGCCTTCGGTGAACGGCTGCTGCGTGTCGATGAGATAGAGCACGGCGTCGGCCGTCGGCAAGAACGCGAGCGTCGCGCGGCGATGCGCGGGATTGATCGAGGCCAGTCCCGGCGTGTCGGCGACGACGAAGCCGCGCTGCAGGAACGGCGAATCCGTGCGGACGCGCACGCGGGCCGGGGCGTCCGCTTCGTCGCGCGTGGCGTCGTGCAGGGTGCCGGCCTCGCCGCTGCCGACCGCGATGAAGCGATTGAGGCGGTCCAGCGGAATGCGCTCTTCGCGGCCGTCTTCGAAGACCGCGGTCGCCTCGTCCTGGGGCGCGTACTCGAGTTCCGTGATCGACGCGGTCGAAGGGTTGATGTCGGTCGCGAGCAGCCCGAGCAGACGCCTTCCGCCCGGGGCGTCTTCGTGCCGGAACTTGCCGAGCAGCGCGTTGAGCAGGAACGACTTCCCGCTCGAGAACTCGCCGACCACGGCGAGCACGAACTTGCCGCGTTCCAGACGCGTCCGCGCGGCATGGACGCCGGCGCGCGCGTCGGATGCGAGCGCCGCTTCGAGTTCGGCGAGGCCGGCCGACGCTTCGTCGCGCGCCCGCTCGTACCGGCGCATCGCATCGGCGTCGAATCTGCTCAAGAGGTGCTCGCGCTAGCCGCGGATGAGCGCGAGCGCTTCGTCGCGATGCCGCTCCATCAGTTCGCGGGTCTCGCCTTCCACGTTGAGGCGCAGGAGCGGCTCCGTGTTCGACGGACGCACGTTCATCCACCATTCCGGATACCGCACGGTGACGCCGTCGAGATGGTCGATCTCGGCGTCCGCGTAGCGGGCTTCGATCTCGGCCATCTTCGCCTTCGCATCCGCCACGGTGCTGTTGATCTCGCCGGAACGGCTCCGCGGATCCATCGGCGCGACGATCGCGCTGACCGGACCGTCGCGTTCCGAGAAGACCTCGAGACACTGCATGAGCGCGATCATGCCGGAGTCCGCGTACCAGTTGTCCTTGAAGTAGAAATGCCCGCTGTGCTCGCCGCCGAAGACGACGTCCCGAGCGCGCATCTCCGCCTTGATGATCGAGTGACCCACCTGCGAGCGGACGGGGACGCCGCCGGCCTTCGCGACCTGCTCGGGTACGGCCCGTCCGCAGATGAGGTTGTAGAGGATGCGCGCGCCGCGATGCCGCTTGAGGGTGTTGAGCGCGACCAGCAGCGTGACGGTGCTCCCGTCGATGAGGTCGCCCTTCTCGTCGACGACGAACATGCGATCGGCATCGCCGTCGAAGGCCACGCCGAGGTCGCAGCCGTTGGCGAGCACCGCGGCCTGCAGATCGACCATGTTCTCCGGCTCGATGGGACTGGCCGGATGGTTCGGAAACGTGCCGTCGAGTTCGAAGTAGAGCGGGACCACCTCGCACGGCAGATGCTTGAAGACGTGCGGAACCGTCTCGCCCGCCATGCCGTTGCCGGCGTCGATCGCGATCTTGAACGGCTTGATCTTCGCGGGGTCGATGAACGAGAGGCAGTGCGTCGCGAAATCGTCGAGGACGTCGCGCCGGTCGACCGTCCCCGGGACCGGTGCCATCGGGGGGACGTCGTTCGCGACGACCGCATCGCGCAGCGCGCGCAGGCCCGTCTCGAAGGAGATCGCCTGCGCCTCCTCGCGCGTGAACTTCATGCCGTTGTACTGCGCGGGATTGTGCGAGGCCGTGATCATCACGCCCGCATCGAAACCGTACTTGCCGACGGCGAAATAGAGCGCGTCGGTTGAGACGAGTCCGATATCGGTGACGTCCGCTCCCGATGCGGTCGCGCCTCGCGCGAAGGCCTCGAACAGGCCGGTGCCGGAAGGGCGCATGTCCCGGCCGACCACGATCCGCCGCGCGGAGAGAAGCGGGACGATGCAGCGGCCGATGCGATACGCGGTCTCGTCGTCGATCTGGGCCGGATAAATGCCGCGAACGTCGTAAGATTTGAAAATCGCCGGATCTATCTCAGATAGCATGACGGCTTCGACTTCGGAGGCCCCGATAACGACACCTACACCCGTCGCGCGCAACTGGCCGTTCCTGGTCCCGATCGCGATCGTCATCGTAGCTGTCGCCGTCGCGTTCAACGGGCGCGCGGCGGTCAGTTCCGCCTTCGACCGTCAGACGCAGATCCAGGCGGCGCAGATCACGCTCGAGTCGATGCTGCGCGAGCTCATCTTCGAGGAGAACGCGGTCCGCGGATATACCCAGACGAAGGACGCGTTCTACCAGCAGCAATACGCCGCGTCGCTCGTCCGATTCAGGGCGCTCGACGATACGCTGGACGCGTCGCTGGCGACGATGGGCCTGCGCACCGAGACCGGCCAGCTCGACGAATACGACAAGCTGCAGGCCTCCTGGCGCGCGTCGGTCGCAGATCCGTCGTTCGCGCACCCCGATCGTCTGCCGGCCACGATCGATCGCGACAACAAAGTCCTGACCGATAGCCAGGAGCAGCTCGCCGAAGGCATCCGCATCGCGCTGCGCGACCGGAGCGATCGGCTCGCTTCGGCGGCGCTCGCGCGCGTCACGACGCAGGTCTGGGTCGACACCGGATTCTTCGCGCTGTTCTTCGCCGCCGCGCTCTGGATCGCGTGGCGGACGGTGCGGTCCGATGCGACCGCGCGGCGCGCGACCGACGTCGCGGAGACGCTGCAGGGCGCGTTCCGGAGCACGGCGGGACTGGTGCCGCACTGCATCGTCGGCAGCGCGTATGCGGCCGCCAGCAGCGACGTGACCGTCGGCGGCGACGTCTTCGACCTCTTCCAGTTGAGCGACACGCGCGCGCTCGCGTTCGTCGCGGACGTCAGCGGCAAAGGCGTGCAGGCCGCCGTGCTCACCTCGTTCATCCGCTATTCCATCCGCGGCAGCGCGCTCAAGAGCACGGATCCGGGGCGGATCCTCGCCGACATCAACCGTACCTTCTCGCATACGTATACGGCGGAGAACCCGACGCTCTTCATCTCGATGTTCGTGGGCGTGATCGATACCGACCGGATGTACATGGAATACGCCTCGGGCGGACACGACTCGGCATTCGTCCGGAACGGCTCGGGCGTCCGGCAGTTGGCGGTCACCGGTCCCGTCCTCGGCGTGATGGAAGAGCCGTTCGAGACGCGGACGATCCGCCTCGAGGACGGCGACACGATCGTGCTGGCGACCGATGGCTTGACCGAGGCGCGGTACCCGGACGGCGAACTGCTCCACGAGACAGGAGCGATGGAGCTGATCCGAACGAGTGCCGACGACCCGCAACGCCTGGCCGACCAGCTGGTGGCGAAAGTGCGCGCGCTCGGCGGCAACCGCATGCGGGACGATCTGGCCATCCTCGCCGTGCGCGTGTACGACCCGCGGGGACGCGACCGTGCGTAGGCTCGCGGCGCTCGCGCTGACGCTTCTGGCCGCGTTCGCCTGCGCCGAGGGCGCGGGTGCCCGATGCCTCTATCGCGGGGTGAAAGTCGCCCTGCTCGGCGCGATGTACGATCCCGACGTCCTGGTCTGGGACTCGCGCTTCCGCTTGAGCGAATATCAGACCGGCACGTACGATGCGACGCATCTGCTGTTGCCGCATGCCTGGATCCTCAAGCCGGGCACCCGGGGCATCGTGCGCGAGTGCGTGCCCGGCGTGGTGCGCCCGCGCTTCCGCACCAACGTCGACGATGCGGTCCGGATCGTCATCCTCAACGGACCCTACGCCGGCCGGCTCGGCTGGGTGCTGAGCGAAGACGTGCGCGTCATGCGGCGCGCGCGGCGCTAGACGACGAAGACCCGCGTCGCTCCCGATCGCAGGCGCACGGCTTCCATCCGGACGCCGTAGGCGGCCTCGAGCGTCGCGCTCTCGAGCACCCGTTCCGGCGCGTCGAACGCGAGCATGCGTTCGTCTCCCAGCAGCATCAGCCGGTCGGCGTATGCGGCGGCATCGTTGAGGTCGTGCATCGCGCAGACGACGGTGCGGCCCGCGCGTGCCTGATCGCGCAAGAGCGCGAGGATCTCGTGCGCGACGCGCACGTCGAGATGGGAGGTCGGTTCGTCGAGCAGGAGGACGGGAGCCTCCTGTGCGAGCGCGAGCGCGATCCAGATCCGCTGGCGTTCGCCGCTGGAGAGCGTCTCGAAGCGGCGCCGCTCGAACGCGCGCATGCCGACCGCGTCGAGCGCGCCGGCGATGGCGGCGTCGTCGCTCGCATCCGCGCCCCACTGCCACCAGCGATGGAACGGATAGCGGCCGCTCGCGACGACGTCGCGCACGAGCAGGCCGGGCAGCGGCGCGTCGTCGCTGGCCACGAAGGCGATGCGGCGCGCGCGTTCGATCGGCGCGAGGCCGTGAGGATCGACGTCGCCCACGCGGATCGTCCCCGCGAACGGCGCGTTCGTGCCGGCGAGCGTGCGCAGCAGGGTCGTCTTGCCGACGCCGTTCGGCCCGAGCAGCGCGACGAACGCGCCCGAGGCGATCGTCGCGTCGACGCCGTGCAGCAGGGCGCGGCGTTCGACGCCGATCGTCGCGTCGCCGAGGGCGATCATGCAACGCTCCGTTCGCTTCGCATGTAGAGGTAGAGGAACGCAGGCACGCCGACGAAAGCGAGCAGCACGCCGATCGGCAGTTCCGCCGGCGCGGCGATCGAACGGCTCGCCGCATCGGCGATCGCGCAGAGCGCCGCGCCGAGCAGCGCCGATGCGGGGAAGAGCGCCCGCGCGTCGGTGCCGACGATGCGCCTGCCCAGATGCGGCACGACCAGACCGACGAACCCGATGCTGCCGGCGACGGCGACGGCGCTGGCGGCGAGCAGCGCCGATGCGACGAGGACGGTCCATTGCGTGCGGTCCACGTTCACGCCGATCGCCGCGGCGCGTCCCTCGCCCAATCGCAGGACGTTGAGCGCCGGCACCGCCGCGGCCGCGACGGCCACGCCGAGCGCCGCATACGGCGCGGTGAAGAGCAGGTCGTGCCAGCCGCGCCCCGCCGTGGAACCGGCCAGCCACGACAGGATCTGCGCGGCATAATCGGCGCCGGCGCGGGTGAGCACGAGCGTGACGACCGCGGAGAAGAGCGCGGAGAGGGAGACGCCGGCGAGGATCAGCCGGATCGCATCGAGCCCGGTGCCGCGGCGCGCGAACGCGGCGACGATCATCGCGGTCGCGAGGCCGGCGACGAATCCGACCGCGGGCAGCGCGGGAGCGGCGACGCCGGCGACGACGCTGATCGCGATCGCCGCCGCCGCGCCCGGGCTGACGCCGGTGAGATACGAATCGACGAGCGGATTGCGCAGCAATCCCTGGAGCAAGGCGCCCGCGATGGCGAGCTCCGCTCCGGCGACGGCCGCGATGGCGACGCGCGGCATGCGCAGCTGCCAGACGATGGTGGCGACATCGCCGCCGCCGTTGGGATGCGCCAGCGCCCGGAGCAGCTCGCCCGGAGCGATCGCGGACCCACCGACGAGCAGGCTTCCGACCAGCGCGAGAAGCGCGAGCGCGAGAAGGCCTGCCGATCGGAGGGCGACGTTCATCGCTTCAGCGCGTCGAGAACTCGACGGCGAAGGAGCGGCCCGGCATGGGATAGCCGCCCGTCTCCGCATAGCGCGCGTTTCCGAGGTCGTAACCGCGGATGGTCAGCAGGCTCCGCGCGCCCGCGCGGAAACGCGCGAACGCGTCGACCCGCGCGTAGGCGACGGGCTGATCGAAGAGCGGCGCGGTGCGATCGACGGACCCGCGATCGCCCGACGCGCGCACCACGATGCCGGCGCTCTCGAGCACGGTCGTATCGGCGCCGAGGAACCCGAGTTCCAACGTGCCGGAGAAGACCGGTCCGCGACCGGCGATGCGCGTCTGCGTGTCGAGGTTCTGCGCGCGATAGAGGTTCGTGATGGCGAGCTTCGCGTAACGCCCGTCCGCCGGTCGCGTCGCGAGCGCGAACGTCAGCCCGGCGATCGAGGCGTGTCCGACGTTCTGCGGGGTGAACGTGACCGGGTCGAAGACGATGAGGTTGCTTCCGGCGGTCGCGAACCATCCCAGCGTCGCGCCGCCGAGGATGGCGGTATCTTCGATGGTGACGTCGCCGACGCGCGTGCGCTCCGGGACCAGCGTCGGCGTGGAGAAGAACGGATAGTAGAGATCCTCGGCGGTCGGTGCGCGGAAGGCCGTCGCCGCATTGGCGCGGATCGCGACGTCGCGATCGATGCGGAAGACGCCGCCGATGGACGGAGAGAACGCGCCGCCCTGACCGCCGTCGCGCTCGCCGCGGAGTCCCGCGTAGAAGCCGGAGCCGCGCCCGAACGACCAGTTCTCCTGGACGTAGGCCGCGCTCTGCGCGAACGGATGGAACGCGATCGGGTCGCCCGGATCGCCGTCGTCGATGCGCGTCGAACCGCGGGCGAGATCGATGCCGGCGGTGGTGCGCCCGTCGCCGTGCTCGACGGCGGTGCGCAGGCTCGCCTGCACGCGGCTCTCGGCGAGCAGCTGCGCGTACGGCGGTGTGCCGGGGCCGAGGAACGAATCGGGACAGTTGAAGTCGACGGGCGTATCGCACGTGTAGGTCAGGCTCGTCGACGTGCCGGCCAGTTCGAGCGTGGTGACCGCGCTTCTCGACGCCTTCGCGAGGGTGAAGCGCGCGTCGCGCGTGACGTCGTTCTCGCGGCTGGTGGGCGAGAGGAAGAACGGGGTCGCGCCCGGCGCGCCCTGATGGCGATCGGTGATGCCGGCCGAGAAGCGCGCCGTGGCCGTTCCGGACGTACGGTCGAACGCGATCCGTCCGGCGGTGACGCCGTAGTCGGCGTTGACGCGCGACGTGCCGTCCGGCAGCGCGTAGTTCTCGGTCCCGACCGAACGTTCGAACGAGAGGTTCGGCAGTTCGACCCGCAGGGAGTTCTCGCCGAAGGATGCGGTACGGACGTCGACGGTGGCGGCGTGGAGCGGCGTCGTGATGATATTGACGATGCCGCCGATCGAACCGGATCCGTAGAGCGTGGAGCCGCCGCCTTCGACGACTTCGATGCGCTCGACGCCGGCGGTCGGTATCGCCGCGGTGTCGACGTCGTCGATCTGCGCGCCGCCGGCCGGGGTGCCGTCGACGAGCACGAGCACTTGCGAGGACGAACTGCCGCGGATGCCGAGCGATGCGACCGCGGCGCCCGGCCCGTAGCGCACGACGTTCACGCCGGGGACCGACGCGAGCGCATCGGCGACGGTGCGATAGCCCTTGCGGAGCATTTCGGCATGGCCGATCACGTACGTCGTCCGCGCGCTCGCACCGGCGGCTTCGGCGGTACGGTCGCTGGTGACGACGCGGACGATATCGGGCGGAGGGCTGGGCGAGGGGGTCGGCGTCGCGTCTTGCGCGCGCGCGGACAGCGGGAGGGCGACGAGAACGGCTGCGCAGAGCGCGCGCCGCAAGGCGAACGAGAACACGGGCGACCTTCCTTCATGCGAGGCATGGCGTAGCTGGAGTCCGTGCCGGTATCCTGACTCGCGGATCGTAGCCTCGTTGCCCGTGCCTTCCCACCGCGCGAGCGGTAGTGACGTACGAGCGGCTCCCCGCCTACAGTGGCGCGACCGTGCCGGTATCTGACCGGCTTCCCGCGCGCGAACTCCGTATGGGTAGATTGTCCGGTCCGGATTAGGGAACGCAGGCCGACGCTCCTGGGCTCCGAACGTGGCGCGACGTGATTTCCCGCATCGCCGCGACGTTTCTCGTACTTCTGCTGGTCTGCCGTCCCGCGGACGCGTCGGCCGTCTCGAAAGTGGTCGTCCTCGTGCCGTCGCTGGTCGAGGACCTGTGCGCGATCGGCGGCGCCGGACAGTTGGCCGGCGTCTCGTCGGCGACCCGAGACGTACCGTGCGCCAAAGGCGTGCCGGTAGTGGGCGACTTCGCCAGCGTCGATACGGAGAAGATCGTCGCGATGCATGCCGACCTCGTCGTCGGGATCCCCGCGCAGGCGCGGCTCACCGACCCGCTGGTGCGCGCCGGCATCCGCGTGCGGCTGCTCGACGACGACGGCTACGCGAACATCTTCGACGACATCCGCGCCCTCGGCGATCTGACCGGTCACGCCCGCGCCGCCGCCGCGCTCGTCGCGTCGTTACGCGCCGAGACGGCGCGACTGACCGCGAGCCGTCGCTTCAGACGCGTGCCGACGGTCTTCGTCGCGCTCGGGACGGGGCCGATCTACACGGTCGGTCCGACGTCGTACATCGCGCGACTGATCGCGCTCGCCGGAGGTAAGGACGCCGTCGCCGCGCTGCCCGGCGCGTACGGCGAATACAGCGCCGAAGCGTTGCTGCGCCTGCAGCCGGACGCGATCGTGACCGATCCGTCGGTCGGCTTGAACGCGGTCCTCGACCGCGAACCGTGGCGCTCGCTGCGCGCGGTGAAGAACGGACACGTCTTCGTCCTGCCGGACGCGGCCCTGCTGGAGCGTCCCGGCCCCCGCTACAACCGTGGTCTTCGTTGGCTCATCGGACGATTGACGCCGCTGGCGCGCTAGGGATCGCGGCGATCGTCGTCGCCGTCGATCTGGACGATCCGGCGCATCCGATCGAGCCCGAACTCGCCGAGTTCGAAGCGCTCGCCGAAGCGGCGGGCGCGCGCGTCGTCGCGCGGGTCGTGCAGAAGCGCGACTCCGTCGAACCGGCGACGCTCGTCGGCAGCGGCAAGGCGCGCGAGATCGCCGACCTGGCGGAAGAGACGAAGGCCGGGCTGATCCTCGTGCTCAACGATCTCCGGCCGCGCCAGCGTAAGAACCTGGAGAAGATCGTCCCCGTCGCGATCGTCGACCGGACGATGCTGATCCTCGACGTCTTCGCCCAGCACGCGCGCAGCCGCGAAGGCAAGCTGCAGGTCGAACTCGCGCAGCTGCGCTATCGCCAGTCGAATCTCATCGGCATCGGCGCGGACCTCTCGCGTCTGGGCGGCGGTATCGGCACCCGCGGTCCCGGCGAGACGAAGCTCGAGGTCGATCGCCGTCGCATCTCCGGACGGATCGCCGTCCTGGCGCGCCAGCTCGAAGACGTGCGCAAGCAGCGCGCGACGCGCCGCTCGGCGCCGCATCGCGAGCCGCTCTTCGCGCTCGTCGGCTACACCAACGTCGGAAAGTCGTCGCTGCTCAACGCCCTCGCGCGCAGCGACGCGCTCGTGGCGGATCAGCCGTTCGCGACGCTCGATCCGACCGTCCGGAAGGTCTATCTGGCGCCGGGCGCCTACGCGCGTCTGGCCGACACGGTCGGCTTCATCACGGACCTGCCCAAGGATCTCGTCAACGCGTTCCGGGCGACGCTCGAAGAATTGCGCGACGCCGACGTGCTCGTGCACGTGCTCGACGCGAGCGATGCGGATTGGCCGCGGCAGCGCGCGGCGGTCGACGCGATCCTCCACGAGTTGGAACTCGACGGCGCGCCGCGCGTCCTCGTCTACAACAAGTGCGATGCGATCGACGGCGAGCATCCGCTCGATCCGGACGCCTTCCGCATCAGCGCGCGGACCGGTGCCGGCCTGCCGGAACTGCGCGCCGAACTCGCGAACCTGACGCGGCGCCCATGAACCGCGGTATCGCCGCCTGCGCGGCTCTCTTCGCCCTCTCGCTTCCGGCCTGCGCGCCGCGCGGCGACGACGCGCTGGTCGCTTCGGTGCGCGCGCTGCGTCCGTCGGTCGTACTTCTGACGATGAAGGTCCCGCCCGAGCATAAGAGCGACAGATACGACGATGCGTACGGGACCGGCACGGTCGTCGCGAGCGGCGCGTGGGGCAGCGATATCCTGACGGTCCAGCACGCCATCGACGGCGCGTGGGACATGCACGCCTCGCTGCGCGACGCGAAGAACGTCGTCGCGTGGACGATCGCCGCGGACGCGAATCGCGACGTCGCCCTGGTCCGCACGACCGAACCGGACCTGCCCGTCGCGCGCCTCGGCAGTTCCAAAGGCCTGATCGATCAGTTGGGCCGCCGGGTCGCCCTCGTCGGCTATCCGATCCCCGACGAGTTCTCCGACGAAGGCCTGCGACAGGCGCCCTCCATCAACACCGGCATCCTCAGCAGCATCCGCAACGACTCGATCGAAGTGACGCTGCCGATCGTCCCCGGCGAGAGCGGAGCCGCCGTCTTCATCGCCGATACGGGCGAGATCATCGGCATCGCCGATTCGCGCTTCGACGACGAGCGAAGCATCGGTTTCGCGATTCCGATCGACGACGCGAAAGCGTTCTTGCACGAACACGACGCCGCGCACGGGTTTTGAGGCGAAACGCGGCGGAGCCTTACGTGCTCGTGTCGCTCCAAGGGACGTTGGCGAGGTGGTAGTACTTGGCGATGCCGTTGAGTTCGGGGCCGTAGGTCTGGCGCAGGCGCGTGTAGTCGTGCCAGCTCTGGTCGGCATCGCGGAGCGAGTAGCCGGCGCGCCGTAGGCGTTCGCGCGTCGCGTCGAAGTGCTCTTTCGCGCAGCCCGGTTCGTGGCGGCCGCGCATGTGATGGTGGGCGGAGAGGTCGTGCGCGGCGCGGCGGCCGATCGCGAGCATGATCTCGGCTTCGCCTTTCGGTACGTCGTCGAGCGTGGTGACCGCCATCGTCGCGGCATCGAGCAGGATCCCGAGCGTTCCCACCCAGCTCTGGTGCGCGTCCGCGCTGCGGAAGTACGAGAGGATCGGATAGGCGATCTGCGTCTGCACGACTTCGGCCGCCCAGATCTGTCCGTCGCGGAAGAGCGCGGGCAGGCCGTCGATCAGCTTCGCGTAGCCGTGCGTTTCGAGGAGCGCGGCGCCGCTGGGCGGCGTGCCGGAGCGCGCGCCGAGCGCGATGACGTAGCGTTCGCGGTTGGCGAACGCGCCGAAGATGCTGAACAGGTACGACGTGACGACGGCGACCATGCCCAGCCCCGATGCGCCCGCCGCGATCGCGACGTAGCGGGTACACGGCGCGGCCGGGACGATGTCGCCGAAGCCGATGGTGAGCATCGTGGTGTACGCGAAGTAGAGCGCGTCGTTGAACGCGACCGGCTGCGGGCGCAGATACCAGTGGAGCGAGTAGAGGACGCAGCCGAAGCCCAGGCCGACGATGGCCGCCCACAGCACGAGCAGCAGCACCATGTTCGCCGGCGCGAACGAGGCGAGGACGTCTTCGCGCCGCTTCGCATCGCGGAACATCGAGGCGAACGTCGGCCAGGCCTTCCAGAGCGAGGTCGTGACGACCGTGCTCACGCGCCAGCGGGCGAAAGGCGCGCGCGGGACGACCGCGGTCTGAAAAACGTCGCGGAGAGCGACCCAGACCAGCAAGACCCCGACGACGGCGACGATAATCTCCAGCGTCATGGAAACGAACTTCGCCGCCGGCCGCGGGTCCGCCCCGTGAGCGCCGCGCTCGTCGTCGTCCTCTTGATGTGCGCGGTGACCGGTCTCGCGCTCTTCGCCAAGCGGATCGACGTGCCGTTTCCGGTGGCGTTCGTCCTGGGCGGCGCGGCGCTGGCGTTCGTCCCGAACCTGCCGCATATCGAGCTCGATCCCGAACTGATCTTCCTCTTGGTGCTGCCTCCGCTGCTGTTCTCGGGCGGATGGGCCACCGACTACGTCGAGTTCAAGCGGAACCGCCGCGCGATCGGTCTGCTCGCGATCGGACTGGTCGTCTTCAGCACCGTCATCGTCGCGATCGTCGCGCACGCGTTGATGCCGGCGCTCTCGTGGCCGCTCGCGTTCGTGCTCGGCGCCGTCGTCGCGCCGCCGGACGCCGTCGCCGCCGAAGCGATCCTCGAACGGCTCTCGGTGCCTCGGCGCGTCGCGGCGATACTCTCGGGCGAGAGCCTCGTCAACGACGCGACCGCGCTCGTCTTCTATCGCTTCGCGACGGCGGCCGCCGTCGGGGGCGCCTTCACCCTCGCGCAGGGCGGCATCGCGTTCGTCTTCGTCTCGCTCGGCGGCATCGCGGTCGGACTCGCGGTCGGCGGCCTCTTCGAACTCGTCATGCGCTTCCTCTCGAAGAAGGGGCTCGACGATCCGACGATCTCCAACGCGATCGGTTTGATCGCGCCGTTCGCATCCTATCTGCCGGCCGAAGCGCTGCACGTGTCGGGCGTGCTCTCGGCCGTCGCCGCGGGGATGTATCTGGGGCGGCGTTCCGCGCACTTCTGGGATTCGGAGACGCGCCTGATCGGCGGAGCGGTGTGGGAAGTGCTGATCTTCCTGCTCAACGGGTTCGTGTTCGTCGTCATCGGGCTGCAGCTGCCGGTGATCACCAAGGGGCTCAGCGGCGCGCCCTGGCACTACGTCCTGGCCGCAGTGGTCATCAGCGCGCTGGTCATCCTGATCCGTCCGATCTGGATCTTTCCGGCGACCTACTTGCCGCGGCTGCTGAGCAAGAAGGTGCGCGAGGCCGATCCGCCGCCGAGCTGGCGAGTCGTCACGGTGCTCTCGTGGACCGGCATGCGCGGCATCGTATCGCTCGCCGCGGCGCTCGCCATCCCCCTGAGCGCGCGGATCGGGAACGCGACCGTCGATCTCACCGAGGCGCGCGACGAGATCCTGTTCGTGACGTTCTGCGTGATCTTCGCGACGCTCGTGCTGCAGGGCTTCACCCTCGCGCCGCTCATCCGCATGCTCGGCGTGGCCGAGAGCAGTTCGCGCGAAAGGGTCGAGACGGAGGTCCGCATCGGCGCGCTCGAAGCCGGCATCGAAGAACTGCACGCGCAGGAGCGCACGTTCAGCTCGGCGCTGGAATGGGAGACGGTCGGACGACTGCTCGGCGAATACGCGCAGCGCATCGAGCACCTCAAGGGCCACCTCTCCGCCGACGAAGGCGAGGAAGAACCGCGAGAGAACGCGCTCGACCATCGCCTGCAAAAAGCGGCGCTCGTCGCCGAACGCCGCAAGATCACCGAACTCCGCTCGGCCGGGAAGATCCCCGACGACGTCTTCCGCAACATCCAGTACGACCTGGACCTCGCGGACGTCCGCCTGACTTAGGTCGCGGCGGGCGCCGGCGTCGGCGTGGCCGCGGGCGAGGGCGGCAGGGGGGTCGGCCCGACTTGGACCGAGGGCTGGAGTTTGACGTAATCGACCGAGACCGTCTGATCCTTGCGGACGAGGATCGATGCGGTCCCGTTATCGTATCCGGGCGAGCGCGCGGTTACCGTCTGCGTGCCGGTCGGAACGCCCGTAAGCGTGAACGCGCCCTGCGCGTCGGCGTAGGCGGTATAGAGCGATCCGACCGAGACGAGCGCACCGCCCACGGGCTGGTTCGTCGCCGCATCGATGACGCGGCCGGTGATCGAGCCGTAATCCTGCACGCCGACCGGGCTGCCGCTGCAGCCGCCGCCGTCCGCGCCGAGGACCAGCAGCATGACCAGTCCGAGAATCCCGATGCGCAGTTTCATAGCGTGAGAGTACCATCGCCGGCCCGGGAAGGCCTGTGACCGCTCCCTCGTCGGCGAGCGTCGTTGCCCAGGTAATTCTACCCCTCCGCCGTACTTGAGACGGGCCTATGACCCCCTATCTCCCCGTTGCGATCTTCTTCGTCGTCGCCCTGTTCTTCGCGTCGCTGTTCACGTTCTTGCCGGGCCTGCTCGGCAAGGGCAAGCCGAACCCGCAAAAACAAGAGGCCTACGAGTGCGGCGTCGAGCCGACGTCCGCCGTTTCGGGGCGGTTCCCGGTGCGATTCTACATCATCGCGATGCTCTTCGTGATCTTCGACGTCGAAGCGGCGTCGTTCTATCCGTGGGCGGTCCTGATGCATCAACTGCGCTGGTTCGGGCTCGTCGAAATGGTGATCTTCGTGATCGTGCTCGCGGTCGGCTACGCCTACGTCTGGAAGAAGGGTGGATTCGCATGGAGGTAGGACCGGGGCATTTCCTGCTCGCGCGCCTCGACGACGTCGCCCGATGGGCGCAAGCGTCCTCCGTCTGGCCGCTGACGATGGGCTTGGCGTGCTGCGCGATCGAGATGATGACCGTCACCTCGGCCGAGTACGACATCGCGCGTCTGGGCTCGGAGGTCTTCCGCTCCTCGCCGCGTCAGGCGGACCTGATGATCGTCTCCGGGCGCGTCGCGCAGAAGATGGCGCCGGTCGTGAAGCGGCTCTACGACCAGATGGCCGACCCCAAGTGGGTCATCTCGATGGGCGCATGCGCGAGCAGCGGCGGCGTCTTCGATAATTACGCGATCGTCCAGGGCGTCGACACCGTCATTCCGGTCGACGTCTACGTCCCCGGTTGTCCGCCCACGCCGGATGGATTGCTCTACGCCGTGAACCTGATCCAGCAGCAGATCCGCGAAGGCGGACGCGGCGGCATCCTGGCGCGCGCGTAACCCGACGAGAGAACGCTTTTACACGATGCCCAGCACGCAAACGCCACCCATCAACGGTCTCGCGACCGACCCGACCGCGCTCCGTCCGCCGATCGCCGACGCGACGATCGAGCGCGTCGATGCCGGCACCGTCTTGGCGCGCCTCGAAGCGCTCAAGGCCGAAGGCTATACGATGCTGCTCGATCTCGGCGCCGTCGATTATCCCGAGCGCGCGCCGCGCTTCGACGTCGTCTATCATCTGCTGAAGCTTCCGGCGACCGCCGGTACCGTCGCGGCCGTCGGCACGCCGCAGCGTTTCCGCCTGCTCTGCGGCGTCGACGGCGCCAAGCCGAACGTCCCCACCGCGACCGGTCTGTGGAAGTCGGCGGATTGGGCGGAACGCGGAAGTCTTCGACCTCTTCGCATCGTCTTCGACGGTCACCCGGATCTGCGGCGCATCCAGATGCCGCACGATTGGGAAGGCCATCCGCTGCGCAAGGATTATCCGCTGCGCGGGCCCGCGCGCGAACGCGCGCCGCGTCCGCCGTTCGCGTTGAAATCGAACGTGCAGGCCGGCACGCCGCCGACGGGCCGTACGCTCGAAGCCCTGCAAGAGCAGGTCAAGCGAGCCCTGCGAGACGCGCCCGGCGGCGCTCCCCAGGATGACGCGCCGTGAGCCTCTCCTCGACGCCGCTCACGCCGGAGATCGTCTCGCACGAAGGCAACGCGATGGTCCTCTCGATGGGACCGCAGCACCCCTCGACGCACGGCGTCCTGCAGATCATGCTCGAGATCGAGGGCGAGACGGTCTTGAAGGCGGAGCCGGAGATCGGCTATCTGCACACCGGCATCGAGAAGAGCGCGGAGAACCTGTTCTGGTCGCAGGCGCAGACCGTCGTCGAGCGCATGGACTATCTCGCGCCGTCGAGCAACGCGCTCTGCTACGTGCTCGCGGTCGAACGGCTGCTCGGGATGACCGACAAGATCCCGGTGCGGGCGAATCGGATCCGCGTGCTTCAGGCCGAACTCACGCGCATCGCCTCGCACTGCGTCTGGCTCGGCACGGGCTGCATCGATCTGGGCGCGATCTCGATATTCTTCTATTGCTTCGACATGCGCGAGAACATCCTGGACCTGCAAGAGGCGGCCGGCGGCGCGCGCATGCATCCGAACTACCTGCGCGTCGGCGGCGTCAACGGCGATCTGCCGGAAGGCTATCTCGCCAAGCTCGACGCGCTGATCGCGAAGTTCCCCGGGCGCATGAAAGAGCTGCGCGACCTGCTCCAGGCCAACCCGATCTTCCAGGACCGCACCATCGACGTCGGCTACCTCTCGCCCGAAGACGCGCTCGCCTGGAACGTGACCGGCCCCGCCCTGCGCGGAAGCGGCATCGCGTACGACGTGCGCCGCGCCTTTCCGTACTGCGGTTACGAAGAGTACGAGTTCGACGTGCCGACGCGCACCGAGGGCGACGCCTACGCGCGGTTCCTCGTCCGTCTCGACGAGATGGAACAGTCGATGCGCATCATCGAACAGGTGCGCGCGAAGCTGGACGAGCCGGGTCCGGTGATGGTCGACGACACGAAGGTCGCCGCGCCGCCGAAAGAGACGATCGCCCTCTCCATGGAGGCGCTGATCCATCACTTCAAGATCGTGAGCGAAGGCTTCCGCGTTCCGCCGGGCGACGTCTACCAGCCGGTCGAGGGGCCCCGCGGCGAACTCGGATTCTACGTCGTGAGCGACGGCGGCAACCGTCCGTATCGCATCCGCACGCGACCGCCGTCCCTCTACAACCTGCAGGCGCTCAAGGGCATGGCTCCCGGCGCGTTCATCGCCGATCTCGTCGTGCAGATCGGCTCGCTCGACCCCGTCTTCGGCGAGGTCGACCGATGAACGAACGCATCGAGGCGTTCCCGGCGCTCGCCGCGGAGTTGAAGCCGCAATGCGCGGCGATCGTCGCGCAGTACGAAGATCCTCGCTCGGCGCTGCTTCCGATGATGCATCTCTTCCAGGCGCGCGAAGGGTTCGTCTCTCCCGAGGCGATGCGCTTCGCGGCGGAGTTCCTGGACTTGAGCCCCGCGGTGGTGGAATCGACCGTCTCGTTCTACACGCTGTTCTTCCGGCGCCCGGTCGGCAAGTACGTCCTGCAGGTCTGTCGCGGGCTCTCGTGTTCCATCTCCGGCGCGCAAGCGATCCACAAGATCTTCCGCGACCGTCTCGGCATCGGCCATCTCCAGACGACGGACGACGGGCTCTTCTCGTACGAAGAAGTGGAATGCCTGGCGGCGTGCGACAAGCCGACCTGCATGCAGGTCAATCTCGATTTCGTCTATTCGCTCACCCCGGAGGCGATCGACGGGATGATCGCGGCGATGCGCGGCGGCACGTATGCGACCGCGCCGATGGCGCAGACCGAGACGCCCGGCAAGACGTGGAAGGTCGAACAGGGCGGCGAGGTCGCGACCGGACGCAAGAGCAAGGGCGCTCGCGACGTCAGCGCGCCGGACAATCCCGGCGGTCTCGGCGACAAGGCCGGCGTCATCATGCTGGACCGCATCGTCGATCGCGACTTCGCGTTCCGCGGCCGTACGGACGAACGGGTCGTGCTCGAGCGCCCGGCGCAGATCAAAGAACTCGTCTCCGAGGATGCGTCGCACTGATGGCCGCCGTCGTAACGCCCGTCCTGACCGCCGGCATCGGCGAGGCCGACCTCCGCGACATCGGCGTCTATCGCAAGCGCGGCGGCTACGCGCAATGGGAACGCGCCGTGCGCGAACTCAAGCCCGCCGACGTGCTCGAGGCCTGCGACAAGTCCGGCCTGCGCGGCCGCGGCGGCGCGGGATTCCCGACCGGCCGCAAGTGGTCGTTCTTGCCGAAGACCGACGCGCCGCGCTATCTCGTCTGCAACTGCGACGAGGCCGAACCGGGCACGTTCAAAGACCACATGCTGCTCGAAGAGACGCCGCATCTGGTGCTGGAGGGTATGCTGCTCGGAGCCTACGGCATCGGCTCGCACCACGCGTTCATCTATATCCGCGGCGAGTTCAAGACCGGCTACGACATCTTCATGGCGGCGCTCGCCGACGCGCGCGGGGCCGGACTCGTCGGTAAGGACCTCTTCGGCACCGGTTACGATCTCGAAGTCACCGTGCATCGCGGCGCCGGCGCCTACATCTGCGGCGAAGAGACCGCCCTGCTCAACTCGCTCGAAGGCAAGCGCGGCGAGCCGCGTCTCAAGCCGCCGTTCCCGGCGGTCGAGGGGCTCTATCGGATGCCGACCGTCGTCAACAACGTCGAGACGCTCGCGTATCTCGTGCCGATCCTCGAGAAGGGCCCGGAGTGGTTCGCTTCGGTCGGAACGGAGAAGAGCAAGGGCTACAAGATCGTCAGCGTTTCGGGCCACGTCGAGAAGCCCGGCAACTACGAGATCGCGCTCGGCACGACCGTGAACGAGATCGTGGAGATCGCCGGCGGCATGCGCGACGGGCGCAAGCTCGTCGCCGTCCAGCCGGGCGGCGGTTCGTCGGCATGCATCTTCGAGGAGCATTTCGACGCCCCATACGACTACGAGAGCATCGCCAAGGCGGGCTCGATGCTCGGCTCGGGCGCGTTCGTCGCCTTCGACGAGACCACCGACTTCGTCGCGGCCGCGCACAATATGGTGCGCTTCTTCGCGCACGAATCGTGCGGGCAGTGCACGCCGTGCCGCGAAGGCGGCCACTGGCTCGAGACGGTCCTCGCGCGCTTCGTCGAAGGCCGCGGCCTGATGAGCGATCTCGAGATGATGAAGCGCGTTTCGTCGACGATCACCGGGCTCAATCTCTGCGCGCTGGGCGATTCGATCGAGCCGTTCCTCAAATCGGTGCTCGTCCGCTTTCCCGCGCAGTTCGAAGCCCGCGTCCTTCGAGACCCCTTCGAGACGCCGACTGGCGTCCGCTCCTCAGGATCCTCAGGATGACACAGTTGAGTTTCGATGCAGATCTCGTAACGCTTACCATCGACGGCGTTCCGGTGAGCGTGCCGAAGGGTACGCTGCTGGTCGAGGCGGCCAAGAAGATCAAGCAAGAGATCCCGGTCTATTGCTATCATACGAAGCTCGGGCCGGCCGGTCTGTGCCGCATCTGTCTGGTCGAGATCGAGGGCGTGCCGAAGCTGCAGATCGCGTGCAACACGCCGGTCGCCGACGGCATGGTCGTGCACACGCAGAACGATAAGGTGAACGCGGGCCGGTCGATGGTCGTCGAGCTCTTCCTCGTGAACCATCCGCTCGACTGTCCGATCTGCGATAAGGGCGGCGAGTGCGATCTGCAGGACTACGCGATGGCCTACGGCCGCGGCCGGTCCGACGTCGTCGACGGCAAGTCGAGCAAGCCGAAGGGCGTCGACCTCGGTCCGACGATCGTGCTGGACGAAGAGCGCTGCGTCGTCTGTCAGCGCTGCGTGCGTTTCGACGACATCATCGCGGGCGAGCAGCAGCTCGTCCTCAAGGATCGCGGGCACCACGACATCATCGCGACCGCGACCGGCGATCCGTACGCGCATAACTTCACGGGCAACGTCACCGAGCTCTGTCCCGTCGGTGCGCTCACGTCCAAGACGTATCGTTTCAAGTCCCGTCCGTGGGATCTCGAGCGCACGCCGACGTCGTGCACGCAATGCGCGGTCGGCTGTCAGATCTTCGCGGATACGCGTTTCGGCGGCGTGCAGCGCATCATGTCGGTCGAGAGCGACGACGCCATCAGCGACGGCTGGCTCTGCGATCGCGGCCGCTACAACGTCGGCTTCTACGCTTCGCGCGAGCGGCTCGCCCAGCCGCTGCTGAAGAAGGGCGGCACGTTCGTCCAGATCGGTTGGGACGACGCGTTCGCGCTCTGGGCCAAGGCGCTCAAGGAAGGCGCGGCCGGCGTCGCCGGCGGCGGACGCCTGACCAACGAGGAGGCGTACCTGCTCGGGCACGTCTTCCGAGGCGCCGGCGCGAAGCACGTCGATTGGCGGACGGGCGCGCAACGCGTCGCCACGCCGTTCGGCCGCGGCGGTTCGTTCGAAGAGCTGGAGTCGGCCGATCTGGTGCTGATCGCGGGCGAAGCGCCCGGCGAACTCGCGCCCGTGCTCGACTTGCGGATCAAGAAGGCCGCGCGCAAGGGCGCGCGCGTCGTCGCGGTCGCGAGCGGCGCCGATGCGAAGGCCGCCTTGCAGAAGGCCTCGCGCGTCGCGATCGTCTGGGACGGCGTCGACGTCGCGCTCGGCAGCGACGTCGCCGGCGCGGCCGGCGCGGACGCGCTCGTCTATATCGCGTCGTCGCAGGCGAACGCGCGCGGCGCCGAGGCGATGGGCCTGCTTCCGCGAGACGGCGGAACGGACTTCGACGGCATGCTCGCCGCGGAACTCGGTTCGCTCGCGATCTTCAGCGCGAATCCGGTGCGCAACCGTCGCGACGGCGCGGCCGTGGCCGCGGCGCTGGCGAAGATCCCGTTCGTGGTGGTCAGCGATCTGTTCCTGACGGAGACCGCGCAGGTCGCGACGCTGGTGCTTCCGGCCAAGGGCGCCTTCGAGAAGAGCGGCACGACGATGAATCTGGCGGGGCAGCTGCTGCCGATGAACCGCTCGCTGGAGGCTCCGCCCGGGGCGCTCTCGGATCTGGAGATGCTGGTCGGGCTCGCGCAGCAGTTCGGCATCGAACTGCCGACCTCCGAGGCGCTCGAGCGCGCGGTGGTAGAGGCGGCCGCGAAGAGCGTGCCTCGTCCGCTCGACGCGGCCTCCGCCGGAAGCGATGCGAGCCGCGTCGCGCGCCCGACGAAGCTCTTCGACGGCGGCGGAACGGCGGCGCACGACGAGCGGATCGCGGCACTGCGGCCGGTCGTGGAAGAAGCCGCAGCGGTGGAAGCGTGATCGACGCGTTCGTACATTTCGTCACGGCGCCGTACTGGCCGTTCGTGCTGATCAAGTCGCTGGTGCTCGCCTTCGTGGTCATCACGACGTTCGCGTACGCGATGCTCTTCGAGCGCAAGGTGCTCGGCTGGATGCAGCTCCGCCCCGGTCCGAACCGGGTCGGTCCGTGGGGACTGCTGCAGCCGGCGGCCGACGCGGCGAAGCTCATCTTGAAAGAAGACCTGACGCCGAAGACGGCCGACCCGCTGATCTACCGCCTCGCGCCCTTCATCGCGCTGTTGACCGCCTTTGCCGCCTACGCGATCATCCCGTTCGGCGAATCCAAGGACGGTCTGTGGGCGGTCGGCAACGTCAACGCGGGCATCTTGCTGCTGACCGCCATCACGTCGATCGGCGTCTACGGCATCTCGCTCGGCGGCTGGGCTTCGGGTTCGAAGTATCCGCTGCTGGGCTCGGTCCGTTCGACGGCGCAGATGATCTCCTACGAACTGGCCATGACGATGTCGTTCGTCGGGGTGCTGATCCTGGCCGGGACGACGTCGCTCGACGGCATCGTCCACGCGCAGGCGAAGCTGTGGTTCTTCATCCCGCAGATCGTCGGCTTCGTGCTCTACGCCATCACGGCCGTCGCCGAGACGAACCGAACGCCCTTCGACCTGGTCGAAGCGGAGACGGAACTCGTCGCCGGCTTCCATACCGAATATTCGGGCCTGCGGTTCGGCCTGTTCTTCATCGCCGAGTACGTCAACATGCTGACCGTCTCGTGCATCGCCACGCTGCTGTTCCTGGGCGGCTGGAACGCGCCGTTCGGCTGGACGTTCCTGCCCGGCGTCGTCTGGTTCTTGATCAAGATCGGCGCGTTCATGTTCTTCTACATGTGGCTGCGCGCGACGCTGCCGCGCTTCCGGTACGACCGTCTGATGGCGTTCGGCTGGAAGGTCTTGCTCCCGGTCGCCACACTCAACCTCATCGCGACGGCCATCTACGTCGCGATCGCCGGATAACGACATGCGCAAACACCTGTTCAACGTCGGCGCGATCCTGAAGGGCATGTCCGTGACGTTCTCCTTCATGTTCAAGAAGCGACCGACCATCGAATACCCGTCGATCAAGAAGCAGCACGCGCCGCGCTTCCACGGCCTGCACGAACTGCGCCGCTACGGCGACGGCAAGGAGCGCTGCATCGGCTGCGAGCTCTGCTCGAGCGCCTGTCCGGCCAACGCCATCACCGTCGTCGGCGCGGAGAACGCCCCGGACGATCGCCGCTCGCCCGGCGAGCGGTTCGCCGCGCGCTACGAGATCGACGAACTGCGCTGCATCTTCTGCGGCATGTGCGAGGAGGCGTGTCCGACGGACGCCATCGTGCTGACGCCCCGCTTCGAGATGGCGGACTACCGGCGCGGTTCCTTCATCTATAGCAAGGATCGCCTGCTCGTGCCCGCGGAGGCGGGGACCGGTCCGGCGCCCGACGAGCGTCCCGGCGGCATCCCTTCGGACCTCGGAGCGGTCGCCGATCAGAAATCGACGACGAGCGTCGCCGCCGGCTACGGCGCGACCCATCGCGGCGAGATCTTGAAGACCCAACGCAAGGGGCTCGCCGCCCTTCGAGACGTCCCCGCCGCGACGCCGCAGGGTGACGCGCGATGATCGCGTTCGTGATCCTCGCCGTCGCGCTGATCGCGAGCGCCGTCTGGGTGGTCACGGCCAAGAAGCCGGTCTATTCGGTCATCGGCCTGCTCGCGCACTTCGCCGCCCTCGCGGCGACGTACATCACGCTCTCCGCCGAGTTCCTCGGCGTAGTGCAGATCATCGTCTACAGCGGCGCGATCCTGGTGCTCTTCGTGTTCGTCATCGCGCTGCTCAGCAGCGGGATCGATCCGTTCAAAGCGGGCAAGGACCGCATGCCGAAGGCGGCGATTCCGTCGGCGGTCATCGTCCTGGGATCGCTCGGGCTCTCGGCCTACGCGCTCGTCAAGGTCCCGACCGTCGGGCCGCGCCCGTCGGTGGCGGCGCTGGCGGCGCGGGCGGGCGATGCCGACGCGTTCGGCAGCGTCGCCGATTTCGGCAAGGCGCTCTTCACCGTCCACCTGCTGCCGTTCGAGATCACGGCGCTGGTGCTGATGGTCGCGGTCATCGGCGTGATCCTGCTCGCCGGCGGCGAGCCGCCGCCGGCGGGCGGTCCGAAGCGCGCGGAACGCGTGCGGCGCGAGATGCGCGAAGCGATCGTCCGGGCGGGTGACGAGTGATGCTCGACGTCGCCATCACGAATTACGTCGCGCTCTCGGCCACGATCTTCTTCATCGGGGTCGCGGGCGTGCTCTTGCGGCGCAACCCGCTCATCATGCTGATGTCCATCGAACTGATGTGGAACGCCGCCAACCTGCTCTTCCTCGCGTTCTCCCGCATGTGGACGAACGACGCCGGACACGTCTTCGCGTTCCTGGTGATCACCGTCGCCGCCGCGGAGGCGGCTATCGGCCTGGCCATCGTGGTGATCGTCTTCCGGAACGCGCAGAACGTGGACGTCGACGAAGTCGCGAGTCTCCGAGGATGATACATCACGTGATGGGCGTCGACGGTACGTATCCGCTGCTGGTCGCGATCTGGCTCTTGCCGCTCGCGGGCGCGATCCTGTGCTGGGCGTTCGGCCCGCGGCTCGGGAAGCTCGCCGGCCCGCTCGGTTCGGCCGCCGTCGGCATCGCCTTCGTCCTGACGGTGCTCTCGTGGGGCGCCGGAACGCAGACGGCGGGCGGCGCGCTCGGGGCGCACCAGTCGTTGATATCGTGGCTGCCGGGGTTCGATCTCGGCCTGCTGCTCGATCCGCTCTCCCTGCTGTGGACTGCGATCATCTGCGGCGTGGGCTTTCTGATCCACGTCTATTCCATCGGCTACATGGCGGGCGATCGCGCGTTCGCGCGGTTCTTCGCCTACCTCAACTTCTTCGTGTTCGCGATGCTCACGCTCGTGCTCTCCGACAACTTCGTCGGCTTGCTCGTCGGCTGGGGACTCGTCGGCCTGGCATCCTATTTCCTCATCGGCTTCTGGTTCGAGAAGCCGTCGGCGGTCGCGGCCGCGCGCAAGGCGTTCGTGCTCAACGTCGTCGGCGACGTCGGCATCATGTTCGCGGTCTTCGCGGTCGCGGCGCTCGCGGGCTCGGTCGCGTTCGGCGACGTCTTCGCCAAGTCGGGCGGCTTCGGCACGCCGGCGCTGCTCGCGATCTGCGTCGCGCTCTTCATCGGCGCGGCGGCGAAGTCGGCGCAGATCCCGCTGCATACGTGGCTGCCGGACGCGATGGAAGGTCCGACCCCGGTCTCGGCGCTCATCCATGCGGCGACCATGGTCACGGCCGGCGTGTACCTCATCGCCCGCTGCGCGCCGCTCTGGAGCAAGTCGCCCGACGCGCAGCTGCTGGTCGGCGCCATCGGGGGCCTCACCGCGCTCGTCGGAGCGATCCTCGGCACCGCGCAGTGGGACATCAAGCGCATCCTCGCCTATTCGACGATGTCGCAGATCGGCTACATGATCATGGGCGTCGGCGTCGGCGCGTACGAAGGCGGCGTCGCGCACTTCTTCACGCACGCGTTCTTCAAGGCACAGCTCTTCCTCGGCTCGGGTCTCGTCATCCACGCGCTCGGCGACGAACAGGACGTGCGCAAGATGGGCGGTCTGCGGAAGAAGCTTCCCTTCGCGTTCGTCGCGATGGTGACGGGCGTGCTCGCGATCTGCGGCATCCCGGGCTTCAGCGGATTCTTCAGCAAGGATCGGGTGATCCAAGGCGCGCTCGAGCACGGCCATCCGTGGCTCTACGCCGTCGGCATCCTGACCGCGGGCATCACCGCGTACTACATGTGCCGCATGCTCTTCGTCGCGTTCCTCGGCGACTACCGCGGCGACGTCGATCCCTCGGACCTCGGCATGCGCCACCCGGAACTGGCCGGCACGCCGTTCGCCGCGGACGGCCACGACGAGGGCGGCCACCACGAACACGCGCCGGCGTGGTATATGAACGTGCCGGTCGGCCTGCTCGTCGTCCCGACCGTGCTCGCCGGATGGCTGATGTTCGGCGGCGAGAACTCGCCGTGGTCGCGGTTCTTCGCCGGGCAGTTCCCGCACGCGACCCTTCCGGCCGCCGCGATCCCCGAACTCGCGACGACGGGCATCGTGCTCGCGGTCGTGCTCGCCGGCATCGCCGTCGCCTACGCGCGCTATGCGACCGTGACGGCGACGAGCGGCGCCGTGGCGCGCCTGCGCGACGAATCGATCCGGATGCCTGCGGTCCTGACGAACCTGTTCTACTTCGACGCGGCCATCGATCTGCTGTTCGTGCGGCCGGCGCAGCTGCTCGGGACGATCTTCGGACGCCTGCTCGATCCGCACGTGATCGACGGCGGCGTTCGCGACGTCGCCGCCGCCGCGCGCTGGCTGGGCGCGCTCGCGCGTTCCTTCCAGACCGGCCTGCTGCGCGCGTACGCGCTCTTCATCGTCTTCGGAGCGCTCGCGTTCATCGCTTATTACGCGCTTGCGGGAGGTGCGCGCTGATGGTACTCACGCTGATCCTGCTGCCGGCGTTGGTCGCCCTCGTGCTCGCGGTCGCCAGGCTCGACGACCGCATCGCGAAGGCGCTCGGGGCGCTGACCGCCGCCGCGACCGTCGCCCTGGCGATCGCCGGTCGCGACGCGCAGTTCAGCCTGCACTGGCTCTCGCGCCCGTTCGACGCGTCCTTCCATTTCGGCGCGACGCCGGTCTCGTTCTGGCTGGTGCTGCTGCTGACGGCGGTCACCTTCAGCGCGATCGTCGCGACGAACGTCGCGCGGACCCGTTCGATGGTCGCGATGCTGCTCGTCCTGGAGACGACGATGCTCGCGCTCTTCCTGGCGCGCGACCTGCTGGTCTTCGCGCTCGCCTGGGACGCGATGCTGATCCCGGTCTTCCTGTGCCTCGTCGCATACGCGGAACATCCGCAGACGGCGTGGCGCTACTTCCTCTACAACTTCGCCGGCGGCCTGACGCTGCTCTTCGCGACGGCCGCGTTCGGCATCATCCACGGTTCGACCGACGTCATCGGGAACGCGAACGTGCACGTCATCGGCGCGTGGGCGCCGTGGATCTTCGCGGGCTTCGCCTTCGCGTTCTTGGTGAAGACGCCGGTCTTCCCGCTGCACACCTGGATGCCGCCGACCTACGCCGATACGCCGCCTCCGATGATCGCGGTCGTCTCCGCGGTGCAGTCGAAGGCCGGGCTCTACGGCTTCATCGCCATCACGCTCGCCTTCTTGCCGGACTACATGCGCGGCTACGCGCCGTTCTTCGTGGTCCTGGCGATCGTCTCGCTGCTCTACGGCGCCTTCGCCGCGCTCGTGCAGAACGATCTCAAGCGCATCGTCGCCTATTCCTCGCTCTCGCACCTGGGCCTGATCGTGCTCGGCATCTTCTCGTTCGCGCATCTGGCGATCGCCGGGGCGCTCGTCTACATGATCGCGCACGGGCTTTTCAGCGCAGCGCTGTTCCTGCTCGTCGGCGCCGTCGAAGAACGGGAAGAGACGCGATCGCTCGTCCGGCTCGGCGGCATCGGGCGCAGCAATCCGCGCCTGGCAGGCGCGCTCTGCATCGCAGCGCTCGCGGCGCTCGGGTTGCCGGGGCTCGCGGGCTTCGCCGGCGAGCTGACCATCCTGACCGGCGTCTACGCGAGCGGGCTGTTCTGGCCGACGCTGCTCGCGCTGGTCCCGATCGTGCTCGCGGCCGCGTACATGCTGCGGCTCTTTCAAGGCATCGCGAACGGACCGGTCCCGGCCGATCTGCCGGTCCGGCGCGATCTCACGTGGCTCGAAGGACTGGCCCTGGTCCCGCTCCTGGCCGCGCTGGTCGTCATCGGCCTCGATCCGCACGCGCTCCTGATGGGACTGTTACCGTGACCGTCGCGTTTACGAATGCCGATTGGTCGGCGATCCTGCCGGCCGCCGTCGTGGGCGCGGGCGCGCTGCTCGTGCTCTTCGTCGATCTGCTCGCGCGCGATCACGCCAAGCGCTACGTCTCGATCTCCCTCGGCCTGGCGCTCGCGGTCGTCGCCGCATGGTTCGCGGCCGGGCAGTACCATCACGACTACAGCGCGTTCGGCAGCGGGTTCGTCGTGGGCGGCTTCGCGAGCGTCTTCCAGGAGATCGTGCTGCTCGCACTGGCCGGCTCGCTCGTGCTCTACGGCACGATCGGAAAAGAAGAGAAGATCGCGGGCGCCGTCGCCCTGATGCTGTGGGCGAGCGCGGGCGCGATGCTGATGGCCGGCGCCGCCAACCTGATGACGATCTTCCTCGGTCTGGAGCTGCTCTCGCTCGCGCTCTATTGCCTGTGCGGCCTTTCCGACGCGCGCGGCTCGCGCGAGGCGGCGCTCAAATATCTCGTCCTCTCGTCCACCGCATCGGGCTTCCTGATCTTCGGCATGGCGCTGCTCTTCGGGGCGAGCGGCAGCGTGCGCCTCGCCGACCTCGTCAATCCGGCGCTCGCGGCGACGCCGCTGCTCTGGATGGGAACCGGGTTCTTCTTGACCGGCATCGCCTTCAAGTTGAGCCTGGTGCCGTTCCACGCATGGGCGCCCGACGTGTACGAAGGCGCGCCGCTCCCCGCGACCGCGTTCATGTCCGTCGCCACCAAAGCCGGCACGCTCGCGGTCTTCGCGCGCTTCATCTACGCCGCGCTGCCGGCGGAGGTCGCGGGACGGCTCTTGCTGCCGGTGTGGATCGTCGCCGGCATCTCGATGATCGTCGGCAACGTCGGCATGCTCGCGCAGCACGACCTCAAGCGACTGCTCGCGTATTCGGGCATCGCGCAGGTCGGCTACATCCTGACGGCGCTGGCCGGCTCGACCGCGCTCGGCTTGCGCTACGCGATCTACTATCTCGCGGCATACGCGCTGATGAACCTGGGCGCGTTCGCGGTCGCCGCCGTCCTTTCGACCGATGCCGAAGAGGGCGCGCGTCTGAACGCGTATCGCGGTCTCGGCCGGCGCAAGCCCCTACTGGCGGCGGCGATGACGATCTTCCTCATCGGTCTGGCCGGCCTGCCTCCGACCGCCGGCTTCCTCGGCAAGATCCTGATCCTCTCGACGTCGTCGGGCACCGGATATTGGTGGCTCGGCGCGCTGCTCGTGGTCGGCACGGCGATCTCGCTCTATGCGTATGCGAAGATCGTGCGTGCGATGTATGCCGATCCCGGTTCAATGGTCGCGGCAAGCGAGCCGGCGTCGGCGCATCCGCTCGCTTGGATAAGCGTCTGCGTGTGCGCGGTCCTGATCGTAGCGATGGCGTTCTATCCGCTGACGCCCAGCGACGTCTTGCCGCTCGTCCGTTAGGACGCCCTTACACGGATTTTACAGAACGCAGCACGGGCTCGCGGACTTCGGTCAATTTCCGATGTAACGATTTCGTAAGTTGCACGCCTACCTCTTTACCGGGCGCGGCCCGACCGAGTAGCATCCAAGAGTAAATCCGGCGCATCTGCTTAGATGCTTCGGATACAACGCTACTTCTCGGAGGCAACAGCAGTGCGGCAAATCGCTGTGGCCTTCGCTCTGGCGGTCGTCGTCACGTTCGTGACGCCGGTGTGCGCCTCTGCGAAGCCCAACGTCCAACTCCATCTTACCGGCGTCCTCGTGACCACGTCTTCCGACGGGCACGAATCCACGACGCCGCTCGATAAGGTCACCCCGCGTAAGGGCGAGACCTACCGTTACACCATCGTCGCGAACAACGTCGGAACCGATCCGGCGGTGAAGTTCGTGGCGAAAGATGCCATCCCGAACGGAACGTCCTACGTGGCAGGGAGCGCGAGCAAACTGGCCGGCGTGACGATCGAGTATTCCATCGACGGCGGTAAGACGTGGTCGGCACGGCCGATGGTCTCCGTCCGATCTCCCAAAGGCCTCGTGCGTCGTCCCGCGGATGCTTCCGCCTATACGACCGTGCGATGGATCGCATCCAAGGTCGCGCCCAAGACGGCTCTGACCTTCACTTATGAGGTTCGCGTCAAATGAAATCGCTGCGCATCCTACTTGCGTTCGCCATTTTCGCGAGCAGCGTGACGGTCGGAGTCGCGACGCAGACTGCAACGCCGGTATCGGCAGCGCAGACCGCGCCCAATACGACGATCCAGAACACTGCGAGCGCGGTCTATCAGGATCCCAACGGCGTCAGCTACACCACGCAGTCGAACACGGTCACGACCTTGGTCGGCAACGCGCCCCAGCTGACCGTGACCACCAACAACGGCGCCTCCGCAGGCACCTCGACGGTGGCTCCGGGCCAGATCATCACCGACACCTACACGCTGACGAACACCGGCAACGCGGCGGGCAACTTCCTGTTGACCACCGGCGCCACCGACAACGGCGTCCAGGGCGCCGGCAACGACGACTCCAACACGTCGAGCGTCGTCTACATCTATAACGCGACGTCGTATGCTACGGTCGCGCTGCTGAACGCGGCGCTGACCTCCGCGAGCGCGACGGCCGTCAACGGTACGATCACGGTCGGCGTGCAGTACACCCTCTCCTCGACGCCGACGAACGTGCCCGGCGCGGTGACCACCGCCCTCAAGGCGACGATCACCTATCCGACCGCGGGAAGCGCTTCGACGCAGACCTCGGCCGCCGCCAACAACACGTACACCGATACCGTCCAGAGCGACGCGCGCCTCGACCTGCAGAAGAGCAGCGTCCAGGCGGGCTCCTCGCCCTACGACATCACCTATACGGTGAAGGCGAACGACGGCGGCAACTTCGGCGCGAAGGCGCTCTCGGCGTCGTTGAACAACGCGCTCGGGTTCCCCAACTCGCTCGGTTGCGCGATCATCGTCGACAAGATCCCGACCTACGGCGGATCGCTTCCGGCGATCTCCGGAACGCCGAGCGTCTCGACCTCGGGCGCCAACGGCTTCCCGGCCTCCGGCGTCGCGGCGACGATCTATTACACGACCAGCGCCAACGCGTCGACCGGCTGGTCGACCTCGGCTCCGGCCAACCCGACCTACATCGCGGTCTTCCTGACCGTCAGCTCGGGCACGACCTGTCTGAGCTCGCATACCGGCTCGTCCGCCGGAAGCGTTCCGGCAGCGGCAGTCACGCTGACGTTCGCCGTTCCGCAGCCGACCGGCCCGGGATCGGGTAACGCCGGCGCCTACACCAACATCGCCAACGGCATCGTCGGCGACAACCAGTCGACCGAGCACATCCTCGGGCCCGGCATTCCGGCCGGCACCGCGGACACGGGCAGCGCCACTCCGGTCACGACGGCCGGCCAGGGCTTCGAGAACATCACTGCGACCAACGGCCCGAGCGGCGCGTCGCAGATCGTCTCGAACAACGCTCACCTCGCGGCCGGCATCTACAACGGCCCGTCGGCCGTGACGTTCAGCTCGCAGGCCAGCCTCTCGGCTGCCGCGCAGTGGACGGGCTCCTACGACGGCGTGGTCGCCACCAACACGGCGAACGACTTCACGGAGGCGTCGCTGACGCCGGCGTCGTTCACCTCGATCAACAGCGGCACGGTTGCGGGTACGCCGAACGGCAACACCTACAGCACGACCGCGACGGTCAACGTGGCCAACTCGCTCTACAACAGCGGCAACAAGGCCGACACGTTCAACCTCGTCGCCACGGCGCCGAGCGGCTGGACCGTGCAGCTCTATCAGGACAACGGCAGCAACGCTCCGGGCACCTCGATCTGCACGCCTTCCACCAATACGTGCTCGGGCACGCTCTCGCTGGCCTCGGGCGCGGCGGTCCAATACTGGGCCACCTACACCTCGCCCAGCGGCGTGACGTCGTTCGTCCGGAACGACGGCACCATCGTCGCGACCAGCCAGGCCGACGGTACGCAGACGAACACCACCCACAACGAGATCTACACCGGATTCGTCGTCCTGACGAAGTCGGTCGCGGTCACCAGCGACGGCTGTCCGTCGGGCGTCACGCCTCCGGTCGGCGGTGCCTGCCCGGGTGGCGTCCTCACCTACAGCGTCGATTATCGCAACATCGGCGTCGCGGCTAACGGAACGGAAGCGACCAACACCGCCCTGTTCCTCTCCACGAAGCCCGGTACGCTCGTCATCACCGAAGACGGCGCGGCGATCGGCAACACGTGGGCCGCGAACACCAACGGCCTGAACGCCGCGGCTACGGATACCCCGGGAACGGGCGGTCCGTGGACCTCGACGTACACCAACAACACGATCGGCTCGAGTTCGTTCACGTGCACGGTCGGCGGCGCGGCGTTCCAGCTCTTGGCTGGCAACAACGGCGTGCTGAGCTTCGCCGTTACGATCAAGTAACGTCGTAGCACCGGTGATCAGGAAAGAGTCTGCGATGCGGAAGCATCTCCGACTGATCGCCCCCTTCGTCGCGGTTCTCGGGCTTCTGCTCGGGAACCGCGGCATCGCCCTTAGCATTCCCGGAAACCAAGCGAGCGCCGCCACGCCCGGCGGCACCGAGATCACCAACGCGATCTCGGCGACCTACAGCGACGTCTCGGGACAGACGTACGCGACCGAATCGAATCGCGTCGACACCGTCGTGGCGCTCCTCGGTTCGATCGTGGTGAGCCCCAAAGAACCGGCGGCGTCCGCGAGCGAAAAAGCGCAGCGCGGCACGACCGTCGCCCGGACGTTCGTCATCACGAATACGTCCAACATTTCCGACGCGTATACGATCGAAGCCGCCGGGGCCGCACCCGGAAGCGTCGTATCGGTCGCGTTCGTGGAGGGCGCGACACTCGCGCCCGTCACGCTCGGCGCGACGGTCTCACCGACCGTCGCGCCGGGCGGAAACCTCTCCGTCGTCGTGACCGTCGCCGTACCGGCGAACGCGGCCGACGGCGTCGACATCCCGGTCACCGTCACCTCGCGGACCACCGCGACCGGAACGGCGAACGGGCTGCAGTCCGATAGCGGGCAGCAGTGGATCGTCACCGCTCCGCCCGCGTCGATCACCGGTCCGGGCGGCAGTAAGATCGCCAAGACGGTCAACGACAGCGCATCGGTCCAGGGGCAGCCCGGCGGCACGGTGACGTTCGAGATCGTCGCCGTCAACGGCGGCGGTTCGCCCGCGACCAACGTCGTCCTGACCGATCCGGTCCCGACCGGGCTGACGCCCGTCCTCTCGACGGTGAAGGTCGACGGTCTCACCACCGGATTCACGGCCTCGCTCTCGGGGCAGACGGTCTCCGTCAAGATCTCGACGCTCGATCCGGGCGCGACGATGGACGTGACGTTCGATTGCACCATCCTGAGCGCCGAGACGACGGGGCTCACGTTCGTCAATACGGCCAGCGTCACCGCGGACGGGATCGGCACGCTGCCGACCACGCCCGCAAGCGTGCTGACCGGTTCGGGCAACATCGTCTACAACGGCTACGCCGGCGGCAACGCGCCGATCGGCGGCGCGACCGTCGCGCTGCTCGATGCGGCCGGCAATCCCGTCGTGCTCTCGGGTTCCAACGGCTCGGCCACGCGACGCGCCGCCGCGACCGGCGCGAGCAACACGCAGAACCCGTTCGTTACCGGTCCCGACGGCCACTACGACTTCGACATCGAGCCCGCCGATATCGGCCCGACCGGCGTGCGGTATCAGGTGACGGTCGCGGCGCCCGGATTCGTCAACCGCCGGATCCAGCTCGATATCGCGCCGAGCGCGGCGGGCGCGCCGCTCTACGACGTGCGCGCCGTCGCGCTCGACGATCAGCCGATCGCGGTCGCGGGCGGTTTCGCGCTGACGACCAACGGCGTCCAGCTCCACGACATCTTCGGATTCTTCGGCAACTTGCCGATGTTCACGGCCGGCCAGCTGACGCTCACGAAGACGGTGGATCGCCAGGTCGCGCAGCCCGGCGATCGTCTCGACTTCACCATCGACATCCGCAACGCCACCGTCGCCACCGTCGCCGGTGCGAACATCGTCGACACGCTGCCGGCCGGGATGGCGTACGCACCGGGCACGGCCAAACTCGACGGCGTCGCCTTCGAGCCCGTCGTCAGCGGGCGCACGCTCACGTGGACGATCCCGTCGGTCGGACCCGCGAGCGATCATTCCCTCACGTACGTCTGCGTCGTCTATCCGTCGGTCGCGAGCGGTACGACGCTCACCAACTCCGTCTCGGCGGCGGGCGTCGTCAGCGGCACGACCATCCCGGTCACCGGATCCTCCAACGTCTCCGTGCAGATCCTCGGCGGAGCTTTCTCCGATCGCGAAGTGATCACGGGCCGCGTGTTCGTCGACACGATGCATACGGGCCGCTTCCGTCGCGGCGACGTGGGCGTCGCCGGCGTGCGCGTCTTCATGGAGGACGGATCCTCGGTCGTCACCGACGGCCAGGGACGCTTCGACTTCCCCGGCGTGCGCCCGGGCATGCACGTCCTGCGCATCGATCCGACGTCGCTTCCCATCGGCGCGCGCGCATACGACGGATACCCGATGACGTCGTCGCGGTCGCCCCAGCAGCTCGTCCACGGGATCATGGACGACGGCCTGATGGAAGACGTCGAGTTCGCATTGGATCCGCTCAAATGAACGGCGCGTTCCGCCGCGGCCTGGCCGCGCTGACGACCGTCGCGCTGGTGTTCGCCACGCACGACCTCTCGTACTCGGACACGCCGACGACCGCGCCCGCGGCTCCGGCCGCCGCTGCGCCGGTGAACAACGTGAACGTCTACGGCGATCTCGCGCATCTCGTCTACACCGCGACCGGCCCGCTCTCGGCCGATTTCGTCGTGCCCAGCGACGGCTACGTCTCGCCGACCATCTCGCAGCGCTTCGTCGTCACGACCGTCCGGGATGCCGGCGTCGAGATCTCGGTCAACGGCGAGGTCGTCTCGCAGAAGCAGATCGGCAAGCGCGTCGTGGTGCTCAAGACGGGCCTGACCCAATACGAATATTTCGGCGTGCTGCTCAAGCCGGGTCCCAACGTCGTGGCGATCACGCCGCTCGGCCTGGACGGATTGCGCGGACCGGCGAAGACGGCCATCGTCTACGGCCCGGGCATGCCCGTCTCGATGACCGCGAAGTTCTCGCATCCGCTCGTCGCCGACGGCGCGACCGTGCAGCAGCTGCAGATCTCGGCCATCGACCGGTGGGGCCATCCGGCGATGCCGGGCGCGACCGTCAAGGTCTCGGTCCTCGAAGGCGACGTGCAGATCGGCAACGCGCAAGTGCAGGCGACCCCCGTCCCCATGCCGATGGCCTCGGCGACGCCGAGCGACGACGCGTCGCCGGACAACGCGCCGAACCGCGCGCTCGACGCGCCGCTCGGGGACGGCGGCCTGCTCTCCGTGCCGGTGCATCCGGGGCTCTCTCCGGGCACGCTGCGCATCTCGCTCGTCTCGGGCGACGTCTCGCAGACGCAGACGTTCTACATCGATCCCTTCGTGCGCAAACCGTTCGTCAGCGGCCTGCTCTCGGCCGGGACCGGGTCGCTGCCCGCGCAGGTGAACGGCGACGGCGCGAGCGACGGCGGCGGCGCGCGCCGCGGCCGCGCGGCGATCTACGGCGCCGGCCGCGTCGGCAAAAACGCGTCGCTGACGTTCGCGTACGAATCGCAGAACCGGCTTTCGCCGCTCTCGTCGGTCGGCGCGTTCGTCGAGAATCCGAACGAGCGTCCGTACCTGACGTACGGCGACTCGTCCTCGCGCACCGATGGCCTGCACTCGAACGACCACCTCTTCGCGCGCATCGACTCGGGCCGGAACAGCGCGATGTGGGGACAGTTCAATGCGGAGACCGGCGGGCAGTACGGCGTCGGCACCTATCGCGCGCTCGTCTCGGGAGCGAAGGTCGAGATCAACGCGGGCCGCACGCACCTCTCGGCGTTCACCGCGCGCAATCAGGTCGGCTACGTCTCGGAGATCCTCGACGCCAGCGGGCTCGCATCGCTGACCCGGCCGCTGCGCCCGGACATCGTGGTCGGCTCCGATTTCCTCACGCTCGTCTCGCTGGACCGGCGTACCGGCGCGGTGCTGGAGCAGACGCCCTTGACCCGTAACGTCGATTACACGATCGACTACGCGACCGGCCAACTGCGCTTCGTGAACCCGCCGCTGCCCTTCGACGATCATTTCAATCCGCAGGCGGTGTTGGTGCAGTATCAATACGCCGGCGCGGGCGTGCAGGCGCAGACCACCGGCGGACGGCTGGGCGTCGACCTCGGACGCAACGGCGCGAGCACGTTCGAACTGGGCTACGTCAACGCGGCCAACGGTTCGTCGAACTTCTCGCTCTTCCAGCAGACGCTCTCGGGACAGCTCCCCGGCGGCGGCTGGTCCGTTTCGCACGCGTCGTCGGGCGGCCTCGTCCCGAACACTGCGGGCCTGGCGTCGCCGGTCGCATCGAACGGCGGCAGCGCCTGGCACGCCGGCTTCAACCAGCGCCGCGGGTACGACACGGTCTCGTTCGATCTGCAGAACACGTCGGCCGGATATGCCAATCCGTACGGCGGTCTCTCCGTGCCCGGTTTCTCATCGTACCGGCTCGCGTGGCAGCACGCGGTGCCGCGCAAGAACGACCTTACCGTCTCCATCGACGGTCAGCGCAACTCCGGCGTGGGGATCGACAACGCCCAGGCCAACGCTTCCGTATCGTATCGCCGCTACCTGAGCCAGCGGCTCTCGGTTCTGCTCGGGCTGAACGTGCACACGCAGCACGACGGCATCGCCGATCCGAACGGGCCGGGCGCGCCGGTACTCGCCAGCGGATCCTTCGGTCAGGCCGAGGTCGGCATCGATTACCGTCCGTCGAACAAGCTCTCGCTCTCGGTCGATCGCACGTCGACGCTCTCGGGGAACAGCGCCGATTCGACGCAGCCGTCGCAGACGACCGCGCAACTGACGTACGACATGGATAAGAAGGGCAAGATCTACGTCCGCGAACTGCTCAGCGATTCTCCGGTCGCGGCGTTCGCCCAGGCCACCACGGGGCTCGCGCTCGCGAGCAACTCGAGCCGCGCGACGCAGTTCGGCATCGAGCGCGACCTGAGCCCGGCGACGACGGTGACGTCCGACTACCTGATCACGCAGACGGGCAGCGGGACGGACATCTATTCGGCCATGGGCGTCCAAGAGAAGTTCAAAATCGGCAAGAACGTCGGCGGAAACTTCTTCCTGCAGAGCGCCAACGCCAGCGGAGCCGGGGCGACGGGCTTCACCGTCTGGGGGGCGACCGTGAACTATGCGGCGCCGAACGGACTGCGCGCGGCGCTGGCCTATCAGACGCGCGGCGGCGGGACGGCCGGCGGTTCGACCCTCTCGGCCGGCTTCGCCGGCCCGATCGATCCGAATCTCTCGATCGTCGGCACGATCAATCACGCCTACGCCCCGGCTTCGGCGGCGGTCAACGATCAGGTCTCGCTCGCGTACCGTTCCGCATACGACGATCGCTGGGTCTCGCTCTTCGGTTGGCAGCGCACGAGCGGCAGTTCGGCGTTCGGCGGAACGGGTTCGTCCGATTCGGACGTGGTCTCGTTCGAAGAGCTCTTCCGCCCCTGGGACGGCCTCGAAGTCGCCGGGCGCTTCGCCTACAAGCTCGACGGCGATTCCACCTATCTCGCACACACGTCGCTTGCGGGCCTGCGCGTCCGTCAGCGCCTGGGGCGCCGCTTCGACGCCGGTGCGGAAGTGCGCGAACTCAATGCGGCGAACATCCCGGGCGCCCGCGCCGTCGACTTCGCCGCGGAGGCGGGCTATCAGATCGGCGAAGGCGCTCGCGCCGCCGTCGGGTATAACTTCAGCGGTGCGATCGACCCGACGCTGACGGGCGCGCCGACGCACCGCGGGATCTACTTCACCTTCACGACGCTCGTGGACCGGATCTTCGGATGGGGCAAGCAATAGACAAACGCATCGTCTCCGCCCTTCTGGCCGTCGTGCAGGTCACGTCGGGCATCGTCGTGGCCGAACTCGCGACGCGCGCTCCGGCGCGCGCGGCGTTCGCCTGCAACGCGGGCAACGACGGTTCGCCGGGCACGCTCTCCGGCACGTACAACTCGTACTTCATCCCGGCGACGGGAACGCTGTCGGCGGGAAGCACGACGGTCGCGCTCTCGAGCGCAACGCCCGATACGGGGGGCGGAGGCGCCAGCACGGCGATCGCCGCCGGCGACGAACTGCTCATCATGCAGATGCAAGACGGCACCTTTACGAACACCAATAGTTCGTCGTACGGAACGGGCGCTTCGATCGGCAACGCGGGCCTCTACGAGTACGTCCAAGTGGTTTCCATCGCGGGCACCTCGGTCACCATCTTCGGCGCGGGCGCCGGCGGCGGAACGGTCAACAATTACACGGAAGCCGCAGCGACGGGGACGCAGGGCCAGCGCACGTACCAGGTGATCCGCGTCCCGCAATACCTGACCGCGACGCTCTCGAGCACCTTCCACGCGGCCTATTGGGACGGCCAGACCGGCGGCGTCGCGGCGCTCGACATCGCATCCACGCTGAATCTCGGCGGCGCGACGCTGTATGCGACCGGCGACGGGTTCCGCGGGGGCGGCGTCTCGGTCGCGTCGACGTCGCCGGCGTCGGTACTGAATACGGACTACGTCGATTCCGCGACGATGAACGGCGCGAATCCCAGCACCTCGCCGCCGGGCCAAGGCTTCAAGGGCGAGGGCATCTTCGGTACCCCGGGATACACGTTCTACTATTCGGACTTCTCTACGCCGTCGACGCCGACGGCCCCGCTGATCAACAAGGCGACCAGCGGCAACGGCTATCCGGGCGGCGACATGGCCATGGGCGCCCCCGGAAATGCCGGCGGCGGCGGCACCGACATGAATCCGTCGGCCAACGATTCGAATACGGGCGGCGGGGGCGGAGGCAACGGCGGAAGCGGCGGCAACGGCGGCTACCCGTGGTCGAATCAGAATCCGAAATACTCGCAGACCTCGCCCGCGTTACATGCGCAGGCCAACTTCGCCGTGGCCGACGCGACCCACAATCCGGATCTGGGCGGCCGCGGCGCGACCGCCATCGCGACCGGCGTTCGCGCGTTCATGGGCGGCGGTGGCGGCGCCGGCTCCAATAACAACGGCTCGCAGAACAACACGTTCGGCGCCGACGGTTCGTCGGGCGGGACGGGCGGCGGCGTCGTGATGATGCGCATCGCCAATACGTCGGGCTCTGCGGCGACGATCTTCGCCGATGGCACAACGGGCCTCGCGCCCGACAACGACGGCGGCGGCGGTGGCGGCGCGGGCGGCACCATCATCATCACGTCTCCGAATACGTTCACCGGAATCACCGCATACGCGCGCGGTGCCGCGGGCACGTCCGCGTATTTCAAGACCGGCGACACGACGCTGACGACGGCGCACGGACCCGGCGGCGGCGGCGGCGGCGGGGCCATCTACACCAGCAGTCCCGTCTCGGCGACGGTGACCGGCGGTTCCTATGGCGTCACGGTCTCCGGTCAGGCGATCCAGTACGGCGCGCAGGCCGGCACCGCGGGCGTTTCGTCGATCATCTCGGCTTCGGCGATCCCGGGCGTGCCGTCGGGTGCCGAGTGCTACTCGAGTTCGGGTGCGAACACTCCGTATATCGGACCGTACGACTCGGCGGATACGTCGGGCGTGAACTATCAGGGCGCCGAGTACACGGGATCCTACGACGGATCGGTGACGGCGACCAACAACAACGATTTCACGGCCGTCGGACTTCCCCTCACCAACGCATCGACGACGCCGACCAATACGGGGACCGTCGCCGGGACGTGGATCGGATCGTCGTTCACGTTCTCGAGCGCGCCGACCGTCAACGTCCGCCACGAGTTCTACTACAAGGCGTCGACCGCAGGCAACGTGCCGGTGACGTTCACGGCTACGGCACCGCAGCTGCCGGGCAGCTGGACGGTCCGGCTCTGTCCGGGGACGGCGGCCGCCCCGACCTGCGGCACGGCGGCGAACATGTGCAATAACAGCAACGACGATACGTTCACCACGCAGAACGCTGCGGGCGTGAGCAGCACGACGATGGTGTTCTGCTCCTCCACGACGACCACGCGGCACAACTTCGTCTGGGCGCAATACACCCCGGCAGCGGGTACGTACACCGCGTTCGGCCGGTACGACGCGACCATCATCGCGGATGACGGTACCAACTCGAATACGACGCACGACGAGATATATGCGGGGTTCGTGCCGATCACCAAGACGGCGACCGTCGTCACCAACGGATGTCCGTCGGGCGTCACGCCGCCGGCCGGCGGCATCTGCCCCGGAGGCGTGGTGCGCTATACGCTCGACTATCGCAACGTGATGGTCGGCGGGGGACTCGGCAGCGAAGGGCAGTTGCTCTCGGCCTTCGTCTACACCAATCCCGGGACGCTGGTGGTGAGCGATAACGGCGCCGCTACGTTCACCAACGGGGCCGCGACGAACAATACGGCGACCTATACCAACGGCCTGGCGAGCACGCTCAATGCGGGCGGCGTCTATACGACCTGCTCGGCGACCGCCGGTACGTGCGGCGCTTCGCAAGCGAATACGACGTTCACCGGCAATTCGGCCGCATCGACGTCGTGGACGGCGACCATCGGCGGCGCATCGTTCGTCCTCTCGCCGAACGGCTATGCGACCGACGCCACCCACAACTGGCAGGGCACCGTCATCTTCGCCGAGACCGTCAAGTAGCGCGAGGCAGCATCGCCGCGAGCAGGGCGAGCGGCGCGGGGAGGGCGAGCAGTCCGGATTCGGCGAGGCGGATCACGGTCGCATCGGCGATCGAATAACTCGTCGCGGCGACCACCAGGAGCATCACGACGATCGGCAGGGTCGCGAGCACGCGCCAGAGCGCGACCCGCGTGCCGCCGCGCGCGCTCGCGATCTGCACGAGGCAGAACGCGGCGAAGACGAAGGTCAGCGGTGCGAGGACGGTTCCGTATCCCGGCAGCGCGCGATCCGCGACGAACGCGCCGATCGTCGCGAGCACGGACCACGGATTCGAGAACGACGGCGCGGCCCAGCGGCCGGCGACGATGGCGATGGCCGCCGCGAGATAGACCCCTGCCGCCGCCGCCTGGAAGTAGGGCAGCGCGCTCACGCTTGCGGCGCTCCGATGACGGGCCTGACGGCGTCTCCCAGTGCGACCGCGATGGCGGCGCGGATCTCCGGATCCGTCTCCTGTTCGCGCGCGCACAGCAGGATGGGGCAGCGCCACTCCTCGCTCGCCGCGGCCAGTTGGCGCACGATCGCCAAGCGCATCGGCCGGTCGAAACTTCGTTCCCCGGTTCCCAAGAGGGCCGGCCAATAGATCTCGCGCGGCGCCGGCTCGGGTGCCGGCGGGGATGCCGCGCCCGGCCGCCGACGCAGCGAGGCCAAAAGGAAGATGGCTCCGGCGAGCAGGCTCGCGGCGAGCCCCAACTCCTGGATCGGCATTGTCGCTCTGTTCGCCCGGGTCACGCGCCGTCCCCCGAATGCGTTACAATGGGCATCTACTACGTTGGAGGCCTGAGCAACATGCGGCGCTTCGGTGTGCTTTTCTGTATCGCGGTCCTGGGGTTCGCCGGCGCGGCCGGGGCAGCGCGCGCCGACGTGAAGATCACGGTGAACCCCGACCCGGCGCGCTTCGACACCGATTTCCTCTCCGACCCCGACGGCGCGATGAAGGCCGCGCGCGAACTGGTCGCCGCCGGCGACCTGGCCGGGGCGATCAAGAAGCTCGGCACGTACGTCGCCGCACACGGCAAAGAGGCCGGACCGGCCCGCCTGCTCGGCGATCTCTATTACCGTCAAGGCGAGCTCGGCAAGGCGGAAGACGTCTACCGCGCGATCCTGGCGCAATATCCCAACGACAAGGAGACGCACAACCGGCTGGGAACGGTGCTCGCGACCGAGAACCGCATCGACGCCGCCATCGACGAGTTCAACGCGTCCCTTCCGGGAACGGACTCGGTCGGCGACCTGGTGGCGCTCCACGCGCGCAAGGGGGACCTGGCCCAATATCGCGCGCAACTCGAGTTGGTCGCGAACAACTATCCCAACGTCTCCCGCTGGCAGAGCGAGCTCGCGCAGGCCTACGCCGCGCTGCATCGCCCGAGCGATGCCGCGCGATTCTTCCGCCGCGCGCTCGACAGCGATGCGACCGACCTCACGTCGCTCAACGGTCTGGGCCTGGCGATGCTCGATCTGCGCGCGTACGATCTGGCCGCCGGAAGCTTCAAGCGCTGCCTCGGACTCGATCCGCTCAACTACTCCTGTGCGGATAATCTCGGGGCGACGTATCTGGAGATGGGCAGATACGACGACGCGGCCACGATCCTCGCCACCGCGCATACCTTGGCGCCCGAACGGAGCGAAGCGCTCGTGAACTTCGGCTATCTCGCCGACACGAAGGGCGATTGGAAGGGCGCGGTCGCGTGGTACCTCAAGGCGCTCTCCGTCTCTCCGTTCGCGCGGGATGCGTATTTTGACTTAGGCCTCGAGTACGAAGGGCACAAGCTCTACGATCAGGCGGAAGCGGTGCTCGTCAAAGGTATCGCGGTGAATCCGCAGGACGGGCCCCTGCATGTGGTGCTCGGGCAGACGTATCAGGATATGGGCAAGAACGATCTCGCCATGGAGCAGTTCCGCATCGCCGCCGCGTCGTTGGATCCGACCATCGTGGCGTTGGCTCGGGATCGGTTCGCGGCGCTCGATAACGGGCATACGCCTCCGCCGCAGTAGGCTGGGTGGCGGGCGGGATTCGGCATGGGCTTGCGGGGGCGACGTTCCCCTGTCGGCTGCGCTCCCTCCGCCCCTCCAGGGCTCCGGTCGCTCAATCCTCGATCGTTGACAGAGAAAGCCGCAGAGAAACGTCGCTCCCGCAGGCCCATGACGAATCTCGCAGGCGGCAGACGTCAGCGCAGGAGCGCGATGACTTCGATTTCGACGCTGCAGTGGCGGGGCAGCGTCTTGACGGCGACGGTGCTCCGCGCCGGTTTGTTGGCGGTGAAGTAGGTCGCGTAGACCTCGTTGACCGCGTTGAAGTCGCTCATCTCGGCGAGGAAGATCGTCGTCTTCACGACGTCGGCGTAGTCCAGACCGGCGGCTGAGAGGACGGCGCCGACGTTTTTGAGGACTTGATGGGTCTGCTCGCCGATGTCGCCTTCGACGAGGGCGTTGGTCGCCGGATCGATCGGCGTCTGGCCGGAGCAGAAGAGGAAGCCGTTGGCGGCGACGGCGTGGCTGTAGGGACCGATGGGCGCGGGGGCTCCGGGGGCGGTGATGGACTTGGCGCTCACGCGGGTACCTCGTCGCGGCTCATGGTGCCTTTGTAGTTCATCGGCGCCTCTTCGATGCCGAAGTTCTCCGCGTACAGCGCGGCGATGCGCGCCATCTCGTCGTCGGTGAGATCGGGCGCGTCGACGGCAGCGGCGAACTCCCGGAGCTGCTCGCGGTCGTAGATGTTGGGCAGGACCGACATCACGCGCGGTTCTTTCAGCAGCCACTGGATCGCGGCTTGGCCGAGCGTGCGGCCGTCGCGCTCGAGGAAGCGGAGCTGCTCCACCTTCCGCACGCCGTTGATCAGCCACGATTTGGGACGGTGGCGGCGGTGGTCGCCGGCCGGGAAGACGGTCTGCGCCGTGTACTTGCCTTCGAGCATGCCGCTGGCGTGCGGGACGCGGATCATGAAACCGGTATCGGCGTCGCGCTCGCGCGCGGCCGCGATCTGTTCGTCGCCGGGATGCTGTTCGAGCATGCTCCAGATGATCTGCTCCGATGCCACGTTGCGCTTGACGATCGCGTCGACGCCTTCGTAGAGCCAGCCGATCGCCGGGCCCAGCGCGATGCCGTACATCTTGATCTTGCCTTCGGCCTTGAAGGACGCGAGCAGTTCGAAGAGCGCATCGTCGTCGACCTGCGCCATGCGCGCGTTGTGGATCTGATAGATGTCGATGCAGTCCGTCTGCAGGCGCCGCAGCGATTGTTCGAGCGCGTAGCGCACGAACTTCGGCGTGAAGTCGTGCGGGATCTCGTTCTGACCCCGGCGGACGTCGCCGTGATTGTAGAAGTCGTAGCCGAACTTCGTCGCGTAGACCACGTCGTCGCGGCGGTCGCCGAAGGCGCGCGCGAGCTGCTCCTCGCTGCGTCCGTTGCCGTAGGTGTCGGCGGCGTCGAAGAGCGTGATCCCCAGGTCGAGCGCCTCGTGCAGCATGGCTACGGCGTCGTCGTCGGTCATCTCGCCCCACCAGCCGGTCGCGGTCGTCCAGAGGCCGAAGCCGACTTCGCTGACCTTCACGTCGCTCTTGGGATACGTACGGTATTTCATCGCGTCACAGACTCCAATCGGGATAGGAGAACCTTAGGCGTCCGGCGCGAGACTCATTGCGACCATGCTCGCAGCGGCCCCGGATATTTACCCGGCAGGCGCCGGACCGTCGGGCGTAGGAGCAACGGCCGTGAAGCTTTTTGCGGAGGAGTTCGGGCGGGTCGGCCGGTTCATCGACGACTACCTGGAGCATCCCGAGCGCTATCCGGTCCTCGCCCGTACCAAGCCGGGCGACGTCGTCGCCGCGCTGCCGCGCTCGGCCCCCGAAGAGGGCGAACCGTTCGACGCGCTGATGGACGACTTCGAAGCGACGATCCTCCCGGGCATCACGCATTGGAACCATCCGCGGTTCTTCGCATATTTCGCCACGAGCGCGGCCCCGGTCGCGATCGCCGCAGAAGCGCTGGCGGCGACGCTCGACGTGAAGGCGATGCTCTGGCGCACGTCGCCCGCCGCGAGCGAACTGGAAGAGGTCGTGATGCGCTGGCTCGGGCGACTGATGGGCCTGCCCGACGCGTTTACCGGGATCATCTACGACACCGCCTCGATCGCCGGATTCACGGCGCTCGCGGCCGCGCGCGAAGCGCTCGGACTCGACATCCGCGATCGCGGGATGACCGGTCGCGACCTCCCTCGTCTGCGCGTCTACATCACCGAGCATACCCACTCGCACATCGAGAAGGCCGCGATCGCGCTCGGGCTCGGGCGGGAGAACGTGGTGAAGGTCCCCTGCGATGACCGGTTCCGCATGGATCCCGAAGCGCTCGACGCGCGGATCGCCGCGGATCTCGAGGCCGGGATGCGGCCGATGGCGATCGTCGCGACGGTCGGCACGACGTCCACCACGTCGATCGATCCGGTGCCTCGCATCGCCGAGATCGCCAAGGCGCGCGCGCTGTGGCTGCACGTCGATGCGGCGTACGCCGGAGCGGCGGCGATCGTGCCGGAGTTCCGTTCCGTCCTCGACGGCGTCGACGCGGCCGATTCGGTGGTCTTCAATCCGCACAAATGGCTCTTCGTGCCGATGGATTGTTCGGCGCTCTACGTGCGCGACGAGGCGCTGCTGCGCCGCACGTTCTCGCTGGTCGCCGCCTATCTGGAGACGAGCGACGGCGACGTGCGCAACTACATGGACTACGGACTCCAGCTGGGGCGCCGCTTCCGCGCGCTCAAGCTATGGTTCGTGCTGCGGTACTACGGCGCGAACGGTCTGCGCGAGCGGCTGCGCGAACACGTCGCGCTCGCCGCGGAGTTCGCCGGGTGGGTCGGGGCCGAACCGGGGTGGAGCGTCGTCGCGCCGCACCCGTTCTCGGTGGTCTGCTTCCGCTACGATCCGCCCGGCGCTACCGCCGCGCAGGGCGATGCGAAGAACCGCGAGATCCTCGCCCGGGTGAACGCCGGCGGAACGGCGTTCGTCTCGCATACCGAGATAGGCGGTCGCTACGTCCTGCGCGTCGCGATCGGCAATCTGCGGACGACGCGCGACGACGTCGCCGCGGTCTGGGCGGAACTGCGCGGGGCCGCATGCTGAAGAAGGTGCGCGAGAGCTTCGAGCCGAGCACGCTCGCGCTCTTGGCCATCGTGCTGGGCACGATGATCGTCGGCTTCGTCGCGTACGGCGTCATCAACAACATCCGCACCGAAGGCCGTGCGGCCAACAACGCGCGCCTCGACCTGCAGGCGCTGCTCGTGATCGTGATCGACCAGCAGACCGCCGTCCGCGGGTATGCGGCCACGCACCAAAAGCTCTTCCTCGACCCCTACGTCCGCTCGCAGCCGTCCTACGGCGCGACGCTGGCGCGTCTGGAGGTCGCCGCGCGCAACCCGCGTATGGCCGGCATCGCGCGCGATCTGAGCGCGATCCGCGCGAATTACGACGTCTGGCGGGCGCGGACCGCCGAGCCGATCGTCCGGGGCGCGACCGGTACCGACGCTTCGATCCGCCTGCGTCGCGGCGGCCTCGCCATGGACCGCGTCCGCGCGGATCTCGGCCGGGCCCGCGTCAAGGTCGACGCCGCCGCCAACGAGGTCACCGGCAACGTCCAGAACGCGATCGTCATGTCGATCCTCGCGATCGTCGCCATGACCATCATCCTCGGCGTCGTCGCCATCCGCTTCGAGCACGCGCGCCTCGGCGAGGAGAAGCGTCTGCGGGAACAGGTCGACGAGCGCAACGCCGCGCTGCGGCGCAGCAACCAGTCGCTGCGCGAGTTCGCCTACGTCGCCTCGCACGATCTCCAGGAGCCGCTGCGCACCATCGCTTCGTTCACCCAACTGCTGGAGAAACGCTATCGCGGACGGCTAGACCCGGATGCGGACGAGTTCATCGGCTACGTCGTCGACGGCGCCAAGCGCATGCAGCAGCTCATCGACTCGATCCTCGAGTATTCGCGCGTCTCCACCCACGGCAACCCGATGGAGCCGGTGGATCTCGACGCGGTCACGCGACGCAGCGTCGCCAATCTGCGCGCGAGCATCGAGGAGCGCGGTGCCGAGGTCGCGATCGGCCCCCTGCCGCGCGTCCTCGGCGACGACTTGCAGCTGGGGCAGCTCATGCAGAACCTCGTCGGCAACGCCCTCAAGTACAACCGTTCTCCGCGCCCGAGGGTCGATGTACGCGCGCGCCGCGCGAGCCCGGTCTCGTGGGAGATCACCGTCGCCGACAACGGCATCGGCATCTCGCCCGAATATCACGAGCGCATCTTCCGGATCTTCTCGCGGCTCCACGCGCGGACCGAATATGGGGGGACGGGGATAGGCCTCGCCGTCTGCAAGCGGATCGTCGACCGGCACGGCGGGCGAATGTGGGTCGACTCCGAAGAGGGCCGGGGGGCCGCCTTTTCGTTCACTCTGGCCGATGCCGAGGATGCCGCATGATCGAACCCCAGGACGTCGTCCAGGTCCTGCTCGTGGAAGACAGTCCTTCCGACGCGCGCCTCACGCAAGAAGCGTTCCGCGACGGCAAGATCAAGAACGAGCTCCACGTCGTCACCGACGGGAACGACGCGCTCGCATTTCTGCGGCGCGAAGGACGCTTCGCGGGGGCCAAGCGCCCCGACTTGATCCTGCTCGACCTCAACCTTCCGAAGATGGACGGACGAGAAGTCCTGCGTCGCATCAAGACGGACGACGACCTCAAGACGATCCCCGTCGTGATCCTCACCACGTCGGAGGCGGATCAAGACGTGATGAAGGCCTACGAATACCACGCCAACTGCTACATCCGCAAGCCCGTCGATCTGGCGCGCTTCCTCGACATCATCGCCGCCATCGAGAACTTCTGGCTGACCGTCGTGAAATTGCCGAACGACGCGAAGGGCTGATCGCATGCGGGTGCTGGTCGTCGAGGACAACCCGGCCGACGCCGCACTCGTACGCGTGCTGCTCGCCGACGCGCCCGGCCACTACGAGACGACCGCCGTGACCTTCGTCCGCGACGCCGTGGCGCTGCTCGCGGAGGCGACGTTCGACGTCGCGCTGCTCGACATGTCGCTGCCGGATGCGGAGGGCGTCGAAGCGCTCGCCCGGGTGCGCCGCGCCGCGCCCGAACTGCCGATCGTCATCCTCTCGGGTCAGGAAGACGAAGCGCTCGCGACGGCGGCCGTCGCCGCCGGCGCGCAGGACTATCTCCTCAAGAGCAACGTCGGCGAGGTGACTCTGCGACGCGCGCTCGGCTACGCGATCGAGCGGCAGCAGATGTTGGATCGCATCAACGCGAGCGTCGACGAACTCGAAGAGCAGCGGGCCTCGGTCATCCGCCTCAACCAGCTCAAGAACGATCTGATCACCGTGCTCGCGCACGACTTCAAAGGTCCGCTCACCACGATCCTCGGCTTCGCGGAACTGATCGAAGAGGGCGCGCTCGCCGGCGAAGACGCCTGCGATGCCGCCGGTACGATCCGGCGGAACGTCTTTCGGCTCACCACGCTGGCCAACGACACGCTCGCGCTCTCGCGCATCGAACACGGCGAACTCGAGATCGCCGAAGGCATCGTCGACCTTCCCGATCTGGTGAGGGAGATCGCCGAACGCACGGACGATCCGCAGCGCTTCACCTTCGTCGCGACGGCGAGCGAGACGGAAGTCCCCGGAGACCGCGAGCGGCTGCGCCAGGTCTTCGAAAATCTGCTGCGCAACGCGCTGAAGTATTCGCCCGACGACGCCCTCGTCTCCGTCGCGATCCGCGACGGCGATGCGGACTTCGTGCGGGTGGACGTCACGGACCGCGGCATCGGCATTCCGGGCGAGGAGATCGCGACGCTCTTCCGACGCTTCGCGCGCGCGAGCAACGCGAGGAAGGCGAGGATCCCCGGCACCGGCCTCGGGCTCTTCGTCGCGAAGACGCTCGTAGAGAAGCACGGCGGGCGACTGTCCGTCAACAGCGAGGTCGGCCGCGGAAGCACGTTCAGCGTCTCGCTGCCGCGCAGAGGTGCGGTCGCGCGCGCGCCGCAGATCGCCGTCGTCGTCGGCGATGCGGCGCTGGGCCCGTTCATCGCCTACGAACTGCGCTCGAACGGCTTCCGTGTGCGCGAGTACGGCTCGCTCGACGAATTGCGGGCGGGCAGCGCGGCCGAGCCCAGCGACGCGATCATCGTCGATCGCGATCGGATCGCGCCGGACGCGGGCGCGACGCGCGCCGTCCTCGGCGGATCCACCCCGCGTCTCATCGGCCTCGGCGCCTCCGGAAGCGACGGCTGGGATGCCACGCTGCCGAAGACGTTCCTGGCGACCGACCTGCTCGCGGCCTTGGCGATGAAGCCCTAGTAGAGCCGTAAGTACGCGCGGTGTTCCCATTCGTGGACGGCGCGGCGATAGGTCTCGTACTCGGCGATCTTCGCATCGCGGAAAGCGTGATAGATGTGATCGCCTAGGGCGGCGCGGATCGTCGGATCGGCGTCCAGCGCGTCGATCGCCTGCCGGAGCGATTTCGGCAGCGTTCCGATGCCGCGTTCGTGACGGTCGCGTTCGGAGAGTTCGTAGGTGCTTCCGACCAGCGGGCTGCCGGGAAGCGTGCGCGTCTGCACGCCGTCGCTCGCGGCGCCGACGAGCGCGGCGACCGCGAGATACGGATTGCAGGCCGGGTCGGGGCTGCGCATCTCGATGCGGCGCTGTCGCAGGGCCGGCACGCGGACGAGGGCGTTCGCACTGCGTTCCGACCAGACGGTGTAGATGGGCGCGTCCCACGCGGCGACGAGGCGCTTGTAGGAGTTGACCGTCGGATTGCAGATCGCGGTCGTCGCGGCGGCGTGCCGCAACAGTCCGCCGATGGCGTAGAGGACCGCGTCGTCGTCGGCGTCCGGCAGATGGAGTTCCACGTGCAGACCGCTGCCGGCGCGATCTTCGCTCGGCTTCGGCATGAACGTCGCTTCGAGGCCGAAGCGCGCGGCCACGTGCTTCGCTATCGTCCGGACGGTGAGCGCGTGATCGGCGGCATCGAGCGGGTCGCACGGCGCGAGGTCGATCTCGTGCTGACCGTTCCCGTGCTCGTGATGGGCGCTCGCGACGGGGACGTTCATCGCCTGCAGGGCGGCGACGATGGCGTTGCGCGCCTCCTCCCCCCGATCGTTGGCGCCGAAATCGAAATACGACCCCACGTCGCGGGTCGAGGTCGAGCCGAAGCCGCCGCCCTCGGCTTGGGCGTCGAAGAGATAGAACTCCATCTCCGTGCCGATCGCGACCGGTCCGAGCTCCGCGGCCTCTTCGAGCGCGCGGCGCAGCGTGGTGCGCGGACAGCCCTCGAAGGGCGAGCCGTCGGGCATCGCGATGTCGCAGATGAGCCGCGCTTCCGCACCGTCGCCCGCGTTCCACGGATAGAGCGCGAACGTCGACGGGTCGGGACGCAGCTGCATGTCGAGCTCTTCGCCGCGCACGAAGCCGTCGATGGAACCGCCGTCGAAGGTCACGTTCCCGTCGAGCGCCGTCTCGAGCCGACTCGCCGGGATCGAGACGTTCTTGCTCACGCCGAGGATGTCGGCGAAGACGAGCCGGACGAAGCGCACGTCGCGCTCCTTCGCGAGTTTGAGGACAGCGCGTATGGCGGCGGCGCCGCCTTTGCCGTTAGGTGTGGAGTGCATCGATCGCGATCGCCATTCTGAAGGTGAGTTGATCGTGGGGGCTGTCGAGCGTGCGTCCGCAGATCTCGCCGATCTGCCGGAGCCGATAGAAGACCGTGTGACGGTGGACGTGCAGCTCCGCCGCGGCGTCCTTGACGTTCTGTCCGTTGGAGAAATACGAACGCAGCGTGGCGACGAGCTCCGTCTGGTGTCGCTCGTCGTACGCGCGCAGCGGGGCGAGCGTCGCGGCGGCGAAGGCGCGCAGCGCGGCGCCGTCCGCGCCGTCGAAGAGCAAGGCGTACGCGCCGAGGTCGTCGTGACCGAGGACGCGTCCGGCGCCGTAGACCCGCCGCCCGATCGCGAGCGCGGCTTCCGCGGCCGCGATGCCCCGTGCGATCTCGATCGCAGGTACCGGATTCGCGACGCCGCCGCTCGCGACGCAGTCCGGCTGCGATTTCGCCGCGGTCTTGGGCAAGAGCGACGCCGCGGTGCGCGCGTTGGCCGCGTCGATCTCGCGCGCGGCGGGCGCCAGCACCAGCACGCCGGACTCGCGTTCCAGGATGCCCGTAGCGAACTCGCCCGACGCGAAGGTCGTCGCGACGATGCCGGCGACCTCGGGCGGTTCGAGGGCGATGGCGACATAATGGGTGGCCAGAGCCATGCCGTTGGCTTGCGCGTCGGCGCGCGCCGCCGCGAAGTCGTGGTAGCCGCCCGCGCGCAATCGCTCCCAGAACGCCCGCCTCCGTCCGGTCGAGCCGCCCCTCTCCCGGGCCAGCTCCACGGCGATCGCGGCCGCGGTCAGCCGCAGCGCCAGCAGCGCTTCCGGACTGCTTTCGACGCCGGCCTCGATCGCGCCGAGCACGGCCGGTCCTGCGGCGATCGGCGCCGAGATGGCGACGCCGTTGCGGCTCGGGCCGACGGTGGCCAGCGCGCGACCGGCCGCATCGCCGACCCGGACCCCGGCTCCGAGACGCTCGGCGAGATGGAGGGCGTAGGCGCGCGCGCCGCCGCCGGCCGCGGCGACGACCGCGAGCCCTTCGGCGAAATCAACGAGCTCTTCGGCCGTCATGGCCGATTCTTTCGGCGGTTTGTGCCGATGACCTTAGGGATGATGCGCGGCGGGGTTCGTTCGCTCTTCGAGTCGCTCTACGCCGGCACTCCCGATGCCGTGCTGGCGTATTCCCCGGACGGCCTCTGTACCGGGGCCAATCCGGCGGCCGTCGATCTCACCGGGCACTCCGAAACGCAGGTCATCGGGCAGCACTATTCGCTGCACGTCGCGCGGCAGGATCGCGAACGCGCGAAAGATGCCGTCGAGACGGCGCTCGCGGGCGGCGTCGATCACCTCGAGATCACCGTGCGGCATCGCGACGGAACCATCATCCCGGCCGAGCTCTACGTCTTCCCGGCGTTCGCGGGGTCGGAGATCGTCGGCTTCTTCGCACAGGTGCGCGACATCGTCGCGCTGCGTTCTGCCGAGCGCTGGCTCAACATCAATCAGGATCGCTTCCGTTCGCTCTTCGAGTTCCACCCGGACGGGATCTTGGAACTGAAAGAAGACGGCACGATCTCCCGGGTCAACGTGGCGTTCGAGAGCGAGACGGGATTCCTCGGCGAGCAGCTCGTCGGACGCCCGTGGACGGGCGTCATCGCCCCGGACTTCCGCGATAGCGCCGAAGAGGCGCTGCGCGAATGCAAGCGCGGCGAAGCCAGCGAAGCCGACTCGCAGCTGCTCGACCGTCTGGGAAATCGCATCGACGTCGCGCTGAAGCTCGTGCCGGCCAGCGTCGCATCGGAGGTCACGGGCGCGTACGCGATCGCCAAGAACGTAGCCGCCCAGCGCGACGCCGAACGGGCGATCGCCGATTACGGAAAGCGCATCGGCGACCTCTACATGGTGGCCGCGGGACGCGGCGAATCGGAAGAGGATCAGATCGACACCACCATCGCGCTCGCGATGCGCATGTTCGATTTCGATTTCGGCTATCTCACCCGCTTCGCCGGCGACGAGATCGAGATACGCAATACCGTCGGAAGCGGCTGGAACGTACGACCCGGACAGTTCTACGCGAAGCACCAGAGCCTGACGCGATATCTGGACGAGCGGGAGATGCTGGAAGCGGGCGACCTCGACGAGTCCCCGTGGGCGAGCGACGGCGCGCGATCGAACGCGCCGTGGCGCGCGTACGTGGCGATGCGCCTGCGCGTCGGGGACGGGGTCTACGGCGCGCTCGCGTTCGCCTCGAAACGTCCGCGCGCGCCCTTCACCCAACTCGATCGCGACCTGATGCAGATGGTCGGACTGTTCGTCGCGGCCGCGCTCGAGCGCGCCGCCAGCCGCGAACGCATCGAGGCGCTCGCCTTTACGGACGCGGTGACCGGCCTGCCCAACCGCGTGCTCTTCGACGATCGCATCCGTCAGACGATCGCCACGTCGAAGCGCTACGCTCGCGGATTCTCGGTGATGTACCTCGACGTCGACCACTTCAAGGACATCAACGACGATCTCGGCCACGCCGCCGGCGACGCCGCGCTCAAGGCCTTGGGCGAGCGGCTCCGCGAGACGCTGCGCGAATCCGACACGATCGCGCGCGTGGGCGGCGACGAGTTCGTCATCCTTCAGCCCATCGCCGACGGACCGGGCGACGCCGCGGACCTCGCCCGCAAGATCGTCGCCGCCGTTCAGCGTCCGGTGCTCATCGAAGGGCGGGAGCGCGTCATCCAGGTCTCGTTGGGGATAGCGCTCTATCCGCAGGACGCGACGAACGTCGAAGATCTGATGGCGCTCTCCGACAAGGCGCTCTATGCGGCCAAGCGCGCGGGGCGCAACCGCTGGAAGTTCGCCGACGAGGACGCCGTCAGGCGATCGCTCGCGCGCAACCCGTAGCCGCGTCTATCCGCGCAGCTGCTGGACGATGAAGACGAGCGAGAGTCCGCCGACGACGATCGCCGTCGTCCATCCGACGACGTTGGCGAGGGGCTTGTTGGTGTACGCGCCCATGATGCCTTTGCGATTGATGATGACGAGCATGAGCACCAGTTCCGCCGGCAGCAGCACGCCTTGGACCGTCTGCGCGGCCAGGATGAGCGGCAAGAGGCGGATGCCTGGCAGAAGCACCAACGCCGCGCCGAGTATGAGTCCCGCGCCGAAGATGGTGAAGAAGATCGGCGCTTCGCCGAACTTGCGATCGAGCGCCGCTTCGAAGCCGAGCGCTTCGCAGATCACGTAGGACGTCGAGAGCGGCAGGACGGTCGCGGTGAAGAAGCCCGCATTGAGGATGCCCAGCGCGAAGATCGTCGCGGCCAGCGACCCGAACGGACGCAGGGCCTGGGCGAAGTCCGAGGCCTGCGTCGGTTCGATGCGCGCGCCGTGGCGATTCGCAAGATAGATCGTCGCGGCGTTGGCGACGATCATGAACCCGGCGATGGCGATGCCGATGACGCTGCCCACGATCACGTCGGCGCGGACCAGGCCGAGCCGGTCCTCGTCGGTGCCCTTCTCGACGACCGCCGATTGCAAGAAGAACTGCATGTAGGGCGAGATCGTCGTGCCGATCAGGCCGACGACGATGAAGAGCCAGGCCTTGTCGCCGAAGTGGAACGTCGGCACGAACGTCCCGACGGCGACGGCGTGCCAGTCGGGATGGGCCAGCACGGCCGAAGCCGCGTAGGCGAGATAGATGAGCGAGAATCCGACGAAGATGCGTTCGACGATCTTGTTGTCGAAGCGCAAGATGAAGAGGAAGACGGCGACGAGCGCGATCGGCACGGCGATGTAGCGCGAGATGCCGAAGATCTCCGATGCGGTCGCGATGCCGGCGAACTCGGTCGCCGTCAGCGCGACGTTGACGACGAAGAGCGCGAGCATCGCGAAGAAGGAGACCCGCACGCCGAAGTTCTCGCGGACGAGCGCGGCCAGTCCCTTACCGGTGACGGCGCCCATCCGGGCGGCCATCTCCTGGACGACGACGAGCGCGATCGCGAGCGGAACCAGCACCCACAGGATGGCGTAGCCGTAGCGCGCGCCGGCCGCGGAATAGGTGGCGATGCCGCCGACGTCGTTGCCGGCGGAGGCCGTGATGAATCCGGGCCCGAGCACCGCGAAGAGCAGCAGGGCCGAGCGGAAGAGGCTACGCTTCTTCAACGATCGTCCGCCGATGGTGGCGCGGCGCGAACCGCGGAAGCTTCTTGGCGAGGTCCGCCGGCATGATCGCGTCGATGGCGTCGTCGACCGTGACGATGCCGAGCAGCGTCCCGCGATCGTCGACCACGGGCGCGGCGAGCAGGTCGTAACGGGCGATCGTCGCCGCCACCTCGTCGCGGTCGGCGTCGGGCGCGAGGGTGACGAGATCGGTCTCCATGATCTTGTCGATCGTCGCCTGCGGCGGCGCCAGGAGCAGCGTGCGCAAGGTCAGGGTGCCGAGCAGCGCGTCGGCCTTATCGACGACGTAGAGATAGTAGATGAACTCGGACTCGGGCGCGATCTCGCGGATCTTGCGGATCGTCGCTTCGGCCGTGCGATGCGGATAGATCCAGACGTAGTCGGTCGTCATCAGTCCGCCGGCCGTATCTTCCGCATACTTCACCAGTTCGCGCAGCTCGCCGGCGGTGAACTCGTTCATCTCCGCGAGAAGCCGGGTCTGCTGTTCCTCGGGCAGTTCGGCGAGCAGGTCGGCGGCGTCGTCCGAATCCATCTCTTCGATGATGTCGGCGGCGCGCTCCGTGCCGATATCGTCGATGAGCGATTTCTGCGTGTCGGCGTCGAGATGCTCGAACGCATCGGCGGCGGTCTCGTCGTCGAGCGAGCGGACGACGGCGACGGCCTCGCGGGTCGAGAGATCGCCGATGATCTCGGCCAGGTCGGAGGGGTGGAGGCGGGCGAGCTTGCTCTCCTTGACGGAGAGCCGCACTTCGGACGGATTGACGTCGCGGATCGGCGAGACCGAGTCCCAGGCGATCATCGCGCGCGGCACCCTCCTATAGATGTAGGGCGTGAAGCGCTTGCCGAACGACTTGAGACCGAGGCGGCGCAGGAGGCCGGCGACGCCGACGTCGGCCGCGACGACCCGGAGGTGTCCGCCGGTGTTGGCGACCTCGATGTCGTTGATGCGGACGACCTTGCGGCCGTCCACGTCGACGATCTGCTTGTCCAGCAGGTCGGCCACGAGGAAGAGCGCCTCCGCATCGGGCGGTGCCGGTTCCTTGGGAGCCATGGTCAGCGCGACGGTCCCGTTCCGGTCCACGTCGGCGATCGTATCGATGGGCGCGAAGCGCAGGCCCTGCGTCGTCTTGAGCACGAGGCCGTCGATCTGCGGAAACGTCGCGTCGGGGTTGTTGACGAGGAAATCGGAGACCTTGCCGATCGGCAAGTCGTAGAGCGTGGCTTGCCGGCCCACCAGCTCGCTTATGAATCCGTCCGCAAATGCCATCTCGACCCTCAGTCGCAGCGAGCTTTGGCACCACGCATCGTAGAAGCGGTCGCCCGCCTCAGCCGCGTTAGACATCGCCTTGGATCCGGCGGAGTCTGGTCTACCCGCTTGGCGTCTCTCGACGTTTCGGGGCAGCGGCCTGTGTATCGCGTGGACGCCTCACCTAGCGAGGTATCCTTACACTAAGTATAGGGGGCGCGGTCAACCTTCGAGGCCGCGGGCGTTCCTAGGCGGCTTTGATGCTCTCCAAGAGGAGGCTCGTGACGAGCTTCGCGTCGACCCCGACCTGCGAAAGGATCCCCATGCCGACCTGAGCGATCAGCTGGTTCTTGGTGAAATCGGTCGTATACCGGCCGATGTCGGCGTCCCTGATCCGGCTCTCGGCGTCGGTCAGGTTGATGCCGGTGAGGGTACCGTTGTTCGCGTCTTCGCCGAGCGAGACGGTCTGCGCGCCGATATCCGCGCGCACTTGAGAGAGCGCGTCGAGCGCGTTGTCGACTTTGATCTCCGCGGAACTCGCGGAGTATTGATTGCTCGAATCCGAACCGATCGGCGCGTTGACGAAATTGATCTGATCGGGATTGAGCACGCTGATGCCGCTGACGTTCAACGTGTTCGTCGAGAGGTTCGGCAGCGAGATCGACGTCGCCGTGCCTTCGTCGCCGCCATCGTTCACGTAGAGCGCGTGCCCGGTCCCGGCCGCGACCGCATCGGTGGAGACGAACGCGATCGACGTGCCGACATCCGCGGCCGTCAGGTTCGAAAGATTGAACGTCAACAGGTTCAATCCCGAATTGCCGGGCGCGACGTAGGCCGCACCGCTGATGACGCCGGAGTTCACCGGCACCGCCGAGACGTCGGTCATCTCCGGTGCGCCTCCGAGCGACGGATCGGTCGAGTATGCGGTGAACTGGATGTAGACGCCGCTGCCGACGTTGATGCCGGTATCGGGATCGACCGCGCTCGGATCGTACGACAACACCTGGAAGACCATATAGGCCGGGACGAATCCGCCCGGACCGGGCTCGCCCTGTCCGGTGAGCGTGATGAGTTTTCCGGGGGTGCCGAGGCCGTCGGCGTTGGCGACGGTGTCGCTGGGATACGGACGCGTCGTCGACGTGTCGGGGATCGGCGAGTCGACCTGCTTGACGGAGTACGCGACGGGCGCCGACGTGTCGAGCGAACCGTCGAAGAGCTTGACGCCGTTGAACTGCGTGGTGCTCGCGATGTGGTTCACCTCGGCGAGCAGCGTGTCGATCTCTTCTTGGATATTCGCGAGGTCGCCGTTCGACTCGAGATCCGAGCGCGATTCGACGACGAGCGTCCGCACGCGCTGCAAGATGTTCTGTACGTTGGCGATGGCGCCGTCGGCGACGTTGAGGAGATTGCCGGCGGTCTGCACGTTAGCTACGGATTGCTGAAGTCCGGACACTTTCGTCTGCAGCGTTTCGGCGATCGCAAGACCGCTCGGGTCATCGGCAGCACTTTGCACGCGAAGGCCGCTGGCCAACGCGCGCGTGTCGCTCCCTAATGAATTTTGAGCAATAGCGAGATTCCGGAGAATCTGGCCGGTGCCCCCCAGCACGTCCATGAGTAGGTTGGGCTTCCTCCTTGAAACGGTGTCCCTACATATAAGGGCTTCGGCAAAAGCGCCTTAAACTTGCGCGTCCCGGCCTCACGGATCGCGTTAAGGACGTGTAAACGAGGAGCGACCTTCTTCAGCCGGGCCCCGCCGCGTCCGAAGATGACCATGGAGGTTCGGTTGGGAAGGCGCGCGCTGATCCGTTTGGTCGGGAGATCCGTCCAAGCGATCGGGATTTCGGTCATCGCAGGCGCGCTCGCGGGCCTGTCGGTGGTCGAGTACGGCCAAGCGAGCGCACTGTTGGCCGTCATCGGGACCGCGGTCGCGCCCTCGCCGAGTCCATCGCCCAGCCCCGAGCCGACCGCCGCTCCGCGCCTCGATCGGGGCGGTCCGCTGGAGTTCAGCCTCAACGGGACGCTGGCGGTGGGCGAGAGCAACGTCGCGGCGACCCGGACCGACGCCCTGGGAAACCCGACGGCGCAGTCCTCGAGCACCGCGAGTTCCGCGGTCGGTCTCTATGCCGAGCTGCGCCGGCGCACCGGCAGTTCGACCGCCGACGTCCGGCTGCCGCTGGGGTTCTCGCAGGGCGGGACTCAGGTCGGGGCGCTGCTCGTCGGATTTTCGACGCCGCACTACGCCCTGCAATACGGACCGCAGGGGGCCAACGTCTTCGGGCAGATCCCGCTCGGCGGTACGATCCGCGGTTTCGCGCTGGTTCTGCCGCTCTCGTCGGGCGACGTCGCGTTCTACGAAGGCCCCAACTTCGGCGTCGATCAGGAGACCGTGCACGTCCAGGGATTTCGCGCGCGCCGCTTGATCGGCCGGGACCTGTTCGAACTCGCCTTCGCGCGCAACGCATCCTCGCCGCTCACCGGCTCCGCGACGACGCTGGTGGCGGGGCTCGCCACGAGTCGCGGCCGGGCGGCCTTCGTCGGAGAGCTGGCTTCGCAAGAACGGCATACGCCGACCGGCGACGTGCACGGCGTCGCGATGCAGTGGCGCGCGGACGTGGGCACTCCGAACAGCGGCTGGACGTTCGCGTTCCGTCACATGCCGGACCGGTTCCTCGCATACGGCGCGGGCGAACTCAACCGCGACGACTATCGGGAACTGGCGTATCGCGCCGCGGGCAAGCGCGGGAATCTCAGCGCCGATCTCACGTTCGAGAACGCGGGAAGCGCCGATAACCTCCTGCAGTCGCGCCGCTCTTCGCTCGGGTACGGCGGTCAGCTGGGCAACGCGAACTATCAGCTGACGTTCCAAGAACAGCGCTTGGGCGGAACGCAGCCGGTGCAGTGGTCGGGCAGCGGCACCGCGCAGCTCGGCGTGCCGTTCGCCCAGGGATTCGCGCTCTTCGGCGTGCAGCTCGGGCGCACGACGACGTACGGATCCGACGCGACCGGCCTCTCCGCGTTCTCGGCGCAGGTCCAGCGTCAGTTCGGACCGCTCGCCCTGCAGTTCACGACGCAGTCGCAGCAGCAGACCAATCCGGAACTCGGCGCGTCGCACCTGCAGACGAACTCCTTCGGCGCGCAGCGGCAGTTCGGGCGGACCGGATTCGGTTTCCAATACACGCGCTCGCACACGCTATCCGCGTTCGCCGATGCGATCCAGCGCACGCCGCAGATCGCCATCTCGCGGCAGATCTCGCCGGCGCTCTCCCTGCAGATGACGCTGGGCCGCCAATCCAACGACGACCTGCGCGATCCGCGCAACAACGGGACGTCGCGGATCTTCAACGTCCTCGTCAACGCGCCGTTCGCGTTCGGCAACGGCGTCGTCCAGGGCCGCGTCGATCCGCGCTTGCCGGCGATCATCGCGGGACGCGTCGTGAGCGATCTCGGCGACAACTTCGCGCTGGCGGGGCTCGCGACGGGCGGCGTGGCGAACGCCGTCGTCGTGCTCGATGGGACCGAAGTGCAGCGCACGGATCTCGACGGGAACTTCCAGTTCTCGTTCGTGCATCCGGGTCAGCACCAGCTGCGCGTCGAGACGTCCTCGCTGCCGCGCGGACTGACGGTCGATCAGCCGATCGTGACGCTCAACGTCGACGGGGGCCAGACGGGTCAGGTCTACTTCCGCGTCGGCGATTTCGGCGGCGTCGCCGGGCACGTGTTCGGGCGCGATTCCAACGGCGGGACGATTCCGCTCGAGAACGTGCTGTTGCGCGTGGACGGCGCCGCCTATTCGCAGACCGATCGCGACGGCGCCTACGGATTCGGGCGCCTGCGGCCGGGCCAGCACACCATCGCCATCGTGCTCAACTCGGTGCCCGCGTTCGCGTCGTTCGACCCTTCGGCCGCGACGCAGAAGATCGACGTCCGCGACGGGCAGATCGCACCGCTCGATTTCGTCGGCGCGCCGCTGGGATCGATCGAGGGCTTCGTCCGATACGATAAGGCGCTCAAGGGCTACGACGGGGGCGGCGTGCAGAACGCCTACGTCGTCGCCGAGCCGGGCGAACATGCGGCGATCACGGACGCCGACGGGTCGTTCGTCATCGACGACCTTCCGCCGGGCACGTATGCCGTCTCCGTCGATCCGGAGACGGTCGACGACGCGGTCGCGCCCGAAGGTGATCCGCTCTCGGTGACGCTGATCGGCAACGACCACTATCGCGGTGCCGAGTTCGTCGTCGGCGAGAAGCAGAAGAGCGTCGTCTTCTCGTTCCTCGGCTCCGGCGCCAGCGCCGCAAGCGTGCGTTTGGACGATGGTCGCCTGCCGCCCGGCGGGACGACCGCTATCGCATATACCGCGCCTCCGAGCGTCAAAGACGCCAAGGCCACGTTCTTCGGCAAGACGTTCGCCCTGACGTACGACGAGAAGCGTTCGGTCTGGCGGGGCACGGCCGAGGTGCCCGCCGGCACGAAGGCGGGCAGTTACGAGATCGCCGTCTCCGCGACCGGCATATCGACGGTCGCGACCGCCTCGCTGACGGTGGATCCGCACATGCCCATCGTCATCGTACAGGTCACTCCGCCAAACGTCGCACCGGGCCAATATGCGGCCGTCCGCGCTCGCTTTCTGGTCGACGTCCGGGCCGGCGATACCATCGCGTGGTCGGACGGCTCGACGACGGTGCTGGGCAAGCCGGTCGCCGGCCGGGTCTTTACCTTCACTTTACGCGTATCTTTACGGCCACTATACGGTACGCTCCTAACGCGTCACGCTCGGTTGCCGATAAGACTCTTGTAAGACTTCGTTTCACGAAAGCCATGGATGGCAACTCGCGCATGGTGAAAGGACTATGAACGTGAAAAAGCTCCTAGCGATCGCGGCGCTCGCGTCGCTCGCAATCCCGGCACTGCCCGTTATCGCAGCGACGACCGTCACCAAGACCGTCGTCGTCAAGTGGAACACGCAGGCCGTGGCGACGCTCAACGTCGCGACCAACTACGACGCCGCGGGCGCGCAGCAGCTCACCGCTCCGGCGATCCTGACGACCAACAACGGCGGCGTTGGCACCTGCACCGCGGCCGGTGCCGGCTCGGAAGCCGCCGCGACCGTCAACTTCGGCAACGTGACCCCGGACTCGGGCGCGAACTACACCAACTGCCTGTACAAGAACGCCGTGAACGCGCAAGTGATCACGTCGTCGGTCAGCTGGAACCTCGCCGCTCAGGTCACGACGGGCACGGTGCCCGCCGACACGATCCTGTGCGCTTACCCGAACGGCGGCGCGACGTGGCCGCTGAGCGCGGCGACGCTCTCGGCGACGCAGAGCGCGCGCGTGGCCGCTCCGTCGATCACCTCGCTCGCGTGCCCCGGTGCGGGCGCCTCGCTCTCGATCGGCGCCGGTTCGGTGACGCTCGCGAACGAGACCAATGCGTTCAACTCCGCGGCCCCGGCCAACATCGGCCAGGACTTCGACCTGACGCTCAAGCCGCTTGCGGCCGCTTCCGGTGGTAGCCCGACCCAGGTCACGGTCACGTACACCCTGACCGCGAACTAAGTCGCCCGATCACCGTGCAATTCGTCGTGGGGTGGAGGGTGTTCGCCCCACGGCGAAAGAGGCCCGATATGAAGAGTCCTTCGAGATTCCTCGTCCTCGCGACGTTGCTCGCGACGGCGCTCTGCATACCGAGCCAGGCGACCTCTCAGGGTCTCGGTTTGGACGTCTCACCGGCGAAGCTCGAAGTCTCGATCCCGGCCGGCGGAACGTACAACATCCCCATCACCGTGCACAACTCCAGCGGGGAGGCCACCCACGTGCAGGCGACCATGGTGGATTTCGATGTCGATCAGAGCGGGACGTACCAGTTCCAGCGGGTCGGGACGCGCGAACACTCGCTCCTGCGGTGGGGTTCGATCCGTCCGCGTGAGTTCGATCTGCCGGCGGGCAACTCGCAGCAGGTCCAGCTTTCGATCGTCGTACCGAACAAGTCGTCGCTGACCGGCGAATACGCCGGCATCGTCTTCTTCCAGACGCGACCGATCAGGCGCGGTGGCACGGCCCTCGCATTCTCGGCGCGCGTGGCATCGAAGATCTACGAGACGATCCCCGACTCGGTGACGATCTCCGGAGCCATCGCGAAGATGGCGTCGGTCAGGTCGGGCGCCAATCAGGCGTATCGAGTGGTCTTCAACAATACCGGCAACGCCCACGTCTATCTGCGCGGCCAGGTGCAGGTGCAGAAAGGCGGGAGCGTCGTCGACCGGATCTCCATGCCCGACGAGATGCTCGTCGAGCGCGGCGGTACGCGCACGATCCAAGTCAACGGCAAGCGGCTTCCGCCCGGGACCTATCAGGCGATCGCGACGATCGACTACGGCGGCAAGACGCAGACCGGCGGCGCGATCGAGTTCACCGTACCGTAGGCGCCGAAACGTGCCCGCGAGGAGCGGGCGCGCCCTTTACAACACGGATCGTTGACGCACAAAGGAGTGTGACGGAGACATGGTCAGGCTGATCGGGAGGCTCGTTGCGATCGCGATCGCGTTCGCGACGCTGACCCCTGCGTCGGCGACCACCGCCGGCGGCTCCGTCACCACGCAGTGGAACGCGACCCCCATCGTCAAGATCAGCCTCACGCCGAACTACGCGACGGGCTACGGCTCCGTCGCGGCGGTCTTCGGAACGCAGCCCGCGCCGACGCACGGCATCGACGCGCCGGCCGTCGGATCCGGGGCGGTCGACTTCGGGACGGTCCTGGCCGGCGGATCGTACATCTACAAATACGCCGTCCACCTCAACATCTTCACGAACTCCGCGACGGGCTTCAACGTCTACGGCGAAGGGTCGGCCGATTTCTACAATCAGACCGACACGACGACGACGGCGATCGACCAGACCATCTTCTACGTGCCGTCGGTCGCTTCGGGCGATACCAACACCGGATTCACGCCCGGATTCCCGTTCCAGAAGACCACCGCTCCGCAGTCGGGAGCCGGCAGCTTCGCCACGGCGCCGCAGATCACGTACGGCGTCTATCCGACGCCCGTGAAATCGACGACCCTCTCGGCGGCCGACCTCTACTACGACTACGAGATGAAGGTCCCGCCGACGGCCACCGCCGGCAGTTATTTCGTCTGGATCGTCTACACGGTGGTGCCTCAATGAACCCGCGCCTTCGTCTCTCGCTCTGGATCTTCGTGAGCGCGGTGGTCGTCGCCGTATGGCTCGGCCCGGCGATCGCGAGCATCGTGCAGCAGCGCAGTCAGATCGCGGTGACGGTCGTCATCAACGTGACGCCGGCGCCCGTCGCCTACGTCCGCCGGCAGGCGCGCGGTTCGGCCGACGAGGTCGCGGTGACCGGAACGCTCCGCCAGACCGTCGTCGCGCAGGCGACTGCGCAAGCCGCCGTCCGCGTCGAGGCCAAGGTCTCGCCGAATCCGAACGCGACGCTGCTCTATTCGGATCAGCCGACCGTCGTCATCGATGCGACCGCCGGGACAACCGTCGCGGTGCCGTGCGCCTATCACATCAACATCAAGACGGCGATCAACAACTGGCAGCTCAAGCACGGCGTCTCGAACGATTTCTCGTCGACGTTCCTCGGCGGCGATCTGGCCAACGACTCGTACGTCGCCACGCCGCTCCCGACCTCGACGCCGTTCATCGTCTACGCGCGCAACGGCGGCGTCTGGGCTCCTCTACAGACCAACAGCGGCACCAAGACCTATTGCGTGGACCTCACGATCAAGGTCCCGGTCAGCATCGCCGGAGGAGCGTATAGCACCAATGCCGTCTATACGTTGTACTGGTAATGCGTAACCGTATCGCCGGCGCGCTGCTCGCGTTCTTCTGCGCAGGATCGTTCGCCGCGGTCGCGTTCGCGCAGTCGGTCCAGCCGATCGACAGGCCGCATCCCATCATCCCGCTCCCGCGTCCCACCGGCGGCGCCATCGCGACGCCGACGCCGCTCGCCGCGCCGACCTTCGCGCCGATGCCGAGCGTCACGCCGGTCGCGTCGCCGCTGCCGGGGATCGAGAACCGCTTCGTCCTGCTCTCGCAGCTGGCGCCGCTTCCGCCGCGCACCGCGGCGAACACATGGGCGCCCGGGAACAAACGTCCGTTCGCGGCGACCGGCGCCACGATGACCGTGGTCTCGTCCGCCAACGCCAACTGCGCGAACAGCGTCGGCTCGATCATCGCGCTCGGCTGCACCGTCTTCTGGCAATCTTCCGGACTGACGGCCGGCCACACGTACAAGGACTACATCGTCGCGCCGAACGTGGGCAACGGCGAGGGCGGGACGTTGACCGGGTCCGCGTACACGTCGGCCTCGGGCGCGGTCCACTCGACCGCGCTCGTCGAGTC